>Ga0181528_10000001_pt1 | contig 464209 bp, 411 predicted proteins | sample PEATcosm2014_Bin_47_FD_119742 | JGI IMG/M metagenome (GOLD analysis project Ga0181528, IMG submission 119742) | Peatland microbial communities from MTU Mesocosm Facility, Houghton, MI, USA - PEATcosm2014_Bin10_10_metaG | ecosystem: Environmental > Terrestrial > Soil > Wetlands > Peat | place... | reverse complement strand
TGCTGTGAGGCCGCGACCGCCAAACGCAGATCACGAAACTCCAATTTGAAGCCGGGTGAATGATCGTGCTTCAAGCGGCGTCTCCTTCAATATAGACGTTCACATCGCGACTATTTTCCCTCCAACACGCAACTAGATTCAACATCATTCGAAACATGGCCTTCGTAAGGCAGACGCTACAGCCGCGCTCAATCGACTTAGCTGCGAATTATTCAAGCGGAGGTACTTATATTCAATCGACAGGGGCTGGCTCGAGTTTGGTTGCTAAAATTTTGATTGCTCGACAACCGGCTGGTCACCGAAAACTCCGTGTCGAAGTCGCCGAACTCGTGAGGTATCCATGCACAGCACGACACGATTGCACCTCAGCAGCAACCGGGACAGACCTACGCGCCACCGCATTGCGTGAAACGGCGCTTCGCATCGACTGCTCGGCGCGGTTACAACAGTTCTTCGCGGACGGAAGGTCAGCAAAGACATATAGGCGGAAGCGCTAGCCACGCTTGGCGCCAAGGCGCTTGCCGAGGCGTTGGTCGCCCACGCGGCGACGGACGCCGCCTTACGCAGGAAGCTCGGCATGATGCTGGCGGCGGCGAAGGTCGCGGGCAGCCTCGCCGGCGAGATCGACAAGCGCCTGAAGACCATCGCCCGCTCGCGGTCTTTCGTAGATTGGGACAAGCGCAAAGCCCTGGCGCAGGAACTCGAGCATCTGCGAGCGACGATCGCATCGCGGCTCGCCGACGCCGATGCCCCTCGAGCCATCGAACTGCTCCGGGACCTCATCGCCATGGGCGATGGCGTGCTGCGTCGAATCGGCTATGGCGTCAGCGAGATGGGGGAAATCTTCAGCGCGGCGATGGCGGATCTCGGTCGGCTCAGCGCCGCCGCGAGCGCCGGCGACTCGCATGCACTCGCCCGCCGCGTCCTCGCTCATTGCGACGGGGGCGATTACGGCGGTTCGGACGCCCTGATCTCGCATATGTCCGACGTCCTGGGCGGCGAAGGCCGCGCGGAAACCCGCAAGGCGACCGAAGCGGCGTTACAGGCCGCGCCGTTGCCGGACGGCCCGCAGGACTGGGCCGCCAAAGCGAGACGACGGCATTTCGCCTTCCGCCTCGCGCTGCTCGCCGACCTCGAAAGAAACCCGGATGCCTTCATCGCCGCCGTCTGCGCCGGCGACATGGGCGACGCACGCGGTCGACGTGGCCGACCGGTTGCTCAACGCCGGCCGCGTCCCGCCGAGGCGCAGGACTGGCCCAACAAACCGCAGCGTGCTTCCGTGACCAACGACGTCGTCGCCACCGATCTGCGCATCGACGCCCTCAAAGCGCTCGGCCGCAAGACGGAGGCGCAGGCGGAGCGCTGGCGACATTTCGAGCGAACGCTGAGCGTCGCGCATCTGCGCGCTTATCTCAAGCGCCTGCCGGATTTCGAGGATTTCGACGCCGAACAGAAGGCGCTGAACCTCGCCGGGGCGCACCCCGACGCCGTCCGCGCGCTGGCGTTCCTGATCGAATGGCACGCGCTCGACCGCGCCGGCCGTCTCGTTCGCGAACGCGCGGCCGACCTCGACGGCCGACTCTACGAGGTGCTACGCCCCGCCGCCGAGGCCCTGGACGCCAAGTTGCCGGGGGCCGCGAGCCTGCTTTACCGACGTCTTGTCGAGAGCGTGCTGGATCGCGGCGCCTCGAAGCGGTTTCCCTACGCCGCCGTGATTTCAAAGCCTGCTCCGACCTCGCTCCGCGACTGCCTTCGCCAGGCGCGATCGAGAGCCGCGGGCATTTTCTAGCGCCGCTTCGAAATACGCACGGGCGCGAATATGGGTTCTGGCGACTGATGGAGCCGGGAAGCCGATGAGTAGGACTGAAGGCCTGCACTTAAGCGCCTCCGCAATGTTTACCTCCGGCTTACCCGCGCCAGGAATCCAAGCCAGGTAAGCAGAAACGACCCTCGCAGGTCGTTCATAACATCTTGCAATTATGAGATAAATGGCGCGCCCGGAGAGATTCGAACTCCCGACCCCCAGATTCGTAGTCAGAACGGTCATGCGGCCTGCCGACTACCAGCATTGTGGAGAGTTTCAGGATTGAGATGGGTATATCGTCGGAGCATTTTCCAGTCTTTATGGCCCGTAACGAGCGAAACCTGTTCGATAGAAAAGCCGGCCTCGAACAGACGGCTAGCGCCTTCGTGGCGAAGGTCGTGAAAGTGTAGATCGTCTATTTTCAGTTCTCGGCACCGGCGCCGAAACGCTGTTCCAATTGACCTGCCATTATATGGGAAAATTCGACCGCGACAATTACCCTGAGCATTTCGTTGTTCTTCCAGAATTGCGCAGGCATCGTAACCCGTTGCGTCCAGGAGCGGAATTCGCTGATTGTTTCCGCTCTTCCTGCGTGGATCTTTTCGATCCCTGATAACGAGCATTTTTTCTGTGGGTCAAAATCTGCCCATTCGATGCGACTGATCTCGTCCTGCCGCATTGCGGTCGCGACGGCGAAACGGATGATCCGCCCTACCGGAATTTGTTGCCGGGGATTGTTATCGAACGCGGCGATCAGTTGATCGAGTTCTGACTGACTTGGTCGCCTGTCTCGTTCGTTCCACTTGCCGACCAAACCAAGTCGGATAAGCGCGGTTCGCGCCAAAACAATTGGCTCGACTGACAGTATGACCCCGTGAACCGCCGCTGCATGGATCATTATCGTCTTTACGTATCCAAGGTCGATCCCGATCGTCACCGGCCCAGCGCCTTCGCGCGCTCTGTCCTTTCCGAATTGGATAAGCCGTTCGAGATCAAGTTCCGGGATGCGCAGGCGCCCTAGCTTAAGCTCCAGGAAGTTTAGGCTAGCGGCCTTGGACCGGCCGATGCGCTTCCCAACCTCTTGTAGATCTTCGCGGTGCAGCCTAACGAGATCGCCAAACGTTTTCGCATCCCGGGACCTTCGCGCGATGGTAGGCTCACCGCGGTCGATGCTCCGCTCGACCTCACGCGACCATTCCTCCGCATCCCTGCGACGCACAAATGTCGCGTTCACATATCTTCCTTTGCGACGCACCTGCGCTCGCCAGGATCCAGATCGGAGCTTAGAGAAGGTCGCCAAAACGTCTGCGCTCCGTGTGCAGTGAGCGATCGAAAGGCCGCGAAATGGGTCGTACGCCAGCGCAGCGCAGAGTGCACACGACTGTTATAGCGAATTGAGACTACGAAAAAATGAAACCAAATCAAGACTTTAGATTCAGTATTGCGCCGATGATGGATTGGACCGATCGGCATTGCCGCGCCTTTCATCGCGTTTTGACGCGCCGCGCCCGGCTCTATACCGAGATGGTCACCGCCGACGCCGTCATCCACGGCCCGCGCGAGCGTCTGCTTGGCTTCGATCCCGCCGAACATCCCGTCGCGCTGCAACTCGGCGGCGCCGAGCTGGACAAGCTCGCCACGGCCGCCCGCATCGGCGCGGATTTCGGCTATGACGAGATCAACCTCAATTGCGGCTGCCCGTCCGATCGCGTGCAGAGCGGGCGCTTCGGCGCCTGCCTGATGCGCGAGCCGGAACTCGTCGCCGACTGCATCGCTGCGATGCGCGCGGAAGTCGGCGTTCCCGTCACGCTCAAGTGCCGCATCGGCGTCGACGAGCAGGAGCCGCGCGAGGCTCTGTTCGGCCTCGTCGCCGGCGTCGCGGCGGCGGGCGTGGCGGGGGTCGTCGTTCACGCCCGCAAGGCGTGGCTGGAGGGCCTTAGCCCGAAAGACAATCGCACGATCCCGCCGCTTGACTATCCCCTGGTCTACGAGCTCAAGCGCGCCTATCCCGGCCTGCCGGTGGCGCTGAACGGCGGCCTCGCCGATCTCGCAGCGGCGAAATCGGCGCTGGCGCATGTCGACGGGGTCATGTTCGGCCGCGCCGCTTACCAGGCGCCGGAGCTGCTGCTCGACGTCGATGTCAGTCTGTTCGGCCAGCCCGCGCCGCAGCCCGACGCCTTCGCCGCAGTGGAGGCTTTCGAGCCTTATATCGCGCGTCAGCTTGAGGCGGGGGCGCGACTGCACGACATCACGCGCCACATGCTGGGATTGTTCGCGGGACGTCCCGGCGCAAGGCTTTATCGGCGCTGCCTCGCCACCGAAGCCGTCCGGCGCGACGCCGGGCTGGAGACGTTGCGCAAGGCGGTCGGCCTTGTCGGCCGCGACGCGCTGGCGCTGGCGGGTTAACGCGCTTCGTCTTCAAGCGCCCCGTCCGGGCCGGATGGAGGCGAAACTGTCTGCGATCCCCGGCGTGCCCGGCTCGATCAGCCCGGTTGCGGCCTTTCGCCTCTTGCCACGGCAGGCGCTTTGCAATAGATCTACAAAAATGATATAAAATATGGAGTTTTTCCATGACCGATCGAATCTCCGACAAGCCTCCGTCCATTGGCTACCCGCCGCTCGGCGGCAGCGAGGCCAAGATCTCGCCAGGCGTCTGAAGGAGGCGACCATGGCTTTGACCGCAATCGGCGCCGCGAGCCCCCTATGGCGCCGCGCCCTCAAGGCGCTGGCGCATGCGTTCGACCCGGCCCGCGCCGATAGCCAAGGCGACACAGTGTTCCAGACGAGCGCGCGCTCGCCTGAGCCGCCTCGCGCCGCCCGAACCGGCGCCGCCCACGCGCCCGAGCGACAAAGCTCTCAGGCCAAGGAGACCCTGCAATGAGCGCGTCGATCGAATCCCTCGTGTCCCAGGCTCCGGCGGCCGACGTCGCCGCCGTCGTCGAGCGGCTGGCGGATTTGCGCCGGCAGGCGCAGCGGCGCTATCCCGGCGCGACGCCGCAATTGCCGTCGCGGCAGAACATCCTGGCGTTGATCGAGGCGTTGTTCGGCGTCATCTATCCCCGACACTTCAGCGGCGGCGTCGCCAACGAGAACCTCGACGGCCATGTCGCGCAGACGCTGACGAAAGCCGTCCCGGCGCTGCAGCGGGAGATCGCGCTGGAGCTTGCGCTGCCGGGCGGCGCGGCGAACCGGGCGCGGAGCGATCCGGCCGAGGTCGCCGCCGGGTTCATCGAGGCGCTGCCGCGGGTGCGCGAACTCGTCGATCTCGACATCCGCGCCGCGCTCGCCGCCGACCCGACGCAGGGCGATTTCGACGAACTCGTGTTTTGCTCGGCCTCCGTCGCCGCGATCCTGCGCCACCGCCTCGCGCACGAACTGTACCGTCTCGGCGCGCCGCTGACGGCCAAGATCATATCGGCGGATTTGCGCTCGCGAACGGCGATCGACATTCATCCCGGCGCCGACATCGGCGAAGGCTTCTCCATCGCCAATTCGGCCGGGCTGACCATCGGCGAAACCGCCGTCATCGGCCGCAACGTGCGCCTGCATGCGCCGGTGACGCTCGGCGAGAGTTTCGCGATCGCCAGCGGCGCCGACGACAATGTGATCGCGCTCGACGCCGCTCGCAAGGACGCAGGCGCCGCAACGCCGGCGCGGCGGCATCCGCGCATCGAGGACGACGTCGTCGTCGAGGCGGGCGCGTCTCTGTTCGGCCCGATCACCGTCGGGCGCGGCAGCTCGATCGGCCGCAATGTCTGGGTCCTGGCCGACGTGCCGGCGCTGAGCCACGTCGAGGCGAGCCCGGCGTGAGGCCAGGGCGCCGGCCGCCGCCGCAAGTCGTTGCATGAGCGCCAACCAACCGAATCGAGGGGCAATGTCCATTCCGTATCTGTCGCGCCGGGCCATCGTCGTGGGTCTGGCTTCAACCGCGGCGATCGGCGCCGCCCGCGCCGACGTCACGCTGCTCAACGTGAGCTACGATCCGACGCGCGAGCTTTACAAGGCGATCAACGCCGCCTTCGCCGCCGACTGGAAGGCCAAGACCGGCCAGACGCTGACCGTGAACGCCTCGCACGGCGGCTCCGGCGCGCAGGCGCGCGCGGTGATTGACGGCCTCGACGCCGACGTGGTGACGCTCGCGCTCGCCGCCGACATCGACGCGATCTCGGCCAAGACCGGCAAGATCCCCGCCGACTGGCAGAAGCGGCTGCCGCACAATTCCGCGCCTTACACGTCAACCATCGTGTTGCTGGTGCGCAAGGGTAACCCGAAAGGCGTTCGCGATTGGGACGACCTGGTGAAGCCAGGCGTCTGCGTCGTCACGCCGAACCCGAAGACGTCAGGCGGCGCGCGCTGGAACTATCTCGCCGCCTGGGGCTACGCGCAGAAGAAATACGGCGACGCCGCGAAGGCGAAGGATTTCGTCGCGGGCGTCTACCGCAACACTTCGGTGCTCGACGCCGGCGCGCGCGGCTCGACCATCACCTTCGCGCAGCGCGGCCTCGGCGACGTGCTGATCGCCTGGGAGAACGACGCCTTCCTCGCATCGCAAGAGTTCGGCGAGGGCAGGTTCGAGATCGTCGCGCCGTCGCTCTCCATCCTCGCCGAGCCGCCGGTCGCCTTGGTTGACGGCAACGTCGACGCCAAGGGGACGCGCAAGGCGGCGGAGGCCTATCTGAACTATCTCTACACGCCCGCCGCGCAAGCGATCATCGCCAAGAACTATTTTCGCCCCTCCGACCCCAGCGCCGCGGCAAAAGAGGATCTCGAGCGCTTCCCCAAGCTCGACCTCATCACCGTCGACGGCGCCTTCGGCGGCTGGAAACAGGCGCAAGCGACCCATTTCGCCGACGGCGGAATATTCGACCAGATCCAGAAGGCGCTGCATTGAGCCGCGCGCTTGTCTGGCGACAATCAAGCCCGCTGCCGGGCTTCCGGCTGACGCTCGGCCTCACGCTCGCCTATCTCGCGGTCGTAGTGCTGATCCCGCTCGCCGCGCTGATCCTGCGCGCAGCGAAGCTGGGACTGCCGGGGATCGTCCACATCGCGCTCGACTCGCGCGTGGTTGCGGCGCTGCGCGTGACCTTCGGAGTTTCGCTGGCGGCGTCGGCGGTGGACGTGGTGTTTGGCGTGCTGGTGGCCTGGGTGCTGACGCGCTACCGCTTCCCCGGCCGCCGCGCGTTCGACGCGATGGTTGATCTGCCGTTCGCGCTGCCGACCGCGGTCGCCGGCATCGCGCTGGCGACGCTCTATGCGCCCAACGGCGTGTTTGGCGCGGCGCTGGAGCGGATCGGCTTGCGCGTCGCCTTCACGCCCTGGGGCATTCTGGTCGCGCTGATATTCGTCGGCCTGCCGTTCGTCGTGCGCGCGGTTCAACCCGTGCTGCAGGACCTCGACGCCGAGTTGGAGGAAGCCTCGGCGACGCTCGGCGCCTCGCGAGCCAAGACCCTGCGACGCGTTATCCTGCCGCAGATCGCGCCCGCGGCGTTGACCGGCATGGCGCTCGCTTTCGCGCGCGGCGTCGGGGAATACGGCTCGGTCATTTTCATCGCCGGCAACATCGCTTACGTCTCGGAAATCGCGCCGCTGCTGATCATCGTGAAGCTGGAGGAATACGACTACGACGGCGCGACCGCGATCGCCGCGATCATGCTCGCCGTGTCCTTCGTCATGTTGTTCGTCATCAACGCCGCGCAGGGCTGGAGCCGCAGGCGGACCGGCCATGTCTGATCTGGCGCTGACCCGCCGCGCCGCCAAAGTCGCCGACGAGGCGCCGCTCGCCAAGGCCGCCGCCATCGCGGCGGCGCTCGCTTTCCTGAGCCTGTTCTTCCTCGCCCCGCTCGCCGTCGTGATTGCGCAAGCCTCGGCGAAGGGCTTTTCCGCCTACTGGCAAGCGCTCGCCGAACCCGACGCGCGCGCCGCGATCGCGCTGACGCTCACCATCGCCGCTGTTGTCGTGCCGCTCAACGCCGGCTTCGGTCTGGCCGCCGCCTGGGCCATCGCAAAGTTCCAGTTCGCCGGCAAGAACTTGGCTGTCACCCTGATTGATCTCCCGTTCTCGGTCTCGCCGGTCGTCTCCGGTCTCGTCTTCGTGCTGCTGTTTGGCGCGCAAGGTTGGTTCGGCGGCTTCCTCGCCGCCCATCACGTCAAGATCATCTTCGCCGTGCCCGGCATTGCGCTCGCGACCTTGTTTGTGACCTTCCCGTTCGTCGCGCGCGAGCTGATTGCGCTGATGCAACAACAGGGAACCGCGGAGGAGGAGGCGGCGCTGACGCTCGGCGCCGGCGGGTTGAAGACCTTCCTTTCCGTCACGCTGCCCAACGCCAAATGGGCTCTGTTGACGGGCGTGCTGCTCTGCAACGCGCGCGCGATGGGCGAGTTCGGCGCGGTCTCCGTCGTCTCCGGCCACATCCGCGGCGCCACCAACACCATTCCGCTGCAAGTCGAGATTCTTTACAATGAGTACAGCATCGCCGCCGCTTTCGCGCTCGCCTCGCTTCTGGCGCTCCTTGCTCTGGTCACCCTCGTCGTCAAGCTCGCCGTCGAGGCGCGCGCGGCGCGTTGAACGCTTGTCTGGCGGCTTCGGCCTGCCGCGCGCGATATCGGTTGACAACGTCAGCAAAGGCTTCGGCGACGGCGCCGTGCTCGACCGCATCGATCTCGAAATCGAGCCCGGTGAATTGCTGGCGTTGCTTGGACCCTCCGGTTCAGGCAAGACAACGCTGTTGCGGCTGCTGGCGGGACTGGAGACGCCGGACGCCGGCGTCGTGCGCTTCGACGGCGAGGATGCGGCGCAATACACGGTGCAGCAGCGGCGCGTCGGTTTCGTTTTCCAATCCTACGCCTTGTTCCGCCACATGAGCGTGTTTGACAACATCGCCTATGGCTTGACTGTTCGCCCCCGCCGCGAGCGACCCTCGCGCGAGCTTATAGCGGACCGCGTCGCGGAGTTGCTCGCAATGATGCAGTTGGGCGGTTTCGAACGGCGCCATCCGCACGAATTGTCGGGCGGCCAGCGCCAGCGGGTCGCCCTGGCGCGCGCGCTCGCCATCGAGCCTCGCGTGCTGCTGCTCGACGAGCCGTTCGGCGCGCTGGACGCGAAGGTGCGCAAGGACTTGCGCAAGTGGCTGCGCGACATTCACGACCGCACCGGCCTCACAACCGTATTCGTGACCCACGACCAGGACGAGGCGATGGACATTGCCGACCGCGTTGCGATCCTCAACCACGGCCGCATCGAGCAGATCGGCCGCCCCGAGGACGTACGCGCTGCGCCGGCGACGGCCTTCGTGCGCGAGTTCCTGGAGTAGGCGGAACGCGGCGCGGATCGGCCGCGCCACCGCAGACGCGCCCGCCCCGTTCACGCCATCAACTTGACCGCGGCCTCCGCGATGGCGTCGGCGGAGGGAATCACCAGCCGCTCCAGTTCGCCATTGTAGGGCATCGGAACCGGCAGCGCGCAGACCCGGGCGATCGGCGCGTCCAACCAGTCGAACGCCTTCTCGACCACGCGGGCGCAGAGTTCGGCGGCGAAGCCGCCGTAAGGCCAGGCTTCGTGGACGATGAGCAGGCGATTGGTCTTGCGCACCGAGGCGAGAATAAGATCCTCGTCCAGCGGCGCCAGCGTGCGCGGATCAATCACTTCCGCGCTGATCCCTTGACGCTCCAGCGCCGCGGCGGCCGACAGCGCGCGCGCAACCATCGCCATCGTCGCAACGATGGTGAGATCGCGCCCCGCCCGTTTGATCTCGCCCTTGCCGATCGGAATCGCATAGCTCTCTTCCGGCACGGGAGAAGGCGGCGCGGCGTAAAGCAGCTTGTGCTCGAGAAACACGACCGGGTTGTCGTCCCGGATCGCCGAGGTCAGCAGCCCCTTGGCGTCGTAGGGAGTCGAGGGCGCGATGACGACGAGGCCGGGGATATGGGTGAACCATGCTTCCAGCGACTGGCTGTGCTGCGCGCCGACGCGAATGCCGCCGCCTTGCGGGCCGCGCACCACGAGCGGCACGCTGCCCGCGCCGCCCAGCATGAATCTCAGCTTGGCGGCTTGGTTGACGATTGCGTCCATCGCCAGCGTCACGAAATCGAAGAACTGGATCTCGACGATGGGTCGCAGGCCCGCCAGCGCCGCGCCAACCGCCGCGCCGACGATGGCCGCTTCCGAGATCGGCGTGTCGCGCACCCGCTCGGGCCCGAAGCGTTCGCACAAGCCGCGGGTCGCCTGAAAGATGCCGCCGGTGAGGCCGACGTCCTCGCCCAGCACGATGACTTTCGCGTCGCGCTCCATCTCCTGCCGCATCGCCTCCGCGACCGCCTCGGCATAGCTGAGCGCGCGCTCGCCGGTCAGCCGAACCTCCGCAACATCGGCGCGCGGCGCGTAGACCGCGCTCAGCATGAATTCGGCCGTCGGCGGCGGCGACGCGGCGCCGAAGTCGATCGCCCGCTCAACCGCGCTCGCCGCCTGGGTCTCCATCTCGGCCGCGGCGGCGTCGTCCAGCGCGCCGCGCTCGATCAATTCCCGGCGGGCGCGCGCGATGGGGTCGCGCGCCTTCCATTGCGCGATCTCCTCCGGCGGGCGAGGCTCGCGCAGGTTGGCGCGCATCGAATGCTGGCCCCACCGGTAGGTCAGCGCCTCGATGAAGCTCGGACCCTCGCCGTCGCGCGCGCGCGCAATCGCCTCGTCGATCGCCGCCGTCACCTCGGCGACGTCGTTGCCATCGACGCGCTGGCCGGGGATGCGATAGGCGGCGGCGCGGTCGACCACCCGCTCGCACGACATCATTTCCGAGAATGAGGCCGTCAGCGCATATTGGTTGTTCTCGCAAAAGAAGATGACCGGCAGCTTCCAGATCGAGGCGAGATTCAGCGCCTCATGAAACACGCCTTCATTGGTCGAGCCGTCACCGAAGAAGGCGACGGCGACGCGGCCGTCGCGCCTGATCTTCGAGGCCAGCGCCGCGCCGACCCCCAGCGGCAACGAGGCGCCGACGATGCCGTTGGCGCCGATGATCCCCAGCCCGAGATCGGCGATATGCATGGAGCCGCCGAGGCCGCCGCAATAGCCGTCGCTGGCGCCGAACAGTTCCGCCATCATGCGTCCGGGGTCGGCGCCTTTGGCCAGACAATGACCGTGGCCGCGGTGATAGCTGGCGACGTAATCGTCGCGCCGCAGCCGCGCGCACACCGCGGCGGCGGTCGCCTCCTGGCCGATGCAACTATGCGCGGTGCCGCGAATCCGCCCTTGTTTGAACAGCTCCTCGACGCGGCCTTCGAACGCGCGGATCAGCGTCATCTGGCGCCACAGCGCCTTGAGCTCCTCGTCGGGCAGTCGCTGGTTGTCCGTCGTCATCGGCGCAACCCGCCGTAGCTGTGCCACGACGGCGCAACCAGCCAGCCGCAATCCACCGGCAGACTGACGCCGGTGATCGCGCTGGCGAGCTGAGACGCGAGGAACGCCACCGCCTGCGCGATCTCTTTCGGGTCAACCAATCGTCCCATCGCCGCGTTGGTCTCCAGCGCGCTGACGTCACGTTCGCCGCGCTCGATACGCGCCTTCAGTTGCGGCGTCAGCGTATAGCCGGGGCAGACGGCGTTGACGCGCACCTGCGCCGGTCCCCATTCCGCCGCCAGACATTCGGTCGTCGAGATCACCGCCGCCTTGGCCGGCGCATAGGCGTGCAGCGGCATCGAGCGGAAGCCGGCGACCGAGGCGATATTGACGATCGACCCCGCGCGCCTTCGCGTCATCGGCAGGCCGAAGGCGACGCAGGCGAGATAGAGCCCGCGCAGATCGACCCGCATCACCTCGTCGTACATCGCCAGCGGCAGGGTCTCCGGCGGCAGCGGGATCTGCATCACGCCGGCGCTGTTGACCAGCGTGCGCACCGACCCGCATTCGCGCTCGACGCGCGCCGCCGCGGCGTTCAACGAGCCGTCGTCGGCGACGTCGGCCTCAATCGCTGCGCCGCCGATGGCGCGCGCCACCGCCTCCGCAGTTTCCAGATTGCGGTCGAGCACGACAACCTCTGCGCCGCGCTCGGCCAGTTCGCGGCAGCATGCCTCGCCGATGCCGCTGCCGCCGCCCGTGACGACGGCCACGCCTTCAATGCGCATGTTTGCTCCTGCCTCAGCTCATGAAAATGCCGCCGTTGACGTCGAGCACCGAGCCGCAGATGTAGTCCGACGCCGCCGAGCAGAGAAACGCGATCGGTCCCGCCATGTCCTCGGGGCGGCCGAGCCGGCCGAGCGGAATGGCGGAGAGGTCGAATGCTTGTCCCGCCGTCATCGGCGATTGCGTCGGCCCCGGCGCGATTCCGTTGACATGGACGCCGTGCGGCGCGGCCTTGCGCGCGGCCCATTTGATGAAGGCGTTGAGGCCGCCCTTGGCCGCGACATAGTGCGGCCCCGAGCGCACGCCGCCGACCTTGCCGGCGACCGAAGTGACGATGACGATCTTGCCGCGGCCCCGCGTGGTCATGCCCGGCAGAGCCGCGCGCACGAGGTGTATGGTCCCAAGCAGATTGACGTCGATGATGCGGTGGAACGTCGCGTCCCAACCCTCTTCGTCCCAGTCGTTCCAGACCACGTAGCCGGCGTTGGCGACGATGGCGTCGAACGGGCCGGCCTCGACAACCAAAGCCTCGACCGCGGCGCGGTCGGCGACGTCGAGCGTGCGAAGTTCAACCAACGTTCCCGCGGCGCGCAACTCGTCGGCGACGGGCATCTCGGGCTTGATGTCGGCGAGAACCAGGCAAGCGCCCTGCGCCGCGCACAACCGCGCCGTCGCCGCGCCGATCGCGCCGGCCGCGCCGGTGACGAGAATCCGCATCCCCTGCAACGAGAACGGCGAGGCGGTCACGGCGAGCCCTCCACCGGCCGGCGGCGCGGAAACGGCATGCCGGCGCTGGCCGCCGCCGCCCCGCCGTCGACGGGGACGATGGCGCCGGAGACATAGGAGGCGTCGCGCGAGGCGAGGAAGGCGATCACCGCGCCCACCTCGTCGGCGGTGGCCATGCGCTGTTGCGGCAGTTGCATCTGCTGCTTGTCGCCGAACTGTTCGATCATGCCTGACATCATCGCCGTCTCGGTTGGGCCGGGACAGACGCAGTTGACGCGAATGCCGAAGCGGCTGTAGTCGACCGCCCACGAGCGGGTCAGCGCGACGATGGCGCCTTTGCTCGCGGTATAGGCGTCGGCGAGCGGCATGGCGCGCAGCGCGGCGATGCTGGAGACGCAGACGATGGCGCCGTCGGCGCGCATCCGCGGCCGGAAATGGCGCACGGTCAGCATGACCCCGGTCAGGTTGACGTCGAGCGTGCGGCTCCACGCCTCCAGCGTCAACCGCTCCGCCGCATTGTCGTCGGGCCGAAGGTTGATCCCGGCGGCGGGGACGAGCGCGTCAATCGGGCCGATCCGCGTCGCCAAATCGGCCAGCGCGGAATCGTCGGTGACGTCGCCGATATGCGATGTCACGCCGGGCTCGTCGCTGGCGCGGCGGTCGATGCAGTGGATGCGATAGCCGCGCGCGGCGAGATGGCGCCCGGCGCTGGCCCCGATGCCCTGCGCCCCGCCGGTGACAACGGCGACCGGCGCGCTCACGACGCAGCCTCGGCAAGCCGGAACACCGGCAGCGCGACGCCGCCGGCGTCCTCGAAATCGACGACGACGGCGTCGCCGCAGCGCGCCTGCTCCGCATTCGCGCCAACAAGGTTGGTCATCAGTTGCACGCCTTCCTCCAACCGCACCACGGCGAGCACATAAGGCAAGCGGTCCGCAAAGCCGCTCGGCGGCCCCGCCATCTGCACGGTGACCGTGTAGACCTCGCCGCGCCCGCCCGCCTCACGCCAATCAAGATCGTCGCCGAGACAGACCGGGCAGAAGCGCTTGGGATACATGATGAGCGACTGGCAGCCTCGGCAATGCTGGATGACGAGCCGTCGTTGCGCCGCGGCCTCCCAGTACGGGCGGCTCCAGGCGGTCGGTTTGGGGAGCGGGCGCGACATCAGAACTCCCTCGAAAGAACGGTGACGTGCGAATCCATCCAGGTGCCGCCCGAGGCGGTCTCGACGGCGTTGACGAGATCGGAAACCTGCCGCTCGCCGGCCTTGCCCATCAATTGGCGGAACGCTTCAACCAGCACGGCGACGCCGCCCCCGGCGCCGGTGTGGCCTTGGCTCAGCATGCCGCCGTTGGTCGTCATCGGCAGCGCGCCGCCCGGCGACGTCTCGCCCGCCGCGACGAACTCGCCCGCGCGCCGTCCGCGGCACAGCTTCAGCCCGTCGAGCGCGATCAGCGGAAACACGGGATAGGCGTCGTAAAGCTCGGCGATCTGGATCTGCTCCGGCCCCAACCCCGCTTGCGCATAGGCTTGGCGCCCGGCGACCTCAAAGCCGAGCTTGGCGAGATCGACGTCCTGCGACAGCGAATAGTGCGTGACCAACGAAGCGTGGCCGCGCACATAAACCGGCGTCCGCGTCATCGCCCGCGCCTCGGCGGACGGGGCGACAACGAAGGCGCTCGCGCCGTCGGCCAGCACGTTGCAATGTTTGGCCCGCATCGGCGTCGCCACCATCTTGGATTGCAGCACCTCATCGACCGTCAGCGGCTGGCGGAACATCGCGTTGGGGTTCAGCTGCGCCCACTTGCGCATCGACACGCAGACCGCCGCCATCTCCGCGTCGGTTGTTCCGGTCTCATGCATGTAGCGCGCGGCGATCAGCGCGCCGACCGCGTTCATGTTGTGGCCGTAGGGCGCCTCCCATTCCTCAGAGACGCCGGTGGTGGCGAACAGATCGACGCCCGTCTGTCGCGGCAGCGAGCCGACCGCGTCCGAATGCACGCACAGCACCGTGCGCGCCTGTCCGCTGGCGACCAGCCCCTCCGCGACCGCCAGCATGCTGGAGCTGGAGCCGCCGCCCGCCATCACCTGCACGTTCATGTGCGCGCTGCGCAACATGCCGAGTTCCTCGCACAGCCGCGAGAACACCAGATCGACGTTGAAATGCCGCGAGGCGAGCGCGCCGGTCGGCATCACCACGTCGATCTCGCGCGGCGACAACCCCGCGTCGCGGATCGCCTCGCGGCAGGCGAGCACGGCCGCCTCGATCTCCGAGCGCTGCGGGAATCTGCCTGAGGGAACCTCGCCGACGCCCACCGCCGCAGCTGTGGCTTTGCGCATATCTGCCTCCGCTTCAGTGGACCGCCGCGTACATGATCTTCTCTTCCGTCGCCGTCTCCGGCCGGAACTCCTCGACGATCCGCCCCTTCTGAGAGACCAGGATGCGGTCGGAGAGATTGAGGATCTCCGGCAGGTAGGAGGAGATCAGAACAATCGCCAATCCCTCGTCGGCGAGAGCCTGGATGATCTGATGGATCTCGGCGATGGCGCTGACGTCGACGCCTCGCGTCGGTTCGTCGAAGATGATGAGCTTGGGCTTCTGCGCCAGCGATTTCGCGATCACCACCTTCTGCTGGTTGCCGCCGCTGAGCTCGACGATCTTCGCGTCGGCGCTGATGGCGCGCACGTTGAGTTGCCGCGTCCAGCGCTTGGCCACCTCGACGATCTCTCCCGTCCGCACGACAAGGCCGCTGTTGAGCCCGGCCGCAATATAGTTGAGCCCAATGTTTTCGGCGATCGACATGGTGTCGAAGAAGCCTTCGAGCTTGCGGTCTTCCGTCACATAGACGATGCCGTCGCGCACTGCCTCGCGCGGCACGCGGTATCTGACCGAGCGGCTGCCGAGCCGGGTCTCGCCGCCGTGCAGGAAGTTGCGCTTGGTGATCCCGGCGATGATGCGCGCCGTCTCCGTGCGGCCCGAGCCGATCAGGCCGAAGATGCCGGTGATCTGGCCGGCGTAAATCGAGAACGAGGTGTTGCGCACCATCTTGCCCTGCGACAGGTTCTGCACGCTCAACACCTTCTCGCGCGCCTTGCGCGCGCCGTGCTCGCCCTTGCGATAGAGGTCCTTCGACAGCGTGCGGCCAACCATGCAGGTGATGATGCGGTCGCGATCGAACGCGGCGCGATCGTCGCTCGCCGCCAGCTTGCCGTCGCGCAGCACCGTGATGCGGTCGGAGATTTCGAGCGCCTCCTCGAGCGCGTGGCTGATGAAAACGATGGAGACGCCATCGACCTTCAGGCGCCGGATCAGCGAGAAGAAGTGATGCTTCTCCTCCGGCGTCAACGAGGCGGTGGGCTCGTCGAAGATGATGACGCGCGCATTCTGCCGCACCGCGCGCGCGATCTCGACCATCTGTTTCTTGGCGACGCCGAGCGAGGAGACGGTCGCCCACGGGTCGACGTTGAAATTGAGCGACTGCAGGAACTGCTGCGCAGCGATATAGAGCGGCCGCAGCCGGTTGAAGAACCGTTCGTCGCCGAGGAACAGGTTCTGCGCCACCGTCATCGACGGCACGAGACTGTTCTCCTGAAACACCATGCCGACGCCGTTGGCCATCGCCTCGGCGGGCGTCGCGAAGGCGACGGGCTTGCCGTCCAGCCGCATTTCGCCGCGCGTCGCCGTCGCCGCGCCCGCCATGATCTTGGTCAGCGTCGACTTGCCGGCGCCGTTCTCGCCCAGCAGCGAATGGATCTCACCGCGGCGCAGGTCGAAATCGACGTCGTCGACGGCCGCCACGCCGCCGTACAGCTTGACGATTCCGCGCATCTCGATGATTGGCGTCTCGCTCATGCGAAGCCTCCCCGCGCATCGAGCGCCAAGCTGACGACCGCGTCGCCGCCCTTGCTGGCGACGATGAGCCGCCCGTCGCTTTCAACCAGACTGCGCACGCCGTGGCGCAGCCCATTGGCGCGGCTGTGCGCGCTGGCCTCCGGCCGCATCTGAGCATCGAGCGCCAGCACCAACCCGTAAGAGCGCGAAGGCGCCCAGGGCTTCATGACGCCGAGCTGTTTGAGCGCGCCGCCCTGCAGCGGCTCCAGGAACGACCGGGCCGGCCGCAACGCGGGCGCCATCCAACAGTCCGGGTCGATCTCGCGCATCATCTGCTCGCGCAAACTGCGTTCGCGCAGGATGAACTCGAACAACTGGCTTCTGGGCGCGAACAGCGCCAGCCACGCGCCGCCCGCCGAGCGCCGGGCGAGACCGGCGGGATAGCCGGGCAGATCGTCGACAACCACATCGGTCGCGCCGTCGGCGGAGATGCGGATGAGCCGGCTGCGCCAGCTTTCCGAGACGATCGCCGAGCCGTCAGGCAGCGCCAGCACGCCATTGGGATAGGCGAGATCCCCCGCCAGCCGCTGCGCTTCCCCGCCAGGGTTGACGCGCCAGACCGATCCGCTGGAGCCTCGCTCCGTCAGATCGCGCTTCCATTCCGACGCCGGGTTGGTCTGCGATCCCTCGCAAACAAACAACGCGCCGTCGTCGGCCCAGGCAAGTGCGGTCGGGCACGAAAACTGTGCGAGATCGCTGAGCGGCGAAGGCGCAATCGCCCCGGCGTCGACGCGCCGGAAGGTCACGCGCCCGTCCGACAGCCCGACGGCGAGTTCGCCCTTTTGCGACAGCGCCGCGCAGACGATATCGGCCGCGAATGCGCCGACTTCGCGCGGCGCGCCGGCGTCCAACTCGAAGGCGAACAGCTTGCTGTTTGACGCGGCCAGCGCCGTCGGGCCGCTCAGCGTCAGAGCGTCGGGGCTGGCGAGCGAACAGACGAGCGGCGCCTCTTCGAGCCGTTCGTTGGGCTGCAAGGCGCCGTCCATCGGCGGCACGGTGATCGCATGCCGGCCGGCGCCGCGCAGTGGATCGAGCAGGCGGGAGAGCGCGCCTATCACAACGTTTCTCCCCGGTAGGAAGCGTGCGCCGTCCATTCCGGATCGGCGCCGGGGATACGGTAGCGGCCGATCCGGTTGTTGCTGACGCCGCCGAGATAGAGCCAGCCCTTGTGTTCGCGCATCGAGGTGATCATCGGATGGTTGAGGCCGTGACGGTCCCACAGGCAATCGGTGATGCGGCCGATCTCGTCGAACTTGATGACGCAGCCGTAGTTCATGTTCGGAAACAGCCATTCGTCGGGCGCGACGCGCTCGACCATGCGCTTGCGCGCGGCCGGGTCGCGCAAGGCCATGTCGAAGAACGGCGTGCGCAGACCAACCAGCGCCAGCCAATAGCCGCCGTCCGAGGCGCGGTTGATGTTGTCGGGATAGCCGGGCAGGCTGGCGATGACGAGTTCCCGCTTGCCCGCCTTCGAGCCGGCGAACCAGTAGCGCGAGACGTTGCAGCCGAAGGTCTCGCAATAGAAGAACGACTCGCCATCGCGGGCCATGCAGATCCCGTTCGGAAACTTGAGATTGGGAATGATCGTGCGGGTCGAGCCGTTGCGCGGATCGTAGCAGATGATGCGGCCGTTGCCGCGCCCCTCCAGCGCGTCGATCATCCATTCCGAGAGATCGAAGCGGATCGTCGCCTCGCTGAAGTAGATGCGTCCGTCCGGCGCGATGTCGAGATCGTCGGCGAGCCGCATGCGCGAGTCGTCGATGACTGTGAACCAGCTTCGGTTGGTCTGGTCGGTAAGCTTGGTGACTTTCCGGTCCGGCGTGATCTTGTAGACGCCCATGCCGGCGACGCAACTGATGAGGTTCTCGTCCCGGTCGAACGCCATGCCGAGCGGATGGCCGCCGACATGCACGAAGACTTCCATCTCGGAGAGGTCCGGTCCAGAGAACCGCACGATATCGCCGTGCCGCGTGCCGGAATAGAGCCGCCCCGCCGAGTCGAGGATGGGGTCTTCCGGCCCCTCGATCCGGTCGAGGCCGATCACCTCGACCTGCCCAAGCTTGTTGTTGAGCGCATAAGGCGAAGCGGAGCCCTCTTGCGTGCTTGGAGCCGGCGGCAACGCCAGATAGGTCGGCGAGACATAGACGCGCGACAAGAGCTTGCCGCGGTTCTTCAACCATTTGACGTCGATGGCGACCGCGGCGAGCAGCACCAGGCCAAGGACGAAACTGGTTCCGCCGGTCGGCAGCGACAGCCGGATCAGGCTGTTGGAGACGATCAGCACAATGACGGCGCCAAGCACCGCCTTGAACGCCGAGCCGCGCCCGCCGCCCAGGCTCGTGCCGCCCACCACCGCCGCCGTCAACGCCAGCACTTCCAGCCCGACGCCGGTGTCGGAACCGGCCGCGTTCAATCGCGCCGCGTAGAACACGCCGGCCGCCGCCGACAGGACGCCCGATATCACATAGGTCGTGGCGATCGTCGCGCGCACGTTGATGCCGGAATTGTAGGCCGAGCGTCGCGAACCGCCGACCGCCCGGATATGCCAACCGAGTCGCAACCGGCTCAGCGTGAGATGCGCGATCGCGGCCACGACGAGAGCGACAACGAGCGCCATCGGCAGACCCAGCACGCTCTTGAAGCTGATGAAGTCCCAGATGGCGGAGCGGAACTTCGGCCGCGCGACCTTGACCGCATAGGCCAGCACCAGCATGTCGACAAACGAACGCACGATGATGAGCGTCACCAGCGTGGTGAGAAAGGCGCGCAGGCGCAGGAACCCAACCAGCACGCCGTTGACGAGACCAACCAGCCCGCCCAGCGCCAGGGCGATGGGGATGACCAACAGAATCGGCCATCCCAGCATGTTGAACAAGGCGAGCGTGGTGAAGTTGGCGAGCGCGAACACCGAGCCGATGCTGAGATCGATACCGCCCGCCAGCACGACGATCGTCATCGCGAGCGTCACCAGCAGCAGTTCGCCGAACTGCGCCGAGAGACCCGAGAGGCCGCGGACGCTGACCAGGCCGGGTATGAGTGCGCCGAGAACCGTCAGCGTCAACGCCAGAATGACGACAGGTATTGCGGTGTCGATCCAGTCCTTGGCGAGGATTTCGCCAAGCACATGGTCAGGCACCAGACGATAGCGCCACTTGCGATAGTGTTCACGCGGGTTCATGGCGGGCGTCAACGCGAGAGGGGATTGTCACGAAGGCGCCGGCCTGAGAGCCGGCGCCGGTTGCGCGTTCAGGGGCCGTATTTCTTGACGTCGTCGAGGTTCCAGCAGGCGCCGTTATAGAGCGTGTCCTTGGAGATCGTGCGCAGCGGCGTATAGAGGCCGATCGCCTTTTCGCCCGGGTTCGCCGGCTTCTGCTGCAGCACGCTGCGCACCGCCATCATCAGATCGCGCGCCTGACCCTTGGCGTCATAGCTGATGTAGGTCGAGAAATTGCCGTTGGCGACGTTGTCGCAAGCCGACGCCTGGTTGCCGCCGCCCGAGGTGATGAGCGCGATCTGCCCCGTCTTGCCGGCCTCCTTGACCGCCGCTGCGGTGCCGACGTCCATGTTGTCCCAGAAGCCGATGATCCCGCACAGATCGGGATTCGCCTTCAGGACGGTCGCGGTGATCGCATGCGCCTTGCTGGCGTCCCAATCGGCGGCCTGGTTGGAGACGATCTTCATTTCCGGGTGCTTCTTGAACGTGTCCTGCACCGCTTGTATGCCGAACTGCGAGGTCGGGTTGGTCAGCACGCCCTGCATGACCGCGACCTGGCCGTTCTTGCCGGCGTCCTTGCCGCAGGCCTTGACCATCGCTTCGGCCTGTTTGACGCCGATGTCGTACCAGTCGGCGCCGATGTAGATGTCGCCGTTGGCTTCCGACTTGAGGTTCATGGTGATGACGGGAATGCCCGCCGCCGCGGCCTGCTGCAGCAGCCGCGTATAGGCCTGGATCTCGGGCGGATGCACGACGAGCACGTCGGGCTTCTCGGAGATCAGTTGCGAGATCGCCTGCGCGCCGTTGTCGACGCTCCAGTTCGGGTCGCGGATCGTCAGTTTGTAGCCGAGCGCCGCCGCGTCGAGCCGCATGCCCGCCGCCCACGCTTCGGTGAGGTCGAAACCCATCGCGATCGGAACGTAAGCGACGGTCTTGCCTTTCATCGCGGCGTTTGCCTGTTGCTGCAGGCCGTCGTCGGGCGATTCCGCCACAGCCGCGCCGGCGACCGCGAGCGCGCAAGCCGCGATCGCGCTCCTGATTGCAATCTTCCTCATGGCTTCCTCCTGTGCCCGGCCCGCTCGACGGCGGGCCGCTCTATTGACGCAGCGGCGCGTATCGCCGCCACGTTCAGATATCGCCCTGCTGCGAAGTCTGTTCGTCGCGCGGGTTCATCGCCGCATCGACGATGATGGCCGCCAGCAGGATGAAACTCTTGACGATGTTCTGCAGCGTGTACGGCACGTCCATGATGGTCATGCCGTTGAGCAGCACGCCGATCAGCATCGTGCCGACGAGCACGTTGCGCACGGAGCCCTTGCCGCCCGACAAGCCGATGCCGCCGATCACAACCACCAGGATGATGTCGTAGACGAGGTTCGAGCGCGCGACGCGGGTCTCCATGCTGTCGACGGCGGTGGCCATCACGACGCCGGCGACGAAAGAGATGGCCGCGGCGCAGCCATATTGCAGCACGATCATCGGCCGCATCGGCGTCCCTGCGGTTCGCGCCGCGGCGGGATTGTCGCCCATCGCGTAGAGAAAACGGCCGGGAACAGTGAAGCGCAGCGCGAGAAAGGCGAAGAAGGCGACGACGACCAGCGCGATCACCGGGCTCGGCACGCCAAATATCTGGCCGCTGCCGACCCACTTGAACCAGGTGCCCTCCGCCGCCTTGAGATAAACGAGATTGTCCTGCAACAGAAACGCGCGCACGAAGCCGTAAGCCGCCGACGCCATCGCCAGCGTCGCGAAGATCGCGGGTATCTCGAGATAGGCGATCACTAGTCCGTTGATGAGGCCGATGCCGACCGCCAAGGCGAAGCCCGCCGCGATGGCGATCGGCAAATCGACCCCGTGATTGGAGAGTTGCAGCACCCAGGCGACCGACACCGCCATATTGGCGACAATCGACAGATCGATGCCGCGCGCGATGATCGTGAGCGCCATCGCGACGCCGAGAATGCCGAGGATCGATACGTTCTGAACCAGCGCGATGAGGTTGGACGCCGTGCGGAAGCTCGGCAGCCACAGCGAGAATAGGACGACGAGGCCGCAGGTGATGACGACGACGATGCGCTCCTGGTTGAACTTGCGCGGCCAGACGCCGCCCAGAGAAGCGAGAGCGCTCATGTCCCTTCTCCCGCCGCCGCGCCGTCCGCGATGCGGCTCTCCAAGAGATCGCGACGGATCTTGCCGGTCACATTGCGCTCGATCCAACTCTCGGGGACGAACACGACGCGCTTGGGCCGCTTGTAGTTGGCGATGCGGCCCTCGATCATCGCGAGCACGTCGGCTTCTTCGAGCGTGGGGTCGCGGCGGACGACGAGAAGTACCGGGATCTCGCCCCACTTCGGGTCCGCCTGACGCACCACGACCGCTTGGCTGACCCGCTCCGAATCCGTCACCAGACGTTCGATCTCGGCGGGATAGATATTCTCTCCGCCCGACTTGATGAGATATTTCTTCCGGTCGACGAAATCGAGCGAGCCGTCGGCGTAGGTTACGAAATCGTCGCCCATGTGAAACCAGCCGTTGCGGAAATCGCGCGCCGTCGCCTCGGGCGCTTTCCAGTAGCCGGAGAACAGCGCCGGCGAGCGGATGCAGATCTCGCCGACGCCGCCAGGAGGGACCGGGCGGTCGTCGTCATCAACCACGCGCATGTCGCAGAAGCCGTTTGGCAGCTTGCGGAACGACGCCGGCGCGACGCCGGACGGGATCTTCGCCCCGCTCGCGGGCAGAATGCCGGTCTCGGTCGAGCCGAAGGAATTGAGGAAAGGCGCCTGCAGCAACGCGCTGATCGCGGCGATCTCGAGCGGCGGGACCAGGTTCGCCATGCAGCCGGCGACGGCCACCCGCTTGACGCGCGCGCCTGTTTGCTTGAGCGCCGCGATCATGCGCTCGATCATGCCCGGCAGCAGCACGAACCAGCCCACGGGCGTTTGCTCCAGCGCCTGACAGATCGCTATCGGGTCGAAGCCGTCGACAATGCGCACCGGTGCGCCCTGGATCAAGGCGCAGAATACGGGGTCGCTGGCCGCCATATGAAACAACGGCGACCAGGCGATCGCGCCGTCGTCGCTGTGCAGCGACCATTCCGCCATCATGATCAGGCTGCGAGCGATGATCGCGCGGTGGCTGATCACGGCCCCTTTGGGAAAGCCGGTGGTGCCGCTGGTGTAGAGAACCAGAAGTCCCCGCTCCGGGTCGATGTCGTCGGCTGCGGCCGGCGCAAGCTCGCGCGCGATCCAGGCCTCATAAGCATCGCCGAAGCGGATCAGGGTCGGCGCCGCATAACCGAGAGCCGCCGCGACATCGGCGTAACGCGGCGAGACAAACAACAGCTTCGGTTCGACCAAAGACAGGCAATGGGCCAGCTCGGCCGGCGACTGTCGCCAGTTCTGGCACGCCGCCACCGCGCCGAGCCTGGCGCAGGCAAGCTCGATCTCGAGATATTCGATGCGGTTCTCCGACAGGATCGCGACAACGTCGCCAAGGCCCGCCCCGTCGGCCGCCATGGCGGCGGCGACCTGCTCGACACGCGCCAACAATTCGCCGTAGCTCAAGCTGCGCTGACCATCTGCGAGCGCGAGCCGCGCGGGGTGCAGCCGGGCGACGTTGTCAAACATTCGCCCGACCGAAGGCCCGCCATGCGCGGCCGCCGCTGTCAACCGGGCCGCGTCCGAGCCGCGCTCGAACAGATCGATGTTCGACGTCACCGCCGCGCCCTCCAGACGTGGAGGGCTGCGAACCGGTTGTGCGCTGCGACGTCCCGCGCCTCCTCGGCCGACATGACGTTCCCCCATCGGCCAGAAGACCGTTTGTGTTTCCTGATAGTTTCCTATAAAAAAACTTCCTGTCAACTCAAATCTGACGCGCCACGGACACGAAGGGCCGGCGGCGCCGGCAAGGCGGCCGTGACAATAAGGCGGCGCCGTGGGGAGCGGGGGGAATGGAAGCGCGCAAGGCGATCGACAATCTCGGCGAGACCTTCCGGCGGGCGCGGCAGACGTCAGGCATGACGCTAGAGACGGCCGCGCGGCGCGCGGAGGTGACCAAGGGCTATCTTTCAAAGGTCGAATCGGGCCGCGCGATGCCCTCGATCGCGGTGATCAGCAAGCTCGCCGACGTCTACCGCGTGACGCTGTCGGATCTGTTCATGCCCGAAGGCCAGCGCAGCCCCATTTCACTGGTGCGCGCCGACGAACGCACGCTCATCAACAAGAACGGCAGCGAACTCGGCTACGTCTATGAGTTCGCCTCGATGATGAAGCGAAACCCGCGCGCCGAGGTGTTCTTTCTCACCCTGCCGATCCTCGAGGGCGCCGATCCGCCGCGCTTCAGGCACTCGGGCGAAGAGATCATCCTGCTGCTGGAGGGCAGGATGCGGTTCGAATACGGCGGCATGGAGTTTGAGATGGCGCCGGGAGATTGCATCCAGTTCGACGCCAACATCGAGCATCACGGCGTAGCCGTCGGCGCCACGCCGGCCAAGGCCTTCGTGATTACGATTCCTGAGCGTCGGGACGCGTCGGCGAAGCCCTAGACCAGGGCGCCGGGATCGAGGAGGCAAGGCGTGCCAACCAACGCGAACGCATCGAATTCACTCGCCGCGCAGCATCGCGCCGCCGTGGCGCGTCCTGGGCGGCGCATTGTCGCGAGTCCGCTCGCCCGGCGGATGGCCGCCGATTGCGCCGTCGACATTCAGTTGGTCGTCGGCAGCGGTCCGGGCGGCCGCGTCGTGAAACGCGACATCGAGCAGCACCGGATGAAGCCAACGGCGCCCGAGAGCGGCGCTCATGCAGCAGCCGGCAGGCTCCGGCTGCGCGCCGGGGTCGACGGGCGCGCTGTTTTCGACGTTGTCGAGAAGCTGAACCGCTGGCGACCCGGCGCGTCGCTCTCGCCGATCGATGTCGTCGTCGCCGCGGGCGCCTGGGCGCTACGCCGCACGTCGCAGTTGCTCGGCGTCGACAGCGACGACATAGTTGTCGAGATCCTGAGCGAGAGCGGCCTTGTCGCCACCGAATTGCACAACGCCGACCGGGTTGGTCTGGCGGGGGTGCGGGCGCAACTGGCCTCCGCGCAAGGCCAAACCGAAGCGGGACAGGCGCCAGACAGGGGTCGCAAGCGGGCGCGCCTTACAATCGCTGTGATTGATCTGGAATCGGTCGAGGAGTTTGACTTTGGCGATCGAGGCGGCCCGCGCCTGACAATCGGCGGCGTTCGACCGCGGGCGGCGCCGGATGTCGGCCGTCGCCTCTCGGTGTCGTTCTCTGCGGAAGCGGCTCAGATCGATCCGGCGGCGGCGGGTCGGTTTGTGGCGAGCTTCAGCCAGGCGCTGCAATCTCCGCTCGACATGATCCTGTAGTCTTTTGCGTTTCGCGCGCGCGAAGCCGCCGAGGCGGGCAGGGCGTCGAGCTGCTGCCGCTCCCGGCGCGTCTTTGCTGATCGCGCCAATCACAAGCGATAGAACCGCTTGGCGTTGTCGTGGAACAGGCCGGCCTGCTCCTGCGCTGTGAGGGGCGAGGCGATCGTCTTGAACGCAGCGTAGATCTGGTCGAAGCTCATCTGGATCTTCGAGACCGGGGAGTCGGAGCCGAACATGCTGCGCTGTGCTCCGAAGCAGTCGATGCATTGCATCACCACCTCGCGCACGCTCTCCAGCGTCCAGCTGCGATCATAGGCGCCCGGATTCGAGATCTTTAGCGCGACATTGGGGCAGGCCGAGATCAGTTTCAGCCCCTCGCGCCAGCGCCGCATGCCCTCGGAATCGCGGTCGATCGGACTGCCGCAGTGGTTGACGATGATCTGCAGCCCCGGATTCGCCTCGGCGATCTCGCGCACGATCCGGGCCTGATAGGGATACATCATCAGTTCGAGGTGCAGCTTGTGGCGCTCCAGGCGCGCGACGTCGCGCCGCCAGGCGGGATCGCGGCCGAGCTCGGGATCGTCGACGAAACATTTGGCGGGGTCGGGGTGACAGCTCAGGATGCCGCGGATCCCGGCGACGCGCTCGAAGCTCGCCTGCTCGGCGATCGCGGCCTCGGCTCCCGGCCTGCCGAGCGGCGCGCCGGCGACATAGCGCGCCGCCACGCCGTTCGGCTTGTCGAGCGATTCCAACCAGCGGGTCTCTCCGACCGGGTCGCCGGCCCACAGCGCCTCGATATGGACGGTCGCGACAAGGTTGTGCCCGCGCGTATCCCTGACATAATCGTCAACCAGATAATCCTGCGCGATGTCCGCCAGGCCGGCGACGGCCTGGTCCGGCGGGTCCGAAGCGGACAGCCACGGATGCTTGCCCATGGAGAGGTCCCACAAATGATGATGCGGATCGATGATCGGTCCCAAATACATGAGCGCGCCTCCTTCCGCTCACGGTTGCCGGCCGCAAGATCGCTTCCCGCCCGCCAAATCTTGCCCCGCGGCCGTGAGCGCCGCCGTCAGCCGTCCGTTTCGGGGTCGGCCAGCCGGTGCAGCCGGTCCGCCGCGGCGCAGGCGAAGCGCAGCAGCATCGCGCGGCGCGTCGCCGGCGCCAGCGGCCGGCGCTCGGCCTCGCGCAGGATCGCCGCGCCGAACCGGTCGGCGAGGATCAGCCCCGCCTCCTGCGGCATGATCTCGGCCGGCGTCGCGTCGGAAATCGCGAAATACAGCCGGTCGCAATGGGCGGCGTAGTCGCGCCACTTGGCGTCGGCGCGGAAATCGGCGACCGACGACTTGATCTCGACGATCAGGATCGCGCCGTCGCCGCTCAACGCCACGATGTCCGCCCGCCGCCCGTCGCTCAAGGCCAGCTCCGTCACCGTGGAAAACCCGAGCGCGCGCAACAGCCGCCGCGTCCCGCGCGCGATTGCGAGCGCGGTCTGCGACTGTCTTCCGTCGGCCAGGGCCGGATTCACGCGGCGGCGTCCTCCAGGATCATCGCCGCCGCCTTCTCCGCGATCATCAGCACGGGCGAATTGGTGTTGCCCGAGACGATCAGCGGCATCACCGAGGCGTCGGCGATTCGCAAGCCCGCCAAGCCTCGCACGCGCAGCCGCCGATCGACAACCGCCTGCGGGTCGTCGTCGCGCCCCATCCGCGCCGTGCCGACGGGGTGGAAGATCGTCGTGCCGATGTCGCCCGCCGCCCGCGCCAACTCGTCCTCGCTCACCATCTGCGCGCCCGGCAGAAACTCGACCGGCCGGTAGCGCGCCAGCGCCGGCGCGGCGGCGAGCCGGCGGGCGAGGCGGATCGAATCGACGGCGACCCGCCTGTCCTCCTCCTCGCTGAGATAGTTCGGCTGGATGACCGGCGGCGTCAGCGGATCGCGGCTCGCGGCGTGGACGAAGCCGCGGCTCGCCGGCCTCAGGTTGCACACGCTCAGCGTGATGGCCGGGAATTCGTGCAGGGGATCGCCGAATTTCGGCAGCGACAGCGGCTGCACGTGGAACTCGACATTCGCCGTTTCGTAATCCGGCGAGGAGCGCGCGAAAATGCCAAGCTGCGAAGGCGCCATCGTCAGCGGCCCGCGCCGGCTGACCGCAAAATCGAAGCCCATGCGCAGCCGCTTCGCCCACGACTGGAACTCGACGTTGAGCGTCTTCGCGCCCGCGATGCGGAAGATCGTGCGCAGTTGCAGATGGTCCTGCAGGTTCTCGCCCACCCCCGCCAGCGCATGCGCGACCGGAACGCCGAGCCGGGAGAGCGCGTCCGGCCGCCCGACGCCGGAGAGTTCCAGCAGTTGCGGCGTTCCGATCGCGCCGGCCGTCAGCACGATCTCGCGCGCGCTCGCGGTGACGACCCGACCGCCCGCCTCGTATTCGATCCCCGTCGCCCGCGCGCCCGCCAGCACCAGCCGCCGCGCGTGCGCGCCGGTGACGAGCCGCAGGTTCCCCCGCTTCAGCGCCGGCTTGAGGAACGCCTTGGCGGCGCTGACGCGCAGGCCGCGGCGCTGGTTGACCTCGAAATAGTCGGAGCCCTCGTTGTCGCCGCGGTTGAAGTCGGACACTTTGGGGATGCCGATCTCTTCCGCCGCGTCGCGCACGGCGTCGAGAATGTCCCAGGCGATGCGCGGCCGCTCGATGCGCCACTCGCCCCCCGCGTGGTGCAGCGGCGCCTCGCCCGCCCAATGGTCCTCGTGCTTGAGAAAATACGGCAGCACGTCGTCCCAGCCCCAGCCGTCGAGCCCGAGCTGGCGCCAGCCGTCGTAGTCGCGCGCCTGCCCGCGCATGTAGATCATGCCGTTGATCGCCGAGCAGCCGCCGATCACGCGGCCTCGGGGATAGGCGATGTCGCGGCCGTTGAGGTCCGGCTCCGCGGCGGTGCGGAAGCGCCAGTCGGCGCGCTTGTGGCCGATGGCGTAGAGATAGCCGACCGGCACGTGAAACCAGATCCAGTCGTCACGCCCGCCGGCCTCCAGCAGCAGCACCTTGTTGCGCGGGTTGGCGCTGAGCCGGTTGGCCAACAGGCAGCCGGCCGAGCCGGCGCCGACGACGACGTAGTCGTAGGCCGCGCTCATGCGTCCACCGCCCAGCAGGCGACCTCGCGTCCGTATTTGGCGGCGAGCGCCGGAGCCTCGCGCCGGCAGATCTCCATCGCCAGCGGGCAGCGCGGATGGAAGGCGCAACCCGGTGGTGGGTTGATCGGCGAGGGCGGCTCGCCGATCAGCGGCGCGCGCACTTTCAAGGCGCCGGGGTCGGCCACCGGCGTCGCCGCCATCAGCGCGCGGGTATAGGGATGCTGCGGCGCGTCGAACACCGCGGTCTTGGCGCCGATCTCGACCACGGAGCCGAGATAGATCACCATCACCTCGTCGGCGATGTGGCGCACCACCGAGAGGTCGTGGCTGACGAAGACATAGGCGAGCTTCTGCGCCTCCTGAATCTCGGCCAGCAGGTTCAGCACCTGGGCGCGGATCGAGATGTCGAGCGCCGACACCGGCTCGTCGAGGACCAGAATCTTCGGCTTCAACATCAGCGCGCGGGCGATGGCGATGCGCTGGCGCTGGCCGCCGGAGAACATGTGGGGATAGCGGTGATAGAACTCGGGCCGCAGCCCCACGCTCTTCATCATCGCCAGCGCCGCCTCGCGGCGGGCGTCGTGCGACAGGCTGGTGTTGACCAGCAGCGGCTCCTCCAGCGCGCGGCCGATCTTCTGGCGCGGGTTGAGCGAGCCATAGGGGTTCTGGAACACGATCTGCACCTCGCGGCGCAGCCTCCGGCGCCGCTCGGCGTCGGCGTGCGCGACGTCCTCGCCTTCGATGCGCAAAGCCCCGCGCGTCGGCGGCTCGATCAGCGTCAGCAGCCGCGCCAGCGTCGATTTGCCGGAGCCGGATTCGCCGACCACCGCCAGCGTGCGCCCGGGCGCCAGCGTGAACGATACGTTCTGCAACGCCTTGACGCTGGCGTGGCGGGCGAACAGCCCGCGCGCGACCGGATATTCGCGGCTTAAGCCCTGCGCTTCGAGGATCGGCGCGGTCATGCGGCGGCGTCCGCATTGGCGAGCGGCGCGAGGCAGCGGGCGCGGCCCAGCGCCTCGGAGGCTGGCGGCGGCGGCGCGACGCGGCAGGCGGCGAACGCGAATTCGCAGCGCGGCGCGAACAGGCAGCCCTTCGGCCGGTCGAACTGGCCGGGCACGACGCCGGGAATCGCCGGCAGCCGCCGCTGCGTCGCGCGCTCCGGCAGCGCGGCGAGCAGCGCCGCGGTATAGGGATGATGCGGGTCGTCGAACAGGGCGCGCGTCGTGTTGGCCTCGACCTGTTGTCCCGCGTATTGCACGATGACGCGGTCGGCGGTCTCGGCGACCACGCCCATGTCGTGGGTGATCAGCACCAGCGCCATGCCGGTGCGTTGTTTCAAGGCCAGCAGCAGATCGAGGATCTGCGCCTGCATGGTGACGTCGAGCGCCGTGGTCGGCTCGTCGGCGATCAGCAGCTTGGGCGAGCAGGCGAGCGCCATGGCGATCATCACCCGCTGGCTCATGCCGCCGGAGAGCTGATGCGGAAACGCATGCACGCGCCGTTCGGGATCGGGAATGCCGACCTCGCGCAGCAGCGCGATCACCTTGGCCCGGCGCTCGGAACGCGTAAGCTTCAGATGCGTCTTCAGCGCCTCGCCGACCTGGAAGCCGACGGTGAAGCACGGATTGAGCGACGACATCGGCTCCTGGAAGATCATCGCCATGTCGCGCCCCGCCATCTCGCGCCGCGCCTTGGCCGGCATCGTCATGAGATCGCGGCCGTCGAAGCGCATGGAATCGGCGCTGACTTGCGCCTGCGGCGGCAACAACCCCATCGCCGCCAGCATCGCCACCGACTTGCCGGAGCCGGATTCGCCGACGATGGCGAGCGATTCGTCGCGGTCGACGGCGATGTCGACCCCGTCCACCGCCGTGAAGGCGCCATGCCGGGTCGGGAAGCGGACGGTCAGGTTCTTCAGTTCGAGCAGAGGCATCATCCCCTCCGCATCTTCGGGTCGAGCGCGTCGCGCAGGCCGTCGCCGGTCAGGTTGATGGCGACGACGGTGATCAGGATGGCGAGGCCGGGCAGGGTGATGATCCAGGGATCGGAGCGGATGAACTCACGCGCGTCGGCCAGCATGACGCCCCATTCCGGCGTCGGCGGCTGCGCGCCCAAGCCGAGAAAGCCCAAGCCCGCCGCCTCAAGAATGGCGTCGGAGACGCCGAGCGCCGCCTGCACGATCAGCGGCGCGAGGCAGTTCGGCAGCACGCAGGTCAGCGCCAGCCGCAACGGCCCGACGCCGGCGACCCGCGCCGCCGTCACGTAATCCTTCGGCAGTTCGCCGAGCGCCGAGGCGCGGGCCACCCGCACGTATCTCGGCAGGCCGACGATGGTGACGGCGACGATCGTGTTGGTGAGGCTCGGCCCGAGAATGGCGACGATGACCACCGCCAGCACCAGGCTCGGCGTCGCCATGATGACGTCCATCAGCCTTGTGACGACGACGTCGACGACCGAGCCCGCCATCGCCGCCAGCAGCCCCAGCGCGACGCCGATCAGGAAGGCGAAGGCCATCACCGAGACGCCGATGAACAGCGAGATGCGGGCGCCGAAGATGATGCGCGAGAGCAGGTCGCGCCCGTCGCCGTCGGTGCCGAGCGGGAAGGCCCAGGTGCCGCCGGCCCAGATCGGCTTGACCCGCACGAATTCGCGGAACTGTTCGCCCGGCGCATGCGGCGCCAGAACGTCCGCGAAGATCGCCGCCAGCACGACCACCGCCAGCACGCTGAGGCCGATCATCGCGCCGCGGTTCTCGCGGAACGCGACGGCGAAGGCGACCAGCGGCGAAGGCTGCGCGAGGATCTGCGCGGCTTCTTCCGGCGCGGCCAGCGCGACGTCAGCGGGCATGGCGGATCCTCGGATTGATGAGGCCGTAGAACAGATCGACGATGAGATTGACCAGGATGACGACCATCGACACCAACAGCACGCCGCCCTGCAGCGCCGGATAATCGCGCCGGAAGATCGACTGGATCAGCCAGGAGCCGACGCCCGGCCAGGAGAAGATGTTTTCCGTCAGCACCGCGCCCGCCATCAGCCCCGAGACCGAGAGGCCGATCACGGTGACCACAGGCAGCAGCGCATTGCGCAGCGCATGCACGCCGACGACGCGGAACGGCGACAGCCCCTTCGCGCGGGCGGTTCGCACATAATCCTCGCTCAACACTTCCAGCATGGAGCTTCGCGTCATGCGCGCGATGACGCCGAGCGGCACCGTGCCGAGCACGATCGCCGGCAGGATCAGATGCCTGAGCGCGTCCCAGACCGCGCCCTCCTGGTCCGACAGCGCGGCGTCGATCAGCATGAAGCCGGTCGGCGCATCGAAACTGTAAGTAATGAGGTCGATACGGCCGGAGACCGGCGTCCAGCCGAGCGACACCGAGAAGAACATGATGAGCACGAGGCCCCACCAGAAGATCGGCATCGAATAGCCGAACAGCGAGATCGTCATCAGCGCCTGATCGAACACGCCGCCGCGCCGGACCGCCGCGATGGTTCCCGCCGGCACGCCGATCAGCACGGCGAACATCATGGCGAAGAACGACAGCTCCAGCGTCGCCGGGAACAGCGTGAAGAACTCCGTCAGCACCTTCTGCTGCGTGGCCAGCGAGACGCCGAAATCGCCATGCGCGACCTGTCCGAGGTAATCGAGGAACTGCTTCCACACCGGCTGATCGAGGCCGAGCTGGTGGCGCAGCATGGCGAGGCGCTCCGGCGAGACGCCGCGCTCGCCCATCCGCACCTCGACCGGATCGCCCGGCACCAGCCGGATGGCGACGAAGGTCAGGAACATCAGCGCGAGGAAGGTCGGGATCGTCAGCGCGACCCGGCGCAGGAAATAGATCAGCATGACGGACGCGCCGTCCTGGCGCGCCCGCAGCCGTCATGCCCGTGCTCCCGGGCGTCCACGCCGTGACGCCGATGCGCCGATTCAGGAACAAGCTTCAAGTGAGCGTTCTCAGCTAAGACGCCGAGCTGTTGAGGCTCGGCGTGGATGGGCCGGGACAAGCCCGGCCATGACGAAAGGCCCGCCTCACTTCAGCCCGACGCCCTCGAAGATATGCGTGCCGAGCGGGCTCTGCTTGTAGCCCTCGACATTGGCGCGCGTCGCCTCGTAGACGGTGGAGTGCGCGATCAGCAGCTCCGGCGCCTCGTCGTGCTCGATCTCCTGCATCCGCTTATAGTCCTTGGCGCGCTCGGCCTGATCGGAGGTCAGCCGCGCCTTCACCAGCAGGTCGTCGAACTCGGCGTTGCACCATTTGGTGGCGTTCGAGTTGCCCGGCTTGCCGCCGGGGCAGCCGCGCAGGAAGAAGAAGTTGTCGGGGTCGCCGTTGTCGCCGGTCCAACCATACTGGCCGGTGGTCTCTTCGCCGGCCGCCAGACGCTTGCGGTATTCGCCCCACTCGTAGGTTTGCAGCTTGGCGTTGACGCCGATCTTGGCGAGATCGGCCTGCATCATCTCGCCGATGCGCTTGCCGTTGGGGTTGTAGGGACGGGAAACCGGCATGTACCAGAGGTCGATGTCGAGCGGCGTCTTCACGCCGGCGGCGGCCAGCATCGACTTGGCCTTCTCGGGATCGAATTGAACCTGCGGGACGGCGCCGTTGTAGGCCCACATGGTCGCCGGGATCAAAGTCGAGGCCTTCTCGCCGGCGCCGAGATAGACGTCCTTCAGGATCGCGTCGCGGTCGATCGCCATCGCCATCGCCTGCCGCACCTCCTTCTTGTCGAACGGCGGCTTCTCGGCGTTGAACGCCCAATAGGCGATATTGAGGCCCGACATGCTGATCACCTTCAGCGACGGATCCTTCTGCATCTCCGGCAGGTCGGCGGGGCGCGGGTAGCCGTTGACGTGGCATTCGCCCGCCTTCAGCTTGGCGTAGCGCGCGGTGGCGTCGGGCGTGATCGCGTAGACGAGATCGTCGACCAGCGCCTTCTCGCCGTAATAATCGGGGTTCTTCTTGAACCGGATGACGGCGTCTTTCTGATAGGAGACGAAATAGAACGCCCCCGTGCCGATCGGCTCCTGGTCGAGCAGCTCCGGCGTGCCTTTCTTCAGGAGATAATCGGCGTATTCGGCCGAGGAGATCGAGGCGAAATCCATCGCCAGATTGGCGAGGATGGCGACATTGGGCGTCTTCAGATGGAACACGACGGTGTCAGCGTCCTTCTTCTCGATCGCATCGAGCAGCGTCGGCATATCCATGTCGTTGAAATAGTCGTACTTGCCGCCGCTGACCTTGTAATAGGGGTTCTCTGGCTTCCACTGCCGCTCGAACGAGAAGATCACGTCGTCGGCGTTGAAATCGCGCGTCGGCTTGAACTCCTTGTTGGAGTGGAACTTGACGCCCTTGCGCAGATGGAACGTGATCGTCTTGCCGCCGTCGGCGATGTCCCAGCTCTCCGCGAGGCCGGGGACGACTTCCGTCGTGCCGCGCTTGAACTCGGTCAACCGGTTGTAGACCGGCCGCGCCGCGTCGAAGCTGGTCCCCGTGGTGTTGATCGCCGGCTGGAAATTCTCCGGCGAACCCTCGGAGCAATAGACCAGCGTCTTGGCGCTCGCCGCTGACATCAGCGCGACGCTCAGCGCGAGGCCCAACCCGATCGACCGTTTCATGCTTATCCCCTTCAAGTCGCAGCGTAACGCCAGCAAAGCGCGTTTTCTCGGCCTGCGCAACCGTCAGGCCGCGCCGCGCCCTTTGGCCGCACGAGGTTTTGCAGCGGGTTTGGCCGCCGCTTTCGCGGCCGGCTTCTTCGCCGCCGCCTTTTTCGGCGCCGCCGCCGGCTTGCGCGCCGGCTTGGCCGGCCTGCCCTCGCGCTCGGCGATCAGATCGACCGCGTCCTGCAGGGTCAGCGTATCCGGCGACATCGACTTCGGAATCGTCGCGTTGACCTTGCCCCATTTCACATAAGGCCCGAACCGCCCCGCCAGCACGTTGATCGCGCCGCCGGCGGGATGCTCGCCGATCAGCCGGCCGCCCGGCACGACGCCCGCAGCCTTGGCCTTCAGCGCCTCCAGCGCCGCCTCCAGCGTCAGCTCGTCGGGGTTGACGCCCTTCGGCAGCGTCGCGTTGACCTTGCCGTGATTGACATAAGGCCCGAACCGCCCGGCTTTGACCGACACCGCCCCGCCTTCCGGATGCTCGCCGAGCACGCGCCCCGCGCCGCCGCCGCCGAACCGCGCCGAGGCGCCGCTCTCCTTGGCGACAATAAGGTCGATGGCGCGATTGCCGCCGATCTCCAACACGTCGTCGTCCTTGCCGAGGTTGGCGTAGGTCTTGCCGTGCTGCACATACGATCCGTAGCGCCCGATCCCGGCCAGGATCGCCTCGCCGGTGGTGGGATGGCGCGCCACCTCGCGCGGCAGCGCCAGCAGCTTCAGCGCCTTCTCCAGCGTCACGTCGTCGGGCGCGAGGCCCTTGGGCAGCGAGGCGCGCTTGGGCTTCTCGCCCTCGCCGAGCTGCACGTAATCGCCGAAGCGGCCGCTGCGCAGCGTCACCATCTCGCCGCTCTCGGGATCGGGCCCAAGTTCGCGCGGCCCCGCCTCCGCCTCGCCGTTGGGCGACAGCACGCGGGTGTATCGGCACTCGGGATAGCGCGAGCAGCCGATGAAAGCGCCGTTCTTGCCGAGCTTGAGCGAAAGCTGGCCGACCCCGCAGGTCGGGCAGGCGCGCCGGTCGGCGCCGTCCACGCGCACCGGGAAGATGTGCGGCCCCAACAGCTCGTTGAGGCTGTCGAGCACCTGCGTCGTGCGCAAGTCCTTGATCTCGCCGAGCGAGGCGGAAAAATCGCGCCAGAAGTCGCGCAGCAGCTCCTTCCAGTCGATCTCCGAGTTGGAGACCTTGTCGAGCCGCTCCTCGAGATCGGCGGTAAAATCGTATTCGACGTAGCGTTTGAAGAACGCCTCCAGGAACGCCGTGACCAGCCGGCCTTTGTCCTCCGGCACCAGCCGGTTCTTCTCCTTGCGCACGTAGTCGCGGTCTTGCAGCACCGCGACGGTCGAGGAATAGGTCGAGGGCCGGCCGATGCCGAGCTCCTCCATCCGCTTGATCAGCGAGGCCTCGGTGTAGCGCGGCGGCGGCTCGGTGAAGTGCTGCGTCGTCTCGATCCGCTCCTTCTTGAGCGGATCGTGCGCCTTCATCGGCGGCAGGCGGGCGGAATCCTCGTCGTCGCCGCCGTCCACGGGGGTGTCGTCGCGCCCCTCCTGATAGACCTTCAGGAAGCCGTCGAACCGGATCACCTGCCCCGTGGCGCGGAAATCGAGCTTGCGGCTCCCTGCGTCGGCGACGATGTCGACCGTGGTGCGCTCGATCTCGGCGCTCTCCATCTGGCAGGCGACCAGCCGCTTCCAGATCAGCTCGTAGAGCCGCATCTGGTCGCGGTCGAGGTGGGGCTCGATGTCTTTCGGCCGGCGCGTCACCTCGGTCGGACGGATCGCCTCGTGCGCTTCCTGCGCGTTCTTGGTCTTCGCCTGATACTTGCGCGGGGCCGAGGGCACGTAATCGTCGCCGTAATCGCGCCCGATCATCTTGCGCACCGCCGTCACCGCCTCGGGCGCGAGGTCGACGCCGTCGGTTCGCATATAGGTAATAAGTCCAACCGGCCCCTCGCCGATGTCGACGCCCTCGTAGAGCCTTTGCGCGATCTGCATGGTGCGCGCCGGCGCCAGCCCCAGCTTGCGCGACGCCTCCTGCTGCAGCGTCGAGGTGGTGAACGGCGGCTGCGGGTGGCGCTTGTGCGGCTTGGCTTCGACCGAGGCGACGACGAACCGGGCGCTGGCGAGCGCCGCCTCGAAGGCGCGGGCCTCCTCGGCCGTGCCGACGTCGAGCCGGCCGATCTTCTTGCCGTCCGCGCCGACCAGCCGGGCGGTGAAGGCGGCGCCGGCGGGCGTGAGCAGGTGCGCGACGATCGACCAATATTCGCGCGAGACGAATTTCTCGATCTCCAGCTCGCGGTCGCAGACGATGCGCAGCGCCACCGACTGCACCCGCCCCGCCGAGCGCGAGCCCGGCAGCTTGCGCCACAGCACTGGCGACAGGTTGAAGCCGACGAGATAATCGAGCGCGCGGCGGGCGAGATAGGCGTCGACCAGGGCCTGGTCGATCTCGCGCGGGTTGCGCATCGCCTCCTGCACGGCGTCCTTGGTCACCGCGTTGAAGACGACCCGGTCGACCCGCTTGTCCTTCAACAGCTTCTTGTTCTTGAGGATCTCGTAGATATGCCACGAGATCGCCTCGCCCTCGCGGTCGGGGTCGGTGGCGAGGATGACGCGGTCGGCGGTTTTCACCGCGGCGCCGATCTCGCTGAGCCGCTTGCCGGCCTTGCCGTCGACTTCCCAGCGCATGGCGAAATCGTTGTCGGGATCGACCGAGCCGTCCTTCGCTTCAAGGTCGCGCACATGGCCGAACGACGCATAAACGTCGTAATCCTTGCCGAGATACTTGTTGATGGTCTTCGCCTTGGCAGGCGATTCGACGATAACGACCTTCATGCCCGCCCGTCCTGTTGCGACCGGCGCATATGGGCCAAGCCGGGGGGAATCACAAGCGAGCGTTTTTCACGTTATAGTTGCGTTAATTCGCGCGGGTTGATTCCGCCTCGCAGCGCGCCCAAAGATGAGGCTATACGCCCGCAACGGAGCCCTTCATGTCCCCGCGCCTGCAAGCCGCGATGACGAAACTGCCGCTGGTGGCGATCCTGCGCGGCGTGACGCCGCAGGAGGCGCCCGACATCGCCGAGGTCCTGCTGGAGGAGGATTTCGAATTCATCGAAATCCCGCTCAATTCCCCGGAGCCGCTGAAAAGCATCGCCGCCGTGCGCCGGATGGCGCCGCCGCGGGTCTATGTCGGCGCCGGCACCGTGCTGAGCGAGTCGCAAGTCGAGGCGGTGGCGGGCGCCGGCGGCGACCTGATCGTCACCCCCAACGCCAACCCGGCCGTGATCGCCCGCGCCCACGCGCTCGGCCTCGTCACGATGCCCGGCGCGGCCACCCCGAGCGAGGCTTTCGCCGCGCTGGCGGCCGGCGCCGACGCGGTGAAGGCGTTCCCGGCGGAAATGATCGCGCCGGCGGTGGTGAAAGCCTGGGCCGCGGTGCTGCCGAAGGGAACCGCGATCCTGCCGGTCGGCGGCATTACCCCTGAAAACATGGCGCCTTACCTCAAGGCCGGCGCCGCGGGCTTCGGGCTCGGCTCGGCGCTCTACAGGCCCGGCGACTCCCCTCACGCGGTGCGGGAGAAGGCGGCGGTTTTCCGGCGCGCCTTGCGGTCTGCATGACGGACGCGACTTGCTCGGCCGTCGCTCCTCCATTATAGACCCGCGCTTCCCGCCGTTTCCGACACCCCTGGAGGCGAGGCGGGATAACTAGCTTAAGGAAAACACGACATGGCGGCGATCAAACAACTCGCGGCCGTGACGCGTAGCGGGACAGGCAAGGGGGCCGCCCGCTCCGTTCGTCGCGAGGCCCGCGTACCCGGCGTTATCTACGGCGGTGGCGAGAAACCGGAACCGATTTCGGTCGATTTCAAGGAAATCAACAAGCACATCTACGCCGGGCACTTCCTGACGACGATCTTCGAGATCGACGTCGAAGGCCGCAAGGAGCGCGTGCTGCCGCGCGATTACCAACTCGACGTCGTCACCGACCGTCCGACCCACGTCGATTTCCTGCGCTTGCGCGCGGGCACCCGGGTGCGCGCCAACGTTCCGGTTCACGTCATCAACCGCGACGCGGCGCCGGGCGTGAAGAAGGGCGGCACGGTCAATCTCGTGCGTCACACGATGGTGCTGCTCGCGCCGGCCGACAACATCCCCGAGGCGGTCGATATCGACCTCACCGGCATGGATTTCCACGATGCCGTGCACGTCGCCGATCTCAAGCTGCCCGAGGGCTGCCGCGCGACGGAGACCAAGGGCAACCTGACGGTGGTCACCATCGTGCCGCCGACCGTGCTGCCCGATGAGGCGCCGGCCGCCGAGGGCGCCCCGGCGACCTCCGCCGCCCCCGCCAAGGCCGCCGCCGCGCCCGCCAAGGCCGCTGCGCCCGCCAAGGCCGCCGCCGCTCCGGCGAAGGGCGCCGCCGCTCCGGCCAAGCCCGCGGCGAAGAAGTAAGGCGATCAAAACGCCCCGCAACGCCGGGGCGTCCGCTCAACCATCGTCATGCCCGGGCTTGTCCCGGGCGTGCCGCGTTTCTAACCTTGCATCGCGTCAAGGCGTGGATGGCCGGGACAAGTCCGGCCATGACGGAAAGCGCTTTATGGGTTGGTGACTCCATGCTGCTCCTCGCCGGCCTCGGCAATCCCGGCGCGCGCTACGCCCGCAACCGCCACAACATCGGCTTCATGGCGCTCGAGGCGATCGCCCGCGAGCATCGCTATCCCCCGTTCCGCTCGCGCTTCCAGGGCCTGATCGCCGACGGGAGCATAGGCGAGACCCGCGTCGCGCTGCTGGCGCCGCAGACCTACATGAACGATTCCGGCCAGAGCGTCGGCGAGGCGATGCGCTTCTTCAAGCTCGAACTGAAAGCCGTGGCGGTGCTGCACGACGAGCTCGATCTGGCGCCGGGCAAATGCCGAGTGAAGGTCGGCGGCGGCAACGCCGGGCACAACGGCCTGCGCTCGATATCCGCGCATATCGGCAACGATTACAAGCGCGTGCGGCTCGGCATCGGCCATCCCGGGGCGAGGGAGCTGGTGCATCCGTTCGTGCTCGGCGATTTCGCCAAGTCCGAAATGGCCTGGGTCGGCGCGCTGTGCGACGCGGTGGCGGCGAGCGCGCCCCTGCTGGCGATGGGCGACGACGCCTCGTTCCAGAACAAGGTGCATCTGGCGATGGAGGCGGCCGGGTTCGCCGGCAAGGGCTGACGCGGGCCCGCTCAGTCGCCGCCCAGATTCAGCGACGACAGAACGGAGAGCACCTTCGACGAGCTTTGCGAACTCGCGGCCGCCGGCGCCGGGGGCGTCGTGCCGTAGTTTCCGTCCTTCTCCCTCACCAGGCCGAGCTTGAGCGCGTCCTTGGGATCGGCGGCGACGGAAGCCGCGGTATATTCACCTGTGGCCAGCTTGACGAGTTGCGTGGTCGTGCTGGTGGACGACACAGCGGAGATTGACATGGGATTAACTCCCCTCAAGTCGCCGCAAGCTTAGCAAAGCAAGGTAAACAGGGTTTAAATCCCGCGTTGCTTGACGTTACGGCAGCCGGCGCCTCACGCGTCGGCGCCCGCCGCGTCAAAGCGCCACACGGCGGCCTCTAAAGCTCCATCGCGAACGGCGCGCCCTCCATGCACTCCCGCCCGCGTCCGATCGCCTCGATCGCCGCGACCATGCGCCCCCCGCGACGCAGCCGCTCATCGGCGAGCGCGACGAAGCGCAGGTTCGGCGTCGCCGTCGGCGAGGCTTTGCGCAGCGCCTGCGCCACCTCGTGCTCGTCGCGATGCGGAGACAGCTCACACACCGCGATATAGGCCGAAGCCGTCGAGCGCGAGACGCCGGCAAAACAGTGAATCAGCATCGGGTGGACGCGGTCCCACTCGCGCACGAAGGCGAGGAACGCGTCCATGTGATGCATCTCCGGCCGCACCTGCCCGGGCAGATGGTCGAGAATGTCGGACATGGCGATGTTGAGATGGCGCGCCTGCTCGATCAAGGCCGGCCGCGTCACCGGGGTGCCCGGCGAGAGCAGCGTCACCAGCGAGCGGGCGCCCGTGCGGGCCGCTTCGGCCTCGATCAGGTTCAGCGAACAGACGTGCAGACGCGGCATTAGATCTCCTCAGGCGTCGAGTTCGGCGAACCGGGCGAGAAACCGCGCCTGCGCCTCCTGCGGCCGCCACGGGGCGAGATACGGGGCAAAATCCGCGACCGCAACCCGCGGCCTGGCGAACACCTTGCGCGCCTCGGCGAGGGCGAAGCCGGCCAGCTCCGTCGCCTCGTGGAAAGCCGCGTCGCAATCGGCCGCCTTGATCGCCTTCGCCACCGCCGGGTCCATTTCCGGCTTCAGCCCGAAGCGGATGAAGATCGCCGCCAGCAGCCGCCGCTCGGTCTCCTTATAGGCGCCGCCCATCACGGCCTTGAACGGCGAGATCATGTCGCCGATCACATATTCCGGCGCATCGTGCAGCAGCGCCGCCAGTTTTCCCGCGCGCGAGGCGGCCGGGTCCAGCGCGGAGAAGATCGCCTCGACCAGCAGCGAATGCTGCGCGACGGAGAAGATCTCTTCGCCGCGCGTCTGCCCGTTCCAGCGCGCCACCCGGGCGAGGCCGTGCGCGATGTCGGCGATCTCGATATCGAGCGGCGAGGGGTCGATCAGGTCGAGCCGCCGTCCCGACAGCATGCGCTGCCACGCGCGCGCCTTCACGGCCGCCTGAGCCCGAGTTCGGCGCAGGCGTGATGGCGCCAGCAGGCGCCGAGGTGGTCGTTGACCATGCCGACGGCTTGGCAGAACGCGTAGACGATGGTCGGCCCGACGAAATTGGCGCCGCGAGCCTTGAGGTCCTTGCTCATCGCCTCGGCTTCAGGGCTCACGGCGGGCACGTCGGCCAGCGTGCGGCGCGGATGCGCGACCGGCCGTCCGTCGAAAAACCCCCAGAGATGGCGCGAAAAGCCGCCTTGCGCCTGCAGATCGAGCCAGACCCGCGCCAGCGCCGGCGCCGCCACGATCTTGGCGCGGTTGCGCACGATGCCCTCGTTCGCCATCAGCTTGGCGAACTTGCGCTCGTCGTAGCGCGCGATCGTCTCGGGGTCGAAGCCGTCGAACGCGGCGCGGAACGCCTCGCGCTTACGCAGGATGGTGATCCACGACAACCCCGCCTGGAACCCGTCGAGGATCAGCTTCTCGAACAGGGCCCTATCGTCCCATTCGGGCACGCCCCACTCCTCGTCGTGATAGGCGACATAGAGCGGGTCCGTCCCCGGCCACGGGCAGCGGCAGATTCCATCCGCGTGGGTCAACGGCTCGATGACGCGCGGCGGCACTACGCCTCCCGCGCCTCGATGACGACGAACGCCTGCGCCAGCGGATATTCGTCGGTGATGGTCAGGTGGATGAAGACGACGCGCCCTCGCGGCGTGATCGCGGCGAGCCGCTCGGCCGCGCCGCCGGTCAGCTTCATCGTCGGCGCGCCAGAGGGCAGGTTCACCACGCCCATGTCGCGCCAGAACACGCCATGCCTCAAGCCCGTGCCGAGCGCCTTGGCGCACGCCTCCTTGGCGGCGAAGCGTTTGGCGTAGGAGGCGGCGCGCTCGGCCCGCCGGTCGCTCTTCTTCCGCTCGATCTCGGTGAAGCAGCGCGCGACGAAGCGCTCGCCGAATTTCGCCAGCGTATGCTCGATGCGGGAGATGTCGCAGAGGTCGCTGCCGACGCCGATGATCATCGGCTCGCCCGCCCCTCGTCCATCGCCGCGCGCATCCGCGAGACAGTCTCCCGCAGCCCGACGAAGATCGCCTCGCCGATCAGGAAATGGCCGATGTTGAGTTCGACGATCTCGGGCAGGGCGGAAATCGTGCGCGCCGTGTCGTAATCGAGCCCGTGGCCGGCGTGGCATTCGAGCTTCAGCGCCGCCGTATGCGCCGCCGCCGTGCGCAGCCGCGCGAATTCGTGGGCAGCCCTGTCGCTCTCGCCCTGCGCGACGGCGTCGCACCACGCGCCGGTGTGCAGCTCCACCACCGGCGCGCGCAGCGAGGCGGCCGCCTCCAGCGAATCCGGCGACGGCTCGATGAACAGCGAGACGCGCACGCCCGCCCGCCCGAGTTCGGCGACGAACGGCTTCAGGTAATCGTGCTGCCCGACGACATCGAGCCCGCCTTCGGTGGTGCGCTCGGTGCGCTTCTCCGGCACCAGGCAGCAGGCGTGCGGCTTGGTCTTCAGCGCGATGTCGAGCATCTGCTCGGTCGCCGCCATCTCGAAGTTGAGCGGCTTGGTGATTGACGCCTTCAGCCGCGCCATGTCGTCGTCGCGGATATGGCGGCGATCCTCGCGCAGATGCGCGGTGATCCCATCGGCGCCGGCTTCAATCGCCAGCAGCGCCGCGCGCACGGGATCGGGAACCGCGCCGCCACGCGCATTGCGCACGGTCGCGACATGGTCGACGTTGACGCCCAGACGCAGTTGGCTCAATTCACGATCTCCTTCCGGCTGCCGGGTTTCACCGCCGGGATCGCCGCCAGTTCGGGCGGCAGCGCGTCGGCGGGATAATCGGGAATGTCGAGCGTGCACAGGCTGACGCGGGGATAGCCGATGTCGGCCTTGCCGCCGGAGCGGTCGATCAGGCAGGCCGCGCCGACGATGACGCCCGGATGCTCGGCCAGCGCCGCGAGGCACTCGCGCGAGGAGAGCCCCGTGGTGATGATATCCTCGACCATCAGCACCCGCGCGCCCTCGGGGATGGTGAAGCCGCGGCGCAGCTTGAACACGCCGCCCTCGCGCTCGACGAAGATCGCCTTCGCCTTGAGCCAGCGCGCCGTCTCGTAGCCCGGCACGATGCCGCCGAGCGCGGGCGAAGCGACGATGTCGATGCGGCCGAATTTCTCCCGCGCCTTGTCCGCCAGCGCCCGGCAAAGCTTCTCCGTGCGCGCCGGGTCCTGGAACACGAACATCTTTTGCAGGAACACCGGCGAGCGCCGGCCGGACGACAGGATGAAATGGCCTTCCAGCAGCGCGCCGGCGGCGCGGAATTCGGCGAGGGTCTCGTCAGCGGTCATGGCGCCGGTTTAATGCAGATTCGGGGCGGGGGGAACCCGGAGGGCGCCGTCCCCGCGAAAGCGCATAGACGCTCAGCGTCGATGGCCGGGACAAGCCCGGCCACGACGGCGACGCTGCGAGGGCAAGCCCCTCAGATCACGTTCTGCTTCATCTGGTCGGCGATGAACTCCGCCTGCCTTATCGCCAGCGAAACAATCGTCAGCGTCGGGTTCTCGGCCCCGCCGGTGGTGAACTGGCTGCCGTCGGAGACGAACAGGTTCTTGATGTCGTGCGTCTGCCCGTGCTTGTTGACGACGCCGTCGCGCGGGTTCTCGCTCATCCGGTTGGTGCCGAGATTGTGCGTCGAAGGGTAGGGCGGCGTCGGGAACGCGCGCGTCGCGCCGACCGCCTCATAGAGCGCCACGCCCTGCTTGTAGCCGTGGTTGCGCATGGCGACGTCGTTGGGGTGGTCGTCGAAATGCACGTCCGCCACCGGCAGCCCCCACCGGTCCTTGGCGTCGGAGAGCGTGATGCGGTTGGTCTCCTGCGGCATGTCCTCGCCAACCAGCCACATGCCCGCCATGTTCGAGTAGCTGTCGAGGGCGCTGGCGAACTCGCGGCCCCAGGCGCCGGGATCGAGGAAGGCGGCCAGGAACGGCAGGCCGAGCGACAGGGTCTCCATCTCGTAGCCGCCGACGAAGCCGCGGCTCGGATCGTGCTTGGCCTCGTCGCGCACGATGCCCGCCATGGTCGTGCCGCGATACATATGCACGGGCTTGTCGAACACGGCGTAGACCGAGCCCGTCATGTGGCGCATGTAGTTGCGCCCGACCTGACCGGAGGAGTTCGCCAGCCCGTCGGGGAACTTGCTCGTCGCCGAGTTCAACAACAACCGCGGGCTTTCGATCGAGTTGCCGGCGACGGCGACGATGCGCGCCTTCTGCCGCTGGATCTTGCCGTCCTTGTCGAAATACGCGACGCCCGTCACCTTGCCCGATGCGTCATGCTCGATCTGCGCAACATGCGAATCCGGCCGCACTTCGAGATTGCCGGTCTTCTCGCCCTTCGGAATCTCGGTGTAGAGCGTCGACCATTTCGCGCCCCATTTGCAGCCCTGGAAGCAGAAGCCGGTCTGATGACAGGAGTTGCGGTCGTCGCGCTCGATCGAGTTGATCGCCATATGCCCGGTGTTGCACTCCTTGTAGCCGAGCTTGTCCGCGCCCGCCTTCAGCACCTTGAAGTTGTTGTTGCCCGGCAGGCCCGGCAGGTTGTTGGTGCGCGTCACGCCCATCTTGTCCTCGGCGCGCGCGTAGTACGGCTCCAACTCCGCAAGCGTGATCGGCCAGTCGAGCAGGTTGGCGCCCGGCACATGGCCATAAGTGGTCGCGTCCTTGAACTCGTGCTCCTGGAAGCGCAGCGAGGCGCCGGCCCAATGGGTGGTGGAGCCGCCGACCGACTTGACGATCCAGGCCGGCAGGTTGGGGAAATTCTTGTGCACGCGCCAGGAACCTGAAGTCGTGCGCATGTCCTTCCAGGCGAGCTGGCCGAAGCTCGCCCATTCGTCGTTGATGAAATCGGTGTATTCGGTGCGCGCGCCCGCTTCCAGGATGACGACCTTGACGCCCTTCTGCGCGAGTTCGTTGCCGAGCGTGCCGCCGCCCGCGCCGGAGCCGACGATGACGACGACGCTGTCGTCGCCCAAATCAAATTTTACCGCCATGACGTTTCCTCGCGGGTTTGGTTGTTCAGAGCCAGTCGATGTCGCCGAAGCCGCGCTCGATGTAGCCGCCCTTGGAGAACGATTCGCCCTCGTAGCCGAAGATCGGCCACAGCTCCTGCTGGTTGTAGAGCGAGACCACGAGCCCGCCGCGGATCGCTTGGAACATCGGGTCGTTCTCGCGCGCGCGCAGCAACGCGACCCGCTGCGCCTCCCAGCCGACGTTGGCGTAGCCGCCCGGTCCCGCAGCCGCGTCGAGCGCGGCGACGAAGCCTTCGATCGCCGCCTTGGCGCCGGCGTCGGCCGCCGCCTTCTCGTCGTAGGACTTCATCGCCGTCGCGTAGAACCGGTCCGGCACGCGGTCGTGCGGGTAGATATCGCGCGCGATCAGGATCAGCGTGCGCATCGTCTCCGGCTTCAGGCCGTTGACGTCGAGCGCCCACGCCTCGGAGGCGTTGATGAGGGCGCCTGCGGGCGTCACGGCGATGGCGGCGGCGCCGAGCGCCGAGCGTTGCAGGAACTTGCGCCGCGATACCGGCGCGCGGACCTCGCCCTCGATGAGCTTCATGACGTCTCCTCCTGTTATTCCTGTCCGACTTCAGTGCGGATCAGTGAAAGCGGCCGTGTTTCTGCAACACTTCGATCTTGTAGCCGTCGGGGTCCTCGACGAAGAAGCCGCGCGCGATCAACTGGCCCTCGCGCTGCATCGCAAACAGCTTCTTCGGCTTGAGCCCCTGCGCCTCGAACCGCGCGTGCTCGGCTTCGAGATCGTCGACGACGACGGCGAAATGCCCGTAGCCGGTCCCCAGCTCATAGGGCTCCGTGCGGCCCTTGTTGATGGTCAACTCCAGCTCGAACGGCGATTGCGCGTTCGACAGATAGACCAGCGTGAATTCGGGGAAATCCAGCCGGTCGGCGACGCGCAGGTCGAACGCGGACTCATAAAACGCCAACGTCCGCGCCTCGTCGAGCACGCGGATCATATAATGAATCGCCTTCGCCATCGCGCCGCCGCCCTATGCGCCCGCGGCTTCGCGCCGGGGCGTTGACGGCGCCAACCTAGCGCCCGCGCGCGCCCGCGGGTGTTATCGCTTTACTACATCTCACGCCGCTTTCGCGCTTTTGCCGTCGCGCCGCGCGCCGCCCTCTTCGACCGCGACCAGACAGATGCAGCGCAGATGCGAGGTGAAATTGGCGACCTCGCCCCACATCTGCAGCACTTCGCTGTGCAGCGTCGAGATGAACCGCGGCACGCTCAAGCCCTCGCTGGCGGCGATCTGTTCGAGGATCGTCCAGAACACCCTCTCCAGCCGGATGCTGGTGCTCTGTCCGTTGAGGCGGATCGAGCGGGTCTCGTAAGCATAGGATTCCGGCGGCTGGCTCGCAAAAAGATGGCACATGTTCCCTCCTCTCGCCGGCGTCGGCCCGGCTTTGGCCGCCACGATGCGGCGCAAGGCGCGATCCTGTCAATCACGCCAAGCGCGGCGACGCTCAGCCGTCGACGATGCCGCCGAGATCGCCGGCGCCGTCGCTGCGGTCGCTGTCGTGCGGCAGTTCGAGATATTCGTGCCCCCGCATCTCCACCAACCGCGACGCCGTGCGCTTGAACTCGAACGCCTCCGCTCCGCTCAGCGCGGCCCCGAGCGCGTCCGGCTCGGCGTCGGCGGAGGCGATCAGCTTGGCGCGCGCATCGTAAGCCGCGTCGATGAAGTTGATGAACCGCTTGGCCGCGTCGCGCTGCTCGTCGCGCATCACCGGTACGCGGTCGAGAAAGAACGTCTCGAACCGGCTCGCCAGCGCGACGTAATCGCCCGCGCTCAACGGGCGCCGGCACAGCGCGTCGAAATCGAACCGCGCCACCGCGCCGACCGCCTGCGGCACGCCGATCAGGCGGCCGAGCCGCGGCAGCTCCTCCGGCTCGCCGCGCGGCGCGCCGGTGAAGCGCAGGAACGCCGCATCCATCGCCGCATCGGCCGCCGCATCCGCGGGGCAGTAATAGACCGGCGCGCGCGCGAGCTTCTCCAGCCGGTAGTCGTTGGGCGCGTCGAGCGCGAAGACCTGGCAGCGTTCGCTCACGAGCTCGATGAACGGCAGGAACAGCGCGCGATTGAGGCCATCCTTGTAGAGATCGGCCGGCGCCACGTTCGAGGTCGCCACCACGACGACGCCGAGATCGAACAGCGCCCGGAACAGCCGCCCCAGGATCATCGCATCGGCGATGTCGCGCACCGCGAATTCGTCGAAGCACAGCAGCGTCGCCTCCTGTGCGATACTTTCCGCCAGCGGGGCGATGGGATCGTCGCCCTGCAACTCGCCGCGCTTCCTCGCCTGCCGCCAAGCATGCACGCGCGCGTGCACATCGGCCATGAAGGCGTGGAAATGCGCGCGCCGCTTCGGTTCCACTTCGACCGCGTCGAAGAACAGGTCCATCAGGAACGTCTTGCCGCGCCCGACCTCGCCGTGGATGTAAATTCCGCGCGGCGATGGCGCGGGCCTTGCATAAAACCAGCGGCTGAAAACGCTGGTCCGGCCGGGCAGCCGGTAATCTCGCAGCGCATTGGCGAGCCACTCGAGCTTGTCGACGAGACGGGATTGCGCTGCGTCAGGCCGGATCGCGCCGGAAGCGATAAGCGTTGCAAATCGGTCATGGACAGAAGCGTCGACCAAGCGTAAACCTTTGAAAACGCGGATCACGGTTGCGTGACTAACCGAACCGCAGGCCGGGGGAACTTCATGCAGGCGACCGTCGCGGGCGCGCTCGGGTTGTGTCTTGTTGCGTTCTCAGTGTCAAAGGGGGCCGCCTTCGAGGCGGAGCCGTTTCACGTCGCATCGCCGTTCACCCCGGTCGTGGTTTTCGGCGCCGACCAGCGCGCCTCGGTCGAGGATTTCGCCCGCAAGCGTCAAATGGACGCGGCTGAGCTGCGGCAGAAATACGCCGGGACCGGCATCATCCGCTGCGGCAACGCGCATGGCTCCGGCCAGCTGACGCTCGCCGACGACGTGGTGACGACGGCCGCGCATGTGCTCTACGACCACACCGGCCACCTGCGCGGCGACAGCGCCCATTGCCGCTTCGAGGTCGAAACCGACGGGCAGAAGCTGTCGATTCCGCTCGAAGTGAACGGCGCCATCGCCGGCTCGACCGATCCCTACAACGAGAGCGCGGTGCACGATTGGGCGGTGGTCAAGCTCGCCCGTCCGCTGCCCGAGGCGACGCCCTATCCGCTCGCCGCCCCTTCGCGCGAGGAGCCGATCCGCTTCGTCGCGCGCGGCTCGATCGATTGGGACGGCGGCCACGGCATGTCGCTGCAGGACTGCCACCTGCGCGACGGGCTGGAGAACGGCGCGGAAGGCACGCGCGAGTTCTCGTTCGACTGTTCCGCCAATGTCGGCGCCTCGGGCTCGGGGCTGCTGGACGGCGACGGCAAGGCGCTGGTGGCGGTGTTCGTGGGCTACCGCTCGGTGGCGCCGGATCAGGCGCTGCCGTTCTCGCCGACGCATTACAATTTCGCCGTGACGGTGGAAGGCGCGTTCCGCCGCGCGGTCGAGCGACAGGCGTCGCTGGGCGCGACCGCGCAGGCGAAATCGCCGACGGCGGGGAATTAACCGGCGGCGGATCGGCGGGAGGGATGGCTGCTGTCGAGCCTTAGCAGGCGTTCAGGTCGTCTCGATATTCAAAAGTCATTGCTTACGTTGGAGTATGATCTAAGCTTGATACAAGCCGAGGTCGGCAAGATGACAAAAATATTTCTGAAATTGTTAATTATAATCGGCTTGATTATTGCGATCCCGTACTGTTGGGGCTTCGGGTCGGCGTGGGTGTGTGAAGTTGACCAAGCAACCAAATATAGCGGTGGTTTGGAAAATTGGTTCGGCAAGAGCGGCGGACGAGTCGAACGTTGCGACGAGGCGGCATATTATAAAAATTTTGACGAATTAAGCAAGGATAAGACTGACGATGATTCGTATCAAAGTGCCAAGTCGTGGTGGTCGCAGGATATAATCAGCAATAGCATTCACGCTATCTACGCCGTTGGTGTAAGGCAGAGCGCGCCAATTTGGAATTCAATGATGGACTCCAGATTGATACGCTTAGTTCTACAAAACTTTCTCCCTTCTGTACTTGGATTCATATTAGCTGGCCTAATTGCGGCGGTTGTAGTTGCAAAACTATCCCGTAAGGCGAGCTGATACAGACCGGCAATTGTCACGGGGATGCCGGCATCGCTGCGACCAACGTTTCACGCGTCTCGAAATTCGAACGCAGAAAAGTCCGCTCCTCGCCCATCTGCAACCTTCAGGCAGGGACTGACCCGTTACCCCGCCACCGCCCACCGCCCCGGCTCCTCGCTTCGCCCGATCAGCGCCAGACCGCGCGAGATCGACTCGAACTGGTCGGCCGAGCTCAGCTTGCCCGCCCCGAACCGCTCGACGAACAGCCGCTGCACCGCTGGCACGAACGAAGTTCCGCCGGTCAGGAACACCTTGTCGACGCCCGCCGCGCCGACCCCGGCCTCGCGCAGCACCTGATCCACCGCCGCCGCGATAGCCGCCAGATCCTCGGCGATCCAGCCCTCGAAATCGGCGCGCGCAATCGTAGCGCCGATCTCGATGTCCATGTCGGCGAAGCGGAACTCGACGCGTTCCGCCGACGACAGCGCCATCTTCGCCGCCGCCACCGCGCGATAGAGCGACAAGCCAAGATCGTGCTCGACGATCTCGATGAACGCCTCCAGCGGCTCCGGATCGAGCGCGTCGCGCGCCAGCTCGCGCAATTCGCGCATATCCGCGCCGCCCTTCATCAGCGCCAGCTCGTGCCAGCGCGCCAGCTTGGCGTAATAATGGCTGGGGATCGGCAGCGTTTTGCCGAACGTCGAGCGATACGACCCGCCCTTGCCCAGACGCGGCGACACCACCTTCTCGACGATGCGATAATCGAAGCTGTCGCCCGCGACCCCGACGCCGGAATGCCCCAGCGGCTCGGCCGTCACGCCGCGCTCGCCGCGCGCAAACCGCATCAACGAAAAATCGCTGGTGCCGCCGCCGAAATCGGCGACCAGAACGGTCGCGTCGCGCTCGAGCCCGCGCGCGAACGAGAACGCTGCGCCGACGGGCTCGTAGACGTAAGTCGCGTCCGCGACGCCGAGCCGGGCGAAACCGTCGCGATAGCGCTGCATCGCCAGCGCCTCGTCCGGCGCGGCGCCGGCGAAGCGCACCGGCCGGCCGATGGTGACGCGGGCGCCGGCGAGGTCGATCTGCGACCCGGCATGACGGGCCAGCGTGCGCAAAAAGGCGGCGAGGACATCCTCGAACTGAAAGCGCTGGCCGAAAATGGCGGTCGACTGGAAGCTGCGGCTGGCCGCCAGGGTCTTGAACGATTGCAGGAAGCGCATGGCGCCGTGATGCTCCAGCACGCGCTCGAACGCCCAGGAGCCGCCCTCCGCTTGCGCCGGCAGGCCGCGCCGCTGCTGCCAGAAGCACAGCGCGGAAGGATAGACCGTCGGCGCCGCGTCGCCGTGCGGAAAGCGCAACGTTTTCACCTCGCCGTCGCCGGTCGCGACCGAGACGACGGTGTTGCTGGTGCCGAAATCGACGCCGATGGAAGTTTTGGTCATGAACCGCGCCGGTCGAGAGGGGGCGGCTGACTAGCGGCGGAACGCCGCCTTGGCAAGGGGCTGCGGCGCCACGGTCATATTGCGATATACTTTGACGGCAATAGTAGTATCGCGTTAAATTTGGAATTATGAAAGCAATATGTCAAAATATGACCTGAATTACTCGTAGATTGCCGCCTTAATACCTGAAGTATACCGCCCGAGTATAGCCCAGCACTCGGGGCGCCCGCCTCCAGCCGAAACGGCGGCCCGACGGGCCTGCAGCTTCCCGCCGCCCCTGCGCCGCCCCTCCCGCCGAGAGGACAAAAAATGGCGCCTAATCCGCTGAAAATCCCGCATCCGGGACTGTCCTGACGCTACCCCTGCGCCTTCTTGATCTGCGGCAGCAGCGTGGATTTCAGCGTCTCCTCCGTCAGCGGCCCGACGAACTTGTAGGCGATGGTCCCGTCGCCCTTGACCACATAGGTCTCCGGCACGCCATAGACGCCCCAATCGATTCCGGCGCGGTTGTCGGGGTCGAGCCCGACCCGGCCATAGGGGTTGCCGTCGGCGCCGAGGAAACGGCGGACGTTCTCGGCCGAGTCCCTCTGCGCCATGCCGACGATCGTCACCTTGCCCGCCTTCACGTCGGGGTCGTCGGCGAGCTCCATCAGGAAGGGGTGCTCGAAGTGGCAGGGCTCGCACCAGGAGCCGAACACGTTGACGATGGTCACCTTGCCGGCGCGCAGGTCGGCGTCGCTCAGCGCCGGACCGTCGAGCGCGGTGAGGTTCAGCGGCGGCGCGGGATGGCCGATCAGCGCGCTCGGCAGCTTCGAGGCGTCGCCGGCGCCGAGACGCACGTAGAGCAGCGCCGCCAGCCCCAGGAACACGACCAGCGGCAGCGCAGCCAGGGCAATGCGGCGGTTCATGCGCGCTCCGAGGCGCGGCTCTCCAGCCGCGCCAGCTTGGCCGTGAGGTCGCGGTAGTCGAGCCAGATCGAGCCGATCATCGCCGCGACCGCGATCGCCGTGACCGCGAAGGCGGCGGCGATATAGCCGATATGCGGAATGGCCGTCATGGCGCTGTCGATAGGGCAGGCGCGACGGCGTCGCCTTGCGCCGCCGCAATCATGGTCAGCCGGGCGAGGCGGCGGCGCAGGATCTCGTTGCGGATCGCCATCACGTGCAGGGTCAGGAACAGGAAGGTGAAGGCGACCGCCATGATCAGCAGCGGCCACAGCAGCTCCGGCGCGATGGTCGGCCCGCCGGCGCGGAACACCGAGGCCGGCTGATGCAGCGTGTTCCACCAGTCGACCGAGAATTTTATGATCGGCAGATCCACCGCCCCGACCAGCGTCAGGATCGCCGCGGCCTTGGCCGCCCGCGCCGGCTCCTCGATCGAGCGCCACAGCGCGATCAGGCCGAGATAGATGATCAGCAGCACCAGCTCCGAGGTCAGCCGCGCGTCCCACACCCAGTAGGTCCCCCACATCGGCTTGCCCCACAGCGATCCCGTGACCAGGCAGACGAAGGTAAAGCCGGCGCCGAGCGGCGCGGCGGCCTTCTGCGCGGCGTCGGCGAGCGGGTGGCGCCAGACCAGCGTGCCCAGGCTCGACAGCGTCATAATGGCGTAGATGAAGGTCGACAGCCACGCCGCCGGCACGTGCAGATACATGATCTTGACCGTCTCGCCCTGCTGGTAGTCGGGCGGGGCGCGCAAGCCCAGCGTCAGGCCGACGACGAGCAGCGTGACCGTCACCGCCCACAGCCACGGCAGGATGCGCCGGGCGACGTTGAGGAATAGAGTGGGGCTGGCAAGATTGACCATGAGAGGCTCCTTTAATCCCGTGGCCGTAGCGCGGCAAGGAGCCGGATCAATCTCGCCAGTAGGGGAGAGGCAAGATGTTCAAGGACGGATTGTTCGCCGGCAAACGCATCCTGGTGACCGGCGGCGGCACCGGGCTCGGCAAGGCGATGGCCGAGGCTTTTCTGCGGCTCGGCGCCGAGCTGTTCATCTGCGGCCGCCGCCGGCAGGTCTGCGAAGACGCCGCCGCCGACCTCATGCGCGACTGCGGCGGCAAGGTCACGGCCTATGGCGTCGACATCCGCGACGCGGCGGCGGTCGACGCAATGGTCGAGGACATCTTCCAATCCGGCCCGCTGACCGACCTCGTCAACAACGCCGCCGGCAACTTCATCTCGCGAACGGAAGACCTCAGCCCGCGCGGCTTCGACGCCATCGCCAACATCGTCATGCACGGCACGTTCTACGTCACCCACGCGGTCGGCAAGCGATGGATCGCGGGCGGGACCCCCGGCAGCGTCGTGTCGATCGTGGTGACTTGGGCGCGCAACGGCGGCCCGTTCGTCGTGCCGTCGGCGATGAGCAAATCGGCGGTGCAGGCGATGACGATGTCGCTGGCCGCCGAATGGGGCCGCTACGGCGTCCGCCTCAACGCCATCGCGCCCGGCGAGATTCCGACCGAGGGCATGAGCAAGCGCCTCAACCCCGGCGAGCAACCGGGCGCCCGCACCGCCGCCGCCAATCCGATGGGTCGCTGCGGAACGCTGGAGGAGTTGCAGAACCTCGCCGTGTTCCTGCTGAGCGACGGCTGCCGCTGGCTCAACGGCGAAACGATCGCGATGGACGGCGCGCAGGCGCTGGCGACGGGCGGCAACTTCTACGAGTTGCGCCAATGGAGCGACGCGCAATGGTCGGCCGCGCGCGCCGCCATCAAGGCGCAGAACGAGAAGGATCGCGCGGCGCGCGAAGCATAGCCGGAGAGAACGCAACGCAGCGTTGCGGTGCGTTGACATGAACTGGATTCCCTGTTGATGATTGGTTGCTGTCTTGCGTAGCGAGTATCGCCAAATGAAACACGTCGTCGATGGTTTCGAGCTGGACCTGCCCGCGACGAGAAGCTGGAAAGCCGAGCGTCGCCAATATGGTCGACGCATCGACGAAGTCCCCCTGACATGGACGAATGGACGCCGCGACGGCGGCGGCGAGAAGGTGTTTCAGGAAGTGTGGTTCAAGGACCGCGCCGAGCTGGAGCGAAGGGCCGCCGATCCCAGGCCCTTCGTCGTCCTGCTGGCGACTACGGAAGACAGATCCGTCCTGCCGCATGCGCCGAAGGATTTCGTCGGCCTGTTCGAAGTCGCCGCAACCGGCAGGATCCTCAGCGGCATCAGCCTGGAGACCGAAGTGCGGCGGCGCGTGCGCGCTTACTGAGCGGTTTCGCCTCTGAGGGCGTTGAACTTCGCCGCGCGCGGCTCTAGCAATCTGTTTCGAGAGCGGCTGCGCAGCCAGCCGCGTCAGGGAGGAGCAGGTTATGGCAGAGGCCTTTATCGTCGCGGCGGCGCGCACCGCTGGCGGCAAGCGCAACGGCCGGGTCAGCGGCTGGCATCCCGCCGATCTCGCCGCCGTCATCCTCGACGATCTCGTCGCCCGCGCCGCTTGCGACCCCGCGCTGGTCGAGGACGTGATCATGGGCTGCGTCATCCAGGCCGGCGAGCAGTCGCAGAACATCGCGCGCGGCGCGGTGCTGGCGTCCCATCTGCCGCAGCATATCCCCGGCGTGTCGGTCGACCGGCAATGCGGCTCCTCGCAGCAGGCGCTGCATTTCGCCGCCGCGACGGTCATGTCGGGCGTGATGGATTGCGTCATCGCCGCCGGCGTCGAGAGCATGACGCGCGCGCCGATGGGGCTGTCGTCCGAGGTGCTGGCCAAGAACGGCTACGGCCGGGCCAAAAGCCCGCGGCAGGAGGCGCGCTACCCCGACATCGTGTTCAGCCAGTTCACCGGCGCCGAGATGATGGCGGAGAAGCACGGCTTCTCCAAGGACGAGATCGACGAGTTCGCCTTCCAGAGCCAGCAGAAGGCGGCCGCCGCGACCAAGGCGGGCCGGTTCGAGAACGAGATCACGCCCATCGAGGTCACCGCGCCCGACGGGACCCGCGACCGTCACACGGTCGACGAGGGCATCCGCTTCGATGCGACGCTCGAAGGGGTGAAGGGCGTGCGGCTGATCAGGGAAGGCGGGCGCATCACCGCCGCCACGGCGAGCCAGATCTGCGACGGCGCCTCGGGCGTCATGGTGGTCAACGAACGTGGCCTGAAGGCGCTCGGGGTTGAGCCGCTGGCCCGCATCCACGCCATGGCGATGACGGCGGGCGATCCCGTCATCATGCTGGAGGAGCCGCTGTTCGCGACCGACAAGGCGCTCAAGCGGGCCGGCATGTGGATCGACGAGATCGACCTCTACGAGGTCAACGAGGCGTTCGCGCCGGTGCCGATGGCGTGGGCGAAGCACACGGGCGCCGATCCCTCACGGCTCAACGTGCATGGCGGCGCGATCGCGCTCGGCCACCCCCTCGGCGCCTCGGGGACCAAGCTGATGGCGACGCTGGTGCACGCCCTGAAGACGCACGACAAGCGCTACGGCCTGCAGACCATGTGCGAAGGCGGCGGCATGGCCAACGTGACCATCGTCGAGCGGCTGTGATCGCGGCGCGACCGCAGCCGCGCCGCGATCACTTCCAGCCGGATTCCTTATCGCAGGCCGCCATTTCTTCCGGGTGGGTCTTCTCCCAGGCGGTGATCGATTGCGTCTCGTCGGACGACATCTTGCCGTCCATGCAAGAGCAATAGGCCGCGACCACTTCGGGCGTCGCCCCTTCGCGCTTGTTGTCGGCGACGCATTTCTTGATCCAGGCGGCGTCGTCGGCGTCGGCGTAAGCCGGAGCGCTCGCTCCGATGGCCGCCAGAGCGCTCAGCACAAGAAGTGCGGGAAGAAGTTTGCGCATCGGATCTCCCAAATGCGGCATGGCGCCGCACTGGCAATATACACAAGGCTTGCGAAGAAGATGCGCGGCGCGGAAGAAAACGCCGGCCGCTCTAGAACTCCGCCCGCCGCGCCGCCGCCAGCTCCGCCTTGGCGATCTTGCCGGTCGGCGTCATCGGCAGATCGTCGACCACCGTGACGGTCAGCGGCGCGAGATCGTAGCCGACCTGGCCGACGATGGCCTCCTTCAACCGGCCGCCGGCAAGGTGGTGGCCTTGCTCCAGCGTCACGAAGGCGGCCGGCCGTGCGCCGAGCACGGCGTCGGGCAGGCCGATCAGCGCGGCGTGCTTGACGCCGCGGATACGCTGCAACGCCTCCTCGATATCGCGCGGAAACCAGGTGACGCCGCCAACCTCGATCAACTCGGAGCGCCGGCCGCGCAAGGTCACGCAGCCGTCGGCGTCGAGGAAGCCGACGTCGCCGGTGCGCAGGTAACCGCCGCGCGTGGCTTCGGCGGTCTTGTCCGGCTTGTTCCAGTAGCCGGCCATAAAGCCGCCGCGCAGACATAGCTCCCCGGTCTCGCCCGCAGGCAGCCGCCCGTCTTCGAGATCGCAGACGACGACCTCCTTGTCGGGCGGCGGCGGCCCGATCCGCGCGAGCTTGGCGTCGTCCGGCTCCAGCTCGGGATAACCCAGCGCGACGAAGCCGCCGAGTTCGCTCTGCCCGTAGCTCTCGACCAGCGGGATCCTGAGTTCGTCGCGCCAGGCGCGCTTCAGCGTCGGCGGGACCGCGCCGCCGCCGGAGAGGACGAAGCGCAGCCGCCCCGGCGGATGCCCCTTGACGCGGCTCTCGGCGAGAAGATCGGCGAGCACTGGCGGATTGCCGATGAAGACAGTCGCGCCGACCTCGTCGACCGCCGCCCAACCTGGGCCGCGCGCCCATTTTCCCATCACGTTGATCGTCGCGCCTGCGCTAAGTTGCGGCAGCAGGTTGGCGACCAGTTGATACGAGCTCGACAGCGCCGTCGGGCCGAACGAGACGTCGTCGGAGCGGATGCGCAGCCGCTCGCCGATGCAGCGCGCCGCACGCACCGTCGGCTCGTGCGCGAGGCAGGCGCCTTTCGGCCGGCCCGTTGTGCCGGAGGTGTAGGAGAGATGCGCGATCGCCGTCTCGTCGGCGGGATCGGCCGGCGCGGGCAAGCCCGCCGCCATCAGTTCGGGCAGCGATAGCGCGCCCTGCTGCGGCCCATCCATACACACAAGCCGGATCGGCTTTGCGCCTTTCGCGCGCCGCACCGCCTCGCCCATGTCGTGCGTGTAGACGACGACCTTGGGCGTATGGTCGGCGAAGTAATATTCGAGCTCGTCGGCGAAGCGCACGTTGACCAGCGCCGCGACGGCGCCGAGCCGCCACGCCCCGAGCATGGCCACGAGATAGTCGAGGCCGTTGTGCGCGAACACGCTGACCCGGTCGCCCTTCTGCACCCCAAGCGAGGCGAGCGCGCCGGCCATGCGCTGCATCGCTTGCGCGGCTTGCGCGTAGGTCAGCGTGCGGTCGCGGTCGATCCAGCGCAAGGCGATCCGGTCGGGATGGCGCTCGGCGCCGGCGAGGACGAGGCCGTGCATCAGCATGGAGGCTCCTTGCGCATGACGGAGATCATGTAGGTTCGCGCCGGGAGGCTGCGAGGGGACCTACTCGCGATGCGCCCGCTCTGCATGCACGGCGCCAGGGAACATGGCGCCTGCGTCGATGCGGGCCGAGTCGAGGTCAAGCCCGTTAGCGTCGACGCCTTCGAACCGGGCGCCGCGGAGATCGGCGCCGCTCGCGTCCGCCTCGCGCAGTTTGGCGACGCGGAAGTCGGCGCCGGCGGCTCTGGCGAAGCTGAGGTCGGCGCGAGAGAGATCGGCGCCGGAGAAATCGGCCCGTTCGAGATTGGCCGAGATGAAGGAGGCGCGCATCAGGCCCATCGACTGGTTCTTCTCGTCCGCCGCTCCGTTGGCGTCATGCAGCACGGCGCCGGCGAGATCGGCGCCGCGGAAGTCGGCGGCGATACGCGCGCGGGTCAGATCGGCGCCTTCGAAGCGCGCCTTGTGCAACTGCGCCTGGAACATCGTCGCGCCGACGAGATGCGCGTTGGCGAAATCCGCCTCCAGCGCCCAGACCTGATCGAGATTGGCGCCGTCAAGCTTGGCGCCTGCGAGGCGGCTGTGATTGAGCCGGGCCGCGCGCAACGTCGCGCCCCTGAGATCGAGCCCGGATAGATCGAGGCCCGAAAGACGCTTGCCCGTGAGATCGAGCGGCTTGCTTCCCGCCGCCGCGATGGCGGCTTCGAGATCGGCGCGGGTCATTTCCGCCGACGTCATATCGGGCGAGGACAAGTCCAGGCCCCGCATCATGTCCTGACCGGACGCCGTCGCTGCGAACGCGACGATCAGCAACGCCGAAAGAAGATTGCGCATGCGAAAGGTTCTATTGACGCAATCGGTCGGCGTCTACGCGCGTGTCAGGTCGGCTGGCCTTCGCGCTCGGGATAGGCGCAGCGCCAGCGCGCGATGCGGGTGTTGGGATGCTGATCGACATATTGGGCGAGATAGGGCGGCGCTTGCATCATGCATTGCAGCAGGCTTTCGTCGGCGGTGAATTGCAGCCGCGCTTCATCGCAATGGTCGGGCGACGAGAGTGAGCAAACGGTCATGATCAATACGAGCATCGGCGCCTCCAGGCTCAATTAGCTTGTACGCAGCAATGCCCGCCTAAAGCTCCCCGCCCGCAGCATCTCGGGTTTTTTTCCCGAACCCCGTTGTTGGCGCCGAAGCGCGGGTCTCGCATAATCGTCTCGTGCGTCGCTTACGGGATACCTCCATCCATCGCGCTGGCAAAAGAGAAGCAAACCGCGTGCCAATTGAGGGAGAATCCGCCGGGGAGGGGATGCGCGTCTGCGCCGGCGCGCGCCTGCATCTCGGTTTTCTCGACCTTAGCGGCGATCTCGGCCGGCGCTTCGGCTCGCTCGGTCTGGCCATCGACGGCTTCGAGACGCGTATCGGGATGCGCCGCGCAGCGCGCCTTTCCGTCACCGGCGCCGAGCCGGAGCGCATCGCCGCGCTGGTCAGGCGCTTCGCGCAAGCGCATCGCCTGTCGGCGGAGGTCGAGGTCGAGGCGACGAGCGCCATTCCCGCCCATGCCGGGCTCGGCTCCGGGACGCAACTCGCTTTGGCCGTGGCGCGGGCCTTGCGCGGCGTCCATGGCCTCGCCCCCGACACGCTCGCTGACGCGATGGCGCTCATGCGCGGCGCCCGTTCGGGGCTGGGCGTGGCGTTGTTTGACCGCGGCGGCTTCATGCTCGACGCCGGCCGCGGGCCGGCGACGGCGCTGCCGCCCGTCGTCTCGCATCTGCCGTTTCCTGAGGATTGGCGCGCCGTGCTGCTGCTCGATCCGCGATCCGTCGGCGCCCACGGCGAGGCGGAAGGCGCCGCCTTCGCCGCGCTTTCCGCCTTTCCGGCCGATGCGGCGGCCGACATTTGCCGGCGCGCGCTTATGCAGGTGCTTCCCGGCGTCGCGGAGGCGGATTTCAAGGCTTTCGGCGAAGGACTGAGCGCCATCCAGCGCCGTCTCGGCGACCATTTCGCGCCGGCTCAGGGCGGCGGCCGTTTCACCAGCCGGCGTGTCGCAGAGGTCGCCGCGGCGCTGGGCCAGGCGGGCGCGCTCGGCATCGGCCAAAGCTCCTGGGGCCCGACCGGCTTCGTCTTCGCGCGCGATCCCGACGAGGCCGCCCATTGGGCCGCGCGTGCGAGCGCGGCGGCCGGCGGCCGGGTCGAAGTTCAGATTCACGCGGCCCGCGCGCGCGGCGCCGATTGCGCGCTGCTTTAGAGGATGACGACATGGCCAAGACCATTCTGCACATGCTGACGCCGCTCGCCCACATGAGCCCGTTCGACGTCAACATGGCCGCCGACGCCGGCTTCGACGTGGTGGCGACTTACACCCACGTCTCGCTCGCCGAGGTCTCGCCGCTGACGCAGGACGCGATGTTCTCGCGCTCGCCCAGGGACGCGCTGCGCACCGGGATCTTCATCGGCGGCAAGGACGCCTTTATCGCGCTCGACATGCTCGACGCGGCGGCGAAATCGCTGCTGAAGCCGTTCGAGATTTCGCTGTTCGCCGACCCCGCCGGCTCCTTCACCACCGCCGCCGCCATGCTCGCGGTGGTGGAGAAGACTTACTCTGCGAAGTTCGGCAGATCGCTTGCGGGCGCTGAGATCGCCATTTACGGCGCAACCGGGGTCGTCGGCGCGGCGGCGGGCGTGATCGGCGCGCTCGAAGGGGCGCATGTGACTTTCGTCGGCCATGACGGGACCGCGCGCGTCGAGCGTCACGCGGCGGAGCTGAAGCGCCGCTTCGGCGTCGAGGTCGCCGCCGCCGACGGCTCAACGGCCGAGGGGCGCAGGGCCATCCTGGGCGCGACCGAGATCGCGCTCTGCGCGGCCAGAGCGGGCGTGAGAGTGCTCGAGGCGGCGGATGTCGAGGCCGCGCCGACGCTTAAGGTTGCGGCCGACGTCAACGCCGTGCCGCCGCTCGGCGTCGAGGGCGTCGAACTCAACGCCAACGGCGCGCCGCTGGGAAGCCACGGCGCGGTCGGGGTTGGCGCGCTGGCGATCGGCAACGTCAAGTACCGCACCGAGTCCGGGCTGTTCAAACAGATGACGGAGAGCGCCAAGCCGCTGAAGCTCGATTTCCGCCAGGCCTTCGCGCTGGCGCGGACGCTTGTGTGAGTCGGCCGGCGGTTTCGCCCATGCCCGCCGCAAGCAAAGGCTCGCGAGCGGAGGTTGGCGAAATTGGGCGACGCCCTGGGAGGTGATGTGAGCCTTTTGTTTTTCAGAAGGTCTGCTACAATGCCCGTGCCGGCAAGCCAGGCCCGCCGGAGCTAAGGGCGTGGAGACCCGCGACTCCCCCCGGGGGGTGACAGGTTTCGGCGCCTAAGCTACTGGAAAGTCACGTGCAAAGCTGTCCGCTCGCTCGTGAATTCACGCGCCAAGTCTAGGCAAGAGCGTCAATTCGCGCTTCCGCGCGCGCGATTTTCCATTATCGCTGCACGTCAGGAGCCGCGCCGGTAGGGGACAGTCGCCATCCCTGCGGACGCGCCCGCCGTTGCGCGGCGGCGCACGATCTCCACGCCAACCGCGCCGTCGATCACGTCGAGCTTGCGCGCGACGATCCTGACCGACCTCGCCCGCTCATGCGCCAGCACCATCGCCGCCACGGCCTCGGCGAGCCCCTCGACGAATTCATGATGGCCCTGCGCAGCGACGATGCGGATCGCGTCGAGGATCACGTCATACGAAAAGATCGCGCGCATGTCGCTCGGGTTGGCGCTGACGCGGCGGATCATCGCCTCCACGTCGAAGGCGACGCGCTGCCGCCGCCCGCGCTCGAAGTCATAGGCGCCGATCTCCGCCTCGATCACGAAGTCGCGCACGAAGATGCGGTCGAGATCTTCTGGGCTGTCCTCGCCGCCGGCGAGGCCGCGGCCGATCAGCCGCCAATCGACGTTGGACGCCTCGGCGCCGGCGCGGCGTTCGCGTGGGATCAAGTCGCGCACCAGCGCGACCGCCTGAGGGTCGATGCGCGCGATCCGCTCGCGCCCCACGCACAGCGCGCCGCGGAAGCCGAGCACGTCGGGTCCGGCCAACAGCAGGCGCGGGATGTCGGGCGGCTCCAGCGAACCGGCGAGACCCGCCATGAGGCCGGCGGCGCGGCAGCGCGCGCAGAACGCCGTGAGCCGCGCGACGTCGAGATGGTTGAGCAGTCTGCCGCGGCGCTTGTCGCGCGTGTCCAGCATGGCGCCGGCAAAGCCGAGCGCGGCCAACCGCGGGATCAACTCGAAGTCCGCCGCCTCGTCGGCGAACAACATGCCGATGAGCGGCGTTTCATGCGCCAGAGCGGTCAACGGCGCTTGCAGGCGGTCAAGCGCGACGCCGTCGAGCGCGAGCTTCAGCATGTCGACGCCGGCCTCGCGGAACGCGCGGGCGCGGGCGATCAGCGGTTCGGCTTGGTAGGGCGGGTCGCCGAGCGTCGCGCTGACCCGCGCCTGGCCGCCGACCGCGCGCACGATCGCGGCGGCGACGTCAGGCTCGAGCGCGCCGATGGCGCCGCGGCTCGGGTCCTTGCCATCGACGATGTCGGCGCCGCCGCGCGCGACCAGCGCGGCTTCTTCAGCGTCCGCGACGCTGGCCAGCATCTCGGTCATGTCACTCTCCGTCGCGAAACCGCTTGAGCGCAGCAAGCCAGCAACCTATCTCTGGCGCCTATGAGGAAACGCTAAGATGAAACTCGGGCGCTGGGCTCTTTTCGGGTTGATTGTAATGTCCGCCGCCGGCCCCGCGCAAGCCGCGGGGCCGCCCGCGGCGGACCCGAACTGGCCGTGTCATCAAGCCAAGGTCGCCGATTTTCCGCTGGCCTCGATCTGGGACGGGCCGCCGATCGAGGCCGCGGCCAACTGGCGCGACGATCCCGATATCGCCGGGCTCGCCGCTCTGATGTCGCAACGGCGCGTGCCGCTCGACGAGGTCAAGGCGGCTGTGGCGAAGCTCGCGGGCGGCGCGGACGGCAATCAGAAGCTGCGCCAAGCCTTCGCGGCGGCGTTCGACGATCTGGTGCGCCAGCGCGCGGAGATCATCGCCGGCCTCGACAGGCTTGGCCACAGGCAGCGCGAGATGGCCGAGCGCCTGCGCGCCGAGAACGAAGCCGCGCACAAGGACGCCGAGTCCGACGCGCAGGCGCTGCAGAAGCTCGAATGGGATCTGCGCGTGTTCGACGAGCGGCGGCGCACCGCGTCCTATGTCTGCGAAGCGCCGCAGACGATCGAGACGCGCATCGGCGAGATCGCCAAGATTGTTCGCGCCGCCCTTTGAGGCCGGCGTCACGGCCTCGGCTCCGGCTGGCGCGCCTCAAGCGGCAGGCCGGCCTCGCGCCAACCGTCGACCCCGTCCGGGTACCAGTCGACCGGCTTGAACCCGAGCGTCAGCGCCCGCTTGGCGGCGTTCCACGACATCCAGCAATCGCGTTGACAGTAGAACACCAGCGGGCGGCTGGGATCGCCGGCTTGCGCCTTGCGCAGCCCGGCGACGAGATAATCCTGCATGGCGTCGCTGAGTTCGCCGTAGCCGGTGTCGGGCAGCCACAGGCTGCCGGGAATGTCTGCGCGAGCCTTGTCGCGCCACACGACGTCCTGCGGCAGGTTCTTCGGCCGCGGCGCCTGCGCCAGTACGTCAACGAAAGCGGCGCGTTTGTCGCGCCACAAGGCCTCGGCCTGCGCGCTCGACAGGACCGTGGCGCCCTGCAGCGTCGCCGGCGTCGGAGCGCGATAGGCATCGAGACGATAGCCGTCCGGCTCCGCCGGCGCGGCCCCAGCCAGCGCGAACCCTAGAGCGACGAGCCAGGCGCGTCGTTTCATGGGGAGCCAAGCGGCTTGTCGTTCTCGTCCAGCAGCGGCACGCCGTAGCCGCGCAGGATCGCGTCGATCTCGGCCCGGTTCTGCGAGATGAGCTTGTTGAGGTCGCGCTTCCAGTTCTGATCGGAATGGCGCACGCCCATGGCGATGCGATAGACGAGCTTCGGCCCGCCGGTCTCCTTGACGAGCGGCGTCACCGCCGTCGCCGTCTTGGCGTGCAAAGCATAATATCCGGCGATGGGTCCCCACAACAAGGCGACGTCGATGGCGCCGCGATCGAGATCGGCCATCATCTCGGCGGTGGGGGAATCGTAGCGCGTGTCGACCACCAGCGCATAGGATTTGATCTGCGGTAGCAGGCCGTTGAGCGCGAGATAGGTCACCGGCGGCGTGCCGGCGACGACGCCGATCTTCGCGCTCTTCAATCGCGGATCGCTCAGCGAATCGAGTCCCGCCAGCGCGCCGTCCTTCGCGTAAGCCGCGACATAGGCGGTGCGGTAATAGGGGTTGGTCGGTTGAACGATGTCGTCGCCGAGCGGCATCCCCATCACCACGTCGCAGCGCCGGGCGTTCAGCGTGTTGCGGATGAAGCCGGTCGCGCCGGGATAGAACGCGTAGGCGAGGCCCTTGCCGAGCTTCTTGGCGAACAGATCGGCGATCCTGTTCTCGAAACCGTCGCCTCTCTCGTTGGAGAACGGCAGGTTGCGCGGATCGGCGCAGGCGCGGAAGATATGCGGGTCGATCAGCTCCAGCGCGCCGTTAGCGTCGGCGTCCTGGGCGCGCGCGCGCGGCGCCGCGAAGGCGCACCCCAGCGCCAGCGCCGCAACGCACGCCCGCCAAATACCGGCGAAAGCGCCGACCCGATGTTTCAACGTCAACTCGTTCCTCGCTTCCCGCGCGAAAGCCCGCTCGGCCGTAGGGCGCAGATCAGTTGTCGGCCATGCACTTGTCTTCGTTAGCGCTAAAATTGGCCGGCTTCGGGGCATGCTTGGCGGGCCGGCCGCGCGGGATGGCGTCCTGCGAACGCGCGCGCAGGTAGATATAGATGTCGTTGAGATAACACGTCACGTTCTTGTTGTCGCCGAAGGTGGGCATGACCTTGTCCTGGCCGTTCATGAAATCCTTGCGGCCGTTGACGACGATGCCGGCGAAGGTCGCATAGTCGATTGTCTTCAGAGAATCCTTGAGCGCCGGCGCGTAGGTCGATCCCATGCCATCGGGGCCATGGCAGACGTGGCAGTCCGAGTGATAGCGGCGAAAGCCCTCGAAGGTCGGAAAATCGACCGTGCCGTCCGCCTCGATCTTATAGGTGGGGTCGCCGTTCTTGTCGCGCCAGTAGCCGTCTTCGTCCTGCTTGACGGCGGTCGGGTCGCCGGGCGGGTCCGCAAACGCATGAACTCCGGAACTCAGGAACAAGGCGACGGCCAGGCTTGCAGCGGCAAATCTCACGTTTCCTCCCCGACGCTGCTTTCCCGAGCGTCCGATCAAAAAAAATCCGGCGTTCGGTTTCAACCGATCCGCCGGACTCCTAAAGGTTCAACTCAACGCTACGCCGCTCAGTTGTTCGGCAGCGCGAACACGGTCAACTGACCGCCGAGCGCGGTGTAGTTGCTGAGCGCCGCATAGCCGCCGACCGCGCCCAAACCGTCCTGCGGCTTGGTCAGACCGGCCGCCAGGCCGATGCCGGCCCAGCCGCCGACGCCCGAGAGGATCGCCACATATTGCCTGCCGCCGTGCTCGTAGGTCATCACATTGCCGATGATGCCCGACGGGGTCTTGAACTTATAAAGCTCCTTGCCCGTCTTGGCGTCGACCGCCTTCAGATAGCCTTCGAGCGTGCCATAGAACACCACGCCGCCCGCGGTCGCCAGGGCGCCGCCCCAGGCCGAGAACTGCTCCGGGTCGGACCAGACGATCTTGCCGGTCTTGTTGTCCCAGGCGATGAAGTTGCCCATGTTCTTCTCGCCCTTGGGCGGATACATCGACAGCGTCGCGCCGACATAGGGCTGGCCGGCGGTGTAGGACACCTTGAACGGTTCATAGTCCATGCAGACATGGTTGGTCGGCACGTAGAACAGTTCGGTCTGCGGCGAATAGGCCGCCGGCTGCTCGTCCTTGGAGCCGAGCGCGGCCGGGCAGACGCCCTCGGTGTTGACGTCCTCGCCGTTGGCTTCGGTCGACATCGCCTTGACGCGGATCGGCTTGCCGTAGTCCGGCGAGTTCTTGTCCATGTTGATTCCGGTCGCCCAGTTCACGGCCGGATCGAACTTCTGCGCCACGAGCAGATCGCCGTCGGTGCGGTCGAGCGTGTAGCCGAAGCCGTTGCGGTCGAAGTGAGTCAGCAGCTTGCGATCCTTGCCGTCGATCTTCTGATCGGTGAGGATCATCTCGTTGACGCCGTCATAGTCCCACTCGTCGTGGGGCGTCATCTGATAAACCCACTTGGCCTTGCCGGTGTCGACGTCGCGCGCCCAGATGGTCATCGACCATTTGTTGTCGCCCGGACGCTGCTTCGGGTTCCAGGTCGAGGGATTGCCGGAGCCGTAGTACATCAGGTTGAGCGCGGGATCGTAGGCGTACCAGCCCCAGGTCGCGCCGCCGCCGATTTTCCACTGGTCGCCCTGCCAGGTCTTGGTGGAGGAATCGGCGCCGACCGGCTTGCCGAGCGAGGTGGTCTTGTCGGGGTCGATCAGCGTGTCGCCGTCCGGGCCCATCGAATAGCCGCGCCAGGCGAGCTTGCCGTCCTTCACGTTGTAGGCGGAGACCCAGGAGCGCACGCCGAACTCGCCGCCGGAGACGCCGATGAACACCTTGTCCTTGAAGATGAACGGCGCGTCGGTGCCGGTTTGGCCCTTCGACGCGTCGCCGTCCTTAACCGACCACGCGACCTGACCGGTTTTTGCGTCGAGCGCGACGAGAGTCGTGTCGGCCTGATGCAGGAACACCTTGCCGTCGCCATAGGCGAGACCGCGGTTGACGGTGTCGCAGCACATCACAGGAATGACGTTGGGATCCTGCTTGGGCTCGTATTTCCAAAGGATTCGGCCATCGTTGTTGAGGTCGAGCGCGTAGACGATGTTGGGGAACGGCGTGTGGACGTACATCACGTCGCCGATGACCAGCGGCGCGCCTTCGTGGCCGCGCAGCACGCCGGTCGAGAAGGTCCAGGCCGGGGCGATCTTGCTGACGTTCGAGGCGTTGATCTGGTTGAGTTCGGAATAGGCCGTCGCGGAGTAATTGGCGCGCGCCGTCGTCCATTGCTTGGCGTCTTTTTGCAGGGTTGCCTGCTCGTCGTCGGCATAGGCAAGGCCCGCGCCGCAAAGGGCAACGGCGCTGACGCACGTCGCAAGAAGATATTTGCGCATTCTGTCCTCCCAAAGACTTTTTGATAACGGCGGCGCAAGCTCATACGGCCCGCTCCGCCGCCAGCGGCGACACTGTATATGGGGATTCGTCACCGGCAGCGTGTCACAACAGCCAAGATTCAGGCGTCTTCCCTAGCGGGAATCTTGCCTGCCTTCGATGGTACGCCGAGGCTCCCTATCCTCGACGCCCGTGAAGCCGGTTACATTTGCATCCTATTTCGCGCCTAAGGCGAGCGCAAGCGGAAATTCGAGGGCTTGACGCTTTTCAGTCATGGAGCGGCTGGCGCTGTTTGCTGCCGCCAAGCGCCCCTGCCGCTCGCCAAACAAACAAGATCTCTGAAAATGCAGCGCAAAATGCCGCCCGGGAGCCTCCGGCGGCTGACCCTGACAGAGGCCGCGCTTGGTTGGTTCGGAGTGGCGCCGCAGCTGCGCTTGCGTATTTTTGCATTGCAGCATGCCGCGTAGGCCGCTTTCGCGCGTCAGGACGCGTTTACGGCGCAAGGCCGGACCAACCAGGATGGCGGGGCCGATCTCGCGCTTGTGATTGGCGAGCCTTGCCGGCGCCGCGCTCGGCTGCCGCTTTCCCGCCGCAATTCGCGTCATCGCGTCAAACCCATGCTGTCGGCGAAGTGCATGAGCGATCCGTCCATCGCCGGTCCCGTAAGCTGATGGGCTTGGTTGAGGCGTCGCGAACGTCTGTGCGGCCCCGGGCCGGGATCCCCGTCGGCCCGCTTGCTCGCCAGCGGCTTTTCAATCAAAGACCGGGGTGGCGAACCCGATTCATTCGCGCTATTTTCCGCAGCTCGGCTCGGCTCGCGTCCGGCCGGCGAACCTTGGCCAGCCGCGCTCAAGACAATCGGGCGGCGGCGCTCGCGCGGGGAAGGAAGCTTGATATGACCTGGCTCAGAACTTTGGCTATCCTTGGGCTCCTGACCAGCGGCGCTGCGGCGCAGACTGCGCCTGATTCATGGCGCGACATCAAGAAACAATTGTTCGGGAATTCGCCCATTGCGGAGGACGACGCGTTCGTCTCGCTCGATGCGCCGCCTCGTTCCGAGGACGCCGCTTTGACCCCGGTGACGATGAAGGTGCATGTTCCCGCCGGCGATTCGCGGCGGGTGAGGAAACTCAGTCTGGTCATCGACGAGAACCCCGTCCCGCTCGCAGGGGCCTTCGAACTCGGGGCGAAGGCGGACGTCGAGTCGATCGCCACCCGCGTGCGCGTCGACGCCTACACGAACATGCGTCTGGTCGCCGAGCTGAGCGACGGCAGCCTGCATATGACGAAAACCTATGTGAAGGCGGCCGGCGGCTGCTCGGCGCCGGCGACGAAGGCGCTCGACGCAGCGAACGCCGAACTCGGCAAGATGAAATTCAGGGTTATTGACGACGCGAAGCCGGGACGCGTGGATTACGTCGTCATGCTGCGCCATCCCAACAATAGCGGTTTGCAGATGGATCAGGTCACGCGGCTCTATACGCCGGCGCGCTATGTCGATCATCTCGCCGTGTACCAGGACGACGATCTGATATTCTCGCTCGAGGGCGGAATCTCGATCTCGGAGGATCCGAACTTCCGTTTCGACTTTGTGCGCAGCGACGCCAGGACGTTGCGGGCCGAAGCCAGCGACATCGACAACGCGCATTTCGAGGCGTCCTGGCCGCTGCAGCGCAAGGGATCCTAGAAGCAGCGCACCTCGGCTTCGGCCTGCGCGCGCCGCAGCGTCGCGAGGTCTTCTTTGGCGAGGTCGGCCGCGCTGAACGCCCGGCCGACCGGGCCGATGTCCAGCGCCATGGAGGCGACCGTCTCGCCCGCGACATAGGCGTCGTAGGGAAGCAGCGAGGCGATGACGTCGATCGAGCAGGAGCACTGGTCGAGCGCCTGCCGTGTCTCGCCGTTGGTCTTCATGCAGGCGAAGACGTAATCGGCGCGGGCGGCGGTTGGGTAGTCGTTGAGCGCCGGCGTGGCGGCTGCGGCCGGCAGGCTCGCGAGGCACGCGAGGGCGGCGAGACAGGCGCGCATGAGGTTCCTCCAGGAAGGCTTTGCCGGGTTCATAGCATGGGAGCGCGGGCGACCAGCAGGGCGACCGCCGCCGCGGGCGCGCAGACCGAGGCCTGCGCGCCGCCGCCGGTGAGATCGGCGAAGCGCACGAGCGGCCGGTCGAGGCGACGCGCGATCTCGGGCGCCAGCTGTTCGCCCGCCCCCGCAGCGACGAGCGGAGCCTCGGCCAAGAGATCGCCGCGCGACAGGCGCAGGAAGGCGGCGTCGCAGATGTCGCGCAACTGGCGTTCCGCGAACCAGGCGGCGAGCCGCCGCCAGCCAGCGTCCGGCGCGTCCTCGGCCTCGCGGCCGATCATGCGGGCGAGCCGGGCTCGCGAAGCCGCGGCGCTCTTGTCGCGCCCGTCGGCCGTCGCCATCAGGTCGGCGCCTTCGGGCAGGTCGCCGAGCACGCGGCGCACGTCGGCGGCGGAAGCGAAGTATTCGTTCATCAGCGGCGTCCACTGGCCGGCGAAGGGCGCGCGGCGGGCGAGCGCCATCACGAAGGAGCGGGTCAGGCCGGTGTAGACCAGCTCCCCCGCCGCGAGCCGCCCGGCGTCGTCCTCGCCGACCGCGGCGACCTCGCCGGCGACGATGGGGATCAGGTCGGTGGTGGTCGAGCCGATGTCCAACAACAGGCCGTCGCGCAGGGTGAGCGCGGCGGCCTGCGCGCTCGCCCGCCAGTTCGCCGAGGCGACGCGCGCCGCGTGCTCCGCCGCCTGCCCGATGGCGACGAAGCCGGCGGCTCCGGCGTAGAGGCGGGGGCGGCCAAGGTGGCGGGCGGCGATCCCGGCGAGGCCGACGACGCCGTCGCGGCGCGAGGGAAAGGCGTCGCAGAGCTCGCCGGACATGGTGACGCCGTGGACCTCGGCCGGGCCGAGGCGGGCCTTCAGCGCCGCGAAGGCGGCCTCGAGGCTGTCGAGGCCCTGCCACAGCGGGGTGGCGATCTCTCCCGCGGCGACGATGCGTCCGTTCTCGGCGCGGGCCGCCTTGAGATGCGCGCCGCCGATGTCCCAGCCGATGCTCGCGGTCATGCCGTCCTCCCGGCGTCCCTATGCGGCGGAGCGGGCGCAAGCGCAAGGACAGTCCGGGATCTGTTAATATCAGCGGCTTGGGTGGTGTTTCGTGTCCCTTCCGGCCGGCGCTTGCGAAAGCGGGGGGCGGGGTTGGACGGCAATGAGTATGGGTTTGATTTCTGAAAAAGGCAAGAGATTGTCCCCGAATTGACTTAAAGCCAGATTGCAGCCGATATTTGCTTCCTCGCAAGGAAGCGCGCGATGCCCGGGGGCGATCAGGCCGCCAATATCTACGGCCACGACAATATCGTCGTGCAGGCGAACGGCAGCGGCATAGACGTGACCGTCGTTCACGGGACGCCGCATCTGAGGCTGACGCATTACGCCCGCCGCACGGCGCTCGCCGCCAGGTCCGGCGCGCAGACGGCGCTGCTCAGCGCCTATCGCGACGACGTGACGCCGCTGCTCGGCCGCGAGCGCGAGCTGGCGGAGCTGCGCGCGTGGCTCGACAAGCCCGACGCGATCTCGCTGCGCGTGCTGACCGGCGGCGCCGGGCGCGGCAAGACGCGGCTGGCGCGCGAGCTGGCCTGCGCCGTCATGCCGGAATGGCTGGGCGGCTTTCTCACCACCGGCGAGCTCGCCCGTTTCCGCCACGACGGCCGCACCGAGGAATGGCGCTGGGACAAGCCGGCGCTGATCCTGATCGACTATCCCGCCAGCCGCGTCGAGGCGCTGAAGGACTGGCTGAAGGAGATGGTCGACGCCGATCTCGACGGCCGCCCGAAGCTGCGGCTGCTGCTGCTCGAGCGGCAGGCGCAGCGCGAGATCGGCTGGCTCGCCGACCTCATCGGGCGCGGCGAGGACGAGGAGAGCCTCGCCAAGGCCGGCTGGCTCGATCCGCCGAAGCCGGTCGAACTGGAGCCGCTGGAGGGGCTGGCGCACCGGCGCGAATTGTTCGCGACGCTGCTGAAACGCGCCGACCCGGCGATGGCGGCGCCCGAGATCGGGGCCGACGGCGAGTTCGACCGCGCGCTTGGCGAGCGCAAATGGGGCGGCGATCCGCTGTTCCTGATGATGGCGGGGCTGGTCGCGGCCAAGGCAGGCGTGAGCAAGGCGCTGAGCCTGTCGCGCGCCGATCTCGCGCTGAACATGGCCGACGTCGAGCTGAAGCGGATCGGCCGCTTCGGCGCGGCGGGCGGCGACGACGGCAAGGTGAGCGCGGAGGGCCGCTGCCTGCGCCGCACGGCGGCGCTGGCGACGCTGACCCAGGGCGGGACCGCGGCCGAGGCGCGGGCGCTGGCGCAGGGCGAATGCGCGGCGATGGCGGCGGCGGTCGATCTCGACGCGGTGGTGCGGGCGCTCGGCGAAGCGCTGCCGCCGATCGAGGCGGGCCGGGCGGTCGGGCCGATCCTGCCCGACATCGTCGGCGAGGCGGCGCTGCTGCGGGTGTTCGGCGACGGCGGCGAGGGCGTGCGCGGCGGGGTGGAGGCTTTGCCGCGCATTCTTGCCGCCGCGCGGGGGGCGGTGAAAGGGGCGAGCGCGACGCTGGTGCGCACGGCGCAGGATTTCGCCGCGGCCGGGAGGCTGGAGCCGATCCGCTGGCTCGAGGCCTGGGCCGAGGCGCCGGAGACGGAGCCGGGTGTGCTCATGCAGATCGCCGACGCGCTGCCGGAGCAGACTCTGGCGCTGCGCGAGACGGCGGCGCGGTTGCACGGCAGGATTTGCGCTTATCTTACTGGGCTTGAGGTGGCTTCGCCGTCGCCCGAGGTCGAGGCGCTGAGGGCCGCCGCCCTCAACAATCTCGGCAATTGTCTGAGCGACCTTGGCCGGCGCGAGGAGGCGCTCGCCGCCACGGGCGAGGCGGTGGAGATCCGCCGTCGTCTCGCCGCCGACAGGCCGGACGCGTTCCTGCCCAACCTCGCCATGTCCCTCAACAATCTCGGCAATCGTCTGAGCGACCTTGGCCGGCGCGAGGAGGCGCTCGCCGCCGCGGGCGGGGCGGTGGAGATCCGCCGTTGTCTCGCCGCCGACAGGCCGGACGCGTTCCTGCCCGTCCTCGCCGCTTCCCTCAACAATCTCGGCAATTGTCTGAACGACCTCGGCCGGCGCGAGGAAGCGCTCGCCGCCGCGGGCGAGGCGGTGGAGATCTACCGTCGCCTCGCCGCCGACGGGCTGGACGCGTTCCTGCCCGACCTCGCCATGTCCCTCAACAATCTCGGCGCATTTCTGAGCGTCCTCGGCCGGCGCGAGGAGGCGCTCGCCGCCGCAGGCGAGGCGGTGGAGATCTACCGTCGACTCGCCGCCGACAGGCCGGACGCGTTCCTGCCCGACCTCGCCGCTTCCCTCAACAATCTCGGCAATCGTCTGAGCGACCTCGGCCGGCGCAAGGAGGCGCTTGCCGCCGCGGGCGAGGCGGTGGAGATCTACCGCTCGCTCGCCGCCGAGAGGCCGGACGCGTTCCTGCCCGTCCTCGCCGCGTCCCTCAACAATCTCGGCAATCGTCTGAACAAACTTGGCCGGCGCGAGGAGGCGCTCGCCGCCGCGGGCGAGGCGGTGGAGATTCGCCGTCGCCTCGCCGCCGACAGGCCGGACGCGTTCCTGCCCAACCTCGCCATGTCCCTCAACAATCTCGGCAATCGTCTGAGCGACCTCGGCCGGCGCGAGGAGGCGCTCGCCGCCGCGGGCGAGACAGTGGAGATCTACCGTCGACTCGCCGCCGACAGGCCGGACGCGTTCATGCCCGTCCTCGCCACGTCCCTCAACAATCTCGGCGCATTTTTGGGCGACCTCGGCCGGCGCGAGGAGGCGCTCGCCGCCGCGGGCGAGGCGGTGGAGATCCGCCGTCGCCTCGCTGCCGACAGGCCCGACGCGTTCCTGCCCGACCTCGCGGGATCTCTGGGAACGCTCGGAAATTGCCTCGAAGCCCTGGGTCGGATGGAAGACGCCTGCGACGCGATCCGCGAAGCGGTGGAGACGCTGGCGCCCGCCTTCCTCAAGCTGCCCCTGGCTCACGGACGGTGGATGTTCATGATGCGCCAGCAATATCTCGCCCGCTGCGAGGCCCTCGACCGGCCCCCCGACGCCGCCCTGCTCGCCCCCATCGACGCCGCGCTGCAAACCCTGCAAGACCCCAACCCGGAGCCGCCATGATGGACCCCACAACCCTCGCCGCCACCGCCGTCGCCGCCGTCGCGGCTTACCTGCTCAAGCTCGGCGACGCCGCCGTCGTCGAAAGCGCGAAAACCGGCGGCAAGGCCGCGTTCGACTGGATCAAGGCCAAGCTGACCAGCGCAGCCGGCCAGGAGGCGGTCGCGGATTTCGAGGCGACGCCCGCGGCGCCGGAGAATGCGCAGGCGCTGCAGGCCGCGCTCGTCAAGGCGCTCGCCAAGGACCCGGAGGCGGCGACGGCGCTGGCGAAGCTGCTCGCCGACGCGCCTCGCGGCTCCGGCGGCCAGAGCGCGAACGTTTTCGGGCACGGCGGCAAGGTCACCCAAATCAGCGGCAGCCACAACACGACCTCGAGCTGACGCCGCCGCCCGCTCGCCCCGCCCGCTCCCCGTGAGCGCGGGCGGCGCTTCCGCGATTGCCTTCCCGCCGCAATCCCCCTATATGACAGGCATCACTTATAATTCGCGATGAGAGGCTCTGCCTCCCCCCTCGCCGCAGGGCGGAGCCGCTTGGCCTAGAGACTGGAGACCCCGATGAGCGACGCCCCGCTGATGCCCAAAGCCACCGCCGTGTGGCTGGTGGAGAACACCTCGCTCTCGTTCGACCAGATCGCCGAGTTCTGCAAACTGCACCCGCTCGAGGTCAAAGGCATCGCCGACGGCGAAGTCGCCACCGGAATCAAGGGTTACGACCCAATCTCGACCGGCCAGCTCACCCGCGACGAGATCGCCCGCGCCGAGAAGAACCCCGACCACAAGCTGAAGATCGCCACCTCGAAAGTGCGCGTGCCGGAGTTCAAGAAGCCGCGCGGCGCCCGTTACACCCCGCTGTCGCGAAGGCAGGACCGGCCGAACGCCATCCTCTGGCTGTTGCGCAACCATCCCGAGCTGAAGGATGCGCAGATCATGCGGCTCGTCGGCACCACCAAGCACACGCTGGAGGCGATTCGCGAGCGCAGCCACTGGAACAGCGCCAACCTGCAGCCGATGGACCCGGTGACGCTCGGCCTCTGCTCGCAAATCGATCTCGATTTCGAGGTCAACCGCGCCGCCAAGGACAAGCCGAAGGTGGAGGTCTCGGGCCAGACGCTGGTGCCCGCCGAGATCACCACCGCAAGGCCGACGCCCTCGACCGCCAGCGACGTGTTCGGCGAGCCCACGGCGCCCAAGCCGCGCGACGAGGAGAAGATCGACGTCGACGCCGTGTTCGGCAAGCTCAAGGAGCTGAAGCGGGCGGAGTGAGCCTCAGGCCGGCTCCAGCTCCTGCAGCACCCCGCCGCAGACGTGGTCGACGAACTGGCGCGCCGATTCGCGCCAGGTGAACTCCAGGCTGCGCAGCCGCGCCTGCTCGCGCGAGAGCTTCAGCGCGGCGAGGCAGGCGCGGCGCAGATCGTGATCGAGCGCGCCGGCGGCGGAATCGGCGATCACGTCGAGCGGGCCGGTGACGGGATAGGCGGCGACCGGCAGGCCGCTCGCCAGCGCCTCGATCAGCACCACGCCGAACGTGTCGGTGCGCGAGGGGAACACGAAGACGTCGGCTGACGCGAACACTTGCGCGAGCTCGTCGCCGAATTTCTCGCCGAGGAAATGCGCTTGCGGGTAGGCTTTGCGCAAGCCGCGCAGCGCCGGGCCGTCGCCGACGACGACTTTCGAGCCGGGCAAGTCGAGGTCGAGGAACGCCCCGAGGTTCTTCTCCACCGCGATGCGGCCGACGTTGAGGAAGATCGGCCGCGGCAGGTCGAGGCAGGAGCGCTCGCGCGGGCGGAACAGCGCGTGATCGACGCCGCGGGTCCACAGCGCCACATTGGAAAAGCCGCGCCGGTCGAGTTCCTGCTTCATCGACAGCGTCGGCACCAGGACGCGCTCGGCGGGGGCGTGAAAGCGGCGCAGGTAGGCGTAGCTCCAGGCCAGCGGGGCGGGGATGCGCGCGCGCACGTATTCGGGAAAGCGGGTGTGGTAGCTGGTCGTGAACGGCAGCCCGCGGCTGAGGCAGTAGTAGCGCGTCGCCCAGCCGATCGGTCCCTCGGTCGCGATATGTACGTGGTCGGCGCCAAGCGCGGCGATGCGGCGGCCGACTTCGGCGGGGGTCGCCAGGGCGAGGCGGATGCCGGGATAGGTCGGCAGCGGCGCCGAACGGAACCCGTCCGGCGTGACAAAGCCCAACTCCGCGCCGAACTCGCGCACAGGCTCTTCGATGCGCTGATAGGCGAACACGACGCCGTTGGTCTGCCCCCAGGCGTCGGTCGCAACGACAATTTTCATCCCGCGCTTTTGCTTCCCGCCTCGATGAGCAGCGGGTTTGGCGCCGGCGCCGCTGCGCGCTGAAGCCCCGGCCAGCGCAGCGCGGTCAATACCCCGTCTTCGCGTTCGATAACAAGCGAGCAAGACTCGACAAAATCGCCGATATTGACATAGGCGACGCCGTCGATGTCGCGCATCGTCGGGTGGTGGATATGGCCGCAGATGACGCCGTCGACGCCGCGCCGGCGCGCTTCCGCCGCCAGCTGGCGCTCGAAATCGCCGATCGCGTTGACGGCGGTCTTGATCTTCTGCTTGATCCAGGCCGAGAACGACCAGTAGGGCAGGCCGAGCTTGCGGGTCTGGGCGTTGACCACGGTGTTGATGGCGAGCGCGAGGCGGTAGCCCTTGTCGCCGAGCACCGCGAGCGCCTTCGAGCGCTGGATGACGACGTCGAACGTATCGCCGTGCGCGACCAGATAGCTCTTGCCGGTGCGGGTGACGTGCACGGCGTCCTCGACGATCTCGACGCCCTCGAAGCTGCGGCCGATGAAGCGCCTTGCGAATTCGTCGTGATTGCCGGGGATGAAGATCACGCGGGCGCCGGCGCGGGCGCGCTCGAGGAAGTGGCGCACAACGGCGCTGTGGCGCGTCGTCCAGCGCCAGCCTTCCTTCAGCCGCCAGCCGTCGATGATGTCGCCGACGAGATAGTAGACTTCCGCCTCGTGGCGCTGGAGCACGTCGAGGATAAGTTCCGCCTGGCAGCCCCGGGTGCCCAGATGCAGATCGGAAATGAACAACGCCGGCAAACGCCGCGGTTCGGTAATCAGTGGTTGCAAATGCGCCTCGTCTTGTGGCCCTGACGGCGCCCCTCCCCCGCGCGGGTCTCTATGCGGCATATCGGGGCCAAGCGCAATCCGCTCACATGCGCACCCGCGCGCCGCCGGGATCGTAGACCGGCCGCAGATGCGCGCGGGCGGGCCAGCGGCGGCCGGCGATCTCGATTTCGAAAGGCCCGTCGATGGCGACGTCGGCGGCGACATAGCCCAGGCCGATGGCGCGTCGAATCGTGTGCCCGAACATGCCCGAGGCGATCCGGCCGACCAGTCGGCCGTCCTGATAGACGGGTTCGTTGTGGTAGAGCAGCGGGTTTTCATCATCGAGCGTGAATTGGGCGAGGCGGCGGGCGAGCGGGGATCGGCGGCGGCGCTCGAGCGCCTCGCGGCCGATGAAGTCGCTGCTCTTGTTGAGCTTCACCGCGAAGGCGAGTCCGGCCTCGTCGGGCGTGTCCTCTTCCGTAACGTCGTGGCCCCAGTGGCGGTAGGCCTTCTCGATGCGCAGCGAGTTCATCGCGTGGTAGCCGGCGAGTTTGAGGCCGAACGGGGCGCCGGCCTCGACGACGGCGTCGTAGACGGCTTGCGCGAACTCGGTCGGGAGGTAGAGCTCCCAGCCGAGCTCGCCGACATAGGTGATGCGGCTCGCGCGCGCCCGGGCGAAGCCGAGGTCGATCTCCTGCGACGTCCCGAACGGGAAGGCGGCGTTGCAGAGGTCGGCGTCGGTGAGTTGCGACAGCAAGTCGCGGGAGCGCGGACCCATCAGGCCGAGCACGGCATAGCCCGAGGTGACGTCGACCGCGACCGCCCGCGCTTCGCCCAGGTTGCGCTTTAGCCACGCGAGGTCGCGAGTCTGGCAGGCGGCGGAGGTGACGACCAGGAAGCGGGTTTCGGACTCGCGCGTCACCGTGACGTCGGCCTCGATTCCGCCGCGGTCGTTGAGCCATTGCGTGTAGACGACGCGGCCGACGGGGACGGCGATGCCGTTGGCGCAGATGCGGTCGAGCGCGGCCTCGGCGTCGGGACCCTCGACGACGAACTTGCCGAACGAGGACTGATCGAACAGGCCGACGTTTTCGCGCACGGCGCGGTGCTCCTGCGCCGAGTGGGCGAACCAGTTCTGCCGGCCGTAGCTGTATTGGTATTCCGCCGCGACGCCGGGCGGGGCGTACCAGTTGGGCCGCTCCCAGCCGGCCGTTTCGCCGAAACAGGCGCCTGCCGCTTTGAGCCGGTCGTGCAGGACGGAGCGGCGCACGCCGCGGGCGCTTTCGGGCTGGCGGAACGGCCAGTGCATGGCATAGAGCAGGCCGAGGCCCTCTGTCGTGCGCTCGCGCAGGTAGGCCCGGTTGCGCTGGAACGGCGCCATGCGGCGGATGTCGACGTCCCAGAGATCCATCGGGGGAAAGCCGTCGACGATCCAGTCGGCCAAGACCTTGCCGGCGCCGCCTGCGGACTGGATGCCGATCGAGTTGAAGCCGGTGGCGACATAGAGGCCGCGCGCCTCCGGGGTCTCGCCGAGCAGGTAGCGGTCGTCGGGGGTAAAACTCTCGGGGCCGTTGAAAAACAGTTGCACGCCGACCTGCGCCAGCACGGGGACGCGGCGGATGGCGGCCTCCATCATCGGCTCGATGTGATCGAGGTCGGGCGGCAGCGTCTGGAACGGGGGCGCGTCGGGCGACGGCTCCCACGGTTTCGCCTTGGGCTCGAACCAGCCGATCAGCAGCTTGCCGGCCTCCTCTTTATAATAGGCGCAGTTGTCGGGATCGCGCATCACCGGGAGCTGGCGCGACAGGCCGGGGATCGGCTCGGTGACGATGTAGAAATGCTCCGCCGCGTGCAGCGGCACGTTAACGCCGGCGCGCGCCGCCAGCTCGCGCGACCATAGACCGGCGGCGAGCACGACCGTCTCCGCCTCGATGTCGCCTTGCGCCGTGCGCACGCCGATGGCGCGGCCGCGGTCGAGGACGATGTCGGCCACCTCGGCGTTCTCGATGATGCGGGCGCCGCGCAGGCGGGCGCCTTTGGCCAGCGCCAGCGTCACGTCGACCGGGTTGATCTGGCCGTCGCCGGGCAGATGAACGCCGCCGACCACGTCGTCGGCCTGCAGCAGCGGCCACATGTCGCGCGCTTGGGCGGCGGTGATGGGCTCGACTTCGAGCCCGAACGAGCGCGCCATCGAGGCGCTGCGCAGCAGTTCCTCGAGGCGGGCTGGGGTCGTGGCGAGCGAGAGCGAGCCGACCTGCTTGAGGCCGGTCGCCTGTCCGGTCTCGGCCTCGAGGCCGGCGTAGAGTTTTGCCGAATATTGCGCCAGGCGGGTCAGGTTCTGCGTCGCGCGCAGCTGGCCGACGAGGCCGGCGGCGTGCCAAGTGGTGCCGGAGGTGAGCTGCTTGCGCTCCAGCAGCAGGACGTTGCGCACGCCGCGCAAGGTGAGGTGATAGGCGATGGAGGCGCCGACCACGCCGCCGCCGATGATCACCGCCCGCGCGCGCTTTGGATACTCGGCCATATGCTCCCCCGTCTTGGCGCCGGGCAGGAATAGGCTAGGCTCGGCGCAAAGGGCAAGGGCGGGCCATGGTCGAGCATGTCAGGGCGTTGGTGATCGGCGGCGGCGCGGTGGGGGTGAGCGTGCTCTACCACCTCGCGCTGATGGGCTGGCGCGACTGCCTGCTGCTGGAGGCCGACGAGCTGACTTCCGGCTCGACGTGGCACGCGGCGGGCAATTGCCCGACGTTTTCGACCTCGTGGGGCGCGCTGAAGCTGCAGAAGTATTCGGTCGACCTCTACCGGCGGCTGGCGGCCGATCCCGGCTATCCCATCAATTACCATGTCGTCGGCTCGGTGCGGCTGGCGCATACGCGCGAACGAATGGACGAGTTCGCGCACGTGCGGTCCATGGCGCACGCGAACGGGATCGAATACGAGCTACTGTCGCCGGCTGAGATGCGGGAGAAGCATCCGTTCGCTGAGACGCACGACCTGCAAGGCGCGCTGTGGGACCCGCTCGATGGCGACATCGACCCGGCGCAGCTGACGCAGGCGTTGGCGAAGGCGGCGCGCGAATTGGGCGCGACGATCCGCCGGTTCAGCAAGGTGACGGCCTTGGCGCAGCAGGCGGATGGGCGCTGGCGGGCGACGACGGCCAAGGGCGAGGAGATCGCGGCGGAATTCGTCGTCAACGCCGCCGGCTATCGCGCCGGCGAGGTGATGGCGCTGATCGGCCGCAAGCTGCCGATCGCCGCCCTGTCGCACCAGTATCTCGTCACCGAGGACGCGGCCGAGCTTGCCGGGGCGCGGCTGCCGCTGCTGCGCGACCCGGATGTATCATATTATCTCAGGCAGGAGCGGGCGGGCTTCATCCTCGGTCCGTATGAGGCGGACGCCAGGGCGATGTGGGAGGAGACGCCGCCGGAGGATTATGCGTTCAAGCTCGGCGGCGACGATCTCGACCGGCTCGGGCCGTATATCGAGGACGCGATGCGGCGAGTTCCGCTGCTGGAGAAGCTCGGCGTCAAGCGCGTGGTCAACGGGCCGATTCCCTACTCGCCGGACGGCAATCCCTATATCGGCCCGGAGCCGGAGTTGCGCGGCTTCTTCCACGCCAACACGTTCTCGTTCGGCATCACCCAGGCGGGCGGGGCGGGCAAGGCGCTGGCGGAGTGGGTGATCCACGGCGAGCCGGAGTTCGACCTCTGGGGCTTCGATCGACGGCGCTACGGGGCCTATGCGGACTTCGCCTATACCCGCACGAAGGCGATCGAGGTCTACCAGAACGAATACGCGCCGGCGTTTCCGTTCGAGGAGCGGGAGGCGGGGCGGCTGCGGAAAAGCTCGCCGCTCTATGAGACGCTGAAAGCCAAAGGCGCGCGGTTCGGGGCGCGCGGCGGCTGGGAGCGGGCGGTCTATTTCGGCGACGCGGACACGCCGGCGCTCTCCTTCCGCCGCCCGCGCGCTTTCGACTCCCTCGTTGCGGCGGAAGTGCGCGCGGTGCGCAGCCAAGTCGGCGTGCTCGATATGCCGGGCTTCGGCAAATACGAGGTGACGGGGGAGGGCGCGGCGGCGCTCGACCGGCTGTTGTGTTCGCGCCTGCCGCGGGTGGGACGCGTGCAGCTCGCCTACGCGCTGACGCCCGGTGGCGGAGTGCTGAGCGAATTCACCGTCTATCGCGCCGAGGCGGATCGCTTCCTGCTGTTCGGGGCCGCCTCGGCCGAAGATCACGACCTCGATGCGCTGCGCCCGGCGCGGCCGGTCAACCGCACGGAGAGCTTAGGCACGCTCGTGCTCGCCGGACCGCGCGCACGGGACGTGCTGAGCCGGTTGACGACGGCGGATCTGGGCGCCGCCGCCTTTCCCTGGCTGACCGGCAAGACCATCGAAGTCGCGGGCCGCGAGGTTCTGGCGCTGCGGATCAACTATGTCGGCGAACTCGGCTGGGAGCTGCACGCGGCGCCGGCCGATCTCGCCCCGCTCTACGCGGCGTTGAGCCAAGCCGGCGCGACCGATTTCGGGCTCTACGCGGTGGACGCGCTGCGGCTGGAGAAGGGCTATCCCGGCTGGAAGGGCGATCTGGAGATCGGCTATTCGCCGCTGTGCGCTTCGCTCGACCGGTTCGTCGCCTGGGACAAGGGCGATTTCGTCGGCCGCGCGGCGCTCGCCGCCGAAAAGCCGCGCGGCCCGGCGTGGCGGCTCGTAACGTTGACGCTCGACGAGGCCGGCGACGCCGACGCGCCGGCGCTGGCGTCGGTGTTCTCCGGCGCGGAGCGGGTCGGGCTGGTCACCTCGGGCGGGTTTTCGCCGACGTTTTCGGCGAGCCTCGCGCTCGCCTACGTGCGACCGGGGCTGGCGGCGCCGGGGGCGAAGGTCGAGGTCGAGATTTTCGGCGAGCGGCGCGCCGCGACGGTGCGCCGCTCGCCGCTCTACGATCCCGAAAACCTCAGGTTGAAGGGCTGAGGACGGCAAGTCGCCGCTCACTCCACTGCAAGTCCTGCGCGATTATGCGCGCGTGGCCGCCCGGCCCGCGCTTGTCCGCAATTTCCGCCCGTTCTACCGATAGTCAAACGACGTGATATTACGCCGCCAAGATGCGGTTACTGGGAGCGGCGCATGCCCAACATCGGCAATCTGTATATCAAGCTCGGCTCTGTTTGGCTTGTGGAGAACTTCAAGTTCGCGCCGCTCCACGCCCATATCAACCTGCTGGGCTTCGCTTGTCACATGCTGTTCGGCCTCGCCTACAAGCAATGGCCGGATCTCGCCCGCTCTGCGCTGGCGACGGCGCAGTTCTGGATTTTCGCGCTGGCGACGCCGATCATCGCGGTCGGGCTCTATTTCACGCTGCAGGGCGGGCCCGCGGCGCCGACCATCGTCGGCTCGCTGGGCCTGCTGGCCGGCGCGGCGCTGTTCAGCCTCCTGGTGTGGACGCGGGGGACGGCGCCGGCGCGCCAGCCCGGCGAGGCGCGGATCTAGGCTGCGCTCACTCCGATTCGCCGCTGCCGCCGTTCAGCTTGTCGGCGAACAGCGCAATCGTCTTGGAGTAGACGCTGGCCGCATTCCACTCCAATAGGACGGGGAAATTGGCTTGTCCCTCGTCCCAACCGGCGCCGCGCCGCCAGCCGTGCGCCTTCAGGTAATTGGCGGTCGAGGAGAGCGCGTCGACGGGGTTGTGGATCATGTCGCCCTGGCCGTACTTGAGATAGGACGACGGCATGAACTGGGTCTGGCCGATCTCGCCGGCCCAGGCGCCACGCATCTCCTCAGGCGCGAGATCGCCGCGCTGCACGATCTTCAGCGCGTCGATCAACTCCTCGTGGAATTTTTCGCTGCGGCGGCAGTCGTAGGCCAGCGTCGCCAGGGCGCTCAGCGTTTCGAATTTGCCGGTGGTCGAGCCGAAGCCGGTCTCCAGGCCCCAGATCGCGACCAGCACCGCGCCCGGGACGCCGTAGCGCTGCTCGATGCTTTGCAACGGCTCGGCGTAGCGTTGCAGCAGCGTCTTGCCCTTCTTCAGGCCGTAGGCGGTGATGTGCTTGCCCGAGAACGTCGCGAAACTCTGGCCGAAGGCGCGCTGGCCGCGGTCGTGGCTGATCACGTTGTCGTCGTAGGAGACGTTCGCCAGCGCGCTTTCGATCACCGAGCGCGAGATCCCGGCCTGCGCCGCCTCCTGCTTGAACTCGCCGAGCCACTCGTCGAAGCCGTCCGAGTCGCGGCCGCAGCGCGCGGCGTTTGCCGGCCCGGCGAGAGCCGCCGAGACCGCGACGGCGACGACCGCCGCCATCCAACCGCTACGCTTCATCCGAAATCTCCTGGGGCTGCTGACCGCCCGAGCGCCCCTTTCGTTCAAAATTTAGGCCAGAAGGCGGCGGATGTTCAGGCGGGCGCCTCGCGCCGCCGGGTGATTTCGTAAAGCACAGCCCCGGCGACGCTCACGCCGATGATGAGCACCGCCAGCGCCGAGATCGCCGGGGTGAGGCCGGCGCGCACCCGGCCGGCCAGCACCGTGGTCAGCGTCTTGTCGGCGAGAATGGCGAAGGTGGTGGTGTTGTAGTTCTCGAACGAGGACAGGAAGGCGATGACCGCGGCCGAGAATGACGCCGGGCGCAGATAGGGCAGCAGGATGTGGAGGAACACCTGCGTGCGCGAGGCGCCGAGATCGAGCGCCGCCTCCTCCTGCGTGCGGTCGTAGCGCTGCAGCCGGGAGAGGAAGATCAGCATGCAATAGGAGGCGATGAAGGTCGATTGCCCCAGCGTGGCCAGGAAGAAGCCGGTGAACAGCGATTTCATCCCCGTCCAGGCGGTGACGTCCTTCCAGAAGATGACGGTGGAGATGCCGATGATGACGCCCGGCGTCAGCACCGGGGCGACGACGACGAGATAATAGAGGCCGCGCGCTCTCGCGTAGATCTGGGTCATCACCAAGGCGCCGGCGAGGCCGAGCGGCACCGACAGCGCCACCACGAAGGCGCCGATGACGAAGCTGTTCTGCAGCCCGTACATCAGGCTCTCATCCTGGAACAGCTTGGCGAACCATTCGAGCGTGAAGCCCTCGAACGGCCAGACCTGCGGATATTCCGGCGTGTTGAAGGCGGTGATCCCCATCACCACGAGCGGGCCGAACAGGAAGACGAAGAACAATACGAGATAGACGCCGAGCACGGCGCGCGAGATCATCGCGCGATCTCCGACAGGCTGACCTTGAACAGGCGCATGACGATCAGCACGAAGGCCATGCAGGCCATCAGCAGCACCAGCGCATAGGCCGCGCCCTGCGGCCAGTTGAACGCCTGGAAGAAACGGTCGTAGACGATGGGCGTGAACCAAAGCGTCTTCGGCCCGCCGAGGATCAGCGGCGCGGCGAGCGCGCCCGCGCACAGCATGAAAACGAGCGTCGCGCCCGAGGCGACGCCGGGCTTGGCGTGCGGCAGCACGATCTCGGCGTGGATTCGCCACCAGGGCGCGCCGAGATCGCGCGCGGCCTCGATCTGGTTGCGGTCGAGCGATTCGATGGCGTTGTAGAGCGGGAACATCATGATCAGAACATAGGCGTAGGTGAGGCCGGCATAGAGCGCGACGTCGAGCCCGAGGAAATCGATGCGATCGTGGATCAGGCCGGCGCCGATCAGGATCTCGTTGATGACGCCGCCGGTTCCAAACAACACGCGGAACGCGAAGGCGCGCAGGATTTCGTTGATCCAGTAGGGCACGACCAGCATCAGCATCAGCCGCGTCACCGCCGCGGGCCGCGCGACCTGCGCCATGAAATAGGCGAGCGGGTAGCAGACCGCGAAATTGACGATGGTGATGAGGACGGAGACGAAGATCGTGATCCAGAAGGCGTAGAGATGCGTCGAGTTCCATTGGCTGGTGTCGGTCGGCGAGCCGAACAGGAAATAGCGGTAGTTGGCGAGCGTGTAGATATCCCTGGGGCCGCCGCGCTGCGAGGGCGGCAGCTTCGGATGGAAGGAATAATCCACCATGTAGAGCGCCGGCAGCACGATCATCACCAGCATCCAAACGCCGACGGCGACGATGAGGAAGATCGCCACCGGCCAGCCGTTGCGGGCGAAGAAGTCGGGCTCCGCAGCGGCGCCGGCGCGGCGTCGCTCGGCCATCGCCGCAAGGACGAAGACCAGCACGACGGCGAGCGGGCCGAAAAAGATCAGATAGGCGGTGAAGGCGTTGCTCATCGCGGCGCCTGCGCCAGCACGACGGCGTCGGCGGGCGCGAAGCCGACTGCGATCTCCATCCCCGGCGTCAACAGATGCGCGCCGAGATCGCGGCCGAGCGACATGGTCAGCTTGTGGCCGTCGGCGGCGACGAGTTGGACGTGGGTCTGATGACCCTCGAAGGCGGTTGCGGTGACCTGCGCCTTGACGCCCTCGGCCTCGGGGCGCAGCCGCTCGGGCCGGATGAACAAGGTCGCCACGGCGCCCGGCGCGAGGTCGCCGCCGTCGCGGCCTCTGATCAGGCCGAGCGGCGTCTCGATCTCGGCGAAGCCGTCGGCCAGCGTGCGCACGCGGCCGGAGACGCCGTTGTTCTCGCCCACGAACGAGGCGACGAACGGCGTCGCCGGTTGGTCGTAGATGGTCCGCCCGTCGCCGACCTGCTCGACGACGCCCTGGTTCATCACCGCGACGCGGTCGGACATGGTCAGCGCCTCGCCCTGGTCGTGGGTGATGTAGATGAAGGTGACGCCGACGCGGCGCTGGATCGCGCGCAGCTCCGTGCGCATGTGCTGGCGCAGCCGCAGGTCGAGAGCGGACAGCGGCTCGTCGAGCAGCAGCACCTGCGGCTCGACCGCGAGCGCGCGGGCGATGGCGACGCGCTGCTTCTGGCCGCCGGAGAGTTCGTTGATCTTCTTGTCGCCGGTCCCCGGCAACGCGACGAGCGACAGCAGCTCGTCGGCCTTGCGGCGGCGCTGCTTGGCCGGGACGCCGCGCACGCGCAGGCCGTAGGCGATGTTGTCGGCCACATTCATCAGCGGGAACAGCGCGAGGTTCTGGAAGATCAGCGCGGTCGGTCGCTTGTTCGGGCCGACGCCGCTCATATCCTTGCCGCCGATGCGCACCGCGCCCAGCGTCGGTTCCAGGAAGCCGGAGATGGTGCGCAGGATCGTGGTCTTGCCGCAGCCCGAGGGGCCGAGAATGGAGAAGAACTCGCCGCCGGCGATCTTCAGCGAGACATCCTTGACCGCGACGAAATCGCCGAAGCGGATGGTGACATGGTCGATATCGATGTCGGCGCTCATAAGACTTTCAAATGAAATTCGCTCGCTGCCGGACGCAAGGCGGGCGCCATCCTGCGCGCCCAGCGGTTTGCGGCTGTCCCAGACCGGAAGCCGCCGGCGGCGCGTGGCGTCATGGTCCCCCCGGCGCGGCGCCGCCGTGAAAACGGCCGAAATGCCACGCTGAGAACAGGCCGATGCTGAGGCCGCCCAGCCCGAGCGCAACGATGTCGCCGGTCGCGCGCAAGTTGAAGTCGCCGACGCGGCAGACGAGCAGATAGCCGACGGCGAGGTTGAAGAACCCCCAGAGCACGTTGACCGTCGACGAGGAGAGCCCCTGTCCCGAGGGCTTGGCGAAAGGGGTCTGGAAAGGCCGACCGGTCACGCCGCTGCCGCAATGCGGAACGGCGTTGACAAGGAAAACGCCGCCGAAAAAATACGCCGCGAGATCGAGCCAGTGCATGTCGGGACCTTGTCGCTGCGATTCGCCGCAGCAGGAAGCGGCAGGCGGCTCGCCCGGTCTCCCGGGCGCCTTCGCTGCAGCCAAATCCTGGCGGCGCGAGCCGTCACGCCGCCTTGAACTTCTCGGCGTATTGCGAGCGCAGATCGGCGAACCAGGTCGGCTCGACCGGGCGCCACCACATGACGTCGATCGACTTGCCGGGATAGGCTTGGTTGAAGATGCCGCGCGCCTTGTCGGAGAGCAGCTTCTCCGCGCCGATGGTGCTAGGGTTGTAGCCGGAGTTCTCCGCCGCGAGCGCGCTGGCCTCGGGCGAGTGGGTGTATTTGAGCCACTCGTAGGCCTGATCGATGTTCTTGGCGCCCTTGACGATCGAGAAGCCGTCGACCCAGCCGATCGCGCCCTCCTTCGGCGCCTGATAGGAGATCGGCTCGCCCGCCTTCTTCATCGAGATCGCCGGCCCGTCCCAGGTCTGGCCGATGACGACGCCGTTGGTCTTGAAGCCGGATTTGGTGTTGTCGGCGGAATCCCAGAACTGCTTGATCCACGGCTTGTGGGCGACGGCGAAGACGAGGATCTGGTCGTAGATCTTCTTGAACGTCGCCTCGTCCCTGAACGCATCGAGCATGCGGTTGGACGGCAGCTTGCCGGTCCCGTCCATCCACAGGCCGATGCCGGCGAGCAGCGAATGCGGCCGGCCCTGCACCTTGCCGCGGTATTCGTCGTTCCACAGCGTGCCGAACGACAGCTCCGCGGGGTTGACCTGGGTGAGGTCGTTGCGCCAGGCGATCGCCTCGGTGCCCCAGACATGCGGCACGTGATAGAGCTTGCCGTCCCAGGTCCAGTTCTTGGTCGAGGCCGAGAGCAGGCCGGGCACGACGACGCTGGTGGGGTCGAACTTGGCCGGGTCGATCGGCTGCAGCACGTCGATGTCCTTGAACTGCAGCGCGCGGTCGTGCGTCGGCTGGCAGACGTCGAAGCCCTCGCCCCCCGTCGCCTGCAGCTTGTTGATCTGCTCCTCGTTCTGGCTGAACGGGGTCGAGTTGACCTTGATGCCGGTCGCCTTCTCGAAATTGGGGATCAGCGGGTTCGGCAGCTCGTCGTCCCAGTTGATGATGTTGAGCGCGCCCGAAGAGGAGAACGCTTGTGTGACGAGGGCGGGGGCGGCGACGGCGGCGGCTGCGCCCTTCAGGAGCGCGCGGCGCGAAAACTGCGAAAGAAACAGGCTGTGAGTCGAGCGGTACATGAGAAACCCCTGCGGCCGCCTCGGGCTTTGAGCGAGGCTTCGGATCAGGTTGGCATAGGAGAAAGCGCCGCACAATCCCGCGGCCGGGCGCGATACGGCGTTTTTGTGGGCTTGCGCAGCGTAATCCTGACGGCATAAGCCGGCGCGACAGCCGAGGGCGCGAGCATGGCCGAAGACAAATTCTTCAACGAGACCGTGTCCTACGGGCCGGACTACGACCCCCGCTTTGCGCCGCGCTTCGCCGAGATCGCGACCTTTATGCGCACGCCGTACAAGCCCGATCTGGAGGGCGTGGAGATTGGCGTTTGCGGCGTGCCGTTCGACGGCGGCGCGACCAACCGTGTTGGCGCGCGCCACGGGCCGCGCGCGGTGCGCGACCTTTCCTCGCTGATGCGCTCGACGCACCACGTCACCCGCATCAACCCGTTCACGCTCGCCCGCGTCGCCGATGTCGGCGACGCGCGGTTCAACTCGCTGTTCGACAATTCCACGGTGGAGAAGGACCTCGTCGCGTTCTTCTCGCGCCTGGCGGACGCCGATGTCACGCCGCTGTCGATTGGCGGCGATCACTCGATCACCTACGCGATCCTGAAGGGGATCGTGCGCTCACGCCCGGTCGGGCTCGTCCATATCGACGCGCATACCGATGTGCTGGGGCCGATCCAGGGCGTGCGCTTCCATCACGGCGCGCCGTTCCGCAACGCCATCGAGGACGGGCTGGTCGACCCCAAGCGCATGGTGCAGATCGGCATTCGCGGCGCGCATAATTCGTCGGAAGCCTGGGAGTTCTGCGCCAAGGCTGGCATACGCGTGATCTACATCGAGGAATTCGAGGCGCTCGGCGTGGCCAGGACGGTCGAGATCGCGCGCGAGATCGTCGGCGCACGCGCGGCCTATCTGTCGTTCGACATCGATTCGCTCGACCCCTCGATCGCGCCCGGCACCGGCACGCCGGAAGCGGGCGGGCTCAACATGCGCGAGGCGCAGGGGCTGGTGCGCGGGATGCGCGGGCTCGAGCTGATCGGCGCCGACGTGGTCGAGGTGGCGCCGCCGTTCGATCCCGGCACCAATACGGCGTTGTGCGGCGCGACTGTCGCCTACGAGCTGCTGTGCCTGCTCGCCGAAGCCAGGGCTAAGCGGAAGGGATGACAGCGGCGCCGAAGAAAGCGGCGTTTCGCCTCTTTCGGACGGCTGCGTTTTGTGCATATTCCCCGGCCCGTCACAAATCTTAAGCGGTACGCCTAGGGGGTAGGCGCCCCGCCGGGGGGTCCGATGAAACTGATTACCGCCGTCATCCGGCCATTCAAGGTCGACGACGTCCGCGACGCGCTGCAGCGCGTCGGCGTGCATGGCATGACCGTCACCGAGGTCAAGGGCTACGGCCGGCAGAAGGGCCACACGGAGGTCTATCGCGGCGCCGAATATGTGGTGAATTTCGTGCCCAAGGCGAAGATCGAGATCGTCGTGGCGTCCGAACATGTCGATGAGGCCTGCCAAGCGATCCGCGAGGCGGCGAAGACGGACAAGATTGGCGACGGCAAGATTTTCGTGACGCTGATCGAAGCGGCGCTGCGCATCCGCACCGGCGAAACCGACGACGACGCGCTCTGACCATGCGACGTCTTCTCGTTCTCGGCTGCGCTTTCGCGGCCACGCTCGCTCCTGCCTGCGCGCAGGAGCCCGGCATCGACCCCGCCGACACCGGCTTCATGATCGCCTCGACCGCGCTCGTCCTGATGATGACGATTCCGGGGCTGGCGCTGTTCTACGCCGGCATGGTGCGGCGCAAGAACCTGCTCGCTACCATGGCGCAGAGCGTCGCGGCGACCGTCATCGTGTCGCTGCTGTGGTTTGCGCTCGGCTATAGCCTGGCGTTCTCGGGCGACGGGGCCTGGATCGGCGGCTTTTCGCGCGCGTTCCTGACGGGGATGGGCGTCGATACGGTGAGCCCGCTGGCCAAGACCATCCCCGAGATGCTGTTCGCGGCCTATCAGATGACCTTCGCCGTCATCACGGTGGCGCTGGTCGGCGGGGCGGTGGCGGACCGGCTGAAGTTCGGAGCGTTTGCGATCTTCTCGTTGTTCTGGCTGTTCATCGTCTATGTGCCGAGCGCGCATTGGGTTTGGGGCGGCGGGTTCCTGCAATCGCTGGGGCTGATCGATTTCGCCGGCGGCACGGTGGTGCATATCAACGCCGGCGTTGCGGGGCTGGTGGCGGCGCTGATGCTGGGCAAGCGCCAGGGGTTCGGCCGCGAGAATTTGGCGCCGTTCGATCTGTCGCTGGCGGTGGTCGGCACGGGGCTGCTGTGGGTCGGCTGGTTCGGCTTCAACGGCGGCTCGGCGCTCAGCGCGGGGTCGCGGGCGGTGTTCGCCATCGTGGCGACGCATCTGTCGGCCTGCACCGGGGCGGCGGTGTGGAGCGCCATCGAGTGGACCCATCGCGGCAAGCCCTCGGTGCTCGGCATGATCTCGGGCGCGGTGGCGGGCTTGGGCACGATTACGCCGGCTTCCGGCTTCGTGCTGCCGTGGCAGGCGGTTCTCATTGGCGCGGCTGCGGGGGCGTTGTGTTATTTCGCCTCGACGACGGTGAAGGCGCGGCTCGGCTACGACGATTCGCTCGACGTGTTCGGGGTGCACGGCGTCGGCGGCGTGCTCGGCACGCTGCTGGCGGGGGTGTTTGCGACCGCGGCGGTGAGCGAGAGCGCCGCCGGTCCCGGGGTCTCCGGGCTTTGGGAGGGCGACGTACGTCAGTTCGCGGTGCAGGTGGTCGGCGTGGTGGTGACGGTGGCGTGGTGCGCGTTCGGGACGTGGGTTGCGCTGAAGGCGACCTCGGCCATCGTGGCGTTGCGCGTCAGCGGCGACGAGGAACGCGAGGGGCTCGATGTGAGCCAGCATGGGGAAGCTATGGGGGTGTGAAGGCGCGCCTCACCCGCGCCAAGTGGCGAAGCTGCGTTCGAAGCGGCGCGCCGCGAGGTCCTCGCGCTTGAGCCAGAATTGGATCATGCCGCAACCCAGATAGGCGGCGGGGTCGACGGACGCGTCCGACTCCAGTTGCAGCAGCAGGACGTGGCCGGCTTGCGCCAGCGCGTCAGCGTCCAAGTTGTAGTTTAGCGGGGCGCCCAGCATCTGGTTGAGCCGGAGCCGGGCGGGCGATCCGGGCTGGCCGACTCCGGAAGCGGCAATCCGGGCGTAGACGGCCGCGTTCCAGCGCTGCATTTCGGGCGTGTGCGGGCTCGGTAGTTGGACGCCAGGATAGGAGTCGACGACGCGGGTTGCGAGGCGCGTCGGCGGGAAGGCGAGTTCGCCCTTGGCGCGGCCGCCGGCACGCTCGCCGAAGGCGTGGCCGAGTTCGGGCAGATCGTCCGGGGCTGCCGCGATCTCGCCGGGCGCGTCGTGAAACAGCACGCGGACGGGGTCATGAACCCCGCCGCGGCCGCCGGGGTCGTCGTCCCAGATCAACTCCTCCTCGACGTCGGCGAAGAAGCCGAGGCGGCCGCGTGGCGGCAAGGCGGGGCCGCCGGATTCGAGCGGCGTCGGCGGCAACTCGGCGGGGTCGATCTCGGCCAGGAAGTGCAGCGGCGTCCCGGTCTTGCCCTGGCGCGGCCATGCAACGCATTCGGGCAGGGTCGGAAAGCCGCCGAAGCGGCTGCGAGTCCCGTCACCGCCGCTCGGCGTGAGCGCGATGGCGCGGTCGCGGGCGGCGTCGAGCCGCGCTTCGAGATCGTCGGACGAGGGCGCCGCCGTCGCGGGCTTTCGTCCGGCCTTGAACAGGCGCAAGAATAAAGACGACGTCACCGCCCCTTCATCGCCTCCTGCAGCTTCGCCCCCAGCCCGCTTAAACCCGCCGGCTCCGGCTTGCCCTTTGGCGCCCGCTGGTCGCGCCCTGCCGGGACATGGCCGCCCGGCGCCCGCGCCTCGACTTCGCCCGAGCGCATCGTCAGCGCGATGCGCTTTCGCGCCACGTCGACCTCGACCACGCGCACCTTCACCACGTCGCCCGCCTTCACCACCTCGCGCGGGTCCCTCACGAACCGGTCGGCGAGCTGCGACACATGCACCAGCCCGTCCTGATGCACGCCGATGTCGACGAACGCCCCAAAGGCGGCGACGTTGGTGACCGTGCCCTCCAGACGCATGCCGGGCTTCAGGTCCTTCATATCCTCGACGCCTTCGGCGAAGGTCGCGGTCTTGAACTCTGGGCGGGGGTCGCGGCCGGGCTTCTCCAACTCGCTGAGAATGTCGCGCACCGTCGGCAGGCCGAATTTGTCGTCGACGAACGCCTTGGGGTCGAGCTTCTTCAGCGCCGTCTTGTCGCCCATCAGCGTGCGCAGGTCGCGGCCGCAGGCGGCGACAATCTTCTTCGCCACCACGTAGGCTTCCGGGTGCACGGCGGAGGCGTCGAGCGGCTCGTCGCCGTCGCGGATGCGCAGGAAGCCGGCGCATTGCTCGAACGCGCGCGGGCCGAGCCGGCTGACCTTTAGCAACTGCTTGCGGGTCTTGAACGCGCCCTCGGCGTCGCGGTGGGCGACGATCGCCTCCGCCAGCGATGGGCCGAGGCCGGACACGCGCGAAAGCAGCGGCGCCGAGGCGGTGTTGAGATCGACGCCCACCGCGTTGACCGCGTCCTCGACGACGCCGTCGAGCGAGCGGCCGAGCTTGAACTGGTCGACGTCGTGTTGGTACTGGCCGACGCCGATCGACTTCGGCTCGATCTTGACCAGTTCCGCCAGCGGGTCCTGCAGGCGCCGCGCAATCGAGACGGCGCCGCGCAGCGACACGTCGAGGCCGGGGAACTCGGCCGCCGCCAAAGCGGACGCCGAATAGACCGAGGCGCCGGCCTCGCTGACGACGACCTTGGTCGGCTTCTTGCCGGGAAGCTGCGCCAGCATGTCGGCGACTAGCCGCTCGGTCTCGCGGCTGGCGGTGCCGTTGCCGATGGCGATCAGGTCGATCTTGTGCTTGGCGATCAGCGCGGCAAGAGCGATCTGTGCGCCGCGCAGGTCGTTGCGCGGCGGAAACGGGTAGACGGTCGTGGTGTCGACGACCTTTCCGGTGGCGTCGATGACGGCGACCTTGACGCCGGTGCGCACGCCGGGATCGAGCCCGAGCGTGGCGCGCGCGCCGGCGGGGGCGGCGAGCAGCAGATCCTTCAGGTTGTGGGCGAACACCTTGATCGCCTCTTCTTCCGAACGCTCGCGCAGCTCGGTCATCAGGTCGAGCGACAGCGAGGTCGAGAGCTTGACCCGCCAGGTCCAACGGGCGACCTCGCGCAGGTAGACGTCGCCGGGGGCGTCGCTCACGGCGCTGTAGCCTTCCGCGATCATGCGCTGGGTCGTCTCGGCGTCGACCTCCAATTCCAGCGCGAGGAAGCCTTCGTTGCGGCCGCGCAGCATGGCCAGCGCGCGGTGGCTCGGGGTCTTCGCCCAGGGCTCGAAATGGTCGAAATAGTCGGAGAATTTCGCGCCGGCCTCCTGCTTGCCGTCCTCGACTTTGGACCGCAACACCGCATGAGCGCGCATGTAGGCGCGAAGCGCGCCGACGAGGTCGGCGTTGACGGCGAAGCTTTCAGACAGGATGTCGCGCGCGCCATCGAGCGCGGCCTTCAGGTCGGCGACTTCGCCGGTCACATAGGGAGCGGCGAGCACGGCGGGCGGCGTCTTGCGGTCGGCGAGGATGGCGTCGGCGAGCGGGCCGAGGCCGCGCTCGCGGGCGATGTCGGCCTTGGTGCGGCGCTTCGGCTTGTAGGGGAGGTAGAGGTCCTCCAGCTCGGCCTTGGTGGTCGAGGCGGCGATCTGCGCCGCCAGCGCGTCGGTCAGCTTGCCCTGCGAGCCGATCGACTCGAGGATGGCGGCGCGGCGAGACTCCAGCTCGCGCAGATAGACGAGCCGCTCGGCCAGCGTGCGCAACTGCGTGTCGTCGAGCCCGCCGGTCGCCTCCTTGCGGTAGCGGGCGACGAAGGGAACCGTCGAGCCTTCATCGAGCAGTTTGATCGCGGCTCCGGCCTGTTCGGGGCGGGCGTTGATCTCGCCGGCGATGAGCGCGGCGATGCGGCGGTCGTTATCGGCCATGTTCGGTCCAAATCAGCGAATCGAGGGCGGCGAACTTAGTCGCGGCGGCGCGGGATGGCTACGCTCGGGACGCGTGGCGCGCCAGTGTTGCAAGAATGTCGCGCACGTCGCCGATTCCTTACTGGGATGGCGGGAAAGAGTCGACAGCGCGGCGGCGGCGTGTTCCAAGGACCTGGATTTTTACAAAGCTGCTCGACAAAAACGCGATATTTTAGAGGGGCTCTGTCATGCCGGGTCTGAGGTCGACTGGCGCGTGCGGGGCGCTCATGTGGGCGGCTCTGGCGGCGTCTGCGTTCGCCGCGCCGCCGAACATCGGCGCTACGGAAACAGTCAAGAACGACGTCTCGCACGAGCTGGCGGGGGCGACGGGCAAGCTCAACCAGGGCGATCCGGTCTTCCGCAACGAGATCGTCAAGACCGGGCAGGAATCGACGGCCAAGCTGGTGTTCCTCGATTCGACCAATCTCGCCGTCGGGCCGATCTCGCGCGTCGTGCTCGACCGCTTCGTCTACGAAGGCGGCGAATCCGGGCAGACGGTGGCGGTCAAGCTGTCGAAGGGGCTGTTCCGCTTCACCACCGGCGCGCTCGACAAGAACGCCTATTCCGTGAGCACTCCGACCGCGGCCATCGGCGTGCGCGGCACGGTGCTCGACATTTCCGTCACGGGCGCCAAGACCCGAGTCACGCTGCGCGAGGGCCGCGCCATCGTCTGTCCTGTCAACAAGGGGGCGGCGTTCGAGCAGCTCGCGCGCGACTGCTCGCACGGCAAGGGGCGCAACTGCGACTGCACGGACCTGACGCAAGTCGGCGAGACGGTGGACGTGACGCGCGTCGGCGGGCAGACGACGCAGTCGCTGACGCCGAACCCGGTCGATTTCGCCTCGCTGTGCAGCGGCGACCTGTGCGGCGCGACGGACTATGCGACGCTGAGCAACGGCAACACCCAGCTCGCCGACGCGATCGACGGGCCGAACGGCGGCGGCGGCCCCGCCCTGTGCGGGCGCTAACGATGCGCGCGGTCCTCACTCCCGAACGGCGGTCCACGATGAGCCGTACCGCGCTCCTGGCTAGCTGCGCCTGGCTGGCGCTCTGCGCCGGCGCCGCCCATGCGGGCGGCTCTGGCGGGACCGGGCTCCTCCAGGCTGTCGACGTCATTCCGGCGTCGGTCGGGACCGACGGCGGCGGGTCCAACTCCAATCAGCCGACCGGCCCGACGTTCCTCTGGCCTTTCACTGCGAACTCGCAGATCGAGGTCACGCAACTCGGCTATTACAATTCGGCGCTGACGGGAGCGCCGGGCGACGGCGGCTTCGGCTCGCCTCTCGTGACGCTTACCGATTTCACGACCAACACGACGCTGGCGACGATCAATGTCTCGAATACGGACCCCGTGACCGGCGCGTTCAACTATGCGACGCTGAGCACGCCGGTCATTCTCAACACGACCGACACCTACGTAATCTCGGCCCAAGGTACGCCGGAATATTACCTGACCGGCCTCACCCTGGGCGCGGCGCAGACGGCCACGCAGATCAACTACGAGTATCAGTCCAGCTACGGCGATTACAGCAATTTCGGGCCGAACTTCGAGTTCGTGACGCTGGCCCAGCCGACCTCGACCTGCACGGAGAACGTCCCTGGGCGCAACATCATCGCGCTTTCCGGCGACCATTGCGTCGCCGCGCCGGGCGCCTACAATCCGACGGTGACCGCCGTCGGCAATCTGCTGCCGGTGACCTACAACGGCTTCGGGTTCTTCGCCAACGGCGGCTCCATCGATTCGCCGGGCAACGTTTCGATCACGACCTCCGACCCGCAGGGAACCGGGGGAAGTATCGCCATCTGGTCCGACGGCCCCGGCTCGCTGATCACGACGGAAGGGACGACGAAGATCACGACCGTCGACGCCAATTCCATCGGCGTCTACGCGTCGGACGGCGGCGTGTTCACGGCCACCGGAAATGTGAAGGTCAACACCAGCGGCGCCGGCGCCTTCGGCGTCAATGCGGACGGCTCGGGCTCGACGATCACTCTGGGCGACGCGAAGATCAAGACCACGGGGCAAGGCGCCGTCGGGCTATTGGCCAACGACAGCGCTGGGACAGGGTCGGGCGGGACCATCGTCGTCAATGGAAATCTCAAGATCAAAACGCAAGGCCAGGGGAGCGACGCGATCTGGTCAGACGGATCCGGCGCCAACATCACGACGTACGGCACGACGAAGCTCAAGACCGCGGGCGACAATTCGATTGGCGTTTATGCGTCGGGCGGCGGTCAGTTCACCGCCAATGGAGATTTGATCATCACCACCGGCGGCGCCGGCGCCTTCGGCGTCAACGCGGACGGCTCCGTGAACGGTTCGCCCGGCTCGGCGTCGACAATTACTCTCGGCAATACGACGATCACCACCAACAACACCGACACCTCGCATTCGGCCGCCGTCGGGCTCTTTGCGAACGACAGCGCCGGGACCGGGCTGGGCGGTAGTATCATCGTCAACGGAACGCTCAACGTCACGACGCAAACCCCCTTCGCCTATGATGTATTCGCCACTAGCGCGGGTTCGACGATCACGCTGAACGGAGTTTCGACGCTCACCGTCGCGCCCGGCAGTTTTGGCCTCTACGCGACGGTAGGCGGCGCCATAACGACCAACTCGAGTCTCAACATCAACGACGCCAATACGGGTTTCGGCGGCGGCGTCGAGGCGGATTCCGGCGCTTTGATCACGCTGAACGGGGCCTCGCAGATCACGCTGACGGGAACCGGCCTCGTCGGCGTGTTCGCGACCGGGGGCGAGGGCGGAATTGGCACAGTCACGACGACGAACACGCTTACCGTGACCGCCGGCGCCAATTCCGGGCTGGTTGCGCAGGGCGGCGTGATCAACCTCGGCGGCGCGACGACGGTCACGACCACCGGCGCCGGCCCCGGCGCCGACGGCGTCGTCGCTACGGGCGGCGGCCAGATCCTTTCCAGCAGCTCCGCCGGGGCGCTCAGCGTCTCGACGACCGGCGCGGGCGCCTACGCGATCTATGCGACCGGCAGCGGCTCCACGATCAACGTCACGCTGGGCGCGGTCAGCACGTCGTTTGACGCTACGCCCGCAGTCGTTGCGGACAAGGGCGCGTCGGTGACGATCAGCGGCGGCACGGTCGGCACGAGCGGGCAAGGCGGCGCCTGGGGCCTCTGGGCCGATGGAACCGGCACGAGTCTCACGGCGACCAACGTGCAGGTGACGACCACCGGCAACATCGACTCCACCAACAATGTCGCGCTCGGGGCTTACGCGACCAATGGCGCGACGATGTCGCTCACCGGCGTGACGATCAACACCAGCGGCGCAGGGGCGCACGGCGTCGAATCCGGCGGCGGCTCCAGCATCGCCATCTCGGGCGGCTCCGTCACGACCGGCGGCGCCAACGCTTTCGGCTTGTTCTCGACCGACCCGGGCTCCTCGATCACGACCTCGAACGGCGTCGTGGTCTCGACAACGGGGAACTTCTCGAACGGCGTGTTCGTCTATAACGGCGCCTCGGCGTCGCTGACCGGCGGAAGCGTAACTACTACAGGCATTGCCGCGTCGGGCGTTTCGGCGGACGGCGCCGGGTCCTCGCTGACGGCGACCGGAGTCACGATCTCGACGAGCGGAAACTTCGATACCGCGACCGGTTATCAGTCGCAGGGCGCCGTCGCGGGGGACTCGGCGACGGCGACGCTGAACAACGACACGATCACCACGACGGGCGCCGAGGGACAAGGCGTGCTGGCGGCTACAGGCGGCAAGATCACGATCTCCGGCGGCAGCGTGACGGTCAGCGGCGTCGACACGGATGGGCTGCTCGCCAACGGGCAGGGCTCGACGATCACCACGTCGGGCGGCCTCGTCGTGACCAGCACGGCGACGCCTTCGCAGAACTCCATCCAGGGCGCGCGCGCCGACAACTACGGCGCCCTCGTTCTTGCCGACACGACCATCACGACCAGCGGAACGGGCGTGGCGGGCGTCGGGGTCGACACCAACGGCACGGCCAGCCTCAACAACGTGGGCGTGGCGACCACGGGCGACAACGCCTATGGCGCGTCCGCGGTCGGCGCCGGCGCGCTCACGATCGGCGACGGGACGCAGCTTACGACCGGCGGCGCGAACGCGCACGGCCTCTATGTCTCTGGCGCCGGCTCGACGGCGAAGCTGAGCGGCGCGGTCGGCGTGACCGTCACCGGCGACGGCGCGGCCGGCGTCCTGGTCGACGGGGGCGGCGCGGTTTCGAGCACCGGCGGGACGCTGACGGTCAACGCCGCGAATTATGGCCTCTACGTCAACGGCGGCGCGGCGGCGACGTCGATCAACCTCGCCGGTTCTCTCTCGCTGACCACGAATTCCACGACCGGCGCCGCCATCGCGCTGAACGGCGACAACGCCAGCTTCACCGGCACGGGCGGGGGAACCATCAACGCGGCGGGGATCGCCATCGCGTTCGTCAACGGCGTCTCGCAGAGCGCGAGCTTCACCGGCTACACCATCACCAGCGGCGGGGATCTGATCTTCTCCGATCCCTCGACCGCGACGGTGAACTTCACCAACACCAGCGCCAGCGCCGGCACCGGCAATCTCGCCGACGTCACCAACGGCAGCACGCTGACGGTGAACGCGGTCGGCTCCACGCTCACCGGCGCCTTCGAGACGTCGGCGGCGTCCGAGGGAACCCCGGCTTCGGTTTCGAACTTCAACCTGTCGAACGGCTCGAGTTGGACGGTCACCGGGTCGTCGACGGTGACCAACCTCAACGTCGCCAACTCGTCGGTGACTTTCGCGCCGACCGGCGGCTTCAAGGAGCTGGTGACGACCAACTATACGGGGTCGGGCGCCACGATGACGTTCAACGCCGCGCTCGGCGGGACCAATCCCAGCGCCGATCTGCTCGTCATCAACGGCGGCGGCGCGACGGGCACGACGACCATCAAAGTCAATCCTATCAGCGTGGCGAGCGGGCCGACCGACGTGGCGCTGGTGACGACCGCCAACGGCGGAACCATCGCGCCGGGCGCATTCACGCTGTCGGGGCCGCTGGTGGTCGACGGCACCGGCTATACGCTGCAGGGGTCGAGCACTAGCGAAAATCTGGTCTCCGCCATGTCGACCTCGTCGGCGAGCGGCTCGGTGGCGTCGCTGGCGGAGTCGCGCCAGACCGCGGCGATCACCGGCAAGGTGCTGGGCTCGATCCTCACCGGGGCGACCGAGCAGATCAACTGCTCGTCGTGCTCGAGCGGGTTCGCCTCGTTCGGCTCGTTCGCGCTCGGCGCGCACGGCCGTTGGACGTTGACCCCCAGCCTCGCGCTGCTCGCCGGCGCGTCCTACGATAGCTATTCCGGGCGCGGCGTGACCGTCAACAGCTCGCTGATCGGCGCCGCCGCCCTGCGCTACGATCCCGCCGAGATGGGACGCTACCGGCCGTTCGTCGAGGCGGGACTGTTGGCCCAGCCCTATGCCGACATCACCTTCCGGCGCAGCTATCAGACTTTGCTCAACGGCGGCGCCGCCGCTGTCGGCGTCGGCGACACGACATCGGAATCGGTGGCGACCTATGGGCGGGTCGGCTACATCTGGCGGCTGAGCCGCGTCGACGAGGCCGCCGCCTACACCGACCTGACGCGCAGCTGGCAGTGGACGGGGGGCTACACCGAGTCCGCGACCCCCGGCAACCCGTTCGGGGCGCAGGTGGCGCCCAGCCTGGACACCATGAACGTCTGGCGAGTGGGCGGCCAATATACGCATCTGTTCGGCGAGCACATTGAGGCCAATATCAGCCTCGCCTATGCGCGCGCGTTCGACGCCAGTTATGGCGGCAGCGCCGCGATCTCGGTGCTCGGCACCGTAACCGGCGCGGCGCCGACCAGTTTCGACTGGGGCGAGTGGGGCGCCCGGCTTAGCTATCGCTTCTCCAATACCTTGGTCGGCGACGCCTTCGTGCTCGGCACGGTCGGCGCGCAGCCGGTGGGCAACCAGGTTCACGGCGGCGTCGCGCTGCGCATGGAGTTCTGAGTCGCGGCGGTTGCTGTCTCGCCGCGGCCTGGGCGATGAGCTTCCGGAGCCGGTTGCATTTGCAGTTACGCGGGCTTGTCGTCGCCGCGAAAGCTTAGGACCCGCGAGCGCGCACGGTGGGCTCCCCCTGGGTCGGGCTTCCCATGACTCGCCCCTCATGCCCGCTACGCGGTCGCGCGGCTGTCCAGCGCCTCGCTGACGGCGGCGCGGAGCTGGTCGATGCGGAACGGCTTGCGCAGGATCTTGGCGTCCCCGGCCCCCGCGGCGGCGATGGCGTCGGCGTCGGCGTAGCCGCTCGCCAGCACGATCGGCAGTCCCGGCCGCCGCTGCCGCAGGATGCGGAACACCTCCGCGCCGTTCATGCCCGGCATCGCGTAATCCAGCAGCACCAGGTCGGGGCCCAAGCGCTCGACCGCTTCGAGGCCGCTGCGGCCGTCCTCGGCAAGCCCGACGGCGAAGCCGAGCGCGGCGAGCGAATCTTGCAGGAAACGCCGGACGTCGGCGTCGTCGTCGATGACCAGGATCATCGCGGAGGGCGTCGGCGTCTCCCTGTCCGGCGGCGGCGCCGGCGCGACGGCGGCCGGCGGCTTGTCGGCGCGCGGCAGCAGCAGGCGCACCGTGGTTCCCCCGCCCGGGCGGCTGGCGATCCGCGCCGCGCCGCCCGCCTGCCGCGCGATGGCGTAAACCTGCGAAAGGCCGAGGCCGGCGCCCTTGCCGACGCCCTTGGTGGTGAAGAACGGCTCGAAGGCGCGGGCCGCGATGTCAGGCGCCATGCCTTCGCCTTCGTCGGCGACGCTGAGTTCGATGTAGTCGCCCGCCGCCAGCTCCACATCGCCGGCGAAGCGACGCGGGCGGGTCGAGATGGTCAGCGAGCCGCCGCCGGGCATCGCGTCGCGCGCGTTGATGGCGAGATTGAGCACGGCGAGTTCGAGCTGGGTGGCGTCGGCGAGCACCGCCCCGCAGGTCTCGTCAAGGTCGAACACGATGCGGATCGCCGGGCCCAAGCTGCGCTCGATCAGTTCGCGCATGCCGCGCACGAGGTCGGGCGGGCTGAGCGGGCGGGCTTCGAGCTTTTGCGAGCGCGAGAAGGCGAGCAGCCGGCTCGTCAGCTTGGCGCCGCGCTCGGCCGCCTGCAGCCCCGCCGCGGCCCAGCGCGCGACCTTTTCCGCGTCGCCGGGCTTGCGGCGGATGAGGTCAAAGCTGCCGGTCACGCCTTGCAGGAGATTGTTGAAATCGTGCGCGACGCCGCCGGTGAGCTGGCCGATCGCGTCCATCTTCTGCGCCTGCCGCAGCGCCGCCTCGGCCTCGGCGAGCCGCGCCTGTTCGTCGAGCCGCGCGGTGACGTCGGAGACAAACTGATAGGCGCCGACAGCGCGTCCGGAGGCGTCGCGCAAAGTGCGGAAGCGCATTTCGTAATAGCGCCGGTCACGCGTGGAATCGCCGAACGCCTGCGTCTCGACGAACTCCTCGCCGCGCAGGGCGCGCGACCAGATCGCGCGCACGGCCTCGCGGTGCTCGGGCAGGTGGTTCAGCGCCTCCAGCATGTTGTCGCCGGCTTTGGGGCGCGGCGCGCCGAAAATGCGCGAGAACTCGGCCGAAGCGGCCTCGTTGATGGCGAGCCAGTTGAAATCGGGATCGGCGACCTGGACGAAAATGTCGCTGCGCTCGATCAGCTCGGCGAGCTGGCGCTTCTCGGCGAGCGCCTGGGCGACGCGGCGCTCCAGGCTCTCGTTGAGCTCGCGCACGCGCGCCTCGGTGCGCTTGAGCCCGGTGATGTCGATGACGGTGGCGCCGACGTACTGGACTTCGCCCGCGGCGCCGTAGACGGGGAAGAAGCGAGTCAGCCAGACGCGCGGATCGTCGGGCGCGAAGGGCGTTACGTCCTCGATCTCGACCGGGGCGACCGGCTCGCCGGTGGCGAACATCCGTTTGAGCGCGTCCGAGACGGCTGCGGTGGTCTTGGGCGCGATCTCGGCGAGGGGACGGCCGACATGTTGCGCGGCGGTGCGGCCGTTGATCCGGGCGAGCGTGCCGTTGACGCGCACGTAGTTGAGATCGCGGTCGACGAAGGCGAACCCGATCGGCGCATATTCCAGCGAGGCGTTGAGCGTCGCAGTGGTTTCGCTGAGCGCGGCCTCGCTCGCCCGCAGCCGCGCCGCCTCGGCCCGGCGCGCCGTGACGTCGATGGCGGTGCCGATCACGCGTAGGCAGCGGCCGTCCTCGTCGAACACGCCGCGGCCCTTGGCGGCGACCCAGCGCACGACGCCGTCCTCCTGGCCGACGGTGCGATATTGGACGTCGTACAGGGCGCGGGTTTTGGGGTCGGCGGCGGCGGCGTAGGCGGCGGCCACCCGGTCGCGGTCCTCGGGGTGCAGGCCGGCGTAGAAATCCGCCATGCTGACCGGCCGGTCCCCGGCCAGTCCGAACATCGCCTTGACCCGTGGCGGCCAGGTCAGGGTGTGGTTGACCTCGTCGACGTCCCAGAAGCCGACTTCCGCCGCCTCGGTGGCGAGTCTGAGCCGCTCCTCGCTGATTTCGAGCGCGCGATGGGCGCCCCTGAGCGCAGTGACGTCGCGCATGGTGGCGAGTAGCCGCGGCTCGCCGCGTTGGTTCTTCCCCAGCGGGGCGACGAACATTTCGAGCGCCAGGCGCTGCGTCGCCGCCTCGCGGGTGAAGCGGACGGATCGGCCGGTCGCGGCGACCTCGTCGTAAATGTCGTACCAGCCCTCGTCCTCGTCGGCGAACGTCTCGCGCAGCGAGCGCCCGGTCAGGTCGCCGCGGCCGAACAGCGCAGCGAATGCCGGGTTTTGCGCCACGTAGCGCCAGTCGCGCGGGCAGCCGGCGCGGGCGGGCAGGCGGTCGAAGATCACCAGCGCGTCGTCGAGCGCCTCGAACAGGGTGCGCAGGCGCGCCTCGCTGTCGCGCGCTGAGGCGGCTTCGGCCTGGATGAAGACGCCCCCGACGGCGCCGCGCTGGTCGCACAACGGCGTCAGGCTGAGGCCGCCGGGCGCCGCGACAGCCTCGCCAGCGGCCGCGCGCGCGAACGCCGGCGCCAGCGCGGGCCAGTCGGCCAGGACTTCGTCGGCGGGCTGGCCGAGCGCGGCCGGGCGGCGCTCGGCGGCGAAGGCGTCGTTGCACAGCCAGCGCAGCCCGACGCCCCAGCCGATCGCAGTGGGGACGCGCGATCCCAGCAGGATCGAGACGGCGACGCGCAGCGCCGCCGGCCAGTCCGCCGGGCTCCCGAGCGGCGTGGCGGCCCAATCGAAAGCGCGGATGCGGGCTCCCATCTCGCCGCCGCCGGCGAGGAAGGCGTGCTCCTCCATCCCGGCGCGCGTTTTATTCGGCCAGGCTTTCACCGTTGAGTTCCGCCAGGAATAACCTAGCTAGAGGCTAACAGGTCGCAGACCCGCCGTCATGGCCGGCCGGCGGCGCGGATCGCGCAAACGGCTGTGAAGGGCTCAATTCGTCGTGACGTCAACGATAGCGGAAAGCAGAACTATGGACGCGCCAAACGCCGCCAACGCCAAGACGATGACGCTGATCGTCACCAAGGGTACGCTGGACTGGGCCTATCCACCGTTCATCCTCGCCACCACCGCAGCGGCGATGGGCGTCGAGGTGACGATGTTCTTTACCTTCTACGGCCTGCCGCTGTTGTTGAAGAAGCTCGACCTGCAGATTTCTCCGCTCGGCAATCCCGCGATGAAAATGCCGCTGATGGGACTGCACATGGGGATGCCCAACGTGCTCGCCGCGCTGCCGGGCGCGGACGCTGCGGCCAGCGTGATGATGAAGAACCTCATCGCCAGGAAGGGCGTCGCCTCGATCGAGGAGCTGCGCGAGGCGGCGGTGGAAGCCGAGGTCAAGCTGGTCGCCTGCCAGATGACGATGGACCTGTTCGAGTACCAGACCAAAGACATGATCGACGGCGTGACCGTCGGCGGCGCTGCGACCTACATGGAGCGGGCGCTCAATTCGAACCTGAACCTGTTCATCTGATCGACTTCACCAGATCCAGCTCGCGGCGAGGCCGAGCGTCGAGGCCGAACTGGCGCGCCGCGGCGGCTTCTGGCTTTGCGATCGCGCGGCCGCTGGTTACGGCATGGCGCCCCCCTGCAACGTCAGGGGAAGACGACGCGCAGGTGTTTTGCTCCTGCCGCGGCCCGCCTCGAGTCGTCGAGCCCGGCGGAGCCCGCAAGCGACCTCGGTTGCTAAGTAAAGAAAGCAAACATCGCAAATGATGCTTCGCCGGCCGGAGGAAAGCCCTGTCTTTTGACGTGATGAGGTCTGGGGCGTTGCGGGCGCATATTTGCTCGGCTGGTAACGTCGCAGGGGAACCGCGGGAAGGCCGCGGCGTTGAGTCCGCGCATCTACAGCGGTCGTTTTGGCCACAGTCTCGGCTCGGGAACGGCTCGACTCCCGCGAATTGGAAGAGAGCGAGCTCGCCGGACGCCTGCGGCGTTCTTCCCTGTGACGCCGGACGTCCGTTGAGTCTCGTAGAGGAGTTGGAGACGCGATGTCTCTTTGCGACACAGTTCCCCCGCCCGTCGAACGAAACGGCGCTTTCGGCGCGATGCGGCTCGACGACGGCAAGACCCGCTTCCGTTTCTGGGCGCCTGCGTTGCGGCGCGTTGATCTGCTGATTGAAGGGCGCGAGCCCGTTCGGATGTCGCGGCTCGAGAACGGATGGTTCGAGACGACGACGGTTTGCGAGGCCGGCGCGGCCTATCGGTACAAGGTGGACGAGGAGCTCGAAGTCGCCGATCCCGCAGCGCGCGCCATGCGTGGCGACGTGTTCGGCCACAGTCTGGTCTACGATCCCGCCGCCTACAGGTGGCGCAACAACGATTGGAAGGGGCGGCCTTGGCGGGAGGCCGTGTTTTATGAGCTGCACGTCGGCGCCTTTGGCGGCTTCGGCGGCGTCATGGAGGCGTTGCCGCGGCTGGCGCGGCTCGGGATCACCGCGGTCGAGCTGATGCCGATCAACGCCTTTCCCGGCGAGCGCAACTGGGGCTACGACGGCGTGCTGCCCTACGCGCCGAGCGCCTCCTATGGCGCGCCGGACGAGCTGAAGGCGCTGATCGACCGGGCGCACGACCTCGGGCTGATGATGTTTCTCGACGTCGTCTACAATCACTTCGGGCCCGAGGGGAATTTCATCGGCATGTATGCGCCGCCATTCTTCCGCCGCGACGTGCACAACGCCTGGGGCCGCGCGATCGACTTCCGCCGCCCGGAAGTGCGCCGGTTCTACACCGAGAACGCGCTCTACTGGCTGCGCGAGTTCCGCTTCGACGGCCTGCGGTTCGACGCCGTGCACGCCATCACCCATCCCGACTGGCTCGACGAGACGGCGGCCGAAATCCGCGCGACGCTTCCGTGCGACCGCTATGTGCATTTTGTGCTCGAGAACGACAACAACATCGCCAGCCACATGCGCGACGGCTACTTCTCGGCGCAGTGGAACGACGACGCCCATCACGTGCTGCACGTGCTGCTGACCGGCGAAACCGGGAGCTATTACTGCGACTATGTCGAGCAGCCCGCAAACAAGCTGGCGCGCGCGCTCGCCGAGGGGTTCGTGTTCCAGGGCGAGCCGTCGAAGAACCGCGGCGGCGAGCCGCGCGGCACGCCGAGCGGCGACCTGCCGCCGCAATGCTTCGTGTTGTTCCTGCAGAACCACGACCAAATCGGCAACCGCGCGATGGGCGAGCGGCTGACCGAGCTGACCGAGCCGAAGGCGCTGGAGGCCGCCATCGCCCTGCAGCTGCTGACGCCGCATATTCCGCTCCTGTTCATGGGCGAGGAGGACGCCAGCCGCAATCCGTTCCTGTATTTTTCGCAGATGAACGAGCAGCTGGCGCAGTCGATCCGCGAGGGGCGCAAGCGCGAGTTCAATCTCGACGCCGACGAACTGCCCGACCCCGGCGCCCCCGAAACGTTCGAGCAATCGGCGCCGCAGCCCGACGCGCGGCTCGGCCGGCGGCGCTTCCGCTATTACCAGCGGCTGCTGGCGCTGCGACGCGGGCGCATCGCGCCGTTCCTTCCCGGAGCACAATCGCTCGGGGCGCATGCGGCAGCGCAGAAGGCGGTGATCGCGCGCTGGCGGCTGGGCGACGATTCCGAGCTGACTATCGCGATCAATCTCGGCGATGAGCCGGTGGAGTGTCTGGCGCCGTCGGACCCGCTGCTGTTTGAAAGCTGCGACGGCGCTTATGAGCTGCTGAAGGAGGGCAGGCTCGCAGCCAATGCGGCCGTGGCGTTGCTGACGGGCTGAGCCTTGCCGGTTGGCGGGGATTGATTGGAAGCCGCTTCCTCTGGCCCCGCGTTCGCGGCGATGACGTCTCCCGATAGCAAGTTGAATTGGGGCTTTGCCCTGCCGCAAAAGCCGCCGGCGCGCGCCGCGCTATGCCTCCTGTTCGCGTGACCAGCGGAGGCGGCGATGCCGGAGCCCCAGGATACGACGATTCCGCTCGGCCTGGAGACGGCTCCGGACGGCGGCGGGCCGCTTGCGCGCACCCCGGGGCCGGGCTTGCCGGCGCATCCGCCGGCGCGGCAGCGCCGCAACCTGGCGCGGCCGCTGTTGTTGGCGCTGCTGCTGTTGGGCGGCGCGGGAGGCGCCTTCTATTACATGCACAACCAGCCGGCGCCGCTGCCGGCGGGGCTGGCCTATGGCAACGGCCGCATCGAGGCCGACGAGATCGACATCGAGGCGAAATTCGCCGGGCGCATCGCCGAATTGCGCGTCGACGAAGGCGACATGGTGCGCGGCGGCCAGCTGCTCGCGCGCATGGATACGAGCGACCTCGAAGCCTCGCTCGGCAAGGCGCAGGCCGAAGTGGAGGTCGCCAAGCACGCGCTGGAGGAGGCCTCGGCCAATCTCGACGCCAGTAATACGCAGGCCACGCTCGCCGCGCAGGAACTCGACCGCACCGTCAAACTCGTCGCGCAGGGCTTCGCTACGCACGAGCTGCTCGACCAGCGGCGTCAGGCCAACAATGGCGCCATCGCGGCCGTCGCGGCGGCGCGCCAGCGCGTGGTCCAGGCCGAACGCGCCATCGACGCGGCGACGCACGACGTCGAACTCTACAAGGTCAACATCGCCGACAACTCGCTCGTTGCGCCCAGGGATGGGCGCATCCAGTACCGGCTGGCCAATGTCGGCGAGGTGGTGGCGGCGGGGGGTCGCGTGTTCACCATGCTCGACGTCGGCTATGTCTACATGGACGTCTATCTGCCGACGCTCGACGTCGGCAAGCTCAAGATCGGTTCGGAGGCGCGCGTCACGCTCGACGCCTATCCGAAAATGTCGCTGCCGGCGAAGGTCGCCTTCATCGCCACGCAGTCGCAGTTCACGCCCAAGATGGTGGAGACCAAGGACGAGCGCGACAAGCTGATGTTCCGCGTGCGGCTGCGCATCGACGCCGATCTCCTCAAGGCGCATGAGGATTCTGTGCGCAGCGGGCTGCCGGGCGTCGGCTATGTCCGGACCGATCGCAACCTCGCCTGGCCGGACAAGCTGATCGGGGCGGTCGCGAAGTGACGACCGTCGCGGTCGTCGAGGGCGTGCGGCAGGTCTATGGCCGGGTCGTCGCTTTGGACGGCGTCGATCTCGCCATTCCCGCCGGCGTGGTCGCCGGGCTGATCGGGCCCGACGGCGTCGGCAAATCGACGCTGATGAGCCTGCTGGCGGGCGCGCGGGTGATTCAGCAGGGGCGGGTCGAGGCGCTCGGCGGCGACATGGGCAGCGCCCGCCATCGCGCCGAGGTCTGCCCGCGCATCGCCTACATGCCGCAGGGCCTGGGCAAGAACCTCTACGCCGATCTCAGCGTGCGCGAGAACATCGCGTTCTTCGGCCGGCTGTTCGGCCACGGCCGGAGCGAGCGCAAGCGGCGAACGGCCGAACTCGCCGCGGCGACGGGGCTGGCGCCGTTCCTCGACCGGCCGGCGAAAAAGCTCTCGGGCGGCATGAAGCAGAAGCTGGGGCTGTGCTGCTGCCTGATCCACGACCCCGATCTCCTGATCCTCGACGAGCCGACGACCGGCGTCGATCCCTTGTCGCGCCGGCAGTTTTGGGAGCTGATCGCGCGCATGCGGGCGCGGCGGCCGGAGATGAGCGTGATCGTCGCCACGGCTTACATGGAGGAGGCGGAGCGGTTCGACTGGCTCGCCGCCATGCATGCGGGCCGTGCGCTCGCCAGCGGCTCGCCGGCGGAGCTGAAGGCCCATGTCGGTGCGGCGACGCTGGAGGAGGCGTTCATCGCGCTGATGCCGGAGGTCGAACGCGCCGGCCATCATGCATTGATCGTTCCCCCGCGGCGGGCGCGCGACGAGGCGCCGATCATCTCGGCCCGCGAGTTGACCTGCCGCTTCGGCGATTTCACCGCCGTCGACCGCGTCAGCTTCGAGATCGCGCGCGGCGAGATCTTTGGTTTCCTCGGCTCCAACGGCTGCGGCAAGACGACGACGATGAAGATGCTGACCGGCCTGATCGCCCCGACCGCGGGCGAGGCGCTGCTGTTCGGCCAGCCGCTCGCCGCCGCCGACATGCGGGCGCGTTATCGTGTCGGCTACATGTCGCAATCGTTCTCGCTTTACGCCGAGCTGACGGTGCGCCAGAATCTTGCGCTGCATGCGCGGCTGTTCCATCTGCCGCGCGCCCGCCCCCGCGTCGACGCGCTGGTGAGCGAGTTCGGGCTCGAGGATTATCTTGACGCGGAGGCCGGCGCGCTGCCGCTGGGCGTGCGGCAGCGGCTGTCGCTGGCGGTGGCGCTGGTTCACGAGCCCGAGATCCTCATCCTCGACGAGCCGACCTCGGGCGTCGATCCGCTGGCGCGCGACCGCTTCTGGGAGGCGCTGATCTCGCTGTCGCGCGAGCACGGCGTGACGATATTCGTCTCGACCCATTTCATGAACGAGGCGGCGCGCTGCGACCGCATCGCGCTGATGGACGCAGGGCGGGTGCTGGCCTGCGGGCCGCCGGCCGAAATCACCCGGGCGCGGCGGGCGGGAAGCCTGGAAGACGCGTTCATCGCCTATCTCGAAGACGCCGAGCCCGCGCGCGCCGCGCCCGCCTTCGTCGCGCCGGCGCCCGAGGCTGCGGGCGCGCCGTCGCCGGGCTTCAGCCTGCGGCGGCTGATGGCCTATGCGATCCGCGAGAGCCTGGAGCTGATGCGCGACCCGGTGCGGCTCGGCTTCAGCCTGCTCGGCACCGCGATGCTGATGCTGGTGTTCGGCTTCGGCGTCTCGACCGACGTCAACAATCTCAGCTTCGCCGTGCTCGACCGCGACCAGACGCCGGAGAGCCGCGCCTATTTGAGCGAGATGCGCGGCTCGCCCTATTTCACGGAAATGTCGCCGCTCGCCGATTACGCCGATCTCGAACGCCGCATGCGCTCGGGCGCGATCAAGACGGCGATCGAGATCGCCCCCAACTTCGGGCGCGATCTCGAACGCGGTCGTCCGGTCGAAGTCTCGGCCTGGATCGACGGCGCGATGCCGTTCCGCGCCGAGACGATCCGCGGCTATCTCACCGGCATGCACGCGCTCTATCTCAGCGATCCCGCGGTCAGGACGACGGCGACGGCCAAGCCGGCCTTGGCCGACATCGAGATGCGGTTCAAATACAACCAGGATTTCGATTCGATCTACGCCATGGCGCCGGCGACGATGGCGATGATGCTCGGGCTGTTCCCGGCGATCCTGATGGCGCTCGGCGTCGTGCGCGAGAAGGAGCTCGGCTCCATCGTCAATCTCTACGTGACGCCGGTGAAGCGGCTGGAGTTCCTGGCCGGCAAGCAGGCGCCGTATATCGCCGTCGCGCTGGTCAATTTCGTCATCCTGTTCGCGATGTCGCAGGTCGTGTTTCATGTGCCGCTGAAGGGCAGCTTCGCCGCGCTGCTCATCGGCGTCGGGCTCTATGTGACGGCGATGACGGCCTACGGCATGCTGATCTCGGCCTTCACCAAGACGCAGATCGCGGCGCTGTTTGGAACCTCGATCCTCACCGTGCTGCCGGCGACGCAGTTCTCCGGCATGATGACGCCGGTGTCGTCGCTGACGGGCGCGGCGCAGGCGATCGGACGCGCCTTCCCGATGTCCTATTTCGTGCCGGTCAGCATCGGGGCGTTCACGAAGGGGCTGGGGTTCGCCGATCTCGCGCCCAATCTGGCGGCGCTGGCGCTGTTCATTCCGGTGCTGACGCTGCTCAACATGATGCTGCTGAGCAAACAGGAGCGGTGAAGAGGGGTTTAGGCCGATGGGAAACGCCGCCGCCAATATTTTCTGGCTCGGCCTCAAGGAGCTGCGCAGCTTCCTAAAAGACTATGTGCTGCTGGCCTTCGTCGTCTACGCCTTTTCGCTGGCGATCGTCATGCAGGCGCGCTCCAATTCGCAGGAGCTGCACAACGCCTCGATCGCCGTGGTCGACGAGGATCGTTCGGTGCTGTCGCGTCGCATCGCCCGCGCTTTCCTGCCGCCGCTGTTCCAGCCGGCCCGCTATGTCGAGGAGCGCGACGTCACGCCGCTGATGAACAAGGGCGCCTTCACCTTCATCGTCGACATCGGTCCGAACTTCGAACGCGACGTGCTCGCGCGACGAACGCCCAACTTGCAGATCAACGTCGACGCCACCGCCATGGTTCAGGCGGGGCTCGGCTCCGGCTATGCGCAACAGATCGTCGAAAACGAGATCGCCGATTTCGTCTCGCGCGCGGAAGGCGCGGCGCCCTCGCCGGTCAGTCTGACCACGCGCATCGCCTTCAATCCGAACGTCGCCACGGCCTGGTTCACCAGCGTGATGGGCGTCATCAACAATATCACCATGCTCGCCATCATCCTGGCCGGCGCGGCGGTGGTGCGCGAGCGCGAGCATGGCACGATGGACCATCTGCTGGTCATGCCGCTGACGCCGTTCGAGATCGCGTTCGCCAAGGTCTGGGCCAACGGGCTGGTGATCACTTCCGCCGCGGCGATCTCGCTCAGCTTTATCGTGCGCGGCGTGCTGCAGGTGCCGATAGCGGGATCGATCCCGTTGTTCATCGGCGGGGTCGCGATCTATCTGTTCTTCGCCACCGCCGTCGGCGTGTTCCTCGGCACGGTGGCGCGCTCGATGCCGCAACTCGGGCTGCTGTACATGCTGGTCTACCTGCCGATGAACATGCTCTCGGGCGCCAACACGCCGCTCGAGAGCATGCCGCCGTGGCTCGCCGCGACCATGCGGCTGTCGCCCTCGACGCATTTCGTCTCGTTCGCGCAGGCGATCCTGTATCGCGGCGCCGGGCTCGACGCGGTGTGGCCGGAGTTCCTGGCGACCGCTGTGATCGGCGCGCTGTTCTTCGCGCTGGCGATCGGGCGCTTCCGCCGCACGGCGGCGCAGGCGGGGTAGGGGGCGCTACTCCGTCGTCCACGAGCGCGGTGTTTCGACCCGGCCGTGCTTGAGCTCCTGCTCCAGCAGGATCAGCGCGTCGGCGGTCATGTCGGCGTCGAGCAGCGCGCCGTGCTTGGCGTCGCGCTCGGAGGTGTCGAGCACCAGCCGGTCGCACATCGCGGTCAGCGATTTCGCCGCGCCCGGATAGAGCTGGGCGTACAGCACCTGGGTGCAGATGTAGCGCTCGTTGGGATAGGCGCTGTCGCCCCAGGCGATCGCCTTCGAGCGCGCGTATTCGTAATCGAGGAAGCCGCGCTCGTTGCGCCATGCGTGCGCGACGATGGGGCTGTCGGCGATGAAGCCGCGCACCCGCTCCAGCAGTTGCGGGAAGCGCGGCGCGTGCTTGAGGTCGTTGGGCTTGATGCCGTGCACCTTGATCGCCGCCGGCTCGATCGGGCCGTCGGGATTGACCAGGCTGAGCCAGGATTCTCCCTTCCTCCAGCCCTCGCCCTCGCGCAGGATCTCGACGAAGCCGATCTCGATCACGATGCCCGGCGGCCGCCAGGCGAACGGCTGCCTCTTGATGAACTCGGCGTCGGGCGTGCGCTTGCCGGTGGTCTCGGCGTCGAAGGCGACGAGACGGTTGTGTTTGTCGAGGAAATCGGGCGCGTAGGTCACGGGACGGTGCACGAAATGACGTTGGGCTGACACAAGACGCCCGGCGTCGAGCAATGCACGGCGTCCGTCCGCTTGCAGATCGCGCAGCCGTCGCTCCATTCCCGGCAATTGCGGAACGTGTCGCCGAAGCCCAGCAGGCTGAGTTGCTCCCTCGTCGGGACTTCGGGCCGGTGGTCGGCGAAGGCGGCCGACGCGCAGATGAGCGCGGCGGCGAAAAGGGCGAAACGAAGCGTCATGCCGCCAGTTTCGCTCTTGCGCGGCAATTTCACAAGCCTGTTAGACAGGCCTTCTAGAAGCGCAGCGCCTTGGCCTGGCGCACGCCGGGAAGCTGGGCGATCTTGGCCAGCACCTCCGGCGGCGCCTCGCCGTCGATGGCCACCAGCGCGATCGCCGAGCCGCCCTTCTGGTCGCGCCCGAGGGCGAAGGTCGCGACATTGACTTGCGCTTCGCCGAGCAGGCTGGCGAAGCGGCCGATGAAGCCCGGCTTGTCCTCGTTGGTGACGTAGATCATCGAGGGGGTGAATTCGGCGTCGACCTTGATGCCCTTGATCGACAGGATGCGCGGCTTGCCGTCGTGGAACACGGTGCCGCCGAGGAAACGCTCCATCTTCTCGGTGGTGACGGTGAGCGTGATGAAGCTCTCGTAATCGGACAGGCGCTCGCGCGTCACCTCCTCGACGACGATGCCGCGCTGCGCCGCGATCGAAGGCGCCGAGACCACGTTGACGCCGGACAGCGAGGGGCGCAGCAAGCCGGCGATGGCGGCGCTAGTCAGGGCCTTGGTCTTCAGCGTGGCGACGGCGCCCTCGTAGGTGATCGTCACCTTGACGATCGGGTCCTCGGTGAGCTGGCCGGCGAAGGAGCCGAGCCCTTCGGCAAGCGCGACGAAAGGTCTCAGCTTGGGCGCCTCTTCCGCCGTGATCGAGGGGAAGTTGATCGCGTTGGAGATGGCGCCGCGCATCAGGTATTCCGACATCTGCTCGGCGACCTGGAGCGCGACGTTCTCCTGCGCCTCGCTGGTCGAGGCGCCCAGATGCGGCGTCGCCACAACGTTGGGATGGCCGAACAGCGGGTTGGTCTTGGCCGGCTCCTCGCTGAACACGTCGAAGGCGGCGCCGGCGACATGGCCGGAATCGAGCGCGGCGCGCAAGGCGACCTCGTCCACCAACCCGCCGCGGGCGCAGTTGATGATGCGCACGCCCTTCTTGGTCTTGGCGAGCGCCTCGGCGGAAAGGATGTTCTTGGTCTGCGGCGTCATCGGCGTGTGCAGGGTGATGAAATCGGCGCGGGCGAGCAGATGGTCGAGATCGACCTTCTCGACGCCGATCTCCTGCGCGCGCTCTTCGCTGAGGAACGGGTCGAAGGCGATGACGCGCATCTTCAGGCCGAGCGCTCGGCTAGCGGTGATCGAGCCGATGTTGCCGCAGCCGATGACGCCGAGCGTTTTGGCGGTGATCTCGACGCCCATGAAGCGGTTCTTCTCCCACTTGCCGGCCTGGGTGGAGGCGTTGGCCTCGGGGATCTCGCGCGCCAAGGCGAACATCATGGCGATGGCGTGCTCGGCGGTGGTGATCGAATTGCCGAACGGCGTGTTCATCACGATGACGCCGCGCGACGTGGCGGCGGGGATGTCGACGTTGTCGACGCCGATGCCGGCGCGGCCGATGACTTTCAGCCGCGTCGCCTTCTCCAGCAGCTTGGCGGTGACTTTGGTGTTGGAGCGGATTGCGAGGCCGTCGTATTCGCCGATGATCTCGGCGAGCGCGTCCTTGTCGAGGCCGGGCTTGACGTCAACCTCGACGCCGCGGTCCTTGAAGATGGCGACGGCGGCGGGAGAGAGTTTGTCGGAGATGAGAACGCGAGGGGCCATGTGAGGATGTCCTTGCAGAGCGGCCCGCGCCTGCGCGCGTGCGCCGCGTTTGATTGGAGGCGTCTGGACTCCCTCCCCCTTGAGCGGGGAGGGTTGGGGAGGGGACCGGGGGCGATCTCGGATGAGGCGCTACGCCGCCTTGGCGAGCTTGGCCTTCTCGACCGCGAAGGCCCAATCGAGCCATTGCGTCAGTGCGGCGACGTCCGCCGCTTCGACCGTCGCGCCGCACCAGATGCGCAGGCCCGTCGGCGCGTCGCGATAGGCGCCGATGTCGTAGGCGACCTTCTCCTTCTCCAACAGGCTCACCAGCGCCTTGGCGAAGGCGGCTTGCGTTTCGCCGGGCAGTTGCAGAATGTCCTTGTCGACCACTCGCAGGCAGACGCTGGTGTTGGAGCGGATCTCAGGCTTGACGGCGAGGAAGCCGGCCCAGGTCGACTTCGCGACCCAGTCGGTGAGGACCTTGGCGTTGGCGTCGGCGCGGCCGATCAGCGCGTCGAGCCCGCCCAGCCGCTGGCCCCAGTTGAGCGCGTCGAGATAATCCTCGACGCACAGCATCGACGGGGTGTTGATCGTCTCGCCTTCGAATATGCCTTCGATCAGCTTGCCGCCGCTGGTCATGCGGAACACCTTGGGCAGCGGCCACGCCGGCTTGTAGGTCGTCAGCCGCTCCGCCGCGCGCGGCGAGAGCACGATCACGCCATGCGCGGCCTCGCCGCCGAGCGCCTTCTGCCAGGAGAAGGTCACGACATCGAGCTTGGCCCAATCGAGCTTCTGAGCGAAGGCGGCCGAGGTCGCGTCGCAGATCGTCAGGCCCTTGCGGTCGGCGGGAATCCAATCCGCGTTCGGCACGCGCACGCCTGATGTCGTGCCGTTCCAGGTGAACACGACGTCGTGGTCGAAGTCGACCTTTGTGAGATCGGGCAGTTCGCCGTAGGGCGCCTTCAGCGTGCGCGCTTCGAGCTTCAGTTGTTTGACGACGTCGGTGACCCAGCCGTCGCCGAAGCTTTCCCAGGCCAGCAGGTCGACGCCACGTGCGCCCAGAAGAGACCACAGCGCCATCTCGACCGCGCCGGTGTCGGAGCCCGGCGTAATGCCGATACGGTAGTCGGCGGGGATTTGCAGCACTTCGCGCGTCAACTCGATGGCGAGCTTGAGCTTGGCCTTGCCGGCCTTGGCGCGATGCGAGCGGCCGAGCGGCGCGCCGTTCAGATTTTCGAGTGACCAACCGGGGCGCTTGGCGCACGGGCCGGAAGAAAAGCACGGCGAAATGGGCCGCGCGGCGGGCATATCAACCATAATTGCCATCCTCTCAGATGGGCGCCTCTCGTTGGGGAGAGGTGTCCCGCCGCGGGCAATACGCCCGGCGCCGAGAAATGGCAAGACCAAGTAGAAAAATCAGCCGCGCTTGCGTTTGCGCTTGCCGCCCGCGGAATTTGGCCGTTCGCCGCCGGTGTCCGTGGTCGCGTCAGTCATGCGCTGGTAGCGCACGCCGGTGAAAAACATGATCTGCGCTTCGAATGATTCGCCTTTGTGGCGCCGCGTAAACCCGGATTGCCGTCGCGGCGAAAAGAGAATTATGTCTCCCATGATTTGCCCCATCGCTCGCCGATGTCCCAATTTGGCGCGCGCAATGCTCATTTCCGGGCCCGAAGGTTAACAGTCAGTCAATTCGCTCCAGCTATGGCGGTAAAAGGTCTGAGGTGCGTCCGCGGAGCCACATCGCGTGTTTGAAGTCGAGGCCCTTCCGTTCGTTCATTCCCTTGCGTTAAGCGAGCGGCCGGCGGAACGCGCACTGTTCGTGCGCGTCTATCGCGATCTCGCCGCCGAGCTTCGCCGGGGCGAAGCCGCGCCGGCGGGTTGGGCCGCCGATCTGCAACTCTGTCTCGACCGGGCGGGCCCCCGCGAGCGCGAGCACTATGCGACAGAACTCGCGCGCGGCGTTCGCGCGGCGCCTGCGGCTGTCGCGCCGGAGGATGTCGAGGCCATATTGTCGCAAGGCGACGACGCGCGGTTGCTGGCGCTCGCCCGCGACCGACGCGCGCGGCTGCGGCCCGAGCACATCGCCGCGCTGGCGCTGCGCGCGCGAAAGCTCAGCCAGGCGGGCGACCGGCGGCTCGCCACGGCGGTGCTAGGGCGCGAGCCAGTGCGGCTGGAAGTCGCGCCGTTGTTTCTCGAAGCCTCGCCCGTTCAACGGCGGGCGATCATGCTGGCGGCGCAGCGCGCCGAACTCGGCCGCAACGCCGGCGCGGGCGCGAAGCTCGCCGAGGATCTCGCCGGGCGGCTGGAGTTCGCGGCAATCGCCGGCGCTGCGGGCGAATTCGTCGAGGCGCTCGCCGAGACGCTCGGCGCGCCAGGCGAACTTTGCGCGCGCATCGCCGCCGATCGCGACGGGGAGCCGCTCGCTGTCGCGCTGGCGGCGCTCGGGGCGCCGTACGATCTGTGCGTGCGGATCATGGCCGCGCGCGATCTCAGCGAGGAGGGCGACGGCTTCGCGCGCATTCACACGCTGGCGCTGCTCGGCGACCGGCTGTCGGGGCCGGCGGCGCGGCGGATCGTTGCCGCGATGATCGGGCGCGCGAACGGCGTCGCGGCGCCCCCGTCGGCTGCGCCCGCGCGTCAGGCCGCCGAGCCCTCGCCGTTCCTGCGCCGCGCGGGCCGCCGCGCCGCGCTCAGCCCAGAAACGTCAGCAAACCGGGCGCAAAATAGCCGAGCGCCATGAGCACGGCGCCGATGACGCCAAGCAGGCCGGAAACCCAGGCGAGCGCTGTCACGGTGGTGATGATCGCGGCCGAGGCGAGCACGATGGCGATCTGCAACGCGCCGCTGGCGAATTCGAAATGCTCGAGCCGCTTGTTCCAGAGTTCGCGCTCCTCGCTCGCCTCGTGGGCGCGATCCTGGATCTTCTCCAGGCTGTCCTCGGGCTTCTTGGGGTCGTTGTCGAACCTGGCGACGACGGCCTTCCAGGCGTCGATCTGCTTCTCGACCCCTTCTTTCGCCTTCTCGTCGGCGATGGCCGGCGCGAACGCCTCGAAGGCCTTGGCGGCGGTCTCGACAACGGTCGAGCGCGCCTTCTTCGCTTGGTAGAAGTTGTAGAGATCGGAAGCTTCGATGTTCTTCTCGGTCGAGTGATGCTCGGCCTTCTTCGCCCCGGCTTCGGACAGCGCCAGGAACAGCGCCAACACCGCGATCAGCAGCGCGACTTTCTTGTCATGCGATTCCGTCGCATCGTCCAGCGTATTGCCCGGCTCGCCCATTTCGTCCCCTGGTCGTTTGCAGCGGCGTCATTTAGCACAACAACTGCGACTGCAAAGCGTCAGAGCGTCGAGGCCGGCTCGCGTTCCGGCGGCGTGGCGCGGGCGGCGCCTTCGGCCATTTCGCGGCCAAGCCGGGCGATCGCCTGCCGCAGCAAAGTGTCGCCCTCCCGCAGCCGGCCGGCGCGGCTTTCGCTCGCCAACAGCCTGGCGCTGAGATCGGCGACCTCGCGCGCCAGGCTCTCGCGGTCGACCCGCGCCGCGCGCAGCGCCGCCTCGGCTTCGCCGCGCGCGCTCATCAACTCGTTGACGCGCAGGGTCAGCTCGTTCTCCCGCGTCTCGGCGGGCTCGTTCAGCGCGTGGGCGCGCGGCAGTACGGTATCGGGGAGCGCTTCGAGCGGGCCTTCGCGCAGCCCTTCCGCCTCGGCCTTGGTCTCCTCCAGGCGGCGGCGAAGCACGGCCGCGCGCGCCTGCGCCGCCGCCAGGGCCGCGTTCGACTCCTGCCTGACGTTGCTCAGCTCGCGGGTCAGCGCGGCTATTCGGCCCTCCAGATCGGCGCGGGCCTCGTCGAACCGCGCCTGTTGCGCGGTCAGGCGCTCGGCGGCTTGCGCGATGCGGCGCTCGGCCGCCTCGCGCTGGCCGGCGAGGTCGTAGAGCGCCACTTCGCGCGCGCCGATCTCCCCGTCGCGCGCCTTGATATCCTGGCTCAGACGCGAGATCTCGTCGGCCCGCCGGGCGAGCTCCTGCGACTTGTCGGCGAGCGCAGCGTCGCGCGCGACGATGTCGGCCGCCTGCCGGCCGAGCGCGATCTGCGCTTGCGCCCATTGCGTCTCGGCCGCCGCGGCGCGCCGCTCGGCGCCGGCGACCTCGAGCGCGTGCTTGGCCCGCAACGCGTCGCGGTCGGCGCGGGCCTCGGCCGCCGAGAGCGGCGCGGTCAGGCTGGCGCGGCGCTGCGCAAGCCGATGGGCGCGGCGGGAAATGGCGGGAATCGCGAGCAAAAACAAAAGCGCCGCCGAGAGGGCGCCGATGAGGACGTAGATCGCCGTTTCAATCAAGGCGCAGGAACCTCACGCTCGGCCCTTGGGTCGATTAAGCGAAAATGAGGCTCTACGTCTAGACCGTCATGCCGCGCCGTTCAAAACGGATTCCAAAGCTCAGAACGAATTCCCAATCTCAGAACGGATTCCAGGTCGCGCGCGAGGTGAACTTGAGGTAACTTACGTTGACCCCGAGCCGCACGCCGACGCCGCTGCGGATCGGCACGACGACGATGTTGTCGGCGCCGAGCGCGGTGAAGCCGAAGCCGCCGACGAAATAGGCCGACCCGTCGATGCCGCCGAAGCGCTGGAAAATCGCCCCGACGGAGGGCAGATTGTAGACCAGCATCATCGTGCGGTCGCCGTCCGCGCCGGTGTCGAAGCCGAGCGAGGGGCCCTGCCAGTAGATTTTGCGGTCGCCGGCGTTGCGCGTGTAGAGTTCGCCCTCGCCGTAGCGAAGGCCGCCGACGAAGGCGGCCGACACCTCCTGGCCGAGGATGTAGCCGTTCGGCAAGCCCCAGCGCCTGCCGGCCTCCTGCACCGACTGGGCGAGGCCGCGCGACACGGCGCCGAAAAACTTGTGGCCGCGGTCGACGATCTCGTCGGGCGAGAATTCACCCAGATCGTTCTGTTTCGCCGCCGCCGGCGAAGCCAGGACCGCGGCGACCGCCGCAATCCACTCCCTGCGCGTCACCGCCATCGCTCGACTCCGCTTGGCCCCTCGCGGGATTTCACACCCCGACCTGGACGTAAAGAGAGGCAACGCGGCGCAATTTGGCCGCTTGCGGGGCGAATTTCGCCGCGAACGGCTTACATTGCGTTAACGACCCGCTGTTGCAGCGCGGGATCGCCCCAGCCGACGAAGCCGGCGTTGCGCAAGCCTTGCCCGAGCTTGCCATATTTGAGCGTCGAGCCGTCCAACCCGGCGACCCCGCCGCCGGCTGCGCGCAGCACCGCATCGCCCGCCGCGGTGTCCCACTCCATCGTCGGCGCGAAGCGGGGATAGACGTCGGCGCGGCCTTCCGCAATCACACAGAACTTGAGCGAGGAGCCGGCGGAGATCCGCGTCTCCACCCCGAGCCGGGTCAGGAACGCCTGCGTCTGCGCATCGGCGTGCGAGCGGCTCGCCAGCGCCGTCAGCGACGCCGGGGCTCGGCGAACCCTGAGCGGCTGGCAGGCCTCCGGCAGGGCCGCGCCGACTGCGACGCGGGTAGCGAAGGCCACGGCGCCGCCGCCGAACCAGACGCGCTGCAGCGCCGGCGCGAACACGGCGCCCGCGACAGGCGCGCCGTTCTCGATGAGGCCGATGTTGATGGTGAATTCGCCGTTGCGGGCGAGGAATTCGCGCGTGCCGTCGAGCGGATCGACCAGGAAGAAGCGTGGCGGGGCGACGAGATCGGCGCCGGCGGCGCAACCCTCCTCCGCCACCACGGCGACGCCAGGCGCGAGCGCCTGCAAGCGGGCGACGAGGATCGCCTCGGCGCGCTCGTCGGCGGCGGTCACCGGGCTGCCGTCGGCCTTGGCGCGGGCTTCGCCGGCCTTGGCGTATTCCTCCATCACGGCGGGGCCGGCGAGAAGCGCGATCTGCGCCAGCGCGCGCGCAATCGAGCCTTTGTCGCCGTCGAAATCGATCAATGTCGCAGCCTTTTGTTGACCGGCGCCGAATGGTTCGGCGACGCGAGGACGCAAATCCGATAGATAACGCGAAAGCGCCGATTCGCCGGATTGATCACAGGACTGCGGACATGACAACGACGGATTCCCCCTCGCTGGCTCTCGAGCCTTTGGATCTGGCGGCGATGTTGTGCTCGCGCGTCTGCCACGACGTCATCAGCCCCGTTGGCGCCATCGTCAACGGGCTCGAGGTGCTGGAGGACGAGACCGACGCTTCGATGCGCGACGTCGCCATCGACCTGATCAAGCGCAGCGCCAGCGGCGCCTCGGCGAAGCTGCAGTTCTGCCGGCTCGCGTTCGGCGCGGCGGGGTCGGTCGGCGCGTCGATCGACACCGGCGACGCCGAATCGGTGGCGCGCGGCCTGCTGGAGACCGAGAAGACCGCGCTGGCCTGGAAGGCGGCGCGCCAGTTCCTGCCGAAGAACAAGGTCAAGCTGCTGTTGAACCTGTGCCAGATCGCCGGCGCGACGATCCCGCGCGGCGGCGTGATCGAGGTCGAGACGACGGGCGAGGGCGAGGCGGCGGCGTTGCGCGTTGCGGCGAAGGGCACCAACGCGCGGCTGCAGGCGGGTTTCGCCGATCTGCTGTGCGGGCGCCCCGGCGCGGCCAAGGTCGACGCGCACTCGATCCAGCCCTATTTCGCGGGGCTGGTGGCGCGCGAATGCGGCATGACGATCAGCGTCGACCAGGAGGCGGAAGGTTTCGTCTTCGCCGCCGCGCCAGTCCAGAAGGCGCCGCAGGAGAACGCGGCGGCGGTGGAAACCGCGACGCCTTAACCGGACATTTATGGAAAATGCGTGACGACGGCGGCGCGTATTTCGAATCGCGATTTCGTTAACGTGTGAATGTTAGGCTGTGCGGGAAGCGACATGTTCGTTCGCGGGCGCCGACGTATTCATCTTCGCGCAAGCGGGGTGGGCTAGGATTGGGCGTACCGTAAATGTCACGCAATTCCGATCCCCGGAGCTGAAGTCATGAAACAGGTGCTCGTCGTCGACGATTCGCCGGTTATCCGCAAGATCACCCGGCGGATCCTGGAGGGGATGCGGCTGCAGACCTCCGAGGCCTCCGACGGCCGGCAGGCGCTCGCCGCGTGCTCGTTCGTGATGCCCGACGCGATCTTCGTCGATTCCAGCATGCCGGGCCTCGATGGCTACGAGTTCCTGCGCGAACTCAGGGAGATGCCGGGCGGCGAGCGGCCGAAGGTGGTGTTCTGCTCGACGGAGCACGACGTCTCGCTGATCGCCCGCGCGATGCACGCCGGCGCCGACGAGTTCCTGATGAAGCCGTTCGACCGCAAGGCGGTCGAGACGAAGTTCGCCAATATCGGGGTTTGCTAGGCAGGGCCGCCGCTTCGCGCGCATGGCGCCGAAGCGGCTTGCAGCGACTCGGGTTAGCGCGCTTCCCCAACGGGTTGAAGCGCGCTCGTCATTTCCGCGAAGGTTTTGATCCTCGCGGGTTTCGTGTCGCACGCGCGCGCCTTGGTTCCGATCTATCGCCGCGCGCTGGCGGCTGACGCTATTCCGACGTCGGGCCGTTGCCCGGCGCCGGCGGCGGCGCCTCGTCGCTGGCCTGGAAGCCATAGGGCGAGCGTAGCCGACGGCGGCGGCCGCGCGGAGCGCGCGCCTCGGGCTGCGCGTCTTCGCCCTCGGGCGCCGACGCAGGAGCCGGCGCAGCGACTTCGGGTGGCTCGTTGACCGGCTCCGCCGCCGCCGTCACAACCTCGACCACAGGCTGCGGCGCGTCCAGCTGCTCCACTGGCGTGGGAATCCGCGGGGCGGCGGTGATGAAGGACGGCAGGCCCGACGCCGGGGCGTCGATGACCGGCTGCGGCTCGCGCTGCGGCGGCGGGGGCAATTCGCGCTGCGGCGGCAGGTCGCGCTGTGGCGGCAAGTCGCGCGGCGGATTCATGTCGCGATATGGGCGGAACTCGCGCGGGCCGCGGTTGTCGCGCTGCCCGTTGTCGAACTGCGGACGCGGCGGGCGGTTGTCCACGCGGTTGGGTTGCGGGCGGTCGCCGCGCGGTTGGTAGCCGTTGCGGTCGCCGTGCTGCGGCCGCTCGCCCTCGTAGGGCTGCCGGTCGCTGTAACCATAGCCGCCCTGTTGCGGCGGCTGCGGCGGCTGCGGCGCATAGGGCTGCGGCTGCTGCTGCGGGTTGAACGCCGGGGCGCGCTCGGCGGGCGAGGCGAAACGATCGAGCACGCCGCCGTCGTCCTCCTCATCGGCGTCCTCGGGCTCCGGCTCGCCGGGCGCGCGTCCTTGGGCGGCGAGCTGGGCGGCCTGCGCGGCGGCGATCAGGCGGAAATAATGCTCGGCGTGTTGCAGATAGTTCTCGGCCGCCACGGGATCGCCGCCGGTATGGGCGTCGCGGGCGAGCTGGAGGTATTTTTCGGCGACGTGATGGGCGTTGCCGCGGATTTTGACGTCGGGGCCGTTCGACTCGTAGGAGCGCGTGAGCGGGTTGGGTCCGCGCCGGTTGTTGTTGGGGCGGCCGCGCATTCTCTTGTTATTCTGCCCAGGTCTCATGCGTGTTTCCTTGAGATGCTGTTTGGATACAGCAGGGCCGTCGGGCGCTTGATCTCTGAGAGATCAGCGCCGGCAGGGCTTAGCGACGGTCCGACTGTCGATTTCCTTGCATAGCGAATGAATGCTCAAGCGGGCGACGTCCCGCGATTCGCTGAGATGAGGGTCCTCGGCCTGAAAACCGGCGCCTCGCAATCTCCCGGATCGCAGGCCGCCCTTGCAATCGGCCCCAAGCGCCGCCGGTCTTACCCGGCGACCGCAACAGAGAGCCTAAGGACCGCGCGCCGCTTCCGGCGCCCACCCCGCGTGGTCAAATCAGGACTTATACCTTCCGTGCGGATTCGCCAAGGGTCATTCGCGCGATTGCCCAAATTTTCCTTATTCAGGCGGCGGGGTAGCGGGCGGCGAGCAGCGCGTGGAGGCCGCGCGCCGCCTGGATTTCGCCCCCCTGCGGGCCGGTCGCGCGGGCTTTCGGGTTCCAGGCGTAGACGTCGAAATGCGCCCAGGCCTTGGCGCCTTCGGCGAACCGCTTGAGGAACAGAGCCGCCGTGATCGAGCCGGCGAAGGGTCCGCCCGGCGCGTTGTTGAGGTCGGCGGCGGGGCTGTCGAGCATGGCCGCATAGGGCCGCCAGAGCGGCAGGCGCCAGACCGGGTCGCGCTGGGTTTCCGCATGGCGGGCGATCTCGGCGGCGAGCTGCTCGTCGTCAGTAAAGAACGGCGGCAGTTCGGGGCCGAGCGCGACGCGGGCGGCGCCGGTCAGGGTGGCGAAGTCGATGAGCAGGTCGGGCGCCTCCTCGGCGGCGAGGCTCAGCGCGTCGGCGAGGATGAGGCGGCCTTCGGCGTCGGTGTTGCCGATCTCCACCGTGAGGCCCTTGCGGCTTTTGTAGATATCGCCGGGGCGGAACGCCGGCCCGGAGATGGCGTTTTCGACGATCGGGATCAGCACGCGCAGGCGGACGTCGAGCCGGTCCTCCATGATCAGGCGGGCGAGCGTCAGCGCCGTGGCGGCGCCGCCCATGTCCTTCTTCATCAGCTCCATGCCGCTGGCGGGCTTGATGTCGAGCCCGCCTGAGTCGAACACGACGCCCTTGCCGACCAGCGTCAGTTTGCGCGCGTCCGTCCGCCCCCACGTGAAATCGACCAGCCGCGGCGGCTCGGCCGCCGCCGCCCCGACGGCCTGGATGAGCGGGTAGCCCGACGCCAGTTCCTCGCCAACGACCACGCGGCATTCCGCCGCGAACGTTTCCGCGAGCGCGGTGGCCTCGCGCTCCAGCGCCGAGGGCGTCAGCACGTTGGCGGGGAGATTGACGAGATCGCGGCCGGCGGCGATGGCGGCGGCGATGCGCTCGGCCTGCGGGTCGGCGCCTTCGAGCGTCGGGGCGGGGCGCGGCGCGGCCTTGTAGCGCTCGAAGCGGTAGCGGGCGAGCAGGAAGGCGAGCGTCGCCAGATCGGCGTGGGCGGGCGGCGACGCAAAGCGGTATTCGCCGGGCGGCAGGCTGGTCGCGAGCTTGCCGGCTTGCAGCGGGTCGTCGGGGTCCTCGCCGAACAGCACACCGGCGAGGCCGCCGTCGGGCGCGGGGACGAGTTGCGAGCGGCCAGGCTTGGGCTCGAAGCCGCAGGCCTCGGCGAAACGCGCCGCCGGCTCGCCGATGTCGTTGCGGATTGCGTCCCAGCTTTCGGGCGTGACGAACCAGATCGGCGTCGCTGTCAAAGTCTTGGATTCCTCGAACTCGAATCGGGGCTTCAACTCTAGCGCAGCGTGAAGCGCGACGCGAATTGGGACGTTAACCGCGCATTAGGGTTAACGAAATATTGTGAGAGCGATCGAACCCTGCGAGCCCCCAAGAAATGCCGCGCCTTCTCACCGTCCTGCGCATCGGCGTCCTCAGCCTAGGCGTGGCCGCCGCGCTTGGCGGCTGCCGTGACTTTGGCGACGTCACCGCCTCGATAGCGGATTCGCCGTCGCAGCCGCCGGCCGACGAATCCGGATTGCGCAACTACGCCGACCACTGGGGCAAGGTCTACGCCGACAAGCCCGGTGAGAAATACGCCTCGATCAACTACTCCCGGGCGCTGCGCGCGGAGACGCGCTACAAAGAGGCCGTCGCGGTGATGCAGGCGGCGGCGGTGAAGGCGCCGAAGGATTACGAGGTGCTCGGCGAATATGGCAAGGCGCTGGCCGACAGCGGCGAGCTGAGCCAGGCGCGCGATGTGCTGTCGCGTTCCTATCCCGAGGACCGTCCGAGTTGGACGCTGCTCTCGGCGCAGGGTTCGGTCGCCGACCGGCTCGACGATCACGCGGGGGCGCAGTCGTACTACCGCGCGGCGCTGAAGATCGCGCCCGATCAGCCCGCGGTGCTGAGCAACCTGGGGCTCAGCTACGCGCTGACCAAGAACCTCGGCGCCGCCGAGGAGACGCTGCGCCGCGCTGCCGACCAGCCGAAGGCCGACGCGCGGGTGCGGCAGAACCTCGCGCTGGTGCTGGCGCTGGAAGGCAAGTTCGCCGAAGCCGAGGACGTGAGCGCGAAGGACATGTCGCCGGAGGAGGCGAAGCGGAATGTCGAGGCGATCCAGGGGATGATCGCGCAGAACGATTCGTGGCGGGCGTTGCAGGCGGGCGGGGGGAAGAAGGCGGCGAAGGCGACGGGGTGAAGCGACCGCGCGGCGGTTCGAGCCTGACACGCGGCCACAGTCATCAAGACGCTCTTATATATGCGTCTTCGACCCGAGGTGGAACTCCAAGCCTGTGATCGCGCATCAGACGATACGCGTTCATCTCGTTAAAATTAGTTGGGCGTTGCGGTCGGATGCAATGTCGCGGGATTTTCAAGTTCACTGAGGACATATAGCAGCGACAGCTTCGCTGCCATAAGTTGATCACCAACATTTGATAAATGTCTCAAAGACTGCATATTGGTGGCGAGCATCAACATCACGTCACAATCCGCTTTGGAATATTCGACGTTTAGGAGCGCTAGCTCGGCGTGTTCCTGAATATTCATAGGCTGGCTCCTTTTCTCGTCGATGGCAACCGGTCTAAGCATAAAGACAATCGTTGCGAGGCTGGTTTTACGAGGCAATCGACGGCGCTAATTGGATTCTTCATTTTTTGACCTAGGCCGTTCCCTCTGCATATCTGAGCTGCAATTCGGTTCGTTGGAGCCCCGAAGATCAAAAACATTATTGGAGCCGGCAATCGGGCGCCCCTGCGGAGGCGCGCGCTCTTGTCTGTCTGACGCCGAGCGTCCCGAATATTTAAAAAAGCAGGCGGGGGAAACATTGAGCGCCCGTGCGAACTTGCGGAGGCGCTCTGCGCCGACCCTTTCCAGGCCGCTTTCATAACGCTCGATCTTTTCGACTGTAGTTTCGGCTGCCGTGGCCAAGACAGCGGGGGAAAGTTGCAGGCGCTCACGCACCTCTCGCAGTCGGCTGCCGACGTATTGGTCAACGGGGTTGGCATCCGACGTCATTGGCAACCCTTTCCCGCTCGCCGCCGGAATACCCATTTGGGACTTCGACGCAGTCAATCGCAAAGCGACCGCGGACTGCACTACAAGCAGTCCGACCGAGAAATGGAAGACTCGGAATATACTCAATGCAACTTATTCATCGACAAAACGAATTTGTATTTCAGGCGTATTCCACGCCTTGGCTGCCTAGGCGCCAGGGCAGAGTCGCCTATCCCCCTCGCGCAATTGCGGGTTCGCGCCACGCAACCGTAATCGCCGAAAATATCGCGAAGATACAGTAAACTGCCTCCCGCGCCGCGGCTGCGCAAGAAGAGGCGCTTGCAAACTGTCCAGGTCGGTGGCGTTAGCTACCCGCGCCCAACCGCCGATATTCGCCCCTCGACAATATTCCCTCGGCAAGGGCGACGAGCGCCAGAACTCGCCCCCTACGGCACCCCCACCCCGATATACGCAAACCCCCGCCGCCGCACATCCTCGCCGGAATACACATTGCGCAGATCGACGATCGTCCGGGCCGCCATGATCTCGCCGAGCCGGCGGAAATCGAGCGCGCGGAACATGTCCCATTCCGTCACCACCACCAGCGCCTCCGCCCCGGTCGCGCAATCGTAGGCGTCCTCGCACAACACCGCCTGCGGCAGCATCGGACGCGCCTGCTCCATCGCCTCCGGGTCGTAGACGCGTAAGCGCGCGCCCGCGTCCTCAAGCGCCTGCGCCAGCGCGAGCGAGGGCGCGTCGCGCATGTCGTCGGTATTGGGCTTGAACGCGAGCCCGAGCAGCCCGATCGTCTTGCCGCGCACCGAGCCGCCGCACGCCGCGATCACCTTCTTGGCCATCGCCCGCTTGCGCTGGTCGTTGATCGAAACCACGGTCTCGACGATGCGGATCGGCGCGTCGGCGTCCTGCCCGGTCTTGACCAGCGCGAGGGTGTCCTTCGGGAAGCAGGAGCCGCCGTAGCCGGGCCCGGCGTGCAGGAACTTGCCGCCGATGCGGTTATCCATGCCGATGCCGCGCGCGACGTCCTGCACATTGGCGCCGACCTTCTCGCAGAGGTCGGCGATCTCGTTGATGAAGGTGATCTTCACCGCCAGGAACGCGTTGGCGGCGTATTTGATCAGCTCCGATGTGCGCCGGTCGACGAACAGCAGCGGCGACTTGTTGAGATAGAGCGGGCGGTAAATCTCGGTCATCAGCGCGCGCGCGCGGGCGTCGGAGGCGCCGACGACGATGCGGTCGGGGCGCTTGAAATCGTTGATCGCCGAGCCTTCGCGCAAGAATTCCGGGTTGGAGACGACCTCGAAATCGGCGTGCCCGTTGACCTCGCGCACGATGCGCTCGACCTCGTCGCCGGTGCCGACCGGCACGGTCGATTTGGTGACGACGACGACGAAGCCTTGCGCCGCGGCGGCGGCCTCGCGCGCGGCGGCGTAGACATAGGAGAGATCGGCGTGGCCGTCGCCGCGCCGCGACGGCGTGCCCACCGCGATGAAGATCGCCTCGGCGCCCTTGACGCCTTCGGCGATGTCGGTGGTGAAGGCCAGCCGGCCCTGGCGCGCGTTGCTGGCGACGAGGTCGTCGAGGCCGGGCTCGAAGATCGGGATCTCGCCGCGCTTCAGCGCCGCGACCTTCGCCTCGTCCTTGTCGACGCAGACGACCGTGTGGCCGAAGTCGGCGAAGCAGGCGCCGGAAACAAGCCCGACATAGCCCGCGCCAATCACCGCAAGTCTCATCCTAGTGTCCTTTCCGGGCCAGACGAATGTTTGCAACGCTGAGAATTGCGGATCATGCTCGCGCGTTCTTGTCCGGGGCTGCTCGGGCCAATCCGGTCAGGTCGGCTTTCGCGGGGATGACGCTCGGAGCGGATCGGCGGCGGTTCACGCCAGCTCGAAACGGATCGGCTGCGCGCCTTCCCACAGGCACTTGCGGCCGAGGGGGTAGAGGTTCTCCAGCCCCTCGGTCAGCGTCAGGAAATGGTTGCCAGCGAGCTGGCCGACCTTGGAGGCGAAACGCACCCCGCCATAGGCGAGCAGGATCTCGGTCTCGCTGATCCCGCCGGGATAGAGCAGCACCTGGCCGGGCGCGGGAAAGCTGGTGTGGTTCTCGTAGTCGACGTCGAACTTGTAGTCGCCGAGCGGAATCCAAACGGCCTCGCCGCTCCAGCGCACATGCACGGTCTTGCTGACGAACGGCAGCCGGGCGAGGAACGATTCGCAGGTCTTTGGCGCCAGATCCGTCTCCAGTCGGCCCGCGAACGTGTAGGGACCGGCGATCACTTTCAGTCGGCTCATGCAGATTCCCCAGGTTTGGCCCGCGGCGACGAGCCGCTCTCTAACCCGCGTCGGCGCGACTTGCCAGCTTCCGCTACGGCGGCGCAAGGAGGCTTTCTTTTCCCGCCGCGCGGCGACTAATATCGCAGCAAAAACCCGTGAGGACGCCCTATGACCTCGACGATCTACGACCTGGACCTCGACCGCAACGCGGCCAACCATCAGCCGTTGACCCCGCTGACCCTGCTGGAGCGCGCGGCGGCGGTGTTCCCCGACCGGGTCGCCATCGTGCACGGAGCGCTGCGCCGGACCTACCGGGATTTCCACGCGCGGGCGAAAAAGCTCGCCTCGGCGCTGGCGGCGCGCGGGATCGCCCGTGGCGACACGGTGGCCGCTATCCTCGCCAACACGCCGGCGATGCTGGAGTGCCATTACGGGGTTCCGATGACGGGCGCGGTGCTCAACACGCTCAACACCCGGCTCGACTCCGCCGCGCTCGCCTTCATGCTGGAGCACGGCGAGGCCAAGGTTCTCATCGTCGACCGTGAGTTCTCGGCGCTGATGGCGCAGGCGCTCAAGCTGGTGAAGTCACAGCCGCTGGTGATCGACTACGACGATCCCGAATACAGCGGCGCGGGCGAGCGGATCGGCGAGATCGAGTACGAGGACTTTCTCGAGACCGGCGATGAGGCCTACCAGCGCACGGCGCCGCTCGACGAGTGGGACGCCATCTCGCTCAACTACACCTCCGGCACCACCGGCGACCCCAAGGGCGTCGTCTACCACCACCGCGGCGCCAACCTGCTGGCGGTCGGCAATGTCGTGACCGCCGACATGGGCCGGCATCCCGTCTATCTCTGGACGCTGCCGATGTTCCATTGCAACGGCTGGTGCTTCCCGTGGTCGATCAGCGTCAAGGCGGGCACGCATGTCTGCCTGCGGCAGGTGCGCGCCAAGGCGATTTTCGACGCCATCGCCGAGCATAAGGTGACGCATCTGTGCGGCGCGCCGATCGTGATGCAGATCCTGCTCAACGCGACGGAGGCGGAGCGGCGGCCGCTGCCGCATCTGGTGCGCTTCTTCACCGCGGCCGCGCCGCCGCCGGCCGCGGTGCTGGCGCATATGCGCGAGGCGGGGTTCGAGGTGACGCATCTCTACGGCCTGACCGAAACCTATGGCCCCGCCGTGGTCAACGACTGGAAACTGGAGTGGGACGCGCTCGACCCCGATGAACAGGCGCATCTGAAATCGCGCCAGGGCGTGCGCTACCACGCGCTGGAAGGGCTCGACGTGATGGACGCGCAGACGATGACGCCGGTTCCCGCCGACGGGGCGACCATGGGCGAGGTGATGTTCCGCGGCAACGTGGTGATGAAGGGCTATCTGAAGAACTCTCGCTCCACAGAGGCCGCCTTCGCCGGCGGCTGGTTCCATTCCGGCGACCTCGGCGTCAAGCACCCCGACGGCTACGTGCAATTGCGCGACCGCTCGAAGGACATCATCATCTCCGGCGGTGAGAACATCTCCTCCATCGAGGTCGAGGACGCCCTGTTCGAGCACCCGGCGGTGGCGCTGGCGGCGGTGGTGGCGCGGCCGGACGAGAAATGGGGCGAGACGCCGTGTGCTTTCGTCGAGCTTCGCCCGGGGAGTTCGGCCACGGCGGACGAGCTGATCACCTGGTGCCAGGAGCGGCTCGCGCGCTACAAATGCCCGCGGCATGTGGTGTTTGCGGAGATCCCGAAGACTTCGACCGGCAAGTTGCAGAAGTATGTGCTGCGGGAGCGGGCGCGGGGGATGTAGGGCTCGCTAGTCGTCCCCGCGAAAGCGGCGATCCAGGGGGCGCTCCCCTTCCCCCCGTGCCCCTTTCGTTCCATATTGGGGGCATGGCGAAGTCTGTGAAACCCCGCTCCAAGGCGTCGCGGCCGGAGGTGCATCCGCTTGGCGACCACCTTGCGGCGCTGCTGAACCCGGCGCTGGTCGAGCCGCCGCCCGGTGTCGCTGAGGCGCCGGCGAAATTCGAGCACCCGCGCGGCATGACCGGCGCTTCGGCGACGCTGGAGTCGCTGAAGGAGCTGCTGGAGAACGGCGACCCCAACCTGCGTGGCCAGCCGACCTGGACGCCGCACCGACCGTCGCGGCCGGAGAAGTCCGAGGGCGGGCGCAAGTTCCGCATTGTCTCCGAATTCGATCCGAAGGGCGATCAGCCGGAGGCGATCCGCCAACTGGTCGAGGGGGTCAGCGCGCGCGAGCGCGATCAGGTGCTGCTCGGCGTCACCGGCTCCGGCAAAACCTTCACCATGGCCAAGGTGATCGAGGCGACGCAGCGCCCGGCGCTGATCCTCGCGCCGAACAAGACTCTCGCCGCGCAGCTCTACGGCGAGTTCAAGAGCTTCTTTCCCGACAACGCGGTGGAATATTTCGTCTCCTACTACGATTATTACCAGCCGGAGGCCTACGTCCCGCGCACGGATACGTACATCGAGAAGGAATCCTCGATCAACGAGCAGATCGACCGCATGCGCCACGCCGCGACGCGCGCGGTGCTGGAGCGTGACGACGTGATCATCGTCGCGTCGGTGTCGTGCATCTACGGCATCGGCTCGGTCGAGACCTACACGGCGATGACCTTCTCGCTGCAGACCGGCGACAAGATCGACCAGCGACAGGTGATCGCCGATCTCGTGGCGCTGCAGTACAAGCGCTCGCTGGGCGATTTCACCCGCGGCGTGTTCCGCGTGCGTGGCGACACGATCGACCTGTTCCCGGCGCATTACGAGGACCGGGCGTGGCGGATCAACTTCTTCGGCGACGAGATCGAGTCGATATCCGAGTTCGACCCGCTGACCGGCGCCAAGACCAACGACCTCGAGTTCGTGAAAATCTACGCCAACAGCCATTATGTCACGCCGCGCCCGACGCTGCTGCAATCGCTCGATGGCATCAAGTTCGAGCTGAAGCAGCGGCTCGACGCACTGCATGGGCAGGGGCGCCTGCTGGAGGCGCAGCGGCTGGAGCAGCGCACGTTGTTCGATCTCGAGATGCTGGAGGCGACGGGCTCCTGCGCTGGCATCGAGAACTATTCGCGCTATCTCACCGGTCGCCGCCCCGGCGAACCGCCGCCGACCTTGTTCGAGTACCTGCCCGACAACGCGCTGGTGTTCACCGACGAGAGCCATGTCACGGTGCCGCAGATCGGCGGCATGTATCGCGGCGACTACCGCCGCAAGGCGACGCTGGCGGAATACGGTTTCCGCCTGCCGTCGTGCATGGACAACCGGCCGCTGCGGTTCGAGGAATGGGAGGCGATGCGGCCGCAGACCGTACATGTCTCGGCGACTCCAGGCGATTGGGAGCTGGACCGCACGCAAGGCGTGTTTGTCGAGCAGGTGATCCGGCCGACGGGCTTGATTGATCCCCCGGTCGAGATCCGCCCCGCGCGCGCCCAGGTCGACGACCTGCTCGGCGAGGTCAGGCGCGTCGCGCTCGCCGGCTACCGGACGCTGGTGACGACGCTGACCAAGCGCATGGCCGAGGACCTCACCGAATACCTGCACGAGCACGGCGTGCGCGTGCGCTACATGCACTCCGACATCGACACGATTGAACGCATAGAGATCATCCGCGATCTGCGCCTCGGCGCGTTCGACGTGCTGGTCGGCATCAACCTGCTGCGCGAGGGTCTCGACATTCCCGAATGCGCGCTGGTGGCGATCCTCGACGCCGACAAGGAGGGTTTCCTGCGCTCGGAGACGTCCCTTGTGCAGACGATCGGCCGCGCCGCGCGCAACGTCGACGGGCGCGTGATCCTCTACGCCGACCACATCACCGGCTCGATGAAGCGGGCGATGGACGAGACCGACCGGCGGCGGAGCAAACAGGAAGCTTATAACGTCGCCAACAACATCACGCCGGCGACGATCAAGCGCGGCATCCAGGACATCCTCAACTCGGTCTACGAGAAGGACCATGTGACGGTCGACGCGGGGCTCAGCAAGACCCCGGCGATCGGCCACAATTTCCAGGCGACGCTGGCCGATCTCGAAAAGCGCATGAAGCAGGCGGCGGGCAATCTGGAGTTCGAGGAGGCCGCGCGGCTGCGCGACGAGATCAAGCGGCTGCAGGCAGTGGAGCTGGCGGTCGGCGACGACCCGCTGGCGCGGCAGGCGGCGGTCGAGGCGGCGGGCGGTTTGTACGAAGGGGAACGGAAGTACGGGCGGGCGGCGAACATGCCTTCGCGTGTGCATAAGCCAACCGACGAGGACATGGGGCCGCATAATTTCGGTGGCGGCGAGGCGCGGCCGAAGGGCGGCGGGATGAAGCGGGGGCGGCGGCGGTAGATCCGCGACAATCCGCGGGATTGCGCTGAGCTTATCAGGTTAAGTAAACTTGCGCCAGCGCGGCCGGGGCGCGCACGGCCCGGGGAAGGTCAGGCGATGGTCAACAGGCTCATACTTACCGCGATCATGTTCATGATCGTGGATAAGGTTCTGATGGGCGTCGGCGCCTTGCTGATCCTGACGCTGCCGATGCTCAGCCATCACGCCATGCAGTATTTCGTGCCGATGATCGAGGGCGCGGCCGTCATCTCGGTCATCTTGTCGTTCATCCTCGCGCCGTATCTGCGCGCGCTCAACGAAGCGGCGTAAGCGGGAGACTCGCTCGCCATGACGGCTCTGGCCGTCATGGCGAGCGCGCGGCTGGTCTACTCCGCCGCCACCGCCGCGCCGCCCTGCGCCGCCAGTTCGGCGAGCGCGCGGCGGTATTCGACCGGCATCACCTTCCTGAACTTCGGCAGGAACGCTTCCCAGTTCTCCAGGATATGGCGGGCGCGCCCGGAGCCGGTGTAGCGCGCGTGGTTGGCGATGAGCTGATGCAGCCGCTCGGCGTCGTGGCGCGACATGTCGCCCATCACGTCGACGCGGCCATGCGCCAGCAGATCGCCCCCCGAGTGCAGGTGACGCTGCATCATCTCCTCTTCCGCCGCGACCGGCTCAAGCTCAACCATGCTGAGGTTGCAGCGGTCGGCGAAGGTCCCGGACTCGTCGAGCACATAGGCGATGCCGCCCGACATGCCCGCTGCGAAATTGCGTCCGGTCTCGCCGATCACCACCACCACGCCGCCGGTCATGTATTCGCAGCCGTGGTCGCCGGTGCCCTCCACCACAGCAAGGGCGCCGGAGTTGCGCACGCCGAAGCGCTCGCCCGCGACGCCGCGGAAATAGCACTCGCCGGCGATCGCGCCGTACAGCACGGTGTTGCCGACGATGATCGAGTTGTGTGGCGTGATCTTCGTCGCCTCCTTCGGAGGATAGACGACGATGCGCCCGCCCGAGAGACCCTTGCCGACATAGTCGTTGCCGTCGCCTTCCAGCTCCAGCGTCACGCCCTTGGCGAGGAAGGCGCCGAAGCTCTGGCCGGCGGCGCCCTTCAGCTTGATGTGGATCGTGCCGTCCTTCAGGCCCGCATGGCCGTAGCGGCGCGCGATCTCGCCCGACAGCATCGCGCCGGCGGAGCGGTCGCGGTTGCTGATGGCGAGATCGAGCCGCACGTGCCGCGCGTGCTCCAGCGCGTCCTGGGTCTCAGCGATGAAGGTGCGGTCGAGCACCTTGTCGAGGCCGTGGTCCTGCGCCTCGGCGTGGTGGATCGCGTCGGTCGGCCAGGGCTCCGGCTTGTAGAACAGCTTCGAGAAGTCGAGCCCGCGCGCCTTGCCCTGCGCGATTAGGTTGGTCTTGTCGAGCATCTGCCGCTGCCCGATCATCTCGTCGAACTTGGCGTATCCGAGCGCCGCCATCAGCTCGCGCACTTCCTCGGCGACGAAGAAGAAATAGTTGATAACGTGCTCGGGCTGGCCGACGAAGCGCTTGCGCAGCACGGGATCTTGAGTCGCCACGCCGACCGGGCAGGTGTTGAGATGGCACTTACGCATCATGATGCAGCCGGCCGCGATCAGCGGCGCGGTGGCGAAGCCAAACTCGTCCGCCCCAAGCAGCGCGCCGACCACGACGTCGCGGCCGGTGCGCAGGCCGCCGTCAACCTGTACGGCGATGCGCGCGCGCAACCCGTTCATGATCAGCGTCTGATGCGTCTCGGCGAGGCCGATCTCCCACGGCGAGCCCGCGTGCTTGATTGAGGTCAGCGGCGAAGCGCCGGTGCCGCCCTCGAAGCCGGAGATCGTCACATGATCCGACTTGCACTTGGCGACGCCCGCCGCGACCGTGCCGACGCCGACTTCCGACACCAGCTTGACGGAAACGAGCCCCTGCGGGTTGACGTTCTTCAGGTCGTAGACGAGCTGCTTCAGGTCCTCGATCGAGTAGATGTCGTGATGCGGCGGCGGCGAGATCAGGCCGACGCCTTGCGTCGAATGGCGCACCTTGGCGATGACGGCGTCGACCTTGTGGCCGGGCAGCTGGCCGCCTTCGCCGGGCTTGGCGCCCTGCGCCATCTTGATCTGCATCATGTCGGAGTTGACGAGATATTCCGTCGTCACGCCGAACCGGCCGGACGCCACCTGCTTGATCGCGCTGCGCATGGAATCGCCGTTGGCCATCCGCTTGTAGCGGTCGCTCTCCTCGCCGCCCTCGCCGGTGTTGGACTTGCCGCCGATGCGGTTCATCGCAATGGCGAGCGTCGTGTGCGCCTCGCGCGAGATCGAGCCGAACGACATCGCGCCGGTGGCGAAGCGCTTGACGATGTCGACCGCGGGCTCGACCTCGTCGAGCGGGACCGGCTTGCGGCCGTCCTCGTCGGCGCTCTTGATGCGGAACAGGCCGCGGATCGTCAGCAGCTGCTCGGACTGGTCGTTGAGCAGCTTGGCGAAGGCGTCATACTTCTCGCGCGCGTTGCCGCGCACCGCGTGCTGCAGCAGCGACACCGTCTGCGGCGTCCAGCTATGCGCCTCGCCGCGCAGCCGATAGGCGTATTCGCCGCCGACTTCGAGCGATGTGCGCAGCACCGGCGACTCGCCGAAGGCGTCGCGATGGCGCCGCGCCGTCTCCACGGCGATCTCGTTGAGGCCGACGCCCTCGATGGTCGTCGCCGTGCCGTAGAAGAATTTCTCCACGAACGTCTTCGACAGGCCGACGGCGTCAAAGATCTGCGCGCCGCAATAGGACTGATAGGTCGAGATGCCCATCTTGGACATCACCTTCAACAGCCCCTTGTCGATCGACTTGATGAAGCGCTTGACCAGCTCATAGCCCGATATCTTCTCCGGCAGGTCGCCCGCCATCGCCGTCAGCGTCTCGAAGGCGAGGTAAGGGTTGATCGCCTCGGCGCCGTAGCCCGCCAGACAGGCGAAGTGATGCACCTCGCGCGCGTCGCCGGTCTCGACGACGAGGCCGACCGAGGTGCGCAGGCCCTTGCGGATCAGATGATGATGCACGGCGGCGGTCGCCAGCAGCGACGGGATCGGGATGCGGTCGGGACCAACCATGCGGTCGCTCAGGATGATGATATTGTAGCGTCCGACCACGGCCGCCTCGGCGCGCTCGCAGATGCGCTGCACGGCGTCCGCCATGCCCGCGCCGCCGCGGCCGACGTCATAGGTGATGTCGATCGTCTTGGTGTCGAACGAATCCTCGAAATGGCCGATGCAGCGGATCTTCTCCAGGTCCTCGTTTGTTAGGATCGGCTGGCGCACTTCGAGCCGCTTGCGCCGCGCGTTGCCTTCGAGATCGAGCAGGTTTGGCCGCGGCCCGATGAACGAGACCAGGCTCATCACCAACTCCTCGCGGATCGGGTCGATCGGCGGGTTGGTGACCTGCGCGAAGTTCTGCTTGAAATAGGTGTAGAGCAGCTTCGACTTGTCCGACAAGACCGAAATCGGCGTGTCGGTGCCCATCGAGCCGACGCCTTCCTGGCCGGTGGTCGCCATCGGCGCCATCAGGATGGCGAGGTCTTCCTGGCTGTAGCCGAACGCCTGCTGACGGTCGAGCAGCGAGACGTCGGTGCGCGCCGCCCGCGCCTCGACCGGGTTCAGCTCCTCGAGCACGATCTGCGTGCGGTCGAGCCATTCCTTGTATGGGTTGGCCTGGGCGAGCGACGCCTTCAGTTCGTCGTCGGAGACGATGCGATGCTCCTGCAAATCGACCAGCAGCATCTTGCCCGGCTGCAGGCGCCACTTCTGCACGATGCTCTCTTCCGGCACCGGCAGCACGCCCATCTCGGAGGCGAGCACGACCAGGCCGTCGTCGGTGACGAAATAGCGGGCGGGCCTGAGGCCGTTGCGGTCGAGCGTGGCGCCGATCTGGCGCCCGTCGGTGAACGCCATCGCCGCCGGTCCATCCCACGGCTCCATGATCGCGGCGTGATATTCGTAGAACGCGCGTCGCTCCTCGCTCATCAGCGGATTGCCGGCCCAGGCCTCCGGGATCAGCATCATCATCGCGTGGGTCAGCGAATAGCCGCCGCGCACCAGGAACTCGAGCGCGTTGTCGAAACAGGCGGTGTCGGACTGGCCCTCGTAGGAGATCGGCCAGATTTTTGAGATGTCGTTGCCAAACAGCTCGGAATCGACGTTGGCCTGCCGCGCCGCCATCCAGTTGACGTTGCCGCGCAGGGTGTTGATCTCGCCGTTATGGGCAACCATGCGGTAGGGATGCGCCAGCCGCCAGGACGGGAACGTGTTGGTGGCGAAACGCTGATGCACCAGCGCCAGCGCGGTCTCGAACCGCGGGTCGAGCAGATCACGGTAATAGGGCGCGAGCTGATTGACCAGCACCATGCCCTTATACACGATGGTGCGGCACGACATCGACACGGGGTAATATTCGGCGATCTTCGGCCCGCCGATGTCATAGGTGCGGTTGGACACGACCTTGCGGATCAGGAACACGCGCCGCTCGAAACAATCCTCGTTGTCGACGCCGGGGCCGCGGCCGACGAACACCTGACGATGCACCGGCTCGACCGCCTTGACGCGCGGGCCGAGGCCGGTGTTGTCGACGGGAACGTCGCGCCAGCCGATCAGCTTCTGGCCCTCGGCGGCGATCGCCTCCTCGACGATGTTCTCGACCACGGCGCGCGTCTCGGCGTCGCGCGGCATGAAGAACTGGCCGATGGCGTAATGGCCGGGCTCGGGCAGCGTGAAGCCGAGCTTGGCGCATTCTTCCGCAAAGAAGCTGTGCGGAATCTGCGTCAACACGCCGCAACCGTCGCCGAGTGTCGCATCGGCCCCGGTGGCGCCGCGGTGGTCGAGATTGAGCAGGATCTGGAGGCCCTTCTCCAGGATCGCGTGGCTCCTGCGGTTGTTGAGGTCGGCGACGAAGCCGACGCCGCAGGAATCGTGCTCCTTCGACGGGTCGTAGAGGCCGACCGCGCGGGGCATGGCGGGGTCCGCGCCGAGCGGAGCGGGGGCAAGGGTCTCGTTCATCTCTGCACTCCCTCGGAACCTTCGCAAGCGGCCCGGGGGTCGCGCTTGCCATCGAATTTTCGGATTGTCTAATGCTATTGCGGTGCGCGGGATAGGGGCGGGCGGCGCCGATTGCCAGAGATCAGGCGCGGCGTTTCCGGCGTTTGCTATCGTGCGTTACGTCCGACATAATCCGGCCTCGTCGCCTTGCCGCCGTCGCGCTGTCCGCGCGAATGGGTCAGTAAGGCTGTCCTATTTCGTTAAAGATGGCAGAAAGGACCGCGTCCGACAAGGCGTCGGACGTCCCCACGGCGACATTTTTTCGCCCCAAAGCAGCGGCGGCTTGGCGCTGAGGGCGGAACGGGAGACGAGATTGAACTTCGCAAGCGATAATGGCGCGGGCGCCGCGCCCGAGATCCTGGCCGCGATCGTAGCGGCGTCCGAAGGCGTGGCGCCCGCCTATGGGGCCGATCCATGGTCTCGGCGGGCGGAGGCGCGGCTGGCCGAAGTTTTCGAGACCGACGTCGCGGCGTTCCTGGTCGCTTCCGGCACGGCGGCGAACGCGCTGGCGCTTTCGGCGCTGGCGCGGCCGTGGGAGGCGGCGTTCTGCCACGAGGAGAGCCACGTCCACGACGACGAATGCGGCGCGCCGGAGTTCTTCACCGGCGGGGCCAAGCTGGTCGGAATTGCGGGCTTCGACGGCAAGATCACGCCCGACGGTTTGCGCGAGACCCTCGCCCGCTTTCCCCGCGGCCTCGTCAAGTCGCCGCAGCCGGCGGCGCTGACGCTGTCCCAGGTCACCGAGGCGGGCACGCTCTATACGCTCGACGAGATCGCGGCGCTGGCCGAAATCGCCCATGCGGCGGGGCTTGCCGTCCACATGGACGGCGCCCGCTTCGCCAACGCGGTGGTTTCGCTGGGATGTTCGCCGGCTGAGATGAGCTGGCGGGCGGGGATCGACGTTCTGTCGTTCGGCGCGACCAAGAACGGCGCGCTCGCCTGCGAGGCGGTCGCGTTCTTCGATCGGTCCAAGGCGGAGTCGTTCCCATATTTACGCAAGCGCGGCGGGCATACGCTGTCGAAGGGGCGGTTGCTCGGCGCGCAGATGGCGGCCTATCTCGAAGGCGGCCTCTGGCTCGACCTCGCCGCCCGCGCCAACACGGCGGCGCGGCGGCTTTCCGACGGCCTGGTCGCGCTGCCGGGTGTGCGCGCGGGCTGGCCGACGCAGGCCAACGAGGTCTTCGTCATCGCGCCGACGCGAGCGATCGCCGCCTGGCGGGCGGCGGGGGGCGTGTTCTACGATTGGCCGACCCGCGGCGTGCCGCCGGAGCGCGCGCCGCGGCCGGACGAAACCTTGATCCGGCTGGTAACCTCGTTCGGAACTTCCCGCGAGGATGTGGATTCGTTTCTCGCGCTGGCGCGCGACGCCTGATATCATGTCCTAACGAAGCCTTAATTTGCAGCGATAGGATCTTCGGGCGTTCGCTCGTGGCGTTTTTCGTTCCCTCGTGGCGTTTTTCAGGAGAGCCAGGACATGGCCATACGGTTCGCAGCGGCGTCGGGGCTGGCCTTGGCGGCGGCGCTGGTTTTCGCCACCCCCTCGCGCGCGCAAGGGTTCTTCTCCTTCTATGAAATGTCGCCGCGCCAGATCGTCGGCGTGCTGGCCGACGACGGCTACGAGCTGCGCGGCCCGATGCTGCGCCGCGGCGACGTCTATATCGCCGACGTCACCTCGGCCTCGGGACGCTCGATGCGGCTGATCGTCTCCGCCCGCGACGGCCGTATCGTCGACCGGTACGCCGCCGCGCCGCGCTGGCGCCAATACGACGACAGCGACGAGACCTCGCGCGTTGTCCGCTCGCCAAGCGACGACGACAATCGCGACTCGGCTGACCATGGCGGGCGCGGCCAGATGGCGCTCGGCGACCTGTTCAACCCGCCGTCGCGCGTCTACGGCAACGACAGCCTGTTCTCGCCGAAACCGACGCCGCCGGCCTCGATTCCCGACGATTCCGCGCCCAAGCCCAAACGCCACGTGGTGAAAAAGCACAAGGACACCGGCGTCGCCAAGGCGGCCCCAGCGCCCGCCGCGCCTGCGACGGTGGATGCGCCGAAGCCTGAGGAGACGGGATCTTCGGTCGCCGCCGTGGCGCCCAACTCGGCGCCGGAGCCGAAGAAGCCCGCCGTCGAGCCGGTAAAGCCGGCGCCGACGGAGGCCGCGAAACCCGCCGAACCGAAGTCTGCGGCGAGCCCGGAGCCGGCGCAGGCCAAGGCCGAGATCGAGAAACGCGCGACCGCCGAGCCCGCGCCCGCGCCGGTCAGGAAAGTCGACGCACCGCCGCGCAAGAAGCTGAACGACTTGCCTGTCGGGACGCTGGACTGACGGTTCGCAGCAAAGCGCGCGCGGCTATTTGTTGAGCCGCTCGCGCATTTCCTTGCCGGTCTTGAAGAACGGCACGAATTTTTCATCAACCGGCACCTTGTCGCCGGTGCGCGGATTGCGGCCCGTGCGCGCTTGGCGCTGTTTGGTCGAGAAGGCCCCGAAGCCGCGCAACTCCACCCGATCGCCACGCGACAGCGCGCCGGCGATCTCGCCGAGGATCGCGTCGACGATGTTCTCGATATCGCGCTGATAGAGGTGCGGATTCCGCGCCGCCAAACGCTGAACCAGTTCCGACTTGATCACGACGCCGCCCCTCTACGTAGCCTAACGCGCCTCTTCGAGGCTGCCGTTATTCTCCGGCAGTCATCTGCCAAATAGAAACAAGACCGTCAACCGATTGGGTCCCGTTCAAGCTCGCGCCCCAGAACGCCTGCATCACGCCGGAGGCGAGGCTCTCCACCGTGAAGCCGCCGAAGCGCGATCCCGGCGAATAGTCGCGCACCGGCAGATCCTTCGGCACGCCCTTGGCTGCGGTCAGCCAGTCGATCGCCTCGCGCTCGCCGCCGAGCGCGTCGGCGAGTTTGAGCGGCAGGCTCTGCCGGCCGGTGAAGACGCGGCCGTCGTCGACGCGCGCCAGCTCGTCCTCGCTCATGGCGCGGCGCTCGCGCACGAGGCCTTTGAACCAGGCGAAGGAATCGTCGATGACGGCGGCGATGGCGGCCCGTGCGGCGTCGCTGGTCGGCTCCAAGCCATTGGGAACGGCCTTCAGCGGCGAAGATTTGATCGTCTCGTATTTAACCCCGAGCTTGTCGAGCAGGCCCGACACATTGGGATATTGCGCCAGCACGCCGATCGAGCCGACCAGCGAGGTCTGCCGCACGAAGATGCGGTCCGCCGCCAGCGCCGTGATATAGGCGCCGGACGCGCCGACGGCCCCGACCACCGCGACGGTCGGCTTCTTCTCGGCGACGCGGCGGATTTCCTCGTACAGGCGCTCGGAGCCCTCGGTCGTGCCGCCGGGGCTGTCGATATCGAGGATGACCGCGCGGGCCCTGGAGCCGCCGATGTCCTGAAGCGTCTTGAGCGTCTTGTCGTCGCCGGTGATGAGACCAGAGATCTTGATCCTGGCGACATGTTCGCCGATGGGGCCGCCGACGGCGCCGGTATAGCGCAGCCCGAATGCGACGACGGCGAGCGCAGCGACGCCGAAGGCCGCGGCGCGCCAGATCGTAACCTGCCGCGACAGGCGGCGGCGATCGAGCAAATAATCCGCGGAAATCGACACCCGGGCCTCCTCTAGGCGCCGCGCAGGACAGCCTTCAAACCAGCGAATTTGCGGCTTTCGACGTTAGCGACCGGCGGCGCGGTGCGCAAGCGGCGCCTTTGAAAAACAACTACTTAACAACATAAGTTACGCCGATCACCATTGGCCAAAGCGCCGCGTCACATCTTGCAGAAACTTGGCGCGCCGGTCGGCGCGGGGGTGGTTCATGTCGTGCAGCGCCACATAGTCGCACCTCGCTCCGGGCGCGCAGGCCATGCGCAGCGAGCGCGTGATGAAGCGGCGGCAGGGATCGCCCGCCAGGAACGTGCGCAGCCGCGAGCCGCCATAGGTGCAGGCGACGCCAAGCCGTATGACGTTGAACAGGCACGGCGTGTAGTCGCCGTTCCCGCTCATGTTGAAGCTGACGCCGGGGATGAAGACCTTGTCGACGAAACCCTTGAGGATCGCCGGAAAGCCCATGTTCCAGACCGGAAACGAGAACGCCACCGCCTCCGCCGCCAGCAGCCGGTCGACATAAGGGCCGACGCGGCGGCGATTGACGGCGACATCGTGGTAATCGATCCGGTCTTGCCGCGTCATGACGGGATCGAAACCTTCCGCCATGAGGTCGCAATCGTCGACCTCATGGCGCTTGCGCAACGTTTCGACCAGCGTCTGATGCACCGCCGCGCCGAAACTCGTCTCGACCGGATGGGCGTAAAGCACGAGGACGCGCATTCACGCCCTCGCCGCTGCGGCGCGCGCCTCTAGGCCGGGGAACAGATAAGTCTGACCGGATGAGAAATCGAAATTCGGATCTTCGAAAGCGATCATCTTGCCGGGATTGAGCAGCCCGCGCGGATCGGTCTCGCGCTTGAACGCGAGCTGGATCGCGTCGGTCTGTTTCATGCCGCCTTCTTCGAGCGTGTAGCGGTGCGGGTTGAACATCATCGCGCCCATCTCCTCGTGGCCGCGCATGATCTCTTCGAGCCGCGCCTCGGTGCTGAAGCGCACCATCGGCAGCCCCGCGAATTCGATCCGGCCGTTGAAGCGGATGAACTCGAAATGCGCGATCAGCTCGTCCTGGTATCGCTCGTGGATCGCAAGCGCGCGCTGCAGCGGCAAGCCGTCGCCGTAGCGAACCTGCAGATAGGTGATCGAGGGATCGACGCGCAGCGCCCGCAATGTCGTATGGTTCCAACTGCATTCGTAGTTGGGCGGCAGACCCTTCAGCGTCTCCGCCGAGGCGCGGCTGGCGTCGAGCAGCACTTTGCCGTTCCAGGGCCTGGCGAAGGCGTGGAAAGCGTCGAGGCCGTGCGGCGCGATCATCGTCAACACGACGCTCGAACCCTGCGGGATCAGCGCGCGATGGCGCAGAAAGTAGCTGTGCGGGGCGGGCGCCGCGACGGCGGTGACGAGCTTCTTGGCGATGCCGTCCTGGGCGCCGAGCGCGGCGGCGAAGGCGGCGGCCTCCTCGAAGCGGTCGAAGCCGACGATGACGTCGCTCCAGTCGTAACGCGCGGCGGTCGGCATCTCGACCTCGGTGATGACGCCATTGGTGCCGTAGGCGTGGATCGCCTTGTGCAGATCGGCGCCGGTGAGTTCGAGCGCGCGCGGCGTCTCCTCCATCGTCAGCAGGCGCAGGCGGATGACGTTGCCGAAATCGCGCAAGCCGCCCCAGCCGATCGAGCCGACGCCGCCGGAGCCGCCGGCGACGAAGCCCGCGACTGTGGCGGTGGCGCGGGTCGAGGGGAACATGCGCAGTTCCTGGCCGCTCGGCTCGAGCGCGCGGTCGAGGTCGATCATCAAAGCGCCGGGCTCGGCGACGATGCGGCCGGGAGAGATGGACTTGACCCGGTTCATCTCCATTAGGTTCATCAGCACGCCGCCGTTGAGCGGCATCGCCTGTCCGTAGTTGCCGGTCGAGCCGCCGCGCGGCGTCACCGGTATGGCGAACCTGTAGGCGGCGGCGAGCACGGCGGCGACCTCGTCCTCGGTCTTCGGCGAGACCATGAGATCGGCGCTCACCGGCTCCAACTGGCGCTTCAGCACCGGCGAGTACCAGTAGAAGTCGCGGCTCTTCTGTTTGACCAGGGTCGGATTCTCTTCCGTCTTGACGCCCGCGATTGCCGAGCGGAACCCTGCGATGTCGTAGGCGCGCGTCATGGCGCGAGGCCCTCCAGAAAATCGAGTTGGGCGTAATGAGGCGCCGCAGCGTCAATGCTCGCGCCGTTGCGGATGACGACGCGGTCCGCCTGCGGGCGCGAAAACAGTTCCGTGAAGTCGCGCGCCTGGGTCAAAATCAGGTCGGCGGCCTCGCCGGCGGCGAGGCGCGGCGGATCGAGCCGCAGCGCGCGCGCGGGCGCGGCGGCGACAGCGTCGGCCCAATCGGCGTAGGGGTAGTCGAGATGCAGGATGCGAACGCCCTCACGCCAGACCTCCAGCATGTCCATGTCGCCGTGAGGATAGAACGGATCGCGCGTGTTGTCGCTGGCGATCATGGTCAGGGCGCCGGCCGCCTTGAGCTCGTGCAGCGCCGTGACGCCGCGCCACCGTGGAGTGCGGCTGGGATGGCGGTCCTGCAGGAACATGTTGCACATCGGCAGCGAGACGACGGCGATGCCAGCGCGGACGACCTTGTCGATTGTTTCCTCGCGCGCGCGGTCGTCCTGCCGTGCGAGCGAGCAGCAATGGCCGACGAGGATGGCGCCGGGGAATTTGCGTCGCAGCGCCGTGTCGGCGATGGCGCCGAGCGTGCGCGCGGCGGGGTCGGCGGTCTCGTCGACGTGGAAGTCGAGATCCCAGCCGCGGCGCTCGGCCAGAGCGAACAGCGCATCAAGCGCCTCCTGCAGCCGCGGGATCATATAAGTCACGGCGCCGAGGAGCTTCGAGCCGTGCGCCTCGACGTTTCGCTCGATGGTCTGCATGTGGCCGGGCTCGAACATCACGTCGACGCCGAACAGCGGCGAGGCCTGCAACTCGATGCGGCCCTTCCAGCGCTCGCGCGCTGCGGCGAACACGGGGAAGGAGATGTCCGCTTGCGGCCCTACGCTGTCGAGGTGGGTGCGGATCGCCCGCGTGCCGCGCGCATAGGCGCATCGCAGCGAGAACTCCATGCGCGCGGCGACGTCCTCGGCGCTCCAGTTGGCGGCGCGGTCGGCCGTCACCGTCTGGATTGCGCCGGGGAAATCGCCGGTCGGATTGGGCGCGCGGCGCCAAATATGGCCCTTGTCCAAATGCGTGTGGGCGTCGACGAAAGCCGGCAGCGCGATGCGGCCGGCCAGCGGCAGGCGCGGGGTCTCGCCGTAATCCTGGACGCCTGCGGGCGTGACGGCGGCGATGCGGCCCTGGTCGATGAGAATGTCGACGCGGGCGAAGCCTTGGGCGTCGCCCGGGGCGCCGAGCGCGCGCGCGTCGGCGGCGAGCCAGCGCGGCGTCTTGGCGATGCGGAAGGCGCCGCTCACGTGTCCCGGCTCCGCGCGCTGTCGTGCCAGCGGTGCAGCAGCAGATACGACAGCGCGCTCAGCGCCAGATAGATGGCGACGCCCGCCAGCGAGATCAGCGCCAGCGCCGCGAACATGCGCGGAATGTTGAGCCGGTAGCCGCTCTCGATGATGCGGAAGGCGAGGCCGGAGCCTTGTCCCGCCGAACCCGCCGCGATCTCCGCGACGATGGCGCCGATCAGCGCGAGGCCGCCGCCGATGCGAAGCCCGCCGAGGAAATAGGGCAGGGCGGACGGCACGCGCAGCCACAGCAACTGACGCCCGCGCGAGGCGCGATACAGCTGGAACAGGTCGAGCAGATTGTGATCGACCGAGGACAGGCCGAGCGCGGTGTTGGAGAGGATCGGGAAGAAAGCGACCAGGAACGAGCACACCAGCACCGCGCCGGCGGAATCGAAATAGACCAGCAGCAGCGGCGCAATCGACACCACCGGCGTCACCTGCATGATGACGGCGAACGGAAAGAACGCCTCCTCGACCCAGCGGAAGCGCGCGAACACCAAGGCCAGCAGCGTTCCGCCGATTGTGGCGGCGACGAGCGCCTCGACGGTGATGCGCATCGTCACCATGAGCGAGCGGAACAGCACCGGCCAGTCGGCGATCAGCGTCTTCAACACCAGGCTCGGCGCCGGCAGGATCACCGGCTCGATCTGGTTGATGCGCACCACCGCCTCCCAGGCGACGAGCGCGGCGATCAGCGCCAGAGTCGGCAGCGCGTAGCGTCGCAGTTTGGCGCGGTTCAATGTGCGGCGCCCTTCGTCTCCATCTCCATCGCCTGGTGCAAGGCCGCGGAGGTCTCGCGGCAACGTTGCGCATAGAGCGGGCTCAGGCGGAAATCCTCGTCGCGCGGCAGCGGCGCGGGGATCTCGATCTCCGCCACCACGCGCCCGGGCCGCGGCGCCATCACCACGATGCGGTCGGAGAGATAGACGCTCTCGTAGACCGAGTGGGTGACGAACACGACCGTAGCGTCGAGTTCGCATTTCAGCGCGACGAGATCGTCGTTGAGCTTGTTGCGCGTGATCTCGTCGAGCGCGGCGAATGGCTCGTCCATCAACAACAAAGCCGGCCGGGTGACCAGCGCGCGGGCGATCGAGACCCGCATCTTCATGCCGCCGGAGAGCTCGCGCGGGTAGGCCTTGGCGAAGCCGCTGAGGCCGACCTTCGCCAGCGCGTCGTTGATCGCGGGCTCGGCTGCGCTGCGCGACTGGCCCTTGAGACGCAGCGGCAGCCAGACATTGTTGAACACGCTCGCCCACGGCATCAGCGTCGGCTCCTGGAACACGAAGCCGAGCTCGTGCTCCCTCTCGTCCCAGTTGATCCAGCCGGCGCTCGGCGACGTGAGGTCGGCGAGCAGGCGCAGGATCGTCGACTTGCCGCAGCCGGAAGGGCCGAGCAGCGAAAGAAACTCGCCGCGCCTGATATCGAGATCGACGCCGGTCAGCGCGACGGTGCCGTTGGCGAAGGTCTTGCTGACGTCCTCCAGGCGCGCCAGCCGCGGCGCGGCGGCGGCCGTCGCGGTTTGTTCGATGATCACGCTCATTTCGGCTTCTGGTCGAGGCCCACGCCCTTGTTGACGAACTGCAGCGTGTAAATCTTCTTGTAATCGAGATCGGCCGGCTCGACCCCCGCTTTCACCATCTTGTCGTAGAAATCCTTGATGCGCTCGTCCGTCATCGCGCCAATCCCCTTGGTCAGCGTGTCGCCGGAATCGACGAGGCCGTACTCCTTCATCTTCCCGATGGAGAAGGCGATCTGGTCGTCGGTCATCTCCGGGTTGTCTTTCTTGATCAGATCGTTGGCGGCTTTGTTGTCGCCGTAGAGGTAATGATACCAGCCGATCGTCGAGGCGTCGACGAAGCGTTGCACCAGGTCAGGCTTCTTGGCGACCGTGTCGGGGCGCGTCTCCACCGTGGTCGCATAGGAGGAGAAGCCGAGATCGGCGAACAGGAAGATGTTGGGCTTGAAGTGTCCCATCTTCTCCACCGCATACGGCTCCGACGTAACGTAACCCTGCTGGATCGCATGCTTGTCGGCGATGAACGGCTGCGGGTTGAAGGTGTAGGGCTTGACGTTCTCTTCCTTGAAACCGTAGGCGGAGACCATCCACTCGTAGAACGGCGCGCCCTTGCCGATATAGGCGGGCGAGTTGACGAGATCGGAAAATTTGTCGAGCCCGACGCCGGGATGCGACATCACGATCTGCGGGTCCTTCTGGAAATGCGCGGCGACCACGATCATCGGCGCGTTCTGCTTCAGCGCATCGAATGTCTCGATCAGGCTCGAGCCCATGTAGAAGTCGAGCTTGCCGGCGACGAGCAGAATCTGGTTGGCCGCCTGCGGGCCGCCCTGCACGATCTCCACATCCAGGCCGTATTTCGCGTAAGTGCCGTCGGCGACGGCCTGGTAGTAGCCGCCATGTTCGGCCTCGGCGAGCCAATTGGTGCCGAACCGGACCTTGTCGGCGGCTTGCGCCGAGGCGGCGGCCAGACCGAACGACGCCGCGAGCCATACGCCCGTCAATTTCATGAAACGCTCCTAGAGGCCGAGACTGCCGGATTCCCCGCCAGCAACCCGGGCGCCATCATCATTCTTGCCTCCGCGTCTGGCAAGAGGTAACCCCGCCTTCGCCCCGGCTCGAAAGGCTTCGCTCGTTGCGCAGGTTGAATCCCAACGCGATCCATCCGCCCTTCGCCAACTACGCCCACGGCGTCGAGGTCGATCCGGGCGCGCGCTATGTGTTCTGCTCCGGCCAGCTCGGCGTCGGGCGCGACGGCGTCGTGCCGGAAAGCGCGGAGGCGCAGGCGCGGCTGTGCTTCCGCGCCGTCGTCGCGATCTTAAGCGAGGCCGGGATGAGCATGGCCGACGTCGTGCGGCTTAACGCCTATGTTAGCGCGGCCGAATATTTGGGCGGTTACATGAAGGTGCGCGATGAATTCGTGAGCAGCCCGCCGCCGGCCTCGACGCTGATGGTCGTGCAGGGATTCTCCAGGCCGGAGTTCAAGGTCGAGATCGAGGCTATTGCGGCGAAGGCGGGGTAGACTTGCTCAGCGCCGTTTCACGTCCGCGCGTAAGCGGGGACCCAGGGGCGGCTGCACGTCGTGTTCCCCTGGATCGCCGCTTTCGCGGCGACGACCATGCGCCAACCTGATCGGAGTCCGCTGATGCTTGCCTCGAAATTCTGGTCGGACCTGAGCTGGCGCGACTTCGCCGCCGCCGACATGTCCAAGGTTATCGCGGTGCTGCCGGTCGCCGCGACCGAGCAGCATGGGCCGCATCTGCCGGTCGGCGTCGACAACTACATCAACCAGGGTTATCTGGAGCGGGCGGTCAAGCTCACGCCCGACGACATGCCGGTGCTCTACCTGCCGGTGCAGGCGATCGGCAAGTCCAACGAGCACATCCAGTATCCCGGCACGCTGACTCTTTCTCACGAAACGTTGATCCGCGCCTGGACCGAGATCGGCGACAGCGTCGCGCGCACCGGCTGCCGCAAGCTGGTGTTCATCAACTCGCATGGCGGCAACGTGCCTGTCATCGACATCGTCGCGCGCGAGCTGCGCGTGCGACATCGCATGCTGGCGGTCCATGCGGCGTGGCATCGGCTCGGGCTGCCGGACGGCATGTTCAGCCCCCAAGAGCGCGCCCACGGCATCCACGGCGGCGAGGTCGAGACCTCGCTGATGCTCGCCTTCCGGCCGCACACGGTCAGCATGAGCATGGCGGAGAATTTCGTCAGCTCGGCGGTCGCGATCGAACAGGAGTTCAAGCAGCTTCGGGTGACGCAGCCGATCGGCTTCGGCTGGATGGCGAGCGACCTGACGGCGGCCGGCGTCGCCGGCGACGCCTCGAAGGCGACGCGGGAGAAGGGCGAAGCCTGCGCGGATCACGCGGCCGCCGCCTTCATCGACCTATTGCGCGATGTGCTCGCCTTCGACCTTGCGCGGCTGCAAGACGGCCCGCTGGCGAAATGACGCGCGCGAGGGGCCCGAGCTTCGCCTTCGAACGCGAGCGCCACGCGCTTGGGGCGCGATTCGTGGCCGGCGTCGACGAGGTCGGGCGCGGGCCGCTGGCGGGGCCGGTCGGCGTGGCGGCGGTGATCTTTCCGCGCGGCGCGTCGCCGCTGCCGGGGATCGACGATTCGAAGAAGCTCGATCGCGCGCGGCGCGAGGCGCTGTTCCCGCTGATTCTCGAACGGGCGCTGTCGGTATCCGTGGTTTTCGCTTCCGCCGAGGAGATCGACCGCTATAACATCCGCGGCGCCACCCTGCGGGCGATGGCGCGGGCGGTCGCGGGCCTCTCGGTGCGGCCGGATTTCGCGCTGATCGACGGGCGCGACGTGCCCGATCCGCTGTCCTGTCCGGCCTGCGCGATCATCGATGGCGACGAATTGTCGCTGTCGATCGCTGCGGCCTCGATTGTCGCCAAGGTGGCGCGCGACCGGCTGATGGCGCGGCTCGACGCGCATTATCCCGAATACGGCTTCTCCGGCCATTGCGGCTACGGAACGCCTGCCCATCTGAAGGTCCTGGCGCGCCTCGGACCGACGCCGCTGCACCGGAAAAGCTTCAAATCCAAGGCTTTATCCGGTCCTTAGCGGTATTTTATAACTCACTGATTCTTTAACGGAATATTGCGACGGCGCGACGTGCGAAAACGGGACGGCGCGCCCCTCGTATGGCTAACGCGCCCTTTACCTTGCCCGCTCATAACCGGACGTGTCGAAGCGGTCGACGCGGCGGCAGCGTAGAGTCCAGTGTAATCTTAAGTGAGCGTAGATGCGTTCTTCCCGTGTCGGTGCGTCTCGCCGTCCCGCCCAGCTTCAGGTACTTCGTACTGGCAGCGCTTCGGCCGGACGCCCCGTCACGACGGAGGCCCCTCCGCGAAACCACATCGTCGTCGGCGAATGCGTCGACGAGATGAATAAACTCCCTGAGGCTTGCGTCGATCTGGTCTTCGCGGATCCGCCTTACAATCTTCAGCTCGAAGGCGCGCTGTCGCGTCCCAACCAGAGCCTGGTCGACGCCGTCGACGACGACTGGGACAAGTTCGCCGATTTCGCCACTTACGACGCGTTCACGCGCCGCTGGCTGACCGCCGCCCGCCGGCTGATGAAGCGCGACGCGACGCTGGTGGTGATCGGCTCCTACCACAACATTTTCCGCGTCGGCGCGATCCTGCAGGACCTAGGTTTTTGGATTCTCAACGATATCGTCTGGCGCAAGGCCAATCCGATGCCGAATTTCCGCGGCCGGCGCTTCACCAACGCGCACGAAACGATGATCTGGGCGGCGCGCTCGGCCGACGCCAAGGGCTACACCTTCAATTACGAGGCGCTGAAGGCCGGCAACGAGGATTGCCAGGCGCGCTCCGACTGGTTCCTGCCGATTTGCACCGGCGCCGAGCGGTTGAAGGACGCGTCGGGCAAAAAGACGCACCCGACGCAAAAGCCGGAGGCGCTGCTGACCCGTGTGCTGCTGTCGGCCTCCAATGCCGGCGATCTCGTGCTCGATCCGTTCTTCGGCTCCGGCACGACCGGCGCCGTCGCGCGGCGGCTCGGGCGAAATTACCTGGGAATCGAGCGCGACAACGCCTACGCGCTGGCCGCGCTGGCGCGAATCGCCGCCGTCGAGCCGCTGCCGGCTGAAGCCGTGGCGCCGATGCCGACCAAGCGCGCCGAGCCGCGCGTCGCCTTCGCCAGCCTGGTCGAGACCGGACTGGTCCGCCCAGGCGAGGAGCTGCTCGACCCGTTGGGGCGACATCGCGCGCTGGTGCGCGCGGATGGGACGATCAAGGTCGGGCCGGCGGTCGGCTCGATCCACAAGCTCGGCGCGCTGGTGCAGGGCCTGCCGGCCTGCAACGGCTGGACATTCTGGCGCATCGCGCGCGGCGGCGAGCTGATCTCGATTGACGATCTGCGCTCCGACGTGCGAGCGCAGATGCGCGAGGCCGCGGAGTAGTTGCGCAATTATTATAGTCAAAAGTCGCATTCTCCGCCCAATTGCTTGACATGTCGCAACTCCTTTTCTCGCCAGCGTGACTTTTCGTCACGGACAGGCAATCTTGTGGCCCAGGCGCGGGGGTCACGCGCGAAAGGGAGAGTCCAATGAGCGAAACCGTGCGAATCCTCATTGCCGACGATCACCCGCTCATCCTCGGCGCGTTGCGGTAGGCGGTGACGGGCGCGATCGCCGGCGTCGAAATCCACGAGGCGCAGGATTTCGAAAGTCTCGCCGCGACGCTAGAATCGCATCCTGACATGGATCTCGTGCTGCTCGACCTCTCGATGCCGGGCGTGCGTGGCTTCTCCGGGCTGCTTTACCTGCGGGCCGAGCGGCCGGGCCTGCCGGTGATCGTCGTCTCCGCCAACGAGGACCGCGCGGTGATGCGCCATTGCCTCGAATTCGGCGCGGCGGCCTATGTGCCGAAATCGCTCGATGTCGAATCCATGCGCGGCGCCATCCGCGCCGTGCTCGACGGCGGCCGCTGGACGCCGCCCGATCTCGACACCAAGGCCGGCGGCAATGGCGCGAGCGCGCTGGTGAAACGGCTGTCGTCGCTGACGCCGCAGCAGGTGCGGGTGCTGATGATGCTGAGCCAGGGACTGCTCAACAAGCAGATCGCCTACGAGCTCAGCGTGTCGGAGGCGACGGTGAAGGCGCATGTCTCGGCGATCCTGCAAAAGCTCGGGGTCGAGAGCCGGACGCAGGCGGTCATTCTCGCCGGCAAGATCGAGCGGGTGCAGGATTTGACCCCGGCCGCGCAGTAGGGCGCCTCAGGCCGTCGGCGGCGGATCGCTTCGCATTTGCGTCACTACGGGCGAAGCGAAGCCATCCATCTCTACGAGATCGTTCGGCTGCAGCGTGGATCGCTTCGCTCCGCTCGCGATGACGCCCTAGGCGCGGAACGCGAAAAACTTGAAGCCGAAGAAGGTGGCGAACATCGCGATCCCCGTGCCGAAGGCGACGAAGACGGGCAGGGTCTCCGGCGGGGTCGGCAGGCCGAGCCGTTGCGCGGCGCCCAGCGCGAGCGCGTAGAAGGTCCAGTTCACCGCCAGCCCGACGCCGCAGACGAGGCAATAGCGCACGAACGCTTGCAGGATCGGCGCGCGCGAACCGGCGAAGGTGAGGCTGCGGTTGAGCAGGAAATTGAGCCCGGTCGCGACCGCGAAGGCGGGAAACCGCGCCAGGAACGGATCGACGCCGAAAGCGCGCACCAGCGCATAGGTGATCCCGGAATCGACGACGAAGCCGAACGCGCCGACCATGGCGAAAGCGGGAACCTGCCGGGTCAGCCCTTGGGTGCGCATGGGGGTGTCGATGGCGCTCAAACTCGTGTCCTCCGCCATCCTGTCTGCTCCCGGGCGGATGAACAACGCCCTAACGTCAATCGGTGGGCATTTCGATCACCTCGATGGCGCAATCGTGAAGGCCGCGCGCGAGTTCGGCGACGCGGGCGTGGTGGGTGAACAGGATCGCCTGGCCGCGGCGGCCGAATTCGGCCAGCAGCGTCAGCGCCTGGGCGGCGCGCGCGTCGTCGAAGCTCGCCAACAGGTCGTCGCCAATGAACGGCAGCGGCTCGCCGGCGCGCCGCTCCAGCAGGGCGAGCCGTAGCGAAAGGAACAGCTGGTCGCGCGCGCCCTCGCTGAGGCCCGCCAACTCGACGGTCCTGTTGTCGGGCCGCCGCGCGACCAGGATCGGGCGGTCGGCTTCGTCGTAGCCGACGGCGAGCCCGGCAAAGCTGCCCGCCGTGGCGAGCGCGAACAATTGCCCCGAGCGGGCGATTAGCGGGTCCTCGGCGGCGGCGCGGTGCCGTTCGATGGCGCGATGGGCGAGCCGCGCGGCGGCGGCGCGCAACAGCCAGCGCTCCGCGACATCGACGATCTCGCCGGCCGCCTCGGCGCGCTGGCGCGCCGCCTCGACCGCGTCGCGGCCTTGCGCAAGCGCCTCGTGTTCGGCCTCGGCGTCGCGCACCGCGCGGGCGGCGGCGAGCCGGGCGGCGTCGAGCTGCTCGCGCCGCAGCTTCAGCGACGCGATCTCGTCGGCCAGCAGCGAGAGGTCGAGACCCTGCTGTTCGGCGCGCAATTCGGCTTCGCCGAGGCCGTCGCCGGCCTGCACGAGTTGGCGCAAGCCCTGGGCGCGCTCGGCCTCCAGGTCGCGGCGCGCTTCGCAGCGTTCGAGCGCAAGGGCGAGCCGGTCGTCGTCGGCGGCGCCGAGATGGTCGCGGGCGGCCGCCAGAATCGGCGCCAGCGCCTGCCGCTTGCCGTCTTCGATGCGGCGACGCGAGGCGCGAACTTGCGCCGATTTTTCCAGCTGCGCCCGTTCCGCCGCGATGCGACGCGCCTCGGCAAGCCGTTCGACCAGCCGCGCGACCGTCGCCTCCGGCTTCGCATCGGCCCGCTCCGGCGCGAGTCGCTGCGCGAGTTCGCTGGCTTCGCGCGCGAACTCGGCGAGGTCGCGTTCGATGCCTTCGACCGAGCGGGTCTCGCGCTCCATCAGCGTGCGCGGCGGCGCCACGGCGGCCCATGCGGCGAGCGCGGCTTCGGCCGCCACGGCCGGCGCGGTTTCGGCCAGCCGCAGCGCGCGCATCGCCGGCGCCCAATCTGCGGCGAGCGCGCAAAGTTCAGCCTCGCGGCGATCGAGTTCGGCCTTGGCCTCCAGCGCCGCTTGCGCCGCCTGCGTGCGCGCCTGCGCCGCCTTGGCCGCCGCCTCGAACGCCGTCTTCCGCGCTTCCAGTTCGGCGCGGGCCTCGCGATAGGCGGTTTCGAAACCGGGCGAGGCGGTTGCGAAGGCTTCGGCGAGGCTCGCCTGCGCCTCGGCGACGCGCCCGGCCAAGGCGTCGACCTCGTCGCGGCGGGCGGCGAAATCCGCGCGCCGTTTCATCAGCCCCTCGGCCTGATCGAGCCAACGCGTCATCGCCGCGGGCGCCAGCGGCGCAAAGCCGGAGCGCGCCCACAAGAGCAGCCAATCCGCCTGCGCCGATTCGCGCTCGGCGGCGAGCCGCTCGACCTGGGATTTCGCCCGCGCAAGCTCCTCGCGCCGGGCGGCGCAATCTTCGCGCGCGCCCTCCAGCCGGGTCGCGCGCTCGACGTCCTCGACGTAGCGGTCGCCGACCGCGTCGGCCGCCAGCACGAGCGCTCGCGCCTCGTCGTAGGACTCGCGCCGCGTCTGCGGATCGCCGTTCAACGTGCTGCCGAGCCGGTCCAGGCCGTGGTCGCGGCTCTCGCGCGCGGCGAGCCAGTCGGCGCGGGTCGCCCCGGCGGCCTCGCGCTCGCGCGCCTTCAGCGCGGATTCGGCCGTCGCAACAGCGCGCGCGGCCTTGTCGAGCTCGCGCGCGGCGAGCTCGCGCGCCTGCGCCCGCGCCTGCTCGGCCTGCGCGAAGGCGGCGACCTCGGCGCCGGCGGGCAAAGGCGCCCGCGCCAGGGCGTCGAGATCGGCGACCGCGGGATCGAGCCGGGCGGCGAATTCGCTCAACTCGCGCGCCTGCCGGTCGAGCGCCCGCTGCTCCTCGCGAAGCCGTTTGGCGTCGGCGACCCGTTCGGCCAGCGCGTCGAGCCGGCGGCGCAGCGGCTCGGGATCGGCGGCGGCGACGGGAAGCGCAGCGCGGTCGAGATCTTCGCATTTGCGCGCGGCCTCTTGGCGACGCTCGCGCGCCTCGTCGCGCCGTCGCGTCGCCTCCCGGCGCGCATCGAGCGCGCGACGGGCGATGGCGATCTCGGCGTCGCTCGGCGGGGCGGCGAGCACCGCCTGGTGATCGGCGAGCCCGAGCCGGCGGGCGAGATCGTCGAGCTGGTGGATCGCCTGGGTGCGCGCCTCGACGCGGCGCGGCAGGTCCTCGGCCGCCTTGCGCACCTCGCTGAGCTTTTCGCGCAGGGCTTCGATCGCGCCGCCGTTGTCGATGAGGGCGCGGTCGACGACGCGGGCTGCGATCTCCTCCGCCTCCGCCTGCGCTTCCGCCGCCAGCCGCGCCAGCCCCGCCCGCAGCGTGCGGTCCTCGTCGAGCGCCCTGCGCGCGGCGGCGAGGCCGCCGGCGTCGATTTCGGGCAGGTCGGCGAAGGCCTGCGCGTCGCGCGCGATGGCGTCGAGCCGCGCCAGGGTCTGATGGGTGCGGCTCGCGCGCTCGCGCAAGGTCAGCTGGCGGCTGTTGTCGTCCTGCGCCTCGCGCAGGCGCTGTTCGGCATTGAGCGCCTCGGCGCGCTTCTGGTCGGCTTTCTTCAGCGCGTCGGCGGTGACGACGGCGTCGCGCAAGGCGCCGTCGGCGGTCTTGTAGGCGTCGAGCGCGACATAGAAATCCTTGCCGTCCGACTTGCGCGGGGTGAACAGTTTGCCGGCGTCTTCGTCGAGCCGGCTGCGCAGCGCGACCAGAGCGCTCAAGCCCGCCGAACCCGCCGCCAGCGTATCGGCGAGCTTGCCGCCCGCCTTCAACAGGGTTGCGCTGCCCTCGCGCAGCGTGCGCTGGCTGAGGCCGAATTCGGCTTCGAAGGTTTCGCGATTGAGGCCCGCAAGCGCATGCGCCAGGCGCTCCTCGGAAACCGCCTTGCTGGCCTCGTCGACCAGCGTATTGGCGTTGCCCTTGCGCCGCCGCGCCTCGAAACGCTCGCCGTCGGCGAAACGGATGACGGCGCCGATGCGCAGGGCTTCGTAACCGTGCTCGAACGCGTAGGTCGTGCGCGTCGCGATGCGGAACAGGAAATCCTTGATCGCCTCCAGCGTGGTCGTCTTGCCGGCCTCGTTGCGGCCGAGCACGACATGCAGCGCCGCGTCGGGCGAAAAGACCAGTCGGCGGTCGGCGAATCGGCCGTAGGGGGCAAGATCGAGCCGCTCGAACCTCATGCGCGCGCGCCCAGCAGCAGATCGCGCGACAGCGCCGCCCACTCGGCGGCGGGCCGGGCGCGCAGCTCTTCGAGCAGACCGAGCGGGGCTTTGGCGCCGACGCTGGCCAAAAGACCCTCGATCTCGGCGAGGAAGCCGGGGTCCTCGGCCGCCGCCGCAAGCAGGCCGGCGACGTCGAACGCGTCCGGCTCGCTCGCCATGGCCGCCGGCGGCGGCCTGGTTTCGAGCCGGATCTTCTCGATCCAGCAATCGCGCGACAGGCGGTAGGCGAGCGATTGCATTTCCGCGCGCCAAGCGCCGCCGGAATCGCTCAGGCGCGCGAGCAGGCGTGCGTGCGCCGCGGTCTCGCCGCACAGCGTCAACCGTATGGCGAGCGGCCGCCCGCCGGCCTCGGCGTGGGCGTCGGCGAGCGCCGCGGCGACCGCGTCGGCGATTGCGGCTTCGTCCTCGAGCCCGGAAACGTCCGGCCGCGCATGAGCCCAGCGCGCGGCGTCGAGCGGCAGCGGTTCGACCTCGACGATGCGCCCGTCCTCCGCGGTGACTCGCATCGCGCCTTTCGGGCCGGTCTCGCGCGAATGTCGGCCCTGGATGTTGCCGGGATAGACGATCCAGGGATCGCGGCAGACCACCGCCGCGACGTGGACATGGCCGAGCGCCCAGTAGTCGTAGCCGAACCGTTCGAGATCGGCGACCGTGCAGGGCGCATAGGGATTATGCTCGGGGGAGCCGGCGAGGCTGGTGTGCAGCACGCCGATGTTGAGCCAGCCCTCGCGGCGCGGCGCATAGCCCGAGACGAAATCTGGAGGAACTGCGCGCTCGTGAAAGCTGCGGCCGTGCAGCGCGACGCGCAACTCGTCGATCAGCTGCGTCTGCCCCTTGCGGGCTTCGAACACGTGGACGCTCGGCGGATAGGGCAGAACGCGCGAGATTTCGCTCAGCGCGTCGTGATTGCCGCGGATGAGGTAGGTCTTCACGCCGGCGCGGTCGAGCCGGCCGAGTTCGCGCACGAAGAACAGGCCGGTGGAGACGTCGCGCCAATCGTCGTCGAACACGTCGCCGGCGACGATGAGGAATTTCGCGCCGCTGTCGATGGTCGTGTCGACGAGCTGCTCGACCGCCCTACGGCCGGCGGCGGCGAAGGTTGCGGCGACGCGCGCGTCCTTCAGCCCGAGCGCGGCGAGCGGGCTGTCGATGTGCAGGTCGGCGGCGTGGATGAACTGGAATCGCATCGCGCCAGCCTACGCGGCGACCGACCCAGCGCAAAGCCGCTTGGCGGCGCCGTCCACAGCGCAGCGACGTCGGCTAAGCTTACGTGCGTCATGTAAAAATCCGGGCAATTTTAACAATCCGTCGGGGGGGCCATGCAAGACTCTGTTAGCTGCTACCAATGATAGCGGGATCGCGATGTAGAAAATCGAAACATGTTGTGCAAAGATTGGAGTCCAGCCGTATCTGCATTGAGGACCGTCATGGGATACAGATTTTCCGATCTCGAGGATTCGCTGGATATCCTTCCGCAGGCAAGCTCGGACTATGCGGCGTTCCATGATTTCGCCGCCATCCTGAAGGTTTCGACGTCGTCGACCTCGACCGGCGCGCAGACGACGACGCCAACGACCTCGACCGCTGCGTCGAGCACGACGTCCAGCAATTCGGTAATTGCCGACATGATCGCGCACGAGACCGGCGGCGTGCTCACCTACGCCGGCGCGCTCGCCGTTCTGCAAGACGCCGCGGCCCAGACGATGAATGCGACGCTGTTCGCCAATCTCACCGCCGCGGCCAAGGACTTGAACGTCACCGGCGGGGTCAAGGCCTCGCTCTATGTCCAGCAGATATTCGACGACGTCGTGCTCGGCAATTCCGCCAATGCGTGGTGGAATGGCGGCTCCAATACGGCGTCCAAGCTCGGCAATCTTTCCGCGACGTCGACCAAGGCGCAGTTCAACGATCTGATCGGCAAGTGGTTTCTCGGCACGGACCTGCCCGGCGTGGGGCCCGCGCCGAACCAGAACGGCGCCTATGCGACAGCCTACAAAACCTACAGCCTGCCGCTGTTCACCGCCGCCGGTCCGCAGCTGACCGACGTGAACCAGGGGCAGCTCGGCGATTGCTGGTTCCTCGCCGCGGCCGCCGAAACGGCGTTGCTGGATCCCTCGCTGATCAAGAAACTCATCATCTCCGACGGCAATGGCATTTATTCGGTCGAGTTCCAGGTCAACGGGAAAGCCGACTATGTGACCGTCAACAGCGAGCTTCCGACCTATACCGGTAATATCGGGCAATGGGACGGGTCGCAGATGGAGTTCGCCAACTCCACCACGAGCCTGTGGGTCGAACTGCTCGAGAAAGGGCTGGCGCAGCTTGCCGAGCAGGGCGTGACGACCGGCGTGCAATTCGGCAGCGGCTCAGACCAGTATTACGAGCTGAACGCCGGCAACGGCGAGGGCGTAACGCTGCTGACCGGGCAGGCCTGCAATGGCTATTCGCTCGCCGGCGAGAGCGGCGCCGCGTTGACCAAGCTGCTCGGGCAAATGCACACCGCGCTGGCGGCGGGCGACGACGTCATGCTCGGCACCAGCGGGCTCTCGGTAGGCGGCAATCTCGTCGCCGATCACATGTTCGCGGTCACCGCGGTCAACGCCTCCACCGGAATGGTCACCCTCTACAATCCCTGGGGCGCCAACTCGGTGGGGGGCAGCGTGGCGACGAGCTTCACCATCGCCGCAAGCGCGCTGGTCGCCGATCAGGCCACCTTCTACGCCGCAAGCGGCGCCACCACGGTGGTCTAGGCCAGCGTGGCGCAAGTCCGGTTCGTCCTGTATGGCGAAGGCCATCGGGGCGGCCGGGGGAAAGGCCCATGTCGAACTTCATTGCGCTCGTCGTCCGGCTGATCGTCGGCGCGCTCAGTGTTTGCGTAACCTTCGTCGCGCTCGACGCCATCCACGACCGCAACACCGAGATCGTAGTCGCGTGTATCGGGCTAACCTACTGTTTCACCTTCGTCATTTCGCGACGCTGGCAGTATTACGGGCTCAACGCGGTCTCGCTGTTCGGCGTCACGGTGTCCTGGCTGGACGCCGAGCCGTTCGACGAAGGGACGCGGCGGCCGCTCAAGCTGCCGACTAAGCGCAGCTTCGTCGTGCTCAGCATCGTTTTCGCCGCGCTGGTGGAGCTGCTTTGCGCCTACCGGCTGACGACCTCGCTCATCGGCCACGGCTGGGAGCGGCTCGCCGCGCCGCTGCGCCCGCTGCTCGATATTCCGCAAATCCAAAGCCTTTTGGAAAAGCTCTGAGCCGGCAAGTCGAAAATACCCGCCAAGCCCCGCCGCCGCGCCGGCCGCGAGTTACGAAATGATAAGTTGACGCCCATCTCATAATTTGGCAACCGCTTGCCGGCGCGCGCGGGAGGGAGTCGCGCGCGTTGCTTCCTTAGAGTGGAGTTTCGCCGGCGAGCGGGCATGACGCGGCCGGTCCCAGGATGGTGAGATGAGCGGCTCGGTTCGACCTTTGCGCATCCTGATGGTTTGCGACCTCTGGCAGGGGTCGGATTCCTACGCGATCGCGCGCGCCTTTCGCCGCGCCGGCCACTCCGTGACCATCGTCTCCGACTCCACCTATTACGGGCGGGAATGGCGCTCTCGCGTGCTGCGCGCCGCCCGCCGGCTGATGCGCCCGTTCATCGTGCGCGACTTCAACGACGCGCTGATCAAGAGCGCGGAGGGGCTCGCGCCGCATCTGCTGTTCGTCTGCAAGGGCCTGCTGGTCGAGCCGCGCGCGATCGAGGCGGCCAAGAAGGCGGGGGCGCTGGCGACGCTGTGGTGGCCCGACGTCAGCTTTTTCGCGCACGGGCCGTCGATCCCGCGCGCCGTGCCGCATTACGACTGGGTGTTCACCACCAAGACCTTCGGGCTCGCCGACTTGAAGGAGAAGTTCGGCATGGCCCGCGCGTCGTTCCTGCCGCACGCCTTCCACCCGGAAGTGCATCGCAAGTTCCGCTGCGACGCCAGCGATCAGGAGCGCTACGGCTGCGACGTCTCGTTCATCGGCACCTGGTCGCCGAAGAAGCAGGCGCTGATCGAAGCGCTGGTCGCGGCCCGGCCGGACGTGAAGCTGAAAATCTGGGGCATGCAGTGGGATAAGGCCGGCGCCGGCCTCGCCCGCTGGGTGGAATCGCGCGAGGTGCTGGGGGCGGAATACGCCAAGGCGATCCAGCTCTCCAAGGTCAATCTCGGCATACTCAGCGAGATGCGCAAGGGCGCCTCGAGCGGCGACCTGATCACCGCGCGCACCTTCCACATCCCCGCCTGCGGCGGCTTCATGCTGCACGAGCGCACCTGCGAGGTCAGCGAGTTCTTCGTCGAAGGGCGCGAGTGCGGGATGTTCGAGGGCGCTGAGGAGATGGTGGCGAAGGTCGGCTACTATCTCGAGCACGCCGACGAGCGCGAGGCGGTGCTAGAGGCGGGGCGCCTGCGCTGCCTCAATTCCGGAAATTCGGTCGACGACCGCGTGCACGCCATTCTCGCCAAGGTGGCGGAGTTGCGCGGCGCCGGGGCGGCGCCGGCCGACGTTTACTTCGCCAGCGCCGTCAACGCGCCGTAAAGTTTGCCGCCCATCAGCCGACGGCCCGTCGCGGACGCCGCGTATCGGGCGCGCAGCATCGTCCAGTGCAGCGCGCTCGCCTGCGCCCAGCGCAACGGCGCCTGTGCGTCATGGGTCCGGTTGACGCAGATGCGGTTGACGCCGATCCCGAGCCGCCGATGCGGCAGTGGGCGGGAATTGCCGACCAGCCTGAACCGGGCGCGTTCCGCCGCGGCGAGTTCGCGCGTCTGCCCGTGGCCGCCGGGCAGCGCCATCGCCGTCGCCGGCCGGCCCGCGATGGCCTCGACGTAGTCCCGGCTGGCGGCGAGTTCGTCGGCCAGCTCGGCGTCGCTCAGCGAGGTCAGCGCGCGATGCGTCGCGCCATGGCCGCCGAGTTCGCAGACTTGGCTGAGATCGCCTAACGCCCGTGCGGAGAGGTAGCGCGGGTCGCGCGTCGACCAGTCGCGCACCACGAAGGCCATGGGCGTCAGGCCGGCGTCGGCGAGGACGCGGAACGCCGCCTCGTTGGTGGCGTGGCCGTCGTCGAAGGTCACAGCGACATGCGCTCCCCGCTCGACGAACTCCGCACGGTCGCAATCGGTGAATTTGATGAAGGAGACGCCGGCCTCGCGCATCGCGGCGATCTGGTCGCGCAAGGTCGAGAGCGCGACGTCGTAGAACCCCTCCGGCGCGCCGTCGGGCGTGTGATGGTACATGAGGACGATGACGGCCACGGCCAAGTTCCTTTTCGCGGGGCCATGCCGGGCTTTTGTGTCGACTTCGTGGAGGGTTCAGCCGCGCAGACACTCGACTTGCGCCGTCAGCGCCGCGCGGCGCTGCGCGGTCACGGGCGCGCGCGGCGTTTCGATCCGCACTTCGCCGAGGATATGGGCGGGGCGCGCGCTCAGCACGTAGATGACATCGGCGAGGTCGAGCGCGTCGTCGACGTCGTGGGTGACGAGCACGCCAGTCAGCCGCTTGGCGTCGATCAGGCGGGCGAGATCGGCGCGGATGGCGCGCGCCAGCGGCGGGTCGAGCGAGACGAACGGCTCGTCGAGCAGCAGCAGGCTGGGCTTGGCGGCGAGCGCGCGGGCGAGCGAGGCGCGGCGGGCGAGCCCGAGCGACAGCTCCGCCGGGTAGTGCGCGCGGTGCTCGGAAAGGCCGAGCGCGGCGAACAAAGCGGCGCGCTCTTGCGCGCTCGATTCGGGCGCGGCGAGCCGCACGTTGTCCTCGACGCTGCGCCAGGGCAGCAGGCGCGGCTCCTGGAACGCCATCGCCACCTTTACCCCCGGCGGGCGGCGGGCGAAGCCCTCGAAGGCGCGATCGAGCCCGGCGAGGATGCGCATCAGCGTCGTTTTGCCGCAACCGGAAGGACCGATCAGCGCCGCAACCTCCCCCTCGCGCAGGCTGAAGGCGAGGCCGCGCAGGATCTCGACCTCGACGCCCTGCGCGCTGCGCGCCGCCTTGCGGACGACGTTGGCCTCAAGCGGGGCGCGCTCGCCAGCGGGCGGCATGACGTTCAAACGGTTGGACAAGCAAGGTCTCGATGGCGAGCATGATGGCGGTGAAAGGCAGCGCATAAGCCAGCAAAGTCGCCACGTCGAACAGCTGGAACGCCGTGCCGATTTCGAAGCCGACGCCGTTGGGGCGGCCGAGCAACTCGACGACGAGCACGATCTTCCAAACCAGCGACAGGCCGGAGCGGGTCGCCGTGGCGAAGAACGGCGCCAGCTGCGGCAGCAAGACATGGCGCCAGCGCTTCCAGGCTGAGAAGTTGAACACCGTGGCCATTTCGTCGAGCCCGACATCGAGCGTGCGCGCGCCCTCGCGCAGCGTCACGACGGCGTTCGGCAGCTTGTTGAGCGCCACCGCGACTATTGCCGCGGCCTCGTTGAGGCCGATCCAGACATAGGCGAGCACGATGATGACCAGCGCCGGCAGGTTCAGCAGCACGACCAGCGGCGCGTCGAGCCAGCGGTCGACCCCCGCGCGCCGCCCCATCGCGTAGCCGAGCGCCGAGCCGACCGTCATCGCGAGCGCGAAGGCCGCGACGACGCGAGCCAGCGTCGCGCCGAGCGCCCGCGGCAGCGCGCCGCTCGCCGTCTGCGCAGCTACGGCGTCGAGCACGGCGAGCGGGCCCGGCAGCAGCCGGGGATTGGAAAAATGCGCGGCGACCTGCCAGACCAGCACCAGCGCCAGCAGCGAGCCGAGCCGCGCCAGCATGGCTCAACTGCCCGCGGCGGGATCGTAGAAGGCGCTCGCGTCGAGATCCTTCGCGCCGCCGGTAAGCTCCGCGCCGCCGACTTGCGCGATGGCCTTGAACAGCGCGCGCGAATCGGCCGCCTCCTCGGCGACGCTGCGCTGAGGCTGGCCTTCGAGATAGCGGCGGCGGTAGATCTCGAAAGACGCGTCGTCCTTGCCGCCGACGCGGGCGCGGATCGGCGCCCAGGCGGCGGGGTCGCTCAGCAGCGTGGCGTGCGCTTTGGCGAGCATGTCAAAGAACCGCTTCAGCGCCTCCGCGTGCTCGTGCGCGAAGCCGGCCTTGAACACATAGCCGGTGATCGCCACCGGCCCCTTGGCGCCGAGCCCCTTCTCGACGTCGGCCATTTCGATCACGCGCTTGAAACCGCGCGCTTCGAGATCGGCGGCGAAGTTCCAGAACTCCAGCGCCGCCTCGGTCTCGCCCTGCGCGAATGTCTCCGCGATGAGCGGCGGGGCGCCGTAGATGGGCTTGGCGTCCTTCACTAGGTCGAGCCCGGAGCGCAGCGCCAGGGCGCGTAGCATCAGCCAGCTTTTGTCAATCGGGCCGCCGGCGACGCCGATCGACCTGCCCTTGAGATCGGCGACCGACTTGACGGGCGAATCCTTCGCGACCATCAGCGCGCCGAGCAGGGTTGAATAGGGCGTGAACAGGAGATCGTCGCCGAGCGCGCGCTCGCGCGCGACCCACAGCCAGTCGGAGACGATCATATCGGCGGCGCCGCCTTGCAACGCGATCCTGCCGGAGTCGGTCGAGGCCTGCTCCAGCGTCTCAATGTCGAGATCCGCCACCTTGTCGAGCCCGCGCGCCTTGGCGACGGCGATCTCCCAGGCGACGGTGCCGGTCTTCTGCACGGCGATGCGGATCGTGTCGGCGGCCGCGGGGGCGGTCAGGAGCAGAAGGGCCGCCGTCAGTGCGTGTTTCAATCTCATCTCATCCCCCCCTGCGCATCAAAATGCCGCGCGCCGGGTCGTAGGCCCAGATCGCGCCCGCCAGAAAAACCACCGTGCAGCCGGCGACGACGGCCAGCGAGGTCGGCTCGACCTGGCCGTAGAACGCGAAGCGGATCAACTCGACGGCGTGCGTGAACGGGTTGATCTCGCAGGCCAGCGCCAGCCACGGACTGCCCTCGCGCACCCGCCACAGCGGATAGAGCGCCGAGGAGGCGAAGAACATCGGGAAGATCACGAAGTTCATCACGCCGGCGAAGTTCTCCAACTGCTTAATGAGGGATGAGAGCAGCATGCCGAGCGCGCCGAGCATCAGCCCGGCGAGCGCCAGCGCCGGTAGCACGGTGAGATAGTTCCACCAACTCGGCGGCTCGATCTCCCAGAAATAAGCGATCACCAGATAGGCGTAGACCTGCAGGATCGACACCGCGACGCCGGCGATCAGCTTGGCGGTGAGCAGGAACCAGCGCGGCGCCGGGCTGACGAGCAGCATGCGCATCGAGCCCATCTCGCGGTCGTAGACCATCGACAGCGACGACTGCATGCCGTTGAACAGCTGGATCATCGCCATCAGGCCCGGCGTGATGTAGACCTCATAAAGCACATAAGTGTCGTACGGCGGGATGATCGAGACGCCGAGCGTCTGGCGGAACCCCGCGGCGAAGATGAACAACCACACCATCGGCCGCACCAAAGCCGAGACGAAGCGCTCGCGCTGATGCAGGAAGCGCAGGGATTCGCGCCAGACAATGCCGTTGAGGCAGATGAGCAGCTGGCGGGCGCCGAACGGGCGCGGCGCGGACTCGAGGGCGCTCACGCTTCGACCTCCTCGGCGGGCGCGTGGGCGCCTGTCAACTTGGTGAACGCCTCGCCGACGCCGCCGACGCCGGCTTGCGCGATGAGTTCGTCGCTGGCGCCATCGGCGAGCAGGCGGCCCTTGTGCAGCACCACGACATGATCCTCGCCCCTGACCTCGTCGACCAGATGCGTCGTCCACAACACACCGACGCCGTCGTCGCGTGCGAGATCGCGGACGATGGAAATGATGTCGGCGCGGGCCTTGATGTCGAGGCCGGCGGTCGGCTCGTCGAGCAGGATCAGCTTGGGTTGATGCAGTAAAGCGCGGGCGATTTCGATGCGGCGCGACTGGCCGCCGGAGAGATGGCGCGCCTTGTCGCGCGCACGGTCGGCGAGGCCGACGCGCTCCAGCAGCGCCTTCTGCCGCGGCCGCCGCTCGGCGGCCGACATGCCGTGCAGGGCGCCGTGATAGGCGAGGTTCTGCTCGACCGAGAGATCGGGATCGAGCGTGCGGCTCTGGAACACCACGCCGAGCCGCGCCAAAGCCGCGCCGCTGTCGCGCGCGACGTCGCAGCCGAAGATGCGGACGGCGCCGGCCTTCGGCGCATAGAGATGCGTTATGACGGAAAACAGCGTGCTCTTGCCGGCGCCGTTGAGCCCGAGCAGCACGCAGAACGAGCCCGGCGCTACGGTGAAGCTGACGTCGTCGAGCGCCATGCGCGCGCCGTAGGCGTGCGTGACATGCGCGACCGAGAGGGCGGGGGGCGAAGTCGCCTCGGGCGCCGTCATGGCCGGGCTTGTCCCGGCCATCCATGTCTTAAAGCGCACGGCGCGATGAGAGCTCGCCCCGACGGTTGAGCAAAGTCGGAGACCGCGCATCTCCCCATCGCGTGGATGGCCGGGAAAAGCCCGGCCATGACGTGCGGTGCTTGCGCTAGTGTACGGCCGCTCATTTCGACGAAATCGCCACGCCCCAGGGGAACGAGCCCACGGCGATCGACTTGATCACTCGCTGCGCGGCGACGTCGATCACCGAAATGTCATTGCTGACGCCGTTGGTGGAGACCAGATATTTGCCGTCCGGCGTCAGCTCCAATTGCCAGACGCGCTGGCCGACGAGCAGATATTTGATCGGCTTCAGCGTCGCCGCGTCGACGATGGCGACCCGGTTGGCGGGGCCGAGCGCGACGAAGGCGAGCTTGCCGTCGGCCGAGAAGCGGATGCCGACCGGCTGGATCTGCTCCTTGGCGAGGCCGGGAACCTCGAAGCCGATCTTGGCGGTGACCGCTTTCGTCTCGGGATCGATCACCGTGACGCCGCCGCCGATTTCGGAGGAGACCCAAAGCTGCTTGCCGTCGGGCGAGAATTCGGCGTAGCGCGGCCGCGCGCCGACGAGCACGTTGGCGACGACCTTCTTGGCGCGCCAGTCGATGAAATGCGCCATGCTGGTCGTCTCGGACGTGTTGATCACGATTGACCCGTCCTTGCTGACGGCGACGCCTTCCGGCTCGACGCCGACCGGCACTTCGATCACCACGCGCTTCGTCTCGAGATCGATCGCGGTCAGCAGCGCGTTGTTCTCGTTGGCGACGAAGGCGAGCTTGCCGTCCGGGCTCAACCTCAATTGTTCGGGATCGGGTCCGGAGGGCAGCTCTCCGACTTGGGCCAGCGTCTTCGTGTCCAGTATGGCGATGGTGTCGTCGTCGCCGAGGCAGACATAGAGCAGCTTGTCGTCCTTCGACAGCGTGACGCCGCGCGGGCGCTGGCCGACGTCCACAGTCTTGACGACGGCGAGCTTGTCGAGATCGACGACCGTGACGGAATTGCCCTTCTCGTTGGTGATGTAGGCGGTGGTCGCGAAGGCCGGCGCGGCGATCAGCGCCAGCGCCAACGCCATCAGGGAAGCTTGCATTTCGTCTCCGGCTGATCGAGCCCCAGAGTGTCGAGCTCCGACACCTGGTGCAGATAACCCTCCTGCGGCGAGACCGACACGATGCTGCGCCCGTCGGCGAGCAGGATCGGCTGGCGCAGTTGCTGGTTCCAGGGCCGCAGCGTCAGTCGCTGGCCCTTGAAATCGGCGACTTCGAAATCGGGGCCGCGCATATAGTCGCGCAGGGCTTTGGGATCGGCGGATTTGATGTGCGCGACCGTCTCGCCGATCATCCGCGCCGCGACCCAGGCCTGATTGTCGCGCGCGTTCATACGGCGCTTGAAATCGCGATAGAAGCGGTTTTGCAACTGGATCGCGCCCCAGGCCTCGTGGCTCGGGTCCCAGCTCGTCGGCGTCAGGCCGGCCGAGCCGGCGACGGGGCGCGCGTCCCAGGTGCGATAAGGCAGATAGCCGGCGAATACTTGCGCTTCGTCGGCTGCGATCAGCACGTCGTAATCGGGCGCGCTCTGCGTCGCGACCGGCATCTGCCGCTGCACCTGCACCACGCCGCTGTCGGAGCGCCGGCCGCCGCCGGCATCTTCGAAGGTGCGGGTCTCGACGACCTTGGCGCCGAATTTTTTCGCTGCGCGCGTGTAGGCGTCGCCGAGCAGCTTGTCTTCCGGATGCGAACCGACGACGAGGAACCAGCGCCGCCATCGCTTCCACATCAGATATTCGGCCAGCCCGTCGGCGAGCATGGCGCGGCTCGGCGCGGTGTGGACGACGTTGGCGCGGCAGTCGGCTTCGCGCAGGCGCTCGTCGGTCGCGCCGGCGTTGAACACCAGCGCGTTCTTCGCGCGGTCGGCGACTTCGAGCAGCTTGTCGGCGGGAAGGTCGACCACGAACAGCTTGATCCCCTGCGCGACGAGAGCGTCGAGCTTGGCGGCGGGGTCTTCGTTCGGCGCGACCTTCGCCTCGACAAGCGAGAAGCTCTGGTCGAGGAAGCGGCCGGTGGTGTTGTCGTCCTCGAGCGCCATGGCGACTCCGGCGACGAAATCGTCAGGCGCGGGAATGTCGAGGATCGAGATCGTCTCGCGGCTGTGTGGTTGGCGCAGCACGCCGATCTCAACGGCGAGCGGATCGGCGAGCGCGGGCGCGGCGGCTCCCAAGCATTGCAACGCCAGCGCCGCCTGTGCGAGGCTGCGGGCGAGGCGCCGGATCGTGGCGCGCAGGGGGGAGACGGGCATGCGGCGCATCGGGCTGGCGGCGGTTCTGGCGATTTCAAGCGTGGCTGCAGTTGCGGCCGACAAGCCGACGCAGTTCTGGAATCTGACGACCGGGACGATCGTGAGCCTGCGGCTCGCGCACGCGGGACAGGACGCGTATGGCGACAATGTCGCGGTCGGCGACGCCGATGGGGTGGAGCACGACGAGCGGGCGCCGATCGTGACCCTGCCCAGCGGGCGATACGATCTGGAACTCAGATACAAGGGCGGCCGCGTCTGTTTCGTGCGCCATGTGAAGGTCGAGACCGGTAAGGTGTTCTCCGTCGAGGACAAGGATCTGACGGCCTGCAACAAGAAATGAAGCGGCGAACCCGCCTTCCACAACGCGCGTCCTGTCACCTCTTCCTCCCTCCGGCCACGTCGGCGCCGGCCCGCGAGGGCTAACACCGAACCCGCCGCGCGTCGACGTCCTCGGCCGGAGCGGGTCGCAAATCCCTGCGATTCCAGCCTTTCGCCCGCGCCGGGCGGGAGGTTTTCCCACCGCCGCGCCGCTATTTTGGCGACTCTCGCCGGCGTTAACGACGTCGCCGGAGCGGCGGCAGGCCGCGTTGACTCCGATATCGATTGGGAATTAATGCGAGAGTCCCGCTCAAGGCGGGCTTTGGGGTCCGTCGCGTGTTGCGCCGGTATCGATGGGGAGGATAATTTGACTATGCTTCGCACGTCCGTCGCTGCGCTGGCCGCTGGCGCGTTTCTGTTCGGGGCGGCCGACGCCGCGCTCGCCAAAGACCATAAGATTTGCGTGTCGTGGAAGACCTTCCAGGAAGAGCGCTGGAAGAGCGACGAGAAGGCGATCAAGACCGTCGTCGAGGCCGCCGGGGACACCTTCATCACCGCGGACGCTCAAGGGTCGTCGCAGAAGCAGGCTTCCGACATCGAGGGCCTGCTGACGCAAAAATGCGACGTGATCATGGTCGTCGCCTACGATTCCGACGCCATCCTGCCGTCGATCAAGAAGATCAGCGACGCCGGCGTCAAGGCGATCGCCTATGACGTGCAGTTCGAGGACCCGAACGCGCTCTACATCACCTTCGACAACATCGGCGTCGGCCGGTTGATGGCGCAGGAGATCTTCAAGGCCAAGCCCGCCGGCAACTACGCCTTCATCAAGGGCGACAAGGGCGATCCGAACGCGACCTTCCTGTTCTCCGGCATCCAGGAAGTGCTCAAGCCGGGCCTCGATTCGAAGAAGGTCAAGAACGTCTGCGAGACCTTCACCGACGGCTGGAAGCCCGACAACGCCCAGAAGGAAATGGAGCAATGCCTGACTAAGCAGAAGAACAAGGTCGACGCCGTCGTCTCCGAGAATGACGGCATGGCCTCGGGCGTGGTGGCGGCGCTGAAGGCGCAGGGTCTTGCGGGCTATGTGCCGGTCTCCGGCCAGGACGGGGATCTGGCGGCGATCAACCGCGTCGCGCTCGGCACGCAGACGGTGTCGATCTGGAAGGATTCGCGCGTGCTCGGCAAGGCGGCGGCGGAGGCGGCGATCGCGATGGCCGACGGCAAGGACGCGGCGAGCCTGCCGGGCGTCGCCAAGTTCAACAAGGGCAAGAAGGGCGTGGAGATGAACACGATCCTGCTGGCGCCGACGCCGATCACCAAGGACACGCTGAACCTCGTCATCGACGCCGGCTGGATCACCAAGGACAAGGCCTGCGCCGGCGTCAAGAAGGGCAAGGTCAAGGCCTGCGGCTAATCGTTTTCAATCGGGCCGGGCGCTGACGCCCGGCCTTTCTTGTAGGGGCGGAAACGAGCGTCGGAGCGCGCGATGTCGCAGGTCGCCGAGTCGGGAACGGCTCATCTGGTGGCGGTCGAGAGTCCGGTCAAGCGGTTCTTCCGCGCCACCGAGATCGACACGCGCCTGCTCGGCATGGTCGGGGCGCTGGTGCTGATCTGGGTCGGCTTCCAGGTGTTCGGCCAGATCCTTACCGGCGAGGGCGTGTTCCTGACGCCGCGCAATCTCTGGAACCTGCTGGTCCAGACCTCGGCCATCGCGGTGATGAGCACCGGCATGGTGCTGATCATCGTGATGCGCCACATCGACCTCTCGGTCGGTTCGCTGCTGAGTTTCATCGGCGTGGTGTCGGGGGTCGCGCAGGTCTACTGGCTGGCGCCCTGGCTCGGATCGGACAATCCTTTCATCTGGATCGCCGGCGTGCTGGTCGCGCTGGGGACGGGCGCCGTGCTCGGCGCGTTCAACGGCTTTCTCGTCGCCTACGCCGGCATACCCTCCTTCATCGTCACCCTCGGCGGGCTCATCGTCTACAATGGCGCGGCGTGGTGGGTGATCCGCGGCGAGACGGTCGCGCCGTTGGACGAGACCTTCGAGCTGATCGGCGGCACGCCGCCGGGCGCGTGGATCGGCGGGACGGCAAGCTGGGTTCTGGGCGCGCTGATCTGCCTGGCCATCATCGGCGGCATCGCGATGAACCGCTCCGCCCGCGCGCGGTTCAAATTCCCGCAGCGGCCGATCTGGGCGGAGGCGTTTCTGATCGTCATCGGCTGCGCGGTCACGCTGGGGACTGTGTGGGTCGTCAACGCCTATCCCTGGCCGGCGAAGATCGCCGAGGCCTACGCCAACGACCACAATATACCCATACCGCCGGAAGGCGGGGAGGCGCTCAACTATCCGCACGGCTTCGCCGTTCCCGTGCTGATCGCGCTCGCCGTCGGCGTCGTGATGACCTTCCTGGCGACGCGCACCCGATTCGGCCGCTATGTCTACGCCATCGGCGGCAACCCGGAGGCGGCGGAGCTGGCGGGCATTAACACGCGGCTGATCACGCTTCTGATGTTCATGACGATGGGCATTCTCGTCGCCGTTTCAGCCTGCATCACGGCGGCGCGGCTCGACGCGGCGTCGAACTCGCTTGGCCAGTTCGACGAACTCTACGTGATCGCGGCGACCGTGATCGGCGGCACTTCGCTGGCCGGCGGCGTCGGCACGATCTACGGCGCGATGCTGGGGGCGCTGGTGATGCAATCGCTGCAATCGGGCATGACGCTGTTGAATTTCGACAGCGCGGTGAAGGACGTCATCGTCGGCTCGGTGCTGGTGTTCGCCGTCTGGGTCGACCAGGTCTATCGCCGCCGCCAGAGCTGAGAGCCGCCATGAACGCTCAGACCCAACCCACGCCGCTGGTCGAGATGAAGGACGTCTCGATCGCTTTCGGCGGCATCAAGGCGGTCGACCACGCCTCGATCGATCTCTATCCCGGCGAGGTCGTCGGCCTGCTCGGCCACAACGGCGCCGGCAAGTCGACGCTGATCAAGGTGCTCTCCGGCGCCTACAAGCGCGACGGCGGGACGATCCTGATCAACGGCGAGGAAGCGCATATCACAAATCCGCGCGACGCCAAGAAATACGGGATCGAGACGATCTATCAGACGCTGGCGCTGGCCGACAACGTCGACGCGGCCGCCAATCTGTTCCTCGGCCGCGAGCTGCGCACCGGCTGGGGCACTCTCGACGACGTCGCCATGGAGGCGCAGGCGCGGCAGGTGATGGGGCGGCTCAATCCGAACTTCCGCCGCTTCAAGGACCCAGTGAAGTCGCTGTCGGGCGGGCAGCGGCAGTCGGTGGCGATCGCGCGCGCGATCCATTTCAACGCGCGCATCCTCATCATGGACGAGCCGACGGCGGCGCTGGGGCCGCAGGAGACGCAGCAGGTCGGCGAGCTGATCAAGCAGCTGAAGGCCGAGGGGATCGGCATTTTCCTGATCAGCCACGACATTCACGACGTGTTCGATCTCGCCGATCGCCTGGCGGTGATGAAAAACGGGCGGGTGGTCGGAACTGGGCCAGTGTCGGCGATGACCAAGGACGAGGTGCTCGGCATGATCATCCTGGGCAAATGCCCACCGGGGGCGGTTCCTGGGCCGGGGGCGATGGCGGCGTGAAGCCTGCCGGGTTATGCTGCCTCGCATGACCCAGTCCAATCGTCCCGTCGGCCCCGGCGATCACGTCTTTCTCGTCGACGGCTCGTCGTTCGTCTTCCGCGCCTATTTCCAGTCGATCCGGCAGGACCAGAAATACAACTACCGCAGCGACCGCCTGCCGGTGGGCGCGGTGCGGCTGTTCGCGACCAAGGTGCTGCAGTTCCTGCGCGACGGCGCGGCGGGGATCACGCCGACGCATATCGCGATCATCTTCGACAAATCGGAGAACTCGTTCCGCCGCGAGCTCTATCCCGCCTACAAGGCGCACCGGCCGGAGCCGCCGGAAGATCTCGTGCCGCAGTTCCCGCTGATGCGCGCCACCGTGCGCGCCTTTGGGCTCAGCCCGATCGAGCAGGACCGCTACGAGGCCGACGATCTCATCGCCACTTACGCGCGGCTGGCGCGCGAGCGCGGCGCCGACGTGCTGATCGTCTCGGCCGACAAGGACCTCATGCAACTGATCGAGCCCGGCGTCGCCATGTTCGATCCCGCCTCGGGGACGGGCGACACGCGGCGCGAGGAGCGGCGCATCGGCGTTCCGGAGGTGATGGAGTATTTCGGCGTGCCGCCGGAGAAGGTGGTGGACGTGCAGGCGCTCGCGGGCGATTCCACCGACAACGTGCCGGGCGCGCCGGGCATCGGCATCAAGACCGCGGCGCAGCTCATCAACGAATATGGCTCGCTGGAGGCGCTGCTGGAGCGGGCGCAAGAGATCAAGCAGCCCAAGCGCCGCGAGACGCTGACCAAGCCGGAATGCGTCGAGCTGATCCGCGTCTCCAAGCAGCTCGTGACGCTGGTGCGCGACGTCGATCTCGAAGTCCCGCTCGATTCGCTGGGGCTGCCGAAGCTCGAAGGCGAGAAGCTGGTCGCGTTCCTGAAGGCGATGGAGTTCACCACGATCACGCGCCGTGTCGGCGAGATCTGCGGCGTCGACGCCAACGGGGTCGAGCCGGACCCGGCTTTCGTCGGCCCGGCTGGCTGGCGCAGCCGCAATGGAGAGGCTGTCGCGCCTCCGCCGGCGCCGGCCGCTGAAGCCGCGCCGGCGCCGAAGGCGGCCGACGAACCGACGCCGCAGCATCTCGCCGCTGCGCGGGCGGCCGAAGCGCGCGCGCACGGCTTCGACGTGAGCAAATATGTCGCGGTGCGCACGCTAGTCGAGTTGAACGCCTGGATTGCGCGCGCTGAAGAGGCGGGCGTTGTCGCCTTTGACACCGAGACGACTTCGCTAGATCCGATCCGCGCCGATCTGGTCGGCGTGTCGTTGGGCGTTGCGCCCGGGGACGCCTGTTACATCCCGATCAACCACGTGCAGGGCGAGGGCCTGTTCGGCGACGGGCGGCTGCCCGATCAGCTCGAAGAAGCGGACGTCATCGCGCGGCTGAAGCCGCTGCTCGAAGCGAGGCATGTGTTGAAGGTCGGCCAGAACGTCAAGTTCGATTGGCATATGTTCAAGCAGCGCGGCGTCGAGGTGGCGCCGTTCGACGACACCATGCTGATGTCCTACGCGCTTGATTCCGGCGCCAACAACGAAGGCCACGGCATGGACGGCCTCAGCGAGCGCTGGCTTGGCCACAAGCCGATCGCGTTTTCCGAGGTCGCCGGCACGGGCCGCAATTTCATCGGCTTCGCGCGGGCGCCGATCGACCGGGCGACGGCCTACGCGGCGGAAGACGCCGACGTGACGCTGCGCCTCTGGCTGGCGCTGAAGCCGCGCCTCGTCGCGGAGGGGCTGACGACGGTCTACGAGACGCTGGAGCGGCCGCTGGTGGCGACGCTGGCGCGCATGGAGGCGCGCGGCGTTTCGATCGACCGCAACATTCTGTCGCGGCTGTCGGGCGAGTTCGCGCAAGGCATGGCGCGCATCGAGGCGGAGATCCAAACGCTGGTCGGCGTGTCGCTCAACCTCGGCTCGCCCAAGCAGATCAGCGACGTGCTGTTTGGGCAGATGGGGCTGCCGGGCGGCAAGAAGACTCCCACCGGGGCCTGGTCAACCAACGCCAGCGTGCTGGAGGACCTCGCGGAAGAAGGCCACGAGCTTCCTCGAAAAATCCTCGATTGGCGCCAGCTTTCCAAGCTCAAATCAACCTATACCGACGCGCTGCCGACCTATGTCAACCCGAACACGCATCGCGTTCACACCAGTTTCGCCATGGCCTCGACGACGACGGGGCGGCTCTCCTCATCCGAGCCGAACCTGCAGAATATCCCGATCCGCAACGAGGAGGGTCGGCGCATCCGCCGCGCCTTCGTCTCCGCGGCTGGGCACAAGCTGATCTCGGCCGACTACAGCCAGATCGAGCTGCGGCTGCTCGCCCATATCGCCGATCTTTCCTCGCTGAAGAAAGCGTTCGCGGACGGGCTCGACATTCACGCGATGACGGCGTCCGAAATGTTCGGGGCGCCGATTGCGGGCATGCCGAGCGAGGTCAGGCGGCGGGCGAAGGCGATCAACTTCGGCATCATCTACGGCATCTCGGCCTTCGGACTCGCCAACCAGCTCGGCATCCCGCGCGAGGAGGCGGGGGCTTACATCAAGAAGTATTTCGAGCGCTTCCCCGGCATCCGCGACTATATGGAGGCGACCAAGAAGCGGGCGCGGGCGGACGGCTATGTGACGACGATCTTCGGCCGCAAATGCCATTTCCCGCGCATCAACGCCTCCAACCCGAGCGAGCGCGCGTTCAACGAGCGTGCGGCGATCAACGCGCCGATCCAGGGCTCGGCCGCCGACATCATCCGCCGCGCCATGACGCGGATGGACGGCGAGCTTGAGAAGGCCAAGCTCAGCGCGCGCATGCTGCTGCAGGTGCACGACGAGCTGGTGTTCGAGGCGCCGGACGCGGAGGCGGAGGCGACCATCGCGCTGGTGGCCAAGGTAATGTCGCAGGCGCCGGCGCCGGCGCTCGCGCTCCACGTGCCGCTGCTGGTCGAAGCGCGCGCCGCCGACAACTGGGACGAGGCGCATTGAAACTCAATCCACCCCGCGCAGCAGCCCGACGACCCAGCCCGCCGCCACGGTGATGACGGCGCTGACGAGAAACAGCGAGGCGTAGCCGGAGGCGCCGATCATGAAGTTGGCGAGCGTCGGCGCGACGAATTGCGCCGTCGCGCCGGCCATCACGAGCAGAGCGAGATCGCGGCCCGCCGTATGCGGGTCGGGCAGCACGCGCGACATCAACGTCAAGTCGATGACGGCGTAGCCGCCCATGGCGAGGCCGCCGAAACCGGCAAAGACCAGCATGCCGGCCCATGTCGGCGACAGCACGGGCGCCAGCATCGCCAGCGCCATCAGCGCCGCATAGCCTTGCGCGAAGACGCGGCGGCGCGAGGTGCGTTGCGCCAGATTGTGCGCGGCGGCGATGGCGGCGAGCGTCGCCAATGTACGCAAGCCGCCGACGAGGCCGGCGGCGGCGCGGGCGTCGTGGCCCGGCAGGTTCGCCTCGCCGACGTAATCGCGCAGGATGTAGAGCAGGTAGTTGTTGATCGCGAATTGCGCGCAAAACATCAGCACGCGGAACACCCAGGCGAGCGTGAAATCGCGCGAACGGAAACTCGCCAGCGCCGCGAAGCGCAGGCGCGAAGCTGCCGGTCGCGGCGCCTTGGTGAACGGCGCCTCGCGGGCGAAGCTGAGAAACGCCGCCGTCGTCGCGCCGAGCGTGGCGAATAGCACGAGATAGCCCAAGGCGGGGGACAGCCACGCGGCGAGATTGACGCCGACCAAGGCGCCGAGCGGCCCGGCGACGGCGAACAGCGACGAGGCGCGGCCGCGTAGCCGCTCTGGCACGCGATCCGGCGCGACCGCCAGCAGCGCCGCCTGGAAGCCGTTGAGCGTGAACCACAACGCGCCGTAGCCGATTGCGATTCCCGCGACGCTATGCTGCAGCGAAAGCGCGAACGCCAGCACCAGCGACAGCGCCGCCATGCCGGCGAGCCACGGCGCGCGGCGGCCGAATCGGCTGGAGGTCGCGTCGGAGGCCGCGCCGACGGCGACGAGGCCGGCGACCCCGGTGGCGGCGCAGATCACCGTCAGCCACGCGACGTCGGCGACCTTGGCCGCGGGGTCGATGGCCTCGATCCGGTCGGGCACGAGAATCGCCTGTACGCCGTTGAAGCTGGCGTAGAGCGCGATCGCTGTGGGCAGGAGGAGACTTAAGGAGCGTTCCGGGGAGGTCACGCGCTTGTCTTAGGCGCCTGCCGACGCGCCGTCACCCCGCGGCTCTACAAGGTTGCGCGAGGCGCGCGGTTTGAAACGCGGCCGGCTGCGGTATACATCGCGAGAGCGCCGCGCCTTGCGGTCGGGAGGGTGGCTATGTCGATGACAGCGCGTCTGCGCGCCGGCGCAATGGTTTTGGCGCTCGCGGTCCCGCTCGCGTCCTGCGGCGTCAACACGATTCCGACGCTCGAAGAGTCGGCGAAGGCGCGCTGGGCCGACGTCGAGAACAATTACCAGCGCCGCGCGGATCTCATTCCCAATCTGGTGGCGACTGTGCAGGGCTACGCCAAGCAGGAGAAGGACGTGCTCGTCGCCGTCACCGAGGCGCGCGCCAAGGCGACCTCGATCCACGTCGACGCCAACGACCTCACCGACCCCGCCAAGGTCAAGGCGGTGCAGGACGCGCAGAACGCGCTGAGCGGCGCACTGGGGCGGTTGCTGGCGGTCAGCGAGAACTATCCCGACCTCAAGTCGAACGCCAATTTCCTCTCCTTGCAGGCGCAACTCGAAGGCACCGAGAACCGCATCGCCGTCGCGCGGCGCGATTATATCGCCGCGGTGCAGGCGTATAACACCGAACTGCGCACGTTTCCGGGCGTGATCTGGGCCTCGACGGTCTATTCCGGCTCCAAGCCGATGGCCGAGTTCGCCGCCAACGCCGACGCACAAGCCGCGCCGAAGGTGAAGTTCTGAGCCGGGTCGCGCTCGCGCTGCTGGCGCTGCTGGCGTTCGGCGCCGCTTGGGCGACGACGTTTCCGCAGCTGACCGGCCGCGTCGTCGACGACGCGCATGTCCTGTCGTCGGGCGTGACGGCTCAGCTCGAAGCCAAGCTCGCCGATCTCGAACAGAGGTCGACCATCCAGCTCGTCGTCGCCACGGTGAACGACCTCGGCGGCGAGGAGATCGAGCCTTACGCCAACGCGCTGTTCCGTGAGTGGAAGCTCGGAAAGAAGGACAAGAACAACGGCGTGCTGTTCCTCATCGCGCCGAACCAGCATCGCATGCGCATCGAGGTCGGCTATGGGTTAGAGGGCACTCTGACCGACGCGACGTCGAAACTCATCATCGCCAACGCCGCCGCGCCGCGCTTCAAGAAGGGCGATTACGACGGCGGCGTGACGCGCGCGGTCGAGGACATCATAACCGCGCTGACGACCGACGCAGCGGAATGGAAGCCGAGCCTGAAGCCGCAGCCGCAGGCGTCCGATGACGATTTCGTCGTTCCGCTCGTCTTCTTCCTGTTCATCCTGTTCATGATCTGGTTTCTCAGCCGGCGTTCGCGGCGCACCGGCGGCTCCTGGATCGTTCCCGGCGGCACTGGCGGCGGCTGGTCCTCGGGCGGCGGCGGCTGGTCGTCGGGGGGATCCTCTGACAGCGGATTTTCCGGCGGCGGCGGCTCGTCGGGCGGCGGCGGCGCGTCGGGGGACTGGTGACCAAGCTCGACAAGACCACGGCCCAGGAGATCGAGGCCGCCTTCGCGGCGGCGCAGAGGCGCACCCGCGCGCCGCTGGGTTGCGTGGTGGCGGAAGCCTCGGCGGACTACGCGCTTGGCCCCGCACTGGCCGCCGCCGCGCTGGCGATGTTCGCGCCCTGGCCGCTGATCGCCTTTACGACGCTGCCGCCGGGCCGGATCTACCTCGCGCAACTGGCGCTGTTCGCGGTTCTCATCGCCGCGCTCGCCTTCGCGCCGGTGCGCGCAGCGCTGGCCTCGCGCGCGCGGCGGCGGTCGGCCTGCCATCGCGCGGCGGTGGTGCAGTTTTCGCGGCTTGGGTTCGCGCATGCGCCGGAGCGCAACGGCGCGCTGCTCTACGTCTCGCTGAGCGAGCGTTACGCGCGCATCGTCGCCGATGTCGGGCTCGAAATTCCGCAGGAAGAATGGCGGGCGGCGGTCGCGGAACTGGCCGCGGCGTTGAAGGCGGGCGACGCGAAGGCGGCGCTCATCGCCGCAGCCGGACGCATCGGCGCCTTGCTCGCCCAGGATTTCCCGCCGACTCCGGGCGGTCAGGCGGCGAAAGCGAGGCGCTTTCATATGTTGTGACGCGCGCCAGCTTGAGCCGAGGCGGAAATGGCTCTAACGCTAGAGCAAAGGGGGCGCCCGCCCGCCCCGGTCGCAGCGAGTTGACCCTGAATGATTCGACGCTCCCGTCTTGGCTTCGTCCGCGCGCTGGCTCCGCTGGCCTTTTTCATCGCTGGCGGCGCCGCCGCCGAGCCCTATCTGGTCGCCGACGCCGACACCGGCGACGTGCTGATGCAGAGCGACGCCACCGAGCCCTGGTTCCCCGCCTCCACCACCAAGCTGATGACGGTCTATGTCGCGCTGAGCGCGGTGCGCGACGGAAAACTGACGATGGATACGCCGCTCACCATGTCGGCGCACGCGGCGCATGAGCCGCCCTCGAAGATGGGCTTCCGGCCGGGCACGCTCGTCACGCTCGACAATGCGCTGAAGATGCTGATGGTGAAGTCGCCCAACGACGTCGCCGTGATGATTGGCGAGAGTATTTCCGGCTCGGTCGACGCCTTCGCCGCCGAGATGAACGCGTCCGCCGCCAAGCTCGGGATGCGCGAATCGCATTTCGTCAACCCGAATGGGCTGCACAATCCCGAGCATTATTCCTCGGCGCGCGACATGGCGATCCTCGCGCGGGCGCTGCTGAAAGAGTTTCCCGACCACGCGGACCTGTTCGACATCGGCGCGTTGCAATTCGGCCGCCAGATTATCCGCAACCACAACGGCCTGATCGGCCGCTATCCCGGCGCGGACGGCATGAAGACCGGCTTCACCTGCCCGGCGGGCTGGAACGTCGTCGCGACAGCCAAGCACGACGGGCGCAAGCTGATCGTCGTCATCTTCGGCTCGTCGTCGCCGCGGGTGCGCACCAACGAGGCGGCGATGCTGTTCGACCGCGGGTTCACCATGAGCGCCACCGGGCAGAAGCTCGATACGCTGGCCGCCTCGGCGGTGACGACGCCGCCGGACATGCGCGACGCGATCTGCCGCGGCCGCGGCAGGGCCGGCATGCTGGCGTTGCAGGAAGATTTCGTCGCTTCTGCGATGGCGGAAGCGCCCGCGAGCTTCGGTTCCGGGCGCGGCGCGCAACCGGCCATGCCGATGATGTCCTCGGCTTTCGAGGCGCCGCCGCACTCCGGCCCGGTCGCCGACGAGAAGGTGGCGTTCGAACCGGTCAAGGTGTTCGTCGGCCCGCTGCCTGGCTGGACGGGCCCGGTGCTGGCCGCCCGCGGCGGCGCCGAGGAGGAGGACGCCTCCCCGGTCAGCGCCTATTCCGGTGACAAGGAGGAGGCCAAGCCGGAAGAAGCCGTGGGTGCGCCAATGGCGCTGAAGAGCGTCGTCAAGCCGCCCGCGAAGCTGCGCCATCCGCGCCTTACCCACGAGGCGCGGGCGCGTCTGGCGGCGGCGGCGCAGCGCGTGGCGCGAAAGTCGCACCCTTAGCGAATCGGTGGGGTGCGCTCACGTGTACGTGACGCATGCCCTAGTTCTGCCATATTTGCGACAATCGGACGCCCCAGGGATCGGCGAAACAGGGAGCGAGCCGCGAAGGCGCGGTTCGATGGTCTGTCCGGCGAATTTGCCCCCCAGCCCCCGGATGGCGCCGCGAACCCGACTAAGCCACGCAGGCCGGCGGACCGACGGGCCCCCTCCCAGTCGGTCCGCCTTTTTTTTGCTTGGCGAGCTCCCGGCGTCCCGCCTTGAAAGCCCCTGATTTGCACGCGATATGAGCGCGCGCCGGCGCGTTCCGCGCCACTTCCGATCCGCAAACCCAAGAGGAACACCTTGACGACTGACGCCGCCACGGCCGGACCCGAGGCCGCCGCCGCGAAAACCCAGAGTTTCGAAGCTGACGTTTCGCGGCTGCTGCACCTGATGGTGCATTCCGTCTATTCCGAGCGCGACATCTTTGTGCGCGAACTCGTCTCCAACGCCGCCGACGCCTGCGAGAAGCTGCGATACGAGTCGCTGGCTGCGCCGCAACTCGTCGCCGACGGCGAGCCCTTCGCGATTCGGCTCACGCTCGATCCCGAGGCCAAGACGCTGACTGTCGTCGACAACGGCGTCGGCATGAGCCGCGAGGACCTCGTCGACGCGCTCGGCACCATCGCCCGCTCCGGCACCAAGGCGTTTCTTGACAAGCTCGCCGCCGACGGGCCGGAGAAAGCGGCGGCGGAAGCCTCGAGCCTGATCGGCCAGTTCGGCATCGGCTTCTATTCCTCGTTCATGGTCGCCGACGAGGTGACGGTCGAGACCCGCCGGGCCGGCGCAGACGAGGCTTGGCGCTGGACCTCGGACGGCAAGGGCTCCTACACCATCGCCCCTCTCGCCCTCGACGCTGCGCCCGCAAGGGGAACTCGCGTCACGTTAAAGCTCAACGCGGAGTCGCACGACTACGCCGAGTCGTTCAAGATCGAGCGCATCGTCAAGGAGCATTCCGGCGCGGTCGCCGTGCCGATCGAGGTCATCGCCAAACCCGGCGAGGAGCCGAAACGGGTCACCGACGGCGCGGCGATCTGGGCGAAGTCGAAGTCGGAGGTCAGCTCCGAGGACTATACCGAGTTCTACCGCTCGCTCTCCGGCCAGTACGACGAGCCGGCGCTGACCGTGCATTGGCGCGCCGAGGGGCGGCACGAGTACACCGTGCTCGCCTTCATTCCGGGCTCGCGGCCGTTCGATCTGTTCGACCCCGCGCGTAAGGGCAAGGCCAAGCTCTACGTGCGCCGCGTGCTGATCAACGCCGACGCCGACGTGCTGCCGGGCTGGCTGCGCTTCGTGCGGCTAGTGGTGGACAGCGCCGACCTGCCGCTCAACGTCTCGCGCGAGATGATCCAGGAGAGCGCCGTGTTCACGGCGATTCGCAAGGGCGTCGCCAACCGACTGGTGCAGGAGCTGACCAAACTCGCCGAGAGCGACGCGGAAAAGTTCGCCAAGGTGTGGGAGCATTTCGGCGCCGTCATCAAAGAGGGGCTCTACGAGGACCCCGAGCGGCGCGACGCGCTCTACAAGCTCGCCCGTTTCGTCACGACCAAACATCCCGACGGCGGACGCAAGCTCGAAGACTACCTCAAGGATCTGCGCGAGAACCAGACGGCGATCTTCTATCTCACCGGCGACGACGCCAAGCGTCTGGCGGCGAGCCCGCAACTCGAAGGTTTTCGCGCCCGCGGCGTGGAAGTGTTGTTGCTCGCCGATCCCGTTGACGCGTTCTGGGTTTCGACCGCGGCAGGCTACGAGGGCAAGCCGTTCAAGTCGATCAGCCAGGGCGCGGCCGACATCAAGAACATCGCCCTCGAACAAGGCGCGACGCCGCCGGCGGAGGCGAGCGCCGAGGTCGCGACGCTGATCGCGCATTTCAAACAGACGCTGGAAGCCGAGATCGAGGACGCGCGCGCCTCCGACCGGTTGACCGACAGCGTCGCCTGTCTGGTCGCTCCCGAGTTCGGCCCTGACCGGCAGCTTGAGAAAATGCTCGCCGCACATGGCCGGTTGGGCGACCGCGTCAAACCGGTGCTGGAGGTCAACGCCAATCATCCGCTGACTGCGGCGCTGGCGAAGCGTTTCACCGAAGGCAGAGATCGCGATCTCGTCGACGACGCGGCGTGGCTGCTGCTCGACGAAGCGCGCCTGGTCGATGGCGAGACGTTGAAGGACGCGCCGGCATTCGCGGCGCGGCTGCGCCGGGTCCTGGAGCGGGCGCTGGGCTGAGTCGCCTTCGTTATGCTGCTTCGTCAACGATGCGGCATAACTCATGTAAAGATCAGGTAAACTGATCGGACCCGCCCGGGACAGGCCCGGGCGGGTCAGCTTGCGATCAAGAAGAATTCAACCAGCGCTCAGGCGCGCCGGCTTCTTACTGGAGGGTCGCCGATATCGTGCGAATCGAAGCAGCGGCCTTCGCGCCGGCCTTCTTCTTTGGCGATGCGACTTTCGACTTGGCGGCCGCCTTTAGTGGCGCAGCGACAGGCTCAGGCTTCGGCTTGGCGGGCGCTATCGCCGGCGGCGCGACAACAGGCTCGGCCTTCGGCTCCGCAGCCGCTTTCACAGGCTCGGACTCAGGGGCGCTCTTGGGCTCGTCGACGGGCGCTTCAGGCGCGGCCGCCGCGAGTTCGGCCCGCACGGCCTCTTCGGCGAGTCGCCAATGCTCGGCGTGGCGGCCGTGGAGACGGCCCTCGCTCTCCCACAATGCATAGGCGCGCTCCCGCACAATTTGCTCAATTCCAGCTATATCCACAATATCCTTCATTCCCGTGCTCCTCGATTGCGTGGCCTGCGCTTCAGGTTGGGTCTCGCTCTAGCTCATTGAGAGCGTGTTCGCGACCGGCTAGCCCTCGGGCTCGGAAGGTCTGGTCGTTCGACCCGGCGCGACCGTTTTCGCCGCGCATGGTTAACAAATGGTTAGCGGCGGCGGGCGTTGCGCCGGCCGCCCGGCTTGCCGAGCGGCTTGGTCTCGGCCTATAGGCTCCGTGAGGGGGCTCGGCGTCCGCGCAGGGCGGCGAGTTTTCCTCATCAAAGCGGGATCTTAAATGCGCGCGCCGGGCGGACCCCGACTCTTGCTTCGGCGGCTCCGCGAAGTCATGGCGGAGCCCGTCACCGCACAGGCGCGGCTGGACCGCATCGTGGTTCTGATCGCCTCCAACATGGTTGCCGAGGTGTGCTCGGTCTATGTCGCGCGCGCCGACGGTCCGCTGGAGCTGTTCGCCACCGAGGGCCTCAACCGCGAAGCCGTGCATCTGACCACAATGCGGCCCGGCGAGGGCCTCGTCGGCCTGATCGCCGCCACCGCCGAGCCGCTGGCGCTGTCGGACGCGCAGAACCATCCCCACTTCTCCTACAAGCCGGAGACGGGCGAGGAGATCTATCAGTCCTTCCTCGGCGTGCCGGTGCTGCGCGGCGGCTCGACGCTCGGCGTGCTGGTGGTGCAGAACCGGGCGCGGCGCAGCTATTCCGACGAAGAGATCGAGGCGCTGCAGACGACGGCGATGCTGCTCGCCGAGATGATCGCGTCGGGCGAACTGCAGGGGATCGCAGGCGGGCAACCCTCGGCTGTCGCCTTGCGCAAGACCGTGGCGATGCAGGGCCAGCCGATCGCCGAAGGCCTCGGCCTTGGCCATGCCGTGCTGCACCAGCCGCGCATCGTCGTGTCGAAGATCGTCGCCGACGACGTCAACGCCGAGCTGGCGCGACTGGAGACGGCGATCGAGGCGATGCGCGCCTCGGTCGACGACCTGATCGACCGCAGCGACGACGGGGCCGAGGGCGAGCATCGCGACGTGTTAGAGGCCTTCCGCATGATCGCGCACGATCGCGGCTGGCTCAGGCGCCTGCGTGAGGCCGTCACCAGCGGCCTGACGGCCGAGGCTGCGGTCGAGCGGGTGCAGAACGACGCGCGCGCGAAATTGCAACGCCAGACCGACCCCTATCTGCGCGACCGGCTGCACGACCTCACCGACATCGCCAACCGGCTGTTGCATCAGCTCGCCGGGCAGAGCCTGGTGCTGAAGCCGGAGGAGCTGCCCGACAACGCGATTCTGGTCGCGCGCTCGATGAGCCCGGCGGCGCTGCTCGATTACGACCGTTCGCGGCTGCGCGGCGTGGTGCTCGAAGAGGCCGGCGCGGCGAGCCATATCGCCATCGTCGCGCGCGCGCTCGGCGTCGCCGCGGTCAGCGATATCCCCAACATTTCCGAGATCGTCGAGCATGGCGACGCGCTGATCGTCGACGGCCTCACCGGCGAAGTGCACGTGCTGCCGCCGCCCGAGGTCGAGGCGGCCTATATCGAGAAGGCGCGGCTGCGCGCCCGCCGGCAGGACCAGTATCGCGCGCTGCGCGACACGCCGGCGTTGACGCTGGACGGCGTTCCCATCGGCCTGCACATGAACGCGGGCCTGCTGATCGACCTGCCGCATCTGGAAGAGACCGGGGCGAACTCGATCGGCCTGTTTCGCACCGAACTGCAGTTCATGCTGGCCTCGCGCTTTCCCCGCCTCGAATCGCAGGAGACGCTGTATCGCGCCGTGCTCGACGCGGCGGGGGATTGCCCGGTCACGTTCCGCACGCTCGACATCGGCGGCGACAAGCGGCTGCCCTACATGAAGACGCACGAGGAGGAGAACCCGGCGCTCGGCTGGCGCGCGGTGCGCATCGGCCTCGACAAGCCGGCGCTGCTGCGCATTCAGATGCGCGCGATGCTGCGCGCGGCCTCGGGCCGGCGGCTGCGGCTGATGCTGCCGATGATCTCCACCGTCGACGAATTCCGCCGCGGGCGCACGCTGCTGGAGCGCGAGATCGCCTTCTTGCTGCGGCTGGGCCGCGTCGCGCCGGTTTCGGTCGAACTGGGCGCGATGCTGGAAGTGCCGTCGCTGCTGTGGCAGCTCGAGGAGATCGCGCATGTCGCGGATTTCCTCTCGGTCGGCTCCAACGACCTGATGCAGTATCTTTACGCCGCAGATCGCGACAACAAGCGCGTCTCCGGCCGCTTCGACACGCTGTCGCCGGCCTTCCTGAGGGCGCTGCGGCGCGTCGCCGAGGTCGGCGAGAAGGGTCTTACGCCGGTCGCCTTGTGCGGCGAGATCGGCGGCCGGCCGCTGGAGGCGATGACGCTGATCGCGCTCGGCTTCCGCGATCTCTCGATGTCGGCGACCTCGATCGGCCCGATCAAGGCGATGATTCTCTCGCTGCCGCTGCAGCCGGTGCGCGCCGAGGTCGTGGCGCTGCTCGAGCAGCGCGGCGATGGCGATTCGCTGCGCGAGCCGCTGCGCGAAATCGCCGAGCGCTACGACGTGAGGCTGTAGGCGTTTCGCGATGCGACGGAGCCGCCTGAGATCGCCTCCCCGCCTGGCGGGCGAGAGGGGTAGGGAGGGGGGAAGCCCCATCCTGAAAGGGCGACGGTTTTCACCTCCACCCCAACCCTGCCCCGTTATGGGGGAGGGGGCATTCGGCGCCTCATGAACCTAGACGGCCATCTCGACACGATTCTGCGCCGCCATCGGGAGCTTGGCGCGCGGCTCGCCGCAGGCGCGACGGGCTCGGACTATTCCGAGACCTCGCGCGAATATGCCGAATTGGAGCCGCTTGCCGACGCGATCCGCGACCTGCGCGCCAAGCAGATGGAGCGCTCCGATCTGGCGGCGATGCTCGCCGACCCCGCGCTGGAGCCCGACATGCGCGAAATCGCCGCAGCCGAAGTCGAAGAGACGGACGCCGCCATCGAGGCGATGACGCAGGAGATCCGGGTTGCGCTGCTGCCAAAGGACGCGGCGGACGAGAGCAACGTCATTCTGGAAGTGCGCGCCGGCACCGGGGGCGACGAGGCGGCTTTGTTTGCGGGCGATCTGTTCCGCATGTACGTCAGATACGCGGAGGGTCGCGGCTGGAAGGTCGATGTGCTGTCGATGAGCGAGGGGACGGCCGGCGGCTACAAGGAGATCATCGCCGAGATCGCCGGGCGCGGCGCCTATGCGCGGCTCAAGTTCGAGAGCGGCGTGCACCGCGTGCAGCGCGTGCCCGCCACCGAGGCGCAGGGGCGCATCCACACCTCCGCCGCCACCGTCGCCGTCATGCCGGAGGCGCGCGACATCGACGTCGACATCAAGGACAGCGATCTCAAGGTCGACACCATGCGCGCCAGCGGCGCCGGCGGCCAGCACGTCAACAAGACCGAATCGGCGATCCGCATCACCCATCTGCCGACGGGGATTATCGTCTTCGTTCAGGCGGAGCGCTCGCAGCACAAGAACCGCGCCCGAGCGATGTCATTGCTGCGCTCGCGCATCCTGGAGGGCGAGCGCGAGCGCGCCGACGCCGAGCGCGCCAAGGACCGGCGCGAACAGGTCGGCTCCGGCGACCGTTCGCAGCGCATCCGCACCTACAATTTCCCGCAGGGGCGGATGACGGACCACCGCGTCAATTTGACGCTCTATTCGCTGGAAAAATTCATGGAGGGCGAGGGGCTCGACGAGGTGATCGACGCGCTCGCCGCCGACCGGCAGGCGCGGCTGCTCGCCGAGCAGGCGGAGGGCTGAAGCGGCCCGTCTTATGAAAAACACGGCGGCGCACTATATATTTGGAAATTGCCGCGAAGCGGCGGAGATTCAGGAGGCGCGCGTGCGTGTGGGCTCGATCATCTGCATCGGCGCGACGCTTCTGGCGACGGCGGGGCCGGCGAGCGCCCAGTTCGGCGTTCCCTTCGGCGGTCCGGGCTTGTTGACGAGCCCCGAAGCCATCAGCGGCGCCATCGGCGCGGGCGCGGCGCATAGCGCACAGCAGCAGCAGCAATGCCAGCAGATCTACGCCGGACGCGAAGGACCGCGCACGGTGTGTTCGCCGTCGCAGAGCTCCGGACCGACGCCGCAGCGCTAGCGATCCGCGGGACCGTCGCGCTTCTCGCCGCGGGCGACGATGCACAACGCGCCGTCCGGCAGCGGCCGCTGCAGGGCGAGGGCCTCTTTGGCAGGCGCGGTCAGCCAAAGATCGACCTCGGCGCGGGTCGTCAGGATGACCGGCATCGCCTTGGGATGGATCGGCGCGACGACGGCGTTGGGCTCGGTGGTGAGAAAGGCGAAGAGATCGTTGGTCGTCTCGCCCTCCTTGACCTTCCTGACCGAGGTCCAGCGCGTCCAGATCCCGGCGAAGAAGGCGAGCGGGCGGGTCTCGTCGAGCGCGAACCAGACCGGCGGGCGCGAGCCGTCGGGCAGGGCCTCGTTTTCCGAAAACGAGGTGAAGGGCGCGACGCAGCGGTTTTCGACCCCGAGCCAGCGCCGCCAGTGCGGCGAGGCGGCGTTGCGCACGTTGGTGACGCCGGGGTCGGAGTTGCGGCCATTCAACGCAAAGGCGGGCGTCGGCATGCCCCATCGGGCGAGCGCGAGTTCGCGCCCCTGCGCCGAATTGCGCACGATCGGCGCGGAATAATCGGGGAAAACGCCGGGCAGCAGCGGCAGATTGCCGGTCGAGTCGCGTACGGCGTCGACGAACTCGCGAATCGCCTGCTGGCCCTTGGACAGGGAATAGAGGTTGCACATGCGGGGCAGCCTAAAGGAGGGCGCCGCGGATTGTCGATGCGCGTCGTATCCGCTTGCGCGCCGCCGGTTCTGAAGCCACATTGACCGGATGTCCGGACCTCTAGACCGCATGCCGGAGCCGAGCGCGCTGGCCGCCCTCGACGCGCGCTCGCGCGAGATCTTCCGCCGCATCGTCGAATCCTACCTCGCCAACGGCGAGCCGGTGGGCTCGCGCAGCCTGTCGCGGCTGCTGCCGATGACCCTGTCGCCGGCCTCGATCCGCAACGTGATGCAGGATCTGGAGGAACTCGGCCTAATCTATGCGCCGCACACCAGCGCCGGCCGGCTGCCGACGCAGGGGGGCCTGCGCTTCTATGTCGATGCGCTGCTGGAGTTCGGCGGGCTCGGCGACGACGAGCGCTGCCAGATCGAGCGGCGGGCGCGCGAGGCCGCCGAGGGCGGGTTCGAGAATGCGCTGACCCGCACGACGACGCTGCTCTCCGACCTCACCCGCGGCGCCGGCGTGGTGCTGACGACGAAAGACGACGTGCGCGTGCGCCATATCGAATTCGTGCGCGTCGAGCCGGAGAAGGCGCTGTGCGTTTTGGTCGCAGAGGACGGCGCGGTGGAGAACCGCATCGTCGCCATTCCCGCCACGATTTCCGCTTCCGCGCTGACCGAGGCCAGCAATTATCTCAACGCGCACGCGCGCGGCGGCACGCTCGCCGAGGCGCGGGGCAAGATCGAAGCGGCGCGCGACGCCGCCCGGCACGAGATCGACGAACTGGCCTCGGGCCTGGTCGACGCCGGCCTGGCCTTCTGGGCCGGAGCGGCGGGCGCGCGGCAGCAACTGATCGTGCGCGGCCAGGCCAATCTGATCGGCGCTTCCAACGAGGCGCAGGATTTGGAGCGCATCCGCCTGCTGTTCGCCGATCTCGAAACCCAGACCGACGTGATTGATCTGCTGCATCGGGCCGAGAACGGCGAGGGCGTCAAGATCTTCATCGGCTCGGAGAACAAGCTGTTTTCGCTGTCGGGCTCGTCGATGATCGCCGCTCCCCTGCGCGGAGCCGACCGGCGAATCGCCGGCGTGCTCGGCGTGATCGGCCCGACGCGGCTCAATTACGGGCGCATTGTGCCGATGGTCGAATACGCCGCGCAGATCCTCGGCGATCTCAGGCGCGGACGTTGACATTGCCGCGCCGGGCGGCGACGAACGGCGGCCTTGCGTGAGGAGGATGCCATGATCGCCGGCTATGCTTCGTCGCCGCATAATCTCGGCGAGGCGGTCCACCGGTTGCGCGCCAAATGGGGCGCGATCTTCGCCTTCGGCCTGCTTTTGATGCTGCTGGGCCTTGCCTCGCTCATGTTCGCGTTGTTCTCGACGCTGGCGATGGTCACGCTCAATGGCGTGTTGCTGCTGGTCGCGGGCGCCGCGGAGATCGGCGTCGGCATGCATGCGCGTTCCTGGAGGAGCTTCTTCTTCTGGGTGCTCGGCGGCGTGCTGTATATTTGGGCAGGCGTGTTCTGCATCCTCAACCCGCTCGCCGCTTCGGCGATTCTGACGCTTTTGATCGGCGCCGGGCTTGTCGCGGCGGGAGTCGTGCGCGCCTATCTCGGCTTTCAGCTGCCCCGCAGTCCCCGGCGCAGCATGGTGTGGCTTGGCGCGGCTGTGACTTTTCTGCTTGGCTTGACCATTATCATACACTGGCCGCTGTCAAGCGCTTACGTGCTGGGCACTTTACTCGGGGTCGACCTGTTGTTTAATGGCGCCGGGTGGGTTTCTTTCGCCTTAGGGCTGCGTGCGCTGCGCTGACTGGCGCCGGTCCGAAACCTGGAGCGTTTCATGACACAATGGGTCTATTCCTTCGGGCCGGAAAAAACCGAGGGCCGGGGCGCGATGAAAAATCTGCTCGGCGGCAAGGGCGCCAATCTCGCGGAAATGGCGTTTCTCGGGCTGCCGGTGCCGCCCGGCTTCACCATCACCACGGAAGTCTGCACCTATTTCTACGCCAACGACAAGACCTATCCCGCCGACCTCGAAGAGCAGGTGAAGGTGGCGATCGCCGCCGTCGGACGCCAGACCGGGCGCGTGTTCGGCGATCCCGCCAATCCGCTGCTCGTCTCGGTGCGTTCGGGCGCCCGCGCCTCGATGCCGGGCATGATGGACACCGTGCTCAACCTCGGCCTCACCGACGATTCGGTGAAGACGCTGGCGGTGACTTCGGGCGACGAGCGTTTCGCCTATGACAGCTACCGCCGTTTCATCCAGATGTACTCGAACGTCGTGCTCGAGGTGGACAGCCACAATTTCGAGGAGATCATCGAGGAGCACAAGGACAAGCGCGGCTACACGCTCGACACCGATCTCAGCGCCGGCGACTGGCGCGAGGTCATCGTCGACTACAAGAAAAAGGTGCTGGAGAAGACCGGCAAGCCATTCCCGAACACCCCCTGGGAACAGCTTTGGGGCTCGGTCGGCGCGGTGTTCAGTTCTTGGATGAACGCGCGCGCGATCACCTATCGCCGGCTCAACGGAATTCCCGCCGAATGGGGCACCGCCGTCAACATCCAGGCGATGGTGTTCGGCAACATGGGGCAGACCAGCGCCACCGGCGTCGCCTTCACCCGCAATCCCTCGACGGGCGCGAAAGAGCTGTATGGCGAGTTCCTCGTCAACGCGCAGGGCGAGGACGTGGTCGCCGGCATTCGCACGCCGCAGAACATCACCGAAGTCGCGCGCAAGGCGGCAGGCTCGGACCGGCCCTCGCTCGAAGCGATCATGCCGGAAGTGTTCCATCAGTTCGTCGCCACGACGGAGTTGCTGGAGAGACACTACAAAGACATGCAGGACATGGAGTTCACCGTCGAGCGCGGCAAGCTGTGGATGCTGCAGACCCGTAACGGCAAGCGCACCGGGCGCGCCGGGTTGCGGCTGGCGGTCGATATGGCCAACGAGGGGCTGATCACCCGCGAGGAGGCGATCTCGCGCGTCGAGCCGGCGACGCTCGACCAGTTGCTGCATCCCACCATCGACCCCAACGCCAAGCGCGACGCGATCGCCTCGGGCCTGCCGGCTTCGCCCGGCGCCGCGAGCGGCGAGATCGTGTTCTCGGCCGACGAGGCGGAGGCATTGAAGCAGGCGGGCCGCAAGACCATCCTGGTGCGCGTCGAGACCTCGCCTGAGGACATCCACGGCATGCACGCGGCCGAGGGCATCGTCACCACGCGCGGCGGCATGACCAGCCATGCGGCGGTGGTGGCGCGCGGCATGGGCAAGCCCTGCGTCTCCGGAGCCGGCTCGATCCGCATCGACTACAACAAGCAGCAGCTCTACGCCTCGGGTCAGACGCTCAACAAGGGCGATATGATCACCATCGACGGCGCCACGGGGCAGGTGTTCGCCGGCTCGATCGCGATGGTGAAGCCGGAACTGTCCGGCGATTTCGCCAAGCTGATGGAATGGGCCGACGCCGTGCGGCGCATGAAGGTGCGCGCCAACGCCGAGACGCCGCTCGACGCGCGCACTGCGCGCCAGTTCGGCGCCGAGGGCATCGGGCTCTGCCGCACCGAGCACATGTTCTTCGAGGGCGAGCGCATTATCGCAGTGCGCGAGATGATCCTCGCCGACGACGAGGCTGGCCGCCGCGCCGCGTTGGCCAAACTGCTGCCGATGCAGCGGCAGGACTTCGCCGAGTTGTTCGAGATCATGCACGGGCTTCCGGTCACCATCCGCCTGCTCGATCCGCCGCTGCATGAGTTCCTGCCGCATACGGAAACCGACATGGCGGAGGTCGCGAAATCGACCGGCGCCTCGGTCGAGAAGCTCAAGCTGCGCGCCAACGAGCTGCATGAGTTCAACCCGATGCTCGGCTTCCGCGGCGTGCGGCTGGCGGTGCGCTATCCCGAGATCGCCGAGATGCAGGCGCGCGCCATCTTCGAGGGCGCGGTGCAGGCTTCGAAAAAGGCGGGAACCCCGGTCACGGCGGAGATCATGGTGCCGCTGATCATGGGCCGTCCCGAGCTCGACTTGGTCAAGAAGATCATCGTCGATGTCGCCGAACTGGTCGCCAAGGAGACCGGCGTCATCGTGCCCTATCACGTCGGCACGATGATCGAGCTGCCGCGCGCGGCGCTCAGGGCGGGAGACATCGCCGAGAGCGCGGAGTTCTTCTCGTTCGGCACCAACGACCTGACGCAGACGACGCTGGGTCTCTCGCGCGACGACGCGTCGTCGTTCCTGGGGTCCTATACGTCGAAGAATCTGCTGCCGTGCGATCCGTTCGTGACGCTCGACCAGGAAGGCGTCGGCGAACTGGTCAAGATCGCCGCCGAGCGTGGACGGGCCACGCGCCCCAACATCAAGCTCGGCATCTGCGGCGAGCATGGCGGCGATCCCGCGAGCATCACCTTCTGCGAGAGCGTGCATCTCGACTATGTCTCGTGCTCGCCGTTCCGCGTGCCGATCGCCCGGTTGGCGGCGGCGCAGGCGGCGCTCGGCAAGAGCGGGGCGAACCGGACGGCGTAAGGGTTGGCGCCTCCCGGCGCCTTGCCTTAAGACTGCGCGGGTTCGAACAAGGAGCCCGCGCTTGTCCCTGGCCATGAGGCCGTCTTCGGACGGCGAGATCGTTGTTCCGCGCCCGGCGGCGACGGTGCTGCTCGTCCGCGATGGCGCGGAAGGCTTGCAGGTCTTCATGGTGGTGCGCCACCATAAGATCGACTTCGCCTCCGGTGCGCTCGTGTTCCCCGGCGGCAAGGTCGATCCGGAGGATCGTCTGCTCGCCGGTGACGACGACGAGCGCGCGGCCCGCGTCGCCGCCGTTCGCGAGACCTACGAGGAATGCGGAGTGCTGCTCGCGCGCGCGCGCGACGGCGGCGAATTGGCGCTATCGGCCGACCCGCGGCCGTTCCGCGAGCGGCTGGAGGCGGAAAAGCTGGAGCCGGCGCTCGACGCCTTGACGCCGTTCGCGCACTGGATCACGCCGCCGATCCTGGCGAAGCGCTTCGACACGCGCTTCTATATCGTGGCTGCGCCCGCGGATCAGACCGCGGCGCATGATGGCGGCGAGGCGGTCGATTCGGTCTGGATCGAGCCCGCGCGGGCGCTTCGGGAGGGCGCGGACGGCCGCCGCACGCTGGTGCTGGCGACGCGCCTCAACCTTGAGCTTCTGGGCCAGAGCGCCACGGCGGCCGAGGCGATCGCCACGGCGCAAAAGCGCCGGATCGTCACCGTCGAGCCGCAACCGCTGAAGACCGAGACGGGCTATCGCCTGACCATTCCGCTCGAAGCCGGCTATGGCGGCCCGCATTTCGACGTCTGATTGTCGCGCGGCTTGGCCATACGTCCGGTCCGGAGGCTCCATGCGAATTCCCCCGTTTTCGACGCCGGGCCGCTTTTGGCGCGGCAATCTGCACACCCACTGCAACCGCTCCGACGGCGCATTGACGCCCGAGCAGGTGGTCGAGGCCTACAAACGGGCGGGCTACGACTTCCTCGCCCTGTCCGACCATTTCCTTGGCCGTTACGACTGGCCGATCACCGACACGCGCGCCTTCCGCTGCAACAGCTTTACGACCCTCATAGGCGCGGAGCTGCACGCCATGGCGACGGAGGTCGGCGAGCTTTGGCATGTGCTCGCGGTGGGGCTGCCGCTCGATTTTCCCGCGGCGCGGCCCGACGAGACGGGGCCACAGCTTGCCGAGCGCGCCCGTGCGGCCGGCGCTTTCGTCGCCATCGCGCATCCCGCGTGGTCGCAGCTCACCGAAGGCGACGGCCGGACGCTGGCGGCGGCGCATGCGGTGGAGATCTACAACCACGGCTGCTTCGTCGAGACCGACCGCGGCGACGGTTTCTATCTGCTCGACCGGCTCTGCAACGAGGGGCGGCGGCTGACCGCCATCGCCACCGACGACGCGCATTTCCGCCACGGCGATCACGACGCGTTCGGCGGCTTCGTCGAAGTGAAGGCGGAGAGCCTCGATCCGGACGCGCTGCTGGCGGCGCTCAAGGCCGGCCAGTACTATGCGAGCCAGGGGCCGCGGCTGCTCGACGTCGAGGTGAGCCGCCACGAAGTTCAGGTCAAATGCTCGCCGGTCGATTCGATCGCCCTGGTGACCGGCACTTCGCGCGCGATCTCGCGCATCGGCCGCCATCTGACGCAGGCGACGCTGGAGGTCGCCGAAGCGAAGCGGCAGGCTTGGGCCGATCCCGGCGCGGACGCCTGGTTCCGCATCGTCGTCATCGACGCCGCGGGCAGGCGGGCCTGGACCAATCCGATCTGGGTCGATCAGCTGGAGGGCTGAAACGACAAACAGCCGGCGCCCCTTCGAGGGCGCCGGCTGCGGAAAAGTTGGCGACGGGAGTCGGGGCGGCGGTCAGGCCTCGGCTTCGACGACGGTCTTGGGCTTGAGAACCTGACGGCCCTTGTACATGCCGGTCTTCAGGTCGACATGGTGCGGCCGGCGCAGTTCACCGGAGTCCTTGTCCTCGACGTAAGTCGGCGCCTTCAGCGCATCCGCGGAGCGGCGCATGCCGCGCCGGGAAGGGGACGTTTTGCGTCTCGGAACAGCCATCGATGTCTCCAACGAAAAAAGGCCCGGTACGGCGGTTTCGCCAAACCGGGAGAAAGGTGACGCGCTCTTATCAGCACTTTCGCCGCCGCGCCAGCGCCATTTGCAGCCGCTGTGAGCCTGGGTTGGCGGCGCTGGCCGTTTCAATAACGGCGAGAATTCGTCACGATCTGTGCAGTCGTATGGCGGAGTTGCGGCAATACGGGACGGGGTTACGAAAAAGTCTTCGCCGTTCGTTGCGATTTTGTCACGGCCTGACCGGTTTTTTCACTATATGTTCAGCGCTCAGGCTTCAGTATTGCGGCCTTGCTTTTGCTCGCTTCGCGCCGCGACGGAGAGAAACGGGCGGCACAAGCCGGATTCAAGGAGTTTGCAACGATGATGCTGAAGTTTTCCGGCCTCGCGCTCGGCCTCGCGGCGGCGCTTTCGCTGGCGGGTTGCAATACGCCGGAAGGCCAGGGCGCTGGGGGCGGCGCGGTGATCGGCGGCGCGACGGGCGCCCTGCTCGGCGCGGCCATCACCGGTCGGCCTGGGGGCGCTCTGCTCGGCGGCGTCGCCGGCGCCGCCACAGGCGCGATGGTAGGCTCCGCATCGGCGCGCGCCCACGATCCCGATTATGCGCCCCCGCCGCGCCGCTGCGCAGAGTTCTACTACGACTACTATGGGCGTGAGCGGTGCCGAGCCTGGTACTGACGCCGCAGACGGACTGTGGCGCCTCGGGCGAGCCGTTCTCGCCCGACAGCGCGCTGGTCGATGTCGTCCTGCCCTCGCCCAATCACGGCGAGCGGCGCGGGTTCGCGCGTCCGAACAGCGTCATCCTGCACTATACCGGGATGCCGACGGCCGAGGCCGCGATCGCCCTTTTGCGCAGCCCCGCGGCGGAGGTGTCCAGCCATTACGTCGTCGGGGAGAATGGGCGGGTCGCCCAACTCGTTCCCGAGTCGCGGCGGGCGTGGCATGCGGGGGCCTCCTGCTGGCGCGGCGAGCGCGACATGAACTCGGCCTCGATCGGGATCGAGATCTGCAACGGCGGCCATGACGGCGGCCTGCCCGACTTTCCGGCAGCGCAGATCGAGGCGGCGATTGCGCTTTGCAAGGACATTTCGTCGCGTCACGAGATTCGTCCCGAGCTTGTTCTCGCCCATTCCGACATTGCGCCGGCGCGCAAACGCGATCCCGGCGAGAAATTTCCTTGGGCCGCGCTTGCCGAGGCAGGCGTCGGGCATTGGATCGAGGCGGCGCCGCCGTCTGCGCAGCGCTTGCTCTCGCGCGGGCAGGAGGGACCTCCGGTGCGAGGCCTGCAAACTCTGCTTGCGCTCTATGGCTACGACCTGGAGGCGAGCGGAGTGTTCGACGCACGCACTGAAACCGTGGTCGCCGCGTTTCAGCGGCATTTCCGGCCGGCGCGGGTCGACGGCGGCGTCGACGCCAGCACGGTGGATACGTTGCGAGCCCTGCTGGCCGGTCTATCTGGCCACAAGGGTTAGAGTATTACAATGCGTTCCCGTTAACCGGCGTTAACACATTTTTCAGGTCCTGATCGCAGACTCCGACAGCGGAAGCCATTCCGCCGCCTGTCCGCAAACGAGCGTGTCCATGAAAATATCCGTCCTTCGTATGATCTTGCTTTCTTTCCTGGTGGCTGCGGGCGGCGGCGCCGCGCGCGCGGGAGAGACGCATGAGTATGAAATCGCGGCCAACGACGGCTATGGGCTCGAAGACTGTCTTTCCGGCGGCGGCGAATGCGGCCGCGTGGTCGCCGACGCCTGGTGCGAGGCGCATGGCCACGGCCACGCGCTGTCTTACGGCTTGCGCAGCGCCATCGACGAGAAGGCGACTCCCGTCGCGGCGGTGGATGAATCCTATGTCGTCAGATGCGGCGACTGATCGTCACTTTATGAAATCGCTGCACTTGGGGACGTCGGTCTGGCTGCCCCAAGGCTGAATGGGCACCGTCGAGGTGGAGTTCTTCGGCGAGCCGTCGATCAGCTTGTCCGTGTAAGTCATGTAAACGAGAATGTTTCGCCGCGAATCGCAACCGCGGACGATTTGCATCTTCTTGAAAAACACGGAGCGACGTTCGGAGAACACGACGTCGCCCTGACTCGCCTTGCCGTTGAACTTTATCGGGCCGTATTGGCGGCAGGCCAGCGATATGTCGGACGTCTGCTCCGCAAGTCCGAGCGCGCCCATCAATCCGCCTTTCTCCGGCGCGGTGTAATGGCACGCCACGCCGTCGACCACGGGGTCGTCGACCCCGTACACGGCGAGCTTGTCATTGGGCGTCAACAGCTTGAACGTCGTCGACTTGCGGAAGATGAGGTCGGGATCGGTGGAGTCGGCGAGCGCCGCGCCGCTTGCTATCGCCGCCGCCAACGCCGCCGCCCAAGCTATGCCTCTGACCATGATTCGAACTTCCTCAAGTGGCGCGCCCGTACGGGCCGCTCGCAGCGGTAAATGGGGTCCAAGGCTCCGGCCGCAAGCGAGCAATCCAAGTTTGCGATGGAAATTAGGCAAAAAAAAAGTCCCGCGAGCCTCTAGGCTCGCGGGCGGAAGGTCGAATGGCGGAACCAACTTTCGGGTCTCGACCCTTGCCTTCGTTTGGCGTTAAAGGCGGAGCGACCCGAACCGGCGGGCGGAAAAGAGAGAATGCAGGCTGAGCGCATGAATGTTTTGATTCTGGGATCAGGCGCCCGGGAGCATGCGCTGGCGCAGGCCGTCGCGCGGTCGACCTCGCTCGATCGACTTTTTGTCGCGCCGGGAAATCCGGGCTGCGAGGCGCTGGCGAGTTTGCTCGCACTTGCGCCGACCGACTCCCGCGCGATCGTCGCCGCCTGTCGCGAACATCGAATCGATTTCGTGATCGTCGGCCCGGAGGCGCCGTTGGTGGCCGGCGTCGTCGACGATCTCGCCGAAGCAGGCGTCGCCGCCTTCGGTCCGAGCCGCGCCGCGGCGCGCCTCGAAGGCTCAAAAGGCTACACCAAGGACTTTTGCAGGGAGTTCGGCATCCCCACCGCCGCTTACGAGAGGTTCGACGACCGGGCGGCCGCGCTCGCCTATATCGGGCGCCAGGGGGCGCCCATCGTCGTCAAGGCGGACGGGCTCGCCGCGGGCAAGGGCGTCGTCGTCGCGTCGACGGTTCTAGAGGCTCAAGCCGCGGTCGAGGCGATATACGAAGCCCACACCGGAGCCGAATGCGTCATCGAGGCCTGTCTACACGGGGAGGAGGTCTCGTTCTTTGCGCTCTGCGACGGCGAACGGTCCATCGCCTTTGGCGACGCCCAGGACCACAAGCGCGCAGGCGAGGGCGACACGGGCCCCAACACAGGCGGAATGGGCGCCTATTCGCCCAGCCCGCTGATGACGCCGGAAATGTCCCGCCGCGTCATGGACGAAATCGTGCGGCCGACGCTGGCGGGAATGCGCCAGCGGGGGGCTCCGTTTCGCGGCGTCCTGTTCGCCGGCCTCATGATGACGGAAGCCGGGCCGGAATTGCTGGAGTACAACGTCAGGTTCGGCGACCCCGAGGCCGAAGTGATCATTCCGCGATTTCAGGGGGACTTGCTGACTTGGCTATGGCTGGCGGCGACGGGCGAACTGCCTGAGGAGCCACCGCCGTTTTCCAGCGAGCACGCCATGGCGGTAGTGATGGCGGCCAAGGGATATCCGGGCGCGCCGGTGCGGGGCGACGAAATAGGTGGGCTTGAACCAGCGGCCGAGCTCGCCGGCGTACGCGTTTTTCACGCGGGAACGCGCTGGCAGGGCGAGAAAATAGTCGCCGATGGCGGCCGCGTGCTTGTCATGACGGGCTTGGCCTCAGACCTCGCCGGCGCGCGCGAAAGAGCTTACGCCGCCGTTCACACCGTGAAATGGGACAGCGGCTTCTTTCGCAAGGACATCGGCTACCGCGCGCTCCCGTCGAAATCCTAGGGCGGCGTGATCAATGATGCGCCCGTCTGCGCTGCACCCGAGCGCATGAACTCTGCTCCGGAAATCACGTTCCGGCCAGGACGCTGAACCTGCAGCGCGCGAATCGACGCGGCTCCGCAGGCGATTGTCATCCTATCGTCGAGGATTTCGCCTGGCTGACCGCCCGGTTCGGCCAATTCGGCGCGCAGGACTTTCAGCCGCTCGATCGTTCCTCCCGCCTGGAAGCCGGTAATCGCGCCCGGAAACGGAGACAGACCATGAATATGATTTCTCACGCCGACAGCTGAAGCCGTCCAGTCAATCGGCGCCTCGGACTTGTCGATCTTCTTCGCATATTCCACGCCCGCCAAGCTCTGTGGCGTAAACGCGAGTCGTCCGCCAATCAGCGCCTCCCAATTGTCGCTGATGGTCATGCCCGCAAGCTCGGCGAGACGCGCGGTAAGTTCCCCGCTGGTTTCTCTCGGATCGATAGGCGTTCGCAATTCGCCTGCGATAGGTCCGGTGTCGAGACCGACCTCCATCCTCATGATGGAGACTCCCGTCTCGACGTCCCCCGCCATTATGGCGCGTTGAACAGGCGCCGCTCCGCGCCATCTTGGCAGCAGGGACGCGTGCAGGTTGAAGCAGCCGAGCCGAGGCGCCGCCAGGACCTCGGCGGGCAGCAACAGTCCGTAAGCGGCGACAATGGCGATGTCGGCGCCATATTCGCGCAGTTTGGTCTGCGCTTGCGTGTCCCGAAGCGTTGAAGGCGTTTCGACGTGTATCCCCAGGGATTCAGCAGCCAAATGCACCGGGCTTCTTGTGACCTCCAGCCCGCGCCGGCCCGCCCGCTTCGGCGCCTTCGTATAGACAGCCGCGACTTCCGCGCCGGTCCTGACCACAGCCATCAGGCTCGGGACGGCGAAGGCGGGCGCGCCCATGAATATGATTTTCATGGCGGCGCAGTTATCATCCGCCCGCCGGGCGGTCAAAGAGCGCCGCCGCGGGAGTAGGAGCAGTGATGCCGGACGCCACACAGCGCCTGACGATTAGGGTATATTACGAGGACACGGACTTCTCAGGGCGAGTCTATCATGCCTCGTATTTGCGCTTCTTCGAGCGCGGCCGGACGGAGTGGCTGAGGGCGGTTGGATTTGAGCACAACCAACTTGCGGCGTCGAGCGGGATCGCCTTCGTCGTCAGCAAACTTCAGGTGGAATTCGTCGCCCCGGCCTTCATCGACGATTTGCTGGAAGTGGTGACGGAGCTCGAGACGCCGCGCGGCGCCGTGATGAATTTCCGCCAGATGATTTCGCGCGACGGCGTCGTCCTGGCGAACGGCGCCGTCGATGTCGTCGCGATTAAGGCGAACAGAGCTGTGCGTCCGCCGCGAGAGCTGCTTCAGGCTTTCGCGCAGATCAGGCGTCGATAGCCCGGTCGATGCGATCGGTCAGGGCAATGAGCCGGACGGCGAGCCGGTCCTCCAGCTCGTGCAAGTCGGACCGGGTTGGCACCGCCCCCATGGCCTCCCTCAGCCGGAAGTGATCGTCGTGGAGCTGGGCGAAACGCTCCGCCAAACGCAACATCGTTGCGTCGTTGGCGTCGCGCAGCGCTTCGAATTCATCGCGCTGGCGACCCTGACTGCTTTCCAGCTTCTCGATTCGTATCATCAGCCGCCAGACGAATGCGATCCCGCTCGCAACGGCAGTTATAAGGAGGGTCAACGCCCATTGCAGCAGGCCCCAGCTTTGACCCTCACTAGCGCTCATAGCCATTTCGCAGTCTCGTTGTTTCGAATGATCTCTCGCCCAAGCGCGGTGTCGCCGTTCAGGGCGGCAAAGCAGAGTCACAGGACTCCGCTGAGACCATAAAACACCGCCTGATTTCTTCGGATCGCCTCGATCTGTGTCGCCGACAAGCTCTGGCGAGAAAGCAGCACTTCGCAGATGTCTCCGGGCCAGCCGAAGCCGCCAGCCGCAGTGTTGCCGATAGTAAGATTGTTGGCGTCTGAAATCGTCCCCGCCGGCTGAGTTGAGCTTTGATAAGATAACCCGGCTCCGTCAATGCCGAAGTTGGGGATGTTGGAAAGCGAGGCGTAGCTGTAAGTCGCATCGAAGATATGACCGCCGGCGGACGGCATGAGAGTTGACGAAGTCCACGCGCCGTTTACGCTTGACGCGTATGTCGTGAATTGAGGATACCCGAAGCCAAGCGCAAGCGCGCCGGACACCTCCCAACCCGACCCACCGTTGGCCTTCGAGAGTAAGCGCATGGCGTTCGTGATCGTCGCCGTCTTATTGTGTACCACGGACGCAAACCCGCCCGTGGCGAAGAGGTTATTGGTAGCCGTGTTTTGCGTGACGGTGAGGAACGCGTTGCCGCCATTTCCCCAAACGCCACAGGCTGCATAGTTCAGACCTGACCCTTCGATCGTCAGGGCGGGCTGGGTCGCAGCCGTCGTATTGCGAGCGCTGTTGGAATTGCCAGATTGATCGTACTCTGTGGTGATGTAACAGGTCGTGCCCGCGCAGAAGCTCGAGAGCGCTGATCTGTCTGCGGAGCCTGACGCGTCGGCAAAGAAATCGACGCTGGCAGAGTCGCTTGCGCGACGAATATTGCACAGCGGCCCCGTGTAGGCGAAGGACAGGCGTCGTGCGCAGGAATAGGCGCCAGCGACGTTGGTTGTTGAAGGCAGGAAATCGAGCGGGCCAACCTTGTCCATAGGCGCCCCGTTTGAGTTGCCCGTGACCACGGACGCAACGGGCAGAGCAGGCGCGTTGTATTCCCACGCCGAGGGCAAGTTGGCTACGCCGTCGAAGCGCCAAAGCGAAGCAGAGCCGATTGCAAACAGAGGCGCGTTCGTAGTGCTGTAACCGATGGATATGTTAGAGTTATGGGCGAATGCGGCGGTGATGCCGTTATCCACGCCGAGAATCGACGTTGCAGCTTCACTTAGCTGATCCACGACAGTGAGACCGTTCACATCGGGGGTCGGGTTTGACCCGGTGAGTTGCACGTCGTAGGTGGCGGACCCCGTTTCGCATTCGATCTCTAGCGTCTCGCTGATGTTATGAAGCGTGCCGGTAGCGTTGTTGTCAAACATAGAAACGCAGGGGCCTGTTGCCTGTTGGGCAACATATAAATGCAGCGTACGTAGACCTTCAACGGAACCGATCCACAAAGGCGCCCCCTTATAAGTAACGCCGTAGTAGCGGAGCGAGCCGCCGAATATGTTGTTCTCCGTAAATGTGTAGTAGGTGTCCGCTGGCCAGTTTACGGTTTGAAACGGCGACGAGACGCCCCAGTGGTTCTGACCATCCATCACCATTGCGAACTGTCCTACGTTTGCAACGAGAACAGAAAAACCCGAGCCGGCGCCTCCGATCGAGGCCGCTGGGGCGGTCAAGGCGTCATTGATTGCGTACTGCCTTCCCTGATTGGTGAGCGTCACGCTCGCGACGGCGCCGCCCGAGACCACGATGTTGGCTACGGCGCCAAATCCGGTTGCGGATCCGGTCAGCGCGACGCCATTGTAGGTTCCGTTGACGTAGCCGCTTCCGCCGGTGACGGCGCCCAGCGCGCCTACGACGCCGACATTGGAACCGTTGTTCCGGATAATGGGAGAATAGTAGGTCGTCGATTCCGAAGCGGCGGAGTACAGCCCTGCAAAGGTAAAGGAGCCGGTGATCTCAAGCCCGTAATGTGTGTGAATGCAGCAGGCCGCAGTTGCGGGGGAGGTATTCCCCTCCTGAAGCCCGATCATCGGCGGCGAGGCGGCGGAGCCGATTATTGAAAGCCTGTTGAACTGTACGTTCCTCGATCCCAGTGCGTCGAGGCAGATGTTCCCGGCGCCGGAACACGCCAGCGTGAGATCATCGATAATCAGCCGCGCCCCGCCTCCGAATCGAGTGAACCCGGTCGCGTTGATCCGAGTTACCGCACATGCAATTCCCGTTGCCGCGAATCCGCCAACCAGACGAACCGGCTGATCGCCCGTATACGCCGAGGACGCGCGTGCAGCCGCCAGGGCGGCGTTCAGGTTGGCGGTGTCAGTCGTAGCGGAGCCCGTACAGCCGCCATAGTCGGCGACATTGATGACGGATTCGGGGGTGGTGGTAAGCGAGCCGCTCGGGGAAACGCCCAGTGTCGATCCGGTGCCGCCCTCCGACGCCGGCAGAGCGGTGGTGAGACCGTTCAGCGATGTGATATCACTGTTTGCCCCGGCTGCCGCCGAGCCCAAGTTCGTCCGAGCGTCCCCTGCATTGTTGGCGCCCGTGCCGCCGTCCTCTACCTTCAGAATCGGGGGGGCGACCTGGGCCCAGGTCGAACTCGCACTCCAGGCGAGCAGGAAAAAGAGGATAAGCGAGCGTCGTGTCATTGCGCTATCACCACATATCCCGAATTGTTGATGAACGCCTGCCCGGTAGGGACAGGCGCGCCTGCGCCGGACTGTACGGAAAGAGCAGCAAATACTGCCTGCGACAGGCCGGCGAGTTGTGAGGATGTCATGCCCGCCAGTGCAGAGGCAAGGCTCTCGGGTTGCAGGGCCTGGAAGGCTTGCGCCAGCGCCGCCGGGATTGGAGATGCAATCGAGCGCGGCACGGTGTCAGGCGCAACGAGAAGCGATACCTGGGCGACTTGCGGCGAGCCGATCGAAAGCGTCGAATTTGCGAAAATCTCGCGTGTGCTCACGCCGTCGCTGACGGCCAGGCTGAGATCTTGAACGCCAATCGGCCAGGTCGCCGTGCTGTTGGCGAGAGCGACGACATTCATGACGTTGCTCGAAGGCCCAGAAACCTGTATCTGACCGCCGCTCGACGACAATGTCGCGAAGGAGCCGACGCTCAGCGTGAACGTGAGGCCGACAAGGTCGATCGGCGTCACGGCGTCGTCCAGATAGAATGCGATCGCCAATCGCCAGTCTTCATCAGGCTGTACGCCGTCGGAAACTTGTATCAGCGGCAAGAGAGTGAGGGTTGACATGTTCCGTCGCCTTTCCTGGCGCCTGCGGTCAGGGTTGCGGGAGAGTGTGGTCGATGCATCGGTGGCCGCGACGCGCTCGGCGCCGAATAGCGGCGCTCAAACGACTTGCGACGAGGTCCTATGCGCAGCGCCGGACCGTCAGAAGTATTCAACAACGATGGCGTATCCAGCGCCGCCGGCGCCGCCCGCGCCCGCCGTGCCGCCGTTCTGCGCGGAGCCTCCGCCCCCGCCTCCGCCGCCGCCAAACCCCTGACCTCCCGAGCCGGCCGCGCCGCTCGTCGTCGAACCGCCGCCCCCGGCGCCATTGCCAGCGAAGCCAGGCGCGGCGGTGGGCGCGTTTCCGTTGGCTCCTGCAACGCCGGCCGCTCCGCCCAGAGCGGTCTGATACGCGCCCGAGGCGCCGCCTGCGGGAGCGTAACCGCCGGCTCCGCCGGAGGAGGTCGCGTTGGCCGCGCTGACGCCGCCGCCGCCTGCGCCGCCAGATGCGCCGAAGAGGCTGTTGCCGGAGGAGGCGCCCGCGGCGCCGTTGACTCCGCCGCCGCCGCCGCTGCCGCCGCCTGGATTGAAGACGGCTGTGCTAGCGGCTCCGCTTCCGCCGGCGCTGCCGCCGATAGCGGCGCCGCCGCCTGTCGAGCCGGCGCCCGCGCCCGCGCTGCCGATCAGACCGCCGCCGCCGCCGCCGCCCGAATTGGCGGCAAGTTGGCCGCCCGCGCCGCCCGCGCCGCCGAGCGCTTTGAAAAACGTTCCGAATTGAGAGGATCCGCCATTTCCTCCATTTCCGCCGGCTGTCGAAGAGACGGTCGCGGCGGCGCCCGCGCTTCCCGCGGCTCCTATCGTCACCGCCGCCGAAGCACCGATCTGGACGGCGAACAAGGAGCCGGCCGCTATGCCTCCGCCTCCGCCCCCGGCGCCCCCGGAGCTGGCGGTCGATGCAGCCTGCAGCGCGCCGCCTCCGCCCCCGCCGCCGCCGCCAATCAGATAGACGTCGCACTTCGCCAGGCCTGGAGTCGGAATGTAGGTTCCGGTGGCGGCGAAGGTCTGGATGTTGATTGAGCGGCCGGCGACGATCCAACCGTTCGAACCATTCGAGACGAGCCGGCAGTGTCCGTATGGCGTGACGATCTTGGCGCCGGTCTGGCCGGCGATCGTGTCCGACCCCGCGCGCGATATCGTTATCGTGTTGGTGAGGCTGACCGAGCCGCTCTCGTCGACGATGACAAGCGCATGCCCGGAAGGAAAGCCGCTGGCCACCGGCAGAGTCACGGTGCGGGCGGCGCTTATCGAAGTGAACGCGATCTCACGATCCGTCGTGAGAGCGACGTAGTTCGCGTCGGCGACCGCCGTGCGGGCGTTGCCCAGCGTCACGGCTCCGGTGGATTTGTCGAGGCTCAGAGCGGAGTAGTAGCTCGAACCATTCGGGGAAACCTTGAAGGTGAAATTGTCGTCGCCGAGCAAGCCGATCTGCGCGCGTGCGGAGAATCCGTCCTGGAAAAGCACGGAGGCCGCATTGGCCGTCGCCGACTTGTTCACAGTCAACGAGAAATTCGCGCCGTTGAGCAGCGCCGATGAGCCATAGACGCTCAACACGTTCGACGGGTCGGGCGCCGTGCCGACGCCTACGTAGCTGAAAGCGTCTACGGTCTCGTTGTTGAGTAAGGTCCATTTGGAGACGCCGTCGCATTCAAGCAAGACCGACGTATATGGACCGTTCATGACGAACGAGGACGCGCCGTTTATCGTGTCCGAGCCCGAGCTGTCGATAGTGATCGTGTTGGAGGACGAGCAATTTCCCGACTCGTCGACGATGCGCAGAAGCGCCGTCGCCGGATAAGCGCTCGCCGCCGGGAGAGACACCGTCCGCGAGGCCGTGAGGCTGACATAGGCGATGAGACGATCCGTTGAAGTGATCGTCGTGCTGGCGTCGGCGACGGCCCGGCGCGCCGAGATCGCGACTTCCGACAGTTTCGCCGCGGCGAAACCGCCCGCCGTCGCGCCGTCGCCGACAATCATGCGATTGTTTGTCGTGTCGACGACGATTTCGCCTTGAGCAGGCGTGAAAGCAGCAATATTCGCCGCCGTGTCGCGGCGGTGCTTGACCTGGACGCTCATTTAGGAACTGCCTCGACGAGTGATGAAAGGGGTTTCCCGATCGAGAGAGCGCGCGGCGGCCCTCGCCTCGGCTCGCGGCCAAGCCGTCCTTTGGTCAGCGGCGAACTCGCCAGCGAACATATGGCCGGCCGATACGCCGTGTGTTGACGACGCCGGCGCGTTCGATCACTCCAAGCGCCGCCAGGCGGCAGAGCGTCACCGAGACGTTTCTGCGGTCGGCGCGAACTTTGCTGGCGATCTCTTGCGAAGTCGCGGCCCCGCTGCGCAACGCCGCCACGATTTGAGCGATCTTAGTCATCATGGCGAGGGCCCAAACAGGTGGACGGAACGCGCCTGTGCGCGGTCGGGATCAGATTGTGGTCAGCCGACGAAGACCGAGATGAGCGCCGTGACGTACCGCCTCGTCGACGGCGCGCAGCATTTGCGACGAATTGGCTCGCATCCATTGCGACACCGAGCCGCCGTCGATCGCGCTGACGTGGAAGTGCGTCGTCGGAGTTATGGAGACATTTGCGCCTCCAGCTTGGCCGGCTTGCGAACCTCCGGAAAGGAGGTCACGGAACGTCCCGGCCTCCGCCGCGGGCATGATCAGTTCGTTGTGATGCACGAGCGTCAGCATGTCGGCGGGGACGCTCCACATTCCGATATCGGCGGACGCCACCGCGCCCACGGCGCTGGCGACCGTCGCCTGCGCGGCGGCTGCGGGGCCGACCGCCATGGGGCCCATGATTGGCGCCAGGAATCCGAAAACGCCGGCGAAAGCCTCGGCGGCGGAACCCAGAATGGACCGGATCATCGCAGCCCCCTGCGATGCGAGCGAGGCCGCGGCTCCAGCCCCTTCGAACGCGGCGCGCGACGCTGTTCCGCTTGCGGTGGCGGCGGTTTTTGCCGCCTCGCCGGCGATCCAGCGGACAACCATGCTCTCGCCGAATTCTATGAAGTCGATCAGCAACTGCGCGAGCGTCTTGCGGAAGGCGTCCCGCCAGGACTCTGTGCCCATGATAAGGCCGCTCAACTGGGAATTGAAGGCCTTGGTCACGGTATTGCCGAAGCGCTCATAGGCCAAGGTCTGCTCTGCAAGGCTTTGCTGCGTCACCTGTGCGAGCTGTCCCTGCTCCTGCCGCTCCATCTGCGCAATCTGATCGTCGATGCGCTGCCGCTGGGCCAGGGACTCCCCGGCGAGGTCCCGCCGGCGGTTCATCAGATCGAGCTCGAGAGCGTAGGTCTGTTCGATCGCGTCGCGCGAGGACTGCAGCCGTGACTGCTCGCTCATCTCGCCTGACTTCGCGGCTTCCGCATACGCCGAAAGCAATTCGTTCAGGCCTTCCTTCTCCATCCTGATACGGTCAGTCATCGCCTCCTGTGCGGCGCGCAGCGAATCCGCGTAGGCGGCGTTGTCGCCGCTTTGAACCGCCTGCATCGCGCGAGCGTGAGACTCCGCAAGCGCAGCTCCGAGCGCCGCGTATTTGCTGTTGATGTCGGCGATCGGAGCGGCTAGACTCGCGAGCGCCTCGCGCGCGGAGGCGATTCCGGATTCGAAGTCGGTCGTCGAGGCGCTGAAATTGACGGAGACATTCGCGTCGGTCATGTCCACTCCAGCATGATGGGCTACGCGCTGTCCGCGTTCACGGAAGCGCGGTCTGCAACTCGGCGACCGAGGGCCGCCGGGAGGAGGAGGCGGCGCCCGACTCCTGATAGCGCAGCGCAGCAGCGATGAGCCAATGGGCGGGAGGTCGCTTTCGCCACTCCGCGCGCAGCGCCCGCAAGCGCGGAATAGTCAGACCGTCGAGCGCGGCGTCCCAGGTCCAACCCGTCGCCGCTACGACTTCGGCGATCAGGACGTCGAAATCGATTTTCCCATCTCGGGCGACGCCTCCGCCGTCGCCGGTTGTGCGCGTAGTCCTGCGGCTTCCGCCACTGCAGGGAGCGCTGCGAGCAAATCGGCGACCGTGAAAGGCAGCGCGAGGAACTCATCGAAGGTGAGAGCGGAATCGACAAACGAAACGGCGCGCCAGGTTGCGGTCGCGAGTGCGTCGATCTGCTCCTCGGCCAGCGCGGCGTTTCCAATCTGCGCCGCTTCGGAATAGGCCTTGAACAGGGCCGGCTGGACCGACTTGATGACCCGGAACGGCAGATGCGGCAGCGCCCAGCGCCGCCCGGCGAGTTCAATGACGAAGCTCTCCTCCGTCACGCCGCGTCTCCGAAGTTGAGCTGACACACCTGACCGGAGGCGTTCGCGAAGCACTGGAAGTCAAGCTCCGGCATCACGAAATCCTCGAGTTTGGTGCCGAAACTCAGCTTCTCGGCAACGCAATTGTAGAGGAACAGCGAGAATTGCTTGCCCGTCGTGGGATCGGACGCAAACAGATTGGCGGAGAACGAGATCGACGGACCGATGAGCTGCGAGGTGACGAGCAGGCTCTCTCCGGAACCAACCACGGAATAGGTGTAAGACACAAGCACGGCCGCACCCGCGTCAGCAGAGCTGAATGTGTAGACCCCGCCCGAAACGGAGTACTGACCGACCGTCGGACCCGATGCGACCGCCTTGAGCGGAAGGCCCGTCGAGGCGTAGATGACGCCCTGATCGGCGACGAAAGTGGCGTGGAAGGTGGTCGAATAGGTGAACGGCGAGACCGCCGGCACAGAGGTCGTCTCGCCGAACTGCGTCTGCACACCGCCAACGCTCGGGTTGACGCCGAAGAACAGATTGCCGAGCGCCTGACCGGAGATGCGCGCAAGCTTCGCTTTGCCGCTCATCTTGCGGGTTCCGCTGCCGATCGCGACGGGAAAGTTGTTCTGGCCATAGAGCGCTTTGGTGGTGGTGGCGATGTTGAGCGTCACCTCCTGGGCGAGGCCGAAGTTGATGGGCGAACCGCCCGTCGGCGTGCCGATAAGCACGCCGGAGCCGAACACATACATGGGGGTCTCCGGGTTGGGATTGGGCGGCGGCGCCGCGTGTTGCAGCTGGCGGGGCGAATCACGTGGTTGAATACACGGGTTGGATGGGTCAACCGAGCGCATCTTGGCTGACGTCTATCGACCGACGCTGCCGGTGAAGTTATGCCTGAACATTTTTTGCGGTTGCGACTATTGACTTCAGATAATCCGTCGTGGCCGACGGTGATTTCCACACGTGGTGGGAAGGACGCTTCTGGAAAAGCGCGGGAGACACCGCCTCATTACCAGCCCCGGGTGGCTTTCCATATCTTGGATGAATAGGCGGAGTTCGCCTGGCGTCTAGCGGATTGGTGTTAGCGCTGTAGGTTCGGCACGCTCCCCAATATCAACGTGATACGGATTGAACTACCCGACGCCGCCGATCCCCTGTCCGAGCCCCAACTCGATCCTCGCCTCCGCAACGGTTTTGACGCCTGCATTGACGAGGATCGAAATCGTCTGCGCCTGTTGCAGCGGATCGATCGCGTCGTCGCCGACCCAGGAGAACTGCAGATCTGGCTCGTTGAAGCAATCGGTGATCACCCGGTCGAGCGCAGTCTTGACCCAGGCCTTCAGCGGCACCAGCCCTTCCTGCGCCGCCTGCGTGCGTAAAGTCTCCGAGGTCGCACGATTGACCTGGGTCACGAATGCGGAGGCCGGGACGGAGAAGGCGTAGCAGATCAACCGCGCCAGCCATTCGTCGTACAAGTCTTTCAACGGCGGCTGACGGGTCTCGGTCAACTTGAAATCCGCCGGCATGAACTTGATCATTCGCCGGCGCGCGAGGTTGCCGCTCATCAGGGCGTCGAAGTAATCCTGGAACTGTCGGATCTGATCGACCGTCCAATCCTTCGGCAAGGTCGCGAAGGAATCGGGTATGGAGCCCGTGTTGTAGTAGTCGAGTGTCGCCTGGTCGCGCCGGAGCGCAATGTTCACGCTTAGTGCGATCTGTTCGACTGGAGAGAACCCGTAGAGCCGACTCGATCGTGCATTCCGTGGCAGGTAGAACAGTTCGTCCGCCGTGAAGTCGGCAGCGGGCACGCCGTGCAGGACCTGCTGATAGGCGGGGTCCGGCGGAGCGGGCGAGCGGCCGTCTTCGCCGATCAGAGGTTTGATTGTGGCGCCGTCGACGACGTCGAGCGAATACAGGCCCCCGGCCCGCGTATAGCGCGGATAGAGGCAGGCCGCATCGATGACCAGCATGTCCTCGACGAGGATGCGCAGCCAGGTTGAGAAATCGTGCCGCCGATCGGGCCTCGCCAGCAAACCGCGGACGGCCGCGCAGCGCGCCTCGGCGTCCGGCCTGGCGCCCGAGGCGCGCGCCCGCACCGTCCAGTTGAGCGCCGCGATCTGATCCTTGCGCGTCTCAATCACCATGCGCAGAAGCGGCAGCGCGTCGGCGAGCGCCCGCAGTTCGGCGAATGAGAGCGCGCTGTCCGAGCGCGGCGTATAATTGATGTTGAGGCCGAACGGATAGTCCCATTGCCGTCCCTTCACCGTAGGCGGCGCCTGGGGAACGAGCGGCTGTTGCGGCCCGAACCAGCTTTCAGGTCCGGCCCCGGAGATGACGAATCGCGCTGCCGCCGTTAGGCGAGCGAAGACGCTGGCGGGAATGGGCGTTTCGACGCCTCCTGAAGGCATGCGACAAGTCCTTTGCTAGGTCGGGCGTTGGCGGCGTTCGGCGAGCTCAGGGACCAATCAGGCGTACGCTCGCCACGGCGAGCCCGTCGCCGTCGAGGTCGCCGGTGTCACGCACCGGCACGCCGATGATCTTGCAGTCGTAGACGGCGCCGCCCAGCGTCTGGCGCCCTTTGGCGAGATCGGCGCCTGCCGGCGCCAGCGCAGCGTCGAGCGCGTCGAGCGCCAGATTGATCGAGGAGGCGCCCGGCCGCGAGGGATCGCGGGCGTCGAAATACATGATGAGCTTGGCCTCGTAGGTGCGGCGCGGAGTCGCCGGCGAAGTCCACTGATAGGTCTCCGGCCCGGACTCGAGCTGAAACAACGCGGGACGCTGACCGGGCGGCACCTCGCTCCAGAGTTTGATCCGGCGCGAGGCGAGTCCCCAGGCAAACGCGACCGAGACGCGTTGGAATAGGGCGGAGAACGCAGCTTCCCGACTCATGGTTTGTCCCAGGCTTGCGTGACCGCAGCCGAGAAGGCGGCGACAATCTCGTCGCTCGCCTCCTCCAGACTGGTTAGGAGATAGGCGCGGGCGGGCAGCGTCGACCCGGGATGGTTGACGCGACGCGCGAAGCACAACGCCCCGCCGGCGAGAAAGGCGAGCGCGTGCGCCTTGTCCGGCAGGATCTCATGCGCCGAGGTGCGTCCGCCATATTCCTGAATGGCGGCGTATTTGACGTCGCCCATCGAACCTATCGTCGCCGTCAGCGTATCGCCGTTGTTGAGGACCTCAGCCGATATCGACGCTTTCAAGGCGCCGGACCTTGTCGCCAGAACCTGTCCCGACAGATTCTCGTCCCGAATTCGGGCGACGAGCGTCGCCGCCTGCTCGCGCGCCTTGGTTTCCAGCTGCGCTCTCATAAGGAACGGAAGGTCGGCGAGGCGCCGGTCCAGGGCCTCGGCGCCGTCTAGAGTCGCGAACATCAGAAAGCCGTGCGCTTGTAGGGAGAAATCAACGCCAGCACCGCGTCGGAAAGCCCCGAGAGGTCGTAGCTGATTGTTTCCTGACTGCCGAGCGACTTCGAACGCAAGCCGATCCTGTCGGCGGATCGGAACCGTTCGGCGGCCAATTCGGTGGCGGCCTGCGCGAGATCCTGCGGCACGAAGCCGTAGGACAGCGCGAGCGCCGCGCCGGCGTCTGCGGCGCTGAACCGATAGACGCCCGCGGCGACCGTATATTGCCCGACGGCAGGCGCGCCGCCGACAGCTTGCAGCGCCAGTCCGGAGCTTGCGTAGACGACGCCGAGGTCGCTGGCCCAACTGCCGAACGGCGCTGCGGCGCTCAGCAGATAAGGCGCCGCCGAAGGGGCGCTCCACGTCTCGCCTTCGACCGCATAGCCCGCCTGGTAGCTCACAACCAGCCCCTGCCGGCGCCGAAAGATACGGCGGCCGAATATGTCGAGGGCCTGCGGGCGGCCCGGCGGGGCCACGTCGCCCGGCTGCAGCAAATAGCCGAGATGGGGCGCCGAGTTGACGCTGTTGGCGGGCGGCAGGGCGAGACCTTCGAGCGTGACCGAGGTCACCGTCAGCACGGGCCAGTTCGCGAGATAGACGCGATCGCTCTCGATGTCGATCACGTCCGTAAATGTGCGCGGAAGCAGCGAGGGTCGGCTCAAGGCGGCGTAGATCGCGCGGCTCGCCGTGGTGACGAGCGTTGCGAGCATGACGTCGCTCGGCGTCGGCGCGCTGGGCAGGCCCAGGCGCGCCTTCACGTTCGCGACCGTCGTCAGGTCGAATTGAGACATGGCGGCTCCGCGTTCTCTTTGGGGACAGGCGGCGCCGAAGCGCCGCCGCGGCCTGTTCTCAGCCGTTGCCGATGTTGGTGATGATGCCAATGCCGAACGAGGCGTAGATCGCCAGCACTTCTTCGGAATAGACGCCGTACTCGCGCCGGCGCGTGCGCAGCGGCCAATCGACGCGGTAATAGTCGCGACGCGTCAGAACTTCCGCGACGTTGGGCACTTCGTTGGATTGATACCAGACCGGCAGGCGCTCGCAAAACGCGAGAATGGTGCCCGGCGGCAGGTCGGGATGGACCTTGATCGGGATGTCGTTGCCGCCATCGACGCTGTAGGGATTGTAGTACCAGCGCACAGTGCCGTTCGCGGTGATGCCATAGGGCAGGCTGGCGTCGCCGTCGCCTTGCACGTTATAGCGCAGCAGCGGGCCGGAGGCGTTGGTCAGGCACTTGGTGGTGATGTTGCGCTGCTCTTGCGAGTTGACGTACAGCACCGTCGGCGAAATACGGTAGTTGTTCCACATCGACATCAGCATGTTGTCGATCTCGACCACCGATCCGCGCCCGGAGGAGGTGAGAAACGAGCCCGTGCCCGCCGTCCCCGTGGCCAGAGCCTGAACATAGGACGCCGTGCTGGGGTTGAAACCGTCGGTCAGCAGGCCGTCGAAGGCGAGGCCAACGTTGCGAGAATTGTCGGCGGCGACAGTCGATGCGAGCTGCTGGCCGGTCAGCAGCGGCGCGCTGAACGTGGCGCTGTTGAGATTCGTGATCGCCTGCAGCGACTCCGAACCCGCAGCGCCGACGAACCAAGCGTAGGCGACCGCGCCGTTGACGACGGCGACCGACGCCGACAAGGTCTGTCCGAGCGTCACCGCCTGCAAGGCGTTGGCGCTGCGCATCGAGGCGCCGCCATTCAGCGTGTAAGTGTTGCCGTCATTGCCGGTGATCGTCTTGGTCGTGGCGACGCCGCCGCTGAGCGAGGAATTGCTGTAGCCTTCAAAGGTCAGCGCGACGACGATCACGGAATAAGTCAACGCCGGCAACGTGGCGCCCGTGCCGGACGCCGAAAGCGTCGGCGTCGGCGCAGTGCCCAGCGCCAACGAGGTATTGCCGCCGAGCAGCGCGTGCTCCTCCTTGCGCATGGTCTTCTGCAAGAGGCGCAGCGTCGCCGTCGAGTTGACGTCTTCAAAGCCCTGCGCGGCGGCCTCGGCTTCGAAGGTCACCGTGTCTTCCTCGCCGAGCGTCACATAAGGCGCCACGAGCAGGTTGGCGACATAGTTCATGCTCGCGCTGCGCTGTCCCTCGGGAATCCAGCCCATGGCGTCGAAGCCTGAGCCGGTGACGGACATAATGGCTCGCCAGCGCGCGGCGTCGCCGGGAAACTGGCGCTGCACGCGCGGCAGCGAGTTCCTCAGTGGCGTGATGACGGGATAGAGATTCTTGGCCGGCGCCTGAAGGTCGTACGCCGTCAAGCCGGTCGAGATCGTGACGCTCTTGCCGAGCGAGGCCTTCATCAAGTCGAGCGTTTCCTGCGTCGTAGCGGCGAGGGACATGCGGGTTTCCTGTTATGCGAGGGTGCAATGCGTCGAAGACGCGGGTTCGGCCCACGAGGGCGGAAGCGAAGCGGGATCGGAGGCGTTAGCGGAAAGTCAGAGCAAGGGCGGGCCGCAAACGTCGCTGCGCGCCGCGAGCGGACCGCTTGCAAGAGCCGGCGATCAAACAAACAAGAGCAGCCTAGAATCCCGTTCGCACGGGATGCGCCAGACTGACCTTCATCAGCGCCATTGTGCGCTCCTTCTCCGGCAGATCGCTCAGCGTCTTGATCGCCGCGTCGAGTGCGCCGATGCGCGGCTCCGGAGCCCCGTCCCATTCGCGCGAGAGCGCGCGCAGCGCCGCGCGGGCGGGAAGCGGCTGCGCCTCCAGCGTCGCGACGCGCTTGGCGAGCGCATCGAGTTCCGGCGTAACCAGGCCGAGGGCGGCGCGCAGGCGCGTGTTCTCCTCGACCGCCTTCTCCAATTTGTCGGCCGCGCTCGCAATTGCGAGCGCGGCCTTGGCCAGCGCCTCAGAGGAGGAGCCCTGCGACGCCTCGGGAGGCGGCGGCGGCGCCGCAGGCTGGGGCGCTGGTGTCTCTTGCAACGTGTTTGTCATCGTCGGTGGCGCGAAGGCGCGCTCCTCGACGACGCCGTCCTTGACGACTTCAAAGGTCGCGCCGGGCAGGCAGGGCACGTCGACGAGCGAAATCTCGGAGGGGTCGGCGGTGAAGCGGGTCAGGCGCGTGTCGCCGTCGGTCCAGCGTTTGACATAGCGACCGCCCTGGCTGAACCCGGTGTAGACGCCCTCGATCACCTTGGCCCATTCGTCGTCGTCGACGATCTTGGCAGACACCAGAATGCGCTTGCCCTCGTCGTCGAAGGCGATGTCGGTCAACTTGCCGGCGGCGATGCGGTTGTGCATGGCGCGCACCGCGCCCAGCGACTTGCCGCCGCTCGCTTCGCGCGCGGTCGCAGACCAGGCCTCGAAAAAGGGCTTGCTGCTTTCGTAGTCGAATATCTCGCCGGCGAGATCGGGCGCCTCTGCGGTCGCCACGCCGTGCACCAGGCGCGCATCGACGTCCACTTTCGTCAACGGCATGAACAGATCGAGCTTAACCATGGGCGCGTCGGCTCCGGGCGAAAAACGCGCAGAACCCTTCAGCCCCTGGGGGCTGAGGAGTTCTGCGCAGTCGGGTCGAGGGAGGAGTGATTGGAGGCCGCGGCTGCGGGCGCCCACCGCGCCCCTTCCGCACCATCTCCAATGTACAACAACATATAGGGAACGGCGTAAGTCGTCAAGCAAAAGTTCGTGCTTTGTTCTCGCCGTCGTCTTGCGCCCGCCTGCGCCGCTGGATAAGCGGCGGCGCAGGAGATTTCGACATGCGGTTGGCGTTGGCTGTTTTCGTCGCCCTCGCGTCGCCGGCGCAGGCCCGCCGGACCTTCTGCGTCGCCGAGTCCGGCCGCCACATCTGGATGACCGACGTCTTCGCCGCGGTGCAGGCTCACGAACGGCTGGAGGCGGGCTTCGCAGCCGAACTCAGCGCCCGCGGCGTGTCTCATCCGATTGCGCAATGCCCGGCGCCGCGCGACGACAAGACCGACGTTGTCAACGCTCAGTTCACCGCCGCCGAGTTCCACCGCAAGGTCGGCGACGTCCTGCACCCGGCCGCGCCGCCCCGCGCCGGCCGCTAGGTCGGGCCCTTCATCTCACGCGCATAGTAATCGAGCAGCGTGCGCGCCTGAGTCGCGCCGGGCGACAGCAGATCCGAGATCGCCCAGACGAGCGCGTCGGCGCGGTCCGGCGAGAAGCCGGAGGCGCGCGCGTCGAAGTCCGAGGTCAGCGTGCAGAGCTGATCCTCGAGCTTGGCGAACACGCCGCAATGAAAAACGACCCCCCGCTCGTAAGCTGTGGCGACCGGCTCGGCGCGCAGGAACTTGCCGCGCGTCGCCGTGACATTGCGCACCGGCAGATTGGCGTCGTTCTGGCGCAGCACCTGCGCCACCATCTCGCCGCCGTTGTTGATCTCCGCCACCACACGGTTGGCGGCGAAGCGGTGGTAGGCGGCGGCGACCCGCGCCGACCACTCGCCCGGGGTCTCTCCCTGGCTGGTGAGATCGGCGAGCACGTGGATGTCGCCGCCCCGGGTGCGTCCGGCGGCGACGATGCCGCACTCGTCGGCCCTGGCGCCCGAGCGCGCCGGCGGATCGACGGCGATGACGATCTCGGCGTATTCCGCCGGCGGCGCATCCGCCGGCAGGCGCTGGCGCTCAAGCAGCGCCCGCGTCCACAAGGCGCCCGGCGCCTCCTCGACGATCTCGGCATAAAGTTCCTGCCGTCCAAGCGCGCGACCTTCGAACTCGGCCGCGATACGCTTGACGAAAGCGTCGGCGAGAAAACGCGAGTTGTCGAAGGTCGAGCCCCGCGTCACGACCGCGTTCGCCTCGCCGAGCAGACGTTTGATCAGCTTGGTTGGTCGCGGCGTGGTGGTGATGACCGCCTGCGGCCTGTCGCCCAGCCTGAGGCCCAGCATCGCCTGATCGAACGCGTCCGGGTCGCGCCAGGCCGCAAGCTCGTCGAGCCAAAGCTTCATGTGCTGCTTGCCGCGCAGCCGGTCCGGCTCCTCGGCGGAGAAGATCTGGCTGATCGCGCCGTTCGGCCATTCCAACCGGTCGGAGGCGCGCGCGAAGGCCGGACGCTCCGCCGGCGGGCAGATCGCCAGCAGACCGGACTCGCCGGTCACCATGATCTCGCGCGCATCCTGGCGCGTTGCGCCAATCAGATTCACAATCGGGTATTTGCGCGCCCAGCCGCGCGCCGTCTCGGCGCCGGCGCGGGTCTTGCCGGCGCCGCGGCCGGCCAGGATCAACCAATAGATCCAATCGCCCTCCGGCGCCTGTTGATCGGGTCGTCCCCACAGCGACCAATCGTAATAGAGTTCGGCCGCCTCTTCTGCGCTGAGGCGCGCGAGGATGCGCGCGCGCTCGGCCGACGTCATCTGCAGAAGATCGGCGAACAGGGCGCCCGGCGCCTTGCGCGACCGGCTCATGGATTTGGCTCCGGCTTGCGCGCCGCCTGCTCCAGCTTCTTCAGCAATTGCGCCCGCACGTCCTCGCGCGGCGCCGTCGCCAGCGCGGCGAGCTTGGTGAAGCCGTGGTAGCGATCGAGCCGGTCCAGCACTTTCAGCAGGCGGTCGATCGCAGGCAGGTCGCCGTCTCCGCACTTCTCCTTCAGTTGCAAGGCGATGGTTTCCAGTCGGGCGATCTGCAATCGCGCATAGTCCTGCGCTGGGGCGATCCAGCGCTTGCGCAATTCGTCCCGCAGCAGCTTCTCGACGCGCTTGGGCGTCAGTTCGTGGGTTTTCGCGATATCTCCGAGCGCGACGCCATTTATCATCGCGGCGAGTACGGCGGGACCAGGGGAGTTGCGCGAACGCGTACGCGCGGGAACGCATGCGGATTTGCGCGCGGGCACGCTCGCACGCTCGCGTGCGGGCTCTTCGACAGGCGCCATAGACAGATTTTCCGGATGTAAGAGGTCAGGTGTGGACTTGACCAAGAGTCCACTGCCGCCAGCCTCTCACACTATGCCGCAGACGGCGGCTCACGGCAAGGATTTGTCCCTGCGGGGCCGCCGTCGCGCACAAAAGCTACGTTAATCCAGAGGCTTATATGCCTCTTCAATCGCTCGCGACGATCTGCCCTTGGGTCGTCACCACCACCCAATCGCGCCCATGCCGCTCGATCCTGAGCACGCGCCCGCCGCCCGGCACGAAATCGCCCGGCGCCACCGTGAATTCGCCCTGGGGACTGTCGATCATCGCGTAGCCGTTGTGGATCTCGGAGAGGTAAAACCCGCGCAACCGCGGCCGTGGCTTCTCGATCGAGGCCGTGGTCTCGTTGGAGGCGCCCGGCTCCGCTTTGGCGACGTCGGGCTTTGCGGGCGGGGTTGGCGCGGCCTTCGGAAGCAACGAGGGCGCTGCGACGGGAACTGGCGTCGCCGCCTTCGCCTCCAGCTTGTCGAGCCGCGCGGTCACGTCGGCGACGCGGGCGGCGGCGTCGTGCTCAATGCGGTCGCCGAGCTTGTCGAGCCGCGCGCCCTGGTCCTTCTCCAGCTTGTCGACGCGTTGGCCAAGCTGAGCCACCGCGCCGCCGACGTCGCGCGTGTTCGCCGCGGCCGCCTTGATCTCGGCGAGCACCTTCTTCAGGTTGGCCAGCTCATCGCGCGAGCGGTTGGCCTCCAGCGACTCCAGCCGTGTCGACATCCCGTCGAGTCGATGCGAGAGCGTCCGCGCCTGGGCTTCTTCCGCACGCGTCACGCGCCAGGCGTGGACATGCGCCGCCGCCGCTGCGGCCCCGACCAGGACGACGCCCGCCAGGCTCGCCGCCGCCGCCACACGCCCCCAATCGCGCGGCGCCTTGACGGGTCGCGCCTCGCGCCCGGCAGTGAACGGCCGATCGTCGCGCACGGCGCGCAACGGCTCCTCGCTTGTGGGAAAGTACGGAAGCAGCTGCAACTCGAGGTTTCCGCGCGCTGGCTCCGCTCCGGCGCCGTCCGGCTGCGGGACGTCAGGGTCATGGGGCTCGCCTCCGGAACGCGACGCGTCGCTCATGGCTTTAATATCCAGCAAAATCGATCAGCCGATTGTCATGCCGACGCGTTAAGGAACCCTTGACCAAAGCGGCCAAAGCCGAGCAGATTCCATGTCCAAATTCGGTCGGCGTTAAGCATGTGGCTTGCGCGCCCGGCCGGGCCTGGGAGGAGCAAGCATGAGCGTGAGAAAATTCGGCGCCGGCCAGAGCGTCAAGCGTGTGGAGGACATTCGTCTCGTCACGGGGCAGGGCCGCTACGCCTCCGACGCGGCCGACGCCGGCGCGCTCAAGGCCGCCTTCGTGCGCAGCCCCTACAGCCACGCCCGCTTTACCATCGGCGATCTCTCTGAAGTCCGCGCCATGCCGGGCGTGCGGGCGGCGTATAAGGCCGAGGATTTCGCCGCGTTGGGCGCGCTCCCCTGTCTGGCCCCCGTCGACAACGCCGACGGCTCGCCGCCGAAGCTGAAGCCCTATCCCGTCATGGCGGATCGGGAAGTCGACCATGTCGGCGACATCGTCGGCATGGTGGTTGCGGAGACTGCGGCGCAAGCCCGTGACGCCGTCGAAGCCTTCCCGATCGACTGGGAGGCGCTTTCCGCCGTCGTCGACATGGAGGCGGCGGTGCAGCCCGGCGCGCCGCTGGTGTTCGACGGCGCGCCCGGCAACATCGCCTACGACACCGCCATCGGCGACAAGGCGAAAACTGACGCGATTTTCGCCAGCGCCCGGCGCAAGGCGAGCATCCGCGTGATCAACCCCCGCGTCGTCGCCAATTATATGGAGCCGCGCGCCGCCCGCGCCGACATCGACAGGGCCAGCGGCGCGGTCACGCTCGAACTCGGCAGCCAGGGCGTGCACATCATCAAGATGCTGCTGTGCGACAAGATCCTGCATATGCCGGGCGATCAGTTGCGCGTCGTCACCAGGGACGTCGGCGGCGGCTTCGGCACCAAGAACATGATGTACCGCGAATATCCGCTCGTGGTCGAGGCTGCGCGGCGCCTCGGGGAATCCGTCTCCTGGGTCGGCGACCGCAGCGAACACTTCGTCGGCGATGCGCAGGGACGCGACAACATCGCGACCGCCGAAATGGCGATGGACGAGAACGGCAAGTTCCTGGCTCTGCGCGTCGACATTCTCGGCAATCTCGGCGCCTATCTCAGCATGTTTGCGCCCTACATCCCCTGGCTCGGCGCCTCGATGGCGACCGGTACCTATCAGATCGGCGAACTCTACGCGCGCGTGCGCGGCGTCTACACCAACACCGTGCCGGTCGACGCCTATCGCGGCGCCGGCCGCCCCGAGGCGGCCTATCTGCTGGAGCGTTTGGTTGACGTCTGCGCGCGCGAAATGGGGCTCGATCCCGCCGAAATCCGCGCCCGCAACTTTATCAAACAGGGGCAGATGCCCTATCACACGCTGACCGACCGCGATTACGATGTCGGCGATTTCGAGGGCGCCATGCGCGCCTGCCTCGCCCGCGCCGACCGCGCCGGCTTCGAGGCCCGCGCCGAGCAATCCAGGCGCAACGGCAAGGCGCGCGGCTTCGGCTTTTCGAGCTACATCGAATGCACCGCCTGGGGCGCCGGCGAGGAAGGCTCCGTCACTTTGGGCAAGGATGGCGCGCTCACCGTCGCCATCGGCACGCAATCGACGGGGCAGGGCCACGAGACGGCTTACGCCCAGGTGGTCAGCGAACAGTTCGACGTGCCGTTGGAGCGCATCAAGGTCATCCAAGGCGACACGGCCTTGATTCCGTCAGGCAACGGCACCGGCGGCTCGCGTTCGATCCCCATCGGCGCCGTGATGGTCAACCGCGCCTCAGCAAAACTCGCGGCTTCGCTGAAGGAACTCGCCGCCGACAAGCTTGAGGCGGCCGTCGCCGATCTCGAAATCGCCGACGGCAAGATCCGCATCGCCGGCACCGACCGCGCCATCGACCTCGCCGAGGTCGCGGCGCTGCCGCAGGCGACGGGCGACAAGCTGAAAGCGGTCGAGCAATTCGTTCCTCCCAGCGCGACCTATCCCAACGGCACGCACGCCTGCGAGGTCGAGATCGACACCGACACCGGCGTGGTTTCGCTGCTGCGCTACACGGTGGTTGACGATTTCGGCTACACGCTGAACCCCCTGCTGCTGGCGGGCCAGGTCCACGGCGGCATCGCGCAAGGCGCGGGTCAGGCGCTCACGGAGAAGGCGAGCTTCGACGAGAATGGACAACTCGTGACGGCCAGCTTTATGGACTACGCCATGCCACGCGCCGACGATTTCCCGTGGTTCGACTTCACCACGCGCAACATCCCCTCCAACACCAACCCGATGGGTCTGAAGGGGGCAGGCGAGGCCGGCTCGATCGGCTCGACGCCGGCGGTGATGAACGCCATCGCCGATGCGCTATGGCGCTCGCATAGGGTCAGGCACATCGACATGCCGGCGACGCCGTTCGCGGTGTATCAGGCGATCCAGGCCGCAGAATAGCGAACGCCGCCGCCGTCTTGCCCGGGCTTGTCCCGGGCATCCACATCGCGACGTCCAGCACGGGTTAGTTGATTCCTGGTGGCTCAGCATTCCGGGCCAGACGAGCGCTCAGCGCCTCAGTGCCTGACGTTGCCGCCCGCCACGCCGACGCTGACATAGCCGCCGATGCGCACGCAACCGCCGCCCGGCGTCTCGAAGCCCTGCGCGCCGCCGATCTCACAAGTCCGCGCCTTTGCCTCGGGCGGCTTGGTCTTCGCCGCCCGCGACGGCAATTCCGCCGCCCCAGCGCCGCAGGCGCAGAGTACGGCGAGGACAAAAACGAACCCGCGCATCAAAGCTTCATCGTCTCTTTGAGTTCGCGCAAGCGGTCGAGCTTCTCCTGCGCGCGCGGCTTGTTGTCGTCCGATGCGTCGGCGAGGTCTTCCTCGGCGTTCTTGATCTCCTGATCGAGATGCGCCGCGTTGACGTCCTCCGCTGGGATCGCAGTCTCCGCCAGCAGGATGCAACCCGTGGGGTTCACGTCGACGAAGCCGCCGCGCACGAAATAGCGCGAGCTCTTGCCGCCCTCTTCCTCGACGACGACGACGCCCGGCCTCAGCGAGGTCATGACCGGCGCATGATCGCTCAGCACCTGAAAGTCGCCGTCGCTGCCCGGCGCTAGCACCGATTGCGCGGGACCGTTGAATTGCAGCTTGTCCGGCGAGACGAGTTCGAAATGAAAAGCGGCCATGTTAACTGCTCACGTGTCCGAAGGGCTGATCGCTCGCAACGCTCAGGCGGAACCAAACTCGAGACAGGAAGAAGGAACCCATATCGAAACGTTGGTTGACTTGCCTTCCCGCGTTTCGACGAACTCCACTTCCAGAAAACCATGTCCGCCGGGTCCGACGAACGTGACCTCGCGGCCCACCCACCTTTTCAGACGCTCGATTTGCTCCGCTTCGAGCGCCTGAAAGAACCAATCGTCGAGAGCCGCAAGCCGAACCTTATCGCCCGGCTGGGGACTCCTCACGAATAGGGCCTCAGCCGCCCTCGGCCAGGCGCTTGGCCTTCTCGACCGCCTGCTCGATGGCGCCGACCATATAGAACGCGGCCTCGGGCAGGTGATCGTACTTGCCTTCGACGATGCCCTTGAAGCCCTTGATCGTGTCCTCGATCTTCACCTGTACGCCCGGCGAGCCGGTAAACACCGCCGCCACGTCGAACGGCTGCGACATGAAGCGCTCCAGCTTGCGAGCGCGGGCGACGGTGAGCTTGTCCTCTTCAGACAACTCGTCCATCCCTAAGATCGCGATGATGTCCTGCAGCGCCTTGTAGCGCTGCAACACCTGCTGCACCGCGCGCGCGGTGTTGTAGTGCTCTTCGCCAACCACCGAAGCGGTCAGCATGCGCGAGGTCGAGTCGAGCGGATCGACGGCCGGGTAGATGCCCTTCTCCGCAATCGAGCGCGACAGCACGGTGGTCGCGTCCAAATGCGCGAACGAGGTCGCCGGCGCCGGGTCGGTCAAGTCGTCGGCGGGCACGTAGATCGCCTGCACCGAGGTGATCGAACCCTTGGTCGTCGTGGTGATGCGCTCCTGCAGCGCGCCCATGTCGGTGGCGAGCGTCGGCTGATAGCCGACCGCCGAAGGAATGCGGCCGAGCAGCGCAGACACTTCGGAACCGGCTTGCGTGAAACGGAAGATGTTGTCGACGAAGAACAGCACGTCCTGGCCCTGGTCGCGGAAATATTCGGCGACCGTGAGGCCGGAGAGCGCGACGCGCATGCGCGCGCCCGGCGGCTCGTTCATCTGGCCGAACACCAGCGCGCATTTTGACTTCACGCCCTCGTCGGGGTGATGCGGGTCGGCGTTGACCTTGGACTCGATGAACTCGTGATAGAGATCGTTGCCTTCGCGCGTGCGCTCGCCGACGCCGGCGAACACCGAATTGCCGCCGTGCGTCTTGGCGACGTTGTTGATCAGCTCCTGAATCAGCACCGTCTTGCCGACGCCCGCGCCGCCGAACAGGCCGATCTTGCCGCCCTTGGCGTAGGGCGCCATCAGATCGACGACCTTGATGCCGGTGACGAGAATCTGCGCTTCCGTCGATTGCTCGACATATTCCGGCGTCGGCGCATGGATCGGCATGCGCGTCTCCATCTTGATTGGCCCGGCCTCGTCGACGGGCTCGCCGATCACGTTCATGATGCGGCCGAGCGTGCCTTCGCCGACCGGCACCGAAATCGGCTGGCCTGTGTCGGTGACTTCCTGACCGCGCACCAGGCCTTCGGAAATGTCCATGGCGATGCAGCGCACGTCGCTCTCGCCCAGATGCTGCGCCACTTCGAGCACCAACCGATTGCCGTTGTTGGTGGTCTCCAGAGCGTTCAAGATCGACGGAAGCTCGCCTTCGAACTTCACGTCCACAACCGCGCCGATCACCTGGGTGATGTGGCCGACATTGTTTGCGCTCGCCATTGCCTTAAGCCTCTTTGTGTCCCGTCGTTTCTGCGTTAGCAGCGATCGCTTCGTTGATTGCCGCCAGAATGGATTTCAGATCGTCGCCAAAGCCCCCAACGCTCACCCGCGTTCTGTTTTTCAAGTTCACCCGTATGACGTATGAGGGAAGGATAGAGCTTACACCCAACGATATCGCTGCCAGTCCAGTGAAGGCTGACCAGATGTGGCCTCGGTACAACTCCTCAACCAACACAATTGCAACGGACGCCAACATCACGATGGCCGTCCACTCCGTCCACTCCGTCCAATTTCGGTATGCGTCCTTTATGTCCGCCACCTCGTATTCGGCCTTTCCGTCAGCCACTCGTCGCGTCGTGACGACGATGCGTCGTCTCTCATAAATCGTCCGCTCAGCCGCCAACGCGCTACAACGCCTCGGCGCCCGAGATGATTTCGATCAGTTCCTTGGTGATCATCGCCTGGCGCGTGCGGTTGTAGCGCAAGGTGTATTTCTTCACCATCTCGCCGGCGTTGCGGGTGGCGCTGTCCATCGCGCTCATCTGCGAGCCGAAGAAGGACGCCACGTTCTCCAGCAGCGCGCGATAGATGCGCACCGTCACCGCCTGCGGCAGCAGGGCCGAGAGGATCTCGCCTTCGTCAGGCTCGTAGTCGTAAGTCGGCGCATCCTCGGCCTTCTCGCCGAGCTCCGGCGGGATCAGTTGCAGCGCCGTCGGGATCTGCGAGATCACCGAGCGGAAGCGGGCGTAGAACAACGTGCAGACGTCGTACTCGCCGCGATCGAACATCTCCATCACCTTGGTCGCGATCGGCTGCGCTGTCGAATAGGTGATGGTGCGCACGGCGCGCAGGTCGATCATTTCGAGGATCTGCTTCTCGTGCGTGCGTTTGAGCTGATCGAAGCCCTTCTTGCCGATGCAGAGAATCTTCACCGTCTTGCCGGCCGCCGCCAGCGCGTTCGCCTTCTCGCGCGCCAGACGCACGATGGAGGTGTTGAACGCGCCGCAAAGGCCGCGCTCGCCGGTGCAGACAACCAACAGATGCGTCTGATCGGCGCCCGAGCCGGCGAGCAGCTTCGGCGTCTCGCCGCCGCCGGCGGTGGCGCCGGCGAGGTTCGAGAGCACGGTCTCGACCTTGGTGGCGAACGGGCGCGCGGCTTCCGCCGCCGCTTGCGCGCGGCGCAGCTTGGAAGCCGCTACCATCTGCATCGCCTTGGTGATCTTCTGCGTCGACTTGACGGAGGCGATGCGGTTCCTGAGGTCCTTTAACGACGGCATGGCGCCCTCTCAGAAGATCAGGAGTAGCTCGCCGAGAACGCGTCCGCCGCGGCCTTCAGCTTGCCCGCGTCGGCGTCGGAGAGGTCGCGCGACGCGCGGATCGATTCCAGCAAGTCGCCGTGCTTGGAGCGCAGCGTCGACAGGAAGCCGCTCTCGAACCCCGCCACCTTGGAAAGCGGCAGCTTGTCGAGATAGCCGTTGACGCCAGCGTAGATCACGCAGACCTGCTCTTCCATCTTCAGCGGCGAGTACTGCGGCTGCTTGAGAAGCTCAGTCAGGCGCGCGCCGCGGTTGAGCAGGCGCTGCGTCACCGCGTCGAGGTCGGAGCCGAACTGCGCGAACGCCGCCATCTCGCGGTACTGCGCGAGTTCGCCCTTGATCTTGCCCGCGACCTTCTTGGTCGCCTTGGTCTGCGCCGAGGAGCCCACGCGCGACACGCTCAAGCCCACGTTAACGGCCGGACGCACGCCCTGATAAAACAGGTCGGTCTCGAGGAAGATCTGGCCGTCGGTGATCGAGATCACATTGGTCGGGATGTAGGCCGAAACGTCGTTGGCCTGCGTCTCGATGATCGGCAGCGCGGTCAGCGAGCCCGAGCCGAAATCGGGGTTCAGCTTGGCGGCGCGCTCGAGCAGACGGGAGTGCAGATAGAACACGTCGCCGGGATAGGCTTCGCGGCCCGGCGGGCGGCGCAGCAGCAGCGACATCTGGCGGTAGGAGACGGCCTGCTTGGAAAGGTCGTCATAGACGATCACGGCGTGCATGCCGTTGTCGCGGAAGAACTCGCCCATCGCGCAGCCGGAGAACGGCGCGAGGTACTGCATCGGCGCCGGGTCCGAGGCGGTGGCGGCGACGATGATCGAATATTCGAGCGCCCCGTTCTCTTCCAGCACCTTGACGAACTGCGCGACCGTCGAGCGCTTTTGCCCGATGGCGACATAGACGCAATAGAGCTTCTGGCTCTCGGGGGCGCCGGCGCCGTTGAGCGACTTCTGGTTGAGGATGGTGTCGAGCGCGATGGCGGTCTTGCCGGTCTGGCGGTCGCCGATGATCAGCTCGCGCTGGCCGCGGCCGATCGGGATCATCGAATCGATCGCCTTGAGCCCGGTCGCCATCGGCTCGTTGACCGACTTGCGCGGAATGATGCCGGGCGCCTTCACGTCGACGCGGGCGCGCTTCTCGTGCGGGATCGGCCCTTTGCCGTCGATCGGGTTGCCGAGCGCGTCGACGACGCGGCCGAGCAGGCCCTTGCCGATCGGCACGTCGACGATGGCGCCGGTGCGCTTGACCGTCTGGCCTTCCTTGATCTCGCGGTCGGCGCCGAAAATGACGATGCCGACGTTGTCGCTTTCGAGGTTCAGCGCCATGCCGCGCGTGCCGTTCTCGAACTCGACCATCTCGCCGGCCTGCACATTGTCGAGGCCATAGGCGCGGGCGATGCCGTCGCCGACGCTCAGCACCTGGCCGACTTCGGTGACTTCGGCCTCGGCGCCGAAATTGGCGATCTGGCTCTTCAGAATGCTGGAGATTTCAGCGGCGCGGATGTCCATCAGCCGACCTCTTTCATGCGATTGCGGATTGCGTGGAGTTTCGTGCGCAGCGAGCCGTCGACCATGCGCGAACCGAGCTTGACGATCAGCCCGCCGATAATGGCGGGATCGACCTTGACGGAGAGCTCGACGTCCTGGCCCGCCGCCTTGCCGCGCAGCTCTTCCTTGAGCTGCGCGATCTGCGCGGCGGAGAGCGGTGAGGCCGAGGTGACCTCGGCGCGCGTCAGGCCGCGGGCGGAATCGTGCAGCTTGTTGTAGCCGCGGATCATGTCTAACAGCGCGAACAGCCGCCGCTTCAACGCGACGAGCCGCACGAAATTGGCGGCGATTCCGCCGATCTGCGCCCGCGCGAGGATGGCGTCGAGCGCCTTAGTCTGGTCTTGCGCCGAGAACACCGGCGAGCGCACCAACCTCCGCAGGTCGGCGCTTTCGTCAATCATCGCCTGCAGGTTCGCGAGCGCCGCGGCGACTTCCGCCGTCTGCCGCTGCTCGGATGCGAGCGAATAGAGCGCAGACGCATAGCGCCCCGCCACGCCCGATATATGTGCGCTTTCGTCAGCCAAGGAAACAGCCCCGTTGGGACGAACGCTCACGCTCCGGCGATTGGCCGGCGCGCCCGCGGTCCTCATCGAAAAGGTCGCCGCACGGCGGGAGGCCCGCGACGGCGGTCAGGTAACACGCGGGGACCAAGCGCGCAACGGCGGGCAGGGCCGAGTTCGGACTCTCGAACGAATCGACAACCTGAGAGAAAAACTCAAACACGGCATAGAGTTAGAACGTGTACGCCGGGTCGCGTCGTCTCGCTGCCGACTTCCCACGGCCCAGACTGCGGTTTAATGCGTCGGAAAACTCCGACGTATTGGAACAGCCATGCCGGACGTGTTCGACGCGCTCGCCCATCCGCTCCGCCGCCGTCTCTTGATGGAATTGCGCACCGGCGCGCGCTCAGCCTCGGAGCTTGCCGCCGACATGCCAGTCGGCCGCCCGGCGATCTCGGAGCATCTGCAAGTGCTGCGACAGGCGGGGCTGATAAAGGTCGAGCGGCGCGGCCGCGAGCGCTACCACCATCTCGACCCGCGCCCGCTGACAGACGTCGGCGGCTGGCTCAACCTGATGCTCGCGCACTGGGCGCGCCGGCTCGAAGACCTCGCCCGGCTCGACGCCGGCTGAACGCGCTATTTCGAGCCGAATATCAGCTGCGTCGGGTGCTTCTCGATCGACAGAATCACCCGGTCGAGATCGTTGAGCGTCTTGCGCGCGTCGACCGCCATGTCCTGGTACTCCGTCAGCCCCGCGCCGCTGAACTTGACGAGCCCGCCCGACATCTGGCGCACGCGCAGGTTGACCTCGTCGGCGAGGCTCTTGATCGACTTGGCCGCGTCGCCGACTTGGCTCAGCGGCCCCTTCGTGTCGCCCGAGCCGAGGAAGCTCTGCGCTGTCGTCATCAGCCCGTCGACCTTGTCGGCGGAGTCTTTCAGTTTCTCGGCGATCGCGGCGGCGTCCTTCAGCGTGTGGTCGAGATTGTCTCTGTTGTCGGAGAGCGTCTTGCCGACGGCCTCGGCGCTGTCCATCAGCGAGCCGACCTTCTTGGCGTCGAACGCCTTGACCACGGAATCCACGTCGGCCAGCGCTGCGTCGAGCTTCGCCGACGTGTCGCCCAGGTGTTTGACCAGCGTCGCCGCGTCGGAGAGCGCCCGCTGGGTTGGGCCGTCCTTGGCTCCGAGCGAGGCGGCAAAGCCGGAGAGGTCGTCGACGCTCTTGCGCACCTTGGCTGCGTCGACCGCGCTGAGCAGCGTGTCGGCGTCGTCGGTCAGCTTCTCCAGCCGCCCAGCCAGCGGGCCGATCTTGCGGCCGATCTCGCCAATGCCAGACATCATGCCCGGCAGCCCGCTGGAAGCGTCGCCGAGCGCCTTGGAGAAGGCGTCGATGTTCTTCATCGTGTCGTTTATCGCCGCGCTGTTCTCGGCCATCAGCTTGTCGGCGCGGGTCAGCACCGAATCGGCCTTGGTCGAGATGTTTTGCACGTTGACCAGCAGGTTCTGGATCTGGCTCGGCTCGGCAGTGAGCGTCGGCGGATCGCCGCTGAGCGGTTTGGCGTCCGGCGCGCCGCCGGTCAGCGCGACGGCCGAGGCGCCGGTCAGGCCCTGCATCTCGAGCCGCGCGATGGTGTCGGCGCGCACGGGAATGCGGTTGTCGACCTCGATCTCGGCGGCGACCCGGCCCGGGTCGTTGGCGAGGAAATCGACCGCCTTCACCTCGCCGACGCGCAGACCGTTGAACAGCACCACCCCGCCGCGCGCGAGGCCGGAGACCGAGCCCTGGAAAACCACGCGATAGCGCGCGAGGTTGCCGCCGCCATAGCCCGCCATCCACAGCACGAACAGGAACGCGCCGGCGATGACAGCCAGCGTGAAAGCGCCGATGGCGACGAAATTGGCTCGCGTTTCCATGTCTAGTCCTGAGGGCCGTCCGTCTATGTCGGGAGAAACCGACGGAATCAGGGCGGGAAGCCTAGGCGGTGATACGGCAATGCATGGTTAAGGGACGCTTATGGGAACCCAGGTCGCCGAGTCGTGATCGCCATAGGCGCGCACGGCGCCCTTGAGCGCCGCGATGGCGACCCAAGCGCAGACGACGGCGTCCAAACTGTCCTCGTAGGCCTTCAGCGGGCGGCCAACGACGTCTGCGCCCGGCGCAGGCAGCGCCTCGGCGACGCCTCCGATTTCCCGTTCCAGCGCGGCGACGATTCGAGCCCAGACATCGCGGACCCGCGCTCTGCGCACGGCGAGCGCCATCCCGGGCCAGTAGATCGTGGTCTTGCCGGCCTTGTAGGTCAGCCGCATTTTGTCGCCGGTCAGCGCCAGCAGCGCCGCGTGCGGATAGACTTCCATAAGCCCCGGCGCGCGCGCGCCCGACGCCGTGCAAAGCGCGAATCCCTCGCGTGCGAAATCCTCGCGCAGCTTGTCGGCGAGCGGCCCCGGCCGCAGCGCGCTCGGCGAATGCGTCGCCGCCTTGGCGGCGCCGAACGCCCGGGAAACTGCGAGATCGCTGACCCTACGGCCGACGATGGGCGAAAGCGCGAGCGGCATGTCCACCGCGACAAGATCGGGCGCGCGGCCGGCGAGCCGGCGGCAGGCTTCCAGCAGCGCGGCCACGTTCGGCGGCTCGCCGCGCGGCGGCTCCTGCGGCGTCCGCCCTGCGGCGCGCTGGCAAAATCGCGCATAGGAGCTTTCGACCGCCAGCAGCCGCCAGCCCGTCGCCGTCTCTCCCGCCAGCGCGACGCCGCTCGGCTGCGTCGCCGTCCAGGCGGCGTCGACGCCGAGCGCCAGCCTCAGCTCTGATCCCTCGACGCCTCGTCGAGAATGCGCGCGACATAAGGCGCGAAGGAGCGCAGCACCTCGATGCGAAAGACGTTCTCCTCCCGCCGCCAGAGGCCAATCTCCGCCTTCACCAACAGCGTGCGCGTCGACATGCCGGCGGGAAACGCGCGCAGATCCAGGTCGAGCGGGCAGCCGGCCGCCAGCAGCCGCGCCGCCCCCGGCCCCTCCAGCGAGATGCCGACCTGCCGATGCGAGACGTCGACGAGACTGTGGAACACGCCGCATAACCGCGCCTCCAGCTTTGCCTCGAGATCGGTCGCGCCTTCTTCGGCGATCAACAGCCACTCGTCCGGTCCAAGCCACAGCGCGGCGCGCTCGCCCGAGGCCGCAGAGCCCAGCGGCTTGGTCGGCGGCGCGACGCCAAAGGCTTCCGCCACGGGACCGACGACATCGGCGCCGCCGCGCAGATTGAGCCGCGTCGCGAAGGGCAGGGCAGTCGCCTTCGCCCGTGCGATCGAAGGCAAGGCGCGGCCGTCGAGCACCGAGCGGCGGATCACATTAAGCGTCAAGACGCGCCCCCTCCTTGTCGTAGAAAACCGGCTCGACCACCTTGGCGGCGTGCGCACCGTGCAGCCCGACCGTGTAGACCGACTGGCCGATCCGGGCGCGCCCGTCTTCGAGCAGCGCGAGACTGAACGAGCGCTCGAGCGTCGGGCTCATATAGGAAGACGTGACGTGGCCCAGCGCCTGTGTACCGGGCGGAGTTTTCTCCGAAGCGACGATCTGCTCGCCTTCTTCCGGCCGGTGCTTGGGATCTTCGGCCAGCAGGCCGACGAGCTGCTTGCGGCCCGGCCGTTTGAGATCGGCGAGACTCAGCGAGCGCTTGCCGACGAAATCCGGCTTCGACATCTGCACCATCCGCCCCATGCCGATGTCGTCGGGCGTCACCGTGCCGTCGGTGTCGAGCCCGACGATGATGAAGCCTTTCTCGGCGCGCAGCAGGTGCAGCGTGTCCATGCCATAGGCGCAGGCGCCGCGGCCCGAAGCTTCCGCCCATATCGCCTCATGCACCCCTAGCCCGTAGTCGGAGGGCACGTTGACCTCGAAGCCCAGCTCTCCGGTGAAGCTGACGCGGGCGAGCCGAGTCGGAACGCCGCAGATGCGCCCCTCGCGCACGCTGAGGTGCGGAAAGGCGGCGCCGGAAAGGTCGACGCCCTCCACCAGAGGGTTGAGAATCTCCCGCGCCAGCGGTCCGTTGATGGCGATGGTCGCCCACTGCTCGGTAATGGAGGTGAAACGGACTTTGAGTTCCGGCCACTCGGTCTGCAGGTAGTCCTCCATCACCGCGAACACATGCGCCGCGCCGCCGGTGGTCGTGGTGAGGTGGAAGCGGTCCTCAGCCATCCGCATCACCACGCCGTCGTCGTAGATGAAGCCCTGCTCGTTGAGCATCAGCCCGTAGCGACAGCGCCCGACGCCGAGCTTAGTGAAAGAATTGACGTACAGCCGGTTGAGAAACTCCGCCGCATCGGGACCGACGACCTCGATCTTGCCGAGCGTCGAGGCGTCCATGATTCCCGCCTTGGCGCGCGTGGTCAGGCACTCGCGCTTGACCGTCTCGTCGGCGCTCTCGCCCGGCAGCGGCACGCGCGAGGCGCGCTTCCACAGTCCCGCCTCCTCCCACACCGCGTTCTTCGACACGTACCAGGAGTGGATCGGGGTCTGGCGGGTCGGATCGAACATCTCCCGCTTCGACGGCCCCGCGAATATGCCGAAGGTGACCGGCGTATAAGGCAGGCGGAACGTGGTGAGCCCGACCTGCGCGATCTCGCGCCCGAGCGAATCGGCGGCGATGGCGAGCGCGTTCATATTGGAAGTCTTGCCCTGATCGGACGCCATTCCGGTCGTGGTGTAGCGCTTGATGTGCTCGATCGACTTCATACCTTCGCGGGTGGCAAGTTTGATGTCGCGGGCGGTGACGTCGTTCTGGTAATCGACGAACGCCTTGACGAGCTTCTCCTCCGGCAGCGGCGCGACAAGGCCGACCGTGCCGCCGGTCGCCACGTCGAAGCCTTCCGCGCGCGGCGCCTCGGCGCCTTCCGCGCCGGCGCGCGCGCCATCGCCGAGCGCCTTGCCGAGGTCGAACTCGCCGGCGCAGGCGCCGACGGAAACCATGTTCTGCGCCGGCTCGCCGGGCAGGAAGGTCCGCGTCGCCGCGTCGTAGCGCAGCTTGCCGCGCGACTGCGAATGCAGATGCACGCTCGGCGTCCAGCCGCCGGTCATGGCGATGAAGTCGCAGGCGACGTCGTCGGGCTGGCCCGGCCGCCCGTCCGACCACAGCCGCGCCACGCGGGCGTGGGTCACGCGCAGGTCGCCGCGCGAGCCCAGGATGGTGGCGTGCAGTTCGACCGGTAGCCCCCGCGCCCGCGCGGCTAACGGCAGCGCGCCGTCGGCCGACGCGCGCGAATCGACGATCATGACGATCTCGCAGCCGGCTTCGGCGAGGTCGAGCGCGGCGCGATAGCCGCCGTCGTGGGTGGTGGCGACGACGACGCGGGCGCCCGGCTTCACCCCGTAGCGGACGGCGAGCAGGCGGGCGGCGTCGGCGAGCATGATCCCCGGCCGGTCGTTGTCGGGGAACACCAGCGGCCGCTCGTGCGCTCCGGTCGCGACCACGACCCGCTCCGCCCTGACCTGCCAGAATCGCGCGCGCGGCAGCTTGGGGTCGGGCAAGGCGAGATGGTCGGTGACGCGCTCTTCCGCCGCCAGAAAATTCTGCGCGTAATAGCCGAACACCTGACAGCGTGGCAGCAACGTCACGTTCGGCAGCGATCCGAGCTCCTCGACCACATCGGCGACCCAGTCCGGCGCCGGCCGGCCTTCGATGCTGGCGTGCGCGTCGGCGAGCAGCGAGCCGCCGAATTCCGCCTGCTCGTCGAACAGGATGACGCGCCTGCCGGTCCGCGCCGCCGCTCGCGCCGCCGCAAGCCCCGCGGGTCCGGCGCCGACCACGGCGACGTCGCAATGGCGGTGCTCGTAGGCATAATGGTCGGCGTCCGGATCGGTCGGCGGCGCGCCGAGACCGGCCGCCTTGCGAATCGCCGGCTCGTAGACATGCTCCCAGGCGCCGGGCGGACCGATGAAGGTCTTGTAATAGAATCCCGAGGGGATGAACCGCGAAAAGGCGTTGTTGAACGCCATCGCGTCGCGCTGCAGCGACGGCCAGGCGTTCTGAGAGCGGGCGCGCAGGCCCTCGTAGATCTCGACCTGCGGCGCGCGCAGGTTCGGCGTCACCCGACCCTTGCCGGCGTCGACAGCGACGAGCGCGTTCGGCTCCTCCGAGCCCATCGAGATCGCCCCGCGCGGCCGGTGATACTTGAACGAGCGGCCCATCAGATGGACGCCGTTGGCGATCAGCGCCGAGGCCAGCGTATCGCCCGCCAGCCCCTGAAACCGCTTGCCGTCGAAGGTGAAGTTGACAACCCGCGACCGGTCTATGCGACCGCCCTGGCTGATGCGCATCGCGCCCGTCATATCCACCCCGCCTCGCAACCCAGAGGGGTTCCCTTTAGACCCGGCTCCGGGTCGCGGGAAACCGGTTTTTGCTCGGGCGTGCGCAATAAAACAGATGCGCCGCCTCAAGCCGTCCGGGTCAGCAGCGCGGCGCGGCGCTCGGCGATATGGCCGAGGAACTGGCGGGCGCTTTCCTCCCAACTGAATTGCAACGCGCGCGCCCGCGCGGCCTCGCGCGGAATCTCCAGCGCGGCGAGGCAGGCGGCGCGCAGGTCCTCGCTCAATACTCCCGCGCCGCTGTCGCCGATCACGTCGAGCGGTCCCGGCGCCGGGAAGGCCGCCACCGGAACCCCGCTCGCCATCGCCTCCAGCAGCACGACGCCGAAGGTGTCGGTCAGCGAGGGAAACACGAACACATCGGCGCTGGCGTAGGCGGCGGCGAGTTCATCGCCGAAGCGCGGCCCGAGGAAATGTGCATGCGGAAAGCGGCGCGCGAGCCGTTCGCGCGCCGGCCCGTCGCCGACCAGCACCGTCGAGCCCGGCAGATCGAGCGCGAGCATCGCCTCCAGGTTCTTCTCCACCGCGATCCGCCCGACGTAGAGGAAGATCGGACGCGGAAGATCGAGCGAAGCGCCGTCGCTCGGGTGGAATCGGGCGTGATCGACGCCGCGCGTCCACACCCGCACGCTGGTGAAGCCGCGTCGCGTCAGATCGTCGCAGATCGACGGCGTCGGCGCGAGAACCGCCGCCGAGGGCGCGTGGAAATGACGCAGCGCGTGATAGGTCCATTCCTCGGGGATACCCGTCCGCGCCCGCACATATTCCGGGAATCGCGTGTGATAGCCGGTGGTGAACAGCCGGCCGCGATCCAGGCAATAGCGCCGCGCCGCCCAGCCGATCGGCCCCTCGGTGACGATATGGATGTGATCGGCGCCGGACGCCTCGATGCGCCGCGCCAGCTCGCGCCGGTTGGTGATCGCGATCGGGATCTCCGCGTAGGTCGGCAGCGGAAAGGTCGGAAACGCCTCAGGGGTGACGAAATCGAACGACGCGCCGAGTTGAATCGCCGCGCGGGTCATATTCTCCAGCGTACGCACCACACCGTTGACTTGAGGCCGCCAGGCGTCGGTCGCCAGCAATATCCGCATCAGGCCACTTCGAGCGTGTCGATGGGGTCGGGCTCTTCCTCAGGCAGAACCGGAACGCCCGCGAGCGATGTCAGCGGCGCCGACCAGCGCATGACTTCGAGCCTGCCGTCGGCGTGCTCCACCACGAAGGAGCAGGATTCGACGAAGTCTCCTGTATTTACATAGGTCACGCCGCCGAGTTCGCGCACCACGGGATGGTGGATGTGGCCGCAGATCACCCCGTCCGCGCCGCGCCGCCGGGCCTCGTCGGCCACCGCCGTCTCGAACGAGCCGATAAAATTGACGGCGTTCTTCACTTTCGCCTTCGCCCAGGCCGAGAACGACCAGTAGGAAAAGCCAAGCTTGCGCCGGATAGTATTGTAATGCGTATTGACGAAGATCGCCAAATCGTAGGCCCAGTCGCCGAGGAAGGCGAGCCATTTGGAATTGCGCACAACGACGTCGAATTCGTCGCCGTGCATGACGAGGAAGCGCCGCCCGTCGGCCGTGACATGCTTCGCGTTGCGCCGGATCTCGATCCCGCCGAACGTCAAGCCAATGAACTGGCGGGCGAATTCGTCGTGGTTGCCGGGCACGAAGATCATCCTGGCGCCGCGCCGCACCTTGCGCAACAATTTCTGGATGACGTCGTTGTGGGATTGCGGCCAGTAGAACGAGGCGCGCATGCGCCAACCGTCGATGATGTCGCCGACCAGAAAGTAAGTATCGGCGTCGTTATGACGCAGAAAGTCGAGAATCAGCCCGGCCTGACAGCCGCGCGTCCCCAGATGCATGTCGGAGACGAAGATGGCGCGGTAGTGGTTGGCGGCCGGCGCCGTGGGTAACGTCTCGCGCAGGGAGGACATGGAAGGTCATCCGTATGGATTGTGGCTTTTACCTCATGTTCATATTCTCATGTCGACGGCATGACGCGCCGCCGCAGCGCCGCAATCGCGCTGTATCCCGCGGCTAGCTGTGGTAGAGAGGGCCGGCGCGGGGTCCAACGCGCGTCGAATCGCCGCGAGAAAGCGGCAAAGTCTTGAGCGAGCGGATCAGTTCCCATGGCGGCGTTGCCAAAATTCGACTTGAACGACCTCAAGCGCCGCATGAACGGCGCCCACGCCACCCTCAAGACGGAGCTGAACGGCCTGCGCACCGGTCGCGCCAGCGCGGCGCTGCTCGAGCCGGTGTATGTCGAGGCCTACGGCCAGCGCATGCCGCTGACCCAGGTCGCCTCGATCAGCGTGCCCGAGCCGCGCGCGCTTTCCGTCTCCGTCTGGGACAAGACGATGGTGCACGCCGTCGACAAGGCGATCCGCGACGCCAATCTCGGCCTGTCGCCGACCGTAGAAGGCACTCTCCTGCGCATCCGCATTCCAGAGCTCAACGAGCAGCGCCGCAAGGAGATGGTGAAGGTCGCGCACAAATACGCCGAGGATGCGCGCGTCGCCGTGCGCCACGTGCGCCGCGACGGCTTCGACATCATCAAGAAGCTATTGAAAGAGCACGCCGTTCCCGAGGACGAAGGCAAGAAGCACGAAGCCGACGTGCAGAAGGCGACCGACGAGGCGATCAAGGAAATCGACACCCTGCTGGGGTCCAAGGAAAAGGAGATCATGCAGGTTTAGCCTTGACGCGTGCCTTGCGCCCGATGTCGCCTCCTTCGGAAAATCCTCGCGCCGCCCGGACGGCGCCGCGGCACGTCGCCATCATCATGGACGGCAACGGGCGCTGGGCGCAGGCGCGCGGCCTGCCGCGCTACGAGGGCCATCGCCGCGGCGTGGAGGCCGTGCGGCGGGCCGTGCGCGCGGCGAGCGACATCGGCGTTTCCTATCTGACGATATACAGTTTTTCCACCGAGAACTGGAGCCGGCCGCCCGACGAGGTGTCGCTGCTGATGGGGCTTTTGAAACGTTTCATCCGCAACGATCTCGCGGAGCTGCACTCCAATGACGTGCGCGTGCGGGTGATCGGCGGTCGCGACGGCCTGCCCGCCGACATCGCCGCCCTGCTGACCGAAGCGGAAGAACTGACCCACATGAATCGCGGCCTGACCCTGGTCGTCGCCTTCAATTACGGCGGACGTCAGGAGATCGTCGACGCGGCGCGGCGGCTCGCGGCGATGGCGGCGGCCGGCGTTCTCGACCCCAAGGCCATCGGCGTCGAATATTTCGCCCGCTCGCTGTCGACCTGCGACATTCCCGATCCCGATCTCATCATCCGCACCTCGGGCGAGCAGAGGATATCGAATTTCCTGCTCTGGCAGGCGGCTTACGCGGAATTCGTGTTCCTGCCGCTACACTGGCCGGATTTCGACCGCGCCGCCTTCGAATCCGCGATCGACGAATATTACACGCGCGAACGTCGCTATGGCGGACGCGGGCTGGCGGCCGAGACGGCGGCCGTGAAGTCGGCGTCCTGACCGCCATGGCCAGGCTTTCCGTCGGCGCAGACCTCATGCCGCGCGCGATCTCTGGCGTCGTGATGATCGCGCTGGCGCTGGCGGCGACTTGGCTAGGCGGTTTCGTGTTCTTGGCGTTCTGGGGCCTCGCCGCGCTCGGCGTCGCCTGGGAGTGGCAGCGGCTGATCGGCGTCGAGCGGCTCGGCTTGCGCGTTGCGGCGAGCGTGCTGGCCCTGATCGCCGCGGCGCCCTGGGCTCTCTACGCGCACGCCCGCATCTCTCTCGTCATTCTCATCGCTGGCGCCGTCGCCGCCGGCGGCGTGGCCAACCCGGGCCGGCGGCTCTCGGCGGCGGCCGGCGTCCTCTACGCCGGCGCGGCGATGCTGGCGCCGGCGCTGCTGCGCGGCAGCCCGACGCAGGGCTTCGCGGCGATCCTGTGGCTTTTCGCGGTCGTGTGGGGCACCGACATCGGCGCCTATTTCGGCGGCCGCCTGATCGGCGGGGCCAAGCTGTGGCCGTCGATCTCGCCGGGCAAGACCTGGTCGGGCGCCATTGTCGGCGCCGTCGTCTCGGCCGCGCTCGGCTGGCTCGTTGCGGCGCTAGCCGTTCCCGCAGGCGTGAGGGCGGTTCCGCTTATCGTCCTGGGGCTGATAACTTCTGCGCTCGCGCAAGGCGGCGACCTGTTCGAATCCGCTATGAAACGGCGGGCAGGCGTGAAAGACTCCAGTCGCCTCATTCCCGGCCACGGGGGCTTGATGGACCGGCTCGACGGGTTCATCGTGGCTGCGGCCTTCGCGGCTGTTGTCGCCTGGACCCGATCCGCGGGGCCATGGATCGCGCCGGGATTGTTTACGAACTGGTGAGTACCGCGAGGATCTAGATTTGACTTCACTGAAGCGGGGGGATCGCTCAGGCGCCCCGAAACGCATCGTCCTGCTCGGCGCCACTGGCTCGATCGGCAGGTCCTGCGCCAGCGTCATCCTCGCCAATCCCTTCCGGTTCCAGGTCGAGGCGGTCGTCGGCGGCCGCGACGGGGCGGCTCTCGCCCGCAGCGCTCGCGAACTCGGCGCCAAGTTCGCGGCCATTTCCGAGGCGAGCGGCTATGCCGATCTCAAGGCGGGCCTCGCCGGCTCCGGCATTGAGGCCGCCTGCGGTCAGGAGGCGATGGAGGCGGCGGCGCGCTGGCCGGCCGATCTCGTGGTCTCGGCCATCGTCGGCGCGGTCGGCCTCGGGCCGACCTTCGCCGCTATCGAGTGCGGCCGAGTCATCGCGCTCGCCAACAAGGAGACACTGGTCTGCGCTGGAGCGCCGGTCACGCGTGCGGTGCAGAAATTCGGGGCGAGACTGCTGCCGCTCGATTCCGAACACAACGCCATCTTCCAGGCGCTTGGCGGCCGCGACGCGCGGGAAGTCAGCCTGATGACCATCACCGCCTCCGGCGGCCCATTCCGCGAGTGGAGCGCCGAGCGCATCGCCAAGGCGACCCGGGCCGAGGCGCTCGCCCACCCAAAGTGGAGCATGGGGCCGAAGATCAGCATCGACAGCGCCAGTTTGATGAACAAGGGGCTGGAGCTCATCGAGGCGCATCACCTGTTCGCGATCCCCGCGGACAAGCTCGCCGTCGTCGTGCATCCGCAATCCATCGTCCACGGCCTGATCGCCTTCGAGGACGGCTCGACCATCGCCGGTCTCGCCAATCCCGACATGCGCACGGCGGTTGCGCATTGCCTCGCACACCCCGAGCGGGTCCCAAGCGGCGTCCCTGCGCCCGACCTCATCGCGCTGTCGAAGCTGACCTTCGAACCCGCCGACCGCGACCGCTTTCCGGCATTACGCATCGCCGAGGCGGCGATTGTCGAGGGGCAGGGGGCCCCGACTGCGCTCAACGCCGCCAACGAGATCGCCGTCGCCGCCTTTCTCGACGGCAGGATCGCGTTCGGCGAACTGCCTTTCATCGTCGAGCGCACGCTCGACGCGATGCGCCAGGCGGGCGAGATCGACACGCCCGACGACGTTGCGGCGGCCTTGGCGATTCACCATATCGCGCGAGATAGAGCCACCGCCCTCTTGGCCTGACGCGGACGCTGCGGCATAGTAACGATCTGGTAACCATTTGGCGGCGGCGCGAATTGGCGGATGAGCGCCCCGCGGAGGCCAATCTATGCCGGCTCTGTATGCGTTCTACGACTTCGTTTCGTGGCTCGGTTGGTACATCGTTCCGTTCATTATCGTCATGAACGCAATCGTGTTCTTCCATGAGCTCGGCCATTACCTGGTCGGCCGCTGGTGCGGGGTCAAGATCGAAGCCTTTTCGCTCGGGTTCGGCCCGGAGTTGCTGGCGTGGGTGGACAAGGCCGGGACGAGGTGGCGTCTGGCGCTGTTTCCTCTCGGCGGATACGTGAAATTTCTCGGCGACGCCAATCCCGCGAGCGGGCAGGATGAGCAAGTGCTCGCCGGCGTCGATCCGGCTGAGCGCTCGCGCACGCTGGCGGCGCAGCCGGTCTATAGCCGCGCGGCGATTGTCGCGGCCGGTCCGGCGGCGAACTTCATCCTGGCGATGGTGCTGTTCACCGGTCTGTTCCTGGCCTTCGGCCAGTCGGTCCACAACGCCCGCATCGGCATTGTCGAGCCGGGCTCGCCCGCCGCGGACGCGGGCTTCCTGGTCGGCGACCTCGTCACCGCCATCGACGGCCAGAAGATCACGACCTTTCAGCAATTGCAGCACGCGGTGGTGCTCAACACCGGCCTCGACATAACCTTCGGCGTCGACCGCAAGGGGCAGTCGCTCACGCTCACCGCAGCCCCGCAGGTCATGCTGGTCGATCAGGGCGTGCTCGGCAAGCGCCGCATCGGCCATCTCGGGCTCGGCTCGACGCGCGATCCCGCCGACGTGACTTACGAACGTTGTGGAATCACGCAGTGCGTCGCCTGGGCGGGCGGCCAGGTGAGTTTCATCACGCGCGCGACGCTCGCCTATATCGGCGGCCTGTTTGCCGGGCGCGAGTCGATCGACCAGATGTCCGGCATGGTCGGCATGACCCAGATCACCGGCGCCATCGCGAAGATCAGCTTCCTCGAGCTGATCAATCTGGCGGCGCTGTTCTCGGTCTCGGTCGGGCTGATGAACCTGTTCCCGGTGCCGCTGCTCGACGGCGGTCACCTTATGTTCTATCTGATCGAGGCGGTCACGCGCCGTCCGGTCAGCGAGCGCATCCAGCAATACGGCATGCGGGTCGGCATTGCGCTCGTCGGCAGCCTGATGATCTTCACCACCGCGCACGACATTCTTCGCCTGTTCGGCCGCGGCTGACTCCAGTTTCAACCTGGGGTTGGCCTGACGCCCGGTAATGTTAACCCGGGGTCAACCACGCCTGTGTCGCCAGCGCCACGCTTCCCGGAAATGGTGTAAACAGGGTTCAATCGGCGTTTGCACGCGATCGCAGAACCGGTAAAAGCGCGGTAACCTTCCCTCTTTGTGAAAAGTGGATAGGTGAGTGTTTTGTTCGGGGCGCGCGATTCGCCGTCTTGGGTCCCAGCGGCCGTCAGGCGGGAGAGCGGCAAAAGGCGCCGGCGACAAGCCGGGCCAGCGTCGAGTGGCGATACGGGGAAGTCTAGCGCGATGATTTTGTCCAGAATGTCAGGGGCGCGGTCGACGTTTTGGGGGCTTCTGGTCGCCGCCGTCGTCGCGCTGGGCGTGCTTGTCTCGGCACATGACGCCTATGCGCAGGTTTCGCCGGTCGCCAGCAAGATCAACGTCACCGGCGCGAGCCGTGGCGACGTCGCGACGATCAAGAGCTATTTCCAGGGCACTGATCAGGCGAGCGTCAATCGCGCCGTCGCCGATCTCACCGCCACCGGCATGTTCACGAGGGTTTCGGCGAAGGTCGTCGGCGACCATGTCGACGTCGCCGTGGTCGAAGGCGCGCAAATCGTCAATCGCGTCGCCTTCGAGGGCAACAACAAGCTCAAGGGCGACCAGCTCTCGCTTGAGGTGCAGTCGAAGGGCTACGTTCCCTTCAACCGCGACGTCGCCGAGGCCGATCTTCAGCGCATCAAGGAGGCCTACAAGAAGATCGGCCGTAACGCCGTGACGGTGTCCTATCGCCTCGTGACGCTGCCGAACGGCCGCGTCGATCTCGTCTTCAAGGTCGACGAGGGCGACAAAACCGGCATCAAGACGATCGCCTTCATCGGCAACAACAACATCTCCAACTGGCGGTTGAAGAGCCTGATGCAGACGACGGAGATGAACTGGCTGTCGTTCTTCAAGACCAGCGACGTCTACAACCCCGACACGCTGGCGGCGGACGAAGAGGCGATCCGCAAATATTACATGCGCTACGGCTACGCCGATTTTCGCATCACCAACACCGCCGTCGTCTACGATCCCGCGCAGAAGGCCTACATCGTCACGATCAGTATGGATGAGGGGCCGTTGTACCACGTCTCCGGCGTGAACGTGACCTCGCGTCTGGCGCGCGTGCCGGGCGAGCAGTTGCAGGGCTTCGTCACCCAGCATCCGGGCGACGTCTATAACGCGACCGCGGTCGAGAAGTCGGTCGAGGCGATGACGCGCGAACTGGCGCGGCGCGGCTACGCCTTCTCCGACGTGCGCCCACACGGCGAGCGCGACAACGTCAACCACACCATCTCGCTCGCGTTCACCGTCGACGACGCGCCGAAGGTCTATATCGAGCGCATCGATGTCGTCGGCAACACCCGCACGCGCGACTACGTGATCCGGCGCGAATTCGACATCGGCGAAGGCGACCCCTACAACCACTCGCTGATCGAGCGCGGCGAGCGCCGCCTCAACAACCTCGACTTCTTCAAGACCGTGCACGTCTCGTCGCGTCCCGGCTCGGCGCCGGATCGCGTGATCATCACCATCGCGGTCGACGACAAACCGACGGGTTCGGTCAGCGTGTCGGGAGGCTATTCTACGTTGGAAGGCCCGTTGGTCGAGGTCGCGTTCACCGAGACCAACTTCCTCGGCCGCGGCCAATACGTGCGGCTCAGCGCCTCGCGGGGCGAGTATTCGAACGGCTGGGGCATCACCTTCACCGAGCCCTATCTGTTCGACCAGCGGCTTGCGGGCGGCTTCGACATCTATCACAAGCAGCAGTTGCAGAACACCTACGCGCTGTATGAGACCAACACGACCGGCGTCAACCTGCGCCTCGGCGTGCCGATCACCGAAGAGCTGACGTTCCAGCCGAACTACTCGCTGTACTCGTCGCAGATAGTCATTCCGAACACGAGCGGCCAGCCGTATGACGATTGCGCGAATGTGGACGCCAACGGCAATGTGATACCGGGGGTGAATCCGTGGGCCGGCAATTTCTTGCCCGGCGGCACGTCTCCTGGAGCAGGCGCGGCGCAAGCTGTAACCGCAACTTCAGGCAACTGCCTCACCAACGGCGAAGCCTCAGTGGCGATCAAGGATCAGGCGGCGAAGGGTCAGCAGATCACGTCGCTGGTCGGCTACTCGCTGATCTGGGACTCGCTCGACAATCGCCGCAATCCGACGCAGGGCGCCTACGCGAATTTCCATCAGGACTTCGCCGGAGTCGGCGGCGACTCGCATTTCGTGCGCGAAACGATCGATGGCCGCTACTACTACGGCATCACCGACGACCTGATCGCCTTCGGCCATCTGCAGGCCGGGCGGATCGACCAGATCGGCGGCGGCTACCTGCCGTTGATTGACAACTTCAACCTCGGTCCGTCGCTGGTGCGCGGTTTCGCTCCGGGCGGCATCGGTCCGCGCGACGTCTCGGACCCCAACAACATCGCGGCCAATTCGCTCGGCGGCACGACCTATGTCGGCGGCACGGCGGAGATTCAGTTCCCGATCTTCGGTCTGCCGAAAGAGATCGGGCTCAAGGGCGCGCTGTTCACCGACGCCGGCATCCTTACAGGCTTTAACGGCAAGAGCGATTACAGCAGTCTGCTCGGCTATACTTACTGCCCAGGCTCAGGCGGGGTCGCCAAGGGCGCAACCCCTCTAACCCAGCCGAGCTGTCTGATCGTCGACGACGAGAACAAGATCCGCGCGTCGGTCGGCGCCAGCGTGCTCTGGGCTTCACCGCTCGGCCCGATCCGGATCGACCTTGCCGTTCCGGTCATGAAGGGCAAATACGACCAAACGCAGCTCATCAACTTCTCGGGCGGCGCGACGTTCTGACCTCGCTTGCCTGATGCGAAACCTTCAACCGCGCGCCGCACTCCGGCGCGCGGTTTTGTTTTTGGCGGCCAGTTTTCGCGTCAGCGAATTTGAGTTAGAGCGCCTTAGCCTCCGCCATTGCGAGCGAAGCGAAGCCATCCAGCCGGGACGCGTCGCAAGGGTCGCCCCTGCAGGCGCGGCGGTTGTTGCTTGCAAACGGCGCGCCGGGCTCGGGCGCTGGATTGCTTCACTTCGCTCGCAATGACGAGCGGGCGAGCCGTTTGCTCAGTGCGAGCGGCCACTTCAGGAGCTTCGCTTGCCTACAGCCCGCAAGATCACCTTCTTTCCCGCCATCGTGTCGCCCACTCTGGCCGAGCTGGCGGCTTGGACCGGGGCTGCGCTCGCCGACGCCACTCGCGCCGACGAGCGGATCGCCGACGTCGCGGCGATAGACGCCGCCGGGCCGGGCGATCTGACCTTTCTCGACAATCCGCGCTATCTGCCGCAGCTCAAGAGTTCGCGCGCCTCGGCTGTGTTCCTGGCGGCGCGGCATCGGCCGGAGGCGCCGCCGAGCTGCGCCGCACTGGTGACGCCGCAGCCCTACGTCGCGATGGCCGTCGCGATGGCCAGGCTCTACCCTTCCGCGGCAAGACCCGCGTCCGGCTTTACTGAGCGCGGCGTCTCGCCGGGCGCGCATGTGCACCCTTCGGCGCGGCTGGAGGCGGGCGTTGTCGTCGATCCCGGCGCCGTCGTCGGCCCCGAAGCCGAGATCGGCCACGGAACGGTCATCGGCGCCAATGCGGTGATCGGCGGCCAAGTGCGCATCGGCCGCGACGCGGCGATCGGACCGGGCGCGACCATCGCCTGCGCGCTGATCGGCGACCGCGTCATCATCCACGCCGGCGCGCATATCGGGCAGGACGGTTTCGGCTTCGCGATGGGGCCGCGTGGACACCGCAAGGTGCCGCAGATCGGCCGCGTGATCATCCAGGACGACGTGGAGATCGGCGCCGGCTCCGCCATCGACCGCGGCGCCAATCGCGATACGATCATCGGCGAAGGCACGAAAATCGACAATCTCGTGCAGATCGGCCACAATGTCGTCGTCGGCCGTCATTGCGTCATCGTGTCACAAACCGGCGTGTCCGGCTCCTGCGTGATCGACGATTTTGTCGCGCTGGGCGGACAGGTCGGTCTCGCCGGGCATCTGCACATCGGCGCCGGGGCGCAGATCGGCGCCTCGTCCGGCGTCATGAACGACGTCCCCGCCGGCCAACGCTGGTTCGGCACCCCGGCCCAGCCGGCGCGCGAGCATTTTCGCGACATCGCGACGCTGCGCAAGCTCGCGCGTGGCGCGAAGGCTGTCAGCGCGCCAGAAACGGTGTGAGCCCCTCGCGGATCGCCAAGCGCCTGAGCGGCGTGACCGCGGCCAGCGCCGCGAGCCCCAACCCTCGCGCGGCGTCCACCGGCAGGTAGGGCGCGAGCAGCGACAGATTGAGCGCGCCGACCGCCGTCGTCCGCAGCGCGATGTCGGGGCGACGGGCGGCGGCGTAGGCCTCGAGCGTCGCCTCACCGCCGGGGTCCTGTCCCTCGTCGCGCGCGCGCGCGGCTTGCGTGACGATCTCGGCGACATCGCGCAAACCCAGATTCAGCCCCTGGGCGCCGATCGGCGGAAAGGCGTGCGCGGCGTCGCCGACCAGCGCGAGACGGCGCCCCGTCAGCCGGGCGACGCGCTGGACCGTCATTGGAAAACCGCCCCGTCCGCCCTCGATCTCGATCTCACCGAGCATCGCATGCGAGCGGGCGCGTAACTGCGCCGCCAACTCCCTGTCGCTGAGGCGCGTCATCCGCTCGGCGGTCGCGTCCCGCATGAGCCAGACCAGGCTGGAGCGATGCGGCGCCTCGGCCGTGGGCGGCAACGGCACCAGCGTGAACGGCCCCTCGCGAGTGTGGAATTCGGTCGAGGCGTCGTCGTGCGGCCGCGTATGCCGCAACGCCAGTGTGAGCGCGGTCTGCCCGAAATTGCGCGTCGTTGCGTCGATCCCGGACGCCTTGCGGGAAGGCGACCCGCGCCCATCGGCCCCGATCACCAGCGCCGCCGAGAGCGCGCGGCCGTCGCTCAACGTCAGCCGCACGGCGTCCGCGCCGAAATCGAAGCCGACCACGTCGGTCTCGAAGCGCGGCAAGTCGCCGAGCGCCTCGGCGAGGATCGAACTCAGTGCGCCATTTTCGATGTTCCAGCCGAACACGTCGCGGCCGATCTCGGAGGCGCGAAAATTGACCGGGCGCGGCGCGAACAGCGAGCCCGTGTCGTCGACCAGGCGCATCGCGCGCATCGGCGCCGCCTTCGCCTCGATCTCGGCCATGACGCCGAGGCCTTCCAGGATATCGAGGCTGCGTCCGAGCAGCGCGACGGTGCGGCCGGGGCCGGAGCGCTCCAGCCGCCCGACACAGGCGCATCTAAGCCCGGCCCGGGCGAGCCCGAGCGCAGCGGCGAGCCCGGCGAGCCCGGCGCCAATCACGATCACGTCGAAAGCCTGTGCGGGGGAATGAGAAGTATCGGCCATTGCTACCCTTTCGCACGCGTGCTTTTAAGCGTCCATACCGCGCCCCGTTCCATCGGGGCGCGTCAGCGGAGGCGGGATGACTATCGAGGGCGGCCGCGAAGCCCAGCGCGTACGACGGGCGGCGGGATTTTCCGTCCACCTCTTCACGGGCTCCGGCAGCGCGGTGGCGCTGCTCGCGCTCTACGCGGCGATCGACCGCAATTTCCCCGCCTGCTTCGCCTGGCTCGGCCTCGCGCTGCTGATCGACGGCGTCGACGGCACGCTGGCCCGCGTCGCCAAGGTCACCGAAACGGCCAGCGCCATCGACGGCGCCATTCTCGACCTCGTCATCGACTTTCTGACCTACGTGCTGGTGCCGATGGTGGCGCTGTGGCGCTCCGACCTGATGCCGATCCAGCTCTCCTTTTGGCTCAGCGTCATCGTCGTATTCGCCTCCGGCCTCTATTTCGCCGACACGCGCATGAAGACGCGCGACTACTGGTTTCGCGGCTTCCCGGCGCTGTGGAACGTGCTGACGATCTATCTGTTCGTGCTGCGGCCGCCGTTCTATGTCAGCGCGGCGATGATATTGGTCGGCGCAGCGGCGATGTTCGCGCCCTTCGTGTTCCTGCATCCGATGCGGGTCAAGCAGCTGCGCGCCCTCAACATTCTCGTATGCATCGCGTTTTTCGTGCTTTCGGCGGTCGCGATCTGGCAGGATTTCGCGGCCGCGCTGTGGGTGAAGATCGGCTATGGCGTCGTTGCCGCCTATTTCCTGGCGGTGCCGTTCTGGCGCCACTCGCCATGGGCGGACGATTAACGTCTCCCTCGCAGTCGAGATTGCCAGCTGCGGAATTAACATGTTAGCGTCCCCGCGCGACGCGAGAGCCCCGACCAAGCGGGCCGCGCCAACGGGAGAAACGCATCATGGCAGTCAAGGAGTCCGGCGGTCGTTCGCGCCGTGATCTGATGAAGGGCGCCGCGCTCGGCGCCGGGGCGCTGTTCGGCGGTATGGGGCTATCGCCGCAGATGGCCGCGCTCGCCAAGGAGGCGGGGCGTTCGTCGAAGCCGTTGAAGGCCGCCTTCTCCAACGCCGGCCTGCAGGCGACTTGGTGCGCCCAAGGCAAGCAGGCGGCGGAATACTGGGGCAAGCTGTTCAACGTCGAGGTGACCTGGTTCGACGGCCAACTCGACGCCGTCAAGCAGCGCTCGGCGATCGACAACATGGCCTCGCAGAAGTGGGATTTCGTCGCCATCCAGGCCTTCGGCATCGGCACGCTGACCGCGCCGGTCAACAAGATGATCGAGGCCGGAACCCCGGTGATCGACATGGATACGCTGATCGCCCCGCTCGATCAGATCAACGTCCATACGTTCATTGCTCCCAACAACGAGTTCATGGGCGCCTCGGTGACGCAGGCGCTGGTCAACGCGATCAACGGCGAAGGCACGATCGTGATGACGCAAGGCGCCCTCGGCCATACCGGCGCGCAAGGTCGGGCGCGCGGCTTCCACTCGGTCGTGGCGAAATTCCCGAAGATCCAGGTGCTCGACGAGCAGCCCGGCGATTGGGACGTGACCAAGGTCGCGCGCATCTGGGAAGGCCTGCTGACGAAATATCCGAAGATTGACGCCGCCTTCTTCCATAACGACGACATGGCGCTGGCGGCGTCCAAGGTCATGCAGGCCAAGGGCCGCACCGAAACCAAGATCGGCGGCGTCGACGCGATGCCGCCGGCGATTACGGCGGTGAAGGAAGGCAAGATGTTCGCGACCGTGCGCAACCCGTCCTGCCGCATCCACGGCGGCGCCATCATCGCCGGCGTTCAGGCGGTTGTGGGCGGCGCCAAGACCGGGACCGATATCCCGAAGAACATCGTCGCCGACGGCCCCGTCGTTACCAAGGACAACGCCGACGGTATGTTGTGGATGGAGGATCAGTTCCTGATCTGACGGCGGGGTCAGGGACGCGTAGGCGCCGCATCTGCGCTGCGTCATGCCCAGGCTTGTCCCGGATATCCACGTCGGGCCGATGTTCTGGCCTCGCCGGGACTTGGCTATTCTCGCTACGACGTGGATGGCCGGGACAAGCCCGGCCATCCCGGCGATGTCGCCTTACCCGATATTTGATTCAGAACGATCCAAACTCATGCCGCCGCTGATCGAACTCACAAACATCGTCAAGACGTTCGGCGGCGTCCAGGCCCTGCGCGGCGTGGATTTCGCGTTGAAGCCCGGAACCGTGCACGGCCTCGCCGGCGAGAACGGCGCCGGCAAGAGCACGCTGATGAAGGTGATCGCTGGCGTGCATGCGCCCGATTCCGGCGAGTTCAAGATCGACGGCGAGCCCGTCCATTTCCGCTCCGCCCGCGACGCCCGCGCGCGCGGAATCGGCATGGTGCATCAGGAGCTTTCCGTCGCGCCTGACCTGACGGTGGCCGAGAACGTGTTTCTCGGCGCGCAGCCGGTGACGAGGTTTGGCGCCATCGCCTGGAAACGCATGGCGCGCGAGGCTTCCGAGCAACTGAAGAACCTCGGGCTCGACATCAACCCGCGCGCGCGCCTCGGCGACTTCCCCATCGGCGTGCAGCAGCTCGTCGAACTGGCGCGGGTGCTGTTTTCGGGCGCGCGCATCGTCATCCTCGACGAGCCGACTTCCGCGCTGTCGCCGCCGGAGATCGCGCGCCTGTTCACGGTGCTGCGGCGGGTGCGCGACAGCGGGCGCGGCCTCGTCTTCATCTCGCATTTCCTCGACGACATCCTGGAAATCTCCGACGAAGTGTCGGTGTTCCGCAACGGCCGGCGCGTCGCCCACGCCCAGGCCGGCTCCGGCGTCGACAAGGCCTGGATCATCGAGAACATGATCGGGGCGGGTCGCGACGAGCTCGGCGAGAGCTATCTGCACGACATGGCGCTGAAGCCGCGTGCGACGACGCCGGTGGTGCTGGAGGCCGAGGGGCTGACGCTGGAGCCGCATTTCCGCAATGTGTCGTTCCAGGCGCACGCGGGCGAGGTGCTCGGCGTCTACGGCTTCATGGGCTGCGGCCAGATCGAGCTGGCGCGGATGCTGTTTGGCAAGCTCAAGGCCGACAGCGGACGGCTGCGGCTCGACGGCGGCGCGGCGCGGTTCTCCGACACCACCGCCGCCAAGAACGCCGGGATCGGCTTCGTGCCGGAGAGCCGGCGCTTGATGCTGTTTCGCGAGGAGCCGATCTACCGCAACGTGTCGATCGCGTTCCTCGAACAGTTCTCCAAGCTCTGGCTCAAGCCCGCCGCCGAGCGCGCGGCGGCGCGCACGCATACGCAGCGCGTCGGCCTGCGTCCGGCCGGCGTCGAGGCGCGGCTCGGCGCGCTGTCGGGCGGCAACCAGCAGAAGGTCGCGCTCGCCAAATGGCTGACCCGGCCGCCGAAAGTTCTCGTGATGGTCGAACCGACGCGCGGCATGGACGTCGGCGCCAAGGAGGACGTCGTGCATATCCTGAAAGGGCTCGCCGCCGACGGCATGGCCGTGATCGTGCTCTCGACCGAGCCGGAGACCGTACTGTCGCTGGCCGATCGCGTGCTGGTGATGCGAAAGGGCGAGTTGCAGGCGGAGTTCGCGGATTGCGCGATCAGCAAAGACAGACTGCTGGCGGCGGCGTGAGACGAGGGGTGTGTATGGTTGTGACGCTGCGCCAGGTTCTCCCTCCCCCCTTGGCGGGCGAGAGGGCCGGGGAGGAGGGGAGCCGCCCCCTATCGTTGACCCTCCCCCGCGAGGGGGGAGGGGACCGGCGGGCCGCCGACGCGAACGAAACTGCGACCGGAGCCGACGCACATGTCCGATAGCGACCTTGGCGCCAAGGCTCCCGGCTTCGATATCGGCCGCCTGCTGCGCGACCAATTGCGCAACATCGCGCCGTTCGCGACGCTGATCCTGCTCGTCGGCTTCTTCAGCTTCGCCGCGCCAGCCTTCGCGACGCTCGGCAATCTGGAGAACATCCTGCAGCAGGTCTCCATCACGGCGATGATCGCGGTGGGGCTCACCTTCGTCATTCTCACCGCCGAGATCGACCTCAGCGTCGCGGCGGTCGCCAACGCGACGGCCATCGTGCTGTGCTTCTTCACCGCCCAGCCCGATTATGTGAACATCCAGAACCTGCCGCTGACCGGCGCGTTCGCCATTGCGCTGGCGCTGGCCGCCTGCGCGGCGCTCGGCCTCGTCACCGCGTTCGGCGTGACCAAGATCGGCATTCCCTCCTTCATCATGACGCTCGCCATGATGCAGATCGGCGCCGGCCTTTGCGCGGTGCTGGTGCGCGGCCAGATCGCCTACAACATTCCCCCGCTGGTGCTGACGCTCGGCTCCAAGACGTTCTACGGCGTGCCGTGGATCATCATCGTCGCGGCGATCATGCTGCTGGTCGCGCATCTTGTGCTGAGCCACACCCGCTTCGGTCGCTACGTCTACATGGTCGGGGGCAACCGCGAGGCGGCGGAATATTCCGGCGTCAACGTGCGCTTCGTCACCGGCGCGGTGATGACGATCTCCGCCGTCTGTTCAGGCATCGCCGGCATGCTCGGCGTCGCCTATTTCGGCTCGGCGCAGCAGAACGAGTTCGACACCTTCCTGCTCGACGCCATCGCGGCGGTGGTGGTCGGCGGGACGAGCCTGTTCGGCGGGCGCGGCGGCATTGGCAACACCATCGTCGGCCTGTTCGTGCTCGGCGTGCTCAACAACGGGCTCGACTATGTGAAGATCGACAGCTTCCTGAAGATTCTCATCCGCGGCCTGATCCTGCTGCTGGCGCTGGTCATCAACGTCTACGCCGAGAAGCTGCGCTCGACGCGCTCGATCGTCCCGTAAGGTTTTGACAACCGCAGGCCGTGGGAGCAATCTGCCATCATGTCGACGAGCATCAAGATTTGCGGCGTCAACTCGCCGGAAGCGCTGGCCGCCGCGCTGCAAGCCGGGGCCGATATGGTCGGCTTCGTGTTCTACGAGCCGAGCCCGCGCTTCGTCGGGCTGGACACGGCGCGCAACTTCGCCCGCCATTGCAAGGAGCGGGCGGAGATCGTCGCGCTGACGGTCGACGCGCCGGACGCGACGCTGGAGGCGATCCTGAGGCGGGTCGGACCTGCCTATTTCCAGTTGCACGGGCAGGAGAGCCCGGAGCGGGTGGCCGAGATCCAGGAGAAATACGGCGTCTCCGTCATCAAGGCGATCGGCGTCGCAGAGGCGGCCGATCTCGGGCTGGTCGACGCCTACGAGCAAGCCGACGCGCTGCTGCTCGACGCCAAGCCGCCGAAGGGCGCCGTCCTTCCCGGCGGCAACGGCGAGCCTTTCGACTGGAGCCTCGTCAGCAAGTTCAATCCCGGCAAGCCGTGGCTGCTGTCGGGCGGGCTGACGCCCGAGAATGTGGCGCAAGCGATCCGCGCCAGCGGCGCCCGTTCGGTCGACGTGTCCTCTGGCGTCGAGAGCGCGCCGGGCGTGAAGAACCCGTTGCGGATCGCCGCCTTCATCGAGGCCGCGCGCAGGGCGTTCGGCGAGGTCGAGCAGGAGTGATTGCGGGCTTACGCTCGCGGGTTTAAGGGACGCTCACGCACGGGAGCGAGCCGCTTGACCAAGATCGAAAAACCCAATTCCTACCGCAACGGTCCCGACGAGCGCGGTCATTTCGGCATATTCGGCGGCCGCTTCGTCGCCGAGACGCTGATGCCGCTGATCCTCAGCCTCGAGAAGGCCTACGCCGAGGCGAAGAACGACCCGGCGTTCCACAAGGAGATGGCGCATTTCGCCACCCACTACATCGGCCGCCCGAGCCCGCTCTATTTCGCCGAACGGCTGACGCAGCACTTCGGCGGCGCGAAAATCTATTTCAAGCGCGAGGAGCTCAACCACACCGGTTCGCATAAGATCAACAACGTGATGGGCCAGATCCTGCTCGCGCGGCGGATGGGCAAGACGCGTATCATCGCCGAGACGGGCGCCGGCCAGCACGGCGTCGCCACCGCGACCGCCTGCGCGCGCTTCGGCCTGCCTTGCGTCGTCTACATGGGCGCAGTCGACGTCGAGCGGCAGAAGCCCAACGTGTTTCGTATGAAGATGCTCGGCGCCGAGGTCGTGCCGGTGCAGGCCGGCGCGCGCACGCTTAAAGACGCGATGAACGAGGCGCTGCGCGACTGGGTCACCAACGTCTCCGACACGTTCTATTGCATCGGCACGGCGGCCGGCCCGCATCCCTATCCCGGCATGGTGCGCGATTTCCAGAGCATCATCGGCAATGAGACGCGCGAGCAGATGATCGAGGCGGAAGGGCGCTTGCCCGACAGTCTCATCGCCTGCATCGGCGGCGGCTCCAACGCCATCGGCCTGTTCCATCCGTTCCTCGACGACGAAGCGGTCGAGATTTTCGGCGTCGAGGCGGCGGGCCACGGGCTCGACGTGCCCGACGGCCATGCGGCTTCGCTGGCCGGCGGGCGGCCGGGCGTGTTGCACGGCAACCGCACCTATCTGTTGATGAACGAGGACGGGCAGATCAACGAGGGCCATTCGATCTCCGCCGGGCTCGATTATCCCGGCATCGGCCCCGAGCATTCCTGGCTGAAGGAGACCGGCCGCGTCACCTATCTGTCGGCGACCGACAAGGAGGCGCTCGACGCGTTCCAGCTTTGCTCGAAGCTCGAAGGCATCATCCCGGCGCTAGAGCCGGCGCATGCGCTCGCCAAGCTGCCGGAGCTGGCGCCGAAGCGGCCGAGCGATCACCTGATGGTGGTCAATATCAGCGGCCGCGGCGACAAGGACATCTTCTCGGTCGCCGAGCACCTCGGCGGGATGTGAGGCTCAGGCGGCGGGCGGCAGCCGGGCGCGCCAAGGCGCCGGCGCGAGCCGCAGCGCGCCGCGCCGGGCCGTGGCCCAGAACGCCGAGAGCAGCAGCAGCGCCGCCCCCACGATGAGCGCCGACAGCGCGAAACTGAGCGTCAGCGCACCGGTCGCGCGCAGCGCCGCGTTCATCGCGTAGATCAGATACAGCAGACCCGAGACCATCAACGCGCGACGGTCGACGACCAGCGCGACAATGGCAAGCCCTGCGTAGACGGCGACCGCGAGGCCAGCGGGCAGCAGAACGCGCGGGTCCGAGACGGAGCCGGCGGCCGTCGCGAACCTGGCGGTTCCGATCGCCGTCACGCCGAGCAGCGCGAAAGCGGGATGCACGATGGCCGGCGCCGCGAGCAGGTGTAGCCAGAACGCGACGTCGGCGCGCCGCGTCTTACGCAGCCGGTCGCTCGCGTCCCAGGCGAGGCCGAGCGCAAAGACGATGAGGCCCGCGGCGAGAACGGCGTAGAGCGTAAGCGTCTGCGAGCGGAAATAGGCTTCGACCATGGCGACGCCGGCCGCGCCGATCGTCAACGCCCCGGCGGCGACGGTGACCGGGACCTTGAAGCGCCGCCAATGCAGGAACGCCGCCACCGCCCCGACGGCGCCGGCCGCAAACATTGTTGCGATTGGCGAGTTGGCGTCGCCGAGCGGGAACGGAGCGGCGAGCACGCAGCCGGTAACGCCGCCGACGAAGGCGAACAGCAGCAGCAGGCTCGGCAGCGCCATGCGGCGGCGGCGGGTGAAGAACTCCGCCAGCCCCCAGCTCGCCGCCGCGACAACCGCGCCGGCATAGACCGGCGCCGCTTGTCCCGCGAGCCAGCCGAGGGCGCCAAGCGCAATCGCCAGCGCGATCGAGACGAAGATATCGTTGAAGCCGGTCAGCAGGCGGAAGCTTTCCTCGTCCGCCGCCGGCAGGGCGCGGCGGCGCTCGACGAAGACGCGAAATCCCGCCGCCGATTCCGCGCTGATGGCGCCGGCGGTGACGGCGGCCTCGAGGTCGTCGTCGGAGAATTGCAAGCCGGTCTCCCCTTTGCCCGCCTCGCTCGTAACACCGCCGCATGATGCGGGCCAGGGTGTTTTGTTTATCAACAGGCGCTAGGGTCCTGCAAAGACGAGGAGGGCGGCATGAAGCCGGAAATGGTGAGCCTGTCGTTCGATCTGCCGGGCTACCGGATCGCGCGCAACATCGGGGTGGCGCGCGGCATCGTCGTGCGCTCGCGCTCGGTCGTCGGCAACATGGCGGCGGCGTTGCAGACCCTGTTCGGCGGCAACATCTCCATCTACACCAACCTGTGCGAACAGGCGCGCATGCAGGCCTATCGCATGATGTGCGATCAGGCCGAGGCGAACGGCGCCAATGCGGTGATCATGATACGCTACGACGCGACCGAGATCATGAGCGGCGTCACCGAAGTGATCTGCTACGGCTCGGCCGTCGTCGCGGAGCGCGCCTGATGAACGCGGCCGGCGTCGTCGCCTTCGCGCTGTTCCTTATCGGCGCAGCGCTGTTTCTGGCGCAGCTGTGGCTGCAGCCCTGGTCGCCGGACACGTTCCTCAAGCTGGCCGCGACCGACGGCGTGTTGCTCGGCGTCGCGGTCGTGGTCGCGTTCTTGGCGCGCGAGCGGCGCGAGAGCGAAAGGCTCCGCAACCGCCGCGAGCTGGACTAGTCTTCCTTGCCGGCGACGCCGGCTTCGGCGAAGGTCGCCATGCCGTTGTGGATGGCGACCGCCGCCTTGACCACGCCGACCGCCATTGCCGCGCCGGAGCCTTCGCCCAGCCGCATGCCGAGGCTCAGCAACGGCGCCTTGTTCATCTCGCGCAAGGCGCGGGCGTGCGCGTTCTCGGCCGAGACGTGGCCGGCGAGGCAATGGTCGAGCGCGGCCGGATCGATCGCGTGCAGCACGGCGGCCGCCGAGCAGACGACGAAGCCGTCGAGGATCACAGGCACGCGCTGATGCCGCGCGCCCAGGATGGCGCCGGCCATCGCGGCGATCTCGCGGCCGCCGAGCCGCGCCAGCACTTCCAGCGGGTCGTCGAGATGCCCGGCGTGATGGGCGAGCGCGGCGCGCACGGCGTCGGCCTTGCGTTGCAAGCCGGCGTCGTCGACGCCGGTGCCGCGGCCGACCCAGTCCTCCGGCTCGCCGCCAAACAGCGCGCAATAGATCGCCGCCGCGATCGTGGTGTTGCCAATGCCCATCTCGCCCAAGGCGAGCAGGTCCGGCTTGCCGGCCAGCGCCTCCATGCCGAAGGCCATGGTTGCGGCGCAGGAGCGCTCGTCGAGCGCCGGCTCGACGGTGATGTCGCCGGTCGGCTGCGACAGGGCGAGTTCGTAGACCTTGAGCGAGATGTCGAAGGTCTTGCAGATCTGGTTGATCGCCGCGCCGCCGGCCTGGAAGTTGGCGACCATCGCCTCAGTGACGGAGGGCGGGAACGGCGACACGCCGCGGGCGGTCACGCCGTGGTTGCCGGCGAACACGGCGACGAGCGGGTTGTCGACATGCGGCTTGCCGCCCTGCCAGGCGGCCATGAACTCGGCGACCTCCTCAAGCCGGCCGAGCGAGCCGGCGGGTTTCGTGAGTTGCGCGTCGCGCTCGCGGGCGGCGATCAGCGCGCGGTCGTCGAGGGCGGGCATGCTGGCGAGAAGGGCGCGGATGTCGTCGAAGGGGGTGGGCATGAGTGAGGCTCCGGATCGGGCGCGGGATTGGCCGATGCGGCGGCCGAGCGCAAGCCTCAAATCGCCGAAACTTCATGACGCGGCATGTAGACGCGATCCCCGGGCGCAGCCTAGTTTCGCCCCGGAGCCGCCGAAAGGCCCCGGGAGAGAAGCGCATGATCACCAGACGAGGCTTGCTAGCGGCCGGCGTCGCCTTGGCGTGGGCCGGACGGGTCCGCGCCGACGATCTGCCGCCGATCGTATTCGTGCACGGCGACAGCGATTCCGCCGCGGTCTGGCAGACGACGTTCTGGCGCTTCGAGAGCAACGGCTACCCGCGCGAAAAGCTGTTTGCGATCAATTTCACCAACCCGCAGGCGCGCTCCGACAACGGCGTCGAGCAGGCCGACCGCTCCTCGACCGACGACGAATTGAAGCAGCTCTCCGCCTTCGTCGATGCGGCGCTGGCGAAGACCGGGGCGAGCAAAGTCGCGCTGGTCGCCAACTCGCGCGGCTGCAACACGACGCGCAACTTCCTGCGCCACGGCGGGGCGGCCAAGGCGGCCTCGGCCGTGCTGTGCGGCGGCGTCAATCACGGCGTGTTCGCGGTTCCCGCCATGGTCGGCAGCGAATACAACGGCCAGGGGCCGTTTCTCGCCGGTCTCAACACGGGCGACGAGACCACGCCGGGCGTGCGCTTCCTCACCCTGCGCAGCGACGGCTACGATCTCTATGCGCAACCGACCGGGGCCTATATCGGCCAGCCCGACATGAAAACCAACGTCACTGCGGACGGCCCGGCGCTGAAGGGCGCGACCAATCTCGTGCTCGACCACGTCGACCACCGGGAAACCGCCTTTAGTCCCCGTGCGTTCGCCGAGGCCTACGCCTTCATCGTCGGGCGCGCGCCCTCGCGCATTGCGATCACGCCCGAGGCCCAGGTGACGCTGAACGGCGCCGTGACGGGAATTGACGGCGACACCCCGACCAACAAGCCGGTCGCCGGCGCGAAGGTCGAGGTCTACGCCGTCGATCCCGACACCGGCGCGCGCAAGGGCGAGGCGCTGCTGACGAAGACGACGGGCGCGGACGGCGTGTGGGGGCCGCTGACCGCCGACAGCGCGACGGCGCTCGAATTCGTCGTCGCCGCGCCGGATCAGTTGGTGACGCACATCTACCGTTCGCCGTTGCCGCGCTCGTTCGCGCAGCTCCACCTGCGCCCGGCCATCGCCAGCGAGGGCAAGGGCGAGGCCGCCGCCATCGTGACCATGAACCGGCCGCGCGGCTATTTTGGTTCGCCCCGCGACGTGATCCTGATCGACGGCAAGACGCCGGCCGACGTCCCGCCCGGCGTGCCGGCGAAGTGGCGCCTTCCGGTTAGCTTCGCGACGCTGGAGGACAGGCCGATCGTCTGCGAGTTCAACCAGGAGCGCATCGTCGCGCGCATGTGGCCGCTGAAGGACAAGCACGTCAGCATCGCGGAGCTGACGTACTAGCGGCTCCTTCTGCGCGTCTGCGGCCACGGCGTCTCCGGGGTCGGCGCGATCGGCCCCTTGCCGTCCATGAACGCGAACAGGTTGTCGACCACGAGATTGGCCATCGCCGCCCGCGTCGAGGTCGAGGCCGAACCGACATGCGGCGTCAGCACGACATTGTCGAGCGAGAGATAGCCCTCCGGGACCTGGGGCTCGTTGGGGAACACGTCGAGCCCCGCCGCCAGGATGCGCCGCTCGCGCAGCGCCGCGATGAGGGCGTCGTCGTCGACCAGCGAGCCGCGCGCGATGTTGATCAGCACGCCGTCGGGGCCGAGCGCCGCCAGAATTTCGGCGTTGACGATGTGGCGGGTGTCGCCGCCGCCGGGCGCGGCGACCATCAGGATGTCGACCGCCTTCGCCATCGCCAGCAGCGAGGGGTAGTAGAGATAGGGCGCGTCGGGCTGGGCCTTGCGGCCGTGATAGACGATCTCGACGCCGAAAGCGGCGGCGCGCCTGGCGATCTCCTTGCCGATGCGGCCCAGGCCGAGCACGCCCATACGGCGCCCGCTCAGCGAGGCGGAGAGCGGATAGGGGCCTTCCTTCGCCCAGCGGCCCTGGCGCAGATACGCCTCCGCGGCGGAGAAGCCGCGCACCGTATTGAGCAGCAGGCCGAGCGCGGTGTCGGCGGTCTCGGCGTCGAGCACGCCGGGCGTATGCGCGACGACGATTCCGCGCGCGGCGGCGGCCTTGGCGTCGATGTGGTCGTAGCCGACGCCGAAGCTCGATATGATCTCCAGGTTCGGGAACTGCGCGATATAGGCGTCGTCGACGCGGGTGTGGAAGGCGACAGCCAGCGCGCGCACGCGCGGCGCTATCGCCGCCAGCGCCGCCTCCGGGTCGGGCTCGAGATAAGGCCGATGCAGCGTCGCGCGCGTCGCGATGCGCTCGGCGATGATGTCAGGGGCCGGACCGGGCATCAGGACGTCATAGGTCAAGCGCTTGTCTCCGTTGGCTTCGCTGAGCCAAGATGCGCCAGCGGGCGGGCGCTGCGCAAGGCGGCTTGGCCGCGCGCCGCCGGCGTGCCACATCGCAAGCCATGGCCCTGTCTCCCGCGACGCCGCTGCGCCGAGCCCCACGCGTGCGGCGGCTGATCCTCCGCGATTTCCGCTCCTACGCGGCGCTCGACGCGCGATTCGATTCTACGCTCGTCGCCTTCGTCGGCGAGAACGGCGCGGGCAAGACCAATCTGCTTGAAGCCTTGTCTCTGTTCTCGCCGGGGCGGGGGCTGCGTCGCGCGGATTTGAGCGAATGCGCCCGGCTTGGCGGGGCGGGCGGGTTCTCGGTGGCGGTGGAGCTGGAGGAGGACGGCGAAGTCAGGCCGATGGGGCTCGGGATCGAGCCGGGTCCCGACGGGCCGGAGCGGGTCAACCGCATCGACCGCGCGCCGGTCGCGTCGGCGCGCGCCTTCTCCGACCATGTGCGGCTGGTCTGGCTCACCCCCGCCATGGACCCGCTGCTCTCCGGGCCGGCGGGCGAGCGGCGCAAGTTTCTCGACCGGCTGGTGCTGGCGGTCGATCCCGGCCACGGGGCGCGGGTCGGGCAGTTCGAGCGCGCGTTGCGCGGGCGTAACCGGCTGCTGGAGGAGGGCGGGCGCAACGGCGCGTGGCTCGACGCGGTCGAGCGCGAGGCGGCGGAGCTGGGCGTCGCCATCGCCGCGGCGCGGGCGGAGTGCGTCGGCCGGCTCAGCGGCGCGATTCTGGCCGAGCGCGACGACGCCTCGCCGTTTCCCTGGGCGGGGCTGGCGTTGCAGGGCGAGGTGGAGGCGTTTGTCGCCGAAGGGCCGGCGCTGGAGGCGGAGGAGCGCTACCGCGCGATGCTGCGCGAGGGCCGCGGGCGCGACGCCGCGGCGGGGCGCACGCTGGTGGGGCCGCATGTCGCCGATCTCGAGGTGACGCACGGGCCGAAGGGCGCCCCGGCGGCGCGCGCCTCGACCGGCGAGCAGAAGGCGCTGCTGGTCGGCATCGTGCTGGCGCATGCGCGGCTGGTGGCGGACATGTCGGGGATCGCGCCGATCGCGCTGCTCGACGAGATCGCGGCGCATTTCGATCCGAGGCGGCGGGAGGCGCTGTTCGCGGCGCTGGCGCGGATCGGCGGGCAGACGTTTTTGACCGGGGCGGACCCGGCGCCGTTCGAGGGGCTGGAGGGGGTTAGGTATGAGGTGGCGGGGGGCGGGGTGAGACGGGCGGGGTAGGGTGCGGCGAGTTGGGCGCGTGCAATGGGTGCTTTCGACTGAGCCGTGTGAAAACTCGGAGACGCCGCGTTTTCGGTCGCTCGGAGGCGGACCTATAGTCGTTTCGGCGCGCTCTGAACGCTCAGAAGTCTCGAAATTGGCGGCGCTCCGCGGAGCGCCAGAGTTTTCACACAGCCTCGACTCATTGCCGACCTTCGTGTTCGCCCGCTGAAAGCGGCGATGGCGCGAGAGGTGGACGATGGGCGTTGACTGCTAAGCCGTGGCGCCCGTCAGCATGAATATTAGGCTCTTGACGAACGTCTCGCGTCATTCCGCTGGGACCGCGCGGAAACGTCGGTGGCGACGCGCGTATAGGCATGGCCGATGTGCGGGGCCATTGGTTTGGAGAATGGCGTCGCCGATGTAGTATTGGTTTCTCGCGTGCGCGGACAAGAAGCGTTGGGGAAAGTAATTCGGCCCGCAAGGTAATGGCGGCGACGTAGCAGACCAAGCCATTTTGAGGCGGCCGGTCGTTACGGCCCAATCGCGCCGCTTCGCATGCGCGCACGACACGGCTAACGCCGCCCGAAAACAGGCGAAAGCTTGACAGTATTCACGTCGACGCGATGCCAATTCGGCAAGTTAACTTGTCTTGAACAACCCATCATGCCAAGATTATGTCGCCTCGTGCCACTCCGCCGCGAGCTTAGGGGTGGACTGCTTCATAGAGTTGGACTCCGACGGAGTGACCAATGACGACCAATACTTGGGAAAACAGCGGATCCGCGTCCTGGACGACCTCGAGCGATTGGAGCCTCGGAACTTACCCGGGCCAGAACAGCGACACCACCGACGACGTCGTTATTGACCAGGGCCAACCGACAATTACCGGCAATGTCGGCACAGCGAACTCCGTGACTATAGGTGGCGGCGGGAGCCTGGATTTCGAGGTCGGACAATTAGCTGTCACCACCACGTTCAACAATAGCGGCGAAGTCTATTTCGACTCGAGCAGTGGCAGCGGCGGCTCCACTCTGACCGTCGGCGGTGAACTGACCAACAATGGCACAATTTTCATCACGCCAACCGGCGATAACGACATCGTGACGGCGGGCAGCGTCGACGACACCAGCAACCAGAGCGAACTCTATCTCGACGGCTCTTCGGGCGCCGTTGCGGAACTGGAAGTAACGAGCGCGGCGTCGCTGGATGGCGACCCCGGCGACGGCGTACTCGTTGGCGACGTCCAGTTGAGCGGCGACTCGTTGATCGATTTCGCCAGCGGCCAGATCAGCGAGATCGCTGCAGACAGCTCGCTCGAACTGACGGGAAACAGCGCTTTCGTAGCCTCCGGGGGCGCCACGACCTCCAACAGCGCGTTGCAAGGTCCGCTGACGATCGAGGGCGACGCCACGCTCGATCTCGAAAGCGGCGCCAACCTCACACTTTCCGCCCTGACCGTGAACGAGGGTTTTCTCGATCTGGATTATAATGGCGGCGCGGGCCTCTCCGAATTGACGGTCAGCGGCACGCTGAGGAATGTGGGGACCGTCACCAATGGCCAAGTCACCTCCAGCGGCGGCATCGTCATCGGCGACCCCAACGGCGCGCTATCCAGCAATGACGTTGTCAACGCCGGCAGCGTCGACAACGGGGGCCTGATCACGCTGTTCGGCGGCGCCAGCGCGACGGCGTCGTTGACGATCTCGGGCGAGTTGACGGGCGACGGCATTGTCAACCTTCATGGAAACGGCGTTCTTTCGCTGGGCTCGGCGGACGGCCTCGGTACAATCGACTTTCAGTCCAACGCCGACCCAAACCAGATCATCGTGACCGGCGGCGGCGCCCTCGCCGACACCGTCGAGAATTTCCAACATGGCGACACCATCGATTTCACGACCGTCACCTACCAAACCGGAGACAAAGCGGTATATCTCGACGGAGTCGAACACATCGAAACTGCGTCCGGCCAGACGGTCGCTTCCTTCGCCGTCGCTGCGGACTACGGCCCCTATAATGTGGAAAACGACGGCAGCAACGGCATCATCGTGTCGATCCCCTGCTTCTGGCGTGGAACCTTGATCCGCACGCCGGATGGCGAAACGCCGGTCGAGACCTTGAGGCGCGGCGATCCCGTGCTGACGATGAGCGGCGAGGCGAAGCCGGTGACCTGGATCGGCCGCCGGACGGTCTCGGCGCGCTTTGCCGATCCGTTGCGGTGCTGGCCGGTTCGCATCCGAGCCGGCGCCCTGGCCGAGAACGTCCCGGCGCGCGACCTGCTGGTTTCGCCGGATCACGCGCTCCTGGTCGGCCGCGTGTTGATCCACGCCGGCGCGCTCGTCAACGGGACCTCGATCGTGCGCGAGACCCATGTGCCGAAGACCTTCGTCTATTACCACGTCGAACTCGAGGATCATTCGCTGATACTGGCCGAAGACACGCCGGCCGAGACCTTCATCGACAATGTCGATCGGATGGATTTCGACAATTGGGCGGAGTTCGAGGCGCTTTATCCCGAGGGCAAGAGCGTGGAGGAAATGCCCTATCCGCGCGTCAAGGGGAGCCGGCAGGTTCCGATGGGCATTCGAGCGGCGCTCGACTTTCGCGCGAAGGAAACAGGCGCAGCGCAGAATGCCGCGGCTTGAGGATGTCGAAAGCTGGATTCGCCGCAGCCTTGGATGCAAATCTGAGGTGCAAAACGAAACTTCCGCGCGGCGAACCGTGAACAGGTTGAGCCGCTCACTTTGCGGAATGGGCCGTTCGAACACAGCGCGCTTTGGCGACATTGGCCGCCAGCCGCGCTAAGCCCTCAAGCGTGCCCCGCCTCGCTCGACAGATGCGCCGCCCTTGCCCCCAACAGCCCCAGCGCGTGATCGTACTTGCCGGCGAAATCGTCGCCGAACAGCAGCGCCGGATCGGCCGGGCCGGTGAGCCAGGCGTTGGCCAGGATCTCGCTCTCCAGCTGGCCCGCCGCCCAGCCGGCGCAGCCCAAGGCCAGCACCGCCTTGCGCGGCCCCTCGCCATGGGCGATCGCGCGCAGGATGTCGAGCGTCGCCGTCAGGCAGATCTCGTCGTCGATATGCACAGTCGACTCGGTCGCGGTGTAGTCGCTCGAATGCAGCACGAAGCCGCGCCCGGTGTCGACCGGGCCGCCGCGCAGCACGCGAACCTGGTCGATTTGCGCCGGCAGCCGGATCGCCTCAGTCTCCTTGACGATCTCCAATTGCACCAGCAGCTTGGAGAACTTCACCTCGTTGGCGCGCTGGTTGATCACGATGCCCATCGCGCCGTCGCTGCGATGCGCGCACATGTAGACCACCGAGCGCGTGAACACGCCGTCGCGCAGCGAGGGCGTGGCGATCAGCACCTTGCCTTCGTAGTTGTATTCGATCTGTGCGCCGGCCGGTCTTTTCATGACCCCCCATGCTACCCCCGGTCGCCGCCCTGTCAAAAGGAAAAACGTGCGGCTTTTCGGCCGCTCGGCTACAAGGCCGGCATGATCCTGCGCGCCGCCGCCGCCCTGTTGCCGCTTTTTCTCGCCGCTCCCGCCTTCGCCGCCGGGCCGTTCGATTCCGACTGGTCGGAGGCGGCGAAGTCGCGGGCGCGGCTGGTCGCCGACGGCCAAGGCGCCGGGTTCGAGATCGCGCTGTCGCCGGGCGCGATCACCTATTGGCGCGATCCCGGCGAAGCGGGCGTGCCGCCGAGCTTCGACTTTTCCGGTTCTGAGAATTTGGCCAAGGCCGAGGTGGAGTTCCCGGCCCCGGAGCGCATCCCGGAGCCCGACGGCAGCGTCGCCTTCGGCTATCGCGCCGGGGTGGTGATGCCGGTCCGCGTCGCCGCGGCCGATCCGGGCAAGCCGGTGCGGCTGGTCGCCAAGGTGAATTATGCGGTGTGCGAGAAGATCTGCCTGCCGGCCCGGGCGAACGCGGCGCTCGCGCTCGGCGCCGCGGGGGCCTCGCCCTACGCCGCCGCGCTCGATGACGCGCGCGGGCGTGTCCCGCAGCGGGTAAGCCCGGAGGCGTTGGGCGCGGCGGTCAGCGCGACGGGCGCCAAGGTCTGGCGGCTGTGCCTGGCCGAGCGCCCTCGCGACCTGTTCGTCGAGGCGCCGGAGGGTTTTTGGGTCGAGCCGAAGCGCGAGGGCGACGGGCGCTGCTACGTGCTGACGCTGCAGCAGGCGCCGGAGGGCGGCAAGCCGCCGATTGCGCTCAGGGTCACGGTCGAGGGCGCGCGCGCCGTTGAGACCGAGGTGACGCTCGGCGGCTGAGATTGTCCGGCGAGCGGCGAGCGCCTAAATGCGCTGCGGATTGTCGCAGCGGATATCTTGCATGGCGTTTGAGCAGGTTTTGCCGATAGAGCGCGCGCGCGCGGCGGAAGGGCGGGGGCTGGTGCGCTTCTGGCTCATCCTGACGGCGGCGCTGATTTTCGCCATGGTGATGGTCGGCGGCGCGACGCGGCTCACCGAATCCGGGCTCTCGATCACGCAATGGAAACCGCTGACGGGCGTCGTGCCGCCGCTGAATGCGGCCGACTGGCAGGCGGAATTCGCGCGCTACCGCGAGATCCCGCAATTCGCCAAGATGAACTCCGACATGACGCTGGAGGGGTTCAAGACGATCTTCTGGTGGGAATGGAGCCATCGGCTGCTGGCGCGGGCGCTGGGGCTCGTTTTCGTCGTCCCAGCGCTGGCGTTCTTTGCGACGGGGCGGCTCAAGGGGCGGCTGGGCGCCCGCGTCCTGCTGGCCACGGGGCTGCTGGCGCTGGAGCCGATCGTCGGCTGGTGGATGGTCGTCTCGGGCTTGAGCCAGCGCACGGAGGTCGCGCAGGAGCGGCTGGCGCTGCATCTGCTGATCGCCGCCGCCGTCTTCGGGACGTTGATCTACGCCGCGGTCGGCTTAGGCGCCCGCAAGGCCGTCCCCGGCGCGCGGCGGTTCGTGGCTCCCGCGCATTTGCTCGCGGCGCTCGTGTTCGTCCAACTCGGGGCGGGGGCGCTGGTGGCGGGGCTGCGCGCCGGGCTCATCTACAATACGTGGCCGCTGATGGACGGGCGGTTCGTTCCCGCTGGCGTCTTCTCCAACGTCAGTGCGATCTGGGACGACGTCACGACGTCGCAATTCGATCACCGCGTCCTCGCCTATGTCGTGGTGGCTTCGGCGCTGGCGCTGGCGCTTTGGGCGCGGACTCAGGGCGGCGCGCTGGCGCGGCGGGCGGCCATCGTGGCGGGGGCGGCGGTCCTTCAGGCGGCGCTCGGGATCGTCACGCTGGTCATGGTCGTGCCGTTGCACGCGGCGCTGGCGCATCAGGCTTTCGCGCTGATCCTGTTCGGCCTCGCGGTCGCCAACGCCAGCGCGACGCGCGACGAGGGCGCTCAGGCCTTCGCCGCGCCGCCGCGCAGCCGATAGGCGATCAGCCGGCCGGCGATGGCCCCGCCGAGCGCGTCGGTGATGACAGCCGGCAGGCAGCGGTCGAACCTGGCGGCGATGTCAGACGCCGCCTGACGCGGGTCGGAGTCGGGCGGCCAATGGGCGTGCGTGATGCGAGGCTTGCCGATCAGGCCGCCGCGCCGGTTGAGCGAGAACTGCACGGTGACGTCGGTTCCCGCCGCAATAGGGGCCGCAGCGAGGCAGCGGTTCAGCTGCGCGAACATCTGCGAGAGGGTGTTGGCCGGCTCGGCCGCCTGCGCTGCGGAGCCGAGCAGAAGCGCAGCGGCGAGCGTGAGCGTCTTTCTCATGGAGCCTCCTATTTTCGCCTTTGGCGTTTAGCGTTGGTTAGCCTTTGCGCCAATACGCGAAGCGCGGCGGCCCCATTCGCGCAGCTTCCGCAACCATTGTACGGGTCATTTCGACCGTTGGCTGCGCCGGAGGGACGGTTGATAGTCTGCGACGGCGTCCTGGAGGTCGGCGTAAAGGACCGGCGAGTCGCGCCGACAGTTTCGGCGTCGCCCGTGGCGACAGCGGCGATGTCGGCTCAGAGGCGCTGATCGCCGCCGCCGCCGCCGCGCTCTATCGCTCCAAGTCCGCCGGCCGCAATAAGGTGTCGCTGGCGCGTGCGGCCTAATCGCGGTTGATTTTCGCGGCGAATTCTGCTTGAACGCCGCGCATGCGAATCCGGGTTTCGAGCCTTACCCTTCGACTTAGCCGCCCGGCGCTCTGAAGCGCCGGGACGCGTTCGTTCGACTTCGCAACTTCCTATCCGTTTCTCGCGAGCCTCAGTAGGGCCGCGTCTTGCAAGGCTACTGCACATGAACACGATGCCGATCCACAAATATCAGGCGTTCAAGCCAATCCCGTTGCCGAACCGGCAATGGCCGGCCAAAGTCATCGACCGCGCCCCCGATTGGTGCTCGGTCGATCTGCGCGACGGCAACCAGGCGCTGGTCGAGCCGATGGGAATCGAGCGCAAGACCCGTATGTTCGACCTGCTCTGCGGCATGGGCTTCAAGGAGATCGAGGTCGCCTTCCCCTCGGCGTCGCAAACCGACTACGACTTCGTGCGCTTCCTCATCGAGAGCGGCAAAATCCCCGACGGGGTGGCGATCCAGGTGCTGACGCAGTGCCGGCCAGAGCTGATCGAGCGCACCTTCGAGGCGGTAAAGGGCGCGAAGAAGGTCATCCTGCACTTCTACAACTCGACCTCGACTTTGCAGCGCGACGTCGTGTTCCGCACCGACGTTCAGGGCGTGAAGGAGATCGCGGTCGCCGCCGCGCGGCAGATCAAGGCGCTGGCGGCCAAGGTCCCGGAGACCGAGTGGATCTTCGAATACTCGCCCGAGAGCTTCACCGGCACGGAGCTGGAGGTGGCGCTGGAGATCTGCGAGGCGGTCAAGGACGTGATCGCGCCGACGAAAGAGCGTCGGCTCATCCTCAACCTGCCGGCGACGGTGGAGATGGCGACGCCGAACACCTACGCCGACATGTTCGAGTGGTTCGGGCGCAATATCTCGCAGCGCGAGACGGTGATCCTCTCGGTGCATCCGCACAACGACCGCGGCACGGCGGTGGCCGCCGCCGAGCTGGCGCTGATGGCGGGGGCAGACCGCGTCGAAGGAACGCTGTTCGGCAACGGCGAGCGCACCGGCAACGTCGACGTCGTCACCATGGCGCTGAACCTGTTCACCCAAGGGGTCGATCCCGGGCTCGATCTCTCCGACATCAACCGCGTCCGCGAGACGGTGGAGCATTGCAACCAGCTCCCCGTGCATCAGCGCCACCCTTACGTCGGTGAGCTTGTTTACACCGCGTTCTCCGGCTCGCATCAGGACGCGATCAAGAAAGGCTTCGAGGCGCAGGAGAAGCGCAACGTTCCGCTGTTCCAGGTGCCGTATCTGCCGATCGACCCGAAGGACGTCGGGCGCACCTACGAGGCGGTGATCCGCATCAACAGCCAGTCGGGCAAGGGCGGCATCGCCTATCTGCTCAAGACCGACCACGGGTTGGATTTGCCGCGCGGGCTGCAGGTCGAATTCTCCAAGATCGCGCAGAACGTGATGGACGAGGGCGGCAAGGAGCTGACCTCGGACGACATCTGGTCGCTGTTCCAGCACACCTATTATCTGACCGACGCGCCGATGACGCTGGTCAAGCAGCAGTTGACGCCGACCGGGCCGGACAATCGCGAGATGATCGTCAAGCTGAAGAAGGCGGATGGGTCGATGCTGACGCTGGAAGGCGAGGGCAACGGGCCGATCGACGCCTTCGTCGACGCACTGCAAAAGGGGCTCGGCGCGCAGTTCTCGTTCCTCGACTATCACGAGCACGCGGTCGGACGCGGGGCGAACGCGACCGCGGCGAGCTATGTCGAGCTGCAGGCCGCGGACGGGCATATCGTGCACGGCGTCGGCATGGACCCGAGTATCGTCACCGCGTCCCTGAAGGCGATCCTCAGCGCAGTGCAGCGGATGATGGCGAAGGCGTAGGCGGGCGGCTCTCGCGGGAGGCGCCCCCTCCCCAGCCCTTCGCCGCAAGGGGGGAGGGAGAGCGTTGGCGACGGCGGTTCTCAGCTTGCGGCTTTTGGGCGCAGTGCGAGCAGGCGCAGGGGGATCGTCTCCAAGACGCCTTCGAGGTTGTTGAAGACGTCGTCGTTGGGCACGCGCGGGAGCTCGAAATTGGCGCCGCGAAGCACAGCATCGCGGCAGACGTCTCGGGCGATCTCCTCTTTGGTTGAGTGCGTCACGCCGTCAACCTCGACGATGAGTCTTGCCTCGAAGCATGCGAAATCGACGACGAAGTCCGTCAGCGGCGCCTGACGGCGAAAGTGAAACCCCTCAATGGCGTTTCGCCGCAACGATCTGGCGATCTGCTTCAAGGCGGACATGACGGCCCCATCCTGGCAAAGTATAGCGCGGCCGCCCGCCGGCCCCCTGCCCGCTCGCAGGGGAGGGCCAGGGAGGGGGCGCCGTGGCGCCCTTGACATCCGCGCAACGTCCTTGCGACATCGCCCTCAACAAAGGGGGAGAAACATGCGCATCTTGACGACGCTAGCGGCGACGGCGGCGGTTCTCGCGCTCTGCGTTTCGGCCCGCGCCGCCGACGCTCCCGTCGATCTGCGCTTCTCGTTCTGGCTGCCGCCCGCGCATCCGCTGGTCGGCGCGACAAAAGCCTGGGCCGACGATATCGCCAAGCAGTCCGGCGGCGCGCTCACCGTTACGCTGTTCCCGTCCGAGCAGCTCGGCAAGGCGTTCGATCATTACGACATGACGCGCGACGGCATCGTCGACATCGGCTATGTCAATCCCGGCTACCAGCCAGGCCGCTTCCCCCTCATCGCCATCGGCGAAATCCCCTTCACTTTCGGCGACGCGCGCAAGGGCACGCAGGCGCTCGACGCGTGGTATCGCGATTACGCGGCCAAGGAGCTGAAGGACACGCATTTCTGCCTCGCCCTCATCCACGATCCCGGCACGCTGCACTCGAAGAAGAAGATCACCGAGCCCGCGGAGCTGAAGGGGCTCAAGGTGCGCCCCGCGCAGGGCACCATCGGGCAGCTCGTCAAGCAGCTCGGCGGAACCAACGTGCAGGCCTCGGCGCCGGAAGCGCGCGAGGCGCTCGACCGCGGCGTCGCCGACGCCATCACGTTTCCCTGGGGCTCGCTGTTCCTGTTCGGCATCGACAAGGCGGTCAAGCATCATATCGACGCGCCGCTCTATACGACCGTGTTCACCTACAACATCAACAAAGACAAATACGATTCGCTGTCACCCGCGCAGCGCGCCGTGCTCGACGCGCATTGCACGACGGATTGGGCGGTCAAGCTCGCCGGCGCCTGGGGCGATTTCGAAGCCGCCGGCCGCGAGCGCGCCCGCAACGATCCCAGCCACCATTTCTACAAGCTGACGCCTGAGGAAATGGCCGCCTGGAAGGACGCGATTCTGCCGCTGCAGGACAAGTGGGCCGCGAACGCGAAAGGCTTAGGGGTCGACCCGGTCGACGCGCGCGCGAAACTCGACGCGGAGATCGCCAAGGACGGCGCGGCGCCGTGAGCTTTATGGACCGGGTCATCGCCGGCATCGAAGGCGCCGCGGCGGCCTTCATCGGGATCGTGGCGCTGGACGTGTTCGTGTCGGTGGCGTTGCGCTACGCGTTCGGCTGGTCGATCCCTGACTCCTACGATTTCGGGCGGATGCTGCTCGGCATCCTGATCTTCTGGGGCATCGCGGCGACGAGCTACCGCGGCTCGCACATCACCGTCGACCTGTTGTGGAGCGCGCTGGGGAATCGCGGCAAGCGCGCCGTCGACGTGTTTGCGACCGCGGTGCTGCTGTTCGTCGTCGTCGTGCATTCCTGGATGCTGTTCGGCAAGGTGCGCTCGACCTATTTCGACAACGTGCTGACCTACGATCTGCACCTGCCGACCTGGCCGTTCTTCGCCGTCGCCTGGGGCGGCGACGTCGCGGCGGTGGTGCTGATCGCGGTGCGCGCCTGGAATTTCGTCGCCGGCCGCGGCGCGCCATGAGCGCGCACGAGCGGTTGCAGCGCGCTGCGCGGGGCGCCCCCGTCCCCACCCCTCCTTCCCGGCAAGGGGGGAGGGAGCTGCGCGCCGCCGGCGCGCTAGCATGAGCCCGGACGCGATTGCGCTGATCGGGTTCGTCTGCCTGTTCGCGCTGATCCTGTTACGCGTGCCGGTCGGCATGGCGATGGGGCTGGTCGGCGTGACCGGCTACGCCCACATCGTCGGCCTGAGCCCGGCCTTGAAGATGGTCGGGCTCACCTCGATGCGCACGGTGACCGACTACACCTTCGGCGTCATCCCGATGTTCATGCTGATGGGCGCCATCGTCTCGCAATCGGGCATGAGCGCGGAGCTGTTCCGCGCCGCCAACGCGATGATCGGCCATTGGCGCGGCGGGCTGGGCTTAGCCACCATCGCGGCTTGCGCGGGTTTCGCGGCGATCTCCGGCTCCTCGGTCGCCACCGCCGCGACCTTCGCCACGGTCGCCTATCCCGAGATGCGGGCGCACCATTACCCGAAGTCGTTCTCCACCGGCGTGATCGCGGCGGGCGGCACGCTGGGGGCGATCTTTCCGCCCTCGACGGTGCTAGCGGTCTATGGGCTCATCACCCAGCAGGACATCGGGCGGCTATTCATCGCCGGCGTACTGCCCGGCGTGCTGGCGGTGGCGATGTATATGGCGACGATCTCCGTCATCGCCTGGGCGCGGCCGGACTTCCTGCCGGCGGGCGCGCGCGCGTCGTGGCGCGAGCGGGGCCAAGCGCTGTCGAAGGTCTGGGCCTCGCTGCTGCTGTTCGTGTTCGTGATCGGCGGCCTCTACGGCGGTCTGTTCACGCCGACGGAGGCCGGCGGCGTCGGCGCCTGCGGCGCTTTCATCCTCGCCGTGGCGCGCGGCAAGCTCGGCTGGCGCGGCCTGCGCGAGGCGTTGCTGCGGGCGACGCGCACGGCCTCGGCCGTGTTCACGGTGCTGATCGGCGCACTGCTGTTCGGCTATTTCCTCACCGTGACCGGCGCGCCGCAGAAGGTGACGCTGTTCCTCACCGGGCTCGGCCTCGGGCCGACCGGCGTGCTGCTGCTGATCATGCTGATGTATCTCGTGCTCGGCTGTCTGATGGACGCGATGGCGATGATCATCCTCACCGTGCCGATCGTGTTCCCGGCCGTGACGGCGCTCGGCTACGATCCGATCTGGTTTGGAATCATCATCGTGATGACGGTGGAGCTGGGGCTGATCCATCCCCCCGTGGGCATGAATGTGTTCGTCATCAAGACGGCGGTGGAGGATGTGAGCTTCGCCACCATCTTCCGCGGCGTGGCGCCGTTCATCGTCACCGATCTGATACGGCTGGGGATTCTCATCGCCGTGCCAGCGATTGCGCTGTGGCTGCCGAGCCTGATGTGATCAGGTTTCGCGCGCGCCGCGCCGGGCCGCCAGCGCGAAAGAGGTGAGCGCGCGGAAAGCCTGAGCAGGCGCCAGCGCGGGCGAGCGGCGCGTCGTCACCAGCAGGTTGAGCAGAGCGGGGAGCCGTTGCGCCAGCGCCTCAGGCGCCCAGGCGTTGGCTTGCGCGAGCACGGCCTTCTTCACCATGAACGGCAGCCGCTGCAATTGTGCGGGCTCGCCGCCCTGGCGAAGCTCCATCATCAGCGCGACGCGCGAGGCGAGCCGCATGGCGGCCAGCGCCGCGTCGCCGCTGTCGGCGAGGCCGTGCGCGGCGGCGCGCTCCAGCCCCGCGAGATCGCCGGCGAGCGCGAGATCGACCAGCGTGTCCGCTGGCGAGACCCCGGCGCCGGACGCCACTGCATCGACATCCGCCGCCTCCAGCACGCCGGCGCTCCGGGCGTAGAGCATCAGCTTGGCGATCTCGCTGCGCGCGGCGCTCGGGTCCGCGGCGAGCGTCGCGACGAGATGCTCGCGCGCTTGCGCGCCGAGCCGCACGCCCGCCTTCGCCGCCTCGGCGTCGATCATCTGGCCGAGGCTGGCGGGCGGCGGCGCATAGCATTCAATCGACGCCGCATCGGGGCGCGACTCGAACAGGAGGCGCAACGGCGCGCCCTTCTTGAGATTGTCGGCCTCGACCAGCAGCGAGGTTCCCTCGGGCAGGGTGTCGAACAGGGGGGCGATCAGCGCGGTGAAGTCGCGCCCGCCGGCCTCGATCCAGATCACCCGCTTGCCGCCGAACATCGAGATCGCGCAGGCCTCGTCGGCGAGCCGGCCGGGGTCCCGGCCAAGCGTATCGGCGGAAAGCCGCACGAGCTGGAACGGATCGGCGGCGTCGTCGACCAGCAGCGGGACGAGTCGGCGGGCGCGTTCGCTCGCCACGTCTTCATCGTTCCCGTGCAGTAGGAACTTCGCCACGCCGCGCAGCGGCCGGGCGAAGAAGGTCTCGAACTGATCGCTACGGATAATGGACAAAGGGGGCGCTCACGGAAACCGCCTTGTTCCGTTACCCCGACTTGCGCTAGGGAGCCAGCCGACTTCTCAAGGACCCGACCCATGGCGACGCACAAGCTCTTTCTCCTCCCCGGCGACGGCATCGGCCCCGAGGTGATGGCCGAGGCCGAGAAGGTGATCGGCTTCTTCAATGCGGAAGGCGGCGTGCGCTTCGAGACCGAGAGGGGCCTGGTCGGCGGCTGCGCCTTCGACACGCACGGCGCGGCGATCTCGGACGCCGACATGGCGCGCGCCGACGCCGCCGACGCGGTGCTGCTGGCGGCGGTCGGCGGGCCGAAATGGGCCAACGTGCCCTACGAGGCGCGTCCCGAGGCGGGACTGCTGCGGCTACGCAAGGATCTCGCGCTCTACGCCAACCTGCGCCCGGCGGTCTGCTATCCCGCGCTCGCCTCCGCCTCGTCGCTGAAGCCCGAGGTTGTCGAGGGGCTCGACATCATGATCGTGCGCGAGCTGACCGGCGGCGTCTATTTCGGCGAGCCGAAGACGATCACCGATCTCGGCAACGGGCAGAAGCGCGCCATCGACACGCAGGTCTACGACACCTACGAGATCGAGCGCATCGGGCGCGTCGCCTTCGACCTCGCGCGCAAGCGCGGCAACAAGGTCACGTCCTCCGAGAAGCACAACGTGATGAAGTCGGGCGTGCTGTGGAAGGAGGTCATCACGGCCTTGCACAAGCGCGAGTTCCCCGACGTGACGCTGGAGCACCAGCTCGCCGACGCGCTCGGCATGCAGCTCGTGCGCTGGCCCAAGCAGTTCGACGTGATCGTGACCGACAACCTGTTCGGCGACATGCTGTCGGATGTGGCGTCGATGCTGACGGGGTCGCTCGGCATGCTGCCCTCGGCCTCGCTCGGCGACGTCGACCCGAAGACGGGCAAGCGGAAAGCGCTCTACGAGCCGGTGCACGGCTCGGCGCCTGACATCGCGGGGCGGGGCTTGGCCAATCCGATCGCGATGATCGGATCGGTGGCGATGGCGCTGCGGTATTCCTTTGGGCTGGGGGAACAGGCGGACCGGCTGGAGGCGGCGATCGCCGCCGTGCTGGCGCGGGGGCTGCGGACGAAGGATATCGCGCAAGGGAGCGAGGCGACGATCTCGACCGCCGAGATGGGCGATGCGGTTGTGGCGGCGTTGAGGGGGTAGGCCAATCCGCCGCCCCCATCGCGCAATGATGCCGGCGAGGCGTCCACGCTGTCGCCGGCGCGCCTCTCTCCAACGGAAATGAAGCAGCATTGCGATGGCCACCTGCGGCGCAGAACCTGAGCTGTTAGCATCCGGGGCAGAGTCCGCGGCGTTGCGGGAGTACAGGAAGGCTCTCACAACCTCGGGTCAGACCTCGCCGCCGAAGCTTGCGCAGAGAGTCGTCAGGGCGCTTGCAAGATTGAAGCGCAAAGGGCGCATTGAAAGCGGGATCAGCGTCGTCGACGTCGGCTGCGGCCTAGGGGTGCAGTTGCGCCGCATAGATTCTGTAATGCCGGGCTTTTTCGCGCGAAAGACCGGCGTGGATTGGTCTCCCGCGACATTCGAGTTTCATCACAGGCGCGAAGACAAAATTTACGATGAAGTCCACCTTTGCGATTCCGCCCGCCTGCCGTTTCCGGACAAGAACTTCGACTTTGCTCTTTCCATGGAGAACCTTGAGCATCTCTATAGCGATGGCTGCATCGGCGCCATCCGCGAGCTTTGCAGGATTGCGCGGTATGTCCTCATCACGACGCCGTGGCCGCGCGACTGCGTCAACGTCAATTGGCTCAACCACGAACTGCGGGAGGCCGCATTCGACCGTGTTCCCATGGGGGAGCGAGACTTTCAGTGCATGGAGAGCGCGGTTCACAAATCGACGGTCTATCCCAATTCCATGGTTGAAGCCGGCTTCTCGATCATGAGCTTCAAGCACGGGATCTATTTTGCCGCTTCCGACAAGATCGACGCCGGCCGCATAAAATACACAAGCATGGAAGACATCAGGAGCGGGAATGTGGGAGATATAGGAAACGATTTGCGTCTCCTGTATCTCCGGCTTCTGATCAAATCGCTTGCACTCAACGACGTGATACCGGTTGAGGATAAGCCTCTCAGCCTGACGTCGCGCCTTAGTTTCTTTCTGCCGTAACCTGCTGCCGCCACGCGTCGCAGGAGCACAGAGCTGCACGAGACGGCGTCCATGCTTCGCTCCAGCAACAATGGCGCGCCGGGGATCTACTCCGCCGCCTGCTTCCCGACCGCCGGGTTGTTCGGATGCTTGGTCCAATCCCTCGGCGGCTGGTTGTACGGCTGCCCCGTGCGCGGGTCGACGCCCTCCGTCTTGTGCGCTAGCGTAATGCACTTTTCGACTGGGCAGACCAGCACACACAGGTTGCAGCCGACGCATTCCGCTTCGTTGACCACGAATTTCCTCACCCCATCGACCTGCGGCCAGATCGCCTGATGTGAGGTGTCCTCGCAGGCGATGTGGCAACGGCCGCATTTGATACACAGCGTCTGATCGATCTCCGCCTTGACGACATAGTTGAGGTTGAGATGCTGCCAGTCGGTGACTTTCGGGGTCGCCGCTCCGCGGAAATCCTCGATCGACGCATAGCCTTTCCGCTCCATGAACTGAGACAGCCCCGAGATCATCTCCTGCACGATCTTGAAGCCGTAAGTCATCGCCGCGGTGCAGACCTGCACGTTGCCGGCGCCGAGCGAGATGAACTCGGCCGCATCCTTCCACGTCGTCACGCCGCCGATGGCCGAGATCGGCAAACCCGCCGTCTCGGGGTCGCGCGCGATCTCCGACACCATCGACAAAGCGATCGGCTTCACGGCCGGCCCGCACATGCCGCCGTGCGTGCCCTTGCCGTCGATGTCGACGTCGAGCGTCATGCGGTCGAGATCGATCCCCATGATCGAGTTGATCGTGTTGATCAGCGACACCGCGTCCGCCCCGCCCGCCTTGGCGGCCCGCGCCGGGCGGCGGATATCGCTGATGTTGGGCGTCAGCTTGACGATCACAGGCATGCGCGTGTGCTGCTTGCACCAGCGCGTCACCATCTCGATGTATTCCGGCACCTGGCCGACCGCCGAGCCCATTCCGCGCTCGCTCATGCCGTGCGGACAGCCGAAGTTGAGCTCGACGCCGTCGGCCTCCGTCTCCTCGACGCGCTTGAGGATCGCCTTCCAAGACTCCTCCTCGCAAGGAACCATCAGCGAAACAATCACCGCCCTGTCGCGCCACTCGCGCTTGACCTGCTTGATCTCAGCTAAGTTGATCTCGAGATCGCGGTCGGTAATGAGTTCGATGTTATTGAATGCGATCAGCCGCCGGTCGGGACCGTGCAACGCGCCGTAGCGCGGGCCGGAGACGTTGACCACCGGCGGTCCGGCCTCGCCGAGCGTCTTCCACACGACGCCGCCCCAGCCCGCGCGGAAGGCGCGCTCGACATTGGTCTTGCGGTCGGTCGGCGGCGCCGAGGCGAGCCAGAACGGGTTTGGCGATTTGACGCCGAGAAAGCTGGTGCGCAGATCAACCATTGGCTTTTCCTGAAATCCGCGACAGAGAACCCTAAGCCTCGTCATGCCCGGGCTTGTCCCAGGCGTCCACGTCCTGCAACAGCGCGACGGCGTCTCGACGTTGAGGACCGGGAAAAGCCCGGCCGTGACGGAGAGCGCCGTGCGATCTTACCCCTTCAGCGCCGCCGAAATCGACTTCGCGGCGCGCTTGCCGTCCTCGACCGCGGCGACCGTGAGATCGAGCCCGCCGACCACACAATCGCCGCCGGCCCACACCTTGGTCAAGCTGGTGCGCCGCTCCTCGTCGACGGCGATCCTGCCGCCCTGCAGGTTCGGGGCCAAGTCGCCGAAGATGTCGGTCGCGCCGGTCTGGCCGATGGCGGTCAGCACCACGTCGGCCTCGAGCCGGAACGGCGCGCGGCCGCCGACCAACTGGCCGTTCACCACCGCCGTGTGCTCGAACAGCACGCTGGAAACCTCGCCGTCGTGGCCCTCCAGCGCTATCGGCTGCGCCCAGGTGCGGATCGCGACGCCATTGGTCTGCGCCAGTTCGCGCTCGTAGCGGCTCGCCTTCATGTCTTCCAGGCCGCGGCGGTAGACGATGGTCACCAGCTCCGCGCCCAGGCGCTTGGCCTGCACAGCCGCGTCGATCGCCGTCATGCCGCCGCCGATCACCACGACGCGGCGGCCGATCGGGAGTTCCTCGAGGTTCTTGGCCTGCCGCAGTTCGGAAATGAAGGTCAGAGCGTCTTCGATGTTGGCGAGCGTGTCCTCGCCGCGAACGCCGAGCTTGTTGGTTCCGGGCAGGCCGACCGCGAGGAACACCGCGTCGTAGTTTTGCCGAAGCGCCTGCAGCGTGATGTCGCGGCCAAGCGCGGCGCCCGTCTTCACCTCCACGCCACCGACGGAAAGGATGAAGGCGGCTTCGCGGGCGGCGAAATCGTTCGTCGTCTTGTAGGCGGCGATGCCGTATTCGTTGAGGCCGGCGACTTTTGGCCGCGCCTCGAAGATCACGACGTCATGGCCTTCGAGCGCGAGCGCGTGCGCGCAGGCGAGCCCCGCCGGCCCCGCGCCGACCACCGCCGCCCGTTTGCCGGTCGAGGCGGCGCGCGCGTAAGGATGCTTGCCCGTCGCCATCATCGCGTCGACCGCATAACGCTGCAGCATGCCGATGCGCACCGGCTTGCCCTCGGCGGCTTCGCGCACGCAGGCCTGTTCGCACAAAGTCTCGGTCGGGCAGACGCGCGCGCACATGCCGCCCATGATATTGGCGTCGAGAATCGTCTTCGCCGCGCCAAGCGAGTTGCCGCCGGCGATCTCGCGGATGAACAGGGGCACGTCGATCGAGGTCGGGCAGGCCTGCTGGCATGGCGCGTCGTAGCAGAAGTAACAGCGCTCGGCCTCGACGTGCGCCTCGTGGAGCCCCAGCGGCGGATGCAGGTCGGAGAAATTCGCCTTCAGCCTCTCGGCGCCGAACCGGCCCGCCGCGATGTCGGCGCTGCCTATCGCGTCCTTGACCAGAGTCATCGAGCCCCCGCTAAGATCCTGACCGATTGGTCAAGACTTCGCGCGGGGTCATGAAACTGTCAAGCGCCGTTTGAGTCAAGCGGCCGCGGCGAAGCCGCCGCTTGACAGCGCTGGCGGCGGCGTGTTCGAGGGCGCCCCGTCGTCGCGCGGATGTTAGCCAGGAGCCGAAGTTGAAGACCGCCCTCATCTTTCCCGGCCAGGGCTCGCAGACCGTCGGCATGGGGCGCGCGCTGGCGGAAAGCTTCGCCGCAAGCGCCCGGGTGTTTGAAGAAGTCGACGCGGCGCTGGGCGAAAACCTGTCGAAGCTGATCTTCGAGGGGCCGGAGGCGGAGCTGACGCTGACCGCCAACGCCCAGCCGGCGCTGATGGCGACCAGCATGGCCGCGTTGCGGGCGCTGGAGGCCGAGGCGGGGTTCGACCTTGGCGCGGAGGCGGCCTTCGTCGCCGGACACTCGCTCGGCGAATATTCGGCGCTGTGCGCGGCGGGATCGCTGTCGCTCGCCGATGCGGCGAAGCTGCTGCGGCTGAGGGGGCAGGCGATGCAACTGGCGGTTCCCGCCGGCGAGGGCGCGATGGCGGCGATCCTCGGGCTCGATTTCGACAAGGTCGCGCAGATCGCCCATACGGCCGCGCGCGACCTTTATCTGACGGCGGCGATCTGCGAGGCGGCCAACGACAATGGCGGCGGGCAGGTGGTCATCTCCGGCACCAAAGCGGCGGTGGAGCGGGCGATGGAGCTTGCCAAGGCCGCCGGGGCCAAGCGGGCGCTGCCGCTCGCCGTCTCCGCGCCGTTCCACTGTGCGCTGATGACGCCGGCGGCGGAGGCCATGGCCAAGGCGCTGGCGCAGACCAAGATCGCGCCGCCCGTCGTCCCGCTCGTCGCCAACGTGACGGCCGGGCCGCTGACCGATCCCGCCGCGATTCGCGACTGCCTCGTGCGCCAGGTGACCGGGACGGTGCGCTGGCGCGAGAGCGTGGCCTACATGGCGGGGCAGGGGGTGATGCGGTTCGTCGAGGTCGGCGCCGGCAAGGTGCTCGCCGGGCTGGTCAAGCGCATCGCCGAGGGGGCGAGCGCGGTCAGCGTCGGGACGCCGGCCGACGTCGCGGCGTTCAAGGCGGGGCGCTAGGTCCAGGGGAGACAACATGTTCGATCTGACGGGCAGGACGGCGCTGGTGACGGGCGCCTCGGGCGGCCTGGGGGGCGCGATCGCGCGCGCGCTGCACAGCCAAGGCGCCATCGTCGCGCTCTCCGGCACGCGGTGCGACGCGCTGGAGGCGCTCGCGGCCGAACTCCGAGAACGTACGCACGTGCTGCCCTGCGACCTCAGCGATTCGGTCGCGGTCGAGGCGCTGGTCCCGGCGGCGGAGGGCGCGATGGGCGGGCTCGACATTCTCGTCAACAACGCCGGCGTGACGCGCGACAACCTGTTCATGCGGATGAAGGACGCGGAATGGGACACGGTGCTGGCGGTCAATCTCACGGCGGCCTTCCGCCTCGCCCGCGCCAGCCTCAGGGGCATGATGAAGCGCCGCCACGGCCGAATTATTGGAATCACCTCGGTAGTCGGCGTCACCGGCAATCCCGGCCAGGGCAATTACGCGGCGGCCAAGGCCGGCATGATCGGCATGTCGAAGGCGCTGGCGCAGGAGGTGGCGAGCCGCGGCATCACCGTCAACTGCGTCGCGCCGGGCTTCATCGCCAGCCCGATGACCGACGCGCTCAACGACAAGCAGCGCGAGGCGATCCTCGCCAGCGTGCCTGTGGGCAAGCTCGGCGGGCCGCAAGACATCGGCGCGGCGGTCGTGTATCTGGCGAGCCGCGAGGCCGGCTACGTGACCGGGCAGACGCTGCACGTGAACGGCGGAATGGCGATGATTTGAATGTGGTGGGGCGGGTTTAGAGGCCCCTCGCATTGTGCTAACCCCTATGCTAAGAGCCCACTTCGCCGTTCCCGGCGAGGGGCTGAGTAGGGGGCTGCGCGCGGCTGAGGTGTCGGCGCGCGCGAGAGGGAGCGGTTCGGGCGCCCGTATCGAGGCGTACCGTGTGCGTAACTTGCAATCATGGCCGAGGCATGACTCGGCCGCACTGGGGATTGAGAAATGAGCGATGTCGCGGAACGCGTGAAGAAGATCGTCGTCGAGCATCTCGGCGTCGATGCGGACAAGGTCGTCGAGTCAGCCAATTTCATCGACGACCTCGGCGCCGACTCGCTCGATACGGTCGAGCTCGTGATGGCTTTCGAGGAGGAGTTCGGGGTCGAGATCCCCGACGATCAGGCCGAGACGATCACGACAGTCGGCGACGCCGTGAAATTCCTGGAGAAGGCGTCCGCCGCGGCGAAATGACGCCGGCAAGGACGGTTAAGGCTCGAAAATCGGGAGGGCCGGCGGTCCGTCCGGCCCTTGGCGCATGGGTTGTCAGAGCGCGCGAAGCGCCGGGCCCAGGTTGCGGGGACGTTAAATGAAGCGGGTCGTGGTGACGGGTCTCGGCATGGTGTCGCCGTTGGCCTGCGGCGTCGAAGCCACCTGGAAACGGCTGATCGCAGGCGAGGCGGCGGCGGGGAAGGTCGAAAACTTCGACGTCTCCGATCTCGCATGCAAGATCGCAGCGCAGGTTCCGCGCGGCGATGGGCCGGACGAATACCGTCCCGACGACTGGATGGAGCCGAAGGAGCAACGCCGCAACGACGATTTCATCGTCTACGCGATGGCGGCGGCGACGCAGGCGCTGGCCGACGCCGGATGGGCGCCCAAGACCTACGAAGAGCAATGCGAGACCGGCGTGCTGATCGGCTCCGGCATCGGCGGCCTGCAGGGCATCGCCGAGACCGCGATCGTGCTGAAAGAGAAGGGGCCGCGGCGGGTCTCGCCGTTCTTCATTCCCGGCAGCCTGATCAATCTCGCCGGCGGGCAGGTGTCGATCCGCCACGGGCTGAAGGGGCCGAATCACGCCGTCGTCACCGCCTGCTCGACCGGCGCGCACGCCATCGGCGACGCGGCGCGGCTGATCGCGCTTGGCGACGCCGAGGTGATGGTGGCCGGCGGCGCGGAATCCGCCGTCAATCGGTTGGCGCTGGCGGGCTTCGCCGCGTGCAAGGCGCTGTCGACCGGCTTCAACGACCGGCCGAAGCAGGGCTCGCGCCCCTACGACCGCGACCGCGACGGCTTCGTCATGGGTGAGGGCGCCGGCTGCGTCGTGGTGGAGAGCTACGAGCACGCCAAGGCTCGCGGCGCCAGGATCTACGCCGAGATCATCGGCTACGGCATGTCGGGAGACGCCTACCACATCACCGCGCCCTCGCCGGAGGGCGACGGAGCCTATCGCGCCATGGCGGCGGCGTTGAAACGCGCCGGGCTCTCGCCCGTCGACATCGACTATGTCAACGCGCACGGCACCTCGACGCCGATGGGCGACGAGATCGAACTGCGCGCCGTCGAGCGGCTGCTCGGCAATGCCGCGGCGGGGATCTCGATGTCGTCGACCAAGTCTTCGATCGGCCATCTGCTCGGGGCGGCCGGCGCGGTCGAGGCGATATTCTCGGTGCTGGCGATTCGCGACGGGATCGCGCCGCCGACGCTGAACCTGGACAACCCGTCAGTGGAGACGGCGATTGATCTCGTCCCGCATGTCGCGAGGAAGCGCAAGATCGACATTGCGTTATCGAATTCTTTCGGTTTCGGCGGCACCAACGCCTCGTTGATCTTCCGCCGCGTCGCGTGACTCGGGCGAGGCAAGCGGGGAAGTGACATAATTTCGCCGCGGGCGCCGCCGAGGATGCTTCTTCAGCGGGCTTGAGGGTATAGCGGGCAGACCGGCGGAGCGATGGATCTCGAACCGACTCCCCCTGGCGATCAGCAACCGGCCAAGGCGAGCCTATTCTCGCGCGCGCCCAAACCGCCGCCGCCGCCCCGCGAGCCGAAGTTGAAGCGTCCTCGCCGCGCCGGGCTCGCCAGCCTCAGCGCCCTGTTCTCGTTCCTGCTCGTCGGCGCTGTCGTCGCGCTCGCGGGGTTCGTCGCCGTGCTGCTCGCCGAGCGCCGCCCCGGACCGCTTGGCGAAGACAAGGTCGTCGTGCTGACCCGCGAGGACGACGACGGGCCGCTGGCGGATCAACTTGAAAAAGCCGGCGTCATCGAGAACTCGATGCTGTTTTCGGTCATGGCCCTGTTCGACGGCCAGCGCTCGGCGCTGAAGCGCGGCGAATATGACTTCAAGGCCGGGATCTCGATGCGCGAGGTCGAGGACATGCTCGCGCACCACCGGGTCGTGCGCCACAAGCTGCCGGTCCCCGAGGGGTTGACGAGCGAACAGATCGTCGCCCGGATGCGCGAGAACGAGCTGCTCTCCGGCGATATCAAGGAGACGCCGCGCGAGGGCTCGCTGCTGCCCGACACCTACGTGTTCGAGCGCGGCGACTCGCGCAACGCGCTGCTGGCCCACATGGCGGCGGCGCAGACCAAAATGGTCAACGAAATCTGGCAGAAACGGTCGCCGGAGCTGCCGATAAAGTCGCCGGGCGAACTCGTCACGCTCGCCTCCATCGTCGAGAAGGAGACCGGCAAGGCCGACGAGCGCCCGCGCGTCGCCGGGGTGTTCGTCAACCGGCTGCAGAAGCACATGAAGTTGCAGTCCGATCCGACGATCGTCTACGGCATCGCGTTTGGCAAGGGGACGCTGGGCCGGCCGATCTCCAAGGCCGACATCGCCGAAGCGACGCCCTACAACACCTACGCCATCGACGGGCTGCCGCCGGGGCCGATCTGCAATCCCGGCCGCGCGGCGATGGAGGCGGCGGCCAATCCGCTGCGCACCCACGACCTCTATTTCGCCGCCGACGGCACCGGCGGCCACGCCTTCTCCGAGACCTACGACCAGCATCAGAAGAACGTCGTCCGACTGCGGCAGATCGAGAAGGACGGCAAGTCGCCCCCTGACGCCGCGCCGCCCAACATCCGCGGCGAGGCGGAGGAATGGGAGAGGAGCCGCTACGCCCGGTTTGGCTCCGATGAGGCGACGCAGGTCGATCCCGCCGCCTTCGGGGCGCTTGGCTTCGCGCCCGGGGCGGCGGCGCCGTCGCCAGCTGCGGCGGCGCTCGTCGCCAGGCTCGCCAAAGTCGCCGATTCCCGGCGCAAGCTGGCTGAGCTGATCGGCTCGGGCGGCAGCCTCTCGGCGACAAATCTCCGCGGCGGCATCGACCAGTACATCGTGACCGGCGTCAACGATCCCCCGCCCGGCGGGACGGACGACGCGTTCGGCTACGTCGACAACGAGCCGGCCGGCTCGGCGCCGCTGTCGTCGGCGGCGCTGGCCGATCTCAGGGCGCGGGCCGCGCGCTACGGCGGCGGCGGGGTTGTCGGCGCCAATGTCGCCTCGGGCGCGGAGGCTGCCGCGGGTCCCGTCGCGGTCGCGCCGGCTGGCGTCCGTCCGCGCGCCTTCGACGCCTCGGAGGGCACGAAACTCGATCCGCTGCGCAACAAGTCCTGGGATCTCAGCAGCGCCAAGTTTGTGCCGGCCGATCTCAAGTAGCTGCGCGGCTCGCCAGCGCTAGAGCGATGGCGCAGGCGTTGGAGACGTTGAGGCTGCGGATCGCGCCGGGCAGGTCGAGCCGCGCCAGTTCGTCGCAATTCTCGCGCGTCAGCCGGCGCAGGCCCTTGTCTTCCGCTCCGAGCACCAGCGCCAGCGGGCGGGGCGGCGGCGTGGCGGCGAACACCGCGGGCGCTTCGGAATCGAGACCGACGCGCCAGTAGCCGAGGTCGCCTAGCTCCTCCAGCGCGCGGGCGAGATTGACCACCGTCACCACCGGCACATGTTCGAGCCCGCCGCTCGCCGCCTTGGCGAGCGCGCCGGAGAGTTCGGGCGAGTGGCGTTCGGTGGTGATCAGCGCGTCCACGGCGAAGGCGGCGCAGGTGCGCAGGATCGCGCCGACATTGTGCGGATCGGTGATCTGGTCGAGCACCACGACCAGGCCCTTTTCCGGCAGTTCGGAGACGTCCGGCGGCTCCAGCGGCTCGGCTTCGAGAAACAGGCCCTGGTGCACCGCATCGCGTGGCAGGCGCTGGGCGATCTCCTCGGCCGTTACGATGCGGAGTTCGACGCCGCGCCGCTTGATCTCGTCGGCGAGCCGCTCGGCGGCCGCCGCTGTCGCATAGAGGCGAACGAGGCGCCGGCGCGGCGCGTTGAGCGCCGCGGCGACGGCGTGGAAGCCGTAGAGGCGCGAGACATCGCCGCCGCCCCTGCGGCTTTCGCTCGACCGCTCGCCGCCGGAGCGGGGTTTCCTGTCTCGTCTCATAATTCGCTGATCCCTGCTCCCTTCGCCGGCAACAGCGAGGGAGTCGCTAGCGCCTGTATACAGCGCCGGCGCGGCAGGGGAAGGCTTCAGTCCGGCGGCAGCATCGCCAGCACGGCGGCCCCGAAGGCTTCGAAACTATAGGGTTTCAACAGCACGGCAGAGGCGCGCGGGAGATCGTCGAGCTGCGCTTCGGCCTGACCCGTGGCGTAGACGAACGGGACGCGCCTGGCGGCGAGCGCCTCGGCGATCGGCCGGCCGCTTTCGTGTCCTAACGTCAGGTCGATGATGGCGGCGTCGAACTCGGAGTCGACCAGCGCCTTCGCCTCGCTCAGCGAAAACGCCGGGCCGACCGGCTCATGGCCCATGTCGACGATCCAGGCTTCCACCAGCATCGCGATCAGAGGTTCGTCGTCGACAATGAATATTCGCGCCAAACGAGCCGTCTCCGTCGCACAATATCGACGTCTATATGATGGCGCGCGACGGTCGCGCAATCAAGGGTCGGGGCGTCGCGGCGGCCCGCCAAAATTCGCGGAAAACGCGTCATTTGGCGCGATTCGCCGTTCGCCGGAAAACGGGCAAGCGCCGGCTGCGCGGCGTTTAGCGTTCGCGCATCGCCTCCGAGGCGACCTTGGCCAGCGGCGAGAGCAGATAGTCGATCACCCGGCGGCTGTCGGTCTTGATCTCGGCCGTCACCGTCATGCCGGGAGTCAGCGGCATCTCGGTCTCGGCGATCCGCATCGAGGTCTGCGAGAGTTCGATGGTGACGGGGAACACGAAGCTCTCCGGCTGGCCGGGGCCGCTGGCGTTCGACGGCGCAATGTTCGCCGACGAGGTCAGGTTGGCGAGCGCGCGCTTGGCCTCGGTCTCGTCGACCGCCTGGCCGGCGATGCGCGCCACCTTGCCCGACAGCGCGCCGAAGCGGGTGAACGGGAAGGCGTCGACCTTGATGACGGCGTCCTGGCCGAGCTTGACGAAACCGATGTCGAGATTGGCGACCAGCGCCTCGACCTGCAGCGGCCCCTCGTTCGGCGTGACGACGAGCAGCTGCTGGCCGGTGGTGACGACCTGGCCGATGGTGGTGACGGTGAGCTGTTGCGCAACGCCGTCGATCGGGGCGATGAGCCGGGTGCGGGCGAGCTTGGCGCTCGCCTTGGCGAGCGTCTGCGTGGCGTCGTCGGCCTTGCGCGACGCGTCCAGCGCCTTGTTTTCGTTGTCGGCGATGAACTGCGACAGCGTCTTGTATTTCTCGCTGCGCAGCGAATTGAGCGCGGCCTCGGTCTCGATCAGCTGGCCCTGGTCGGAGGCGAGCTGCGATTGCGACTTCTGCAGCTCCTCCTTGGCGTCGTAGAGGTTGATCTTGGTGCCGACTTTCAGGTCGATGGCGTCCTGGCGCGTCTTCACGCGGTCGCCGAGCGTCACCATCAGGTCGTTCTGAAAGGCGATGCTCATGCCCAGACGCTTGGTCGTCGCCTCCTTCTGCGCGATCTGCTTATCGAGCGAGGAGAGCTGGTCGGCGAGCTGGTTGAGGTCGGCGGCAAGCACGCCGCGCTGGCGCAGCCGTATGTCGTCGGGCACCTCGGCGGGGAAATCGATCCCGGCTTTGGCTTGGGTGAAGGCGCGGTCGATGTCCTCGCGCTCGAAGCCGCGCGGCGCGTCCGCGTCGCTCTGTTTGGCGCTCAGCGCCGCCGCGACGTCGACGGCGAATCGGCGGCGGGCGACCTCGGCGAGGTTCTCGGATCGCGCGTCGCGCGCGGCGTTGGCGTCGGCGGTGGCCTCGGCCGGATCGAGCTCGAGCAGCACGTCGCCGGCCTTGACGCGCTGGCCGTTGGCGACCTGGATGGCGGCGACCTTGCCGCTGTCGAACGGCTGGATCACCTTGGCGCGGCTGACGGTTTCGATCTTGCCGGGTGCGACGGCGTGCACGTCGAGCCGGCCGACGAACGACCACGCCAGCGCCGCCGCGAAGAAGGCGCAGATCGTCAGCATCAGCGCCACGGGAAGCGGCGCCGGCGGCGTCTCCAGGATCTCCAGCGCCGCGGGCAGGAACTCGCGGTCGCGGCCCCTGATCGGCGAGACGTACGGCGCCGGCGGATGCGGTTTTTGCGGCGCGGGCTTCTCGGTCGCGGGAACAGCGGTGCGCTCGTTCATCTAGAACCTCCCGTCGCCCTGCAGGGCCCAGAGCTTGGCGTAGACGCCGTCGCGCTTGCGCAACAGCTCCTCATGCGTGCCGATTTCGACGATCTCGCCCTTCTGCATGCCGACGATGCGGTGGCAGGGACGGACGGCGGCGAGCCGGTGGGCGATGATGAGGACAGTGCGGCCGCGCGTGATCGCCTTCATGTTCTCCTGGATGATGCGCTCGCTCTCGTAGTCGAGCGCCGAGGTCGCCTCGTCGAAGATGAGGATTCGCGGATTGGTGACCAGCGCGCGGGCGATGGCGATGCGCTGGCGCTGGCCGCCGGAGAGATTGGCGCCGCGCTCCTCGATCAGGGTGTCGTAGCCCTGCGGCAGTTGCGCGATGAACTCATCCGCCCCGGCGAGCCTCGCCGCCTGCATGACGACGACGCGCGGCATGGCGGGATCGGCGAGCGCGATGTTCTCGTGGATGGTGCGGTTGAACAGGATGTTCTCCTGCAGCACGACGCCGATCTGGCGGCGCAGCCAGCCGGGATCGAGCTGGGCGACGTCGACGCCGTCGAGCATCACCTGGCCGTGGTTGGGGCTGTAGAGCCGCTGGATGACCTTGGTCAGGCTCGACTTGCCGGAGCCGGAATGGCCGACGAAGCCGATCACCTCGCCCGCCGAGATCTGCAGGTTGATGTTCTTTAGCGCGTCGGCGGCCTCCGGCCGGTAACGCATGGTGACGTTGCGCACCTCGATGGCGCCGCGCGGCGGCGGCAGGGTCAAGAGGTTCTGCGGCACGGGCTCGGTCGGCGCATTGAGAATGTCGCCGAGGCGGGCGACCGAGACTTGCACCTGCTGGAAATCCTGCCACAGCTGCGACAGCCGCAGGATCGGCTGCACCACCTGGGCCGCGATCATGTTGAAGGCGATCAACTCGCCGACCGTCATTTCGCCGGCGATCACCGCCTCCGCGCCGACGAACAGGATCAGCGCCGTCGTCACCTTGGAGACGTACTGGATCGCGTTCTGGCCGACCGCGCCCAGGATGCCGGCATCGAACGAGGTGCGCACGTAAGCCGCGAGCCGCTCCTCCCATTGCGCCTGCATCACCGGCTCGACGCTGGCCGCCTTCAGCGTCTGCGCGCCGACGATAGATTCGACCAGGAATTGCTGCGAGCGCGCGCCGCGGTTGAACTTCTCGTTGATCAGCTCGCGCAGGCCCGGCCGGATCAGCGCGGCGATGATGACATAGATCGGAATCGAGCCGAGCACGACCAGCGTCAGCTTCGGCGAATAGATGAACATCACGACGAAGAAGATGACCGTGAAGACCAGATCGAGCACCGAGGTCAGCCCCTGGCCGGTCAGGAAGCTGCGGATCGTCTCCAGCTCGCGCACGCGCGCGACGGTCTGGCCGGCGGCGCGGGTCTCGAAATAGGCGAGCGGCAGACGGAACAGGTGATGGAACAGCCGCCGGCCGAGTTCGACGTCGATGCGGTTGGTGGTGTGGCTCAGCGTGTAGGTGCGCAGGAATTGCAGGATGGTCTCGAACAGGCCCAGCGACACCATGCCGACGATCAGCACCACCAGCGTCGACAGCCCCTTGTGCACCAGCACCTTGTCGACGATGAGCTGGAAGAAGATCGGCGTCACCAGCGCAAACAGCTGCACGAACAGCGAGGCGACGACCACCTGCGCCAGCGGCTTGCGGTAGCGCAGGATCGACGGCAGGAACCAGCGGAAGCCGAAGGTGGAGGGATCGAAGCCGGCGCCGGCGAGCCGGCGGGTGATCAGCACGACCTCGCCGTTGCTGCTGGCCCAGGCGTCTTGCAGCGACACGTCGGTCGCCACGCGGGTGACGGGATCGACGATGCGCACCCGGTCCTTGGCGGAGCCCATGCCGAGCGCGTGGAAGCCGCCGTCCTTCAGTCTCAACAGCGCGGGATAGGGCACGGCGCCGAGGCGCTTGACCGAGACGCGGGTCAGGATGCGCGACCTCAGCCCCAAGAGGTTGGCGCCGCGGACGAGATCCTCGCTGTTGGCGAAGCGCCCGATCAGCGCGAGCTGGTGCTTCAACTGCGCGGGATCGGCGGCGATGCGGTAATAGCCGGCGATCAGCGCGAGGCCCAACAGACCGGAATCGATAGCCGGGGCCGGAGCCGCCGCGCCCGGCGACGAAGCTTTGTCCTGGACCGCGATATCGACCATTTCCGCTACCCCTTCCGGCGCTTGTAACGGCAGGAGGCAAGCCCGCCGCTGACGGGCGATTGGCGCCAATCGACCGCTTGCGAAGCGGTTACTTGTAACGCCGCCGCTTGCAAAGCCGCATGAATATACCGCATGGAAAATTGCCTAGACCTTGCTAAGCATTAACGAAAGGCAAACGCCCCGTTGTTCACAGCGGCTCGAACCGGCCCCTGAAGGCGGCTTCGTGCTCGGCCTCGCGCCGGATAGCGGCGGCGCGGTCCTTGGCGAGGCTTGCGATGCGCTCGGCCGGCATCGTGTCTTCGAACAGGAAACCGCACGTCATCTCGAAAATCGTGGTCATCGTTTTGCCGGCGATCCTGGTGACCAGCGGCGAGCCGGCCATGGCGGGTTTGCGCTGTGCTTCGATAAGCCAGGGCTTGGCGTCGGCGTCGATCAGCACGTCGAGCCCGAACAGCTTCAGCGGGAAGGCGCGTCGGGGGTGTTTCGCCTGGGCGGCGAACAGGCCCTCGGCGTGGACCACGCGCACGAAGCCGCGCGCAAGCGCCTTAAACTCCTCGCGCAAAGCGGCGACGTCGACGCCGTCGGCCTTGAGCCGGTCGAGATAAGCCGAGAGCGACCAGACCGCGCCGACGTTCTCCTCCTCCGCCTTCTGGCTGACGACGAGCTTGGGGTGGCCCTGGTGCAAGGCGGTGTTGGTGATGTGGGCGTGCACGTCGGCGAGGCCGGCGTCGCTCGCGTCATAAGTTTCGGGCGCGAAACGAACCACGCCCTCGGCGTGGAGATAGGCGCGGAACGGATCGAGCGAGGTTATCAGCCCGTGCAGCCGCAGGTGGCCCTTGCGGCCGTCGACGAGATAGGGTCGCTCGATATAGCGCTGCACGACGACGTCGGTCTTGTCGGCGAGTTCGAGCGCGTCGCGCGAGATCGTCATGTTCTGCCCGCCGGTGCCGCGCCGCGGCTTGGCGATATAAAGCACGTTTGCGTTCCGCGCGGCATGGGCGAGCAGCGCCTCGCGCTCCTCCGGCATCAGGAAGGTCTCGGGGCTGCGCGGCGACCAGGGCTGACCTTTCGTGCGCCGCAGCGCCTGCGCCAGCCCGGATTTGCTGGCGAATTGGGTCCAGCCGGGATGGTCGATGGAATTGTCGCGCTCGCAGACGAGGCTGGCGATGCGCAAGGGGTCGAGCTGGTAGATCGAGACCAGTTCGGTGAGGATGCGGTCGGCGGAGAGCGGCATGCCGGCGTCGCGCAGCGCCATCGCCAGCCCGCGCAGGGCGTGCGGCAGTTCGAGATTGTCGCGCCGCATCCGGCCGAGCAGGTCGGAATAGGTCTTGATCGCTTCGCCCAGGCGGCCGAGCCGGTGCAGCATCAGGCCGGCCATCGATTGCGAATGCTCGTTCGCGGTCACGGCGTTGGCGGCGCGGAAGATCTCCAGCGCCGCTTCGTAGTCGCCGAGCGCGGTGGCGCACAGGCCCATCTGGCAGCGCAGCAGGATGTTCTTGGGATCGAGCTGGTGGGCGATGCGGTAATGCGCCAGCGCCGGAGCGGCCTCCAGGCTGCGCAGGTAGGATTGCGCCAGCAGCGACCGCGCCTCGACCGAATTGGGCAGCCGCTCGACGAGGTCGTGCAACAGCGGGCGCGCGGCCCATTGATCGCGCTCGATGGCCTGCCGCAAATCCTCGACCAGCGTGGCCATGCCGGAATCGCCCCGTTCGAAACTGCCGGGCGATCCTATCACCGCGTCCCTGCGCGGGGCGTGCGGCGTCTTCGCCCGACCGCTGGCCGCGGTCAGGTCGCGAGGTGCTTGAACATGACGGCGCGCGCCTCGTCGTCCATCGTCGTCTTGAAGGCGAAACGGTCCTTCAGCGCCTGCGCCCGCGCGGCGGCGGGGCGGGCGGAGATCTCATCGAACCAGCGCTTGAGATGGGCGAAATGGCTCCAGGCGTCGTCGCCGAGGATGTACGGAACCATTCGCGCCCAGCCCCAGGCGGCCATGTCGACGATCGTGTAGGCGTCGCCGAGGATATAGCGCCGTTGCGCGAGCCGATCGTCGAGCAGGCCGTAATGGCGCGCGGCCTCGTGCTGATAGCGCCGGTGCGCGTAATCGACCTTTTCGGGCGCGAAATGCTTGAAATGCACCGCCTGACCGGAAAACGGGCCGACGCCGGTGGCGACGAACATCAGCCACGACAGCATCTCGCCGCGCGCCGCGTCGCCGGCCGGGGGCAGGAACTTGCCGGTCTTCTCCGCGAGGTAGAGCAGGATGGCGTTGGAGTCGAACACCACCGTGCCGCCGTCGACGATGACGGGCACCTTGCCGTTGGGGTTGAGGGCGAGAAACTCCGGCTTGAACTGATCGCCCTTGCGGGTGTCGACGGGAACGGGGTCGTAAGCCAGCCCCGTCTCTTCGAGAAACAGCGCCACCTTGGTCGGGTTCGGCGATCCGTTGAAATAGAACTGCATGACGGTTTCCTCTCCCGCCGCCCTCTTTCCCTCAGACGACGTTAGGCTTAGATAGCGCCATTTCGTCAAACGCAAGCGCCGACAGGGGCGCCGGAGCAGGATATGGCCAAGCCGCGCACGCTGTACGACAAGATCTGGGACGACCACGTCATCGAGACGCAAGGCGGCAACAGCCTCATCTATATCGACCGTCACCTCGTCCACGAGGTGACGAGCCCGCAGGCGTTCGAGGGCCTGCGGATGAGCGGGCGCAAGGTGCGCGCGCCGGAGAAGACGCTCGCCGTCGTCGACCACAACATCCAGACCACCGACCGCTCGGGCGGCATCGCCGATCCCGAGAGCCGGCAGCAGGTCGAGCAATTGGCGAAGAACGCCGCCGAGTTCGGGATCGAATATTACGACGAGTTCGACCGCCGCCAGGGCGTCGTCCACATCATCGGGCCGGAGCAGGGCTTCACCCTGCCGGGCGCGACCATCGTCTGCGGCGACAGCCACACCTCGACGCACGGCGCCTTCGGCGCGCTGGCGCACGGCATCGGCACCTCGGAAGTCGAGCACGTGCTCGCCACTCAGACGCTGATCCAGGCGAAAGCCAAGAACATGCGCGTCGAGGTCGATGGCGCGTTGCCCGACGGCGTGACGGCAAAGGACATCATCCTCGCCATCATCGGCAAGATCGGCACGGCGGGCGGCACCGGCCATGTGATCGAATTCGCCGGCCCCGCGATCGAGGCGCTGACGATGGAAGGGCGCATGACGGTCTGCAACATGACCATCGAGGGCGGCGCGCGCGCCGGGCTGATCGCGCCCGACGCCAAGACCTACGCCTATCTCGAAGGCCGGCCGAAGTCGCCGAAAGGCGCGCTGTGGGATCAGGCGCGGCGCTACTGGGACACGCTGCGCACCGACGAAGGCTCAGCATTCGACGAGATCGTTAGGCTCGACGCGGCGTCGCTGCCGCCGATCGTCTCCTGGGGCACTTCGCCTCAGGACGTGGCGAGCATCGACGGCGTCGTGCCGCGGGTCGAGGACGGCGCGAGCGAGGCCAAGCGCGCCTCGATCAAACGGGCGCTGGAATACATGGGGCTCTCGGGCGGCGAGCGGATCGCCGACATCGCCATCGACCGGGTGTTCATCGGCTCCTGCACCAACGGACGCATCGAGGATCTGCGCGCGGCGGCAAGGATAGTCGAAGGGCGGCGCGTGGCCGAGCGGGTCAACGCGATGGTCGTGCCGGGCTCGGGACTGGTCAAGGAACAGGCCGAGGCGGAGGGGCTCGACAAGGTGTTCCTCGCCGCCGGCTTCGAATGGCGCGAGCCCGGCTGCTCGATGTGTCTGGCGATGAACCCGGACAAGCTCGCGCCGGGAGAGCGCTGCGCCTCGACCTCGAACCGCAATTTCGAGGGCCGGCAGGGCTACAAAGGCCGCACGCATCTGGTCTCGCCGGCGATGGCGGCGGCGGCGGCGATCGCCGGGCGGTTCGTCGATGTGAGAAGCTGGGGCGGCTGAGGGGACCCGCGGTCGTTCCCTCGCCCCGCTTGCGGCGCGAGGGTTAGGCGAGGGGCGCGCTGACACTCCCCTCACCGCAAAGGGGAGAGGGAGCGGCGGGCGGCGCGCCCCGCCTCGGCGAGCGCCTCGATGCGCAGCGCAAGGCCGGCCGGGAGTTCGATGAACGCCGCCGCCGTCCGGCTTCGGCCAGGCGCGTGCACGCCGAGAGCCGCCAGCCGGTCGAGCTGATCGCGCAGGCGGCGCGGTAGGCGGGGCGCCAGCGCCTGCGGATCGATGGCGGCCACGAACAGGCCGGCGCCCGGCGAGGCGGCGCCGGCTTCGAAGGCCGGCGCGTCGAGCGACCAGTTCGCGCCCGTCAGGCCCGCCGCAAGCGTCTCCACCATCAGCGCGATATTGGCGCCGCGGGCGCCGCCGAACGCGAGCAGCGCGCCCTTCAGCGCTGCGCGCGCGTCCGTCGTTGGCCGACCGTCGGAATCGACTGCCCAGCCCTTGGGCAGCGGCTCGTCGGCTAGAGCGCGCCGGCGCAGTTCGACGAAGGCGGCGGCGCTACTCGATTGGTCGATCAGCAGCGGTGGCCGGCCCTCGACCGGGGCGGCGAAGGCGAAAGGGTTCGTGCAATAGACCGGCGTGGCGTCGGCGCCGGGGACCGTGATCAGCGCCGGCCCATTGGCGGCGGCGAAGGCGACCAGACCGGCCTCCGCCAGCCGGCGCGGATAATAGCCGACCTCGCCGGCCGTGAACGCGTTGCTCAGCGCGAAGGCGGCCAGGCCGTAGGCGCGGGCGCGGTGGGTGAGATCCGCGAAGGCGAGGTCGAAGCCGAGCTGCGCGATCCCCTCTCGCGCGTCGCAGGCGATCAACGCCGGCACGGGGAAGCTAAGCTCGGGCTCGGCGTCGCCGCGGATGCGGCCGGCGAGGAAGGCCTCCAAGTAATCGGGCAGATGCGCGAAGCCTACGGCGCGGCGGCCGATCGCTTCCGCCGCGACAGTGGCGCGAGCGAGCGCGCGCGCCTGGGGCGCATTGACGCCGACCGCGCGGGCGGCGTCGACGGCCAAGCTCTCGGCATCAGCGAGCGACAGGCGGCGCGCGTCCATCTCACACTCGCCTGGACCTATGGCCACAACATCTTGGCCCGCTCCGGCGTGCGGCTGTCCCGCCCGTCGATAACTTCGCTCACCTTGATGGCGAGATCGGCTACCTGGAACGGCTTGGTGAGCACCGCCATGCCCGGCGGCAACTGGCCGGCGCGGATCGCCGCGGTCTCGACGAAGCCGGTCACGAACAGCACTTTCAAGCCGGGCCTGAGCTGGCGCGCCGCATCGGCGACCTGCCGCCCGTTCATGCCTCTGGGCAGCCCGACGTCGGTGATCAGCAGATCGACGCGGGCGTCCGACTGCAGGATGCGCAGCCCCGAGGGACCGTCCTGCGCCTCCAGCACGGCGTAGCCGGTCTCGCTCAACGTGTCGGACATCAGCATGCGCACCGTCGATTCGTCGTCGATGATCAGCACGGTCTCGCCCGAGCCCGGCTCGGGGACCGGCCCCGGCTCGACGACTTCGTGGACGACGTCGCCGAAGTGCCGGGGCAGGTACAGACACATGGTCGTTCCCTCGCCCGGCTTCGATTGCACCCGCACCTGTCCGCCGGATTGGCGGACGAATCCATGCACCATGGAGAGGCCCAGACCCGTGCCTTCGCCGATCGGTTTGGTGGTGAAGAAAGGATCGAAAATGCGATCAACGATCTCGCTCGGGATGCCGGCGCCGGTGTCGGTCACCGAGATCGACAGATACTGGCCGGAGCTTAGCTCGTGTTCGCGCGCGCTGCGCTCGTCGAACTGCTGGTTGGCGGTCTCGATGACGATCCTGCCGCCGTCGGGCATGGCGTCGCGCGCGTTGATGCACAGATTGATCAGCGCGTTCTCGAGTTGGGCGGAATCCACCATGGCCGGCCAGAGGGCGGCTTGGCTGGCGACCTCCACCTCATTAGCAGGGCCGACCGTGCGGCGGATCAGATCCACCAGACCGCAAATCAGCTTGTTGACATCGGTCGGCCTGGGGTCGAGCGTCTGCCGGCGCGAGAACGCAAGCAGCCGTTGGGTCAGCGAGGCGGCCCGGCGCGCCGAGGATTTCGCGCCTTCCAGATAGCGCTCGAACCCGTCGACGCCGCGGCGCGCCAGTCCGCGCTCGATCATCTCCAGACTGCCGCTTACGCCCATCAGCAGATTGTTGAAATCGTGCGCGATGCCCCCGGTGAGCTGGCCGACGGCCTCCATCTTCTGCGCCTGCCGCAGCGCCTCATGCGCGTGCGTCAGCTCCCGCGTGCGCTCGGCGACGCGCTGTTCGAGGTTTTCGTTCGCCGCTTGCACCGCCTGGAAAAGGCGGGCGTTGTCGATGGCGATCGCCGCCTGCGCGGCGAGCCCTTTGAGCCGGCGCTCGTGCTCCTCGGTGAATTGCGCTTGCGCCGCGTGGCCGAAGAACAGGCCGCCGAGAACCTCGCCGCTGCGCGAGACCACCGGTGCGGCGAGATAGCTGGTGACCGGCAGATGTCCTAGCGGCAGTCCCTCCCGCGGCGCGTTCCGGCCATAGCGCGGGTCGAGTTGGACGTTGTCGGAGCGCACGATTCCCTCGCCGCCGAACGTCGGCGCGAACATCGCCGTATTTCGCGGCATCGGGAAATTGGCGAAGCTCTCCTTCGGCGCGCCGGACAAGCTGAAGAGCATGTAGCTTTCGCCATCGGAGTTGGCGACATTGTAGAAGAAGGCGCCGTATTGCGCGCCGGTGAGTTCAACCCCGGCGTCGGTCACGGCCTGGACGACGCGGTCGAGGTCCTTTTCGATCGCCGTCGTCGCCGCCATGCGGTTGAGCGCCGCCAGCGCCGCCGTCTGCTCGCGGAGGGCGAATTCGGCCCGCTTCTGCTCGGTGATGTCGACGACGAACTTGAACGCCACGCCGTCCTGCAGCAGCTTGGCGGCGAACAATCCCCACCAGCGCCCACCGTCCTTGCGCACATATTCCTTCTGGTTCGGCGTCGTCTCGCCCCGCGCCCCGAGCTCGGCGAGCGCGCCGCCGATCGCGCCGCGCCATTGCGGCGCGGTGAGCGTATGCAGGCTGAGGCGGCCCGCCGCGAGATCGGCGCGCGAGTAGCCGCTCATGTGAAGAAACGCGTCGTTGGCTTCGAGCACCTGGCCGGTGAGATCGAAGGCGATCGCGCCGACCGTCGAGATCTCCAGCGCCGTGCGGAACCGCGCCTCGCTCCGGCGCAGCGCCTCGCGCACCGCATGCGCCTCAGTGACGTCGGAACCCTCGCACAGCACGCCGACGACCCGCCCGCCCTCGTCGCGCATCGGCTCGTAGACGAAATTGAGGTAGCGGATGTCGAAGGCGCCGTCGGCCTGGCGGAAATCGACCGGCACGGCCTCCGCCACGAAGCGCTCGCCGGTCGCGGTGACGTTTTCAAGGATCTCGAAGAACCCCTGTCCCTGCACGTCGGGAAAGGCGTCGCGGATCGATCTGCCGACCCATGTGTCGCTGCTGAACAGCTTGCGATGCGCGGCGTTGACGTATTCCACCCGATGCTCCGGGCCGCGCATGACGATGATGAAGCCGGGCGCCTGCTCGAACGCCTGGAACAGCCGCTCCCGCTCGCTGGCGATCCGCCGCTCCGCCAGCACGCGCTGGGTCGTTTCGACGACGATGGCGATCACCCCGGCGGGGCGGCCGCCCTCATCCAGGACCGGCGAATAGTCGAGGTTCATCCACACCTGTTCGGGCCGGCCATGCCGGTAGAGCGTCAGCTCCAGGTCCTTGTAGGCGAGCGTGCCGCCGGCAAGGCCGACCTTCATGACGTTGTCGTTGAAGTCCGCGACCTCGGGCCAGCCCTCGCGCACCTTGGAGCCGAGCAGCTCGGGATGACGGCCGCCGGCGAACACGGAATAGGCGTCGTTGTAGAGCATGATCCCGTCCTCGCCCCACAGCATGACGATGGGGACGGGCGAGGGCAGGATCAGCGACAGGGCGCTCTTCAGGCTCGACGACCAGCTCTCGATCGGACCGACCGAGGCGCCGCGCCAATCCTTGGCCGCGATCAGCCGGCCCGCCTCGCCGCAGCTCGCGAGCAGCGTCTCATGGAACGGCCGTGCAATCGTCAATGCGATTGACCCATCTCGAACAAGGCGTCAGGCGTCGTTCGACCCCTGGCTTTCAATAGCGGCGCGACGGCGGAATATGGGGCTGCCGGGCCGGCGGGGGACTTCAAATCCTTGTCATCCCTGGATGCGGCGCGAGTAACCGCTTGTCCAGTCCGCTCGTGTCAAAGCGCAAGCCCGCCGACGGCGAGGGCGTCGTCAACGTTGCTGCGGGAAGGGAGGGCGGCTTCAGTGTAGCGTCGCGCCGGCGCGGAAGTTTTCGGCGATTTCCCGGCTGCCGGGCGGCTTGCGAGCGGCCGATCGCCTGGCCGTTCGGCGCGGCGCTAGGGTCTGCGTCGCGGAGAAGAAATCGCGCAATTCCGCGACGAATTTCAACCAGTCCTCGCGGCTCTGTGCGGCGCTCTTGATCTCGGCGGCGTCCGACAGGGTCGCGGCGCGCAGATACGAAAGCGTTTCGCGCAGCCGGTGTATCCTTTCATCGAGTTCGAACATGCTGCTCATGACTCATTCTCTTGGCGAAATCGGTTTCGGGTTGGCGCGCGTCAGGGCGCGAAGAAATGACCACTCGCCGTTGCGGCCTCGGCGATGCGGAAGCGCAACGGCAGCCTCTTGGCCGTCAGCGACGCGGACGCGGCGGCCACGAACAGGTAGACTTCCCGGGTCGAATCCGGCGCGACGGCGACCACGCGCGCCCGTCGGCGACGGACTGCGCCTGCTCGCATTTGACGTTGGCGTCCAGGCCCTCGACCGAGATCGCGAAGCTGCGCGTCTCGCCCTATTTGTTGGCGAGCCGCAGCACGTAGCCGTTGCGCACCGAGCCGACCTTCGGGGTGGTGAACATCGGCATGCGCACGTGCAGAACCGTGACGCCGAGACAGCGAGCTGATGTCCGCGGCCGCGTCGGCGCGCAGGTCGAGAAGGGTCACGTTCGGCTGCCTTTTGGGTTGGGGGGAGGAGCGGGCGCGCCTACGGGATGGCGTTGAGCGCCTGGCGCGGCGAGGGAAGCGGCGCGGCAAGCCCTGGGATGGAAACGGGCGTAAGCAATTTATCCTCTGTGCGTGGCAAGCGTGATATTGGTCACGATTTATGCGTCAGATGTCGACAAGGTTCTTTGATGGCGATCAATTTCAAACGCTTAGGGCGAGACTGCAAATGTTGTGTCCTGACGTGGAGCGCCTGCATGCCTTTGGACTGGAGGCCGATATCGGCGCTGCGGCCCGTTGCGGAAAACGCGACGGAAGGGCTCAAACGCCGTGACCTCCGCGCGCTCGGACGCTCGAAGGTTATGTCGACGCCCTGCTCGAACTGGTGCGACGCCGGATCAGCCGGTCGGGCCGGAAGCCAATTGCAATCGCCTCCCCGGCGCGCCGATGAGCCGCGCGATCAACAAGGCGTCTCGACGCGGCGCGCGCCGGACCTCGCCGACGCCAACTGCGCTGGTGGCCGATCGCCTGAAGCTCAGGCTGTGAGCATGCGTTCGAACGTCTCGAACTCCGCCTCCGTCGCATAGGCCTTCTGCGTGCCGTTGCGCCGGACCGAGTCGGCGGCGTAACGCGCGGCCCGCGCGAGCGCGGTTTCCAGGCTCGCCCCGGCGGCGTGATAGCGGGCGAAGGCGCCGACAAACGCGTCGCCCGCCCCGGTCGTGTCGACCGGAGTCACCGATGTCGGCGCGATGCGCTTGACGCCTTCGCCCGTCGCCAGCAGCGCGCCGCGGCTGCCGAGCGTGACGATCACCGCCCGCACGCCTTGCGCCAGCAGCGTCTTCGCCGCCGCCTCGACGTCCGTCTCCGTCTCGGTCGGCATCTTGGTGAGGATGGCGAGCTCGGTCTCGTTGGGGATGAAATAGCTGACGTCGCGCACATGGGCGATGTCGAGCTCCGCCGTCGCCGGGGCCGGGTTGAGCACGGTCCGGACGCCGTGCGCCTTGCCGAAGCGGATCGCGGCGTAGACCGTCTCCAGCGGCACCTCGAGTTGCAGCAATATGAGGTCGCAGGTCTTCAGCGCGGCGCCGGCGCGCTCGACGTCTTCGGGCAAGAGATCGTTGTTGGCCCCCTTGACGATGAGAATGGAGTTCTCGCCGTTCGGCTCGACCATGATCGGCGCGACGCCGCTGGACTTGCCGGCCACGCGCTTGATATGAGTCGTGTCGACGCCGAGCGCGGCGAGGTTGCGGATCGTGTTGTCGCCGAAGCTGTCGTCGCCGACCGCCGTCACCATGACCACCTCGGCCCCCAGTTTGGCGGCGGCGACCGCCTGATTGGCGCCCTTGCCGCCGTGGCCCATCTCGAACCGCGGCGCCTCGACGGTCTCGCCCTTGACCGGCATGCGGTTCACATAGGTGACGAGATCGACCATGTTGGAGCCGACGACGGCGATGCGGGGCCTTCGCGTAGTCATGCCTTGCCTCTCTCAATCTCAGTGACGACCGCAGCGGCCTGATCGCGCGGGACATAGGCGATTTCCGTCTCGAACACAGCGCTCTCGCCGCCTTCGAGCGTCTGCACGTGGCCCTTGCGCTTCTCGGCGGAATAGCCTTCGGGCTCGCAAGTCGCGGGCATGGCGAAGGCGGCGACGCTCTGGTCGGAATTGACCAGCACCCAGCGCACCGTATGCGGCATGATCTCGGGGTTCCAGCGGATCGCGAAGGCGTCGCCCTCGCGGCGCAGCATGGCGTAGCGCACGCGCCCGTCGGCCTGGACCGGGACGCCTTTCAGATAGAACACGAACTCGGGGTCGTAGAGCGCCGGCTCGTCGAGCCGCTCCAGCCGCCCGGGATGCGCGGCGACGTCGGCGAGCAGGGCGCGCCAGGCGTCGTTTGGCGTCACGTGGCCGGGAACGGCGGTGCGCGCCACGACATGCTCCGGCGTGAACGGGACCGCCTGCACCAGCCGCGCTCCCTCGGGATAGGCGAAATTGACGTGGCACATATACATCAGGTCCATCGGCGCGGCCGACAGGTTGTTGACCTGCATCGCGATGTCGAGCGCCGTATCGCTCTCATGCAGCGTGATGCGCGGCTCGCTGAGATAATGCGCGCCAAAACCCATCGCATATTCACGCTTGCTCGTGATGGCGAGGAAGCGCCCGCGCGAATCGGCGCCGCAGACGATCCCCGCCGAGTCCATCGGCGCGCAGGGCGCCTCGCCGTGCGGCGGATGCGTATCGCCGGGGCCGGGCACGCCGTTGCGCAACAGGCCGCTGTGATAGGCGAGGCATCCATAGGTCTCGACGATGGTCGCGACCGGACGCGGTTGCGCGAACATGCTGCGCATGGCGAGCCCGACGCCGTCGAACTCTGCGCTCCACAGCATCTGCCCCAGGAACGGCAGCACGACCGCTTGCCCGCGCGGGTTCAAGAGCCGAATCGCCTCGACGCCTGTGTCATATCGAAACACATTCGCGCTGAGGTCGCCTAACCTAGCGATCTCGCGCTCCTTGTCGCCGAACATCTCGCGCCGAAGCGCGAAACTTGCATCGGTCATAGGTCTCCTCCCGCCTCGACGGCGCGCGCGCGTTCCGCTAGGCTTCCCGCCAATCATAAAACGCCGCTTGAGCCGCGCGGGGAGGAAAATGGCTTCGGTCGAGATTGTCAACGTGCGCAAGGCCTATGGGCCGGTCCAAGTCATCCACGGCGTTTCCGTCGATATGGCCGACGGCGAGTTCGTTACGCTGGTCGGGCCTTCGGGCTGCGGCAAGTCGACCCTCCTGCGCATGGTCGCGGGGCTGGAGGCGATCGGCGACGGCGAGATCCGCATCGGCGGACGTGTCGTGAACGAACTCGCGCCGCGCGAGCGCGACGTCGCCATGGTGTTCCAGAATTATGCGCTCTATCCGCACAAGACGGTGGCCGACAACATGAGCTTCGCGCTCAAGCTGCGCGGCCGCACGCGGGCGGATATCGCAGCGCGGATCAAACGCGCGGCGGAGATACTCGACATCACCAAGCTGCTTCAGCGCTATCCCCGGCAATTGTCCGGCGGCCAGCGCCAGCGCGTCGCGATGGGCCGCGCCATCGTGCGCGACCCGCAAGTGTTCCTGTTCGACGAGCCGCTCAGCAATCTCGACGCCAAGCTGCGCGTGCAGATGCGCGCCGAGATCAAGGAATTGCACCAGCGACTGAAGACCACGACGATCTATGTCACGCACGATCAGGTCGAGGCGATGACCATGGCCGACCGCATCGTGGTGATGCGCGACGGCGTCATCGAGCAGATGGGCCAGCCGCTCGAACTCTACGACCGCCCGGCGACGCTGTTCGTCGCCGGCTTCATCGGCTCGCCGGCGATGAACCTGTTCCGCGGCAAGCTCGATTTGAAGGACGGCCCCGCCTTCGTCGGCGACGAGGGGCTGCGCCTGCCGTTGCGCGCCGCGCCGATGGAGGCGGACGGGCGTCCTTGCGTGCTCGGCGTGCGCCCTGAGCATCTCACGCTCGGCGGCCCGCTCGAAGCGCGCGTCAACGTGACCGAGCCGACGGGCTCGGAGACGCAGGTGTTTGCGACTTTGGCGGGCCAGCGCATCGTCGGCGTGTTCCGCGAGCGCATCGCGGCGCAGCCGGGCGATGCGCTAAAATTGTCAGCCCCGCCGGACCACGTGCATCTGTTCGATCCCGTCAGCGGCAAGCGGTTGATGTGAAGCGCCGCGATTGACTTGGGCGCGAGCGTCCGCCTAGACTTTCGTCGCATTCGCCCTCAGCGGCGAGGCGGGGAAACGATAACAGGCCCCGAGCCTGACGGAGGAAGCGCATGCGTGTGCAAGTCTACGAACATTTGATGGCGATTAGCCGGCGCCGGTTCCTTGGCGGCGCGGCGACCGCCGCTGCGACCGGCGCGCTCGGCCTTTCGCCAAGCTTCGCCGCTGACAGCGTCGTGGCTGAGATCATGAAGATCCCCGGCGCCGGCAACGGCTCGCCGACCGACGCCGACTGGCAGAAGGTCGGCGAACTCTGCCTCGGCCCGACCAAGCAGAACGTGCAGCCCGGCGAGTTCAAGGGGGTCCAATTCTCCTTCATGGGGCTGAACAACCAAAACCTGCATAACTTCCTGTTTCGCGGCTTCCTGAAGCCGTGGGAGGCCTATACCGGCGCGAGCATCAAGTGGATCGACCTCGCCCAGGCCGACTACAACGCCCGCCTGCAGCAGACCATCGCCTCCGGCACGGTCGATTACGACATCATCGAGATGGGCGCCCCGTTCGAAGGCGACATGGGCGTGAAGGATCTGCTTTCCGAGATGCCCGACTGGGTCAAGAAGCAGGTCGATTTCGACGACATCGTCGATTATCTGAAGCCGCCGGTCGGCACCTGGAACGGCAAGATCCATCGCGTCACCATCGACAGCGATTGCCACACCATGAACATCCGCACCGACGTGTTCGGCGACGCCGATCTCGCCAAACAATGGGACGGCGTCGCGGACAAGGCGGGTCTGGCCAAGTGGGGCGCGCCCAAGACCTGGCAGCAGGTGCAGGCGGTGACCAAATTCCTGAAGGGCAAGAAGGTCAGGGGCAAGGAGGTCTACGGCTTCCTCGACCAGCCCAAGGGCTGGGGCGGCTTCGAGTTCTATTTCCTGATGAGCCGCGCCTCGGCTTACGCCAAATATCCCGGCGAGAAGAACTGGCTGTTCGACGAGAACTTCAAGCCGCTGGTCAACAAGCCGGCGTTCGTGCGCGCCATTCAGGACGTCGTCGACGCGCTGCCTTACGAGCCCGCCGACCAGATCAACGCCGATCCCGGCACGACCGCGTTCCAGCAGTTCCTCACCGGCACGGGCTCGCTGCTGGAGTGGTGGGGCGACATCGGCACGACGGCGAAGACCAGCGACACCGCGACCATCGGCGACGTGCTCGCCTTCGACATCCTGCCAGGCTCCGACGACGTCTACAACTGGCGCACCGACAAATGGGAGAAGCTGGCGAGCGGGCCGAACGTGGCGCCCAACATGGCCTATCTCGGCTGGGGCATCTATGTGATGAAGTCGGTCGATGGCGACGCCAAACGCCACAAGGCGGCCTGGAGCGCGGCGGCCCATCTGGGCGGCAAGGATTTGTCGATGTGGACCTCGGCCTACCCTTCAGGCTTCCAGCCCTACCGCAAGAGCCACACCAACCTCGACCTCTGGGCGCTGGCGGGCTACGACAAGAAATACATCGGCTCCTACATGGACTCGCAGTCGACGTCGTACAACCACCCCAACAATTCGATCGAGCCGCGCATCCCCGGCATCTTCCAGTACTACAGCATCGCCGAGGACGAGCTTGCCAAGACATACGCCGGCAAGCAGAGCGCGCAACAGGGCGCCGACAACGTCGCGGCGGCGTGGGAGAAGCTGACCGACAAGCTCGGGCGCGACAATCAGGTCAAATATTATCGCATCGCGATGGGGCTTTAGAGACAGGTCGCCGCGCCTGCCGCACTTTCTCTCCCCGCTTGCGGGGCGAGGGAGCGGCGGCGCCCTCTTTGCTACGTTCGGACTCCCATGTCAGGCGCCAAATACGAAGCGACGGCGACGCATCTTTCGGCCGGGAGGGTCGCGCTCGGCCGCTGGTTGTTTCGCGCCGCGACCGTGCTGCTGCTGGCCGTCATCGCCATTCAGGCGTTGAAAACCGCCGCCGTTACGAGCGTCGGCTTTCCCGACTGGCTGCCCGTGCTCTACGCCTATGTCGTGTGGGGCGTCGCGCTCGGCGCGAGCCAAGTTCTCAAATATGGCGAGGCGGGACAGCAGACGGCGTTCATTCTGCCGGCCTTCCTGTTCACCGCGGCGATGGTGATCTTCCCGACCCTGTTCGGCCTCGGCATCGCCTTCACCGACTGGAACCTCAACGGCGACGCGCATCACAACTTCAACGGCCTCAACAATTTGCGGACGCTCTGGGCGGACGCCTATTTCTGGAACGCGCTCGGCAACATGGGCTTCTATGTCGCAACGGTGGCGGTGCAATACGCCATCGCCTTCGGCCTCGCGCTGCTGCTCAACGCCGACATCCGCGGACGGAAATTCTTCCGCGTCGCTTTCCTGCTGCCGTTCATGCTGAGCCCGGTCGCGATCAGCTGGATGTTCGGCAAGTCGATGATGGAGAACCGCTTCGGCCCCGTCGCCAACTTTTTTCGCTTCGTCGGCTGGGAGAACCCGGCGTTCTTCTCCTCGCCTTATATAGCGCGAACCAGCATCGCCGTGATGGACTCCTGGCAATGGATTCCGTTCCTGATCATCATGCTGCTGGCGGGCCTGCAGGCGCTGCCGCATGACGTGAAGGAGGCGGCCAAGGTCGACGGCGCGACGGAATGGCAAACATTCTGGGGCGTCACCTTTCCGCTGATGCTGCCGGTCAGCGTGACGGCGATCGTGTTGCGCGTCATCTTCGAACTGAAGCTCGCCGACATCGTCATCAACGTCACCTCGGGCGGGCCCGGCGGGGCGACCGATACGATATCGAGTTTCGTCTTTCGCGAGTACCGCGACCGCTCCAATGTCGGCTATGCGACGATGATCGCCGAGGTCTATCTGGTGCTGATCATCATATTTGTAACTCTGCTGCTGCGCGTCGTCAGCCGCTACATGCAGAGGATGACATGACGCGCACGGCGGGCCGGGCTTTGATCTATCTCGCGCTGATCGTCTGGGCGATTATCGCACTCTTCCCTTTGTACTGGACCTTCTCGACGTCGATGAAGCTCGGGCGCGACGTCACCCAGGGCCATCTGATTCCCTGGCTCGACTTCGCGCCGAGTTGGAAGGGCTGGCAGTCGCTGGGCCTGTCGCCGGACACGATCTTTGCGACGTCGAACGTGCGCGACGAATTCCTGAAGCGCTTCGTCAACAGCGCCATTGCGAGCCTTGGCGGGGCGGCGCTCGCCGTCCTGCTCGGCTCGCTGGCGGCCTATGGGCTGAGCCGTTTCGACTACAAGTTCGGCCCGTGGCGCAACAAGGACATCTCCTTCTTCTTCCTCAGCCAACTGATCTTGCCGCCGGTCGTGCTGGCGATGCCGTTCCTGGTGCTCTACAAGGCGCTGGCGCTGCTCGACACCCGCATCGGCCTGATATTGATCTACACGCTGATGGTGCTGCCGATCGTCATCTGGGTGATGCGCGATCAGTTCGACACCATCCCGAACGAGATCGAGCAGGCGGCTCTGGTCGACGGCTGCACGATCTGGGGCGCGTTCCTGCGCATCGTGCTGCCGATGGCGCTGCCCGGCATGGTGGCGGCGTTCATCCTCTCGGTCGTGCTGTGCTGGAACGAATATTTCTTCGCCTCGTTGCTCACCGGCTTCGACGCGCAGACTTTGCCCGTGATGGTCGCAAGCCAGACCGGCAGCCAAGGCATCAATTGGTGGACGATGGCGGCGCTTGCCACCGCCGCCATCGCGCCGCTGATCCTGATCGGGGTGTTCCTGGAACGCTACATCGTCATGGGGCTGACGGCGGGGGCGGGGAAGTAGGCAGCCGTCATTGCGAGCGAAGCGAAGCAATCCATGCTCCCGCTGCACAACCGCTGCGCCGTCGATCTCGGCGGGGCTGGATTGCTTCGCTTCGCTCGCAATGACGGAAACCGATCTGATCTACCGGAAACCGTATGAGAGCGGCGGCCTCACGCCCTCACCGGCGCCGGCCCGCCCTGCGCCCAGTCCAGCAACTCCACGAGATGCACCACCGGCGTCGCCGTCGCCGCGCCGATCTGCGTCATGCAGCCGATGTTGCCGGTGGCGATCACGTCGGCCTTGAGCCGCGCAATGTTGCGCGCCTTGCGGTCGCGCAGCTCGCTGGCGATGCGCGGCTGCAGCAGATTGTAGACGCCTGCGGAGCCGCAGCACAGATGCGATTCGACAGGCACGCGCACCTCATAGCCCGCGCGCTTCAGCAGCGTCTTCGGGGCTTCGAGAATCTTCTGCCCATGCTGCAGCGAGCAGGCAGGATGATAGGCGACCGTCTCGCTACGCGGCGCCGGGAACGCCAGATCCAATTCGAGCAGATATTCGCTCACGTCCTTCGCCAGCGTCGCTGCGCGCGCGGCCTTGCCGGCGTAGGCCGCGTCATCGACAAACATCGCGCCATAGTCCTTGATCGTGGCGCCGCAGCCGGAAGCCGTCACCACGATGGCGTCGAGCCCCTCGCCCTCGATCTCGCGCATCCACGCGTCGATATCGGCGCGGGCCAGCGCGAGCGCCCGATCCTCATAGCCCATGTGATGCGCCAGCGAACCGCAGCAACCTTCGCCCTTCGGCAGCACGACGTCGACGCCGGCGCGGTTGAGCACGCGGATCGTCGCAGCGTTGATGTCAGGCGCCAGCACGCTTTGGGCACAGCCCGTGAGCAGCGCCACGCGCCGGCGCTTCGTAGCGGACGCCTTGTACTCGCGCTTCGTCGCCACGCGCGCGGGCAGGCGGGCGGGCGCGAGCCGCAGCATTGCCTCGAGCCGTTCACCGACAACCGGCAGCCGCGCGAGGATCGGCAGGAACGGCCGACCCAGCCAGGCAAGGCCGATCGAGAGGCGGAAGCGGCCAGGGTAGGGCAGCAGCCGCACCAGCAGGGCGCGCAACAGCCGGTCAAACGGATCGCGCGCGTAACGCGTCTCGACCTCGACGCGCGCGTGATCAATCAGGCGCCGGTAATCGACGCCTGAGGGGCAAGTGGTCATGCAAGAGAGGCACGACAGGCAATGGTCGAGCGGCTCGACGTCGTGCGCGGTCGGCGCCCGGCCGGTCTCCAGCAATTCCTTGATCAGATAGATGCGGCCGCGCGGGGAATCGCGCTCGTCGCGGCCGACGACGTAGGTCGGGCAGGTCGCGGTGCAGAAGCCGCAATGCACGCAGCTGCGCAGGATCTTCTCGAGCCCCGCGATATGCGGGTCGGCGAGCTGGTCGGCGTTGAAATGGGTCTGCATCAGATATCTGCGTACATGCGGCCGGGGTTGATGAAGCCGCGCGGGTCGAAGCTCGCCTTCACGCCGCGCGTCAGACGCTCGAGCGCCGACGTCAACGGCGGGAAGACTTGCGCGCGCTGCCGCAAAGCCTCGTCGGCGCGGATGAGGTGGACATGGCCGGCGAAGTTTTCCAGAGCCGAGCGCACGGCCGCCGCAGCCTCCAGGGTCGAATCGGTCGAGAACCAGAGGAGGCCGCCGCCGTGGTCCATCTGCGAGGCGAGGGCGATGTCCCCAAGCGCGGCGAGCGCGGCCGGCGCGTCGGAAGGCTTCAGGCTCGCGCGCCAGATCGCGCGCTCGCTCGGGCTCGCGAGAAAGGCGCCGTCGCGGATGTCGCGCCACAGGCGCTGCGAGTCCTCAGCTTGCAGCGCGTGCTTGGCGCCGAAATCCGCGAGCAGCGCGATCAGCCGCTGCGTGCGATAGGCGACCGACTCCTCGAAACCCTCGACTCGCAGCAGCGTGCGCGGCCATTCGCGGCCCATGCCGGCATGGATCGTCGCCGCGCCGCTGACGCCGAACGGCGAGGCGAGCGCCCGCGCCATCGCTTCGAGCGCGCGCGCGTCGTCGAGCCGGCGGATCACGACCGTCGCTTCGGCGCGCGGCTTGGGCAGCAGCTTGAACGTCGCCTCGGTGATCAGGCCGAGCGTCCCATGCGCGCCGCAGGTCAGCTTGACGAGATCGAGGCCGGTGACGTTCTTCATCACCCGCCCGCCGGAGGAGACGATCTCGCCGCGGCCGTTGACGAGCCTGACGCCGAGCGTGTTGTCGCGCACCGCGCCGGCGGAGAGCCGCCGCGGCCCGGCGAGCGCGGTGGCGACGAGGCCGCCGACCGTCGGCTCGCCCTCAGTCCCGAACAGCCCGCGCGGGTCCATCGGCTCGAACGGCAGCATCTGCCCGTGCTGCGCCAGCCTCGACTCGATTTCCGCCAGCGGCGTGCCCGCGCGGGCGCGCAAGGTCATCTCGGCGGGCTCGTGGAATACGACGCCGCTCAGTTTCGCCGTTGAGAGCCGCGCGCCCCGTCGCGGCCGGCCGAAGCGTGCGCGGGTTGCGCCGCCGACTATATCGAACGGCCCGCCTGCCGCGCGCACGATCTCGGCGGCTTCGTGTTCGTCTGCCGGGGCGAAAGTCACGCCGTGCGCTCCTCGAGCGGGAACACCTTGGCCGGGTTGAAGCGGCCGTCGGGATCGAACACCGCCCGCACGCGCTTCTGCTGCGCCAACTCTTGCGGCGTAAATTGGCTGGTCATCAGATCGCGCTTCTCCAGGCCGACGCCGTGCTCGCCGGTGAGGCAGCCGCCGAGCTCGACCGACATGAGCAGCACGCGGGCGCCCGCTCGCTCGGCCTTCTCCTGCTCGGCGGGATCGTTGCAATTGTAGAGGATGAGCGGATGCATGTTGCCGTCGCCGGCGTGGAACACATTGGCGACGCGCAGGCCCTCCTCGGCGCAGATCTTGCCGACGCGGCGCAGCGCCTCGGGCAATTGGCCGGTCGGCACCGTGCCGTCCATGCAGATGTAATCGGCGATGCGCCCCGTCGCGCCGAACGCCGATTTGCGCCCCTTCCAGATCTGCGCCGCCTCCAGCGCCGTCTGCGATTCGCGCACCACCCGCACGTTATGAGCGCGCGCGATGTCGAGGATGCGCTTCAACTCGGCCTCGATCTCCGGCGGCGAGCCCTCGGACTCGACGATCAGCATCGCCTCGACGTCGAGCGGATAGCCGGCATGCGCAAAGTTCTCGGTGATCTCGATGGCGAGCTTGTCCATGTACTCCATCGCCACCGGCACGATCCCCGCGCCGATGATCGCCGCCACGCAGCGGCTGGCGTCCTCGCCGTCGTCGAAGCCGAACAGCACGGGGCGCGCGGCCTCGGCCAGCGGCAGGATGCGCACCCAGGCTTCGGTGACGACGCCCAGTTGGCCCTCCGCGCCGCAGACCAGCCCCAGCAAGTCGAGCCCGGAGGCGTCGAGCGCGGGGCCGCCGATATCGACCACCTCGCCGTCGAAGGTCACCAGCCGGACGCCCATCAGGTTGTTCGAGGTGACGCCGTATTTGAGGCAATGCGCGCCGCCGCTATTCATCGCGATGTTGCCGCCGATGGTGCAGGCGAGCTGCGACGACGGATCGGGCGCGTAGAAGAAGCCTTGCGCCGCCATGGCTTCCGAGATCGCGAGATTGGTGACGCCGGCTTCCACCCGCGCGTAGCGGTCGGAATAGTTGATCTCCAAAATGCGGTTCATCTTGGAGAGGCCGACGACGACGGCGTCCTCCTGCGGCACCGCGCCGCCCGACAGCGAAGTGCCCGCGCCGCGCGGCACGATGTTGACCCGGGCGTTGCGGCAGAAGCGCAGCGTGCGCGAAACCTCCTCGGTCGTGCGCGGCAGCACGACGGCGAGCGGCAGGCGGCGGTAGGCGGTCAGCGCGTCGGTCTCGAAGGCGCGCCGGCCGGCCTCGTCGGCGATCACGCATTCGGCCGGCAGCAGGTCGCGAAGCCCGGCGCGGATCGCCTCCGCGCGCGCGAGAATGGCCGGCTCGGGGGTGGGAAAGGCGATCTCAGACATCGAGCGTTCTCCCTTTAATTCTTACGGCTGTCATTCCCGCGAAAGCGGAACAGCGCATGTCAGTCGCCCTGGGGACGACAGTCAGCCTGGTATGATCCAGGGTATCAGATATTGCTGCGCCGCGACCAGCAGGGCGAAGATGAGCGTCAGCACGATCGAGTGCGGGAAGGTGCGCGCGAACACTTTCCCCTCTTGGCCCCTGAGCGACGTTACAGAAACGCCGGTGGCGATGTTCTGCGGCGAGATCATCTTGCCCATCACGCCGCCGCTGGAGTTCGCCGCGGCGAACAGCACCGGGCTGAGGTTCAGCTGCTTGGCGGCGACGACCTGCAGGTTGCCGAACAGCGCGTTGCCCGAGGTGTCGCTGCCCGACAGGAACACCGCGACCCAGCCAAGGAACGGGCTCAACAGCACGAACAGCCCGCCGACGGACGCCACGCCCTTGCCGAGCGTGTAGGCGAGGCCGGAATAGTTCATGAGATAGGCGAGGCCGACGATCAGGCAGACCGTGAACACGGCCAGCGTGATCTGGTCGACGGTGCGCGAAAACGCCTCGATCAGGCGGATCGGTCCGATGCCGCAGAGAACGGCGGTGAGCAGCGCCGCGGCGAAGATGCCGGTGCCGGAGGCGAGCGGTTGGAACGTCCAGATCGCGTCGTAGGGCTTGTCGTTGTAGAGCGTGATCGAGATCGCCTGGTCGAGGCCGGGCCACGGCATCTTGGTCTGCTCGATGTTGGGGATCTTGAGCGAGGTCCAAAGGATGACGACGACGGAGACGACGATCCACGGCAGCCAGCCCTGCCATTTCGGCACATCGACGCCGTCCGGGTTCAGCTTGACGCGCAGGTAGATCAGCGGCGCGGTCAGAGCCACGGCGAAAACCATGGCGGCGAGCGCGATCAGCGGTTGGAACGGAAGCTCGTCGCTCAGCGTCAGCCACGAAGCCAGGGTCGGGAAACTGGCGAGCACGCTGTAAAGCACCGGGGTGAGAATGACGAAGGCCAGCACGGTCCAGGCGAAATCGCCCTCCCGGGCGGGCGCGTCGTCGCGGCTCCTGTCGGCGCGGTCGCCGGGCTCAGCCGCCGCCTCGCGGGCGATGGCGAACTCCGGGTCAGGCCTTGGCTTCCAGATCGTCAGGAAGCCGAGCGTGACGATCAGCGAGCCCATCGAGGCGAGCACGTCGGTCAACGCATAGTCGATATAGTTCGAGGCGACGAACTGGCTCAGCGCGAAGCTGCCGCCGGAGACCAGCAGCACCGGCCACAAAGCCGCAATCGAGCGCAGGCCGCCATAGGCGAACATCACATAGAACGGCAGGATCAGCGCCATGAACGGCAGTTGCCGGCCGATCATCGCGCCGAGCGTCGCCGCCGGCAGGCCGGTCACCGCGCCGAGCACCGTCACCGGCGCGCCGAGCGCGCCGAAGGCGACCGGCGCCGTGTTGAAGATCAGCACGAAGACCAGCGCCTCCAGCGGCTCGAAGCCGACCAGGATCAGCAGCGAGGAGGTAATGGCGACCGGCGTGCCGAAGCCCGCCACGCCTTCGAGCAGCGCGCCGAAGCAGAAGCCGATGGCGACTAGCACGACGCGGCGGTCGTTGGGCAGGTGCTCCAGGGTCCAGCGGCGGAAGGCGTCGAAGCGTCCCGACGCGTAGGCGATGTTGTACAGGAACATCGCATTGAACACGATCCACATCACCGGCCACAGCGCGAACACCGCGCCATTGGCGATAGCGCGCTGGGCGAGGCCGGACGGCATGTCCCAGACGCCGACGGCGATGAGAAAGGCGACGATCAGCCCGGCGAGCGAGGCCTGCCAGGCCGGGCGGCGCAACACGCCTAGCCCTAGGAGCACGACCACGATCGGCAGCGCAGCGACCACGAATGAAAGCGCCAGACTGTCGCCGACCGGCGTAAGTAGTTGCTTGAACAAGACGATTCCCCCTCCGGAAATCCCCATAGGTTATCTGTCGGAGTCGTCGGCGGGGGTTCAGACCCTGACCGGCGTCGGCGCCATGCCCTCCTCGCCGAACACGCGGATATAGCGCGCGATCTCCTCCGGCGGCCCCATCACCTTGTTGGGGTTGTCGGACAGCTTGACCGCCGGCCTTCCCTCCGCCTCGACGACCTTGCAGACGAGCGAAATCGCGGCGAGTTCGCCGTCCACGCCCGCCGGGGCGCAGTCCTTGAAGTCGTTGGTCAGATTGGTGCCCCAGCCGATCGAGAGATTGACCGCGCCGCGCAAGGCGCGCGCCGCGCTCTCGATCGAGTCCACGTCCATCGCGTCCGACAGCACGATGAGCTTGTCGTGCGGGTCGCGGCCGCGCGCGCGCCACCAGGAGATGAGTTCGCGCGCGGCGTCGAGCGGCGATTTCGAATCGGGACGCGCGCCCTTCCAGTCCGCCACCCAATCCGGCGCGCGGTCGAGGAACGAGGTCGTGCCGAAACAGTCCGGCAGCACGACCAGCAGGTTGCCGCCGTACATCTGCGCCCAGTCGCGCAGGGTGTGATAGGGCGCGTCGCGCAGCTCCTCGTCGGAATTGCTGAGCGCGGCGTAGACCATCGGCAACTCATGGGCGTTGGTGCCGATCGCCTCCAGGCCCGTCTCCATCGCGTGCTTGACGTTGGAGGTGCCGATGAAGCTGTCGCCGAGGCCCTCCTGCATCGCCTCGACGCACCAGCGCTGCCACAGGAAGCCGTGGCGGCGGCGGGTGCCGAAATCGGAGATGCGCAGGGGCAGTTCGCGCTGCAGGGCGCGCAGCCGTTCGACCTTGCTCCACAGCTTGGCCTTGGCGCGGGCGTAGAGCACGTCGAGATCGAAGCGGCTCATGTTGCGCATCGCCGCGCGGGCGCGCAGCTCGTTGATAATGGCGAGCGCGGGGATCTCCCACATCGTCGTTTCCGCCCACAGCCCCTCGAACTTCAGCTCGTACTGCCCGTCGCGCTGGGTCAGTTCGTAGGGCGGCAGCCGGAAGCCGGCGAGCCACTCCATGAAGGCGGGCTCGAATATCTGCTTGGCGCCATAGAACGTGTTGCCGGCGAGCCAGATCAGCTCGTTCTTCGCGAAGTGGAGGCTGCGCGCATGGTCGAGCTGGTCGATCAGCTCGCGCTCCTCGATGATGTCGGCGAGCCGCACCTGGGTTGTGCGGTTGATGAGCTGGAAGGTCACCCGCCGGTGGCGATGCAGGCGCCAGATCATCTGTAACATCAGGAGTTTGTAGAAATCCGTATCGAGCAGCGTCCGCACGACGGGGTCGATGCGGAACGTGTGGTTGTAGACGCGCGTCGCGAGATCGGGGACCATGCGGGCGACGTTAGACGGCTCGCCCGTGTGGGACAAGCTCTCGCCTTCGCCGCGGCGAGGCGCTAGAGCCATGCGCGCAGACCGAATGCGATGGAGGATGTTGACTTGGGCGCCAGCACATTGGATCGCGGCGGAGCGAATGACGACGAAATCACCTATCCCGCCCTCGTCGAGGCGTTGAAGCACGGCGCGGTGGCGCTGGTCGACGTGCGTGAACAGAACGAATGGGACGCCGGGCACGTCGCGGGCAGCGTGCTGCATCCGCTGTCGGCCTTCGATCCCGACAAGCTGCCGCGCGACAAGCCGATCGTGCTGATCTGCCGTTCCGGCAACCGCTCGATGACGGCGCTGACCCGCGCCCGCGCCGCCGGCTTCACCGACATCTGGCACTACAAGGGCGGCGCGATGGGCTGGGCGCGCGAGGGCGGCGAACTGGTCTGAGGCCGCCGCCGCTATGGCTTGTCCGGAGCTGGCGTCTTCGGCGGCCGGTTGCGCTTGCGGGTCTGCACGTTCTCGCGCGGGCCGTCGACCAGCCGCACCACGACGCCCCACAGCGTCGAGATGTCCTGTTCGGTCAGCGTCAGCCGGTGGAAGATGTTGCGCAGGTTGCGCTGCATCAGCGGGCGCTTGCCCTCGGGCTTGAAGAAGCCGGCGGCGTCGAGCTTCTCCTCGAGATATTCGAAGAACGCGATCACCGTTTCCCGCTTGGCGGGCAAGACGGCCGCGCGTTCCGCGGCGGAAGGCGGCGGCGCGTCGCCGTGCGCGGCCTTGAACCACTCGTAGCCGGTCAGCAGCACGGCCTGGGCGAGATTGAGCGAGCCATAGGCGGGGTTGGTGGGAAAGGTGATGACAGCGTCGGCCAGCGCCACCTCGTCGTTGTCGAGCCCGGTCCGCTCCGGCCCGAACATCACTCCGCGCGTCTGCCCCGTCGCGGCGACGGCTTGCGGCATGGCGGCGGAGGGGGTGAGCACCGGCTTGGCTTGGCCGCGCTCGCGCGCGGTCGCGGCGTAGACGAAATGCAGATCGGCGATGGCGGCTTCGGTCGACGGGAACACCTGCGCCGCGTCGAGGATGTGAGCGGCGCCGGCGGCGGCGGAATAGGCGACTTCCTTGTACTCGTCCTGGCGCGGCCAGCCGCTCTTGGGGTTGACGAGGCGCAGGTCGTCGAGTCCGAAGTTGGCCATCGCGCGCGCGCACATGCCGATGTTGACGGCCAGTTGCGGCCGCACCAGCACCACCGCCGGCCCGCCGCCGATGAGGGGTCTCGTTCTGTCGGTTCCCGCGCCTGTCATGCAAGCGCGTTAGCCCAGAACGCCGCGCCGCGCAAAAGCGCTGGCTTCCCTTGCGGGAGCGCGAATTTTGCATCCCGCAATAGGGATTTGTAGAGATTCGGCGCTGAAGGCTGCGCGGGCGGCGGACCTTAAGCTGGCGGCCGAATCGCGGAGGCCGACATGGCGCTGAGCTGGAAATTTCGGGGCTTCGACTACGTCTCCTATTACAAGGGCGGCTTTGAGAACGCCGATTCGATGCCGGCGCTCGTCGCCACCGGCGCCAACGCCGTCGAGACGTCGCTCGAATGGGGCATCAACCCGCTGACCAACACGGTCTATGCGGATTCCAACTACACCGATCCGCTCACGGCCGAGGCCGCGATGATCCGCCAGGCGGTCGCCGACGGTCTGCAGGTGATGGTCAAGCCGGTCATCGATTTTCTCAACCCGACTTACCTCCAGGGCACGCCCTATTCCGTCGGCGACTGGCGCACCTATTACAACCCCGGTCCCGCCGGCTCGGCCGGCGCCAATGCGTTCTTCGCCAGCTACAAGACGATGCTGTTGCAGGAGGCGCAGGTCGCCGCCGCCAACGGCGCGACGATGCTGTGCATCGGGACTGAGATCGACCAGCTCTGCGGTCCCTCTTACAAATCCTATTGGGACGGCATCATCTCGGCGATCCGCGCACAGGACCCGAGCCTCAAGCTCACCTACGCCGCCGACTGGAACGACGCGCTGTCGCCGTGGCGATGGGGCGGCAGCGGGTTGCCCGCGGGCACCGGCAATATCGCGACGCAGATCAGCTTCGCCAGCGAGCTCGACTATCTCGGCCTCGACGTCTATGCGCCGCTCTCCAACGCCGCCAACCCCACGCTGAGCCAACTCGTCGCCGGCTGGACGCAGACGCCGGTCGACAGCGGCGCGACGGCGGAGACCTACGCCGTCACCGGCAATCAGTCGCTGATCCAATATTTCGAGGGCGTCGCGGCGGCGGTCGGCAAGCCGCTGCTGTTCACCGAGGTCGGCTTCGACAACGCTTCCGACGCGGCAAGCTCGCCGGCGGGTTCGGCCACCGGCGTCGAGAACGACGCGCTGCAGGCGCTCGACTACCAGGCCTTCTTCCAGGCCTTCAGCCAGGCGAACGACGCCTCGCTGGCCGGCGCCTTCCTCTATAACTGGGACCCGAACGCAGCCGAGGTCGGCCCCGGTTCGATCGCCTTCAGCCCGCAAAACCTTCCCGCGCTCAGCGTGGTGAAATCCTATTTCGCCGCGCCGAGCCTTTCCGCTCCGGCTTCGCTGAAGTCTGGGCTCGACATCGAGGTCGCCTTGGCGGGCGTGACGCTCGGGACGAACTCGACCGGCTCGACGTTCACGGTCAAGCTCAGCGACAGCGGCGGAACCTTGTCGGCGACGGGCGCCGCGACGGTCACGGGCTCGGGGACCGCTGCGCTCACCATCACAGGCACGCTCGCCGCCGTCGATGCGACGCTGGCGACGCTGCAATACGAGGCGACAAAAGCGGCAAACGACACGATTCGCATCTCGACCAGCGCCGACGGCGGCCCGACGGCGTCCACCTCGGTCAATGTCGCCTATGACGCGGCGTTCCCGGTGCTGAGCTTCGCCTACGCCAATCCCGTCTCCGGGGCGACGATCAACCTCTCCGGCACGGTCAACGCCGCCAACGCGGGCAGAACCGTCAGCTATCTCGTCAACGGCGCGGTCGTGGCGAGCGCGACGGCGGCCGCGAGCGGCGCCTTCGCCGCCAATCTCACGCTCCCCGTCGGCAAGGTGGACGTCGTGACGGCGCAGCTCACCGATGCGGCCGGCGATACGGGCTCGACGTACCCGCTGATGATCGCGGTCTCCGACGGCCAGACGGCGACTTTCGGCGGCGCCAACGGCAACGTCGTCAACTTGTTCAACGCGACGTCGATCGGAGACACCGTCAACGGCTCCAACGGCTACGTGATCGTGCATGGCTCCAGGGCGACGGTGAACGGCGGCGGCGATCAGATCTATACCGACGGCTCCGCGCTCGACGTGGTGAAGCTGACGGGCACGAATGGCGTTGCGGACTATGTTTCGGCCTCCAATGCGGCGGTGCAACTCGCCAACGCCCAGGTTACGATCGAGGGGAGCAACGATACGGTGAGCGTGGCGAGCGGCGCCGCCAATTCCATTGCGGGCTCCGGCGGGTTCGCCGTCAGCGTCGCCGCGGGAGCAGCCGTGCAGCTCGCCGGCGCCGCGGCCTATGCCGTGACAGGAAGCCAGGCGCAGATCGCGCTGGCGACCAACGCCGCGGCGAGCCTGACCGGTTCGCTCGATACGGTCACGCTCGCCGCCGGCGCGCAGCTCACCCTGCTGTCTGGCCAGCAGGATACTTTCACGGTCGGGCTGAACGACCGCGTCGTGGACGGCGGCCAGGGAACGCTGGTGAAGATCGGCGGCGCCGTGGGCGCGCTGCACATCGTCAATTTCTCCGCCGACGCGACCGGAGTGATCGACCTGCTCAACGGGGTCGGCGGCTACGCCAGCGCGGCGGCCGCTTCCGCTGCGCTGACGAGCGACGGCGCCGGCGGCTCGTTGCTTTCGCTCGGCGCGGCGGGCGCAATCGATTTCGTCGGCGTCGCGCCGTCGGCGCTGGGTGCGGCGCATTTCAAGATCGGCTGAGCGTGGCTCACCGCCCCCGCCGCAGATCCAGCGTCAGCGGAAACTCGCGGCTGACCTCGTCGGGCGGAACCATCGCCGCCCCCGGCGTATGCCCATGGTCCTGGAACCGCGCGAGACGCCGCGCCTCGGCCTCGTAGGAATTGACCGGTGAGCCTTCGTAATGGCGCCCGCCGGGATGCGAGACATGATAGACGCAGCCGCCGAGCGAGCGGCCGCTCCAGGCGTCGATGACATCGAAGGTCAACGGCGCATGCACGCCAATCGTCGGGTGCATTGCGGAAGCCGGCGCCCACGCCTTGAACTTGACGCTCGCCACCGCCTCGCCGTTGACGCCGGTCGGCGTCAGCGGCAGTTTGCGGCCGTTGCAGGTGACGACATGGCGGCCCGAGGTCAGTCCGTTCGCCTTCACCTGCAGCCGCTCGACCGAGGAATCGACATAGCGCACCGTGCCGCCGGTCCGCGTCTCCTCGCCGAGCACGTGCCAGGGCTCCAGCGCGGTGCGCAATTCCAGCTTCACGCCGCCGCGCTCGATGAAGCCGATGGTCGGGAAGCGGAACTCGCGCGCCGCCTCGAACCAGTGGGAATCGAATTTGTAGCCCGCCCGCGCGAGGTCTTCGAGCACGCCGAGGAAATCCTGCCAGACGTAATGCGGCAGCATGAAGCGGTCGTGCAGATCGGTGCCCCAGCGCACCGGCTGGCCCTTCTGCGGCTCGCGCCAGAACCAGGAGATCAGCGCCCGCAACAGCAGTTGCTGGGCGAGGCTCATGCGCGCGTCGGGCGGCATCTCGAACGAACGGAACTCGACCAGCCCGAGCCGGCCGGTCACGCTATCGGGCGAGTAAAGCTTGTCGATGCAGATTTCGGCGCGGTGGGTGTTGCCAGTGACGTCGACCAGCAGATTGCGGAACAGCCGGTCGGCGATCCACAGCGGCGGCTCGCTTCCCGGCGGCGGCACGAGAGAAAGCGCGATCTCCAATTCGTGCAGCTGGTCGTCGCGCGCTTCGTCGAGCCGCGGCGCCTGCGAGGTCGGGCCGATGAACAGGCCGGAGAACAGGTAGCTTAAGCTCGGCCGGCGCTGCCAGTAGAGGATCAGGCTCGCCAACACGTCGGGCCGGCGCAGGAACGGCGAATCCGCGGTCGTCGCGCCGCCGAGCACGACATGGTTGCCGCCGCCCGTCCCGGTGTGGCGGCCGTCCTGCAGGTATTTGTCGGTGCCCAGGCGCGACAGCCGCGCCTCTTCGTAGAGCGCGGTGGTGTTGTCGACCGCCTCGCGCCAGGAGGTCGCGGGATGCACGTTGACTTCGATCACGCCGGGATCGGGCGTCACCTTGATGACGTTGAGGCGGGGGTCTGGCGGGGGCGTATAGCCTTCGATGCGCACCGGCGTGTTGCGTTCCTTGGCGATCGCCTCCACCGTGCCGAGCAGCTCCAGATAGTCCTCCAGCGTCTCGGTCGGCGGCATGAACACGCTTAGGAAACCGTTGCGCACTTCGATCGTCATCGCGGTGCGGACGGCCTCATCGCTGCGGAACTGTTCGGATTGGGTCTGGCGGCCGGGCTCGGCGCTCGGCTCCCCGCCTTGCGGGCGAACCGGCTGCTCGCGGTAGTGCGCGGCGGGCGGCAGCGGCTCCCGGGCGATGACGGGATCGAGCGGATAGGCGGTCGGAAAGGCGCTCGGCGGCGCCCAGGGCAGGCTCTTCATCGGCAGCCGCAGCCCCAGCGGCGAATCGCCCGGCACCAGATAGAGCTTGCCGCGCCGCATCGGCCAGCGCTCGCTGCGCCAGCCGCGTTTCGTCGCCGCCGCGTTCCAGCGCTGGATCGGCAGCACATAGCCGGTCGGCCGCCCCAGCCCGTGCTCGAACACCCTGAGCAGCCGCGACCGCTCCTCGGGATCGTCGAGCTTGGGGTCGAGCGGATCGACGTTGACCGGCAGTTCGCCCTCGCGCACGAGCCAGTAGTTGACGTCCTCGTAGGCGGGATGGACGAACTCGCTCGACAGCCCGAGCCGCTCGGCGAGCTCGACCGCCACCGCTTCAGCTTCCTCGTCCGTCCCCTTGCGCCGTTCGCCGGTGGCGATCAGCGACGGGTCCGACCACATCGGTTCGCCGTCCTTGCGCCAATACAGCGAATAGGCCCAGCGCGGCAGGCTTTCGCCGGGATACCATTTGCCCTGGCCGAAATGCAGGAACCCGCCCGGCCCGAACCGCTGGTGCAGGCGGTTGACGAGGTCTTCGGCGCGCGGCTCCTTCTGCCCGCCGACGGCGCCGGTGTTCCACTCCGGCGCGTCGAGATCGTCGATCGAGACGAAGGTCGGCTCGCCGCCCATGGTCAGCCTGACGTCGTTGGCGACGAGGTCGGCGTCGACCTTCTGGCCGAGTTCGTCCAGCTTCGCCCAGGAATCGTCGGTGAACGGCAGCGTGACGCGCGGCGCCTCGCGCAGGCGGGTCACGTTCATCTCGAAGCCGAACTTGACCTCCGCCGGATCGACCGCGCCGGACAGCGGCGCGGCGGAGCGGTAGTGCGGCGTCGCGCACAGCGGCAGATGGCCCTCGCCGCAGAACAGGCCCGAGGTCGCGTCCATGCCGATCCAGCCGGCGCCGGGCAGATAGACCTCGGCCCAGGCGTGCAGGTCGGTGAAATCCTTCTGCGTGCCCTTCGGCCCTTCGAGCGGGTCGACGTCGGCCTTGAGCTGGATGAGATAGCCGGAGACGAAACGCGCCGCGAGGCCGAGCCGGCGCAGGATCTGCACCAGCAGCCACGCCGAATCGCGGCACGAGCCGGAGCGCAGCGCCAGCGTCTCGTCGGGCTCCTGCACGCCCGGCTCCATCCGGATCACGTAGCGGATCGCGTGCTGCAGCTCGGCGTTCAGCTGCACCAGGAAATCGATCGCGCGCGCCTGGCGGGTCTTGATGTCGGCGACGTATTTTTCCAACAGGGCGCCGGCGGGATCGGGCTCCAGATAGGCGGCCAGCTCCACCTTCAGATCCTCGGAATAGGCGAAGGGGAAGCTCTCGGCGTAGGGTTCGACGAAGAAGTCGAACGGGTTGATGACCGCAAGCTCCGCGGTGAGATCGACCTCGATCTTGAACTCGCTCACCTTCTCCGGGAACACGTAGCGGGCGAGCCAGTTGCCGTGCGGGTCCTGCTGCCAGTTCACGAAATGCTCGGACGGCGTCACCTTGAGCGCGTAGCTCGCGACCTTGGTGCGGCAGTGCGGCGCGGGCCGAAGCCGGATCGATTGCGGCCCCATATTGATGGGCCGGTCGTAGGTGTACGACGTGACGTGATGCAGGCCGACGAGGATCGCCAAGGGCTAAGTTCCGCTGTGGGGTGACGCTGGCAACGTCTATGCAAGGCGCAGGCCGGTTTGGAAAGCCCCGTGCGCCGGACCGTAAGCCTGAGCCGACCTCTTGAGGGAGCCGGTCCCATGCTCGCGATGACGTTTCTGGCCCTGATCGCCCTGCTGCCGCCGTTCGCCGCGCGCCGTCGCGCCGCAGTTCCGGTCGCGGCGCGGCTCAGACGCCGCAAGGCGCGCTGACGGATTCGCCGCGACGATAGGCCGTTGCGCGGGCCGCGTCATTTTGGCGTCCTCGACGCTTTCGGCTCTTGCCGGCCGCGCGTTTCCTGCTATATCGCTGTTGTCCCGGCCGGTTTTCCGTCCGGGACACGCGCGTTTGAAGCCGGCCCCAGCGCCGGCCTCGCGGCCCTAAAATGGGCCGAGCCGGCTTTGTGACGCGCGGCCCCGCAACACGAACCCTCGATCCGGCGCGCCCGCCCGCAAGGGCTCCCAGGAGACTAGATGGCTTCCCCACACACGCTCACGCCGACGCGTGACGACTTCACTGCATTGCTCAACGAGACCTACGGCGCCGAGGAGGCGTTCGAGGGCTCGGTCGTCAAGGGTCGCATCGTTGCGATCGAAAAGGATATGGCGCTGATCGACATCGGTCTGAAGACCGAAGGCCGCGTCGCGCTGAAGGAATTCACCAATCACGGCCGCGAGCCGGCTCCGGGCGTCGGCGACACGGTCGAAGTCTATCTGGAGCGGATCGAGAACGCGCTCGGCGAGGCGGTGATCTCGCGCGACAAGGCGCGGCGCGAAGAATCCTGGGTCAAGCTCGAGCAGGCGTTCGAGAAGGGCGAGAAGGTCGAGGGCGTCATCTTCAATCAGGTCAAGGGCGGCTTCACCGTCGATCTCGACGGCGCCGTGGCGTTCCTGCCGCGCTCCCAGGTCGACATCCGTCCGGTGCGCGACGTCGGGCCGCTGATGAACGTGCCGCAGCCGTTCCAGATCCTCAAGATGGACCGCCGCCGCGGCAACATCGTCGTCTCGCGCCGCACGGTGCTGGAAGAGAGCCGCGCCGAGCAGCGTCACGAGATCGTCGCCAACCTCGCCGAGGGCCAGGTCATCGACGGCACGGTCAAGAACATCACCGACTACGGCGCGTTCGTCGATCTCGGCGGCATCGACGGCCTGCTGCACGTCACCGACATCGCCTGGCGGCGCGTCAATCACCCGACCGAGGTGTTGAACATCGGCCAGCAGGTGAAGGTGCGCATCATCAAGATCAACCACGAGACGCACCGCATCTCGCTCGGCATGAAGCAGCTGCAGGAGGACCCCTGGTCCAACATCGAGGCGCGCTATCACGTCGGCCAGAAGCTGAAAGGCCGCGTCACCAACATCACCGACTACGGCGCGTTCGTCGAGCTGGAGCCGGGCATCGAGGGGCTGATCCACGTCTCCGAAATGTCGTGGACCAAGAAGAACGTCCATCCCGGCAAGATCATCTCCACCTCGCAGGAGGTTGAGGTGCAGGTGCTCGAGGTCGACGCCTCCAAGCGCCGCATCTCGCTCGGCCTCAAGCAGACCTTGCAGAACCCGTGGGAGGCGTTCGTCGAGCGTCATCCGATCGGCTCCGAGGTTGAGGGCGAGGTCAAGAACAAGACCGAGTTCGGCCTGTTCATCGGCCTCGACGGCGACGTCGACGGCATGGTCCATCTCTCCGACCTCGACTGGACCAAGCCCGGCGAGCAGGCGATGGAAGAGTACAAAAAGGGCGACAAGGTCAGCGCCAAGGTGCTCGACGTCGATGTCGAGAAGGAGCGCATCGCGCTCGGCGTCAAGCAGCTCGCCTCCGACCCGTTCGCCAAGAAGGGCGACGAGACCGCCGGCAGCGAAGGCGAGATGCGCAAGGGCTCGGTCGTGACCTGCGAGATCCTCGAGGTCAAGGACGGCGGCCTGGAGGTGAAGATCGCCGGCACCGATCTGACCGCCTTCATCAAGCGCAACGAACTCGCCCGCGACCGCGGCGACCAGCGCCCCGAGCGGTTCTCGGTCGGCGAGAAGGTCGATGCGCGCATCACCCAGTTCGACCGTCGCGCCCGCAAGGTCGCGGTGTCGATCAAGGCGCTGGAAGTGGCTGAGGAGAAGGAGGCGATCGCCCAGTACGGCTCGGCCGATTCGGGCGCCTCGCTCGGCGACATTCTCGGCGCGGCGCTGAAGGCGCGCGACGGGAAGAAGTAAGCTTACGCTTCACGGCGGTTCGAGGCCCGGCGCTGCAAGGCGCCGGGCTTTTTTTGTCGCCGGCGAAGGGTTTGAGACGGAATTTCCGCCGAAATCGCGCGCAAATCGTGTCGCGCTGCGGATCTTGCACGTTCGTTTTCAACGGCTTAGGCGCCGAATCGCGTCACCCCCGGGGGGGTGGGCGCCGGGCGTGCGGGGGCGCTCGACCTCATTCTAGCGCGGGAGGGCGCAGCGGCAAGGTTTTGGCGCCTGGCTCGGCGACATTTGCTGCGCGGCGCTGAAGGCGCGCGACGGGAAGAAGGAAGGCGTCCGCTTGAGAACGGATCAAGGCCATGCGCCGAGAGGCGCCGGGCTTTTTTTGTTTGCGAACGCCTCAATGGAAATGCCGCCCTGGTTCCCGCCTTCACGACGTTTCGCGTTCTTGCTAAGTGTTTGGACTGCAGTAACTCGGGGGCGCGCCCATGTTCGGTCTTGCAAGAAACCTCTGTTTGGCCACTCTCATCGCAATGGCGGCGCCCGCCGCAGGCTGGGCGCAGGAGGGCAAGTCGGTCCACATCCATGTCGTGTTCAAGAGCTACTACGACCGGGTGAGGCCCGGCCAACTTTCCGGTGTCACGACCGAACAGTTGAATATCACGCTGTCGGGCAAGAATAACGTCCAGGAGGACATTCATTCCTCCAACGGCAAGGGCGATCAGAGCTGGAGCCTGAACCGCAACCTCGGCGGCGGCGTGTGGCGAGTCGTCGCCAACAACAAGCTCGAAAAGGTCGAACATCAAAAGCAGAGCGTGAAGACCACGGTCATAACGACATCAGGAAGCTCCTGCACGGCAGAGTGGACCAACAAGCTGCTTCCCGGCTACAGAGAGTATTATATTTACAGCATCGTGATCCATCAATACGCGTATTACAGCAAGGCCTATATGGTCAGTGCGGAATGCTCCATAGAGGGTTGATGCGATGCGGCGGCCTTGACCGCCGCAGGCGTGGCTTCGCCTTATTTGCGCGCGCCGCCCTTCTTGCGTGCGGTCTCGGAATGCTCATGCGCGGTCTTCGACGCCTCGTGCGCGTCCTTGGAATGCATCTCCGCCTGCTCGGTGTGGCCCTTCTCGTGATGCTCGGCGGCGGCGCGGTGGCTCTTGGCCGCCTTGTCGTGATGCTCGGCGGCTTTGGTGTGGGATTCCTTGGGCATGGCGTTTCCTTTCCCGGTAGCGGCCATCTGCGGGCCGAACGGGCAACCGGTCAGCGGGCGGCGAAGTTCCACAGCACGCTTTGTCAATGTAATTTTTCGTTAGGGTATACGGCTCACGCCTCCACAGCGGCGGCGCTTGCGCGAAGTCCAGCAAATGGCGCGGGCCGCCGATTAACGCGGCGGAGGTCGTCGATGTCGCCGGTCAGCGCCTCGGTCTCGGTCCGGTCACGCTGAGCCAGCCGGGCGTTCTCAGCGTCGGCGACGGTCCGTTGACCGAGCAGTTTCAAATCAACCTGGGAACCGACGCCGCCGCGCCCGGCGGCCAATCGCACGGCGAGGGCGAGGCGTTCAACATCGCCGGCCTCGACAGCGCGCAGGCGCAAGCGTTGCAGGCCGCCTTCCAGGCGGCGCTGCCTGCAAGCGCCGCCGCGTCGCAGGACGGCGCTTCGTTCACCTATAGCAACGATGTCGCGCCCGGCGTAACCGCCAAAGCGAGCGGGATGATCTACAGCGGTTGACCGCTCGGGCGTTCAATAAATCTCCGGCTCCGGCACGGGCGCGCCGAAATCGGTGCGCAGGAAATCGAAATCGCAACCGTGCTCGGCCTGCTCGATGTGGCGCGAAAACATCCAACCATAGCCGCGCTCGTAGCGCGGCCTCGGCGCCGCCCACGCCGCGCGCCGCGCCGCCAACTCCTCCTGCGAGATCTCCAGGTTGAGCGCGCGGGCGGGCACATCCAACGAGATCACGTCGCCGGTCTTCACCAGCGCCAGCGGGCCGCCGATATGGCTCTCCGGCGAGACATGCAGCACGCAGGCGCCGTAAGCCGTGCCGCTCATCCGCGCGTCGGAGATGCGAACCATGTCGCGCACGCCGGCGCGCACCAGCTTCTTGGGGATCGGCAGCGCGCCCCATTCCGGCATGCCGGGGCCGCCGAGCGGGCCGGCTTCGCGCAGGATCAGTACATGATCGGGCGTCACGTCGAGATCGTCGCGGTCGATATTCGCCTTCAGCGCCGCATAATTGTCGAACACCAGCGCCGGGCCGGAGTGGTTGAGCAGATGCGGCGCGGCGGCGGAAGGCTTGATCACTGAGCCGCCCGGCGCGAGGTTGCCGCGCAGCACCGCCAGCGCGCCCTCGGCGTAGATCGGCCGGTCGAGCGGGCGGATCACGTCGTCGTTGTAGACCTCGGCGCCTTCGAGGATATCGGCCCAGGTGCGTCCCGAAACGGTCGGCTGGCTCAGGTGCAGATGATCCCTGAGCCGCGACATCAGGCCGAGCAGACCGCCGGCGTAGTAGAAATCCTCCATCAGATATTTGTCGCCGCTCGGCCGGATGTTGGCGACGACGGGAATCTTGCGGCTCGCCGCGTCGAAATGGTCGAGCGTGATGGCAAAGCCGGCGCGGCGCGCCATGGCGATGATGTGGATGACGGCGTTGGTCGAGCAGCCCATCGCCATCGCCACCGTGATGGCGTTGTGATAGGCGCGCTCGGTCTGGATGCGGTCGGGCGTCAGGTTCTCGCGCACCATGTCGACGATGCGCCGGCCCGAGGCCGCGCACATGCGGATATGGTTGGAATCCGCCGCCGGGATGGATGACGCCCCCGGCAGCGTCATGCCGATCACATCCGCCAGCGCAGTCATGGTCGACGCCGTGCCCATCGTCATGCAGACGCCGTAGGAGCGGGCGATGCCGTCCTCGACGCCGCGAATGTCTTCGTCCGTCACCGTGCCGGCGCGGCGCTCCTCCCAATAGCGGATCGTGTCGGAGCCGGAGCCGAGCACGCGGCCGCGCCAGTTGCCGCGCAGCATCGGCCCGGCGGGAACGTAGATGGCGGGAACGCCGGCGCTGGTGGCGCCGAGCAGCAGCCCCGGCGTGGTCTTGTCGCAACCGCCCATCAGCACGACGCCATCCAACGGATGGGAACGTATCAGCTCCTCCGCCTCCATGGCGAGGAAGTTGCGGTAGAGCATGCTCGTCGGCTTGACCATCACCTCCGACAGCGAGATCGCCGGCAATTCCAGCGGGAAGCCGCCCGCCTGCAACACGCCGCGCTTGACGTCCTCGACGCGGGTCTTGAAGTGGGCGTGACACATGTTGATGTCCGACCACGTATTGAGGACGCCGATCACCGGGCGGCCCTGGTACTCCTCTCGCGCGTAGCCCATCTGCGCCATGCGCGAGCGCTGGCCGAAGGCGCGGAAATCGTCGGGATCGTACCAGCGGGTCGAGCGCGGATTGGGCTTCATGGGACGGCGTCTCCTGTTGACGGCGAGCCTAGCGGCTTATCAACTGCGAGGAAATCGCTCAGGAGCCGCCATGATCGCCGCTTTGCCGATGTACGATCACTCCTGGCTGCACCCGGCCACGGACCGGCTGTGGGCAATGATCCGCGACCGGCTGCGGGCGCGCGGGATCGAGGCGCCGCAGCGCCTGACCCGGGATCGCGACATCGCCGCCGTCTGGAACGATAGCGGATTGCTGCTCGGGCAGACCTGCGGTTATCCGTTGTGGAAGGGGCTGCGGCGCAAGGTCGAGGTGCTCGGCGCGCCGATCTACGGCTTCGCCGGCTGCGAGGGGCCGAACCATCGCAGCTTCCTGGTCGCCCATCGCGACAGCCAGCACACGACGCTGGCCGAGTTTCGCGGCGAGCGCGCCGCCGTCAACAGCTTCGACAGCAACACCGGCATGAACCTGTTTCGCGCCGCGGTCGCGCCGCTGGCTGACGGCAAGCCGTTCTTCGCCGACGTCGTCGAGACCGGCGGCCACGCCTGGAGCGTGTTCGCCATCGTCGAAGGCCGCGCCGACATCGCGGCGATCGATTGCGTCACTTACGCGATGTTGTCCTCCGGCGCGCCGCAGCTGCTGGCGCAGACGAAGATCGTCGGCGAGACGGCCGCGTCGCCCGCGCTGCCGTTCATCGCCAGCCGAGCCTTGCCGGCGCCGACGCGCGCGGCGGTGCGGCAAGTCCTACGCGAGCTGCCGCCGATCCCCGAACTGGGCCTGACCGGCGTCGCCTTTCTGCCCGAAACCGCCTATGCCTGCATCGACGAGTTCGAGCGCGAGGCGGCGGAGGCGGGCTATCCCGCTCTGGCTTGACCTCAGCGGTGGTTTACACATAGACAGTTATACAACAGACTGGAGGAGGAGCATGGACTTAGGGTTCAGCGCCGAGGAGATCGCCTTCCGCGCCGAGGTGCGCGAGTTCGTGACCCACAACCTGCCGGCCAATATCCGCGACAAGCTCGCCGCCGGCCATCACCCCTCGCACGACGACATCGTGACCTGGACCCGCATCCTCGCCGCCAAGGGCTGGGGCGCGCCGCATTGGCCGGTCGAGTGGGGCGGCACGGGCTGGGACGCGATCAAACTCTCGATCTTCACCGACGAGATCCAGCGCGCCAACGCGCCGGAATCGCTCGCCTTCGGCACCTCGATGGTCGGGCCGGTGATCGCGACTTTCGGCTCGCAGGCGCAGAAGGAGCGCTTCCTGCCGCGCATCCTCGATTTGCGCGACTGGTGGTGTCAAGGCTTTTCGGAGCCGGGCGCGGGATCGGACCTCGCGGGGCTGCGCACCAAGGCGGAGCGCGACGGCGGCTCCTGGGTCATCGACGGCCAGAAGACCTGGACCACGCTGGCGCAATACGCCGACTGGATCTTCGTGCTCGCCCGCACCGATGCGAGCGTGAAGAAGCAGGAAGGCATTTCCTTTTTCCTCTGCGACATGAAGTCGCCGGGCGTCACGGTGCGGCCGATCCAGACCATCGACGGCGGCTTCGAGGTCAACGAGGTGTTCTTCGATTCCGTTCGCATCCCGGCCGAGAACCTTGTCGGCCAGGAGAACAAGGGCTGGGACTACGCCAAATTCCTGCTCTCCAACGAGCGCAACGGCATCGCCCGGGTCGGCGTCTCCAAGGCGCGGCTGGCCAAGATCCGCCGCCTCGCCGCGCTTACGACCTACGGCGACAAGCCGAAGCTGGCCGACCCGGTGTTCCGCATGAAGCTCGCCGCCGCCGAGGTCGAGCTGAAGGCGCTGGAGATGACGCAGATGCGCGTCATCGCCGCCAGCCGCTCGGCGCCCAAAGGCAAGCCGAACCCGATGTCTTCTGTGCTGAAGATCAAGGGCTCGGAACTGCAGCAGGCGACGACGGAACTGCTGATGGACGTCGTCGGCCCCTACGCGCTGCCCTACGCGCAAGAGCAGGGCGACCGTTGGAACGAGCCGAGCGTCGGGCCGGACTGGGCCTCGACTATCGCGCCGACCTATTTCAACACGCGCAAGGTCTCGATCTACGGCGGATCGAACGAGATCCAGCGCAGCATCATCGCCAAAGCGATTCTGGGGCTCTGACCGATGGATTTTGATCTCAGCGACGAACAGAGGCTCGTTGGCGACAATGTCGCGCGGCTGATGAGGGACAAATACGGCTTCGAGAGCCGCAAGGCTTACGCCGCCGCCGCGCTCGGCTTCAGCGAGGAGATGTGGCGCCATTACGCCGAACTCGGCCTGCTCGGCGCGCCGTTCGCCGAGGAGGACGGCGGCTACGGCGGCGGCGCGGTCGAGATCATGCTGACGCAGGAGGCGTTCGGCCGCGCGCTGGCGCTGGAGCCCTATTTCGCCACCGTCGTGCTGGCGGGATCGGCGTTGCGCCACGGCGCGACGGCGGCTGAGCGGGCCGAACTGATACCCGAGATCGCCAGCGGCGAGTTGCGGCTGGCGCTCGCCCACGCCGAGCCGCAATCCGGCTGGGACCCGTTCGACGTCAAGACGACCGCCAAGGCGGGCGGCGACGGCTTCCTGCTCGACGGCGAGAAGGGCCTCGTCCTCAACGGCGACAGCGCGCACAAGCTCGTCGTGCTCGCGCGCGTTTCCGGCGCGCAGCGCGACGCGGACGGCCTCGGGCTGTTCCTGGTCGACGCCGGTGCGCCGGGGGTGACGCGGCGCGGTTATCCGACCCAGGACGGGCGGCGCGCGGCTGAGATTTCGCTGGCGAAGGCGCCGGCGAAGGCGCTCGGCGAGCCGGGGCGCGCCGGGCCGGTGATCGCGCGCGTGCTGGAGGACGCGATCGCCGCGCTGTGCGCGGAGGCGGCCGGGGCGATGGCCGAGGCGGTCGAGATGACGACCGAATACATGAAGACGCGCAAGCAGTTCGGCGTGGCGATCGGCTCGTTCCAGGCGCTGCAGCACCGCGCGGCGGACATGGTGGTGGCGCTGGAGCAGGCGCGCAGCATGATGTATCTGGCGGTGATGTCGACGCAGGATCCCGACGCCGCCTCGCGCGCCCGCGCGATAAGCGCGGCCAAGGCGCAGATCGGCCGGTCGGCCCGCTTCATTGGCCGGGAGGCGACGCAGCTGCACGGCGGCATCGCCATGACCTACGAATACAAGCTCGGCCACCTGTTCAAGCGGCTGACCATGATCGACATGGCCTATGGCGACGCCGACCATCATCTGGCCAAGCTCGGCGAGGGCGAGAGCCTGTTCGATTGAGGCCTCGTCGTCCCCGCCAAGGGGGGACCCAGGGCATGCGACGTGCGGTTGCGAGACCCAGGGTCCCCGCGTTCGCGGGGACGGCGAGCGGTTAGCCGTAGAACACCACCGTCTTGCGCCCGTTGAGCAGCACGCGGTCCTCGAGGTGGAAGCTGAGCGCGCGGGCGAGCACGCGGCGCTCGATGTCGCGGCCCTTGCGCACGAGATCCTCCGGCGTGTCGCTGTGGCTGATGCGCTCGACGTCCTGCTCGATGATCGGCCCCTCGTCGAGATCGGAGGTCACGAAATGGGCCGTCGCGCCGATCAGCTTGACGCCGCGCTCGGCCGCCTGATGATAGGGCCGCGCGCCCTTGAAGCCGGGCAGGAACGAGTGGTGGATGTTGATGCAGCGGCCGGAAAGCTTGGCCGCCAGCCCGTCGGAGAGGATCTGCATGTAGCGCGCGAGCACGATAACGTCGGCCTTCGACTCGCGCACCGTCTCCCAAAGCTTTGTCTCCTGCTCCATCTTGGTTTGTCGGGTAACGGGCAGGTAGTGGAACGGGATGCCGTCGAGATCGAGATGCTCGTAGGTCTCGCGCGGGTAGTTGGAGATGATGCAGACCGGCTCCATCGGCAATTCGCCCGAGCGCCAGCGATAGAGCAGATCGACCAGACAATGATCGAAGCGCGACACCAGCAGCGCCACGCGCTTTTTCTCGTCGACCGCTCGCAACGTCCAGCTCATGCCGAAGCGGCCGGCGATCTCCCCGAAACCGGCGCGGAACGCCTCGCCGCCGGCTTCCCCTTCCGGCGCGTTGAAGGCGACGCGCATGAAGAAATTGCCGGTCTCGACGTCGTCGTATTGCTGCGACTCGAGGATGTTGTAGCCGCCCTCGAACAGCGCCGTGGAAACAGCGGACACTATGCCCCGCCGGTTGGGGCAGGAGAACGTGAGAACGTAGCGCGCGCCGGACATGGCCCCTCTCGCAGTAGAGAGTGGCGGAGGTCGCCGACCCCGCCGTCGATGTCAAGCCGCGAAAAGCTTATATCCCTATGCCGACCGGCGCCGCCGGCTCACTCACTCGGGACGAAGGTCTGGCCGTCGTCCGGGGGTTCGCAGCGTATGCCGCTCCCGTTCGGCCAGGAATGCGGATAGTAGCCGGGCGGGCAATAGCGGCCGAGGCCGCCGTCGGAACCCGGATAGCCGCCGCCATAGCCGTTGCCGCCATGCCCATACGGCGCCTGCGCGCGCCAATCCTGCGCCGAGGCGGCGGTCGCGCCGGCGGCCGCCAGAAGGGCCGCGATCAGGGTTGCCTTGATCATTTTCGCTTCTCCGGAAAGAGCGTCGGCGATGCTGTCGAGCCGATCGTCTGTCCGCAGAGATACGTACGCCCTTACGCTTTTGCTTCCCGCGCGGCTTCAAGAGCGCGTGAGCGCTTTGCGCTCCGGTTGCGAGTCTCGCCTCACTCTTCGAAACGCTCGCCGCCGCCGGCTTGCGGCTCCGGGGCCAGGGCGGCGTCGGGCTGTTTCGCCGCCCCTCCGGCGTCGCGGAAGCGGTTGACGATGGGATAGCGGCGGTCGCGGCCGAAATTCTTCGGGCCGACCTTCACCCCCGGCGCCGATTGCCGCCGCTTGTATTCGGCGAGATAGAGCAGCCGCTCGATCCGCTTGACGGTGTCGAGGTCGTAGCCGGCCGCGACGATATCGGCGACGCGCATCTCCTTCTCGACCAGCCCGTTGAGAATTCCGTCGAGCACGGGGTAGGGCGGCAGCGAATCCTCGTCCTTCTGGTTCTCGCGCAGTTCGGCCGAGGGCGGCTTGGCGATGATGTCGGGCGGGATCACGACGCCCTCCGGCCCGCGCGCGCCCTCCGGCTTCCAGCGGTTGCGCAATTCGCACAGCCGGAACACCTCCATCTTGTAGAGGTCCTTGATCGGGTTGAAGCCGCCGTTCATGTCGCCGTACAGCGTGGCGTAGCCGACCGACATCTCCGACTTGTTGCCGGTCGTCACCACCATGGCGCCGAACTTGTTGGAGATCGACATCAGGATGAGCCCGCGCGTGCGGCTCTGGATGTTCTCCTCCGTGATGTCGCGCGGCCGGCCGGCGAACATTCCAGCCAGCGCGCGCTCGGTCGCCTCCACCGGCCCGGCGATCGGCACGATGTCGTAGCGAATCCCCAGCGCCCGCGCACAGGCCTCGGCGTCGCGCAGCGATTCGTGCGACGTGTACTTGTAGGGCAGCATGACGGCGTGGACGCGGCTCCCGCCCAGCGCATCGACCGCCATCGCCGCGCAGAGCGCCGAATCGACCCCGCCGGAGAGCCCCAGCACCACGCCGGGAAAGCGATTGCGCTCGACGTAATCGCGCAAGCCCAGCACGCAGGCGGCGTAATCGCCCTCGTCGCCCTGCAGCAGCGCCTCGCGCGGCCCCTCGACGCAGGCCCAGCCGTGCGCGCGACGCTCCCAGACCGTGCGCGCCACCATCTCGCGGAAGCCGGGCAGGCTGGCGGCGACCGAACGGTCGGCGTTGAGCACGAACGAACCGCCCTCGAACACCAGCTCGTCCTGGCCGCCGACGCTGTTGAGGTAGATTAGCGGCAGGCCCGACTCCACGACACGCGCTGCGGCGACGCTGTGGCGGACGGCGAGCTTGTCGCGCTCGTAAGGCGAGGCGTTGGGAACCAGCAGGATCTCGCCGCCGGTCTCAGTGATGCACTCGACCGGGTCCGGCCCCCAGATGTCCTCGCAGATCGGGACGCCGAGCCGCACGCCGTTGAAGGAGATCGGGCCCGGGTGGGGACCGGGGCGGAACACGCGCTTCTCATCGAACACGCCGTAGTTCGGCAGATCGACCTTGAACCGCACCGCCTCGATTCGGCCGCCGTTGCACAGCGCCACGGCGTTGTAGAGCGCGCCGCTCTCGACCCAGGGCAGGCCGACCAGCATGGCTGGGCCGCCATCGGCGGTGTCGCGCGCCAGCGCCTCGCAGGCCGTCCGGCAAGCCTCCTGGAAGGCGGGCTTGAGCACGAGATCCTCGGGCGGATAGCCGCTGAGGAACAGCTCCGGCGCCAGCACGAGATCGGCGCCGAACGCCGCGGCCTCGGCGCGCGCGCTGCGCAGCCGGGCCAGATTGCCGTCGATGTCGCCGACGACGGGCGAGATTTGCGCAAGCGCGATGGTGAGGCGGTCGACGGCGAGCATGGCCTGGATTTAACGCGCGCGCCGGGGCCGGCGCAACCGGCGGTTTCTTCCGAACTCGGGTCAAAAAAACTGTGCTAGGATGACGACGCACAGAAGCTTGGCGTTCTTTGTCCCGACGTTTGACCCTCTCCCGCCTCCTCAGCGCCCTGCGCCGGAGCCTGCTCGCCTTCGACGCGTTCATCGATTCCTCGATGTACGACGCGGGGCGGAGCCTTACCGGCGCGTTCGCCGGCGTCGCCGCCGCGTCCGAACGGCTGCGGCTGCGCGGGCTGGCCAAGCTCGGCCTCGATCTCGCCTGCGAGGGGATCAACATCGGCCTGGTCGGGCTGGTCGTCGCGCTCGCGCTGGCGCAGCCCGCCTTCGAGGCGACGTCGGACGAGGATTGGCTCAAGCGCACCGATTTCGCCGTCACCTTCCAGGACCGCTATGGCGTCGAGATCGGCCGGCGCGGCGTCAAGCACGACGAGACCGTGCCGTTCGACGAGCTGCCGGAGAATTTCATCAAGGCGGTGCTGGCGACCGAGGACCGGCGCTTCTTCCACCATTTCGGCATCGACGTGATCGGCACCTTGCGCGCGCTCACCGTCAACGCCCACGCCGGCGGGGTGGTGCAGGGCGGCTCGTCGATCACCCAGCAGCTGGCCAAGAACATCTTCCTGAGCAACGAGCGCTCGATCTCGCGCAAGATCACCGAGGCGTTCCTGGCGCTGTGGCTGGAGCAGCGGCTCAGCAAGAAGGAGATCCTGAGCCTCTATCTCGACCGCGCCTACATGGGCGGCGGCGCCATCGGCGTCGAGGCGGCGGCGCGGCACTATTTCGGCAAGTCGGCGCGGGACGTGAACCTCGCCGAGTCCGCGATGCTGGCGGGGCTGTTCAAGGCGCCGACCAAGTTCTCGCCCAACGTCAACCTGCCCGCCGCCCGCGCGCGCGCCAATGACGTGCTTTCCAATCTCGTCGACGCCGGCTTCATGTCCGACGCGCAGGTCTATTCGGCTCGCCGCAATCCCGCGACGCCGGTCGAGCGCGAGGAGAAGGCGAACCCGGACTGGTACCTCGATTTCGCCTTCGGCGAGATCAAGCAGCTCGCCTCGGCCGGCAAGCTCGGCGCCGACCGCGTGCTGAACGTGCGCACCGGCCTCGACCAGAGCGTGCAGCAGAAGGCCGAGGATGTTCTCGAGGAGAAACTGCGCGTCGAGGCGCCAGCCTATCACGCCAAGCAGGCGGCCGCCGTCATCGCCGACCCTGACGGCCTCGTGCGCGCGATCGTCGGCGGGCGCGACTATGGCGCCAGCCAGTTCAACCGCGCCACCGACGCCTTGCGCCAGCCCGGCTCCTCGTTCAAGGTCATCGTCTATCTCACCGCGTTGATGACCAACAAGTTCCACCCGACGACGCCGGTGGACGCCTCCGGCATCTGCATCGGCGACTATTGCGTGCACAATTTCGAGGGCGAGTCGGGCGGCCGGATGCCGATGTACCGGGCGCTGGCGCTGTCCTACAACACGGCGGCGATCTGGCTGTCGCTGAAGATCGGCGAGGCCTATTGGCCGCCGGGCAAGTCGTATCACATGGCGAAGATCGCCGCGCTTGGCCGCTCCAAGATCGTCGAGACCGCGCGCACGCTCGGCCTGACGACGCCGCTCGCCGACACCGTCTCGCTGCCGATCGGCGCCGACGAGGTGAAGATGATCGACATGGTCGGCGCCAACGCCGTGCTCGCCAACGGCGGCAAGCGGGCCGTCCCGCACGCGGCCGTCGAGATCCGCAATGCGCAGGGGCAGGTGATCTATACCGCCGAGCGCGACGGGCCGAAGCCGGAGCAGATCGTGCCCGCCGACAAGGTCGCCGAGATGAACAACATCATGACCCACGTGCTGACCGAGGGCACCGGGCGCGGCGCGCAGATCCCCGGCTTGACGATAGCGGGCAAGACCGGCACGACCAACAACTCGACCAACGCCTGGTTCAACGCCTTCACCGGCAATCTCGTTGGTTCGGTCTGGTTCGGCAACGACGACGGCTCGCCGATGGGCGACATGACCGGCGGCACGCTGCCGGCGCTGAGCTGGAAGGAGATCATGACCTACGCCCATCGCGGCCTGGAGCCCAAGCCGCCGTTCGGCGTCGCCGCGCCGCCGGCGGCCGCAGCCGCCGCGGCGGGCGCGGGCAAGAGCGGGGCCACGCCGACGGAGGCGCCGGCGCGCGCCAGCCTGTCGCCACAGACCCGCAACGCGCTGTTGGAGATCGGCGAGTTCCTGCGCGCCGCGCGGGAACGCACGACGGCGTCCGACGCGTCGCACGCCAGCGCCGCCGCCGCCTCGCCGTGACGACCCTGCTCAAGGCTCTGTTGGTCGCGCTCGCCGGTCTCGCGCTCGGGCTGTGGGCGACGCGCGCGGCGCTGTCCTCGCTGCTCCCGATCGCCGCGGATCGGCTCGGGCAATGGCGGATCGAAGGCCGCGCCGGGGCGGCCGACGCAGACCCCTACACCCGCGCGCGCGTCGAGCGCGATGGCGAGATTCCGCTCGGCCTCGGCGAAGGGCTGCGGCTGACGACCCGCGAGGACAGCGACGGACGCGCCCTCGATCCCGCCTGCGTCTACCGATTCGGACCGCATGCGCCGCCGGCCCGTTACTGGACGCTGGAGGCGATCGACGACCAGGGTTTTCCGCTCGAGAACGCTGCAGGACGCTATGTGCTGCGTTCGAGCGAAATCCTGCGCGGGTCCGACGGCGCGTTCTCGATCTATATCTCGCCGCGCGCCCACGCCGGCAACTGGCTGCCGGTGAGCGGGCGCGCGCCGTTCGCGCTCGGGCTGAGATTGTACGATCCCGCGCTCAGCGGCGCGGCGGTCGGCGTCGAGCGCGCCGGCGCGCCCGCGGTCGTCAAGGAGCGCTGCGGATGAGCGTGGCCTGGATCGGGCGCGGCCTCTATTACGCAGCCCTCATCGCCATCGTGGCGGCGCTGACGCATTTCGCGGCGCTGCTGACGATTCCCGCCGTCGCCGAGCGCGACGCTTTCGCCCGCGTCGCCGCGCTCGGGCCTGCATTCAAGACGGTCGCGCTGCCCGCGGTTACGGCCAAGGCGCGCGAGTTTCCCTATTCCGATCCGGCGGTCGCGGCGGCGGTGTGCGTCTACGACCTCGCCGGCGGGCCGGTGCGGGCGCGCTTGAACCTCGGCCCCGCGGGTTTCGCGTCGCTGTCGTTCCACTCTCGTCGCGGCGTCGCCTATTACGCGCTGACCGACCGGGCCGCCAACAAGGGGCGGATGGAGGCGCTGATCGTGACGCCCGAGCAGTTGCGCACGCTTGTCGCCCGCGACGACGAGGACAATCCGACCGACGACCTGCGTATCGTCTCGCCCACGCCACAAGGTTTCGTGATGGCGCGCGTACTGACGCGGAGTCCCGACGACGAGCCCGCAGCAGCGGAACAGGCGGCCGCCATGAGCTGCGGATTAGAGCCGATTACGGAAGCGGAAAAATAAGCGTAATAGACAAAGCAGCGGTAAGGGGCGATGCTTGGACCAAGCGCCCTCCCGGGAGGATTCATTGACAACGCTACTCGTCTCCCATTCCGCCTGTCTGGAGCACGACATGGGCGAGGGCCATCCGGAGCGCCCGGATCGCTACCGCGTGGTCGAGCGTGCGCTGGAAGCGGAGACATTTCAGCTGCTTGCGCGCGACCAGGCGCCCCGGGCGGCGCGCGAGACGCTGATCCGCGTGCACCCGGAGGACTACGTCCAGAGCATCGAAGCCGCGACGCCGGCCTCGGGCAGGCGGCGGCTCGACCAGGACACGATGATGTCGGCCGGCTCCTACGAGGCGGCGCTGCGCTCGGCCGGAGGCGCGGCCTTTGCAGTAGACGAAGTGATGAGCGGCAAGGTCGTCAACGCCTTCGTCGCCACAAGGCCGCCCGGCCACCACGCCGAGCTTGCGACCACGATGGGCTTCTGCTTCTTCAACAATGCGGCGGTGGCCGCCCGCCATGCTCAGGCGGTCCACGGCGCCGAACGGGTCGCCATCGTCGATTTCGACGTGCACCACGGCAACGGCACCCAGCACATCTTCTGGAACGACAAATCCGTTCTCTACGCCTCGACGCACGAGATGCCGCTGTATCCCGGCACGGGTTCGCGCGCGGAGCGCGGCGAGCACGACCAGATCGTCAACGCGCCGCTGTCGGCCGGCGATGGCGGCGAGACGTTCCGCGAGGCGGTGGAGACCGTGCTGATCCCGCGCATCGCCGATTTCGCGCCTGACCTGATCATCATTTCCGCCGGCTTCGACGCCCATTATCGCGATCCCCTGGGCAATCTGCAGCTGCGCGAGGAGGATTTCGCCTGGGCGACGCGCGCGCTGATGAAGCTCGCCGCCAAGCATTGCCGCGACCGCGTCGTCTCGCTGCTCGAGGGCGGCTACGATCTGCTCGGACTTTCCCGCTCGGCGGCCGCGCATGTGCAGGCGTTAATGGGAAATTAGCCGATTTAACCGGCTTTCGCGCTGAACAGGAAAATTTCGTTCATACTTTAGCCGCAACACTTTCCCGGGGGCATGTCCAGGGACAAGTCGGAGGCGGCTTTGGCGGCGCAAGAGCAGGCGGAACACAATGTGGAGCGGCGGCGGCGTGCGCGTCGGCCGCTGCATTCTCCGGCCTGGGCGGACCCCGGGGGGATTCTGCCGGTCATCGACTGCAAGATCATCGATCTCACCGACGAGGGCGCGCGCGTCACGGCCGCGCCGGGCGTCGAGATCCCCGACGTGTTCCAGCTGCAGATCGATTCGCAGCGCATTCTGGGCGCGGTGGAGGTCGTCTGGCGCGGCTACCGTCAGGTGGGCGTCAAATTCCTCACCCGGATCTGAGGCGCGGCGCCGTTCGCGCAAGCTTGGGGGCTCAAGGACAAACCGGCGAACCGCGGCGGCGCGCGCTTTGCGCTTGCTGCGCGACCTCTACCCAAGAGCGCGCGTGAACCATGACCACCACGATCACCGATTATCTCGCCATCGCCAACAATCTGGCGCGGTATCAGAAAAACGAGGCCGCCAAGCCGGCGGTGAAGAACGCGACCGCCTATTACCAGGCCAATATCGGCAAGGTGACGACGATCAGCCAGTTCGTCGGCAATTACCGGCTGTTGTCCTATGCGTTGCAGGCCTACGGGCTCGGCGATCAGATCAACAACAAGGCGCTCGTCACCCAGGTGCTGCAGCAGGGCGCGACCAGCTCGAAGGCGCTCGCCAACACTTTGCCTAACGCCAACTGGAAGGCGTTCGCGACGGCGTTCAACTTCGCGTCCAAGGGAACCGCCGCGCCGTCGTCGTCCGCGTCGGTCACGACCACGACTTCCGATTATGTCGAGCAGCAGCTCGAATCCGACCAGGGCTCCAGCAATACGGGCGTCGGACTCGCGCTCTATTTCGCGCGCGTCGCGCCGACCATCACCAACAGCTTGCAGATTCTCGCCGACAAGAACCTGTTGGAGGTCGTGCAGACGATCTTCAACATTCCCGAGGCCGCCAACGCCTCGCAGATCGACCAGCAGGCGACCGAGATCCAGAAGCTGATGCCGGTCGCCGACCTGCAGAACCCGGCGAAGCTCAAGAACCTGGTCGAGCGGTTCACCGCGCAATACGACGTCCTCTACGGGACAGGAGGTACGAACGCCTCCACCCCGCTGACGATGAGCAACGGCAACACGGTCACTACCGTCAACGCGGCCTCCTCCGTTCTTTCCGGCGCCCTTTCCAGCGCGGCCTCCTATGTTGGCGGCTCCGCCGCCGATTTCGCGTCGATCTTGTCGGGGCTCGCGCTGGGCGGCTAGATCCGCGCCCACACCGCCACGGGCGAATCCGCAAACGCCTCCGCCAGCTTCATGCCGGCGCCGCCCTCGGGGCCCCAGATCGGCCGGAACCCTGTCAGGTCGAAGTCGAGCCGCGCCTCGCCCCAGACTTGCGGCTCCGGCGACAGCCGCTCGGTCGCAAACAGCGCCGCGCCGGCGCGCAGCGCCAGCAGCACGACGACCGCCTTGTCGCCATGGCGGCGCACGAAGCCGAGCGGCTCGACGCCGTCGGGCGCTTGCAGCTTGATCGGCTCGTAGTCGCCGAACGCGAACAGCTCCGGCGCGCGGCGCCTGAGATCGAGCAGCCGGCGGATCAGCGTCAGCTTGAGCGCGCCCGACTTCGGCTCGCCCGCGGCTTCGGCGAGCAGCCGCGCGCGCAAGGCGTAGTCGACCGGCCGGCGGTTGTCGGGATCGACCAGCGTCAGATCCCACAGCTCGCCGCCGCGGTAGAGGTCCGGCACGCCCGGCGCGAGGCAGCGCAGCGCGACCTGGGTCAGCGAATTGGCCATGCCGGCCGAAGCGATCTTGCCGACGAAGCTCGCCAGACGCTGCAGAAACGGCGCGCAGGTCTTCGGGTCGAGCAGCGCCTTGGCGTAGGCTTGCGCCTTCTGCTCGTAATCGGCGTTGGGCGTCAGCCAGCTCGAGCGCAGCTTGCCCTCGCGCAGCGCCTTCTGCTGCCATTCGGCGATGCGCTCGGCGAACTCCGCCAGCCCCGACGCGTCGTCCGGCTTGAGCCCATAGGGCCAGGCGCCGACCAGGGTCTGGAACAGCATGTATTCGTCGGCGGGATCGACGCCGCCGCGCAGCGCGGCGTTGGCCTCGCTCCAGCCGCGCGCCGCCTCGATCCAGATCTCCGGGATCTCGCTCAACACCGCGAGCCGGGCGCGGGCGTCCTCGCCGCGCTTGTGGTCGTGGGTGGCGGTGGTGAGCATGCCGTGCGGCCAATCGCTGGCGCGATAGGCCATGCGGCGGTGGAACTCGTCGAGCGGCAGCGCCATCCGCGCCGCGTCGAAGCCGACGTCGTTGCGCGACAGCAGCACGCCGTAGCGGTAGAACGCCGTATCCTCCACCGCCTTGGCGGCGACCGGCGCGGTGAGCTGGTTGAAGCGGCGGATCGCCTCGTTCAGGGTCTGGCTGTCGAAGCGCGAGTTGAGCAGCTGCTGCAGCAGCGTCAGCGCCTCGTCGTCGCGCGAAGGCTCGGCGAAGGCGGCCTTGAACGCGACGTCGAGATGCGGGCCGGGGCCGGGATTCTCGTCGCCGCCGCGCGCATAGGAGCGATAGACCCGCAAATGGCGGATCAGCGCGATGACCGAGCGGCGCATCGCCCCGCGGGTGAGGTCGCGGTCGGAGGAGAGGCTCAGCGCGCAGCGGTGGAGCAGGTCGACGACGGCGTCCAACTGGCCGAGGAAGTTGCGCTCCAGCAGTTCGCTGCGCGCGAAGGTCTCCTCCTCGTCGAAGTCCGAGGGGCGCCGGCTAATCTCGAACCAGTATCGCTTCAGCGGCTCCGCGCCCGAGGGGCGATGCTGCAGAGCGGAGACTTCGTTCATGAAGTCGTATCCCGTCGTGCCCTGGATCGGCCACGGCGGCAGCCGCTCGCTCATCGCCAGAATGTTCTCGACGACGATGTAGGCGTCGTGGCGCCGCCCTTCCGGCCGCTCGCCGCGGCGCGCGTCGAGACCTAAGCGCAGCGCCTCGCAATAGCCGGCGGGATCGGTGAGGCCATCGACGTGATCGACCCGCACGCCGTCGATCAGCCCTTCGGCGTAGAGCTGTAGCGGAACGCGATGCACCTTGTCGAACGCGTCCGGCCGCTCGATGCGCACGCCCGCCAGCGTGGTGATCTCGAAGAAGCGGCGGTAGTTCAGCAGGTCGTTGGCGGTGCGCCAGTGCGCGAGGCGGTAGTGTTGCGCTTCGAGCAGCGCGTGCAGCCGCTCCGGCTTGTTCATCTCCTTGAGGCCCTTGGCGCCAATCGTCAGCCGGTCGACGTCGCGGACCGGGAAGCAATGGTCGTGGTAATAGATCGCGAACGACTCCGGCTTGTCGTGGCGTGGCTTCAGCACGAGTTCGCCCGTGTTGAGCGCCTCCCCATAGGAGACGCCGAGGAACGGGACCAGGATCTTGCCCGCCATGCCGGGCGCGTTAAAGTCGACGTCGAAGAAGTCGGCGTAGAGGCTGTCGGGGCCTTTCTCCAACAGGTCGAGCCAATAGGGATTGTCGCCGCCGCCGACCGCCATGTGATTGGGCACGATGTCGACGATGATGCCGACGCCCTTCTCGCGCAGCGCCGCGGCGAGTTGGCGAAAACCGTCCTCGCCGCCCAGCTCCGGGTTGATGCGGGCGAAATCGGTCACGTCGTAGCCGTGCAGCGAGCCCGACACAGCCTGCATGATCGGCGACGAATAGACGTGACTGACGCCGAGATCGCTGAGATAGCCGGCGAGCCTGGCGCCTTCTGAAAACGGGAATTCCTTGTGGAACTGGAAGCGATAGGTGGCGGTAAGGCCGGTGTTGAACTCTTGCTTTCTGTTAAACTCTTGCCCTCTGGCCATTCGCGCTCGTCTCCGCCATGACCGGGAAGAACGCGGCGCGCGAAGCGTTCGTTCCGGAGCGGGCGGGAACGATTGAGCGCGGACGCGGTTGATCGACGGCTTGCGTAAAACGGGGGCGCCAAGGCTGATGGTTGACGAACTGGTGCGTAATCTGGCGACCCGTGTCGGGGTCTCGGCGATCTGGCGCGATCAGACCGGCGAGGATCGCATCGTCTCCATCGGCACGCTGCGCCATATCCTGATCTCGCTCGGCTACCCCGCCGAGAACGAAGGCGATGTGCGCAATGCGCTCTCCGCGCTCGACGCCGGGGTGAACATGCAAAGCGCGCAATCGCATTTCGTCACCGCGCGGGTGAACCAGCCCGTCGCGCTGCCGGTCCCGGCGCCGCCGGGAACCACGGTCGAGGTCACCTACGAATCCGGCGCGACGCGGGTGGTGTCGTCGATCGACGCCTTCGAGGGCTCGCTGACCCTGCCGCCGTTCGACCAGCCGGGCTATCACAGCGTGCATCTGCCCGCCGGCGCCTTCACCATCGCGACGGCGCCGGAGCGCTGCATCTCATTCCTCGATCTCAACGACGGCCGGCCCGGCTGGGGCGCGGCGGCGCAGGTCTATTCGCTGCGCACGCAGACCGATTGCGGCGCCGGCGATTTCGGCGGCGTCGCGCAGCTGGCGCGCGGAGCGGGACGGCTCGGCGCGGATCTGTTGGCGATCTCGCCGGTGCATGCGCTGTTCGGCGCCGAGCCGCGCCATTACAGCCCCTATTCGCCCTCGACGCGGCTGTTCTACAACCCCGTCTACGCCGATCCTTATCTGGCGCTGCCCGACGCGCTGGTGCGCGAGGCCGCCAAGAGCCCGACCGCAGCCGAGGCGCTGGCGGCGATCGATTCCGGCCCGCTGGTCGACTGGCCGAGCGCGCATCGCGCCAAGCTCGCGCTACTGGCGGCGGTCTACAGGGCGCTGATGGCCTCGAACGACCCGATGCGCGGCGAGTACGAATATTTTCACGCCCAGGCGTCGCAGACCCTGCGCGACCACGCCTTGTTCGAGGCGCTGCACGCCGGCCATCTCAAGCGCGCCGAGCCGCAATGGGATTGGCGGCAGTGGGCCGAAGGCTTCCGCCACCCCGACGCGCCGGACGCGCTCGCCTTCGCGCAGGCGCATGGCGAGGAAATCGACTTCCAGATCTTCCTGCAATGGATCACCGGCCGCTCCTACGGCGAGGCGCAACGGCACGCCAAAGAGGCGGGCATGAAGGTCGGGCTGGTCGCCGATCTCGCCATCGGCATGGCGCCTTCCGGCTCTCATGCGTGGTCGCGCCAGAGCGACGTGCTGCACGGCCTGGGCATCGGCGCGCCGCCGGACTATTACTCGGCGCAAGGGCAGAGTTGGGGCGTCACCACCTTCTCGCCGCGCGGCCTGGCGGCGAGCGGCTACGAACCCTACATCGAGACGTTGCGCGCCTGCCTCAGGCACGCCGGCGGCATTCGCATCGATCACATCATGGGCATGTCGCGGCTGTGGCTGGTGCCGGACGGCGCTAGCGCCGTCGAGGGCGCCTATGTCGCGTTCCCCTCCGAGACGCTGTTCCGGCTCGCCGCTTTGGAATCCTGGCGCCACAGGGCGGTGGTTATCGGCGAGGATCTCGGCACGCTGCCGTTCGGCTTCCAGGATTATCTGCAGGAGCAGGGCGTCGCCGGGATGCGGGTGCTGCGGTTCGAGAAACGCGGCGAGTTCTACAAGCCGCCGCAGGAGTGGACGCCGTCGGCCGTCGCCATGACCTCGACGCACGACATGATCGCCACCGCCGGCTGGTGGCGCGGCGCCGACCTCGACGAAGGCGCCGAGGCGGCGCGCGAAGCCCGCGCATGGGATCGCGGCCTGCTGTGGTCGGCGTTCCAGGCGGCGCATATCGTCGACGGCGGCGAGCGGCCCGCCGACGACGACGCGACGCCGGTGCTCGACGCCGCGATCTCCTTCGTCGCCAGCGCGCCGTGTCAGGTCAAGGTGATTCCGATCGAGGACCTGCTCGGCTCCGACATCCAGCCCAACACGCCGGGCACCACGACCGAGAAGCCGAACTGGCGCCACCGTTTCGCTGCGCTCGCCGAGCGCCTGTTGAGCGAAGCGGGCGCGCCGGAGCGTGCGGCGCGGCTGGGACCGCCGCGGGCGCAGGCGTGAGGCTGTCGCAGCGAGACTATGCCGTCGGGGCGCTGCTGGCTTTGCTGACGGCGGCGTGCTTGTCGGCGCAGGAGGCGCTCTCCGCGCCCGCGGCGCGCAAGCTGAGCGGCGCGCAGTTCGTGCTGGTGACGGAATTCGCGCTGCTCGCGGCCGCGCCGATGTTTCTCGTCGCGCCGGACTCGCGGCGCGATTTCTGGGCGATCCTTTCGTCCGCCAAGGGGCGCTGGCGGCTTGCCGCGCTGACGGCGATCGGGCTGGCGGGGCTGACGCTGTACAATCTCGGCCTGCGCAACGCGCATCCCGTCGTCGTCACCGCCATTCTCAACCTGTCGCCGTTCTGGGCGGCGTTGGCGGCGCGGTTCGCGGCGGGCGTGCGCATCCCGGTCGGCGTGAGCGTATTCGCGTTCTGTCTCCTCGCCGCCTTCGCGGGAACGCTGGCCGTCGCCTGGAGCCAGACGCCGCCGGACGCCGCGGGCTGGAGCGGCATGCTGACGAAAGGGAGCTGGTATTTCGCCATTCCGGTGCCGCTGTTCACCGCGCTCAGCGGCACGCTGGTCGGCCTCTGGTTCAAGACCTGTCGCGACGAAGCGGCGATAGCCGCCGCGCTGGTCGCCCCGGCGCTGGCGCTGATTCCGTTGATTGGGCTCTATCTGCTGGCGCGCGGCGAGAGCTTCGCCGCCGACTTGCCGTCGATGGCGATGCTGGCGGCCGGCGCGATCGCAGCCGCCGGCGTCGGCCGGCTGCTCTACCAGTTCGCGCTGAGCCGGACGGGCGAGGACAACGGCTTCGTGACCATGTTCTTCCTGCTCGGGCCGGCGCTGTCGGGCCTTTATTCGTGGCTGCTGTCGAACTGGGTCGAAGGCGCGCGCTTCGCCGCCAACGGCGTCTATTTCCTGGGGCTGGCGATGACCGCGGCGGCGCTGCTGTTGTTCGCCATCCGCGTGCGGCGGGCGGCCTCGATAAAGGAAACCTAACTCGGCGCCATGGCGAAAAGACACGACAGCGACGCGGGTTGGCTCGCTACCACGGACCGCCCTATACCCAGCCCGAAAGCTCGCGGCGCGCCACAGTCTCCAGCACCGCCAGCCCTTCCTCGCTGTCGTTGAGGCAAGGTATGGCGGCGAATTTTTCGCCGCCGGCCTCGTGGAAATATTCGGCGTTCTCGACCGCGATCTCCTCCAGCGTCTCCAGACAATCGGCGGCGAAGCCCGGCGTGATCACGGCGAGCCGCCGCACGCCCTCGCGCGCCAGCGCCTTCACCGTCTCGTCGGTGTAGGGCTTGAGCCATTCCTGGCCGCCGAAGCGCGATTGGAAGCTCATCCGCAGCTTCTTGTCGTCGAACCCCATCGCCTGCCGCAGCAGCCGCGTCGTCTTGGCGCAATGGCACCAATAGGGATCGCCCTGGTCGTGATAGTCCTGCGGAATGCCGTGGAAGGAGGCGAGGATCACCTCCGGCTCGAAATCGAGCTTGGCCAGCGAGGCGCGCGTCGAGGCCACGAGCGCGTGGATATAGGCGGGATCGTCGAAATAGGGCGCAGCGACCCGCAGCGTCGGCTGCCAGCGCATCGCCTTCAAGGCGTCGAACGCCTTGTCGCAGACGGTCGCCGAGGTGGCGGCGCAATATTGCGGATAGAGCGGCACCAGCAGGATGCGGTCGCAGCCGGCCTCCTGCATCGCGTGCAGGCGGCTGGAAATCGAGGGCTTGCCGTAGCGCATCGCCCACTCGACCCTGACCGGCCGCGCGATCGGCCAGCTGTTGAGCAGGTCCTGCAGCTTGCGCCCTTGCGCGGCGGTGATGGTCTTCAGCGGCCCCTCGTTGAGCTCCTTGTTCCAGATCGAATCGTAGTCCTTGCCCTTGGCGGTCGGGCGGCGCGACAGGATGACGAGATTGAGGATCGGCCACCACAGCCAGCGCGGCGTCTCGATCACGCGCCGGTCCGACAGGAACTCCTTCAGATAGCGCCGCATCGACCAATAGTCGGTCGCCTCCGGCGTGCCGAGGTTGACGATCAGCACGCCGACTTGGCCGACCTGCGCCGCCGGGTGGCCGGTCGGCAGCATATGGGCGAACTCGGATTTCGGCGGGGCCGCGTTCATGCTCAGATCCGGATAGGCGAGGCGGCGGCGCTCATGCGCCTTCCGCCGGCGTGAAATCGGTGGCGACGCCGTTGATGCAATAGCGCAGACCGGTCGGCGGCGGCCCGTCGGGGAACACGTGGCCGAGATGCGAGCCGCAGCGCGCACAATGCACTTCCGTGCGCGACATGCCCCAGGAGCGATCGGTGGACGTCTCGACCGAGCCGGGCACGGGGTCGTTGAAGCTCGGCCAGCCGGTGCCGCTGTCGAACTTCCGCTGCGATTCGAACAGCGGCTGGCCGCAGCCGGCGCAGGCGAACACGCCCGGCCGCTTCTCCCAGTTCAGCGCGCAGGAGCCGGCCCGCTCGGTGCCGTGCTCGCGCATGATGTGGTACTGCTCGGGCGTGAGCTTTTCGCGCCATTGCGCGTCGGTGCGGGTGACGGGATAGGTCTTGGCGTCCATGGCCTAGGGTCTCCTTTTCCCTAGATATCGTCGGCGCGCGTCAACCGGCAAGCGCGGGCGAGGCGAAACTTTGCGCCCGCGCCAACTTGGCGAAGGCGCCGTCGCGCGCGACCAGCTGTGCGAACCCGCCCGCCTCGACAATACGCCCATGATCGAACACAAGGATCACATCGGCGTTACGAATCGTCGCCAGCCGGTGGGCGATGACGAAAGTGGTGCGTCCGGCGCGCGCGCTCTCCAGCGCCGCCTGCAGCTTGGCCTCGGTCGAAGCGTCGAGCGCGCTGGTCGCCTCGTCGAGCACCAGGATCGGCGGGTCCTTCAGCAGCGCGCGGGCGATGGCGAGCCGCTGGCGCTCGCCGCCCGAGAGGTTGCGGCCGCGCTCGCCGACTTGGGCGGCGAGCCCGCCGGGCAGGGCGGCGACGAAATCGGCCTGCGCGCGCGCGAGCGCTTGATTCATCTCCTCGGTCGTCGCGTCCGGCTTGCCGATGGTCAAATTGTCGGCGACCGAGCGGGCGAGCAGGTAGGGCTCCTGCAGCACGACGCCGACATTGGCGCGCAGCGACGCCAGCGTCATCGCCCGAAGGTCAATCCCGTCGATGGTGACGCGCCCGCCCGAGGGATCGAACGCGCGGTGCATGAGCGCCATCGCCGTCGACTTGCCGGAGCCGGTGGCGCCGACCAGCGCCACCGTTTGCCCGGCTTTGGCCGCGAAGCTCACGCCGGTCAGCGCCGGTCGGTCGCCATAGGCATGGCTGACGCCCTCGAACCGCACCTCGCCCGTGAGCCGCCCGACGGGCTGAGCGCCTGGCCGATCCGCGACGGCGGGCGCCACCGCCATGGCGTCGAAATATGCGGTCAGGTCGGTCGCCGCGCCGAAGATGCGGAACAGGAAGCCGTTGACCTGATCGAGCCGCGCCACCAGCCCCGAGGCGAGCCCCATGAAGGCGACGATCTCGCCGACGCTCGTCCTGCCCTGCATCTCCAGGTAGACGCCGGACACGAGCACGCCGATCAGCGTCAGCGTCGCGCTGGCGCGGGTGGCGACGGTGGCGAGCGCCCACCACGCCAGCACCGGGAACTGCGCGGCGAGGTAGCGCTGGCTCGAGCCGCGATAGGCGCCCGCCTCATCGCCGCTGCGGGCGAAGGCTTGCAGCATCGGCAGGTTCGCCAGCGCGTCGGCGACATGGGCGGCCATGGCGTGATAGAGGCCGTCGGCCGCGCCCTGGCTGCGTTTCGTGCCGCGGATGACGTAGTTCATCGCGCCGCCGAAGACGCCGACCAACCCGATCAGCACGACGCCGAACCGCCAGTTGACCGCCAGCGTCGCCGGCAGCGTCACGAACAGCGCCACGAAGGCCGCGCAATGCTCGCGGAAGAAGGTCAGCCACAGCCCGAACATCGCGTTCGGCCCGTCGAGCATGATCTTGCTGAGCCGCCCCGAATGCGAGCCCGCGTGAAAACTCGCCGGCAGGTCGAGCAGATGGGCGAAGAAATCCGCCATCGCCGCCATGCGCCGGCGCTGCGCCAGCCGGTCGGAATAGAGCGCGACGAGGACGCCGGCGAGGATGACGAACAGGCCGAAGCCGCCCCACAGCGCCAGCAGCGGCGCTATGTCGCGCCAAGCCGGCGCGTGGCCCGCCCCCTGCGCGCTCGCCAGCCGGTCGACGACGCGGCCAAGCAGCAGCGGCTCCGCGAATTGCGCGAAGGCGACCGCGATATTGGCGCCGACCAGCGCCAACGCCAGCGCGCCCTCGGCGCGAAGCTGCGCCAGCACGCGGGCGTAGAGTTTTAGAAAGCGCATCGAGCCGTAGGCCGGTGCGTCATTGCGAGCGCGGCGAAGCCATCCAAGTTTGCGCCGCGGCGGCCCTCACCGGCGGAGCGCCGATCGCGCAGAGGCTGGATGGCTTGGCTTCGCTCGCAATGACGGATTGCGAACGGTGGCGTTCTATCGGCTGATCCGCTCCCGCGCTACTGCGCCGCCAGCAACCTCGGCTTGTCGCGATAGCGCTCCGGGAACAGCCGCTTCAGCGCCTCGACCTTGGGCGCGTCGTTGTAGGCGATGTAGGGCTCGGCCGGATGCAGGGTCGCATAGTTCTGGTGGTAGCCCTCGGCCGGGTAGAACGCCGCAAGCGTCTCGACCTTGGTCGCGATCGGCTGGCGGAACAGTTTTGCTGAGTCAAGCTGCGCGATATAGTCGCGCGCGAACTTGGCCTCAGCGGCGTCGGCGGCGAAGATCTCCGAGCGGTACTGCGTCCCCTCGTCCGGCCCCTGCCGGTTCACCTGCGTCGGATCGTGCGCGACCGAGAAATAGATCTGCAGCACGGCGCCGAGCGAGACCTTGCGCGGATCGAACGTGACCTCGACCGATTCGGCGTGCCCGGTCATCCCCGAACTGACCTCACGGTAGCTCGGGTTCGCTACAGTCCCGCCGGCGTAGCCGGAGACGGCGCGCTCGACCCCGTCGACATGCTGGAAGACCGCTTGCACGCCCCAGAAGCAGCCGCCGGCGAGAACGATCGTCTGCGAGGTCGCGGAGGTTCCGGGCGCGGCGATGTCGGGCGGCGGCGCGGTCACCGGCGTTTGCGCCCAAACCGTAAGCGTCGCGGCGCCGACGAGCCCGGCGGAGGCGGCGAAGGCGAGCAGCGGCATCAGGGGGAACTTGGCCATGTCTTGCTCCTCGAGGCCCCGCTCTGCGCAGCGGCCTTGAGCGCCCTTACGTGGCGCGCGATGGCGGCGTTTCAATGTTTCACGGAAATTTCAGCGCTATTGTAAGCATGGCGCTTGCGGGCGGCTGGCCCTAAGGGAGGACGAAACGCCAAGCGAGACGCCGCCTTGCCCGACTTTTCCCGCCTGCTCCCGACGCCGCGCATGCCTGCCCTGTTCGTCGGACATGGCAACCCGATGAACGCCATCGACGACAACGCCTACAGCCGCGCCTGGGCGCAGCTTGGCGCCGCCCTGCCGAAGCCGCAGGCGATCCTGTGCGTCTCCGCGCATTGGACGACTGAAGGAGGCTCGCTCGCCCACATCGGCGCCAGGCCGAAGACGATCCACGATTTCGGCGGTTTCCCGCGCGAGCTTTACCTGCAGCAATACCCCGCGCCCGGCGCGCCCGAAGCCGCGCGAGCGACAATCGACCTCGTGCGCTCGACCCACATCGAACCGGACGAGGCGTGGGGGCTCGACCACGGCGCCTGGTCGGTGCTGATCCGGATGTTCCCTGCGGCGGACACGCCCGTGTTCCAGCTTTCGCTCGACCTCGGCCGCTCGCCCGCGGCGCATCTCGATCTGGCGCGCGAGCTGAAGCCGCTGCGCGAGCGCGGCGTGCTGATCGTCGGCAGCGGCAATCTCGTGCACAACCTCGGGGCGCTGAACCCCGGCGGCGCGCCCTACGACTGGGCGCAGGCGTTCGACGCGGCCGTCGCGGCGCGCATCGCCGCGCGCGACGCCAAGGGCGTGGCGCAAGCGCTCGACGGCTCGCGCGAGGCGCGGCTGTCGCACCCGACGGCGGAGCATTTCCTGCCGGCGCTGTATCCGCTCGGCGTCGCCGACGAGAACGACGAACTCGGCTTCTTCGCGGAATCGTTCGATCTCGGCTCGATCTCGATGCGCTCGTTCCTGCTCTCGTGAGGGCGCTGGTCGTCGGCGCCGGTCCCGCGGGATTGATGGCGGCCGAAACGCTTGCGTGCGGCGGGGCGAGCGTCGAAGTCGCGGACGCTGCGCCCTCTCCCTTGCGCAAGTTCCTGCTGGCGGGTCGCGGCGGGCTCAATCTCACCCATTCCGAGCCGCTCGACGCCTTCCTGTCGCGCTACGGCGCCGCGCGGGAGCGGCTGGAGCCGGCGCTTGCCGCCTTTCCCCCGGACGCCCTGCGCGCCTGGGCGGCGGAGCTGGGCGAGCCGACCTTCGTCGGCACCAGCGGCCGGGTGTTTCCCGAGAGCTTCAAGGCGACGCGGCTGGCGCGCGCGTGGCTGAAGCGGCTCGGCGGCCTCGGCGTGAGCTACACGCCGCGGCGGAAATTCGTCGGCTTCGGCGAGGGCGGCGCGCGATTCGCCGACGGTGAGACGCGCCGCGCCGACGCCGTCGTGCTGGCGCTCGGCGGCGCCTCGTGGCCGCGGCTCGGCGGCGACGGAAGCTGGGTCGCGCCTTTGGTCGCGGCCGGCGTCGAGGTCGCGCCGCTCGAACCCGCCAACATGGGGCTGCGCGTGGCGTGGTCGGAGGTTTTCCGCGAGCGCTTCGCCGGCCAGCCGGTCAAGGCGGCGCGTTGGTCGCTGGGCGGGCTCGAATCGCGCGCCGAGGCGGTGGTCTCGGCGGACGGGCTGGAGGGCGGGGCGATTTACGCGCTGTCGGCGGCCGCGCGCGTGGGCGCCGCCGAGCTTGTCGTCGATCTGAAGCCCGACCAGAGCGAGGCGGCGCTGGCGACCAAGCTCGCCGGACGCCCCGGCGCTTCGCGGGCGACCCGGCTGCGCAAGGCGGGGCTATCGCGGCTCGCGGCGGGCCTGATGCGCGAGGCCGGCGAGCTTCCCGCCGACCCCGCCGCGCTGGCGGCGCGGGCGAAAAGCTGCCCCGTGCGGGTGACGGGAAGCGCAGGAATCGAGCGGGCGATCTCCAGCGCCGGGGGCGTGCGCTGGTCGGCGTTGGACGAACGTTTCATGCTGCGGGCGCGGCCGGGCGTGTTTGTCGCGGGCGAAATGATCGACTGGGAGGCGCCGACCGGGGGCTATCTGCTGCAAGCCTGCTTCGCCACTGGCGCGGCGGCCGGGCGCGGCGCGCTGGCGTGGCTGGCGAGGTAGTCAGCGCTCGAAAATCCGCCCGCCGACGATCAACATGTCCACGCGGTCGGCCGCCAGCGCGTCGAGCGCTTGGCTGGGCGTATCGACGATCGGCTCCTCGTGCACGTTGAAACTCGTGTTGACGAGCACCGGCACGCCAGTGCGCTCGCGCCAGAGTTCGAGAATGCGGCGGTAGAGCGTGCGCGGCTCGGCGTCGACGAGTTGCGGCCGCGCCGAGCCGTCGAGATGGGTCACTGCGGGGATGCGGTCGCGCCAATGCGGCTTCACGTCGCAGGTGATCGTCATGAACCGTTCGGAATGGGCGGCGCCCGGTCGGATGTCGAATGGCTCGCCCGCATATTCCGCCAGAGCGACCGGCGCGAACGGCATGAAATCGGAGCGCGAAAGCCGCGCGTTGAGCGAATCGTTGATGTCGCGCCGCGCCGGGGAGGCGAGGATCGAGCGCGCCCCGAGCGCCCGCGGTCCGAACTCCATTCGCCCCTCGTGCAGCCCCACCGCCTTGCCGGCGACGAGCGCGTCGACCGCCGCGGCGACAACCTCCTCGGCGTCACGCAGCGGCGATAGCGTCAACTGCGGATAGTCGCGCGCCAGCGCCTCGGCGTCGGCCGCGTGGTCGCGTCCGAGTAGCATCGAAGTCAGCTTGCGCCGGTTCGCGCTCCAGACTTTCGCGCCATGGTGCTGCAACAGATAATCGAGGCCGCCGCCGACGGGTAAGCCGTCGTCGCCCATGGCGGGAAACACGAAGATCGCCTCCGCCGCCGTGGTCTCCAACAGATGGCGGTTCATCCGCACGTTGGCGTAGACGCCGCCGCTGACCGCGAGCGCCTTCAGCCCGCTCCGGCGCAGCGCGATCTCGACCGAGCGCCGCATCAACTCCTCGGTCGCCGCCTGGATCGAGGCGGCGGCGTCGCCGGGCGAGAGGCCGCGGCAGATCTCGCTCGCCATGTCGCTGATGTCGCGGTTCTTGCGGAATTTCGCATGGATGCGCCCGGTCTCGTCGACCTCGAAGCATTCGAGCACGCGCGAAGCCGCCACGGGCGCTCCGTGCGCGGCGAGCCCGACCAGCTTGCCCTCGTGGCGGTTGGGCGTGAAGCCGAGCGCGCGGGTGAAGCCGGCGTACATCAGGCCGATGCTGTTGGCCTCCTTGCGCGGCACGATGCCTTCGTCGTCGCCGCCGAACAGCAGCTCGATTCCTTCGCGGCGGCCGATGCGCGCGCTGTAGGCGACGCCGTCTCCCGTGCCGTCGGCGGTGTGGATCAGCGCCGCGTCGAACTCGCTGTAGAAGTAAGCGGCGAGGCCGTGCGCGAGGTGATGATTGTAGAAATGCAGCCGCGCCTTGGCGAACCCCGCGCGCGCCAGGAACGCGTCGGCGCGGAACACGTCGTCGGCGCGCTTCGCCCCCTCCTTGCGCATCATGTGGTCGAGCAGCCGCAGCCGCCGCCGGCCGCGCGCGGCCCACCACGATTGTTCGAGCGCGGCGAGGCCGCTCAGCCGGTAATCCTGGTAGTCGAACCACGCGCGCGAGGCGGCGACGACGTCGACATCGCCGCGGCCGATCCCGCCGATACTCAGCACCTCGTCGATGGCGCGGTCGGGCAGCGGCTTTTCGACGCTGACGCCGGCGTTCTTGACCCGCGTCAGCCGTTCGAGCGAAACCGCCGCGACCAGCTCGAAATCGCGGAACAGGCACGCCGAGGCGTCGTGCGAGCCGGTGTGAACGCCGAGAATGTACATGCGGCCCCTATCGTTTGCCCGGTATTACCCGAGCTTTCCGGGCCGTTCCACTGGTCAGGCGCGGCTCCGCCACGCGTCGCGCCAGCGCCGCAGCCGCTCGGCGATCTTGCGCTTCTGCCGCAGCCCGAACGGGGCGGCGGGAAAGGTGCGCTCGCCGGGCGCGAGAAACACGCGCGCAAACGTCTGCATGACGCGCGGCGGCGCGAACTCGGCGACCTTCGCGGCGAACACGCCCTCGCCCCGGATGGGCGTGAGTTCGAGAAGCTTTCGCGTCAGATCGGCGGCGGTGGAATAGACGAAGGCGGGATCGTCGACGAGCGCGAGATGGTTGCGGTCGCGCCCGCCCGCCCAGACCAGCACCGGCTTGTCGCAGGCCAGGAACTCGGCGATCGCCAGCCCGAACGTCTCGCCGACGCGGCGCGCGTTGATCCCGGCGTCGCAGGTCGCGATGAAATCGGCGACGCGTTGACGGTCGGCGGTCGGCGGCAGATGCACGATGCGCTCGTGATCGCAGAACCGCGGCGTGTTGAGCAGCACGAACCAGAGATTGCGCCGCCGCTGCAGCGCCGCTTCGATGGCGCGCGGCGCCAGGGCCGCGTCGAACGTGCCGGCGGCGCCGTGGCGGCCGACGACGAAGGCGTCCTTCGGTATGCCCAACTCCGCGCGCAGGGCGCCGCGCGCCGCCGGCAGGTCGATCATGTGCGGCGCCGTGGGATAGCGCCCGCCCGTCATCTCCTGCGCCAGCCATCGCGACACATAGGCGTAGGCGTCGCCGTGCGGGCGGAAGAAGCGGAACACCTCGTGCACCGCCGTCCGGCTCGATTTCGAGATCCTGGCGAGCTTGCGGCTGGTCTTGAGTTGATAGGCGGTGTCGATCCGCTCGCGCTCGGTCAGCCGCTGCCATTCGTCGTCGCTGGCGTAGCCGAAGGTCGGGAACGCCTGCGCGAATCGCCTGACATGCGCGGGGTCGGGCGGCTCGGCGACGTCGTGCAGGATGACCGGCTCGACGCCGAGGAATTCGCGCGCGTAATGCGCGTAATCGTACAGCGCCACGGCGACGCCGCGCTCGTTGAGGCGGCCGCCGTCGAAGCTCACGCGCATCGGCGAGGGTGAGTCCGCGCCCTACAGCATTCCCGGCAGCACCCGGTCCGGCGGCCGGTGCCCGTCCATGAAGGTCTTGATGTTGACGATCACCTTCTCGCCCATGTCGACGCGGCCCTCGTGGGTCGCCGAGCCCATGTGCGGCAGCAGCGTGACCTTGCCGGACTTCGCCAGCGCGACCAGCTTCTCGTTCACCACCGGCTCGTGCTCGAACACGTCGAGCCCGGCGCCGGCGATCTCGTCGGCCTCCAGCATGCGAATCAGCGCGTTCTCGTCGACCACCTCGCCGCGCGCGGTGTTGACGATCATCGCCTCCGGCCGCAGGTATTTAAGCCGGCGCGCGCTGAGCAGGTGATAGGTCGCCGGCGTGTGCGGGCAGTTGACGGAGATGAAATCCATCCGCGCCAGCATCTGGTCGAGCGAATCCCAGTAGGTCGCCTCCAGGCTCTCCTCGACCAGCGGCGAGACGCGGCGTCGGTTGTGGTAGTGGATCGACAGGCCGAAGGCGCGCGCCCGGCGCGCCAGCGCCTGGCCGATGCGGCCCATGCCGACGATCCCGAGCCGCTTGCCGGTAATCCGCCGCCCGAGCATCCAGGTCGGCGCCCAGCCATGCCACAGCCCGTCGGGAATCGTGTGCGAACCCTCGACGAGGCGGCGCGCGCTGGCGAGAATCAGCGCCATCGTCATGTCGGCGGTGTCCTCGGTCAGCACGCCCGGCGTGTTGGTGACGGTGACGCCGCGCCTGAGCGCCGAGGTGACGTCGATATTGTCGACGCCGTTGCCGAAATTGGCGATCAGCTTCAGGCTATCGCCCGATTGGGCGATCATGTGAGCGTTGATCACGTCGGTGATGGTCGGCACGAGCACGTCGGCCTCCTTCATCGCCTCGACGATCTCGGTCTCGCTCATCGGCGCGTCGGTGAGATTGAGCCGAGCGTCGAACAGCTCGCGCATGCGCGTCTCGACGCCTTCCGGCAGCCGCCGCGTGACCACCACGAGAGGTTTCTTTTTCGACATGAGCCGCGCTATCCTCCGTCGGCCCCGCGACGAGCCGCGCGCGGGGGCTTTACCGTCCGTTAGTCACATCGGGAACAAACATGTAGCCCCGGCCGGCGGGGCCTCTCGATCCGCCGGCCGCGCCCTCTCTAGCAGATGCTTGAGCGAACACAAGGATGGCCGAATGGCGCATATCGCGCAGATTGAGAGACGCAAAAACGCGGGACCGGGGCTCGCCCTGGCGCTGGCGGCGGCGCTCGCCTGCACAGCGGCGTCGGCGCAGACCGGCACGGTGACCGGCCTGCCGCTGCCGCGCTACGCCAGCTTGAAGACCGACCGCGTCAACCTGCGCGAGGGTCCGTCCAAGGACCATGCGACAAAATGGGTGTTCCAGCGCGCGGGGCTGCCGGTCGAGATCACCGCGGAATTCGCGACCTGGCGCAAGGTGCGCGATTCCGAAGGCGCCGAGGGCTGGGTGCTGCATACGCTGCTGTCCGGCCGCCGCACCGCGCTGGTCGGCGCGGTCAAGAAGGAGCCGACCTACAACGTCACCAGCGGCCCCAGCGACAAGAGCGACGTCGTGGCGCAGCTGCAGGCCGGCGTCATCGTCAACCTCAAGCGCTGCGACGGCGCCTGGTGTCTGGTCTATGGCCAGGGCTACAAAGGTTACGTGCGCCAGATCGACCTTTGGGGGGTCTATCCCGACGAGAAGGTGGAGTAACCACCGATGGCCTTGCGGCTTCGGCGCTTCTTGCGTTCGCGCAAGGCTGTCTCGTTGCCGAACGTCGCAACTGCGCTTGAACAGTCGCTCCAAGGCTATAGAACCGCCATTGCGACGGAAGTCATCGATTTCGTGAAACAACGCTGCGGCGAGATCCCCGATCTCGATCCGTTCTTGGCCCATGCCGTGGGCGTCGCGGTCGGAAACAGGCGGCCGGAACAGCTTGCGGACGCCAGCAGGCTCGTGGAGACCGTCATTTCCCGCAACGGTCCCCCGGGGAACGTTTCGAATGTCTGGTCGCCGTCCTACTGGCGGCGTGAGCTGGACGCCAAAGTTCAGAATGGACGCCGTCGCTTTTTCTATGTTCCCGGCAGAGATGACGGCGAATGCAGTCTCCTGCAAATTATCGCCGAACCTCAGCGCAACGGGGTCGTCCCGGATCGTCTCCTTAACATCGGCTTCGGCAATCTCGACTGGCTGCTGGATCGCGTGACCCTTCCCTGGCAACGCGATTTTCTCGTCGAAGTGACAGGCGTGGCGGATGCGATAGACAGAATTTGCTTATCTTGCCTTTCGCCTGTCGAAAATCGCGAGAGCCTCTGCGCTCGCTTGCTTGACATTCTGCCGCGACTGCTTGCTTTTCTATCGCTGCCGGCCGCGCCCGAGGCGCTCGTAGAGGCGATCCGAGCCGCGAGGTCGTTCAGCGGCGCCATTTCCGGAGCCGAGGCAGACTTCAAGGTTGGAGTCAGCCGCCCCTACTGGACCGAAGGCGATCACGTGCTTGTCCGCCTGGAGCTGCGTCAGCCGACCGGGAGCCAAGGCGCGGACCCCGCGTAGGGCGCCGACAGTCCGCGCAGGATCAATTCGCGCCGCCCGCCGCCCGCGCCCCCTCCAGCAGCGTCTTGCCGAGTTGCCACACCGGCCCCGCCGATTCGCCCGCCGCCGCCAGCGTGTCGCTGAAGCCGCGCTCGATCCATTCGCAATCGTCGTCGGTCAGCGTCAGCGTCGGCAGCAGTTTGATCGCGCGGCTGGCGTGGCCGGCGACCTGGACCAGGATGCCGTGGTCCTTGAACAACGGAATCGTCACCAGCTGGCAGGTCAGGCCCTTGCTCATCGTCTCCAGCATAGTCCAGAACGCGCGCAGCTTCAGCGATTTCGGCTCGCTGAGCTCCAGCGCCAGCATCAGCCCGAGCCCGCGCGCCTCGCGCACATACTCGTGCGTCGCGGCGAGCCCGCGCAGGAATTTCAGCAGCCGTTCGCCCTGACGGGAAGCGTTCTCGATCAGCTTCTCGCGCTCGATCACGTCGAGCGTCGCCAACCCCGCCGCCATCGCGAGATCGTTCTTGGCGAAGGTCGAGCCGTGCACGACGGCCTTGTCCATGCGGTCGAACACTTTCGAGAACACGTCGCGCCGCATCAGCACCACGCCGACCGGCACATGGCCGCCGCTGAGGCCCTTGGCGAGCAGCACGAGATCGGGCTCGACGTCGAAATGCTCGACCGCGAAGAAGCGCCCCGTCCGCCCGAGCCCGCACTGGATCTCGTCGGCGATCATCAGCGTGCCGTACTTGCGGCACAGCTCCTGCGCGGCCTTGAGATAGCCGGGCGACGGCGGCCGCACGACCTTGCCCTGGATCGGCTCGACCAGGAAGGCGGCGGCGTCGCGCTTGCGCAGCGCCCGCTCCAGCCTGGCCAAGTCGTCGAACGGGACCTCGTGGAAGTCAGGCAGCGCCGGCCCGAAGCCGTCGCGGTAGATTCGCTCGCCGACCGCCGACAGCGCGCCATAGGTCAGGCCGTGGAACGAGTGCTCGCAATGCACGATCCCCGCCCGCCCGGTCGCCGCCCGGGCGAATTTGATCGAAGCCTCCACGGCTTCCGCGCCGGAATTGGCGAAGAACGCCTTTTCCAGCCACGGCGCGCGCTTCAGCAGCCGCTCGGCGAGCGCTCCGGCGAGCGGCGAGACGTCCATCTGCACGAGATTGGGCAGGTCGGCGTCGAGCACGCTTCGCAGCGCGGCGGCGAGATGGGGATGGTTGCGGCCGATCGCGAACACGCCCCAGCCGCTGACGAGATCGAGATAGCGCGCGCCCTGGGCGTCCCATAGATAGGCGCCGAGCCCGCGGGTGAAGCGCGCGTCGAAGCCGATGGTTTTCAGCACCCGCACCATCTGGTGATTGAGATGGCGCGCGTGCAGGTCGTAGCGATCGAATTCACGGGCGTTGAACTCGGCGCGCATGTCGGGGCTTGACGTCATAACATTGATCTATTCCCCGCCGTGGCCCGTGTCAGCCCTCGTCTTCTCCGATAGCGCCGGCGAATCCCTTGCGCAGCCGCTGCCCGACCGCCTTGACCCCCAGCGCCGCGGACACCGCGTCGACGCCGCGCATGACCGCCAGGGGCGCGTCGAGAAGCCCTGAGCCGTTGCGGTCGTCGAGCCAGGACACCAGCCCGCCGGGAAAGGCGAACACGGCGATGGCCAGGATCGCGTAGGTCGCGACGATGCGGCGCAACAGCGGCGTCATGGCTGGGCTCGCGTCAGGCGCAGCGCCGCGCCGCGGCGGGGCTCTCTCCGGATATCGCGCATCGCTCGCCGGCGTGGGTGGCCGGGACAAGCCCGGCCATGACGGAACAGGCGGTTGTTTTCCCCATACCGCATTGCCGCGCTCGCCATGACGTCCCCGCCCTCAGAACTGGAAATAGATGAACGGCGCCGAGGCCGCCGGCGCCATGACGACGATGGCGTAGAGCGCCGCCGCGCCGAACGCGATCTGCGCCGCCTGGCCCCTCGCGTCGAGCCATTCGCCGAGCCGGAAGCGCGAATCCGGCGGGATGAACTGCGTGAACGCGCCCGCCGCGAGCAGCGGCCAGACGATGACCGGCATGGTCGAGGCCGCGCCGTTGTCGGTGACGATCCCGGCCAGATATTGCATCGCGCCGTCGAGCGAGGGGGCGCGGAAGAACAGCCAGCAGAAGCAGACGTAATGCAACGTCAGCGCCCAATCGATCACGACCGCCCATGGCCGCTTGCCGATGCGCTCGTAGAACGCGCTGCGCCGGTAGGCGTGGTCGGCCACCAGCGCCGAACCGTGCAGCGCGCCCCAGATGAGGAAGGTCCAGTTGGCGCCGTGCCAGAGGCCGCCGAGCAGCATGGTCAGCATCAGGTTGCGCGCGGTGAACAGCTTGCCGCCGCGGTTGCCGCCAAGCGGGATGTACAGGTAGTCGCGCAGCCACGCCGACAGCGTCATGTGCCAGCGGCGCCAGAAATCGCCAATGCCGAGCGCGCGATAGGGCTGGTTGAAGTTCTGCGGAAAGCGGTAGCCGAGCATGGCGGCGACGCCGATGGCGATGTCGGTGTAGGCGGAGAAATCGGCGTAGATCTGCACCGCATAGGCGTAGACCGCCATGATCAGGTCGAAGCGCGAGAACTGCGAGGGGTCAGTGAACACGGGATCGACGAACTGCACCGCCAGATAGTTGGCGATCACCATTTTCTTCAACAGCCCGCCCAGGATGAGCAGCATGTTTTCGCCAAAGCCGAAATCTTCGGCGCGGCGCGGCGAAGCGAGCTGCGGCAGGAACTCGTGCGCGCGCACGATCGGCCCGGCGACCAGATGCGGGAAGAACGAGATGTAGAGCAGGATGTCGAGCGGCGAGCGCGACGGCTTCAGCCGGCCGCGATAGACGTCGATGACGTAGGAGATCGCGTGGAAGGTCAGGAACGAGATCGCCACCGGCAGCGTCACGTTGACGAAACCCAGCGGCGGATTGAAGCCGAGCGCGTGCGCCAACGTCAGCGCCTGGGCGATGAAGAAATCGAGATATTTGAAATAACATAAGATTCCGAGATCGAGGGCGACGCCGATCAGCAGCACGAGGCGGCGATAGCGGCGCTGCGACCCGACATGGAGCCCGACGAGGTAGGAGATCGCGCCGCTGGCTAACAGCAGCAGCAGAAAGCGCCAGTCCCACGAGGCGTAGAACGCCAGGCTCAACGCCAGCAGCACCCACTTCTTGATCAGATTGTGGGAATTGAGGCTCCAGACGACGGCCAACGCGAAAGCGAAGAACAGCCCGAATTCAATCGTTGGAAACAACATGCGTCGCGGCCGGTCTTCCCTGGATCAGCGGAATGAGGAAGTCCGCGAATCGGTCGGCGCTCTGCTTATAGCCCTCCAGGGTCATATGCACGTAATCACGCGCCATGAGCGGGGGATTGGCGGCGGCCCAGACCTGCGCGCCGCACGGGCCGGGCTGCGCGCTCGACCAATCCCAGAACGCCGCGCCGATCTTGGCGGCGAGCCTGCGCTGCGCCTCCCGCACCGGGTTTAGCTTGGGCGGCACCGGGAACCGGCAATTGCCGCTCGATTCGAGCGAGGCGGTCTGCACGCCCGGCGCGCCGGCGCACTTCTGGCCGACGCCCTCGGCATGGCACTGGCCGACCGGACGGGCCGCGTCCGCGGGACCGACGATGACGATCTTGAGCCCCGGCCGCAGGGTCTGCAGGCGCTTAACGATCTGCTCGTACTGCGAGATATAGGCGCCGACGTCGAGATTGTCGTTGAAGCCCTCGTTGGTGCCGAAGGCGAGCACCACGATGTCGGGTTGCAGCCGGCGGAAGTCCTCGGCGACGTTGCCGCTGTCGAGCCTCTGCAGCAGTTGCACCGTCGCGCCGGGATAACCGATGCTGAGATAGGAGACGCCGTCGCCTTCGCGCCCGACCTTGACGCCGGAGACCGCGACGGCCGCGTCGTCCAGCGCCTTGACGGCGACCTCGCGGAAGCTTTGACCGTTCTTCGGCCGCGCCTCGAACGTCACCTCGCGGCCGGAGTCGCCGTCGAGATCGACCTCGCCGGCCGAGGCGCCGTCGAGCAGCACCTCCGCCCGGCCGCCGCCGGGGCTCTGCAGGAAGTCGACGTCGGCGCGGTCATAGGCGCGGCCGGTGCGCGAGCGCATCGTCAGCAACGCCGCCGCGTGATGGGCGAGCGCGTTGAAGCCGGAGAGGTGGAAGCGCTTGTGGTCGTCGGAGCGCTGCAACGCCTCATAGGACCAGTCGTCGGTCGCGTCGCTGGAGAACAGGGCCGAGCGCACGCCGACATGCGGCTTGCCCGGAACCAGGAACAGATCGCCGCCGGCGCCGAACGTCTGTTGCAGCCGGTCGCGCACATGGCCGGTAAAGAAATCCGCCGCCGTATGGCTATCGCCGAGTTGCAGGATGGTCAGCCGCCGGTCGGCGAACAGCTCGGGGGCGAGTTCGCCATAGGCGCTGACGATGGAGCCGCGCGCGGCGGGAAGACGGCCCGTCGCCGCGGCGAGGGCGGCGAGCGCGGTGGCGGCGCGCGGCCCCTTGGGCGCCGGCCGCTCCATCGCCGCACGCAATAGCGTCGCCGCGCCGCCCGGCGCCGAGATCGAGGCGGCGGAGAAGCTCCGGTCGACCTGAGGCGGGGGAACGTAGTCCGAAGTCTTCAGCGCCACCGGCGCCTCGCTGACGCCGAGCCGGGTGGCGAGCGACAGCGCATGCTGGGAGGCGGCGCCGAGGGAGGAGGAGCCGATGCGGGCGCGCGCGACCAGATCGGCGACGCTGGGGCCAGCTTGCGGGCGGGCGATGGCGAAGGCGGAATCGATCCGGCGGACCTGCGTCGTCGCTAACGCGCCGATCGCCACGATCAGCGTCCAGACGACGATTTCCCGCCGCGCCCGCAACGCCTTACCTCACCCCGACGCGCGGCGGGCATTCCGCCGCGACGTCGCGCCCGCGCGCCTTCAGGCTGGCGAGAACGGAGGGATAGATCGCCTCCATCACCATGTCGTAGCCGAGCGTGGTGAAATGGATGCCGTCGGCGGCGCGCACCAGCGCCATCGCGCCCCGGGCGTTGGGCAGATAGGGCTTGTAGACTTCCGGGTTGGCGCCCGAGGTCCACGGCTGCACGTAGGACGCCTTGTCGGAGCCGGCTTCCTTCACGGCCGCCTCGAATATCTTGTTCTTGGCCTGGGCGTCGGCATTGGCGTCATCTTCGAGCATGATCGGCAGTCCGACGATCATAATCGAGCCGCCTTGCGCGAGGGCTGCGTGGATCGCCTCGACGACAATGGCCTGATAGCGTGTATCGAACGCGGGCGAGGGATAGGCGACGGCGCGCTTGTCCTTCTCGACGATCCCCTGCCTGTCGTTGATGCCGAACGAGCCGACGACGAGGTCCGGATGGGACTCATCCACGATCTTGCCGATCTCGTCGATCCAGTTGAAGCCGTCAAGACGCGTGAGCCCCGTTCCGTTTTTGGCCTTGCGGATTAAACGGATACGCTCGGCTAGACATTTGTCTTTTCCAAGGCGTCTGAACATCGCCCCCCACAGGCCGTCGGCCATGGAATCGCCGACGAAGGCGATGTGGAGCAAGGCGGGCGCCTCCGCATGCGCGGGCGCCTCCGCCCGCGCCGGCGCGATCGCAGCGAAGGCCGCCAGGGCCGACGCGATCAGCCCCCGCCGGGAAACTGTGGAAAAAAGGATCATTGCTTCCCGGCCTCGGTCGTCTCCGGCTTCTCCTTGACTTCGGCGCGTCGTTTCGCGTGCGACTTGTGCCTGTGGCGCTTGGCCTTTTTGTGGCTCGCCGCCGCGACGCGCTCCGAGGGCGCCGCGCTCGCTACGGCGACGGCCGTGGAGAAGCCTGCGGCCGCGGCGGCTTTCTGCCACATGCGGGTGTAGCCCGCCATCGTAAAGTGTACGCCCTCCTGGGCATGGAGGTTGGGGCTGCAGAACTCCGCCGTCTGCGTGCTTACGTAAGTCGCCTTGCCCTCGAGCTGGGCGGCCAGGATGCCATCGAGTTCGCGCGAATACTTCTCCCACGGCTTCAGCACGCAGGGCGGGCCGATCCAGACCAGCTTGACGCCGAGCTTGTCGGCTTCCGCGACGATGGCGGCGACCTTGGCCTTGACGTCGAGCGCGCCGCCGACGGCGTCGTTGGTGCCCAGGCTCATGAACACCGTCTCGCCTTCCTTGGCCTGGCGAAGCTGCTCCATGATCGCGCCCGAGTAGATGGCGACGCTGTTCTTGGCGGTGGAGGGAATCTTGGCCGCCCAGGACACCCCGACGCCGATCGAATCGCCGATCACGCGGCCGTCTTCGGCGTGCGCGCAGGCGGGAATAAGCAGCATAGTCATGGCGATAAGCGAGGATCGGATCGACATAGAGGTCCCGTCAACAAAATCGCCCTTACCGGGCGACGAAAGCATCAGATGGTTAATGAAACATGAAGGCGGAAATGCAACGCCTGTTATGCCTGAGGCGTCCGCCAGACGCCATAGCGCCAGGGTTGCATCCAGGAGGCGCCTGCGCGCAGGGCTTGCGGCGGCGGATCGTAGCCGGAGCCGCCGAACGGGTGGCAGCGGCAGATGCGCGCCGCGCCCATCCACGATCCCGCCCAGACCCCGTGGCGGCGAATAGCCTCGTCGGCATAGGCCGAGCAGGTCGGCAGATAGCGGCACTGGCGGCCGATCAGGCCGGACAGAGTGAGCTGGTAGGCGCGGATCGCGGCATGGGCGGCGCGGCGGGCGGCCCGGCTCACGCCGCGGAGGCCTTTTCCGCCTCCGCGCGGGCGATCTGGCCGAGCGCGTCGACGACGGCGTCAAAGGTCAGCAGCGTCGAGGCGTGCCGCGCCTTGTAGTCGCGCACCGGCTCCAGCACCGCGAAATCCGCCCATTTGCCTGCAGGCGGCGGCCCGCCGTGCTTCAGCATCGCCACCATGGCGTCGCGCAGCGCCTTCAGTTCGTCCGGGGTCGAGCCGACGACATGGCGCGCCATCAGCGAGGAGGAGGCCTGCCCCAGCGCGCAGGCGCGCACGTCATGGGCGAAATCGCTCACCACGCCGTCGGCGAGGCTCAGGTCGACCGTCACAGTGGAGCCGCACAGCCTGGAATGGGCTTTCGCGCTCGCCTGCGGCGCGGGCAGGCGGCCGAGCCGCGGTATGTCGGCGGCAAGCTCCAGAACGCGGCGGTTGTAGATGTCGCTTAACATGATCCGTCCGTATTGGCCCCGCTGGCGTCCGTCAACGGAACCTCTATATAAGCGGCGCGTCCCGCGGTGTAGAGGCGCCTGGAGTCATGAAGATGGATGAGGTGGTTAAGCTCGCCGCCGGGCAGGCTGGAGCTGTGCTGCGCCCGACCCGCCAGGAGGCGGAGGCGGCGGTGCGCACGCTGCTCGCCTGGGCGGGCGACGATCCCCGTCGCGAGGGGCTGATCGACACGCCGCGCCGGGTGGTCGAATCCTACGAGGAGCTGTTTGCGGGCTACGACGCCGACCCCAATGAGGCGCTGGTGCGGGTGTTCGCCGAGATCGAGGGCTATTCCGACATCGTCGTGCTGCGCGACATCCCGTTCGTCTCGCATTGCGAGCACCATATCGCGCCGTTCGTCGGCAAAGCGCACATCGCCTATTATCCCAACGGCGGCGCGGTCGGCCTGTCCAAGCTGGCGCGCGTGGTGGAAATGTTCGCCCGCCGGCTGCAAACCCAGGAGGCGATGACGGCGCAGATCACCGACGCGATCGAGCGCGGGCTGAAACCGCGCGGCGTCGCCGTGATGATCGAGGCCGAGCATAGCTGCATGGCGATGCGCGGCGTGAAGAAATTCGGCGCCTCGACGGTCACGACCCAGTTCACCGGCGTGTTCGAGACCGACCGCGACGAGCAGCGCCGCTTCTTCGACCTGCTGCGCGCCGCCCGATGACGCTGTGGGCCGATAGCGCCGAGGACGTAGAGAACGGTCGCGAGTTCGCGCCGCGCTTCGGGGCCGATGGGCTGGTGACCTGCGTCACCGTCGACGCGCATGACGGCGCGGTGCTGATGCTCGCCCACATGAACGCGCAGGCGCTGGAGACGACGCTGGAGACCGGGATCGTCCACTACTGGTCGCGCTCGCGCAACATCTTGTGGCGAAAAGGCGACACCTCCGGCCAGATTCAGCGGCTGAAAGAACTGCGCGTCGATTGCGACCAGGACGCGCTGATGGCGGTGGTGGAGGTCGGCGGCGACGGCGGCGCTTGTCATACAGGACGCCGCTCCTGTTTCTACCGCCGGGTCGAGGTCTGCGAAGGCCGCGCGGTTCTGGCGCCGTAATCCATTCTCAACCCTATTTTACTGGCGTCCGTTCCGGAACCTGACCCATAAATAATTCGTTTAATGGGCAGTGGAAACCTGACGCCTCCGCCATCTCCGGCCCGCGCAGGCGAGAGGATGGGCGTCATGTCGCTGACTCTGTTTCGCAAAAGTGCCCCCGAACAGGTCTCCGGCGGCGTCGGCCGCAAGGGCCGGCCGCGAATCGGGCTGGCGCTCGGCGCCGGGGTCGCGCGCGGCTGGGCGCATATCGGCGCGCTGCGCGAACTCGCGGACATGGGCGTCACCCCCGACGTGATCGTCGGCGCCTCGATCGGCGCGGTGGTCGGCGGCTGCTACGCGGCGGGCCAGCTCGACGAACTCGAGGATTTCGCGCTGAAGCTGACGCGGCGCAGCGTGTTCAACCTCGTCGACGTGTCGTTCCGCGGCAGCGGCCTGATGAGCGGCGACAAGCTCAGGCAGCGGCTCGAAGCCGCGATGGGCCCGCAACGGATCGAGAACCTGCCGACCCGCTTCGTCGCCGTGGCGACCGAGATGAAGACCGGCCACGAGGTCTGGCTCAAGAGCGGCAATATCGTCCACGCCATGCGCGCCTCCTACGCGCTGCCGGGCATTTTCGAGCCGGTGAAGATCGGCGGGCGCTGGCTGTTCGACGGCGCCATCGTCAACCCGGTGCCGGTCAACGTCGCCCGCGCGTTCGGCGCCGATTGGGTGCTGGCGATCGCCATCGGCGGCGACGTGCCCAACGGCGCCATCGTGCACGACGCGGCGGACGACGAGGAGCCGGCGCCGCCGGTCGAGCCGCCGCCGCCGGGCCGGCTGTGGTGGCTCAGGCGCGGCTCCGTGGCGCAGACGGAAGGCGCGCCCGGCGTCGCCTCGGTCATGGTCGACACCTTCAACATCACCCAGGACCGCATCATGCGCTCCAGGCTGGCCGGCGACCCGCCCGACCAGATGATCACGCTGAAGCCGAAGAATATCGGCCTGTTCGAGTTCCATCGCGCCGCCGAGCTGATCGACTACGGCCGCGCCGCGGTGCGCAAGGCCAAGCCCGAGCTGATGGAGCAGCTCGAAGGCGTGCTCGGCGATTAGCGAGCTTTTCGCTTTTCGTCGGCGGCTGCGGCCTGTAGTCGTCATGGCGAGCGATCGCGGGCCGCCGGGAGACGGTCGGCCTCGGTTCGCTCGCAACGACGCATCATCCTGAGCGCACAACGCCCTTTGTCCGCCAGGGCGCGCCCACGAGGTTCCAAGTGAACGACCAAAGCCCGCCGTTCTGGCGCGTGAAGCCGCTCGACCAGATGTCGGAACCGGAGTGGGAGAGCCTGTGCGACGGCTGCGCCCGCTGCTGCCTGGTCAAGCTCGAGGACGAGGACAGCGGCGAGGTGCATTACACCGACATCGCCTGCAAGCTGCTCGACGGCCGCGCGTGCCGCTGCCACGATTACCCCAACCGGCAGACCAAGGTGTTCGACTGCGTCAAGCTGACGCCGAAGGCGGTGACGGAGCTGTCGTGGCTGCCGGTGACCTGCGCCTATCGCCGCATCAGCGAGGGCAGGGGGCTGGCGTGGTGGCATCCGCTGGTCTCTGGCCGGGCGGAGACGGTCGAGGAGGCCGGCGTCTCGGTGCGCGGCCGCATCTTCGCCAGCGAGGGCGACCTCGACCCGGAGCGCTGGGTCGAGCGCATCGCCAAATGGCCGAACCGGCCGCCGAGGGCGAGGCGGCCGGCGGGGCCGGCGGGCAAATAAAAAACCCCGGGCCGGAGCCCGGGGCGCTGATCTCTGGGAGGATGGATCAGAAGCTGAGGCGGACGCCGCCGGTGAACGCGGTATTGTTGGTGGCGATGAAGCCGGAGGCGAGACCGCCGGTAAGCTGCGAGTACATCACGCCGGCGTAGACGTCGAGGCGCTTGACGGGGCGCCAGTCGATCATGCCGGAGACGGCGTCCTCGGTGCCCGAGCACAAGGCGCTGTTGGTGCCCTTTAACGTGGCAGGGCCCGCGGGGCCGCCGACTGCACTGACAAGCTTAGTGTTGGGCGCGCAGCTGGCCGCAGCGCCCGTGAACGTCTGGGTGCTGCCGAGATAGTTGTTCTGCCAGACGTGATAATAGCCGCTGACGAGATCGAGGTTCGGCAGCACAGCGTACTTGGCGCCGACCCAGGCCGTATCAAGCCAACGCGCCGTGGGGAACGCGTTGCCCTGGACGCCTACTCCATACGCGCCCGGGTAGCCGCCATTGAAGTCTCGCGAAACAATGCCTGCCGGCAGATCGCTGGGATTGGTGAACTGCGTCATCTGGCCGCCCGCAAAGAGCGTCAATTGCTGCCACTTGTATTTGGCTGCGATCTGGAACGCGTCCATGTTCTCGATCGTCGCCTTCAACGTGTCAGCCGTCGCAGGGAATGACTTCGAAAGCACCCCGTCTACCGCCGCGCCGTAGGCGCCCAGCGACACCGCGTCCTTGGCGTACATGTAGACGCCGTCCATCGACAGCCCCTGCCAGTCGAACCCGAGGTCGGTCTGGATCGCGTACTGGGAGTTGTTGCCCGCCGCATAGCCGCCGACCTGGCTCAGCACGCCGGCGCGGACGCCGTGATCGGCGTAGAGGTAGCGCACCGAGTTGTTGAAGCGCGCCAGCTCCGTATCGCCGAGACCGCCGCCGATCGTCGAGGAGTTGCCGATCAGCGAGAAGGCGTACGAGCCGCCGAACGGGTCGTAGAAGTTATCGTTGTCGTTGGAGAACGCGTAGTGGCGGCCGTAGGTCAGCGTGCCCCAGGTCTGGTTGGAGAAGCCGGCGAAGGCGCGCGCATTGATCGGGCCGTAGGTGCGGCTGGAGTCGCCGTTGGCGGACTGCTTAAATTGCGGCGTCGTGTTGTTCTCGACCAGCGAGCGCGGGCCGTCGGCGAATTGCAGCGAATAGGGATCGAAGCCGAAGTTGACGTCGCCGACGAAGAACCAGTCGCTTGCCACCGGCTCCTTCCATTTGACGCCGATATTGGACTGGCTGAGGCCGTTCGGCACGGCCTGCCAGGCGGCGCCGTGGCTCTGTTTGCTGATCAACTCCTGAACGCCCTGCGCATAGGCGTTGTTGAACTTGGCGGCGTTGGTCTCGTAGCCGCCGCCGACGTCGACCTGGCCGTAGAAGGTTACGCCCCAATAGCTGAGCGGGCAGTCCGCCGGCGTGGAGTCGAGCCAGCTCCACAAGGTCGCGTAGCAGTTCGGCTTCGGCGCCGGAGCCGGCGCCTTCTTGGTCGGCAAGTCTGCCGCCTGGGCGACCGCGGCGCAAGCCAGCAGCGCGCCGCCCGCAAGCAGGATGGACTTCAACATCTTCATATCATCGCCCCTAAAGCCGTCGGCGCCCTACTCGCGCCGCTGAATGACTGTCGCTTCACTGACCGCCGGTAGGTCGATCCTGCCTGCCGTTTCGGAAACCAGCGCGCACCCTGCGCTTGCCTGCGAAGCGTTAGGTTTGGGATATGACACATAGGTGACACAGTCGACTGGAGCCGGCCTTACTCCAGCCATTCCAGCCGTCTGAGCGCCAGTTTGAAATGTGACGTTGCCGATTTGCCACAAAAAGCGTGGTCGATGCGCGGCGCTATGTTAACAATTGAGACTTAAGTTACAAATCCACCGCAACGTCACTCGCCGGCGGCGGCGCGCACGGTTGCGATCCAGTCGCGCGCCGGCGCGATCAGCGGCCCCTGGGTGATGGCGCCGCAGCCATGACCGGGCAGGCCGTTGGTCCAGGCGACGATGGCGATCAGCTTGCCGTCGGCGGTAAACAGCGGGCCGCCGGAATCGCCGTGGCAGGCGCCGAGGCCGGATCGCGACGGGTCCGCCGTCCATAGCGTCACCTTGGAGAGCGGCTCGGTCACGGCGAGATCGGCCGCCAGCGCGTGGCCGTCGCTCGCGGGGCCGCCCTCGCGCGTCACGCCGAAGCCGACCAGCGTAACGGGATCGCCCGGCGCCGCCGCGGCGTCCTCGATCTCGGCGAACTTGAAACCCTGCAGCGGCGCCGCCAGCTGCACCAGCCCCAGGTCGATTGAGACGCGCCGCTTCGCAGGCGCCGCGGGATCGTAGCCGGGATGGCGGATGACGGCGGCGACGGGGACCGGCGCCGTACGGCCGCCGGTGCGCACGGCGACCAGCGTATCGGCCGCTGCGCCGAGGCAATGCGCGGCGGTCAGCACCCAGCGCGGCGCCAGCGCGACGCCGCTGCATATGCTCTGGCGCCCGCCGTGACGGGCGAGCACCATGACGACCCGGTCGGCGTAGCCGTCGCCGTCGCGCGCGGGTCCGACCACCGCCGCCGCCGGCGGGGGCAGCGCGGCAAGCAGCGCAGCGACAAGGAGCGGTCTGGCGCAAGACATCAGTTCGCGCTACGCGTCGTCGGGCGCCGACGCAAGCGCAGCGGTGGCGCGCATTCACGGCCTATTCAGCTGGCGGAGGGGAGGATCGGGCCATGTGGCGATTACTTGCCGTCCTCCTCACGCTCGCTCCCTCGCCTCCGGCGCTGGCGGATGGCGATGCGCCGCACGCCGCGCCGAAGAAATCGTGCCTTTCCGCCGCCGAGACGCGCGAGGAGATCAAGGCCAAGCGGCTGCGCGAGCCGTTCGCCGCGCTGAAGCTCGCCGCGCAACATTTCAAGGCGGAGGCGCTTTCGGCCAAGCTGTGCCGCATTGACGACGAAATGGTGTACGAAATCGCGCTGCTGCATAAAGACGGCAGGTATTTCCACGCCCATGTCAGCGCGGTGACCGGCAAGCTGCTCGAATACAAGCGCGCGCCGGCCGCGCCGAAAACCTGACGCGCCACTTCAAGGGATCCCCATGCGCCTGCTCGTCGTCGAAGACGACCGCGATCTCAACCGCCAGGTCGTCGCCGCGCTGGAAGCCGCGGGCTACGCGGTCGACCGCGCCTATGACGGCGAGGAGGGCGGCTTCCTCGGCGAGACCGAGCCCTACGACGCCGTGGTGCTCGACATCGGCCTGCCCAAGCGCGACGGGGTTTCCGTGCTGCAGACTTGGCGCAAGGCCGGCCGGGCGATGCCGGTGCTGATTCTCACCGCACGCGACCGCTGGAGCGACAAGGTCGAGGGATTCGACGCCGGCGCCGACGATTACGTGTCGAAGCCGTTCCACATGGAGGAGCTGCTCGCCCGCCTGCGCGCGCTGCTGCGTCGCGCCTCCGGCCACGCCACCAGCGAGATCGTCGTCGGCCCGGTGCGGCTCGACGCCCGCGCCGGCCGCGTCACCGTCAACGGCGTCGCCGTCAAGCTGACCAGCCACGAATACCGGCTGCTCAGCTACCTCATGCACCACACCGGGCGCATCGTCTCGCGCACCGAACTCGTCGAACACCTCTACGACCAGGATTTCGACCGCGATTCCAACACCATCGAGGTGTTCGTCGGGCGGCTCAGGCGCAAGCTCGGCGTCGATGTGATCCAGACCGCGCGCGGCCTCGGCTATATCGTCGAGGCCGACGCCGCGGAGGCCAAGAGCAAGACGGCGCGCTAGGCGTGCCGGCCATGAAGGGCGTCCTGTCCGGACGCTCGATCGCCTCGCGGCTGTTCCTGGCCGCGGCGTTCTGGAGCGCCTCGATTCTCATCGTCGCGGGGATTGGCCTGTCCGCGCTCAACGCCAGTTCGACCGAGGACAATTTCGACGACACGCTGGAGCTCTACTCCAAGGCGCTGGTCGCCAATGTCGTCAGCGGCGAGGAGGGCCACGCCCCGCCGGTGGTGGCGCCGCAGTTCGAGCTCGCGTTCTCCGGCTGGTATTGGCAGATCACCCGGCTCGACTCCGTGCGCCCCGAAATCCGCACGTCGCGATCGCTGTTCGGCTCGCAATTGCCGCGCCTGCCCGCCGGCTCCGCCGGCGCCGACAATTTCTCCCGCGGCTACGTGACGGGGCCGGGCGACAAGCCGCTACGGGTCATCGAGCGCGAGATCGACGCCGGCGACGAGGGCCGCTTCCTGCTGCAGGTCGCCGCCAACGCCGACGTGATCCGCTCGCAGTTGGTGCAGTTCGAATACGCGCTCAGCGCCACCTTCCTGGCGCTGGCCGCAGCGTTGATCGGCTCGACCGCGCTTGCGGTGCGCTTTGGGCTCCGGCCGCTCAGGCGCCTGCGCGAGGGCCTGAGCGCGATCCGGCGCGGCGACGCCGAGCGCATCGCCGGCGAATACCCGGAAGACCTCGCCCCGCTCGCCGCCGAATTGAACCTGCTGCTCGACGCCAACCGCGAGGTCGCGCGCCGCGCCGGCGCCCAGGTCGGCAATCTCGCCCATGCGCTGAAGACGCCGCTCAGCGTCATCGTCAACGAGGCGGAGGCGGCGAGCCCCAGGTTCGCCGACAAGGTGCGCGAACAGGCCGAGGTGATGTCGGCCCAGGTGAAATTCTATCTCGACCGCGCCCGGGCCGCCGCGCGGGCGACTTCGATCGGCGTGGCGACCGAGTTCGGCCCCGTGCTCGACGGCCTGATCCGCACGTTCCAGAAGCTCTATCGCGACCGCGGGCTGGCGTTCGAGACCGCCGCGCCGCCGGGCCTGAAGTTTCGCGGCGAGTCGCAGGATCTCGCCGATCTCGTCGGCAACCTGCTCGACAACGCCGGCAAATGGGCGCGCGCGCGGGTGGTGGTGACGGCGGAGCGGCCTGCGGCGCCGGACGCCTCGGGCCGAAGCTATTTCATGGTGCACATCGACGACGACGGCCCCGGCCTCGACGCCGACGCCCGCGCTGCGGCAATTGAGCGCGGCCGGCGACTCGACGAGTCCCGCCCCGGGTCGGGCCTCGGCCTCTCCATCGTCGTCGACCTCGCCGCCAATTACGGCGGAAAGCTTGAACTTAGCGAGGGTCCGCTGGGCGGCTTGCGCGCCACGTTGCGGTTGCCCGGATTTTAAAAGGCCAACTGTGTCGGACATTTGACTGACAAGACTCGCTTACAGGGTGAGATTGTGTCAAAATGGTTTGACTTAGATCTAACCGCGTCTCGAGGTTAAGCGCTACTTACGGCTTGCGCGTGGAGAAACCGTTGGAGGGCAACGGTTTTCCCGATTGTAACAAATGAGGGGAAGGCGGCGGCCATGAACGAAAAGAGCGCGCCCAGTCAATTGCAGGGTTCCTTCCCCGGATTCCCCCCGCCCGCGCCAGTGCGCGACGGCGATTTGCATGGAGACGGCCGGCAACGCCGACTTCGCCTCGAGACCCTGCTGCGCAGCGAGATCCTGCCGCGCCTCACCGACCTGCACCCTTGCTGGCCGGCCCGGGCGGGAATGACGCAGGCGGCGCCCGACGCCGACGATATCGAAACCTTCGCCGAACTGATCATCTCGCCGGACGAGCAGGGCGCTTCCGCCTTCCTGCGGCGCATGCAAGCGCGCGGCTACGATTTCGAGACGCTGGTCGAGCGCCTCGTCGGTCCGACCGCGCGCCGGCTCGGCGAATTGTGGGAGCAGGACCGCTGCGACTTCCTCGACGTCACGTTCGGCGTCAGCCGGCTGCAAGAGATCCTGGCCATGCTGAGCGGCGCGCCGGCGATCAGTTTCCGCGAGCGGCCGCGGCGCGCGCTGCTGGTCTCGTTGCCCGGCGACAGGCATGGCTTCGGCCTCGACATCGTCGGCGCGCTGCTGTCCGCCGCAAGCTGGGACGTCTCGATTCAGCGCGGGCTGGCGGATTTCGAACTTGAACACGCGGTCGCCGACGAATGGTTGCATGTCGTCGGCGTGACGATGAGCGGCGCCGATTATGTCGACGACGTCGCGCGGACAATTCGCGCGGTGCGGCGCGCCTCGCTCAACCCGGAGATCGCGGTGATCGTCGGCGGCGCGCCGTTCAACCGCGAGCCTGACCTTGTCGCCCGGGTCGGCGCCGACGGGACTGCGCCCGACGGCCCCACCGCCGTGGTGCTCGCCAAGCGGCTGCTGCTGCGCCAGTTCGTCGACGCGCCCTGGGCCCCGATCTGAATCATTCCGCCGGCTGGTGCGCGCCTTCCGGCCACGGCTCGTCCTGTTCGGCGCGCTTGCGGGTCTTTTTCGGCTTCGAGCCGGCGAGCCAGTTCGAGAGTCGGTCGAGATAGAGATAGATCACCGGCGTCGTGAACAGCGTCAGCGCCTGGCTGACGGCGAGGCCGCCGACCATGGCGTAGCCGAGCGGCTGGCGCAGCTCCGAGCCGGTGCCGTGGCCGAGCATCAGCGGCACGCCGCCGAGCATCGCCGCGAACGTCGTCATCATGATCGGGCGGAAGCGCATCAGCGCCGCCTTGCGGATCGATTCCTTCGATGAGAGATGCTCGTCGCGCTCCACGGCGATGGCGAAGTCGACCATCATGATGCCGTTCTTCTTGACGATGCCGATCAACAAGATGATGCCGATCAGCGCGATCAGGCTGAACTCGTAGCCCGCCAGCATCAGGATCGCCAGAGCGCCGAAGCCCGCCGACGGCAGCGTCGAGAGAATCGTCAGCGGGTGGATGAAGCTCTCGTAGAGCACGCCGAGGATGATGTAGACGGCGAGCAGCGCCGCCAGGATCAGCAGCGGCACGGTCGACAGCGATTCCTGGAACGCCTGCGCATTGCCCTGGAACGAGGTCTGCAACCCCGCGGGCATGTTGAGCGATCGCTCAGCCTGCTGGATCGCAGCGGTCGCCTGGCCGAGCGCGACGCCCGGCGCGAGGTTGAAGCTCAGCGTCACCGCGGGGAACTGCCCCTGGTGGCTGATCGACAGCGGCGCGACAGGGACTGTCGTCCATTGGGCGAAGGCGCTGAGCGGCACGAGTTGGCCGTTGGTCGGCGAGCGGAGATAGAGCTCGTCGAGCGTCTTTGGATCCTTCTGCAGCGCTGGCGTGATCTCCTCGACGACATAGTAGGTGTTGATCTGGGTGAAGAACTGCGTCACCTCGCGCTGGCCGAACGCGTCATACAGCGTGTCGTCGATCTGCTGCGGCTGGATGCCGAAGCGCGAGGCCATGTCGCGGTCGATCTTCAGTTGCAGCGTCGTGCCGTTCGATTGCTGGTCGGAGCCGACGTCGCGCAGTTCGGGCAGGCTCTGCAGTTTGCCGAGCAGTTTCGGCGCCCAGGTGTTGAGCTCGTCGTAGTTGGCGTCCTGCAGCGTATACTGGAACTGCGTCAGCGCCGCGCGCGCGCCGACCGTCACGTCCTGCGCCGCCTGCAGGAAGACCTTGACGCCGATCACCCCCGCGAGCTGCTTGCGCAGCCGGCTGATCACCTGGAACGCGTCGACGTCGCGGTCCTCGCGCGGCTTCAGCGTGATGAACATGCGGCCGTAGTTCTGCGAGGCGTTGCCGGTGCCGGTGCCCAGGCCCATCGCCATGGTGGCGACGGCGGGATCGGCTTGCACGATTCTGCCGGCCTGCTCCTGCAGCTTATACATCGTCGGGAACGACACATCCTGCGCGGCGACGGTGGTGCCGAAGATGATGCCGGTGTCCTGCTGCGGGAAGAAGCCCTTGGGGATCTTGACGAACAGATATCCCGTCGCCGCGACCGTGGCGATGAAGATCATCAGCGTGATGAAGCTGTGCCTGAGCGCCGCGTCGAGCCCCTTGGCGTAGCCGTTCGCCATCGCCTGGAAGCCGCGCTCGCTGAGCTTGTAGATCTTGCCGTGCGTCTCCGCGTCATGCTCTTTGAGGAAGCGCGAGGCCATCATCGGCGTCAGCGTCAGCGCCACCAGCGCCGAGACGCCGATGGTCATGGCGATGGTGACCGAGAACTCGCGGAACAGCCGGCCGATGATGCCGCTCATCATCAAGAGCGGGATCAGCACCGCGACCAGCGAGATCGAGATCGAGATGACGGTGAAGCCGATCTCGCCCGCGCCCTTGATCGCCGCGTCATACGGCTTCATGCCCTCCTCGACGTGGCGCTGGATGTTCTCCAACACGACGATGGCGTCGTCGACGACGAAGCCGACCGCGATGGTCAGCGCCATCAGCGAGAGATTGTCGAGCGAATAGCCGACCACCCACATCAGCGCGCAGGCGCCGAGCAGCGCCAGCGGCACGGTGACGCTGGGGATGATTGTCGCCCTGACGCTGCGCAGGAACGCGAAGATGACGCCGATCACCAAAGCGATGGTCAGCAGCAGCGTGTACTGCACGTCCGTGACGGAAGCGCGGATTGTCGTCGTGCGGTCCGACAGCACGCTGACCTTGATGTCGGGAGGAATGGCTGCGGTCAGCTTGGCGAGCTGCTTCTTGATGTTGTCGACGGTGGTGATGACGTTGGCGCCGGGCTGCTTGAACACGACCAGGAAGATGCCGCGCTTGCCGTTGCTCCAGCCGGCCTGCGTCGTGTCCGCCGGCCCCGACACCGCCTGCCCGATGTCGCGCACGCGCACCGCCGCGCCGTTGCGGTAGGCGATGATGACGTTGTTCCATTCCTTGGCCAGCGTGAGCTGGTCGTTGTCGTAGATCGTGAACGTCTGCTTGTCGCCGATGATGGAGCCCTTCGGATTGTCCACCGTCGCCTGCGTGATCTGTGTGCGAACGTCCTCGAGCTGCAGGTTCTTCTCGACCAGCTTGGCCGGGTCGACCTGGATGCGGATCGCCTTCTGCTGCTGGCCGCCGATCCGCACCAGCGACACGCCGTTGATCTGGCTCATGCGCTGGGCGAGAATGTTCTCGGCGACGTCGTCGACGTCGACCAGCGGCTCGACGTCGGAAGTGACGGACAGGATCAGGATCGGCGTGTCGGAGGGATTGGTCTTGCGATAGGTCGGCGGGCTCGGCAGGTTCTTCGGCAACTGCCCGCCGGCCGCGTTGATCGCCGCCTGCACGTCGTTGGCGGCGGCGTCGATGTTGCGGTCGAGATCGAACTGGATGGTGATCGCGGTCGAGCCGAGCGAGCTCGTCGAGGTCATCTGCGAGACGCCGGCGATCTGCGCGAACTGCCGCTCCAGCGGCTGCGCCACCGAAGACGCCATCGTCTCCGGCGAGGCGCCGGGAAGCTGGGCGCTGACCGTAATGGTCGGGAAGTCGATCTGCGGCAGCGGCGCGACGGGGAGCAGCGGATAGGCGACCAGGCCCGCCAGCAGCAGCGCCAGCATCAGCAGCGTGGTGGCGACCGGGCGACGGATGAAGAGTGCGGAGAAGCCTCCCGACATGTCAGCTCCGCGACTGCGCGGTCTGGACCGCCACCAAGTCGCCGGGTTTTATCTGGCTCATGCCGGCGGTGATGATCCTGTCGCCCTCCTTGACGCCGGAGGCGAGCGCCGCCTCCTGAACGTTCTGGTGCGCGATCTTGACCGGATGCGTCTGCGCTTTGCCGTCCTCGTCGATGACGTAGACGTAGAGCCCATTGACGCCGTGCTGCACCGCCGCCGTCGGCACGACCAGCGCGTCCTTGTCGACGCCGAGCGTGAGGTCGGCGATGACGGCGAGCCCCGGCCACAGCTTGTCGTCGGTGTTCTCGAACCGCGCCTTCAGCTTGACGGTGCCGGTGGCGACGTCGATGGTGTTGTCGACCACTTCCAGCACGCCCTGCGACAGCGGCTTGCCGTCGGTCGTCTTGACCGCGACCTTGGCGGCGCCGGCTTTCATCAGCTGGTTGATCTCGCCGACCTGCTCCTCTGGCGCGGTGAAGTTCACCGAGATCGGCTGCAGCTGGTTGATGACGACGACGCCAGTCTGCGCAGCCGCCGACACCATGTTGCCCTGGTCGATCAGGCGGTAGCCGACGCGGCCGGTCAGCGGCGCGTAAATCTTCGTGTAGCCGAGCTGCACCTTGGCGGCGTCGATCGAGGCGTCGTCGGCGGCGTCCAGTGCGGTGTCGGAATTGACCAGCGCCTTCTGGGTGTCGAGCTGCTGCTGCGAGGCGAAGCTCTGCTTGGCCAGCGTGGAATAGCGGTCGAGGTCGCGCTTGGCGTTGGCGAGATTGGCGTCGTCCTGCTGCTTCTTCGCCTGCGCCTGTTCGAGCGCGGCCTGGAACGGACGGTCGTCGATCTCGGCGATCAGATCGCCCTGCTTCACCATCTGCCCTTCCTTGAAGCCGATGCGGGTGATCTGGCCGTCGACGCGCGCCTTGACGGTCACCGTCTGATAGGGGGCCACTTGGCCGAGGCTCTCCAGCACGACAGGGAAATCCTTTTTCTCGACCGCCTGCGCCTCGACGGGGACCGCCGCCGGCGCGGCGGGCGCCTCGGACTTCGCCGCTTCCGGCGTCGCGCCGAACGGCAGCTTGGTGCGCGCCGCCCGCGCCAGATCGGCCGCCTGCGGCGAGATCTTCTCGACCTGCTGCGGCGCATAGACCGCAAAAGCCGCCGCGCACAGCGCCGCAATCGCGATTGCCCAGGTTACCGATTTCACTGACATGGAGACACTCTTGCGCGCCGACGCCTGCGCGTCGCTTAACGCCTGGCCATGAGGTAACGCTGGATTTTGGTAATTCGATGCGGCGGAACATTTTTTAATGTTATGCGAGAAATGTTCGGACATCGGGCCGCATTCTCACGCGTTCATTCGCCGTTTATGTGCGAAGGCGCACAACAGACCACTTTATAAGGGCGCTCAAGGCTGCGTGGGCGGATCTGGATTTGAACATCGGACGCGAGACGTGAACATCGGACGCAGGACATGGCTCGGCGCGAGCCTTAGCGCGCTGGCCGGAATCGTCGGGGTGTTCGCCCTCGGCGGCGCGCAGTCGCTCACCGTGCCCGACTGGTGCGGCGGGGTGCGGCCGTGCCCGCCGCCTTGTCTGGGCGCCCCGGAAGTCGCGCGCGAACCGGAAGAGTTCGTGCAACTCGCCCGGTACGAGCTCGGCCGCCCCGTTCGCCGCGCCGCCGTCGCGCGCTGGACGCCGCCGCAGCGCAGCCTCTATCGCCCGCAATGGCGCCCCGAGCCGTCCGCCGCCGACCTTACGCCGGCGAATCTGACGATGCCGCCGCTGCCCGACCCGCACAATGTCTATTCCGAGACCGCCGCCGGCAAGTTCAGCCCGGCGACCGAGGGCGCGCTGCCCCGCGTCTATGCCCCCAACCTCATCACCGGCCGCGTCGACGTGATCGACCCCGCGACGTTCCAGGTGGTCGACAGCTATTTCGCCGTGCGCAGCCCGCAACACATCGTGCCGTCCTGGGATTTGCAGACGCTGTGGGTGTCGGGCGACATCAGCTACACCGGCGGCCACGCCTCGGTGGCGCCGATCGACCCGAAGACCGGCAAGGTCGGCAAGCCGATCGACGTGCCGGATTCCTACAACATGTATTTCACCCCCGACGGGCGCTCCGCCATCCTGGTGGCGGAAGCCAAGCGCAGGTTGGAGTTCCGCGATCCTCACACGATGGCGCTGCAAGGCTATGTCGTGGTTCCCGAATGCGGCGGCATCAACCACGCCGATTTCTCGCTCGACGGCTCCTACGCGATCTTCACCTGCGAATACGGCGACAAGCTCGCCAAGATCGACCTGGTGCACCACAAGGTCGCCGGGATGCTGCAACTGTCGTCCAAGCACATCCCGCAGGACATCCGCGTCGCCCCCGACGGCTCCGCCTTCTTCGTCGCCGACATGCTGCAGGACGGGCTGATCGTCATCGACGGCGACGCGTTCAAGGAGACCGGGTTCATCAAGACCGGGATCGGCGCGCACGGGCTCTACCCGAGCCGCGACGGCAAGAAGCTCTACATCTCCAACCGCGGCACGCATAATCTGGCGGGCGTGAAGGACGGCGAGGGCAGCGTCTCGGTGATGGATTTCGCGACCCGCAAAATCGAGGCGAACTGGACCATTCCCGGCGGCGGCAGCCCCGACATGGGCAACGTCAGCGCCGACGGCAAGTTCCTATGGCTTTCCGGCCGCTATGACGGCGTGATCTACGCCTTCAACACCACGGACGGCGCCGTGAAGACAATTCCGGTCGGCGGCATGCCGCACGGGCTTACAGTCTGGCCGCAGCCGGGCAGGTATTCGCTCGGGCATACCGGGAATTTGCGCTAGGCCGGCGCCGCTCACTGCGAAACGAAGCGGCGATTGCACGTTATACGGGGGTTATTTTCCAATCGGCGGGCGGCTGACGCCGGCGGGGTTACGCCAACTGTTCGACATCGGGCGCGACCTGGGGAGTTCGACGACCTTAAATTCGGCGCCGCACTTGGGGCAAATGATCGGCGTCCGGGCGAGATCGAAAAACGCCGAGGCGCAACTCAGGCATCGGCGTTTGGAGCCGGCGGCTTCGGTGATGAGCATAACGCAAATCCTCCCTGTGTGAAACCGGCGCGAAGCGCTAGAGAGTAAAAAAAGCCCCAGGCGCAAGGCCCGAGGCTCCTTCCTGGTTCACGAACCCCCGCCAGTACATCCGTGGTCGAGGGTGCAGAAGAACCTGTTCAGGCGGCCTGCAGATTGCCGGCCGAAATCTTGCCGCTCTTGCGGTCGGCGACCTCTTCGTAGGTCAGCTTGTCGCCCTCGTTCAGCGAGCGCATTCCCGCCTGCTCGACAGCCGAAATATGGACGAAAACGTCCTTGCTGCCGTTATCGGGCTGAATAAAGCCGTAGCCTTTTTCGCCGTTGAACCATTTCACAGTTCCCGTAGCCATGGGAGTATCTTTCAAGAACGCAGTTAAGGATTATCGTCCACACATCAGCGCGTCCGCGTGGAGAGCGAATTTTGGGAGGAGGTCGTCAGCGCGCGCTCTGTGGCGCAAACCAAGTAGTCGTCTAAAAACTCTGCATTTCATATAGAGTGGATTTGTTCAAACACAAGGGCCGGGCCGCGTCGTCCGATGACAATCACGGCGAATATCTGGTCCGCGCCACCGCGGCGGGATCGCCGATATGCGCATATCGCACTGGTAAATAACATGAAACACGTCTTCCGCGTCTAAGCCGCTGAAGCTCCATGCGCCGTCGCCGCGGCGATCCTCGCCGTCCCCGGCTTAGGCCGCCCGTGCGCCGTCTTGTGCCAGTGAAACGGCCGCACGATCAGCTCGTACAGCGCCGCCCAGGTCGCCGCCGAGACCAGCGCGTAATAGATCGGCATGTACATGAGCGCCCGGCCGTATTGCCTGAGGCCGCGCTTGCGCATCGCCACCAGCGCCGGCAGCACCACCGCCTGCACGCCCATCAGCGTCAGAATATAGGTGTAGACGTCGGCGAGCCGCGACACCGCCGACGCCGACGTCGCCTCCTCGATCCCGCGCCACAGCGCTTCGGCCAGGAACGGCGGGCCGAACAGCCCGGTCATCACCGTGCCGACGATCAGCGTCAGTCCGGCGACCCCCTTCTTGACGCCCATCTCGCGGAAATAGCGCTGGGGCTCGCGGGTGTGGACGATCATCGTCTGCATCCAGCCCTTCTGCCAGCGCATGCGCTGGCGGAACCAGTTGCCGAGTTCGTTCGGCGCCTCCTCGATCGTCGTCGAATCGAGCGCGCCGACGCGGGCGCCGAAGCGGGCTAAGCGAAGCCCGAGATCGGCGTCCTCAGTCACGTTCCAGGCGTCCCAGCCGCCGACGCGCCGCAACGAGCGGGTGCGGAAATGGTTCGTGGTGCCGCCGAGCGCCACCGGCAGCTCCAGCGCCGACAGGCCCGGATTGATCAGCTCGAACAGCGACGCGTACTCGACCGCGAACATGAAGCTGATCCAGCCGTCGCGCCAATTGGCGATGGTCAGCTTGCCCTGCATCGCGTCCAGCCCGGGATCGAGCGCGAAACGGGCGGCGGCGCGGCGCAACTGATCCGGGGCCGGCTCGTCCTCGGCGTCGTAGACGCACAGCAGCTCGCCGCGCGCCACGTCGAGCGCCACATTGAGCGCCCGCGGCTTGGTCCGCGGTTGGCCCGCGGGGACGACGATGACGTCGTAGCGCGGCGGCAGCCGTTCGGCGCGGATGGCCGCGAGGGTGTCCTCGTCGCCGCTCTCGATGACGAGTTTGATGTCGAGCTTGGCTTTCGGGTAGTCGAACCGGTTGAGCGCGGCCACCAGCTTGGGGATCACCGCGCCCTCGCGGTACATCGCCACGATCACCGTATAGACCGGGAGGTCGGCGTCGGCGAGCGGCGGCGGCGGGTCCGAAACATTGGCGGCGATCGCGCAGGCGACGCGTAGCGCAATGGTCGCCGAGAACAGCGTCCACAGCAGGATCGACGACAGCGCGCGCTCCGCGCCGGGCGCGAGCAGCGCCAGCGCAATCAGCCCCAGGCCGAAGCCGGCGGCGCCGAGCGTTTGCGATGGCCACATCTCGCCGCGCGCCGACAAAGCCGGGTCGAGCCGACCTAGCGCCAGAGACGCGCGCGCGGCGATGTCGGAACTGCGCTCGACCCGCACCAGCGCGCCGAGCCGCCGCGGCGAGGTGATCGCCAGGCCCTCGATCGGGCGCCCTGCGTCGGCGGCCTCGACCAGCAGTCGCAGCGACTCGCCGCGCGGCGCCGCGATGGCGCGGTAGGGCGCGCCGAGCTGGGCGAGATAGACCAGCCCGGCGTTGATGGCGCGGGCGGGCGAAACCGCGGTGTCGAGCGGCGCCCCGCCGACATGGTAGGGCGCGCCGATCCGGTCGGCGAGCGCGCGGTAGAAGAACTCCTCCTGCGCCAATCCTTCGGCGAGCAAGGCGACGTCGGGGGCGACGCCGTGCGCGGCGGCGATCTCGCCGGCCAGCAGCAGAGACTCGGGCGGCGCGCCATAGGCGGCGAGAAAGGCGAGTTGGCGCGGCGGCTCAGCCCACGCCCGGGCGGGGCGAAAATCAGAGCCAGGGAATCGGTCCGTCCGCATCGTCGCATGAGACATACGCCAACGCTGACGCATGTCCGCAGGAGTTGCTTAATGACTTGTGAAAAATCTGTGGATTGTCGCAAAAAGATACAACATAGTTGCGTTGCGAGGTCTTCGTAGAATCTATGTATGTCGAGGCGCCTTGCTGGCGGCGCCTAGATTTGGGCGAGCGCAACACTACGCGGTCCAGTTCGCTGTCCTCGAGAGTTCTACTTAAGGTTGTGTTGACGGGAACGGGTCCGCGCCGCGCGCCTAGTCCCCGGCGAAGCCGGGCCTTTACTTGCTCTCGACGGGGATCACGTCGACCGCGACCTCGAGCTCGTGGCCGCCGTAGGAGAGAATCACCCCGTCCACCGGCGGCACGTCGGCGTAGTCGCGCCCGCGCGCGACGACGATGTGATCGTCGCCCTCGGGGATGGCGTTGGTGGGATCGAGGCCGAGCCAGCCGAACGAGGGGCCGCACCAGACTGCGACCCAGGCGTGGCTGGCGTCGGCGCCGGCGAGCCGCGGCTTGCCCGGCGGCGGGATGGTGCGGATATAGCCGCTGACATAGAGCGCCGGCAGGCTCAGGCAGCGCAGGCCCGCGATCATCACATGGGCGAAATCCTGGCACACGCCGCGCCGCGCCGCGAAGGCGTCGGCCGGCGCCGTGGTCACTTCCGTCGCCTTGGAATCGTAGGCGAAGTCGGCCTTGATGCGCCGGTTCAGCTCGACCGCGGCCTCGTAGATCGGCCGGCCGCCGGGGAAGCTTTCGCGCGCGTAGGCGCCCGCCGCGGGAAACAGCGACACCAGCCGGCTCGGATAGAGCGCGAAGGCCGGGGAATCCGGCGCCAGCGACTGCGACGCGGCGGCCTGGCTGGCGATATCCTCCCACGGCGGCGTAAGCGCCGCAATCGGCGGCGCGGCGCGCGAAACCTCGACGCGCGACACCGAGCGGATCGACATCACGGTGTGCGAGGTCTCGATGCGCAGCCGCGTGACATCGTTGCCGAAGGCGTCCTCGCGCACGCTCCAGTCGCGCGCCGCCGGCTGCGCCTCGATGCGGAAATCGCTGACCGTCTGGCCCGGCTCGTCGCGCGGCCGCAGCCGCAGCACGCAATCGTTGACGACCACGGGCGCGCCGTAGCGGTAGCGGGTCAGATGGGTGAGATCGTAGATCATCCCAGGCCCATCACCTTCTCGGCCCGCGCCGAGGCCCCGTGCAGGAAATAGCGTTTCGCGATCGCCTCGGCGAGCCGGGCCAGCCGGGTCTCGATTGAAGCGATGCCGTCGTCGTCGAGCTTGTCGGCGACTTCGGTCTCGATCTCGGCGGTCAGTCGCGCGGCCAGCCGCATCGGCTCCTCGGGGATGCCGTCCTGGCGCAGCACCGGCAGCGTCGCGATATGCTCGGCGATGCGGTGGGTCTGGAACGCGACCGAGCGCGGGTTGTAGGGATCGAGCAGCGCGAGATCGCGCACCGGCGCCAGCGCGACGCCGACCAGCGTGCGCGAATGATAGGTGATCTGCGAATCGATGAGATCGAGCAGCACGTCGAGATCGTGCTCGGTCGCCTTGTTGTGCGCGAACGCCTCGGCGATGCGGCAGGTGTTGATGCCGCGCTCGATGCGCCGGCCGAGTTCGTAGAAGCGCCATCCGGCGCCACGGTTGAAGTTCTCGTCGAACAGGCCGGCGAGCGCGGCGATGGTGGTCAGCTGTTCGTCGATGCAGTCGATGATCTCGGCGTCGGTCAGCGGCCGGGCGGGCAGCGCCAGCAGCTCCGACTTGAGCCGGCCGATCAGCGTCCAGGTCTTCTGCGTCAGCCGTTCGCGGATGACCGAGGCCGCCAGCCCCGCCGCATTGGCGATGGTGAGCGCCGAGCCGTAATTGTCGGGGCTGCGCAGGGCGGTCTCGGCCGGGCGCAGCGCGGTCGTCTTGGCGTCGATGGCGCCCCAGGCGACGAGCAGCGTCTTCAGGTTCTCGACCGCGTCGCGCCCGCCGACCATCGGCCCCTCGGGATCGACGGCGCGCGCGCTCAACACCCGCACCAGCCGCAGCGTCGCCTCGGAGCGTTCGAGATAGCGGCCAAACCAGAACAGGTTGTCGGCCGCCCGGCTCGGCAGATTGCCGAGCAGGCGGGTGATGCGGGTCTTCTCCGGCGTCGGCAGCAGCGAGGCGGTGGCGACGGGCTTGTCCGCCAGCACCCAGACGTCGGCGGATTCGACGCCTTCGCCCATCGACACCGCGCGGGCGTCGGGCTTATCCGACACGCGCGCGAAGCCGCCGGGCATCACCTTCCAGCCGTCCGGCGTCGCCGCGACATAGACGCGCAGCACGAACGGCCGCGGAACCAGCTTGCCCTTCTCCCAGCGCGGCATGGTGGAGAGCCGCACGACCTCCTGGCCGACATAGTCGAGCCCGCGGGTCGCGATCTGCGCTTTCAGCGCGGCGCGCTCGGCCTCGCCGAGCTCGGCCCCGACCGCGAGCCGACGCTTCTCCAGGCCGCGTGCACTGTCGCCGAAGGCGCTGGCGATCGAGATCTGATCGAACTTGTCGAGCACGCGCGCGCGCTCGGCCTTCTGCCCGCACCACCAGGTCGCGATATTGGGCATTTGCAGCGGCCGGCCAGTCAACCGCTCGGCCAGACGCGGCAGGAAGGCGAGCATCGCCCGGCTTTCGATGAAGCCGGCGCCGGGCATGTTCTCGACCGCGACGGCGCCCGAGCGGATCGCCTCGATCAGCCCCGCCACGCCGAGCCGCGACTTGGAGTTCAGCTCGATCGGGTCGATCCACTCGGAATCGACCTGCCGCCAAATCACGTCGGCGCGCTTCAGGCCGGCGATGGTGCGCACATAGGCGCGCCGGCCCTCGCCGACGACGAGATCGTCGCCCTCGACCAGCAGGAAGCCGAGGTAGCGGGCGAGATAGGCGTGCTCGAAATAGGTCTCTGAGTAGGCGCCGGGGGTGAGGATGCAGATGCGCGGCTCCGAGCGCTCGCCGCTCACCTTCATGCCGGCGCGCAGATCGCGGAAGAACGGCGCCACGCGCTCGACGTTCATCTGCGCGTAAAGCTCGGGGAACGCCTGGCTGACGACGAGCCGGTTCTCCAGCGCGTAGCCCGCGCCCGAGGGCGCCTGGGTGCGGTCGCCGAGCACCCACCATTGCCCGTCGGGGCCGCGGCCGATATCGGCGGCGTAGAGCCTGAGCCAGCGCCCCCCCGGCGGCCGGACGCCGCGCATGGCGGCGACGAAATCGGTCGAGCCGGTCAGCGCCGCCGCCGGCAGCGCTCCTTCGGCGATCAGCTTGCCGTCGCCGTAGACGTCCTCCAGCACGCGCTCGATCAGCTCGGCGCGCTCGATCACGCCGCTCTCGATCTGCCGCCATTCCTCCATCGGGATCAGCAGCGGCAGCCGGCCGAGCGGCCAGACGCGTTCGGAGGTCTCGCCGCGCACGCGATAGGACAGGCCGCGGTTGCGCACCCGCCGGTCGGCGGCGGCGAAGCGTTCGGCGACCACGGCGGGCGAAGCCATCGCCAGTTGCGTCAGCAACCGCGTCCACGATTTGCTGCGGGCGCCGTCGCCGCCGAAGAACTCATCCGGGATTCCGGGCAGCGGCGCGTAATCCGCGGTCCAGCCGGCCACCTGGGCTTCGGCCTGGGCGAGCGCGGAGGCGGAAGGCTGGCGGGCGGAAACGGGCAAGGCGGTCTCGGCTCAGGGACGGGCGGCCGCACTATGGGGCGAGTTCGTTGCGCGCGCCAGACTTGACGCGGCGTTTTTCCCGCCCTGCGACATCCTCAGGCCCTGCTGCGGCCCGGTTTTCGCGGCGCAGCGAAGATCACGGCGTTTCCGGCCAGGCACAGCGCCAGACCCAGGACGCCGGAGGCGGTCCAGCGGTAGCCCTCGAACATCGTCGACAAGGCGAGCGCGACGATGGGAAACAGAACGGTGGCGTAGGCGGCGCGCGACGAGCCCACGCGCGCCACCAGTTCGAGATAGGTCGTGAAGGCCACCACCGAGCCGAACACGGAGAGATAGAGCAGCGCCGAGACATATGCGCCGCTCGGCGGCGCGACGAGCGGCGTGCGCGTGGCGGCGATCAGAACGAGCAGGACGATCGCGCCGTAAGCCATGCCCCAGGCGTTGGTGGTCAGCGGCGAAAGGCCGGCCGCGCTGTTGCGCCGCGACACCATGTTGCCGAGCGAAAAGAACAGCGTGCCGAGCGCGGCGAAGCCGATCCCCTTCAGCGCCCCGGGGTCGAGATCGACCCAGATGTCGCGGCCGAACAGCAGCCCCAAGCCGGCGACGCCCATCAGCGCGGCGACGACGGTTCGCGCCGTGATCGGCTCGCCGAAAAACAGCCGCGCGTTGACGGCGTTGTAGATCGTGGCGAGCGAGAACACGACTGAGACCAGCCCCGACGCCACATAGGCCTCGGCGGTGTAGAAGCAGATGAAGTTGCAGCTGAACAGGCACAGCGCCTGCGCCAGCAGGAACGGGTGCTGGCGCAGCGGCGGCGACTTCAGCCGGCGGGTCAGGACAAGCGCTGCGATCAGCACCGCCGCGGCGACCGCGAAGCGATAGAACACGGAGACGAGCACGGGAACCGGCCCGACCTGCAGCTTGATCGCGATCCAGGTCGAACCCCAGATGACGACTGTGGCGAGGAAGAGAACGAAGGTTTGCATTACCGCGCCTCGGAGCCGCAGGTCTCGACGATGGCGCCGATCCGGCTGCGCTCGTCCTTGCTGATCGCGCGCGCGCCGAGCCGGCCGGCGAGGCCGGCGGAGGAGGCGTCGCGCACCACGCAGGCGCAGGCGCGCTCGCAGGCGTCGATCTCGCCGCCCGCCTCGACGCAGGCCGGACGGCAGGCTCTCGCGTAGGCCTCGACCGACAGCCGCTCGGAATAGCCGCTGAGTTGCAGAACCGCCCACAGCCCCCCGACCAGAACCGGCTGGTGGATCAGATAGATCGCGAGACTATGGCGCCCGGCGAAGGCGAGCGCGCTTGAGGGCGCGGTCTTCGCCGACCAGGCGGGGATCGGCGGCGCGAGCCGCGCCAGCCCGAGGCCGATCAACGTCACGCCGGCCCAGGGCATGAGCGGGCGCCAGTCGAGCGTAGCGGGGTCCTGCGTTCCCAGGCCGAGCCAGACCAGCCAGGCTGAGTTGAACGCCGGCGAGGTAACGGCCCACGGCAGCGCGATCAGCGCCGCCCCCAGGGCCACCGAGACCCAGGCCGGCGCCGCCAGCAACGGCGCGGCGATCAGGCTGGCGGCGAACAGGCAATGCAGGATGCCGAACCAGATCGCCGTCTCGGGAGTCTGCCAGTAGGTGACGCCGGTCACCAGCGCCGCCGCGCCGCCGATCAGCGCCAGCCGCTTGAGGAAGTTGCGCACCCGGAAGCCGCGCCCATGCGCCAGCGCCAGCGAAAGCCCGGCCAGGGCGAGAAACGCGCCCCCGATCAGATGCGAGGCGAGCCGCATCGGCGGCGTAAACGGCGTCGAGGGTTCGACGACGCCGAAATAGGCGAGGTCCCAGGTGAAGTGGTAGCCGGCCATGGCGACGAGCGCGAGGCCGCGCGCGACGTCGACCGCGTCGAGCCGTCGGCTCATGCGAAGATCGAAGCCGTCAGCTCGATCTCGCGCTCGAACTCCACCGCTCCCGCCATCAGCACATGGCCGTCCGACTCGCGCCACAGGATCGTCAGCTCGCCGCCGGGCAATTCGATCGCCGCCTCGCGGCCGGCGAGGCCGCGCCGATGCGCCGCCACCAGCGTCGCGCAGGCGGCCGAGCCGCAGGCGAGCGTCGCCCCGACGCCGCGCTCCCACACCCTGAGCCGGATGCGGCCCGGCGCGAGCACCTGGGCAAACGAGATGTTGGCCTTGTGCGGAAACAGCGAATTGCGCTCCAGCGCCGGGCCGGCGCTCTCCAGCGCGACCGCAGCGACGTCGGGCACGAAGAACACCGCGTGCGGATTGCCCATGTTGACCAGCCCTGCCGCGCCGAAGCCGCTGGCCTCGGGGATGTCGGCGGCGACGGTGTCGACCGCGCGGGATGTCGGGATCTCCGACCAGTCGAGCCGAGGCGGTCCCATGTCGACGCGATAGCTTGAGCCCCCGAGCCGCTCGCAGAGGATGAGCCCGCGCTCGGTCTCGACCGTCAGCCTGTCTGCGCCGGTCTCATGGGCCAGCCGGTCGGCGACGCAGCGCGTGCCGTTGCCGCAGGCGCCGGCGAGACTGCCGTCGTTGTTGTAGATGACGACGTAAGCGAGCGTCCCCGGCGTGCGCGGTTCGGTCAGCAGCATCATCTGGTCGTAGTCGAGCCCGGGCGCGCGGCGGATCGCGCGCGCTTCGGCCGGCGTCGGGAGCGTCGCCGCGCCGCGCAGGTCGAGCACGAGGATCTTGTTGCCCGCGCCGTTCATGCGGGCGACGCGCCGGCCGGCGAGAGGGGAGGGCCGAGTCATGGGCGCGCCTGTAGCCGCTGCGACGGCGGCTGTCTAATCCTTAGCCGACTTATCGATCACCCGCGCCCCGAGCCGCACCAGCGCCTCGCGCAAGCCCTCGTCCTCTAGCGGGCAGGCCGCGCGCGCGCGGGCCAGCGCCGCCTCGCTCGGCGCCCTGACCCGCCGCGGCGCCGGCGCCTGCGGCAGCGGACCCTGCCGAAACGCCACCTTGCCGACGCAGCGCCAGCCGAAATGCGCATTGACCCGCTCGACGATCAGCCCGCCCAGATGCTGCGCCTCGATGGCGAAGGCGCCGTCGATGCGCAGGATCAGCGTCGCCGGCGGGCGCGCCGCCTCGGGGTCGGTCTTAACCCCGCGCGGCGGCCAGTTGAGCCGCTCGAACCGGCAGAAGCGGGCGATGTCGGCCCCGACGATCTCCGGCCAGTGCGAGATCAGGCTCGTCTCGCTCAGGCCGCGGGCCGCCAGCGCTGGGCCGATTACCGGCCCAATATGCACAGCCAGCAGCGTCGCAAAGGGTTTTTTCTTGCGCGGCGGAGCGTTAGAGACGTTGGCCATGGCTCAAGCTTTACCCCCTTCCGGGCTCGCCGCCAAAGCGCTTGTCTGGTTCGACCGCTGGCGCCGCGAACTGCCGTGGCGCGCCAAGGCGGGCGAGACGCCCGACCCCTACCGCGTCTGGCTGTCGGAAGTGTTGCTGCAGCAGACCACGACCGCCGGCGCCGCGCCCTATTACCGGGAATTCCTGCGCCGCTGGCCCGATGTCGAAGCGCTCGCCGCCGCCGACATCGACGAGGTGATGAGCGCCTTCGCCGGCCTCGGCTATTATTCGCGGGCGCGCAACCTGCACGCCTGCGCCAAGGCCGTCGCCGCGGCGGGCGGAACCTTCCCCTCCGACGAGGCGGCCTTGCGCGCGCTGCCCGGCGTCGGCCCCTATACCGCGGCGGCGGTCGCGGCCATCGCGTTCGACCTTCCGGCGACGCCGGTGGACGGCAACATCGCACGCATCGTGTCGCGGCTGGCGGGTTTCTCTGCGCCCATCGCCGCCAACCGCCGCGCTATCGCGGCTTACGCGAAGGCGCTGACGCCGCCGCGCCGCGCCGGCGATTTCGCGCAAGCCCTGATGGATATTGGCGCGACGATCTGCCGTCCCAAGGCGCCGGCCTGCCTGTTCTGCCCGCTGGCCGACGATTGCCGCGCCGCCGCAAGCGGCTGCGCCGAGGCCTACCCCGGCCGCACGGCGAAAAAGCCGCGGCCGGAGAAGGTCGGCGCCGTGTTCTTCGCCGAAGCCTCCAACGGCGCGTTCCTGGCGCGGCGGCGCCCGCCGGTCGGCCTGCTCGGCGGCACGATGGAGCTTCCCGGCGGCCCCTGGCGGGCGGGCGACCTCGCCGAAATCGGCGCCGAGGACGCGCCGTTCTCGGCGCGCTGGCAGCGCCTGCCTTTCTCTGTCGAGCACGCCTTCACCCATTTCACGCTGCGGCTTGCGCTCTACCGCGCGCCCGCGCCCGCGGCTCGCGCGCCCGAAGGGATGGTGTTCGTCGCGCCGGACGAGATCGACGGCGCGGGCTTTTCCGGCCTGATGCGCAAGGCGGCGCTGGCGGCGCGGCAGGGGTAGGCGCTCACGTCCGCCCGGTCCTGAGCGCCCGCAGCGTCATCGAGACGATGCGCTCAAGGCGTTGCGCCAGCGCCCCGGCGGGGATCTCGCGGTCGAGCCTGAGCGCGACGGGATGGATGAACCGGTGGCTGGCGTCGAACACCAGGCTCAGCGCGCGCCGCCGGTCGGCCATGGCGAAGGCGCCCGAGGCGACCCCCTCTTCGACCACGCGCTGTATCTCCGATTGCACCCGGGCTCGGTGCTTGCGCGCGGCTGCGCGCTCTTTGGTCAACGAATCGATCAACAGATCGAACAGAGCCGGGTCGGCGTCGAGCTTATCGCGATAGGCGCGGTGCACGGCCAGCAACATGCGCTCCAGCTTGTCTTGCGCGGGGTCGGCGCCGTCGGCGGCCTCGCGCAGCTTGGCCTCCAGCGGGCGCAGCCACGCCGCCGTGACCTCCTCCATGAGCGCCAGCTTCGAGGGGAAATAGCGGTAGACGTTGGCGTGCGTCATGCCGGCGTCTGCGGCGACGCCGACGACGGTGGTGCGCGCCGCGCCAAACCGGCGCACGTGGTCGGCGGCGAGCGCCAGCAGCCGGGACTCCGTCGGCTCGGGCGCATTCATGGACGGCGGCTCTCGCCGCGCCGCCGGACTCGCTGCGCCTTGATGGGGGAGAGCCGGGGAGGGGGTGAACAGCACCGCAGCATCAGGATGAGGCGCCCTTCCCTAGACCTCCCCCGCAAGGGGGAGGGGACTCCCACGAAGCCTACAGCCCCGCCAGCACGCGCTTTCGCAGCCGGCAGGCGACGGAATAGGCGGGGTTGAACACATTGGCGATGTCGTAGCGCACGCACTGGCCGAGCAGGTGGCTGGCGGCGAGCGGATCGAGCCCGTAATCCTGCCCGAGCCAGGCGATCATCTCGCTCGTCGCGTGCTGCAGCGCCGGATCGAGCGGGCGGGCGTTGCCGAGCGCGAAAATATGCTCCGCGGTCTCGCCGCGCGGCCACGCCAGTGCGCGTCCCTTCAGCACCCGCACGGTGAACTCGACCTCGAACGAGGTCTCGATCCCCGTGCCGACGATCTCGCCGTCGCCTTGGGCGAAATGACCGTCGCCGAGGAACAACAGCGCGCCGGGCGCGAACACCGGAAAATAGGCGGTCGCGCCGGGACCGAAGCGCCGGTAGTCCATGTTGCCGCCGTAGACGCCGCTGGTGGCGGTGGAGATCGCCTGTCCCAAAGGCGGCGCGACGCCGAAACAGCCCAGCATCGGCTTGAACGGCGCCTCGAAACGGGCGAGCGCCGCCGGCGGGTCGATCAGCCGCGCGGTCTCGCCGTCCAGCCGCCAAAGCACGCGCGCGCGGCCCGGCAGTTCCGCGGCGAACTTGGGGTCGACGACGTTCGGCGCGACCGGGCCGAAGGTCCAGCCCTGGTCGCGGTTGGCGCTCATCCGCTCGATCCGAACGCTGAGACAGTCGCCGGGCTCGGCGCCTTCGACGTAGAACGGGCCGGTCATCGGATTGGGCGGCGTCTGCCGGCGCGTCTGGCTCTTGTCGAAGCCCCAGGCGTCCACGGTCTGGGTGACGACCGTGTCGCCGTCGGCGATGCGAGCCGCCGGGGCCAGCGTCCCCAGCACATTGTGAAAAACCTCGGGCTCGAAACTCAGGCGCGCCATGCCGGCATCCTCCCGGCGCCAGCATGGCGAGGCCTGAACGCTGGCGCAAGCGTTCAGGCCGCTTTCGATCCCTTATGCGCAACCAGAACGCGGTTGCGCCCGCCGCGCTTGGCGGCGTAGAGCGCGGCGTCCGCTTCCGCCGTCAGTTGCTCGAACGAGCGCTCGGGCGCCTCGGCGCTGGCGACGCCGAAGCTCGCGGTGACAACCCCCAGCTCCGCGCCCCCGGCGTGCGGGATGCGCAAAGCCGCCACCGCCGCGCGCAGCCGCTCGGCGACCCGGCGCGCCTCGTCGAGCGGCGTGCGCGGCAACAGCAGGATGAACTCCTCGCCGCCGTAGCGCGCGGCGACGTCGTCCTCCGCGCCGATCTCCTCCAGCGCGCTGGCGGCGACCCTGCGCAAGCAATCGTCGCCGGCCTGATGGCCGTAGAGATCGTTGAACGCCTTGAAGCGGTCGACGTCGTAAAGCACTACCGAGAGCGGCGAGACGTGGCTCGGCTCCTCGCTCCACAGCTTCGCGGCGACCTCTTCGAGGCGGCGGCGGTTGGCCAGGCCCGTCAGCGGATCGTGGCGCGCTTCCTGGCCCGCCTCGGCGACGCGCAGGCGGTGGCGCAGATCGAGCAGATAGGCGCGGCGGGCCTCGCGATTGCGCTGCAGCGCCGAGAACAGCGTCATCACCGCGCAGAAGCAGATCGGCAGCATGCCGCCGACGGACAGCGGCGTCGCGGCGGCGTGCGGCAGGCGCGCGAGCACGGCGAACATCAGCAGCGAGATCGCGGTCGACCACAGCGCAGCGCGCGAACTCAGCGGCAGGCCGGAGTTGCTGAGGATCGGAATCACCGCCAGCAGCGTCAGATAATACGGCGCGGCCTCGGCGGAGCTGGCGCCATAGGTCGCCGCCGTCTGCGCCGATATCAACAGCGGGATCGCCGCCCCGAGCGCGTCGCGGGCGAGCGGCGAGCGGGCGGAGCGGACGAAAGCGGCGATCGTCAGCAGGGCCGGCGTGATCGCGCCGAAATGCAGCGCCGCAGCGTAGGGCGCGACATCGGGCGTCAGCGACCATTCGGCGACGAGCTGCACATTATAGACCAGCGCCGCGGCCAGCGCGGCGCGGAACAGGCCGCGCGTCTGATCCTGCGCGGTGTCGGCCTGGAAACGGGCCTCGAGATCGTCGGGAAGGGCGCGGAAGCGCCGGTCGTAAAGCGCCTCGTCGAGACGCTGCGCGAGGCTGGCGGATTCGCCGCGCGCCGAGCGTCGCCGGCTCGGAGATCTCGCGATCGTGAAAAGGCGGCTCAAGGATGTCTTCCCGTCGGCCCCAGGGCGTCCCCGCCATCGAAATCATTTGCCATAGTCACTCAAAATCTTGACGATTTCCTCAAGAGCGCGACAACTCGCGCCGAGTTGCGCACCCCCGCGGCTCGCAGGGCGCGCGATAGAAAGCCTGGCCGCTCCGTCAGTTCAGCCCGTGGCGACGCCGGGCGTGGGACGGATCCAGCGCGAGCCGGTCAACGGCGAATAAACGCGGGGGGCACGGCGCCTTCCTCTCGGTAATGTCGTAAGGGGAGAGGTAGCCCCAATTTATGGACAAGTTGCTTTCGCAGTCGGGTATAATCGCAACCTATTCGGCAAGGCGGCGTTAAGGTTGTTACGCCGTCTCCGCCAGCAGCCCCGCCGCGCGCCGCTCCAGCTCGAGATCGGCCAGCGGCGTCGGGTAGTCGCCGGTGAAACAATGGTCGGTGAACTGCGGCGAGGCGGCGTTGCGGCCGGGGTAGCCCATGGCGCGGTAGATGCCCTCGACCGACAGGAAGGCGAGGCTGTCGGCGCCGATGAAATCGCGCATCTGCGCCAGCGACATGCGCGCGGCGAGCAGTTTTTCGCGCTCCGGCGTGTCGATGCCGTAGAAATCGGGATGGGCGATCGGCGGCGAGGAGATGCGGAAATGCACCTCGCGCGCCCCGGCGTCGCGCATCATCTGCACGATCTTGACGCTGGTGGTGCCGCGCACGATGGAATCGTCGAGCAGCACGATGCGCTTGCCCTCGACCACGGCGCGATTGGCGTTGTGCTTGAGCTTGACGCCGCTCTCGCGGATCGCCTGCGTCGGCTGGATGAAGGTGCGCCCGACATAGTGGTTGCGGATGATGCCGAGTTCGAACGGCAGCTTCAACGTCTGCGCGTAGCCGAGCGCGGCCGGCACGCCGGAATCGGGCACCGGCACGACGACGTCGGCTTCCGCCGGCGCTTCCCGCGCCAGCTCCGCGCCCATCGCCTTGCGCGCGTCGTAGACCGAGCGGCCGTGAACTATGGAATCGGGCCGCGAAAAGTAGATGTACTCGAAGATGCAGGGCCGCGAGGGGCGCGGCGGAAACGGCTTGAAGCTGGTGATCCCGCTCTCCTCGATGACGATCACCTCGCCGTTCTCGATGTCGCGCACGAATTTCGCGCCGATGATGTCGAGCGCGCAGGTCTCGGAGGCCAGGATCGGGCAGCCGTCGAGTTCGCCGAGCACGAGCGGGCGGATGCCGAGCGGGTCGCGCGCGCCGATCAGCTTCTTGTTGGTCAGCGCCACCAGCGCATAGGCGCCCTCGATCTGCTGCAGCGCCTCGACGAAGCGGTCGACGATCTTGGCTTTGCGCGAGCGGGCGGTCAGCAGCAGCACGACCTCGGTGTCGGAGGTCGACTGGCAGATCGCGCCCTCGGCGATCAGCTCGCGCCGGAGCGTCAGGCCGTTGGTGAGATTGCCGTTATGCGCGACCGCGAGCCCGCCCGAGGCGAGCTCGGCGAACAAAGGCTGCACGTTGCGCAGGATGGTCGCGCCGGTCGTGGCGTAACGCACATGGCCGACGGCGGAATTGCCGGGCAGCCGCTCGATGGTTTGCGCGCGGGAGAAGTGGTCCCCCACCAGCCCGAGGCGGCGCTCGGAGGTGAAGCGCTCGCCGTCGAAGGCGACGATGCCGGCCGCCTCCTGCCCGCGGTGTTGCAGCGCGTGCAGTCCGAGCGCGGTCAGCGCCGCCGCCTGGGGATGCCCGATGACGCCGAACACACCGCATTCCTCGCGCAGGCGGTCGGCGTCGAGGTCGTCGTAAGCGTCTAGCATTCAGGCCGGTCCGTCATTGCGAGCGAAGCGTCCCCGCGTCGCCCCTGCGCAAGCGGGGACGACAGCTAGAGCCGTCGAGCCGCCGCGGGCGCCGCCGCACGTCGAGCGCTCTATCGAAATATATCAAGGCTTCGAGATAGATGGGGCGGGCGCGGGCGGCGGCAAGGTCACCTTGCCGTTGATCAGCGCGTCGAGCTTGTCGCGATCGTTGGCGCCGGCTCGCGGGCTCGGCGCCGCCGCGGGCGCCCGGGTCGGCGCGGGCAGCGGCTCGACGGCGTCGGGTTTCGGCTCGTCGGCGGGCACGTCGGCGCCGCTCGGCGTCGTCTTCGACTTGATCCAGGTCTCCAGCGTCGTCGCCGCGTCCTCGGGCAGCATGGCGATGATCTTGTCGGCGGTCTCGACCAGCATAGGCCGGGTCTTGGCGCGCTGCATCCAGTCCGGCTGCGCCTTGTCGCCGACCAGCCAGTTGAAGATCGCGAAGGCGACGACCGCGAGCAGGAAGCCGCGCACCGCGCCGAACACGAAGCCGAGCGAGCGGTCGAGCGCGCCGATCTTGGAATCGAGGATCGCGTCCGACAGCCGCACGGTGAACAGCGAGACGACGATCAGGGTGGCGAAGAACACGATCGCCGCGCCCACCGCCTGCAGAATGACCGGCTTGTGGATGTAGGGCGCCAAATAAGGCTCGACGAACGGGTGCAGGTAATAGGCCGCCGCGGCGGCGGCGAGCCAGGAGCCGATCGCCATCACCTCGCGGGTGAAGCCGCGCATCAGGGACAAAACCGCGGAAACCAGGACAACGCCGATTACGCCGAGATCGAGATAGGACGGCATTAAGGGGCCTTGGGTTCGCGCACATCGCGCCGCCGGCCGCGACGCGCGCGGCTTATAGCGGAGGCGGCTTCACTCGTCACGCCTCGTTCACGCGATCGCGAGCGCGCGACGGGGCGCCGTCCTCACTCGCCGCCTTGCGTGGCCGCGCGGCCACACCCGCCGCCGCGATGTCGGCCACCAGCGAAGCCACCGAGGCGACGCTTTGCGTCGGCAGCCGGCCGCCGTCCTCGTCCTTGGCCGCGCCGGCGGGGGCGAAGGCCTTGGCGAAGCCGAGCTTGGCCGCCTCTTTCAGCCTGAGGCCGGAGTGGCCGACCGCGCGCACCGCGCCCGACAGCGCGATCTCGCCGAAATAGACCGCCTCATGCGGCAAAGCGACGCCGACCAGCGACGACACCAGCGCCGCCGCCGCGGCCAGGTCCGCCGCCGGCTCGGCGATGCGCAGGCCGCCCGCCACATTGAGGTAGACGTCGTGCTGCCCGAGCTTGAGCCCGCCATGCGTCTCCAACACGGCCAGCACCATGGCGAGCCGGCTCGGCTCCCAGCCGACGACGGCGCGGCGCGGCGTGCCGAGCGTGCTCGGGGCCACGAGCGCCTGGATCTCCACCAGCACCGGGCGCGCGCCCTCGACGCCGGCGAACACCGCCGCCCCCGGCGCCGCGAGATCGCGCCCCGCCAGGAACAAAGCTGAGGGGTTGGCGACCTCCGCCAGCCCCGCGCCGGTCATCTCGAACACGCCGATCTCATCCGTCGCGCCGAAGCGGTTCTTGGTCGCGCGCAGCACGCGGAAGGCGTGCGCGCCGTCGCCCTCGAACGACATCACCGCGTCGACCATGTGCTCGACGACGCGCGGGCCCGCGATCTGCCCGTCCTTGGTGACGTGGCCGACCATCACCACGGCCGAACCGCTCGACTTGGCGTAGCGGATCAGCGCCTGGCTGGAGGCCCGCACCTGGGAGACGCTGCCCGGCGAGGATTCGACCGCGTCGCTCCAAAGGGTCTGGATCGAATCGAGCACGACGAGTTTGGGCGGATCGCCGGAGGCCAGCGTCGCGATGATGTCTTCCACAAGCGTCTGCGCCGCGAGCTGCACCGGCGCGCTGGTGAGCCCGAGCCGGCCGGCGCGCAGGCGGATCTGATCGGTCGATTCCTCGCCCGAGACATAGACGACGCGGCCGCCCGCGCGGGCGAGCGCGGCGCAGGCCTGGATCAGCAGCGTCGACTTGCCGATGCCGGGTTCGCCGCCGATCAGCGTCGCCGAGCCCGGCACGAAGCCGCCGCCCGCCACGCGATCCAATTCGCCGACGCCGGTGACGATGCGCGCGACCGGTTTGCTGACGCCCGACAGGCTCTCGAGCGGGAACGGCCGCCCGACCAGCCCCTTGCGCGCCGAGGCGGCGCCGACGCCGAGCGCCGCGGCCTCCTCGATGATGGTGTTCCACTCGCCGCAGGCTTCGCACTTCCCCGCCCAGCGCTGGGATATGGCGCCGCAGTTCTGGCAGACGAAGGAGGAGCGGGCGCGGGCCATCAGGCGAGAGTTCCAGGCGAAGCGCCCGACGCCGCGCCGCCGTCATGGCCGGGCTCGTCCCTGATATCCACGGCGCACCGCACCAAGGGCGGCAGACGAGGGGAAGCGCAGGCCAACCGGCTGCGTCTGCGCAGTTCAACCGCGGGGATGGCCGGGACGAGCCCAGCCATGACGGATGCGGCGGTTGTCAGTTACAAACCTCCCAACGGCTCATCTGGGCGGACAGCCGTTCTCGTCCAGCACCGCGCCGGCCAGATACAGCGAGCCCGTGATCAGCACGCGCGGCGGAACCGGCCAGCTCTCGGCCGCGAGCGCGTCCAGCGCCGCCCCGACTCCCGCCGAGACGCGGGCGGCAAGCCCGGCGCGGGCGGCGATCGCCGCCACCTCCTCGGCCGGCCGCGCAGCGTGTTCGCCCGGAATCGGCACGGCGACGACCTCGCGCGCCAGCCCCTTGAAATGGGCGAGAAACGCCGCCGTATCCTTCGATTTCAGCGTGCCGCAGATCATCACCAGCGGACGCGGCGCCGCGTCCTCGAAATCGGCCATCGCCTCGGCGAGCGCGCGCCCGCCCGCCTCGTTGTGCGCGCCGTCGAGCCACAGCTCGGCGCCGGCCGGGGCGCGCGCGGCGAGCCGCCCGCCGCGCAGCCGTTGCAGCCTCGCCGGCCATTGCGCCTCGGCGAGGCCGCGCTCGTAAGCCTCATGCGGCAGCCCCGGCGCGATCAGCCGCAGCGTCGCCACCGCCGCGGCGGCGTTGCCGAACTGGTGCCGGCCGGGCAGGCGGGGCTTCGGCAGATCGATGAGCCCGTGCTCGTCCTCGAACGCGAGCCGGCCGTTGTCGCCGCGGATGAAATATTCGCGCCCTTCCAGCCGCCGCGGCGCCTGCAGCCGGATCGCCTCGCGCTCGATGACGCGCAGCGCCTCCTCGGCCTGGGCGGCGATCACGACCGGCTTGCGCAGCTTGATGACGCCCGCCTTCTCGAACGCAATCTTCTCGATCGTCGCGCCGAGGAACTCCGGATGATCCATCGACACCGGCGTGATGACGGTCGCGGCCGGGTTGGCGATCACGTTGGTGGCGTCGAACCGGCCGCCGAGGCCGACTTCGAGCAGCAGGTAATCGGCGGGGACCTGCGAGAACAGCAGGAACGCGGCGGCGGTGGTGATCTCGAACACCGAGATCGACTGCCCGGCGTTGACCCGCTCGGCATGGTCGAGCGCGGCGTTGAGCGCCTCGTCCTCGACCAGCCGGCCGGCGAGCCGGATGCGCTCGTTGAAGCGCACCAGATGCGGCGAGGTGTAGACATGCACGCGCTTGCCCGCGGCTTCGAGGATCGCGCGCATGAACGCGACGGTCGAGCCCTTGCCGTTGGTGCCGGCGACATGAATGATCGGCGGCGTGCGCGTCTCGGGATGGCCGAGGTCGGCGAGCAGCCGTTGCACGCGCCCGAGCGAGAGATCGACGAGTCGCGGATGCAACGGCGCGAAGCGCTGGGTGATGGCGTCGGTCAAAGGATGGCTTCTTAAGCGGCCGTCGCGGCCGGGGTCTTGGTCAGCATGCGGCAGAGCCGCCCCAGTGTCTCGCGCATTTCCGTGCGCGAGACGACCATGTCGACCATGCCGTGCTCCTTCAGGAACTCGGCGCGCTGGAAACCCTCGGGCAGGCGCTGGCGCACCGTCTGCTCGATCACGCGCGCGCCGGCGAAGCCGATCACCGCGCCGGGCTCGGCGATCTGCACGTCGCCGAGCATGGCGTAGGAGGCGGTGACGCCGCCGGTGGTCGGGTTGGTCAGCACGACGAGATAGGGCAGCCGCGCCGCGCGCAGCCGCTGCACCGCGACCGTGGTGCGCGCCATCTGCATCAGCGAGAACATGCCCTCCTGCATACGCGCGCCGCCGCTAGCTGTGAAGATGACGAAAGGCGCGCGCTTCTCGACCGCAAGCGCCATCGCCGCGACGATGGTTTCGCCCGCCGCCATGCCGAGCGTGCCGCCCTGGAAGGCGAAATCGTGCACCGCGGCGACGACCTCCTGGCCCTCCAGATTGCCCGTGGCGGCGAGGATCGCGTCCTGCGAGCCGGTCTTGGCGCGGTGCTCCTTCAGCCGGTCGGCGTAGCGCTTGATGTCGCGGAATTTGAGCGGGTCGACGGGGGTCTCCGGCGTCGGCAGCGGCTCGAACACGCCCTCATCGTAGAGCGCGGCGAGGCGCGCGCGCGGCGCGATCGCCATATGGTAGCCGGAGCCCGGCACGACCATCAGGTTGGCTTCGAGATCCTTGTGGAACACCAGCTGGCCGCTCTCCGGGCACTTCACCCAGAGATTTTCCGGCGTGTCGCGCCGCAGCAGCGAGCGGATCTTCGGCGGAACGACGTTCGACATCCAGTTCATGACAGAACCCTCAACGAGGCCGCGCTTGCGACGCCCTCCGCCAGTTCGCGCACGAGCTTGCCCACCGCCTGCGCGGGATCGCCGTCCGGCAGCGCCTTGCGCACCGCCTCGACCAGCGCCGAGCCGACGACTACGCCATCGGCCTGTCGCGCCAGCGCCGCCGCGCTCGCCGCGTCGCGCACGCCAAAGCCGACGGCCACTGGCAGATGGGTATGGCGCTTGATGCGCGCAACCGCTGCGCCCACGACATCGGCGTCGGGAACCGCGGCGCCGGTGACGCCGGTGATCGAGACGTAATAGACGAATCCGCTGGTGTTGGCGAGCACGGCGGGCAGGCGCTTGTCGTCCGTCGTCGGGGTCGCCAAGCGGACGAAGTTGAGCCCCGCCTTCAGCGCCGGCAGGCAAAGCTCCTCGTCCTCTTCCGGCGGCAGGTCGACGACGATCAGGCCGTCGACGCCGGCCGCCTTGGCCTCGGCCAGGAACGCCTCGACGCCGTGCACGTAGATCGGGTTGTAGTAGCCCATCAGCACGATCGGCGTCTCCTCGTCGCCGCGGCGGAAGTCGCGCACCAGTTGCAGCGTCTTGTTGAGCGTCTGGCCGCCTTTGAGCGCGCGCAGTCCCGCCGCCTGGATGGCGGGGCCGTCGGCCATCGGGTCGGTGAACGGCATGCCGAGTTCGATCACGTCGGCGCCGGCGCCCGGCAGCGCCTTCACGATCGCCGCCGAGCCCGCGTAATCGGGATCGCCGGCCATCACGAAGGTCACCAGCGCGGCGCGGCGGGCGTGCTTGAGAGCGGCGAAACGGGCGTCGAGGCGGGCGGTCATGGCGGCTGGCGTTAGCACGCGCCGCAGCAGAGATAAACCGAGGAAATTAGGCGCTCGCATCGCGCCGTTGCGGGCCGCGCGCGGCGTTATCGCCTGCCAGCTTTACACTGTGCGCGCGGCCCCGCTGAACCTGAGGACGCCGTCGTCGATCCGCCCGAACCGCAACAGCCGGACGTCCTTGGCGTAGTTCTGGTTGATCCGCCACGGCGCCCGCGCGCCCTGTTTCGGCAGCTTGTCCAGCGCCCGCGTCACATAGCCCGAGGTCAGGTCCATGAACGGCAGCGACGGCTCTCCGGTGGCTTGCGGCGGCGTCGCCGAGAACAGTCTTCGCGCCCGCAGGAAATTGAGCAGGCGGCAGAAATAGCCGGAGATCAGGTCGGCCTTCAGCGTCCACGACGAGTTGGTGTAGCCGAACACGGAGATGAGGTTCGGCACGCCCTCGTACATGCAGCCCTTGTAGACGCGCCGCTGCGCGAAATCGACGCGGCCGCCGTCGACCGAAAAGGCGACGTCGCCGAGCAGGCGCAACTCCAGCCCGGTCGCGACGACGACGATATCGGCCTCCAGCGTCCGCCCGGATTTCGTCCGCACGCCCTGCGGCGTAAACCGCTCGATCTCGTCGGTCACCACGCGGGCGCGGCCGTCGCGCACGCTGTGGAAGAAATCGGCGTCGGGCACGAGGCAGAGCCGCTGGTCCCAGACATTGTAGCGCGGCGTGAAGTCGGTCAGATCGGCGGCGCTCGCGCCGCCGGCGTCGCCGAGCTCCGCGCCCGCCATTTCGATCAGCCGCCGCTTGGCCTTTTCCGGATGCTTGCGCATCAGCCGGTAGAAATGCATCGACAGCGCGACATTGCGCAGCCGCGTCAGCCCATAGGCGAGCCGGGCGGGCAGGGCGCGGCGCAGCGCGTTCGCCAACGCGTCCTGCGACGGCCGCGCGACCATGTAGGTCGGCGAGCGCTGCAGCATCGTCACTTGCGCCGCGGTCTTCGCCATCTCCGGCACGATGGTCACCGCCGTCGCGCCGCTGCCGATCACCAGCACGCGCTTGGCCGCGCAGTCGAGATCCCCAGGCCAGAACTGCGGATGGACGACCCGGCCGGCGAAGCTGTCCAGACCGGGGAAATCGGGGAAATGGCCGCGGTCGTAGCGGTAGTAGCCCGCGCAGATCGCCAGGAACCGCGCGCAATAGCGCACGCGTTCTCCGCCGCTCTCGGTCTCGACCGTCCATAGCGTCTCGGCCGAGCTCCAGCAGGCGGAGACAACCTTGGTCCCGTAGACGATGCGGCGGTCGACGCCATAGGCGGCGGCGGTCTCGCGGATATAGCTCAGGATCGACGGCCCATCGGCGATCGCCTTCGCCTGCGTCCACGGCCGGAACGCATAACCCAGCGTGAACATGTCGGAATCCGAGCGCACGCCGGGATAGCGGAACAGATCCCAGGTGCCGCCGAGGTTTTCGCGCGCCTCCAACAGCGCAAACCGCGCCCACGGCGCGCGCCGCTTCAGGTGGCAGGCCATGCCGACGCCCGACAAACCTGCGCCGACGATCAACACGTCGAGCGTTTTGCTCATGCCGAAGCTCCGTCAAGCGCGCGCTGCAGGAACGCGGCGGCTTCGTCGAGCGACCGCCGCGCCTCCGGAACATAGGCGTGCATGAATTGGAACACATGCGGCGCGGCGCGCCAAACCTTCAACTCGACGCGCGAGCCCGCCGCTCCCGCGGCCTCGGCGAAGCGCACGGAATCGTCGCGCAGCAGCTCGCCCTCGCCGACATGCAGCAGCACCGGCGGCAGACCGGAGAGGTCGCCGTAGAGCGGCGACATCAGGGGATCGCGCGTGTCGGCGCCATCGATGTAGTACTCGGCGAGGTTGCGCAGCTGGTCTGTGAACATGTCGTCGCGCAAGCGGTTGGCCCGCCAGGAATCGCTCGCGCCGGTCAGGTCGGTGGCCGGGGAGAACGCCGCCGCCGCGGCCGGGGCTTGGCGCTCCGCCTTGACCTGCACCGTCACGGCGAGCGCGAGATTGCCGCCCGCCGAATCTCCCGCAATCGCCGCCGGCCGTCCGGCGCCGGCGGCAAAGCCGCGCCACGCGGCCATCGCGTCCTCGACCGCGGCCGGGAACGGATGCTGCGGCGCGAGCCGGTAGTCGGGCGCGAAGACGCGAAAGCCGCGCCGCGCGAAAGCTCCGGTCAGCGTGCGATGGGTCTGCGGCGAGCAGCCGACGAAGCCGCCGCCGTGCAGATAGAGCAGGGGGCGCTCGCCGCCCGCCTCCGCCCATTCGCCGACGATCCCGCCGACCCGGCCGGCGCGGAACCCAACGCCGCGCGGCGGCGGCAGGCTGAAGCCCTCGAACACGCGCTTCATGCGGGCGAGATCGCGCATGTCGCCAAGCCGCGAGCGCACGGTCAGGCGCAGCAGGGCGGCGAAAAGGCGAAGCCTGAGACTAGGCGCCAAACAACCTCCTGAGCATTCCGGCATGGGAGACGGGAAACAGCCGCTGCACGGCGTCGATCGCGTGCGCGTCGACGCCGACCAGAATGCGGTCGCGCCGCCGCGCGATTCCCTGCGCGATGATTGTGGCCGCCCGCTCCGGCGGCATCCGCAGCAGCTTGTTCCAGCGTCGTTTCATGTCCGCGAGCTCCGCCGCGCTGGCGGCCGGGCGGCGCGCGTTGGCGGCGATATTGGTCCTGACGCCGCCGGGATGCACGAGCGAGACGCCGACGTTGGAGCCGTGCAGCTCCGCCCGCAGCGCGTCGGAGAAGCCGCGCACCGCGAATTTGCTCGCGGCGTAGGCCGTCTGGCCGGGCGGCGCGATGAGCCCGAACACGCTGGAGACGTTGACGATGCGCGCCTCCGGCCGCTCCCTGAGGCGGGGTAGGAAGGCGCGGCTGAGCGCGACCACGGCGCCGAAATTGATCGCCATCAGCCAGTCGAAATCTTCCGCCGGCACTTCGTCGAAATTGCCGCCGAGCGCGACGCCGGCGTTGTTGACGAGCAGATTGACCGGGCCGGACACGGCCTCGGCCAGCCGCGCGGCGGCTTCAGGCGCCGCGAGATCGAGCACATGCAGGCTCGCGCCGGCCAAGCCGGCGGCGACGCGTTCGAGCCGGGCGCCATCGTTGTCGACCAGCGCCAGCGCGGCGCCGCGCCGGGCGAGCTCCAACGCCAGCGCCGCGCCGATGCCGCTCGCCGCGCCGGTGACGACCGCAACGCCGGCCGAAAAGCAAAACTCCGCCACGACCTCTCCCCGAAGGCGCCGACCTTGGCGCCGCAGCGAGCGAAGGTCCAGGTCAGGCCGGCTTGCGCCGGAACATGCCGCGCAGATTGTCGAACAACTCGATCCGGCTGCCGGCGCGCTTCATGATGATCGACTGCTGCACCAGGGTCAGCAGGTTGTTCCAGGCGTAGTAGATCACCAGCCCCGCCGGCAGCGAGCCGAACATGAAGGTGAAGACGACGGGCATATACATGAACATCATCTTCTGCGTCGGATCGGTCGGCTCCGGCTGCATCTTCATCTGCAGGAACATGGTGAGGCCCATCGCCAGCGGCCACACGCCCAGATGCAGGAAATGCCCGAACACCGGAATGATCGTGGGATCGTAAGGGATCAGCCCGAACAGGGTGAACACGTTGGTGGGATCGGGCACCGAGAGATCGTGGATCCAGCCGTAGAACGGCTGGTGGCGCATCTCCAGCGTGATCGAGAACACGCTGTAGAGCGAGATGAACACAGGGATCTGTGGCAGCACCGGCAGGCAGCCGGCGACGGGGTTGACGCCCTCCGTCTTCATCAGCGCCATCTGCGCCTGCTGGAACTTCTGCTGGTCGTCGGGATATTGCGCCTTCAGCGCGGCCAGCTTGGGCTGGATCAGCTTCATCTTCGCCATCGAGCGGTAGCTGGCGTTGGCGAGCGGGAAGAACACCGCCTTGACGATCACGGTGACGGCGAGGATCGCGAGGCCGAAATTGCCGATGAACTTGTACAGGAAGTCGATCAGGTAGAACATCGGCTTGGTGACGAAATAGAGCCGGCCCCAGTCGATCAGCAGATCGAGCTTCTTGATCCCGAGCGTGGTGATGTAATTGTCGAGCGTGCCGACCTCCAGCGCGCCAGCGAACACGCGCGTCTGCTGCGTGGCCGTGGTCCCGGGGGCGACGTCGACGGGCGGGGCCATGAAATCGCTCTGGTAGTCCTGGCGGGTCTGCGGCCCGGTGGCGACGAAGCGCCCGTCGACCGCCTGGGTCTGGCCAGGGATGATCGCCGAGGCCCAATAGCGATCGCTGAAGCCAAACCAGCCGCCGGTCGTCTTCATCGCCTTGGTCTTGTCGGTCTCCTTGTCGATGCCGGCGTAGGTGTCCTTCTGCTCGCCGTCGTTGGCGTAGGCGACGAAGCCCTCATGCACGGAATAGCCGCTGATCGGCGGCGCGCCGCGGCGCAGGATCAGCCCGTAGGGGCGCAGCGTGACCGGCTTGTCGGTCTTGTTGTCGACGCTGTCGTCGACGGTGAACATGTACTTGTCGTCGACCGAAATCTTGCGCTTGAAGGTCAGGCCCTCGCCGTTGTCCCACGACAGCGTGACCGGATGGCCCGGCGTCAGCTCGTCGCCATCGGCGGTCCAAAGCGTCGACAGATTGGGCGTCTTGACCGCCTTGTCGGTGGGGACGAAACCCGTCACCGCCCAATAGGGCGCGGCGGTTCCGTCCGGCGAGAACAGCACGACGTCGGGGCTCTTGGGGTCGATGGTCTGGCGGTAGCGCTTGAGGATGACGTCGTCGAGCGCGCCGCCAGCCAGGTTGATCGAGCCGCCGAGGTCGGGGGTGTCGAGTTTCACCCGGGGGGCCGCCGAGATCGCCTCTTCGCGCGGCTTGAGCGCCTCGGCCGCCGGCGCCAGGCCCTGCGGCCCGCTGGCGGAATTGGCCGCCGGGCTCGGCGAGCCCGCCGCGACCGGCGCGTTGACGATCGCCGGCGGGCGCGACTTCTGCGGGAAGACGAAGCTCCAGCCGATCAGGATGAACGCCGAGAGCACGACGAACAGGATGATGTTGCGGGTGTCCTCGGAATTCATGTGCGTTCGTCTCTGAGGCGGCGCGCGGCGTGAGCGCGCTGGATGGCGCCGGCGATATCGGCGACCAGCGCGTCGAAAGCAAGGGTAAGGGCGTCGCGCCGCGCCATCAGCACATAGTCGTGGTCGGGGCGGGCGTCGAGCGGCGAGACCAGGCGCATCGCTTCGCGCAGGCGCCGTTTGATTCGGTGGCGCTGCGGCGAATTGCCGGTCTTCTTGGTGACGGTGAGGCCGTAGCGCGGGCCTTGTTCGGTCTCGCCCTCAGGTGAGCGCGCGGCCTGCAAGGTGAAGCCGGCGGCGTTGACGCGCTTGCCGCGGCTCACGCGCTGGTATTCGGCCCGCCTGAGGAGCCGGCCCCAGGAGGCGGGGTCGCCGGCCAAGGGGGCTCTAGGATCAGGCCGACAGCTTCTTGCGGCCGCGGGCGCGTCGCGCGTTCAGCACCTTGCGGCCGCCCACCGTGGCCATCCGGGCGCGAAAGCCATGGCGGCGCTTGCGCACGATTTTGCTCGGCTGGAAAGTGCGCTTCACGGGTGCAACTCCTGATCGTCCGCTGACCGCTTGCGGTCGCAAAAAAGAAGCGGCGGAAAACCCCGCCGCTGTTTGCGCGGGCTTATACGCAGGGGGAGGGGAAAGTCAACGGCGCAAAGCCTTCAGCCCGCCAGCCGCAGCATCATCTCGACGTCGGCGTGCTGCTCCAGATGCTCGGCGAGCCCGTCGAGCGTCGCCTCCACCTCAGCCTCATAGTCGAGCGCGGACGCCGGCGCGCCGATCCATTCGAGCCACGCCCGCCGCTGCGCGTCATGGCCGAACAGGCCGTGCACGTAGCAGCCGCGCACCCGCCCGTCGGCGCTGACGGCGCCATCCTCGCGGCCGTCGGCGAAGGCGAGCAGCCGCGCGCCCCCGCCTTCGGTGCGACCGACGTGGATTTCGTAGCCCTCGAATGGCGCGCCGTCGGCGAGCGACCGCCCGGCGACGCGGGTCAGCGTCTTGGCGCCGCCGAGCACTGTGGTCACGGCCAGCAGCCCGAGGCCGGGAACCGTCTCCGGCGGCCCCTCGATCCCTTCCGGGTCGGCGACCTCGCGGCCGAGCATCTGATAACCGCCGCACAGGCCCGCCACTTTGCCGCCGCGCCGGACATGGGCGAGAATGTCGATGTCCCAGCCCTCGGCCCTGAGCGCCTTCAGGTCGGCAATGGTCGCCTTCGAGCCGGGCAAGATGATGAGATCGGCCGGCGGCAACGGCGCGCCGGGCGCGGCGAACAGCAAGCGCACCCCGGCTTCCGCGCGCAGCGGATCGAAATCGTCGAAATTGGCGATATGCGGCAAACGCGGAACGACGATCGTGCGTTCGCCCGGATTGGCGGCAGGCAGCCGGTCGAGCGCGACCGCGTCCTCGGCGGGCAGGCGGGCGGCGGCGGCGAAATGCGGGATCAGGCCCAGCGACGGCCAGCCGCTCATCGCCTCGATGTGGCGCATTCCGTCGGCGAACAGGGCGGGGTCGCCGCGGAACTTGTTGACCAGGAAACCGCGCACCAGCGCAGCGTCGTAGGGGTCGAGCACGGCGCGGGTGCCGACGATCTGCGCGAACACCCCGCCGCGGTCGATGTCGCCGATCAGCACGACCGGGACTTTCGCCTCGCGCGCAAATCCCATGTTGGCGATGTCGTTCTTGCGCAGGTTGATCTCCGTCGCGCTGCCCGCGCCTTCGACCAGCACGACGTCGGCCTTGGCGCGCAGCAGCTCGAAGCTCTCGATCACGCTCGGCATGAGCTTGGGCTTCCAGCTCTGGAAATCGCGCGCGCGCGCGCTGCCGACGACCTGCCCCTGCACGACGACCTGGGCGCCGATCTCGCTCTGCGGCTTCAGCAGCACCGGATTCATGTGCACGCTGGGCTCGGCGCGACAGGCGCGCGCCTGCAACGCCTGGGCGCGCCCGATCTCGCCGCCGTCCACGGTCACGGCGGCGTTGTTGGACATGTTCTGCGGCTTGAACGGCAGCACGCGCAGGCCCCACAGCGTCAGCGCGCGGCACAGCCCGGCGACGATCAGCGACTTGCCGACGTCGGAGCCCGTGCCCTGGAACATGAGGACACGGGCGGTCACAGGGCGCCCCTCGTCGTGGCCGCGCGCCGCGCGTCGCAATCCCCCGGGATCCCCGCTTTCGCGGCAATGACGATCCGCACGCTCAAAACTCGATCCCCCTCTGCGCCCTCGGCGCGAGCCCGAACGCGGCGGTGAGCTTGGCCTTGCCTGCTGACTTGGCGGCCGCCTGCGCGTCCTCGCGCGGCCTTGCGCTTGGCCATTTTCGCCTTGTGGCTGGCCTCGTCATCCGATTCCGTCATGCTCGCGATGCTTTAAGGCGCCGGCGGCCGCGTTGACAGGGCTTTGAGCGCGTCCTACTGCAACCTACAAGGACGGTCCCCGCGCGAGCGGGGCGAACAGGGAATACGGTTAAGCCGTAGCTGCCCCCGCAACTGTAAACGGGATGTCCGCGTCACGGGCCACTGGAGTCTATCCGGGAAGGCGGCGCGGAGAAAGCCCCGTGAGCCAGGAGACCTGCCGTCCGAAGCTTGAGGGGCCGAAGCGGGCGGGGCGCCTCGCATCGGCGGGCTGGCCGCGAGGCTGGCGCCCTGTATCCGCGCGTTCCCGGGGTCGCGCGTAGTGTCCGAGCCGCTCAAAGTCACCGTGCGGGTCTGTGCGACCTGCCGCGCCGAGGGCGAGGCCTTGGAGCCGCGCGAAGCCCGGTCGGGCGCGCGGCTATACGCCGCTCTCGCCGCCGCGCGCGGCGAGGGCGATCCTGAAGTCGCCGCCGTCGAGTGCTTCAGCGTCTGCAAGCGCCCTTGCACGATCAGCTTCGAAGCTCCGGGCGCGTGGACCTATGTCTACGGCGATTTCTCCGCCGCGACCGATCCGCAAGAGATATTCGCCGCCGCCAGGCTTTACGCCGCCTCGCCGCAGGGCCTGATCCCCTGGCGTGAGCGCCCGGCCGCCTTGAAAAAGGGCGTCGTCGCCCGCCTGCCTCCGATGGAGCCCGCATGAGCGCTTTTCGCAAAATCCCCGCCACCATCGTCACCGGCTTCCTCGGCGCCGGCAAGACGACGATGATCCGCCACTTGCTTGAGAACGCCGGCGGAAGGCGGATCGCGCTTGTTATCAACGAGTTCGGCGACGTCGGCGTCGACGGCGAGATCCTCAAGTCCTGCGGCGTCGAGTCCTGCCAGGAAGACGACATCGTCGAACTCGCCAACGGCTGCATCTGCTGCACCGTCGCCGACGATTTCCTGCCCGCGATCGAGAAGCTGCTGAAGCGCGCCGACCGGCTCGACCATATCGTGATCGAGACTTCCGGCCTCGCACTGCCCAAGCCGCTGCTCAAGGCGTTCGACTGGCCGGAGGTACGCGCAAAGCTCACCGTCGACGGCGTCATCGCCGTGGTCGACGCTTCCGCGGTGGCGGACGGCCGCTTCGCCGACGACGCCGACGCCGTGGCGGCCCAGCGCGCCGCCGACCCTTCGCTCGATCACGACAATCCGCTCGAGGAGGTCTACGAGGACCAGCTGCTTTGCGCCGACATCGTCGTGCTCAACAAGACCGACCTGCTGTCGCCCGCCGAGGCCGCGCGGGTCGCGGTCGAGGTGCGCGGCGCGGCGCGGGGGTCGACGAAGGTGATCGCCGCGCAGGAAGGCCGCGTCGATCCCGACATCGCGCTCGGCCTCAGGGCGAGCGCCGAGGACGACATCGCCGCGCGACCTTCGCACCACGACGCCGAGGCCGAGCACGACCACGACGATTTCGATAGCTTCGTGCTCGACGTCGCCGCGCTCGCCGATCCCGGCGGCTATGTCGAGCGGCTGGCGGACGTCGCGCGCCAGCACGACGTGCTGCGCATCAAGGGTTTCCTCGACGTCGCCGGCAAGCCGATGCGGCTGCTGGTGCAGGGCGTCGGCGCGCGCTTCCGCCAGCATTACGACCGGCCGTGGCGTCCGGGCGAGGTCCGCCGCGGCCGCATCGTCGTGATCGGCGAGAAGGGCCTCGACCGCGCCGGCATCGCCGCGGCGCTTGGCTGATGCACCTCCTGCGCACGGAGACGCGATCGCTCGACGAGACCGCCCCAGCGGTCGATCTCGAGCAAACCCGTGCGAACATCGTCGCGCTGTCGTTCACCGACAGCGACCTCGCGGTTCTCGCCAAAGCGTGGGAGCGGGTCGAGCCGCTGGCGGGCGGCCGCTCGCTCCGGCTGGCGTCGCTGGCCGACCTGCGCCATCCCTATTCCGTCGATCTCTATGTCGAGAAGGTGATCGCCCACGCCGGCGTGGCGCTGATCCGCCTGCTCGGCGGGCTCGACTACTGGCGTTATGGCGTGGATGAGATTTCGCGGTGCGCGCGGGAGCGGGGGATCGCGCTCGCCATCCTGCCCGGCGACGCACAAGAGGACGCCCGGCTCGACGCCGCCTCGACGCTGCCGGTCGCAACCTTGCGCCGGCTTTGGGCCTATCTGCGCAGCGGCGGCCCCGACAACGCCGAGCAGGCGCTGCGGCTGCTGCTGCGCGAGGCGGGCGCGGCGCTCGACGTCCTGGAGCCCGTGCCCCAATCGGCGCTCGGAGAGTTCGCCGCTGCTCCTTCCCCCTTGAGCGGGGAGGGCGAACATCGCCGCGGCTTCGAGGTCCTGGCTGGCGCCCTCCCCAACCCGCCCCCGCAAGGGGAAAGGCGGCGCCCCCGCGCCCTCGTCGCGTTCTATCGCTCCGCCTGGCTCGCCGGCGACGTCGAGCCCTACGAGGCGCTGGCGCAAGCGCTGAGCCAACAAGGCTTCGCCGTCGAATCGCTTTATCTGACAAGCCTCAAGGACCCGGCGGCGGTTCTCGCCTTAACGCAGCGGCTGCAGCAGAGCCCGCCCGACGTGATCCTCAACGCCACCGCCTTTTCCGCCCGGCTCGACGACGGACGCACCGCGTTCGACGCCTGCGACGCGCCGGTGTTTCAGGTCGGCGTCAGCTTGGCCAGCGTGGAGAGCTGGGCGGTCTCGGCGCGCGGCCTGTCGCCCGCCGATCTCGCCATGAACGTCGCCTTGCCGGAGGTCGACGGGCGCCTGTTCGCCGGCGCCATCGCGTTCAAGGCCCCGGCGGCGCGCATCGCCAGCCTCGAATACGCGCCGCTGCGCGCCCGCCCGCACGCGCAGACCGTCGTCCACGCCGCGCGGCTGGCCGCCGGCTGGGCTGCGCTGCGGCGTGCGCCGAACGCTGACAAGCGCCTCGCTTTCGTGCTGTCGGACTATCCCTCCAAGGGCGGCCGGGCGGGCTACGCCGTCGGCCTCGACACTTACGCTTCCGTCGCCGCGATCTTCGCCCGCCTCCAGGCCGAGGGTTACGCGCTCGCCGACCCGCCGCCGGATCTGTTCCGCCGGCTGACGAACGGGAGCGCCGGCGCGCTCCCGCTCGCCCGCTACCGCGAGCTGCTGCGCACGCTGCCGCAAGATTTCGCTCAGAGCGTCACGGCCCGCTGGGGCGATCCGGCGCAAGACGAGGCGCTTGCCGGCGGCGTCTTCCAATTCGCTTTCCTGCGCCTTGGCTCGGCGCTCGTCGCGCTGCAACCCGACCGCGGCCGGACGGCGAGCCGCGCCGACGAATACCACGACGCGACGCTGGCGCCGCGTCACGGCTATGTCGCGTTCTATCTCTGGCTGCGCGAGGTCGAGCGGTCGCATGCGCTGGTGCATGTGGGCGCGCATGGCACGCTGGAATGGCTGCCCGGCAAGGCGGTGGCGCTGTCCGAAAACTGCGCGCCGCGGGCGGTGCTCGGCGCGCTTCCCGTCATCTATCCCTTCATCGTCAACAATCCCGGCGAGGCGGCGCAGGCGAAGCGCCGCACGTCCGCCGTCACCCTCGGCCATCTGACGCCGCCGCTGATCCAGGCCCACGGCCATGGCGCGACGGAAGAGATCGAGGGGCTGATGGACGAATATGCGCAGGCCCGCGCGCTCGACCCGCGCCGCGCCCGCCGCCTCGCCGATCTCGTACTGGAGCGCGCCCGCGATTCCGGCCTCGCCGAGGAGGCGGGCATGAGCCCCAGCCTCGAGGCCGACGAGGCGCTGATCCGGCTCGACGCGTTCCTCTGCGACCTCAAGGACATGCGCATCGGCGACGGCCTGCATGTTTATGGCGGCGGCGAGGGCGAGATGGACGGCCTCGTCGCCGCGCTGGCCGGCCGGCGCGTCGCCCCCGGCCCCGGCGGCGCGCCCTCGCGCGGCCGGCTCGACGTGCTGCCGACGGGCCGCAACCTCTATTCCGTCGATCCGCGCGCGGTGCCGACCCGCACCGCCTGGGAGCTGGGCGTTCGCGCCGGCGAGGCCTTCGTCGCGGCTTACGTGCAGGACCACGGCGACTGGCCGCGAACGGTGGTGTTCGACCTCTGGGGCTCGGCGGCGATGCGCACCGGCGGCGAGGATTTCGCACAAAGCCTGTGGCTGATCGGCGCGCGGCCGGTGTGGGACTCGGCCTCCAACCGCGTCAGCGGCTACGAGGTGCTGACGCCGGCCGCGCTCGGGCGCCCGCGGATCGACGTGACCTTGCGCATTTCCGGCCTGTTCCGCGACGTCTTTCCCGAGCAGATCGGCCTGTTCCACGCCGCCGTCAACGCCATCGCCGCGCGCGAGGAGGAGACGGTCGAGGACAACCCACTCCGCGCCGCCGGGCCGCTCGCGCGCGTGTTCGGCGCCGCGCCCGGCCATTACGGAACCGGCGTCGGCCGCGCCGCCCTGAGCGGCGCCTGGGAACGGCGCGAGGACCTCGGCGAGACCTATCTGGCCGCGACCGGCTACGCCTATTCCGGCGACGCGGGGCAGAAGTCCGGCGAGTTCCGCGCCCGGGTGGCGAGCGCGGAGGCCTATCTGCATGTGCAGGACATGGCGGGGCAGGACGTGCTCGATTCCGACGCTTATCCCGAGCATGAGGGCGGCTTCTGCGCAGCTGCGGCGGCGCTGGGGACGACGCCGGCGCTCTATCACCTCGACGCCGCCGATCCCGAGACGCCGCGCGCGCGCACTCTGGGCCAAGAAATCGCCCGCGTCCTGCGCGCCCGCGCCACCAACCCGCGCTGGCTCAAGGGCCAGATGCGGCACGGCGCGCGCGGGGCGGCCGAGATCGCCGAGACCGTCGACAATCTCTACCTGTTCGCCGCGACCTCCGACGCGGTCGCGCCGCGCCATTTCGATGCGCTGTTCGAGGCGGTGTGCGGCGACGCCGAGGTGCGCAATTTCCTTGTCTGCGCCAACCCGCAGGCCGCGGCGGCGATCGCCGACCGTTTCGCCGACGCGCTCGAGCGCGGCCTCTGGGTCAGCCGCCGCAACAGCGTCGAGCCGCTGCTGCAAAGCCTCAGGGGGGGCGCATGAGCGCGCGGGCCGCCCTCCCTCGCGCCAGAGGGGAGGCGCGCGTCAAGGGCTGGTGTCCCGGCGCGCTGCGGCCGATGCAGTCCGGCGACGGTCTCGTCGTGCGGCTGCGCCTTTCCTGCGGCGAGGCGGCGCTCGCCCTTGTCGGCGAAATCGCCGACTGGGCGGAGGCTTACGGCAACGGCCTGATCGACCTCTCGGCGCGCGGCAACCTGCAGATCCGCGGCGTCAGCGCCGCGACCCTGCCCGGCCTGACGCTGAAGCTCGCGCAAGCCGGCCTCACCGACGCCTCGCCCGAGGCCGAGGCGGTGCGCAACGTGCTCGTCGCGCCGCTGGCGGGCTTCGACCCCGGCGCCCCCTTCGACGTGCGCCCGACCGCCAAGGCGCTGGAGCGCGAACTGGCGGGCGATCGCGAGCTTTGGGCGCTGCCGGGCAAGTTCGGCTTCGCCTTCGACGCCGGCGCGTTTCCGCTCGGGCGCGGCCGCGCGGACGTGGCGTTCGTCGCCATGGCTCCGGGCGCCTTCGTCGCGACCCTCGGCGACGGCCCGTCGCTGGGACCGTTTCCGGCCAGCGAGGCGGTCGCCGTCGCCCGCAAGCTGGCGCAGGCGTTCCTTGCGCTGCGCCGGACCGCAACCGCGCCGCGACGCATGCGCGACGCGCTCGCCGCGGGTCTCGCGCCCTTCGCCGCGGCGACGGGACTCGCGCCCACGCCGTTCGCCCCGCCGCCCCGCCGCGAATGGCTCGGCGTCCAGCCGCTCGGCGATGGCGCCTTCGTCGGCCTCGCGCCGCCGTTCGGCCGCCTCGCCGCCGCCGACTTGCGCGCCCTCGGCCGCCTCGCGGCGCAAGCCGGCGCGAGCGTCGTCCGCCTGACGCCCTGGCGCGCCATGCTCGTTCCCGGCCTGACGCTTCCCGCCGCGCAGACGCTCGCGCGGGCGGCAAACCGCCTCGACGTCATCCTCGATCCCTCCGACCCGCGCCTCGCCGTCGCCGCCTGCCCCGGCGCGCCGGACTGTTCGAGCGGGCTCGGGGACACGCGCGCCGCCGCCTCGCGCCTCGCGCCGCTGCTCCCGCCTGGCGTGACCCTGCACGTCTCCGGCTGCGCCAAGGGCTGCGCCCATCCCGCGCCCGCGCCGATCACGGTCGTCGCGACGGCCGAGGGCTACGATCTCATCGCCCACGGCCGCGCCGATTCCGCGCCGCTCGCGCGCGGCCTCGCGCTCGCAGCCGTCGAAACCCTCATCAAGGAGCGCGCCGTCTGATGCCCCCTCTTGACTACATCCGCGACGGCGACGCGATTTATCAGCGCTCGTTCGCGATCATCCGCGCCGAGGCCGATCTCGCCCGCTTTTCAGCCGCAGAGGAGCGCGTCGCAGTGCGCATCGTCCACGCCTGCGGCATGCCCGACGTGGCCAGCGATCTCGCCTTCGCGCCCGAGGCCGCAGAGGCCGGCATTGCGGCGCTGAAGGCGGGCGCGGCGGTGTTCTGCGACGCGCAGATGGTCGCCCACGGCGTCACCCGCGCCCGGCTTCCGGCGCAAAACGAGGTTTTGTGCACGCTCGGCTATCCGGCGGTCGCGCAGTTGGCCCAGCGGCTCGGCACGACCCGCTCGGCGGCGGCGGTCGATCTCTGGGGCGAGCGGCTCAACGGCGCCGTGGTCGCCATCGGCAACGCGCCGACGACGCTGTTCCGGCTGCTCGAACTCATACAATCCGGTGGGCCGAGGCCCGCCTGCATCGTCGGCATGCCGGTCGGCTTCGTCGGCGCGGCGGAATCGAAGGACGCGCTGATCGCTTCCGGATTGCCTTATATCGCCGTGCGCGGACGGCGCGGCGGCAGCGCGATGGCGGCCGCCGCCGTCAATGCGCTGGCCAGCGCGAAGGAGTGAGCATGGCCGGCCGTCTCTATGGCGTCGGGCTCGGCCCCGGCGATCCCGAGCTTCTCACCGTCAAGGCGGCGCGGCTGATCGGCGCCTGTCCTGTCGTCGCCTATTTCGCCAAGGCCGGGCGGCGCGGCCACGCGCGCACCATCGCCGACCGCTATATCCCCGCCGGCGCCGCGGAGCTGCCGCTCTACTATCCGATGACGACGGAGTTGCCGTTCGACCATCCCGAGTACCTCGCCACCCTCTCGCGCTTCTACGCCGTCTCGACGGCGGCGCTGGCGGCGAACCTGGAGGCCGGCCGCGACGTCGCGCTGATCGCCGAGGGCGATCCGCTGTTCTACGGCTCGTTCATGCATCTGTTCGTGCGGCTGCGGGAGCGTTTCGCCTGCGAGATCGTGCCCGGGGTCACCGGCATGGCCGGCTGCTCGGCGGCGGCCGGGGCGCCGATGACCTGGGGCGACGACATCCTCACCGTGCTGCCGGGAACGCTCCCGTTCGCCGCGCTGGTGGAGAAGCTCAAGGCAAGCGACGCGGCGGTGGTGATGAAGCTTGGAAGCAATTTCGACAAGGTGCGCGCCGCCTTCGCCGAGGCCGGCCTCATCGACCGCGCGCTCTATGTCGAGCGCGGCACGATGGCGGGCGAGACCGTCTGGCCGCTGAAGGACAAAGCGGACGGCCCTGCGCCCTATTTCTCGCTGATCCTGCTGCCCGGCCAGGGGCGCCGGCCATGAGCGGCGCGCTCTATGTGATCGGCCTCGGGCCGGGGCCGGATTGCTGGCTGACGCCTGAGGCGAGCGAGACGCTGGTGCGGGTGACCGACATCTTCGGCTATGGCCCCTATGTCGCGCGCATCGCCCCGCGCCCAGGCCTGACGATCCACGCCAGCGACAACCGCGTCGAACTCGACCGCGCCGGCGCCGCGCTGGAAGCCGCCGCGGCGGGGCGGCTCGTCGGCGTCGTCTCGGGCGGCGATCCCGGCGTGTTCGCGATGGCGGCGGCGGTGCTGGAGGCGCTGGAGCAGGGACCGCAGGCGTGGCGCGCCCTGGACCTGCAAGTGGTCCCCGGCGTCAGCGCGATGCAGGCGGCGGCCGCCCGGCTCGGCGCGCCTTTGGGCGGCGACTTCTGCGCGATCTCGCTGTCCGATAATCTGAAGCCGTGGAGCATTATCGAGCGCCGGCTGATCGCCGCGTCGGAGGGCGATTTCGCGCTGGCGATCTACAATCCCGCCTCGAAGGCGCGGCCCGGCCAGATCCACGACGCCTTCCGGTGCTTGCGCGCGCGTCGCCGCCCGGAGACGCCCGTCGCCTTCGCCCGCGCGGTCGGGCGGTCCGACGAGGCGATCACGCTGACGACGCTGGCGCAAGCCGACCCTGGGATCGCCGACATGAGCACGCTGGTGATCGTCGGCGCCTCGACGACGCGGCTGATCGCGAGGCCCGGCCGGCGCCCCTATGTGCTGACGCCGCGCAGCTGCGAGGCGGCGCCGTGAAGCCACTCAAGCGCGTCCTCGACGCGGTAGAGCACGGTTCGCGCGGCGATCGGCGGGCGGCGCACCATCACCACCGGCAGGCCCAGCCGCCGCGCCGCGTCGAGCTTGGCGCGGGTCGCCGGGCCGCCGCTGTTCTTGCTGACGAGAATGTCGATGCGCCGCGAGGTCATCAGCTCCAGCTCGTCGTCGAGCGCGAACGGCGGGCGCGCCAGCACCACCTCGACGGAAGGCGGCGGATCCTGCGGCGCGTCGATCGAGCGCAGCACGTAATGATGCTGCGGCGCTTCGCGGAACGCGCCGACATGCAGCCGTCCGACGGTCAGAAATACGCGCCGCGGCGTCTCCCCGAGGGCCTCGGCGGCGGCTTCCACGCTCTCGACCTCGCGCCAGTCGTCGCCCGCGCCGGGCGTCCAGGCGGGTCGCGACAGCACGGCGAGCGGAACGCCGGCGGCCTCGGCCGCGGCGACGGCGTGGGCCGACATCTGCGCCGCGAACGGATGCGTCGCGTCGATCAGCGCCTCGATGCGGTTCTCTTTCAGGTGGCGCGTCAGCCCCTCGATGCCGCCGAAGCCGCCGCTTCGGGTCGGCAGCGGCGAGGCGGCCGGGCGCGAGGTGCGGCCCGCGAGCGACAGCGTCGCCTCGACATCCCCACGTCCGGCCAGACGCCGCGCGAGCTCGCTCGCCTCGCTGGTTCCGCCGAGCAAAAGCAGCCGCAACTCGTCTCTCCGGGGTTCTCGACATGAAGCCCTGGCTGGCCCTGATCGGGCTCGGCGAGGACGGCGAGGTTTCCCCTGCCGCAAGAGCGCGGCTGTCGCAAGCCGCGCTGGTCGTCGGCGGCGCGCGGCACCTCGGCCTGATCGGCGAAACCGCGGGCGAGCGGCTGGCGTGGCCCTCGCCGATGCAGGACGCCTACCCCGCCATCCTGGCCCGCCGCGGCGAGGCCGTCTGCGTGCTGGCGAGCGGCGATCCGTTCTTCTACGGCGTCGGCTCCTCGCTGGCGGCGCTGGTCGGGCCGGACGAGTTCGAGAGTTTCCCTCAAGCCTCCGCCTTCAGCCTCGCGGCCTCGCGGCTCGGCTGGGCGTTGCAAGACTGCGCGTTGCTGACGCTGCACGGCCGCGCGCTGCAGCGGATCATCCCGCATCTGCACCCCGGCGCGCGGGTGATGGCGCTGTCGTGGGACGGCGAGACGCCGGCCAAGCTCGCCTCGCTGCTGTGCGGCCGGGGCCTGGGCGACTCGCGCCTGACGGTGCTGGAGGCAATGGGCGGGCCGCGCGAGCGCCGCCGCTGCGCGACCGCCTGGGAGTTCGACGGCCGCGGCGTCGATCCGCTCAACACCATCGCGCTGGAGGTGGTCGAGACGGTCGGCGCCCGCATTCCGCCCCGCGCCGCCGGGCTGCCCGACGAGTGGTTCGAGCACGACGGCCAGATCACCAAGCGCGAAATGCGCGCGCTGACGATCTCGGCGCTCGCGCCGCGGCCGCGCGAAACGCTGTGGGACGTCGGCGCCGGCTCCGGTTCGATCGCCATCGAATGGCTGCTCGCCGATCTGTCGCTTCAAGCCATCGCCGTCGAGCGCGACCCCACGCGGTGCGCCTGCATCGCAGCCAACGCGGCCGCGCTCGGGGTCCCGCAGCTTCGCGTCGTCGAGGGCGCGGCGGCTGAGGCGCTGACCGGCCTTCCTGCGCCGGACGCAGTGTTCCTCGGCGGCGGCGTCGAGGCCGCTTTCGAGACCTGCTGGGCGGCGTTGCGCCCCGGCGGGCGGCTAGTCGTCAACGCCGTCACCGTGGAGTCGCAGGCGCTGGTTGCGCAGCTTTCGCGCCGCTTCGGCGGGGATCTGCTGCACGTCCAGTTCGCCCGCGCCGAGCCGGTCGGCCGCTTCCGCGGCTTCCGCGCGCTGATGCCGTCGGTGCAATGGCGCGCGGTGAAACCGTGAGCGCGGCGGTGGGCGTAGGCTGCCGCGCCGGCGCGTCCGCGGACGCCATCGTGCGTCTCGTGCGCGAGGCCCTCGCCAAGGCCGGGCTCGACGCGGCGCCGCTGCACGCGCCGGCCGGAAAAGCCGGCCCGGCGCTGGCGCAAGCCGCCGCGCGGCTGGGGTCGAGCCTGCATCTCGTCGACGAGGCGGCGCTGCGAGGCGTCGCGGATCGCGTGATCTCGCATTCGCCGCGCGTGGCGGCGCTGTATGGCGTCGGCAGCGTGGCGGAAGCGGCGGCGCTTCTGGGCGCTGGCGAAGCGTCGCGCGTAGTGGTGGCCAAATTCAGCGCCGACGGCGTCAGCTGCGCCGTGGCCAAGGGGGAGCCGTGACGGTCCATTTCATCGGCGCCGGTCCCGGCGCCGCCGATCTCATCACGGTGCGCGGCCGCGATCTCATCGCCCGCTCGCCCGTCTGCCTCTACGCGGGATCGCTGGTGCCCGAGGCGCTGCTCGGCTACTGCCCGCTGGGCGCCCGCATCGTCGACACCGCGCCGATGACGCTGGACACGATCATCGCCGAGATCGAGCAAGCCCACGCCGCCGGCCTCGACGTGGCGCGGCTGCATTCCGGCGATCTCTCGATCTGGAGCGCGCTCGGCGAACAGACGCGGCGGCTGCGCGCGCTGAGCATCCCCTACGACGTGACGCCCGGCGTCCCCGCCTTCGCGGCCTCAGCGGCCGCGCTCGGGCAGGAGCTGACGTTGCCCGAGGTCGCGCAATCCCTGGTGCTGACGCGCACTTCCGGCCGCGCCTCCGCCATGCCGGAGCGCGAGACGCTGGAGGCCTTCGCCGCGACCGGCGCGACGCTGGCGATCCACCTGTCGATCCACGCCATCGACCGCGTCGTCGCCGAGCTGACACCGTCCTATGGCGCGGATTGCCCCGTCGCGGTCGCCTTTCGCGCCAGCTGGCCGGACGAACGGATCGTGCGCGGGACCCTCGCCGACATCGCCGCCAAGCTCGCGCGGTCCCCGATGGAGCGCACCGCTCTCATTCTGGTCGGCGCGGCGTTGGGCGCGCAGGATTTCCGCGAAAGCTCGCTCTACGATCCCGACTACAAGCGCCGCTACCGGGGGCTGACGTGACGCAGGCCGGTCGTCGCCTTCAGCGCGCCGTCGCGGTCGAACAGCGCGATTTCGAGCCGCTGCGCGCCCGCGCCCAGCGCCCGGGCCGCGGTCTCCCAGGCGGCCTCGGCGACCGGAGCGCCGAGGTCGAACCCCGCCGCGTCGGCGAGATCGAACGCGTGCTTGGCCGTGTTGGCCTGCGCGATCGCCTCTCGCAGCCCCTCCGGCGCGAGCCGCGACAGCCAGCCGAGATCGACCTCGCCGCGCCGCGAGTGCAGGTCGAGCAGGCCCTGGCCGAGCTTGGCCATCTTGGCGACGCCGCCCGCTACAGTCACGTCCGGCACGGGATGGGCGCGCAGGTACTTCAGCATCCCGCCGACGAAATCGCCCATGTCGATCAGCGCGATCTCCGGCAGTCCGTGCAGCTTCCGCACCGCGGCCTCCGAGGTCGAGCCGGTGGCGCCGGCGACGTGCCGCAGCCCCTCGGCGCGGGCGACGTCGATTCCGCGATGGATCGAGTGAATCCAGGCGCTGCACGAGAACGGCACGACGATTCCCGTCGTGCCGAGGATCGACAGCCCGCCGATGATGCCGAGCCTGCCGTTCAGCGTGCGCTGCGCGATTGTCTCGCCGTTGGGAATCGAAATCTCCACCTCGACATCGGCGCCCTGCGGCAGATTGGCGCGGATCATCGCGCGCGGGGCGGGATTGATAGCAGGCTCGCCGACGGGGAGCGGCAGGCCGGGGCGCGTCACCGTTCCGACTCCCGGCCCGGCGCGAAAACTCACGCCCGCCGCCGCCCGCCGCACCGTGGCGATCACCAAAGCCCCGTGCGTCACGTCGGGATCGTCGCCGGCGTCCTTGACGACGCCGGCGCGAGCAAAACCCTCGCCGGTCTCGTGCAGCGCCAGCGCAAAGCTGGGGCGCTGGCCGCCGGGCAGGGCGATCTCGACGCAAGCGGGAAAGTCGCCGGTCATCAGCGCGGCGTAGGCGGCGCGGGCGGCGGCGGTGGCGCAGGCGCCGGTGGTCCAGCCGCGGCGCAGGGGTTTGTCTTCCATGCGGGGACGCTTAGCGCATGACCGGCTCTCTCCCCAAGCGCGGCCTGATGATCGCCGCCCCGCGCTCCGGCAGCGGCAAGACGACGCTGACGCTCGGCCTGTTGCGCGCGCTGCGCCGGCGCGGCGTCGCGGTCGCGGGCGCGAAATCCGGGCCGGACTACATCGACTGCGCCTTCCACGCCGCCGCGGCGGGGCGGCCCAGCGTCAACCTCGATTCCTGGGCGATGCCCGAAAGCCTCGTGCGCGCCCTCGCCGCCGGGCTCGACGGCGATCTCGTGATCGCGGAGGCCTCGATGGGCCTGTTCGACGGCGCGCCCTCGCCGGCCGGCGCCACCGGCGCCTCGGCCGATATCGCAGCCCAGCTGGGCCTGCCGGTGGTGCTGACGCTCGACGTCTCCGGCCAGGGGCAATCGGCGGCGGCGATCGCCAAGGGTTTCGCCAGCTACGACCCGCGCATCCGCGTCGCCGGCGTGGTGCTCAACAAGGTCGGCAGCGAGCGCCACCGCCGCCTCGCAGCTGACGCCATCGAGGCGCTCGGCCTGCCCGTGCTCGGCGCGCTGCCGCGTAACGGCGAGATCGCGCTGCCCGAGCGCCATCTCGGCCTCGTCCAGGCCACGGAGACGGCGGACCTCGACGCGCGGCTCGATGCGCTCGCCGGCTTCGTCGAAGCCCATGTCGATCTCGACGCGCTGGCGGCGCTCGCGGCCCCCGTGACGGCCGGCGGCGAGGCCGTCGCGCTGCCGCCGCCGGGCCAGCGCATCGCTGCGGCGCGCGACGCCGCCTTCACCTTCCTCTACCCGCATTTGCTCTCGGGCTGGCGCATGGCGGGCGCGGACGTGCTGTTCTTCTCGCCGCTCGCCGACGAGCCGCCGCCCGAGGCCGCCGACGTCTGCTGGCTGCCCGGCGGCTACCCCGAGCTGCACGCCGGGCGGCTCGCCGCCGCCTCGCGCTTCCTCGACGGGCTGCGCCGCTTCGCCGCGACTCGCCCCGTTCACGGGGAGTGCGGCGGCTACATGACGTTGGGCGCCGCGCTGACCGACGCGGCCGGCGAGCGCCACGCCATGGCGGGCCTGCTGGCGGTCGAGACGAGTTTCGCTAGGCGCCGCATGACGCTGGGCTATCGCCGCGCCCGCCTGATCGCCGACGGCCCGCTCGGGATGCGCGGCGAACTCCGACTCGGCCACGAGTTCCATTACGCGACGGTCGCGCAAGCCGGCGCCGACGAGCCGTTCGCGCTGGTAAGCGACGCCTATGGCGCGGCCGAGGCCCCGGTCGGCTCGCAGCGCGGCCTCGTCAGCGGCTCGTTCTTCCACGTCATCGCCTAGAGGCTAGCTCCATGACGCCGCCCTGCTTCGACGACGGTTTCCGGCAAAAGCTCGACGAGCTGATCGCTTGGCGGCGCGACGTGCGCCGTTTCCGCCGCGATCCCGTGCCGCGCGCGCTGGTCTCCGAGATGCTGCGGCTGGCGCAGCTTTCGCCTTCCGTCGGCAATAGCCAGCCGTGGCGCTGGATCGAGGTCGCCTCGGCGGGCAAACGGGAAGCGGTGCGGCGCAATTTCGCCGAGTGCAACGCGGAAGCTCTGGCGTCGCAAGACCAATCGCGCGCGCGGGCCTACGCGCGACTGAAGCTGGAGGGCCTCGACGCGGCGCCGGTTCAGTTCGCGGTGTTCTGCGATCATGGCTGCGGCCAAGGCCACGGGCTCGGCAGCCGCACCATGCCCGAGGCGCTCGACTATTCCGTGGCGGCGATGATCGCGGTGATGTGGCTGGCCGCCCGCGCGCGCGGGCTGGGGCTCGGCTGGGTGTCGATCCTCGATCCCACGCGGCTCGCCGCCGATCTCGGGGCGCCCGCGTCTTACAAGTTCATCGCCTATCTGTGCCTCGGCTGGCCGCAGGAGGAGCACGAAATCCCCGAGCTTGAGCGCAGCGGCTGGCAGGAGCGCACGCCGCTGGGGCAGTATATCCTGCATGTGTGAACGCGTGCCGCGCATCGCGTCGCGGCGTGGATGCCTGGGAGAAGCCCGGGCGCGACGCGCTGCGCGCAACCTCACGGCCCGAAATCGAACCCCTGCGTCATATCCGGGCTCGCCGCGTCGCGGCTTCCCAGCGGCTGCAGCCGGAAGCGGGTCTCGATCAGCTTGGCGATGGCGGTGGTGTCCATCACCGTATGATCGACGAAGCCGCGCTTGGCGAACGGCGAGATCAGCAGCGTCGGCACGCGCGTTCCCGGCCCCCAGCGGTCGCCCTTGGGTGGGGCGACATGGTCCCACATGCCGCCGTTCTCGTCGTAGGTGACGATGACAGCCGTATCCTTCCACAGCGCGCTGTTCTGGATCAGCTCGATCAGGAACGCGGTGTGGTTCTCGCCCGCCAGCACGCTGGCGTAGCCCGGATGCTCGTTGTCCTCGCCGACCGGCTTGAAGAACGCCACCGCCGGCAGTTCGCCTTTCGCGATCTCGGCGACGAAATCCTTCTCGTCCTTCAAATGCTTCGCCCCCGGCGTCCCCAGCGCATAGTTGGCGAAATAGGCGAACGGCTGGTGATGGAACTGGAACAGCGGATCGGCGCGATGCGCGACCGCGTCGTCCCAGCCGCCGGAATACCACGCCCAATCGACGCCAGCGGCGTCGAGCCGGTCGCCGATGGTCGCGTCAGTCTGCGGCGGCAGCAGTCTCTCCGGCTTGGCCCAAGCCGGCGCCGGGCCGCCCTTGGGAAATAGCGTATTGACCGCATAGCCGTCCGGCGTCACCGCGCCGTCCTTGATCAGCGATCCGTCGTCGCTGAGCTTGGCCCGCATGTCCTGCGGCGCGTCGGGGAATTTCGGCGCGCAGGCGCAGATCATGTAGATGTGGTTGAAGAACGAGCCGCCGAAGCCCGCGTGATGGAAATGATCCATCAGCGTGTATTCCTTCGCCAGCCGCCACATCGGCGTCGGCGATCCGTCGTAATGGCTCATCACCAGGCTGGCCGCGTCGCTCCAGGCGACGAACTTGTCCATCTTGCCGCCGTCGATTTGCAACTGCTCCTGATAGAAGCGATGCCACGCGTCGCCGGTCACGCCTTCGAGCCCGACATAGGGCTCGGCGCGGAACGGCTGGTTGGGCAGGTCGACGGGAAACCGCAGGTCCTGTTTGGTTCCCTTGAGGCCGACATAGAGCACCGGCGGCAGCTTCTCGTAGGGCTTGCCGTCCTTGTCGACCTGCGGCGGGATTGCGCTGAGGTCGGTTATGCCGTCGGCGCCGGGAAACAGGCCGTAGAGGTTGTCGAAGCTGCGGTTCTCCAGATAGATGACGACGATATGATTGATCTTCGAAAGTCCCCCGGGCGGATCGGCCAGCGCGCCGGCGCATGAGGCCAGGAGCGCGAGCGACCCGCATAAGACTCGTTTCATTCGTGTCTCCCTGAAGAAGGCGTTTTCAACCAAACGGCGCCGCAACCCCTTTGCGTGGGAGGGGGCGACGCCTTAGAAAAACTCCGCCAGGGCTTGGGCGGTCGCTTCCGGCGCCTCTTCGGGCAGGAAATGGCCGCTCTCGATCGCGGCCCCGCGGGCGTGCACCGCCCAGCGCCGCCAGACGTCGAGCGGGTTCTCGCCCTTGGCCGGGATGCCCTTGGCGCCCCACAGCGCCAGCAGCGGCGCGGCGATCCGCCGTCCCGCCGCGCGGTCGGCCTCGTCGAGTTCGCGGTCGATGGTCGCCCCGGCGCGGTAATCCTCGCACAGCGCGTGGACGCGGGCGGGATCGCGCAAGCCGGCGCGATAGGCCTCCAGCGCCTCCGGCGCAAAACACTTCAGCGACTTGTCGCCCGTCCAGCTCGCCAGCGTGTGGTCGAGATAGGCGTCGGACGCGGCCGAGATCAGCGTCTCCGGCATCGGCGCGGGCTGGGCGAGGAACATCCAGTGATAGATCGCCATCGCCCGCGCGGCGTCCATGCCGGCCCACATCTCTGCGGTCGGCGCGATGTCGAGCACGGCGATCTTGGTGACCCTGTCGGGATGGTCGAGCGCGAGCCGGTAGGCGACGCGGCCGCCGCGGTCGTGGCCGGCGACCGCGAATCGCTCGTGGCCGAGCGCCGCCATCAGCGCAATCGCGTCCTTCGCCATCACCCGCTTGGAGTAGCGCTTGCCGAGCTCGGACGGCGGCGCCGAGGAGGCGCCATAGCCGCGCAGGTCCGCGGCGACGACCGTGAAGCGGCCGCTGAGCGCCTCAGCGACGCGCGCCCACATCAGATGCGATTGCGGATAGCCGTGCAGCAGCAGCAGCGGCGCCCCGGACCCGCCGACGCGGGCGAAAATCGTCGCCTCGCCGAGCGCGAACTCGCGGGCCTCGAAGCCGTCGAAAGCCAGCATGTCTCAAGCTCCTGTCGAGGCGGCGGCCTGCGGTTCGAATTCGGCGCCTGGCGCCCGCCAAGGCGCGCGAGCGGGCGTTTAGCCGGCGACGGCGAATTTGGCGAGGAGAAAAGCCGGGAGCGGTCGCCGTTCCCGGCGGCTTGCGCCCTGTCTCACGCCGGTGCACTGTCAATACGTATTCAGGCGATGGAGGGCGCGATGCGAAGCTTGGCGGATCGACGACTTCGGTTCGCGACAATTTGCGCGGGTCTGATCTTGGCGCTGTCGCCGGGCGTCGCGCGCGCCGACAACACCCTCCACATCTCGTTCGTGGACACGCGCGACCGCAAAGGGCAGGAGGCGGATTCCGACATCGTCAGGAGCCACAATATCGACGCGACGCTGCACGGCGACGGTCATGTCACGGAGGCTACGACGAGTTTTCTTCCGAGCCGTCGCGGCAAGCGTTCCCGAGGCATGATCGGCGATTCCGCTTCCAGCCAGCTCGGCGACGCCTCCGGCAGAGTGACATGGAAGGTGAAGGGCCCGCACGAGCTGCAGCGCATCGAACTGGGACCGCGGTTCATCGTGCTGGCGGAGGTCAAGGTCGCAGACGACAAGACCTGCGCCGTAAGCGTCAGATACCTGCTGAAGAGCGGCGAAGTCGACCTGATCGGCAAGGACCGGCGCGGCGGCGGATTGGCGCACTTCAGCAAGCCGAGATTGCTCAGCGCCGAGTGCAGCATCCAGTAAACAAAGGCGCCGTCCGGCGTCTTCCGCACCCGCGCCGCGGCGGAACAACGTCAGCGCGGCCCCAGCGCCCGCACCGCCTCCTCGACGCTGTGGAAGACGCGGTTCTCGCCGATCTCGGTCATCAGTCCGTGGCGGCGAAACTCCTCCTCGGCGCGGACCGCCTCCAGCCGCGCGACCGCGACTGTGACGCCGCCCGCCTGCAGTCGGCGGATGGCCTCGCCGAGCAGCTTCGCGCCGGTATAGTCGAGCTCGACGATGGCGTCGGCCTCGATGACCAGCAGCTTGCAATCGCTCAGGCGGGCGAGCGCGTCGCAGATCTCGTAGGCGTTGAGAAACGACAGCGGCGCCTGCAGGCCGACGACCTTCACCCCAGCGACCGTCTCGCCCGCCCCCGCGCCCGACTTCGGCCACCAGATCGACGTGCCGGGAATGCGCTCGAACGGGACCAGGCGCGCCCGCGTCACCGTCCACAGCCCGTGCAGGATCGACAGCGCGATGCCGGCTCCGACGCCCTGTTCGATCGGCAGCGCGACGATGGCGGCGAGCGTGATCGGGATCAGCAGGAACTCCGCCCACGCCCGCCGCGCTACGTCGATCATGGCGCGCACGCGCACGATCCGCATCGCCACGAACAGCAGCACCCCGGCCAGCGCCGCCTTCGGCATATGCGCGATGAGGCCGCCGCCATAGAGCGCCAGCCCGAGCCCCAGCGCCGCCGCGACCAACCCGCCGAGCTGCGAACGTCCGCCGGTCTCGGCGACGACGGCCGTGCGCGGCGGGCTGGCGTTGACCGGAAAGGCGCCGAGAAAGCCGGCGAGCATGTTGGCCGCGCCGACGCCAATGAAATCGCGGTTGACGTCGGCGCCGCGGGCGGGATCGTCGATGAACGCGCGGGACGTCGCCGCCGTCTGCATCATCGCCACCGCCGCCACGATCAGCGCGAGGCCCGCGGTCTCGCGCAACGCCGCATAAGTGACGGGGGGCGGGCGCAGCGAAAGCTCGACGCCGGAAATGGCGCCCAGCGTCGCCACGCCCTGCGCCTCCAGCCCGAACGCGACCGTCAGCACTGTCGCGGCGGCGACGGCGGCGAGCGCGCTGGGCGCCCGCGGCGCCAGCTTTTCGCCGGCGACGATGGCTGCGGTCACGCCGAGCCCCAGCGCCAGCTCCAGCGGATGCGCCGCGCCGATCTGGTGCGCCAGCGTCCAAAGCTTTTCCGGCGTCGGCCCGGGCGGTACGGGCAGGCCCATCAGCGCCGGCGCCTGGCTGGCGACGATGTGGACGGCGACGCCCGCCAGAAAACCCGTCGTCACCGGGATCGACAACAGATCGGCGACGAAGCCGAGCCGCAGCGCCCCCGCCGCGACCAGCGCGACGCCGACCAGCAGCGCCAGAACGGCGACCGCGCCGAGATAATGCGGCCCGGCCAGCGCGAGCGCGCCGGCGAAGATCGGCGTGATGGTGGAATCGGCGCCGACCGACAACCGCCGGCTGGCGCCGAACAGCGCGAACCCGACGCCCCCGGCGGCGAGCGCGAGGAAGCCCAGTTCCGGCGGCATGCCGCCGAGCCGCGCCGTCGCCATCTGCTCGGGTATGGCGATGGCCGCGAGCGTCAGGCCCGCGAGCAGGTCGGGCCCGAGGTCGCGCGGGCGCCAGCCGGCGAAGGTCGCGAGCCACGCATTCGCCATCCGCCCCTCCCCATATAGGTTGTCCGCCGCCCCGGCATGAAGCGGGCGGCCCGGTAAATCAAGGGAGCGCGGATGGAGTTTCTGTTGCGCCGGCTTGCGCTCGCGGTCGGGGTTGTGTGCGGGCTGGCGGCGACGCAGGCGCCGGAATTCGCGCAGCAGTACCGGCAGCGCCTCGCCGGCGCGGTTGACGAGCTCCAGCGCGTGGTCTCGACCTTCGACGCCGAGGCGGCGGCCAAGAACCTGACCCCCGACGAGGCGATCCGCCGGCTGCAGATCAACGTCGACCCGCTGGCGCGCGAGCGCGGGCGGGACATGGCCGACGACAAGGCGCGGCTGAACCAGTTGCAGGACGCGCTGACGTCTTTCGTCAACGGCGGGCCGGTCAAGCGGCTGGCGACGTTCTTCGCCGACTTCGACGCCGGCGTGGCTAGCCGCGCCTGGGGCGATTTCGAGCCCGCCGTGCCGACGACCGCCGAGGGGTTCATTGTCGGCGGGACCGCGTGGATTCTCGGCTGGGCGGCGACGCATCTGGCGGCGTGGCCGCTGCGCCGGCGGGCGGCGCTGCGGCGGACGCGACGGGCGTGAGCGTTTAGAACTGCGGCAGCGCCGGCTCGGCGGCGCCGGTCGCAGCCACCCCTTCGAGTTCGATCAGCCATTCGGGCCGGCAGACCGGCCCCTGGACGTAGACGGTCGGCAGTCCCGGCATGCGCGCCGACAGTCTCGCCCGGACGGCGTCGTAATCGGAGCGGTCGCGCAGATAGACGATGAAATAACGCATGTCGGCGAGCCCCGCTTCGCCCGAGCGCAGGATCGCGTCGATGTTTTCGAGCGCGCGGTCGAGCTGCGCCAGCACGTCGCCGCGGTGCATCACGCGGCCGGCGTTGTCGATGCTGGCGGTGCCGGAAATGTAATAGTGGCGCCGGTCGGCGTAGCTCAGCCGCGTGCCGCGCTCGAAGGTCACGTCGTAGTCCTTGGTCGCGCACATGTGGTCGAAGTCGTTGAGATAGAACACCTGCTCCGGGCGCATATCGAGGTTGGAGTAGGCGTCCATCGAGACCACGTCGAACTGGTGCGCGCAGGCGCCCTCGATGCCGGTCGAGGCGATGTAATGCGTCTTCGCCGTCAGGCCGTGCTGCTTGAACAGCGCCGTGCGGGCGATCACCATATCGCGATAGAAGACGTCGACGTCCTTCAGATAGATCCAGGTGCGCTGGCAATGGCGCTCCATGCTGGCGCCGTGCGCGGCGAGCGCGTTGGTGAGCGCGTCGAACATGTGCCGCGTCTGCGCCTCCGCGTCGGCCGGCGCCGTCTCGGCCCCGCCGCACAGCCTGACGCTCCACAGATGGCGCGCGCCGCCGCGGGTGACCAGCACATGGTTGTGGCCGTGACGTTGCTTGACCAGCGGCTGCGGCGCGCGGACGTGATAGGCGAGCAGCGCCGCCTTGTCCGGCCCGAGCGGCGGCTGCTGCACGATCGAGACCGCGACGGGCGAAGCGGCGTCGTTGTCCGCCAGCGCGCTGCCGCGCACCTGATAGGCCTGATTGAGCACGTCGCTGAGGAACACGCGGCGGAACACGGCGGTGTCGGCGCCGAGCCCGAGGCTGTCGAGAGCGGCGGCGTAGCGCGCTTCTACGGCGGCGAGCTGCGCGGCGAAACCCGGCGGCGTTCCCGCCGGCGGCTCCACGCTGAGATAGATCTCCTCGCAGCCGTTGGCGCCGAGAAAACGGCTGGCGGCGACGCCGTCAGGCAGCATCGGTTGATCCTCGTCGAACGAAGGCGCGGGCGGCGGGGCGGCCTATTCGCCGCCCTTGCTGAACTTGCGCGGCAGCATGCCGATCAGCTGCCTGACGCCGGGAATCGACTTCGCCAGCGCGCTGACGCGATGGCGCAGATAGGTCTTGCGCGCGTAGGCCTCCGTGTCGACCCAGCAGAACTGCAGGCTCATGCGCTGGCCCTTCTGCGGCAGAAAGCCGTGATAGGAGCGGTCGGAGACGCGGAACATCAGCATCTTGCCGAACACCGGCGGGAACTCGAACGCCGGATCGTCGCGCGAGTTGGAGCGCAGCACGCGCAGGCGGCCTTTCTCGTACGGCCATTCCGGGCTGAAGCCGAGAATCACGGTGACGATTTTGTGCTTGGAGTCGGGGTGCGCGTAGCCCTCGTTGTAGTTGCCGCTGGTGTTGCCCATCATCACGATGGTGGGAAAGCGATTGGAGAGATCGACGTCGAACTTGGCTTCGACCAGTTGGCGGAAGCGCGGGCTCAACAGATCCTTTAGCACCGCGTCGAACCTGGGCCCGTATTTGAGATCGGGGATGGCGTAGGTGCCGCGATGCGGGATGTCCGGCGCGTCGGCCAGCACCGCATCCTTCTTCGCCAGCGGCATCGCCTGATCGACGAAGGCGTAATCGTAAGGGTCGCGCTGCAACGGGGCGGCGGCGATGGCCTGTTCGTCGAGGACAGCGAATTGCGCTTCGGCCATGCGGCGCTCCGGAGATGACGGCAAGCTGGTGTTAGGCTTAAGTTTCGCGAGGCGTCGATGCGTCGAAATGACGCTCATCAGGATCGGTTTTTGCGCGGCGGCGAAGGCGGGGGGCGCGCGCGGCGCGCGAATCCGGGGGCGCGCGCGGCGCGCGAATCGTGGTAAATCGACCTTATGGCGCCCCGCTTGTTCACCATTCCCGCGCAAGCGCCCTTCCTGCCGACGCTGGCGCAAAGCCTGCTCGACGGCCGCCTGATACCGGGCTTTCCCGGTCCCGGCCCGCTCGCGCTGGCGCAAGCGACCGTCTACTTGCCGACCCAGCGCGCCGCGCGCGCCTTCGGGCGGGCGCTGGTCAGGGCGAGCGGGCGCACCAGCCTGGCGTTGCCGCGCATCGTGCCGCTCGGCGCCTTCGCGGCGGAAGAGGGCGAGGCCGCCGAGTTCGACTCGCTCGCGCTCGACGAGCCCCCCGCCGTCGGCGATCTCGCACGGCGCATGACGCTGGCCCGGCTCGTCGCCGCCTGGGGCGGCGCGCTGAAGGGCGCAATCCGCCGCTGCGGCCCCGACGGCCGGCTGATCACCGACGAAGCCGAGCCGCCGCTGGTCGCCGCCACCGCCGCCGAGGCGCTGACGCTGGCCGGCGATCTCGCCGCGCTGATCGACGACATGCGGCTGGAGGGGATCGGCTTCGAGCGCCTGCAGCCGCTGGTCGCCGACCCCTTCGACGCCTATTGGCGCGTCACCCTCGATTTCCTCAAGATCGCCTTCGAGGCGTGGCCGGCGTGGCTCGCCGAGAAGGGCCTGGTCGACCGGGCCGAACGGGCCCAGCGCGCGGTGGAGCGCGAGATCGCGGCGATGGCCCAAGGCCGGCGCGGGCCGACGATCGTCGCCGGCTCGACCGGCGTCAACGCCGCCACCGCCAAGCTGATCGGCGCGGTGGCGCGGGCGGCTGACGGCGCCGTCGTGCTGCCCGGCCTCGATCAGTCGCTCGACGAAGCGGCGTGGCGGCTCATTTCGGCCAAGCTGGAGGACGGCGGCGACCCCACCGCCGCCACCCATCCGCAGGCCGCGCTGGCGAAACTGCTGTTGCGCATCGGCGCCATGCGCGACGAGGCGGCGCCGCTCGCCGAACCCGGCCCGCGGGCGCGGTTCCTCACCGAGGCGATGCGTCCCGCCGAATCGACGCATCTGTGGACAAGGGCGCAGGTCGACCGCCACGCGCTCGACGGCGTCGCGCTGATCGAGGCCGGCCACGAGGCCGAGGAGGCGCTCGCCATCGCCGCCGCGATGCGCGAGACGCTTGCAGCCCCCGGCCGTACGGCGGCGCTGGTGACGCCCAATCCCGCCATCGCCCGCCGAGTCGCCGCCGAGCTGACCCGCTGGGGGATCGACGTCGAGAACTCCGCCGGCGCGACGCTCGGCGCGACCGAGGAGGGCGTATTCGCCCGCGCGGCGATCGCCGCCGCGCGCGATTTCTCCGCCGCGCGCGTCGCCGCCCTGCTCGCCTCGCCGCGGATGCGGCTCGGCCGCTCTCCCGAAACCTACGCCGCCGCCGCCCGCGCGCTGGAGCTTGGCGTGTTGCGCGCGCCGCTGCCCGTCACCGGGCTGCATGACCCGCAAGCCGCTTTCGCCGCCGCGCGCGAGGCCGCCGCCTCGTCCTACGCGCATCGCGCCGTGGCGGCGCTCTCGGCCGACGATTTCGCCGCCGCGCAGGCGCTGCTCGCCGATCTCGCCGCCGCGCTGGCGCCGTTGCAAGCCGCCGCCGGCGGCCCGCTCGCCGGCCTGATCACGGCGCATGCCGAGGCGCTCGCCGCGCTCGCCGCGCCGGACGACCCCGGCGACGCGGTCGCCGACCTCATCGACGAATGGGCGCTCGCCGCCGGCGAAGGTTTCGACTGCGGCCTCGGCGATTACGCGGCGATGTTCGAGACCCTCGCCACCCAGCGCGCGCCGCCGAGCCCGCGCGGCCATCCCCGCCTCGCCGTGCTCGGCCTGTTGGAGGCGCGCCTGCTCGACTACGACCGGGTGATCCTGGCCGGGCTCGACGAGACCGTCTGGCCGCCCGCCGCGCGCACCGACGCCTTCCTCAACCGCCAGCTTCGCGCCGAGCTGGGCTTGTCCCCGCCCGAGCGTCGCATCGGCCAGACCGCGCAGGATTTCGTCCAGGCGCTCGGGACGGCCGACGCGATCCTCACGCGCTCAGCCAAGCGCGAGGGCTCGCCGACCGTCGCCTCGCGCTTCCTGCGCCGCATCGAGGCGCTGGCGGGGCCCGAGGAGCTACAGCGGCTCAGAGCCCGCGGCCGGGTCTATCTCGACCTCGCGCGCCATCTCGACCGCCCCGCGCCGGCGCCGCCGGCGACCCGTCCCGCGCCGCGCCCGCCGGTGGAGCTGCGGCCGCAGCGGCTCAGCGTCACCCGGATCGAGACCTTGCGCCGCGACCCCTACGCGATCTACGCCGAGCGTATCCTGAAGCTCGCGCCGCTGCCGCCGGTGGGGCCGGACCTCACCGCCGCAAAGCTCGGCGACGTCTGGCACAACGCGCTCGAGAGCTACGCCAAGACGCCGCCCTGGACGCGCGAGCGGCTGGAAGCGCTGGCGCAGGCCGCGTTCGCCGATCTCAACGCCGATCCCGCCTTCCGGGCGCTACGCTGGCCACGCATCGGCAAGGCGCTCGACCTGTTCTGCGAGTTCGACGCCGCGCGGCGGACGCTGAGCGAGCGCATCTGGCTCGAGGCCGAGGGCAAGCTTAGCCTCCCGCTCGCCGACGGCTCGACCTTCACGCTCACCGCCCGCGCCGACCGCATCGAGCTCGGCCGCGACGGGCTCGGCACAGTGATCGACTACAAGACCGGCGCCGCGCCCGGCGCGGAGGAGGTCAGGGTCGGCTTCGCGCCGCAACTCACCCTGGAAGCCGCGATGCTGAAGCGCGGCGGCTTCGCCGAGATCGGCCCGCTCGACACGGCCGGCGCGATCTATTTCAAGCTCGGCGGCGCCGACGGCGGCAAGGAGAAGCCGATCAAGTTCAAGGACGCCGATTTCGCCGCCGTGGTCGAGGAGCATTTCGCCGGGCTGCAGAAACTGCTCGAGCGCTTCCGCCATCCCGACACCGGCTATGTCTCGCGGCCGTTCCCCAAATTCGTCGCCCGGGGAACCGACTACGACCATCTCGCCCGCGTCGCCGAATGGGCGCTCGCCGATGGAGACGAGGCGTGAACGTCGGCCTGCAACGCGCCGACGCCCTGCAGCGCAAGGCGTCCGACCCGAAGGCCTCCGCCTGGGTCTCGGCCAACGCCGGCTGCGGCAAGACGCATGTGCTGGCGCAGCGGGTAGTGCGGCTGCTGCTCGACGGCGCCGAGCCGTCGAAGATCCTCTGCCTCACCTTCACCAAGGCGGCGGCGGCCAACATGGCCGAGCGCGTGTTCGAGCGGCTGTCGAAGTGGACGCAGCTCAAGGACGAGCCGCTCGCCGCCGAGATCAGCGCGATGGACGCGCCCGCCGGGCCGGCCGATCTGGAGCGGGCGCGAAAACTGTTCGCGCGCGTCATCGACACCCCGGGCGGCCTCAAGATCCAGACCATCCACGCCTTTTGCGAGCGCGTGCTGCACCTGTTTCCGTTCGAGGCCAACGTGCCCGCCGGCTTCCATCCGCTCGACGAGCGCGAGGCGGCGATGCTGCGCGATGAGGCGCAGGCCCGCGTCTTCGCCGGCGCCGAGCGGGACGCGCGGCTCTCCGCGGCGATCGCCCGCGTCGCCGAGAGCGCCGGCGCGGAAGGTTTTGCGCCGCTGATCGCCGAGACGGCGCGGCTCGGCGAGGCGCTGACCCTGCACGGCGCGCCGGACGCGTTCGCGGCCAAACTCGCCGAGCGCCTGGGCCTGGAGCCCAGCGAGGACGAGGCGGCGGTGGCGAGCGCCATGCGCGAGGGCGGCGGCGGCCCCGCGGTGTGGAAGACATGGGCCGCGGCGCTCGGCAAGGGCTCGACCAACGACCAGAAGCTCGCGGATTTGCTCGTCGGCGCCGCCGCGATGGACGGCGAGGAAGGTCTCAAGGTCTATCAGTCCGTATTCATCACGAGCAGCGGCCCGCGCAAGGCGATGGCGACAAAGGCGACGACCGAGCGCTTCCCCGACATCGTCGAGGCGCTCTACGCCGAGCGCGAGCGCCTGTGCGCGCTGCTCGACCGGCGCCGCGCGGCGCAAGCGGTGGCGCGCAGCCGCGACCTCTGCCTGTTGAGCCGCGCCTGCGAGGCCGCCTACGCCAAAGCCAAATCCGCCCGCTCGGCGCTCGATTTCGACGATCTCATCGCCCGCACCGAGGCCTTGTTCGAACGCACCGACGCCGCCTGGGTGCTCTACAAGCTCGACCGCGGAGTCGAGCATATACTGGTCGACGAGGCGCAGGACACTTCGCGCCCGCAATGGAAGATCCTCTCCAAGCTCGCCGAGGATTTCCTCTCCGGCGCCGGCGCGGGATCGCGCGGCCGCAGCTTCTTCGCCGTCGGCGACGAGAAGCAGTCGATCTTCTCGTTCCAGGGCGCCGCGCCGCATCTGTTCGACCGCATGTTGCGCTGGTTCGAGACCCGCCACAAACGCGCCGAGCGCGGCTTCGAGCATGTGCGGCTGACCTATTCGTTCCGCTCCGCGCCCGCCGTGCTCGGCGCGGTCGACAAGGTGTTCGCGCATCCCGACGTCTGGAAGGGCGTCAGCGCCGGAGAGACGGCGGCGCCGCCGCACGAGGCGATCCGCGACAGCCTGCCCGGCATGGTCGAGTTCTGGCCGCCGGTCGTCGCCGAGCCCGCGCCGGAGCCCGGCGACTGGGCGCTGCCGCTCGACGCGCAGAAGCAGACCCACCCCGCCCATATCCTGGCCGAGCGCATCGCCGCCGTCATCGCGCAATGGACCGCGCCGGGAAGCCCCGAGCGCGTCGTCGACAAATCCGGCGCGGCGCGGCCGGTGCGTGCGGGCGACATCCTCATCCTGGTGCGCTCGCGCGGGCCGCTGTTCGAGGCGCTGACGCGGGCGTTGCGCCGCGCCCGCATCCCCGCTGCCGGCGCCGACCGGCTGACGTTAGGGCGCCATATCGCGGTGCTCGATCTCTGCGCCGCCGCTCGCGCCGCGCTCGACCCCGACGACGACCTCGCGCTCGCCGCCGTGCTGAAATCGCCGCTGATCGGCCTCGACGACGAGGCGCTGATGCGCATCGCGCCCGGCCGCCGCGGATCGCTTAGCCTCGCGCTGGCGCAGTCCGAGTACGCGTCCGCGCACGCCAGGCTGGAGACATGGCGGGCGCGCGCGAAACTCTCGCCGTTCGACTTCTTCGCGCGGCTGCTCGGCGCCGACGGCGGGAGGCGGGCGCTGATCGGCCGGCTCGGCCCCGAGGCGGGCGACGCCATCGACGAGTTCCTCGCCCGCGCGCTGGTTCACGAGACCGGCGAGGCGCCGTCGCTGGCGGGCTTCGTCGCCGAGATCGAGGCCGCGGAATCGCAGATCAAGCGCGACATGGAGGCGGCCGGCGACGAGGTCCGCGTCATGACGGTGCACGCCTCCAAGGGTCTGGAGGCGCCGATCGTGTTCTTGCCCGACACCCACGGCGCGCCGTCCGGCCGGCACGATCCGAAATGGCTGCGGCTCGCGCCGCCGCATTCCGGCTTGGCCCCGCTGTTCGTCTGGGGCGGCCGGGCCGATGACGATTGCGCCGCCATGGCCCTCGGCCGCGAAGAGGCGCGCGAGCAGGCCGCAGGCGAGCATCGCCGCCTGCTCTATGTCGCGATGACGCGCGCGGCGCAGCGGCTGATTGTCGCGGGCTACGAAGGGACTAGGGCGCGGCCCGCCGATTGCTGGGCCAACCTGATCGCGGCGGGGCTGGAGCCGCATCTGACGCCGGTCCCGAGTTGGTGGGACGCCGCGCAGACCCTGGGCCGGCTCGGCGAGGGGCCGAAGGGCGCGCCGCCGCCTGCGCCGGAAAGCGCCGCCGTCGCGCCGCCGCCGCCGCCCGCCTGGGCGAGCGAACCCGCGCCGCACGAGGTCGCTTACCAGCTCGTCGCGCCGTCGCGCCGGATTGCGGGCTTGGCGACGCCCGAGCGGCTCGCCCGCGTCGAGCAGGGCCGGCTGGCGCACCGGCTGATGCAGAGCCTGCCCGATCTTGCGCCCGAGCGCCGCCGCGCCGCGGCCGACGCCTTCCTGGCGCGCCACGGCGCTGCGCTTGCGGCCGAACGCCGCGCCGGCCTCGCCACGCGCGCGCTGGCGCTGATCGAGGCGCCGGAACTGCAACCTCTGTTCGCCCCCGGCTCTGTTGCGGAACTCCCCATCGTCGCGACGCTCGCGCGCGACGGCGGCGACACCGCGGAAGTCTCCGGCCGCATCGATCGCCTCGCCGCAATCGCAGGGGAAGTCTGGATCGCCGATTACAAGACCGGTCGCGCAGGGGTCAGGCGCGAATACGAGCGGCAATTGGCGCTATATCGCGCCGCGGTCGCGTCGATGTTTCCCGGCGCGGTAGTCCGGGCGTTTCTGCTCTGGCTCGATGGCGGTGGATTTGAAGAACTGCCCGCCATGACCTTGAACAAGGCTTACCAGGACTGGGCGGGCGAGTCTTGAGCGAACGCTTCGCCATCTTCGTGTCTCAATTGAACGACAACGTCGTATCCATGAGGGTAAGGGAAAATCTGAGTAGCGTGGCGGCCGCCAAGGTCGGCTGCACGGGGTCTGTCGCGTCGGTCGCGGCGTTGCTGGCGGCGCTGGCTTGGTTTGCTACGCCCGCTGAAGCTGAAACGATGGTCCGCTACAACCATCCCGTGATGCATAACGGCCATCGCGTGCTCTATCATGGCGCCTGGCGCGGCGGCGACGCCGGCGCGGCGCATCACAAGGCCAAGGCGTCGGCGAAAGACGACAGCGAAGACGACAGCGAGGACGATTCGCCCAAAAAGGGCGCGCTGTCCTCGCCGCACGAATTCATCGTCCTGGTCGACACCGACGACTCCACCTCGCTGCGCATGGCGACCGAGCTCGTCAACGCCGCCAAGGGCGCCGGCCTCAAGGCGCACGCCTGGGCCGGCAAGACCTCGCCCGGCGCGCTCGCCAAATTCGTCGAGAGCGACGGCGGCGACTTCGCCGTCACCACCATCGACGTGCTGGCCGCCGATCCCAAGGCCGCCGATCTGCGCGCCAGGTCTCCGCTGGTGGCGCGGCTCGCCAACGAGCCCGTCGTGGTGATCGCGCGCGCCGGCGTCGACGACGTCAAACAGCTCGATGGCCGGCCGGTCTCGTTCGGCGAGGCCGACGGCGTGATCGACGTCAGCGGGCAGTCCTTGTTCGCGCGGCTCGGCGTCGCGCCCAAGGTCGTGCACGAAAAGGTGGAGGCCGCGCTCGCCTCGCTCACCGCCGGCAAGCTCGACGCCATCGTCATGCTCGGCGCCGACGAATCGCGCGCCGTCAACGAGGCCGCCAAATCCGGCAAGCTGCGCGCGCTTTCAATCCCCTGGCGCGACGAGCTGGCCGACCGCTACGCGCCGGCGCGGCTCAGCGCCAAGGATTTGCCGGGCCTGGCCTCGGCCGACGCGGTCGTGGATACGATCGGCGTGCCGTTCGGCGTCGTGGCGATCGACGCCGCCGACGGTTCGCAGCGCGCCACCCAGGACGCTCCTTTCGTCGCTGCGATGTTCGAGCGCCACCAGCCGCTGCTGGGGGCGGGCGCCGACCCGAAATGGCGCGAGGTCAACCTCGGCGCGGAAACCGACTGGCCCCGCCTCGCCCCGGCGCGGGACTGGATCGCCAAGCATAGCGCCGGCGCCGACCCGGCGCTGGATAGGTTCCGCGCGACGGCCAAGACGGCCGATTCCGGCGTCGCGGCGCCGGCGTTGGCGGACAAGCTTTACGATAATCTTCTGCGGTCGGGGGGAGGAGCGCAGTGACGAGGGAGTCCGAGCCGTGAGCATTCTGGTCAAGGCGGGGACAGGTCTGGCCGCGGGGATCATCGCGGGCGCACTGGGCCTCGCCTTTTTCCCACGCGTCGAGCCGACGGCGCTGCAGCCGCGCAACGCTGTCGAGAAGCCGCAGTTCGTGGCGGCGCCTTCCGCCCCGCCGGCCGCCGCGGCCGCCCCGCGCGCGGCCCCCGCGCTGGCCATCGCCTCCGAGGCGATGGCCAGCGCAGAGAAGCCGGCCGCGAAGCCGGCGGACGTCGCCGTCGTGGCCAAACCCGCCGCCGCGAGGCCGGCGGACGTCGCCGTCGTGGCCAAACCCGCCGCCGCGAAGCCGGCGGACGTCGCCGTGGCGCCCAAGCCCGAGCCAAGCCGCGCGCCGGTCGCGGTCGCCAGCCTCGATCCGCCGAAGCCGCCGCCCGGGCCCTCGACGCTTGGCGAAACACGTTCGATCAGCTTTGCGTCGTTCCCGCCGCCGCCCGTGCCGGCCAAGCCCGATCCCGCGCTCGCCGAAACCCGTGCGACGGCCGTCCCGCAAGCCGCCGTCGCGCCGCTGGCGCCAAAGCCTGCGCCTGCGCCGCAGGCCGCCCCGGCGACGGCCAGCGACGCCTCGGCGCGCTGGAGCGTGCTCGGCCTCGTCGCGCTGGCGAAAGGCGACATCTCGAGCGCGCGTCTCTATTTGACCCGCGCCGCCGACGCCGGCGACCCGCGCGCCTGGGTCGCGCTCGCCGACACCTACGATCCCGCGATGCTGGCGCGGCTCGGCGTCGTCGTCGCGCCGGGCGACGCGCAGCGCGCCAAGGAATATCTGGTCAAGGCCGCCGCCGCCGGCGTGGTCGCCGCCAAGGACCGGATGGCCGCGCTCGACACCGACGCCCGCAACGTGCGCTAGCCTCTGGGGCCCCGCGCCGGGGCTGCGACTTCAATCCAGCGCCACGCGCGGAAACGCAGCCCGCCTCAAGGCGCCGCGATCAGCCGCCGCGCCGCGTCGCGCAACGCCTTGCGCGACTCGTCGCGCATATAGAACATGTGCCCGCCGGGATAGGCGACGAGATTCAGCCGCTCCGGATGCGAAAACGGCGGCAGCCGCGCCAGCTCCAGCACTGAGGCGAAATAGGGCGCCTGCACGTCGGTTAGCCCGTGCGCGACCAGCACCCGGAAACCGGGATCGAGCGCTAGCGTCCGGCTGAGATCGCCGAGCGCCTCGGGCGCGTTGAGCCCGTGACCCCAGCTCCAATTGTGGGCGACCGTCGAGTTGAGCGTCTCGTAGACGTCCTCGACCTTCCAGCCGAGCCGGGTCCGGTAGAGCGTCGTCATCGCGCTGGTGAAAGCCGGCACGAAGCCGGGCAGGATCGGGTCTTCGGCCGGCGGCCAGTCGGGAGCGGTCTCCCCCGCCGTCAGCGTCGCGTCGTAAAAGGCGACCTTGCGGTCAAGCTGCCGGCCGCGCTCGCGCAGGTAATCGCCCTTGTCGAGATCGCCGGCATAGCGCCGCACGACCTCCGGCGGCAGCCCGGTCAGCGCGGCGACGCGGGCGGTCTTGCGCTCCACCGCCGCGCCGTCGCGCGGACCGGCGAGCCAGTCGGCGAGATATTCGCCCTTCGCGTAGGCCTCGACGTCGGCGAGATCGGCGCGCGAAACCGGGCCCTTCTCCTCGCGCGCCGCCGCCGCATAAGACGGCAACCGCGTCAGATAGGGGAACGGATTGGTCAGCCCGTCTGCGAAAGGGGCGAAATCGAGCACCGGCGACAGCAGGATCACGCCGTTCACGCCGACGCCCAACTCCGTCTCCAGCGCCTCCGCGAGCCGCGGCGCGCGAAATCCGCCATAGCTCTCGCCGACGATGTATTTCGGCGAACCGAGCCGCCCGTGATCGCTCAGCCAGCGGCGGATCGTCTCGGCGAGCGCGCGGTTGTCGCCCTCGACCGACCAGACCTCCGCCTTGCCCGCTTCCTGCGCCGCCTTCGGGCGGCTGTAGCCCGTCCCCGGCGGATCGAGAAACACGAGATCGGCGAATTCGAGCCAGCTCTCCGCGTTTTCGACCAGCGCCGGCGGCGAAGACGGCGCCAGTCCCTGCATCGGCAGCCGCCACGGTCCGATCGCGCCGAGCTGCAGCCACACCGAGCCGGCGCCGGGGCCGCCGTTGAGCGCGAACGCCACCGGCCGCTTGGCGGCCTCCGCGCCGTCGAGGAGATAGGCGACATAGGCGACGTCGACGCCCTCGGCGGGCGCGATCGAGCCGGCGATCGAGTTGAACTCGAGGCACCCCCCCGCCAACGCCAGCCGCTGCGGCCGGGTCACGTCGGGCGGCAGCGGCTTGCCGCTCTCGGCGACGGCCGGCGCGTCCGAGCTGGAGCCGGGCGGCGCCGCCACGCAATCGGCCGCGGCCGACGTCGCCAACAGCGCCGCCGCCAGGGTCAAAAAAAACCGCGCGCCCCCGAAGTCCAGGCGGCGCGCGAAACATCCGTGGGGGGACGGATCAGTGTGCGTGCTCAGCCCTACGCTCGGCCAGGAAAGCCGGCGCGGGAATGGTCTCGGCCTGGGACGCCTCGAAGGGCGCGATGCAGCGGGCGTAGAGCGCGAATTCATGAGCCACGAGTCTGCGGCTCGCCGCCGCCAGTCCCGAAGCATCGGCGATCTTGCCTTCGCGGTCAAACGTCAGCAGCCCATGGTCGCCGGCCAGCCGCAGGATTTTACGCGCCTGCGACGCCGAGAGACGGAAGCTGGCGCCGATCTCCTTGTGCGAGGGGATGCGCTTGCCGCGGATCCAGGCGTCGGCGACGGAGAGCGCGGTCGCCATGCCGCCGTCGAGCGCCGCAACCGCCCGCATCGCGCCGTCCGGTTCGCCCAGGGTGACGCCGACCGCCCGCTCGGCCCGTCCGCTGGCCACCGCGAGCCGGCCGACCAGCGCCGCACCGCTCGGACGCATCGCGAACCGCGAGCGATCCTGCTGCAACAGCCCCAGGCTCGCCAGCGCGACTTCGTGCCGTTCGGCCTCCAAGGCGATCCACTTGTCGGTCGGCCGCAGGATCTTCAGCCGGCGGTCGTACCAGCCTTGCGCCACCGCGAGATGGCCGGAGCGTTGCGCCAGCGCGATGACCGTGCGCAGCACGCGCGGGCCGCAGGTCGCGGCGCGGTCGGCGGGATTGGAGAGGCCGAGCAGCCGCTCGAAGGTCGCGCCGTCGTCGGGGTTTTCGGTGGCGTTGCCGAAGTGAAGGCACAGAATGCTCTTCATGATGCGCTGGCGGGCGCCGGACGAAACGACTTTGTTGAAGCCGCTCAAGGTGCGCCGCCAGTTGACGAAAGCTTCGAGATAGCTCGTCGCTGCGGCCTCGAAGTTCCGATCTGCCGCCACGGCCCGGGCGAAACGGTCGAAAACGTCGGTCGACTTGGACATGATCGTCACCTGCTCGCTGCGACTTCCTCGCCGGCGGCCTGCGGTTTTTCGCTTGAGGAGCGCGACCGTCTCTTCGCCGACGACTATACCTTACGGGCTGACGCTGCGGACGGTGTGGCGAAAATATCCATACGTATACTGTAGATCAGTTCGTCGCGGACTCGGCGCGGAACGTCTCGACCCCGGTTTCCAGCGCGTGCTGCGAGAGGAAGGCGAGCGACCGGCACAGCGCGCCCAGATAGGACTCCGTCAGGTGCTCGGCGTTGACCAGCCGCCCGCGCGGTCCCATCTCGACGAGGCCGTGCGCCTCCACGGTCTTCAGCACGGCGCGGGTCTGGCTCGGCGAGACATGGAAGCGGCGCGCCAGCTCCGGCGCGCTCGGCGCGTCGCGCCGGCTCAGCCGGCAATCCACGACCGTGGCGAGGATCGGCCGCGCGCCTTCCAGCCGCAGCACCTCGGCATAGGCGCTCGCGGCGGCGGAGGGCCGCAACTCGGCGGCCAGATAGGCCCGACCGATGCGGGCGAACATGTCGCGCAGGAAACCGGGCTCGCCGCGGATGCGCGAGCGGATGCGGAACTGCGGCGTCAAATCCTCGAGAACGCCGAGCGTTATGAAGTAGTACTCGCCCGCCTGGGCGAGCAGCGCCTCGGCGGGTTCATAGATGCGCAGACGCCCGTCGTCGCGGCTGCGGGTCAAAACGACATGGCCGGCGATTTGCGCCAGCCGAAGCGTCGTGCGCACCGCGCGGGCGCCGATGCGATCGCGGGCGCCGGACAGGTCGGCCAGCCGCTCGAAAGTCGCGCCACGGTCGCCGGCGGTCGGATTGCGCGCGAAATGCAGATAAAGCAGGTGCTCCAGAATGCGCTCGCGCGCGAGATTGGAGATGACCTTGTTGAGCACGCCGAGCCGCACGCGCCAAGCGATATAATCTTCCGTGGCGCGAGTGACGGCTTCCGGAAACCGGGGATGGGCGCGAATTTCGCGCGCAAGATCCTTGAGCTCCTCGCGCCTCATTGCGTTCGCCCCGATGGCCGGTTTGACCCAATCTCTCGGAGACCGAATCGATTGCAACAATTGTTATCTTTCATTATCGGAAAAACCGAACCAAACTAAAGCTTTAAATATCGACCTCACTACAAATGTAGTTGTCTCCGCCCGACTCGGGGCGTCATCCGGTCTGGCTCGGAGAAATGTGAGATATCACAAACCCTTCCGGCCACTGGCGCCGGCAGCGTTTCTAGCGGCTGACGCGCATCAGCACATCGGTGAGGGGATCGCCGGTCCAGGCGTAGCTGACGAAATCCTCGTGCGCGACATTGCCGGAATCGACGAAAGCGACGACTCCAGGTCCCAGCGTATCCGGCACGCCGGCGACGGTCGGCACGCCGTCGCGCTCCAGCCGCGCCCTCAGTGCGGCGTTCTCGGATTTCGACGACGCGGAATAGGCGCTGACGAAAAACGCTTGGCCGCGCTCCTGCTCGATCCAGCGCGCGAACTTGTCGGTCTCGCCGTAAAGCGCGTCGAGCAGCACGACGCCCTTGACGCGGCCGCGGGCCCCGCCATGCGCGAGGCTGAACGCCGCCGGCAGATAGCCGCCGCTATAGGCGACGATCACTACCGGGTAGCGCTCGAAATCGGCGTGCGTCGCGTTCGGATAGAGGCGGGCGATCTTCGATTCCGCCTCGTCGAGGAAGGCGGCGAAGGCGCCGTCGCGCCAGAAATTGCCGGCGCTGGAATCGCGCGCGTCGACCGCCATCTGCGGCGCCACCAGCACCGCGTTGAGCCGTGAGGCCGCCACCTGCCGCGGCGCCTGCTGGCGCCCGGCCACGTCGCGCGCCAGCGTCGCGTTGTTGCCGTGGAAATAGACGACGATGACGCCGGGCGCCTTCGGGTCGAAGTTCGGCGAGGCGGCGACCAGCACGTGGCGATCGTTGTAGGTCTCGTCCTCCCAATGGACGCCGCCGCGCGACGACTTGTGGCCGAGCCGGCCGTTGTCGTCGACGTTCATGAACGGGCGCCCGCCGTCGATCTCCGACGAGGCCGGGATGTCGCCGTGATAGGGGAAGGCCGAGTTCTTGAACTCGACATAGGCGACCTGCACGCCGCCTTCGTCGGCCAGCCGCGCCGGGGCTGAGGGGGCCGCGGTGGTCACTTCAGGCGCGCTCGGCGGCGAGGCGCAGCCGGCGAGCGCCAGACCTAAGCCGAGAAGACAAGCGCTGACGCCTTTCATCCGCCCCCTCCAATTCAACCCCTAGGCGATCCGCCGCGACATTACACCACCGAAAGCCGGCCACGCCACAAAGTAAGCGAGCGCCGCGACCTCGATTACGGAGGCAAGTCCGAACTGGGTCGCCAGCACCGGCGCCGCCGCCGCGCCGATCACCGAGAAGCAGCCGTTGACGCCCCAGGCCCAGATGAACATGTGCTCCTTGCCGAGCCGCCCCAGCGTCGTCATCGCCACCGACATCGGGAAGCCCATCAGGAACGCCGGCGGCGCGATGATGAGGAAGCACAAGGCCAGCCGCTCGCCGTAGGCATAGGCGCCGATCGCCTGCAGCACATGGTCGAGATAGAGCGCATAGCCGGTCAGCATCGCCGCGATCACCACGAACAGCACCGGCATGAAGCCGCGCATGATCGGCAGCACGCGCTCGGAGATCAGCGCGCCGAGCCCCGAGAACACCAGCATGCCGGTGATCAGGATCGTCGCCGACACGGTCGGGTTGCCGAGCGCGGCGACGAAATGGGCGATCAGCCCGACCTCGACCATGATGTAGCCGGCGCCGAGGCAGCCGAAATACAACACCGTGCGCGCCTTGCCCGGCGTCTTGGAGAAGATCGAGCGCCAACCGAACAACAGCGGGATGACCAGCAGCACCGCCGCCGTCAGGCAGGCGACGCCGAGCGTCGCCCAGATCAGCAGATAGCCCCATTCGTCCTGCAGCGGCTCCAGCCGGTCGGGGTCGCTGAGAATGCCCGGCAGGTCCTTCGTCTTCACGTAGCCGGTGAAATAGGGATGGTCGTTGGTGAGCTTCTGGATGTCGAACACATAGGCGCGGGCGATGTCGGCGGCGTCGCCGTGGGTCAGCGCGTTCCACAGCATGCGGCCCATCAGGGTCGACGGCAGCACGCCGTCGTCCGCCTTGACCGTGCCGCCGGGCGGGGCTTGCGTCCCGTCGTCGACGGGGGCGGTCGGGTCGTCCGCGGCGGGCTTGTCGGAGGGCGGCCCGTTCTGCGGCGCGGAAGAGAACTGCGCGACATAGTCTTTCAGCACGCGGTCGTTCTCGACATTGTCGTAGGCGAAGCCGGGCGAATAGATCTCGTCGAACGACATCGCATGGGTATGCGCGCGCAGCGCCTTGATCTCGTCGTCGGCGAAGCCGCCGCGCTTGTAGAGCACGGTCGCGGTCGAAAGGTAGGACGAGGAGACGAAGAACGAGTTCGCCATGGCGTCGCCGTCGAGCTCGCGCGAGGCCGCGGCCATGGTGCGATAGAGCCGCAACACCGACTTCGGCGGCTCCTCCTTGTTCCAGATGGTGACCGCCAGCACGCCCCCGGGCTGCAGCGCCTGCATGTAGGTCTGCATCGCCTCCTGCGTGTAGGGGTATTTCTCGACCACGGCGAAGCCGCCGGGATTGGACAGGCCGGTGGAATCGGCGAGGCTGAGGTCGATGACGTCGAACTTCTCTGACGTCTGCGCCAGGAAATGGCGGCCTTCGTAATCGACGACATGCACCTTCGACAGGATGTCGTCGGTGAACTTCCTGAACACGTCGCCGCGGAACGCCTGCAGGATCGCGCGATTGCCCTCGGCCACGGTGACGTCTTTGGCGCCCTCCGCCAGCGCCACCTCGGTCGAGATGCCGCCGCCGAATTGCGCCACGAACACCTTGGCCGGGTCCTTCTTGACGACGTAGGGGTAGTACATCGGCAGATAGCGGAAATACGCCGTCTCTTTCGCGCTGAGGTGGCGCATGACGCCGATCGGACCGTCGGAATCGATGTAGAGGCCCATATAGGCGTTGGCCGGCATCTCCGGCAGATTGAAGCCGGCGTTGTCGGAAAGGCCGGGCGCGAAGTGCAGGTAGGAGGTCGTATAGGCCTCCAGGAAGCCGAACGGCGAGGCGCTCTCGTAGACCTTCTTGGCCTCCGGCAGCCGGCGGGCGTAGGACGCGCCCTTGTAGTCGTTGACCGCGAGCCGCGGCAGATCGAGCGCCGGGGCGATGAGGAAATGCCCGGCGAAGGCGGCGATCCCGGCGACGGCGAAAAAGACGCGCGCCCATTTCGCGCCGGGGATGAAGCTCCAGGCCAGGCAGGCGGCCAGCCACAAAGTCAACGGCGCGGCGATCAGGTTGACCGGGTTGAGCAGGTACATCGCGCCGAGAAAGACGAGGCCCGAGAGCCCGGAGCCGGCGAGATCGGCGAAGTAGACGCGGCCGAACGTCTTGTTGCTCTTCAGGAACACGCAGCCGAGGAACAGCGCGCCGCCGAGGAACGGCGTCAGCGCGGCGAGGAAGATCTCCAACAGTTTCCACTTCTGCATGGGGTCGGAGACGAGATAGATTGGATTGAACTTCAGCGTCTGGATATAGAGGTTGGCCGCGACCGCGAGCGGCCCCATCATGCCGAGCCCGAAGGTCGCGGCGCCCTGCCAGTGGCGCTGGAACCAGCCCTTGGCGGAGGCCATCACGGCGCTGGTGAGGCCGAAGCCGAGCATGGCGAGGCTGACGACGAGCGAGCCGAAATGCGTCCAGTTGCCGACCGCGAACACCCGCATGATGTCGATTTGCAGCGCAATCACCGCGCCGGCGCCCAAGGCCACGGCGAGATAGAGCGCGAGCCGGCCGCGCCCGCTCAGCACGACGTCGTCATCTGCAGGCGGCGCGGGCGTGAAGGCGGCGGCGTCGAGCGGTTTGTTCATGCGAAATCCCGGTTAGTCCCCGCCCCGACGTCAAGGGTTCCCTGCAGGTTCAGCGCGAAACTCAAGCGCTGCAAACCTTAACCCGCGGCTACTTTCCGTCAGCCCGGCCGGAAACCCTCTGTTCGCCATACTCGCGGCGGCGCCGGGGGGGCTATAAGGGGGAGGGCGCGGCTTTGCAAACCGGGGGGGGGCGCGCCGGTAGGGATATGGGTTCAAAGCCGCTAGAGGTCGGGCGCCGGCTCGCCGCGCTGCATCGCCTCGATCGCGTCCTTGCTTTGTTTCAGGCCCTTGCCGGTCATTTCGCGGTACAGCTTGATGGCTTTGATCGTCTGGCCGCTGCTCAGGAGATCGTAGAGCTTCTTGTCGACGGCCGGCTCGAATTCGGCGCCGGATTGCTTATACAACTGCCGCACTTGCGCTCGCAATTGAAAGACGCTCTTCTCGAGTTCCCTGACGCGACGCGCCACCGCCATTACAATTATGAACACGACAACGGCAAGCGCGGAAAAAAACAGGTCGAAGTGTTCCATGCCGGATAATTATCCTCGCTGAATAACCACCATGGCGGCAAAGAGGCCGCGGCCCCGCTCACCCCACCACCAGCAGTCCGTTGCGCCACAATCCCGCCAACGCATTGTCGGTCGCCGTCGCCAGTCGCGCCCGCAGCTCCTGAGGGTCGGTCACCGGTCCGTCCGGCCCGTTGAGCGTCAGCTCCCCCTTCGCCGCCATGTCAACCGCGGCGGCGACGAGTTCGTCGCGCGTGCGCGTCCCATCGACCAGCGGCGCCAGCAGACGCTGAAACGACGCGAACGTGAACGCGGAATGGCGCAGCGTCGCCGTGTGGTCGCTATCCGCGGCGTCGATCGCCGCCAGCGGCCAGATCTTCGGCCGCTCGTCCAGTTGCACGGCGCAATCGACGGGCAAAGTGGAGGCGGCCAGCAATCCGGCCTCGACGGCGATGCGCAGGGTCTCGCGGATTTCGTCGCGCAGCTCCGCATCCGCGCCTTCGACGAGGTCGGCAAGGCGCGACGAGGCCGGCCGCCGCTCCAGCAGACGCCGGATCGCCGGCTCAGCCCGGCTGTCTTGGAAGAACAGCTCGGTCTCCTTGATGCTGAGGCGGAACACCCCCGGCGCATCGCGCGCCACCGCCAAGCCAAGTTCGAGCGCGGGAATATAGTGCAGCGACTCGAGCGCCGGCTCGGCAATGGCGTCGGCGCGGCCGCTGTGGACGAGCAGCGCCTCGCGGAACGAGCGGCCGGAGAAGATGTCGATATAGCTTTCCCGCTTCAGCCGGTCGCCTTCGCTCAAAGCCCGGATGCTCTGGGCCCCCTCCGGCGCCAGCTCGGCCTCGTTGTTGGCGACGGCCGCCGCCTCGCCGAGATAGTCGAGCCCGAAACGCCCGGCGCGGCCGGCGAAATCGGCGAAGGTTTCGGGCGCGTTGGAATCCTCGAAAATCTCGTGCGCGAGATAGGCGTCGCCGCCCGCCGCCATGTGGGTGGCCTCGTCGCGCCAGAATTTGCCGTAGGTGTGCTTGTTGGCGCTCTCGGCGGCGAGCCGCGTGAACAGTTCGCGCGTCCTTTGCGCCCGCTGCGCGGGATCGCCCATTCGCGCGTGCAGCAGCATGGAATCGCGCGCGATCTGGAACAGCCGCCAGCCCGGCAGCACGTTGAAGCTGACCATCGCGACGCCGTCCGGCGCGAGCCGCTCGGCGATCACGCGCATGAGCGACTCGCGCAGCGGCTCCGGGATCCAGGAATAGACGCCGTGGCAGATGATGTAATCGAACGCGCCGTCGGTTGGCCCCAACGCTTCGAAGCTGTCGGCGCGCAGCTCGACGTTCGCCAGGCCGTAGCGCCGGCGCCGCGCCTCGCCGGCGGCGATCTGCACCGGCGACAGGTCGACGCCGAGGAAACCGGCGTCCGGCATAAGCGCCGCGAGCGGCAGCAGGTTGCCGCCCGAGGCGCAGCCGATCTCCAACACGCGGGCTTTGGCGGCGTCCGGAGCGGCGCGGCCGCGCCACACCGCCTGCGCCGCGAGCCGGCCGGGATGCGAGCGCATCATCGGCGCATGCACGTAGGGCGTGTCGTCGTAGCTCCTGCGGGTGCGGTCGAGGGCGGCCGCGAGGCTGGAGTTTTCCGAAGGCATCGGGGGCCTCGCTGAACGGTCTTCCAGGGGTTCAATTCGGGTGAATACAGTCGACGGATATTAAGGAAATCCTGGCCTTACAAGGAAGGCCGAGGGCTTGGAACATCAGATTCGATCCGCTGCCTCATTTCGACCCGTAATACGACAGGGTCTTTATTTGCGCGGGCAAGCTTCTCAAACGGCGCCGTCGAGACCCACCTTTCCCAATGGAGACAAGGCCGGATTTTGTAAGTTCTCTTCATCAAGAAATATCATATCCACCTGAGCTAAAGTATCGCCGAAATAACAAAGATCCAAGATATCCCACAAGCGGAATCCTTGCTTTTGCACAGATGAGGCGCGTTCTAAATAAAATCGTACCGGCGCTTCAATGATGACGCACGATGTGCTTTTCAGCACTTCCTGAGCTCCCTGTAAAATGGACTACTCGTGTCCGTCCACGTCTATCTTCAAAAGATACGGTTTTTCCGCGGGTTGCGAGGCCATCGCCGAATCCAGCGTCACGGTCTTGATTTGCCTCTTCCGCCAATTGGCCGCTCGATCGTCGCCAACCACGTGGCTGTGCGTCGGGATTCCGCTTCCGGACTGGCTCATGAAACCGAGTTCGCCGTGACCGTCAACATTTGAGGCAGCCAAACCAAATAGCACGTGCGGAATACGCTTGTAGTTCTCTTCGATGGCGTCATGATATTCTTCAAGTGGTTCGAACAGGAAATGCTTAACATCCGGATATATATTCATGAGTTCAGGCGTTGACGTTTGGACTCCAACGTCAATAACACTTCCGACAGGAAGGCCCTTCCGACGCAGTACTGTCAAAGCGTCGAACTTCGATGGAAATCTGCTCATTGGGTGCGCCGCGTTGAAAATTTCGACATCGCCACCCGCAGGCTATGCGGACTAATATGTGCTTGCAACCTGCCGCTTCCTTCTGGGAGGGCGAAGACGGCGCTTGCTCCTGAAGCGTGACGCTTCTCGCCTATTCGTCCCCGAACGAGCGCGCCTCTGCGGTTTGCAAACCCGCCTCATCCGCGTTACCTTGCCAAACGCGTCGTTTTGCCGCCGCCCCCTGTTGACGGGGGCCGTGCGGCTCTTTATATGCGCGCCATCCCAAAGCCAGTCTGGGTCCGAGCGGCTACGCGCGCGCGGGCCTTTTCCTGTTTCGGGTTCTCCGCAAGGGCCGGCCTCCACCGGACGCGGGGCCACCAACGGCGCGAAAGCGCCCCGACATGGAGCGAGGAGCCGATGGCTCGTATAGCTGGCGTTAATATTCCCACCAACAAGCGCGTCATCATCGCGCTTCAGTACATCCACGGCATCGGCGCCAAGAAGGCCGAGGAAATCTGCGAGAAAGTGCATATTCCCGCCGAGCGCCGCGTCTCTCAGCTTACCGACGCGGAAGTGCTGCAGATCCGCGAGACGATCGACCGCGACTATCTCGTCGAAGGCGACCTGCGCCGCGAAGTCGCGATCAACATCAAGCGCCTGATGGATCTGGGCGCCTATCGCGGCCTGCGCCATCGCCGGCAGCTCCCCGTTCGCGGCCAGCGCACTCACACCAACGCCCGCACCCGCAAGGGCAAGGCGAAGGCCATTCCGGGCAAGAAGAAGTAATCCGCCGCTCTCGGCATTCCAGCTTTAAAGCGCCGTCGAGCGCGCAAAGGATCTAGTCATGGCCAAGGAATCCACCCGCGTCCGCCGCAAGGAGCGCAAGAACATTGTCTCCGGCGTCGCGCACGTCAATTCCAGCTTCAACAACACGATGATCACCATCACCGACGCGCAGGGCAACACGATCTCGTGGTCGTCGGCCGGCACGATGGGCTTCAAGGGTTCGCGCAAGTCGACCCCGTTCGCGGCGCAGATGGCGGCCGAGGACGCCGTCCGCAAGGCGGGCGAGCACGGCCTGCGCACGCTCGAAGTCGAAGTCTCCGGCCCCGGCTCGGGCCGCGAGTCTGCGCTGCGCGCCATTCAGGCGGCCGGGTTCAACGTGACGTCGATCCGCGACGTGACGCCGATTCCGCACAACGGCTGCCGTCCCCGCAAGCGCCGCCGCGTCTGAGGCATCTCCGGTCGCCGTCGCTTCGTCTTTGAGGAAAACTCCGTGATTCAAAAGAACTGGCAGGAACTCATCAAGCCGAAGAAACTCGAGGTCTCCTACGGCGACGATCCCCGGCGCATGGCGACCCTGATCGCCGAGCCGCTCGAGCGCGGCTTCGGCCAGACGCTCGGCAACTCGCTGCGCCGCATCCTGCTGTCTTCGCTACAGGGCGCGGCGATCACCTCGATCCACATCGACGGCGTGCTGCACGAGTTCTCCTCGATCCCGGGCGTGCGCGAGGATGTGGTCGACATCATTCTCAACGTGAAGGACATCGCGATCAAGATGCTGGGCGACGGGGTCAAGCGCCTCGTGCTCAAGCGTCGCGGTCCCGGCGTCGTCACCGCGGGCGACATCCAGACCTCGGGCGACATTCAGGTGCTCAACCCGAGCCTGGCGATCTGCACGCTCGACGAGGGCGCGGACCTGCGCATTGAGTTCACGGTGCAGACCGGCAAGGGTTATGTCCCGGCCGACCGCAACCGCGCCGAGGATGCGCCGATCGGCCTGATGCCGATCGACAGCCTGTTCTCCCCCGTGCGCAAGGTTTCCTACCGCGTCGAGAACACCCGCGAGGGCCAGGATCTCGACAAGGACAAGCTGACGATGACGATCGAGACCAACGGCGCGATGACGCCGGAGGACGCGCTCGCCTACGCCGCCCGCATCCTGCAGGATCAGCTCGGCGTGTTCGTCAACTTCGAGGAGCCGCGCCGCGAGGAGGCGCATCACGCCATCCCCGAACTCGCCTTCAACCCGGCGCTGCTGAAGAAGGTCGACGAGCTCGAGCTTTCCGTCCGCTCGGCCAACTGCCTGAAGAACGACAACATCGTCTATATCGGCGACCTGATCCAGAAGACCGAGAGCGAGATGCTGCGCACGCCGAACTTCGGCCGCAAGTCGCTCAACGAGATCAAGGAAGTGCTGGCGCAGATGGGCCTGCATCTGGGCATGGAAGTCACGGGTTGGCCGCCGGAGAACATCGAGGAGCTGGCCAAGCGCTTTGAAGAGCATTACTGAAAAGGCAGTAGGGCTTAGGCAGTAGGGTTTCCGCTGCGCACTACTGCCTAGCGCCTGCTGCCGCCAATAAACCAGACCGACCGACCCGTGGCACGGCGGCCGGTATAACCAAAGGAGCCAACCATGTATCACGGTCGCGCCAAGCGCCGCTTCAACCGCACCGCCGAGCACCGTCAGGCCATGTTCGCCAATATGGCGCAGGCGCTGATCAAGCACGAGCAGATCGTCACCACGCTGCCGAAGGCGAAGGACCTGCGTCCCGTCGTCGAGAAGCTGGTCACGCTCGGCAAGAAGGGCGACCTGCACGCCCGCCGCATCGCCATCTCGCGCCTGCGCGACGCCGAGCTGGTCAAGAAGCTGATTGACGTGCTGGCTCCGCGCTACAAGGATCGCAACGGCGGCTACCTGCGCATCATGAAGGCGGGCTTCCGCCAGGGCGACAACGCCGCGATGGCGGTGATCGAGTTCGTCGACCGCGACGTGAGCGCCAAGGGCAAGAATTCCGGCCCGGCGCAGGTTCGCGAAGAGGCCGAAGAAGCGGCTTAAGCCTTCCAGTGGATAGCTTCGAGACGGCGCCTCCGGGCGCCGTTTTCGTTTGCCGTTAAGCCGGCCCGGTTCCTGCGTGTTAGCTCTCCGGATGCACCGAATTGTTCCAGGAGGGCACAAATGGACGAGCGACGCGCCGTCCCGCGACAACGGACCTTTCTCAAAGGCGTGCTGGCGTTCCATTCCGGGAATTCGAGCGAGGACTGCCTCGTTCGCAACTTCGCTGACGGCGGCGCGCAAATCGAGCTGCCGCATCCCAACGCGCCCGACGTCTTCGAGCTTCTCATTCCCGCCCGCGACTTGCGTCGCCGCGCTCGCGCCGTCTGGCGCAACGGCGGCCATATCGGCGTACAGTTCGAGAGCGAGGCGGCGGCGGTTGCGCCCAAGACCGTGCGCAGATCCGCGCGCGCGGACGACGGCCGCTATTGAGCCTCACGCCTCTGGAATGTTCTCCTTGAAGATCGCGTGCAGCCGCGGCGGGTGCGGCGCGTAAGCTGCCCCGCGCGCCGCGCTTTCGAGGATGTTGAGCGCCTCGCGCGCCTCGACGCGCGGGTTCTGGTCGATGACAGCGTCGAGCGCGCCGTCGATCAGCAGCAGCCGGTTCTCGGCCGAGATCTCGTGCGCGATAAAGGTGACGGACCGCTCGCGGCCGCGCTCCTTCAGCGCCCGCGCCACCCCGGAATTGCCGGCGCCGATGTTATAGATCGCCGCCAGCTTGGGATAGGCGTCAAGCAGCGAGGCGGCTTCCGCATAGGCGCGCTCGGCGTCGTCGCGCATCTCGCGTAGCTCCACGATGCGCAGATTGGGCGCCTCCTCGCTGATGAGATGGCGAAACCCCATCTCGCGCTCCTCGTGGCCGCGATAGCTGAGCGATCCCGCAAACAGCGCGACCTCCGCCGGCCGCTCCGCGCCGACGAAGCGGCGCATGAGATAGCCGGCGAGCCGTCCCGCCGCGCGGTTGTCGACGCCGACATAGGCGACGCGCGGCACGTACAGGATATCGGAAACCAGCGTCGCCACCTTGACGCCGGCGGCGGCGAGCGCGCGGATCGCCTCGCGCACCGCCGGGTGGTCGAGCGCCACCACGCCGACGCCGTCGGCGTGGCGGCAGTCGAGCAGCGCCATCGCGAGCCGCTCCGGATTGAAGCCCTCGATGCTTGCGACGCGCACGTCGAGCCCGGGACGCTCGCGCGCCTGCGCCTCCAGCTCCTGCCGCAACGTCGCCATGAACAGGTTGCCGCCCGCCGGCAGCACGAAATCGAGCCGCACGCGCGCGGCCGCCGCCCCGTTGGCCAGGCCTTCAGCGAGGTATCCGAGCCGCCGCGCGCTGGCGATCACCAGCGCGCAGGTGCGCTCGCTGACGCCGCCGCGACGGTTCAGCACGCGATCGACGGTGGCGACCGAAACGCCCGCCTCGCGCGCGACGTCCGTGACCGTAGTGCGCAACTCCCACCCCTTTCCTCAGCCGCGCGATCTTAGCCCCCGCCGGCGCGCCGCGCGCACAATTGATCGTTTTCGAGGTTAAGCAGATTGACGGATGCCGCAATTCCTGTCAATTTCCATCAACACACAGCGCCCGGCGGAGGCGCCGCAAACGGGAGGGCGCATGGTCGACGCCAAAGGCTTCCAGCCCGACGTGGAAATCCGCGCCCGCGGCCAGCGCATCGGCTGCATCGGCGCCGGCATGATCATGGCCGAGTGCCACCTCGCCGCCTACAAAGAGGCCGGCTTCCCCGTCGCCGCCATCGCCTCGCGCACGGCTAGCCGCGCCGCCGAGGTCGCCGCGCGCTGGGGCATCGCAAAGGTGCATGAGACGCCCGAGGCGCTGATCGCCGACCCAGAGGTCGACATCGTCGATATCGCCTATCCCCCCGACCAGCAGCCGCGTCTTGTGCGCCTCGCGCTGGCCGCGCCGCATGTCAAGGCGATCCTCGCCCAGAAGCCGCTGGCGTTGTCGCTCGACGAGGCTATCGCCCTGCGCGACGAGGCGGCGCGGGCCGGCAAGATCCTCTCCGTCAACCAGAACATGCGCTACGACCAGTCGATGCGCGTCGCCAAACAGATCCTCGACAGCGGCGCCATCGGCGAACCGGTGTTCGCCGAGATCGACATGCACGCGATCCCGCACTGGCAGGATTTTCTCGAAGCCTACGACCGGCTCACGCTCTCCAACATGAGCGTGCATCATCTCGACGTGCTGCGTTTCCTGTTCGGCGACGTCGAGACGATCACCACGCTCGCCCGCAACGACCCGCGCACTGCGTTCGCCCATGTCGACGGCATCGCCGTCTCGACGCTGACCTTCGCTTCCGGCGTGATGGCGCTTTCGTTGGAGGATGTCTGGTCCGGCCCGCGCCAGCCGGGCTACAAGGACGACCAGTACATCGCCTGGCGGATCGAGGGGACGGAGGGCGTCGCCAAGGGGACCATCGGCTGGCCGAAAGGCGCCGCCTCGACGCTGACCTACGCGTCAACCAAGACAACGGGGGGCGAATGGGTGACGCCGAGCTGGCGGACAATGTGGTTCCCGCATGCCTTCATCGGCGTGATGGAGCAGTTGCAATACGCCGTCGAGACGGGCGCCCAGCCTGAGCTGACGGTGGAGGACAACGTCAAGACCGTGGCGCTGGTCGAGGCCGCCTATCGCTCTCTCGACGAGAAGCGAACGGTGCGGCTCGCCGAAATATCAATCAACGGTCAGGGAGGATGCTAGGACATGATGCAGGCGGGCATATTCACCGGCTATTTCCCCTATGGCCTGAAGGAGACCGCGCAGAAGATCCGCGCGCTCGACTTCAACACCGTGCAGCTCGACCTGCACTTCAAGGACATCGACCTCGGCCCCGGCCAGATCACCCGCGCCAAGGCGCACGAGGTTCGCGACGTGTTTCGCGACCACAATTTGCCGGTCTGCTGCGTCTCCGGCTACACCAACATCATTCATCCCGACCTGGAAGAGCGCAAGCGCCGCGTCGATTATCTCAAGCAGATCATCCGCCATGCCCGCGACTTCGGCTCGCCGTACGTGATTTCCGAGACCGGCACCTACAACACCGAGTCCGATTGGGTGCACCACCCGAAGAACAAGACCGAGGAGGGCTTCGAGACCTGCCGCAAAGTGATCGCCGATCTCGCGCAGACGGCCTATGACCACGGCGCGGTGTTCCTGCTCGAGACCTATGTCAACAACGTCGTCGGTTCCGTCGAGGAGACGGTGAAGATGTTCGCCCAGGTCGATCATCCAGGCCTGGGGCTACTGATGGATCCGACCAACTATTTCGAGACCCACAATATCGACCGCATGGATCAGATCCTCAATCAGGTGTTCGACACGCTGACGGACAAGATCCGCATCGCTCACGCCAAGGACGTCAAGCGCTCGGGGTCGGACAAGTCCGAGAAGCACGCCGACATCGGCGACGCCGAGGCGCTGGAGAGCCACACGTTCCGCGGCGTCGGCGAGATCGAACTGCCGGCGCCCGGGCTCGGCAGCCTCAATTACGATCTGTATCTGAAGCGGCTCGCGCAGAAGCACCCCAACATTCCCGTCATCATCGAGCATCTTTCCGAGGACGATGTGCCGCGGGCGAAGAAATTCCTCGACGGAAAATTCCGCGCCAACGGCGTTTGACGTAGACGCCGCTACTCCCTCCTCCTCTATGGGGGAGGGTCGGGGACGGGTGAGAGCCACTGCATGGTTGAACTCTACGGGAACAAGCTGACCAAGCGCGAGGTCGACGCCCGCGCCGGCCTGCTGGCGCAATTCGCCGGCGTGCGTCTGGTGACGCTCGCCGACGGCGTCGAGCGCGGCGTGCGGCAGCTCGAATTCCGCACCGGCGGCGGCCTGCGTTTCACCGTGCTGATTGACCGCGCGTTCGACATCGGCGAGTGCGAGTACAAGGGGCAGGCGATCGGCTGGCAATCGCCGACCGGCTTCCGTCATCCCGGCTTGATCGATTACGAAGGCGAGGCCGGCCTCGCTTTCACGCGCGCGTTCTCTGGGCTGCTTGTCACCTGCGGCCTCGATCACGTCTGCGGTCCCTATGAGGCGCCGGCCGACAACTACAACTATCCCGGTCGCCAGACGATCAAACACTCGCTGCACGGCCGCCTGACCACTATCCCCGCCCAACTGACAGGCTATGGCGAGACGTGGCGCGGCGACGAGTGCATATTGTGGGCGGAGGGCGTCGTGCGCCAGTCGGCGATGTTCGCCGAGGATCTGCATCTGCATCGACGCATCGAGGCCGACCTCGGCGGCCGCGAGATCAGAATCACTGACCGCGTCGTCAACCACGGCTTCCGTCCGACGCCGCACATGTTCTTCTATCACGTCAATCTCGGCTTTCCGTTGCTGGACGAAGGCGCGCGCTATCTCGCGCCGATCGAGGACGTCGTCTTTGCCGCCCACGCCGAGCGTTATCGCGCCCAAGGCGTGGGATACCGCCGCATGGCGGCGCCGTCCGACGACTTCGTCGAACAGGTTTGGCAGCACGAGGCGGCCGCCGACGTCGCGGGCGAGACGCATGTCGCGCTGGTCAACGATCGTTTGGCTCTTGGCTTCGAGATCACGACCCGCAAGGATCAACTGCCGTGCCTCTACCAGTGGCAGGATTTCCAATCCGGCCATTATGCGCTGGGAATCGAGCCCTCGACGCATCATGTGCTCGGCGAGCCGTTTGCGCGCGAGCGCAACGAGATGATCTGGCTAGAGCACGACGAGGAGCGGCGCTATGACGCCCGTTTGCGTGTGCTTGACGGCGCCCGCGCCATTGCGGACGCCGAGACGCGCATCGCCGTGGCGGCGAAGCAACCGGATGAGGACTACCCCGAGCCTTCGCAGCGGTTCAGGCCGCTCGCCGGGCGCGGACGCTGAACGAGGACGAAACATGGCCTATGTCGCCGACGTCGGGCGGGACTACAGTTTGGTTGGCGCAAGCTCGCGCCGCGCCGTCGAAGCGGGGCTCGTCTCCGCGGACTGGTACCATTCCGACGTGCCGCGCAAGGTTATGAAGGAGCTGATGCAGCGCTCCGACCAACCGGCGATCCGCGATACGATCATCTGGATCGTGCTGCATCTGGTCACGGCGGCCGGCGGGATCTATTTCTGGGGCTCGTGGACTTGCGTCCCGTTCTTCTTCGTCTACGGCGTGGTCTATGGCTCCGCCTGCGACTCGCGCTGGCACGAATGCGGCCATGGCACGGCGTTCAAGACGCCGTGGATGAACGAGGTCGTCTATCAGATCGCCAGCTTCCAGGTGATGCGCAATCCCGTGACCTGGCGCTGGAGCCACGCGCGCCATCATACCGACACAATCATCGTCGGCCGCGACGCCGAGATCGCCGTCATGCGTCCGCCGGCCGTGCTGAAGCTAGCGCTCGCCTTCGTCGGCATTCCCGACACGTTCCTGTCGCTGCGCACGCTGCTGCGCAATGCGCTGGGCGAGTTGTCGCCGGATGAGAAGGATTTCATTCCGACTTCGGAGCAACCCAAGGCGATCAACGCCGCGCGCGTGCATGTCGCGATCTACGCCGCGACGCTGTTGGTCGCACTGGCGACGCGTTCCTTCCTGCCGCTGATGCTGATTGGCGGCCCGCGCATGTACGGCTGTTGGCACATGATCATGACCGGCTTGCTGCAGCACGGCGGACTCGCCGACAACGTGCTCGACCACCGGCTCAACTCGCGCACGGTCTACATGAACCCGCTCAGCCGCTTCATCTATTGGAACATGAACTATCACGTCGAGCATCACATGTTCCCGATGACGCCCTATCACGCGCTGCCGCGGTTGCATGCGTTGATCAAGGACGATCTGCCGCCGCCGAACGCCTCGATCCTCGACGGCTACCGCGAGATGATCCCGGCGGTGCTCAAACAGTTGCGCGACCCCAACTACTATGTGCGTCGCCAACTGCCGCCGACGGCGCGGCCCTATCGCGAGGATCTGCACGAAGCCGCACTCGGCCTGCGGACCGTCGCTTAAAGGAGCAAGCTATGGCGCGCTTAAGACCAACCGTAGCCGATCTTCGCGCCGTGAAGGGCAAGCGTCAGCTCACCATGCTACGCGTGCTGACGCTGGAAGAGGCTGAGGCGGCCGAGCGCGCCGACGTCGACATCGTGTCGATCCCGCCTTCGTTGATGCTCGATCCCCGCTATCGCGACGCGGCGCCGAGCCTGTTCTCCATGCCAGGCGACAACTTCTACGAGATCGGGACCGCGGACGACTTCATCCGCTGGGCGTTTCGGCTCTACAAGGCCGGCGCCGACGCGGTCTATTGCAGCGCAAGCTATGCGACCGTCAAGGCGATGGCGGACGAGAACATTCCGGTCATCGGCCATGTCGGCCTGATCCCGTCGCGCAAGACCTGGACCGGCGGTTTCAAGGCGGTCGGCAAGACGGCGGCCTCGGCGATTGAAATTCTCGACGCCGTGCGCAAATACGAAACGGCCGGCGCGTTCGGCGCCGAGATTGAAGTCGTTCCGGTTGAAGTTGCGACCGAGATCAGCCGTCGCACTTCATTGTTCATGATCTCGATGGGCGCAGGAATCGGCTGCGACGCACAATATCTGTTCGCCGAGGACGTGCTCGGCTCCAACCGCGGCCATACGCCCCGGCACTCGAAAGTCTACCGCAACTTCGCCGCCGAGTTCGACCGGCTGCAGACCGAGCGCGTGGCCGCATTCAAGGAATATGTCGCCGACGTCGAGAGCGGCGCCTATCCCGAGCCGCGCCACGTCGTCACCATGGCGGCCGACGAACTGGAAAAGTTCAGGAACGAGCTTTCGCGCCGCGACGAACTTTAAGCGTCTCTTGCGCCGACCGGCCGTCGCCGCGCAGTTCGACAATGCGCAGCGCCAGCGCCATTGCGACGGTGAGCGTCGCCGACAGCGACTTGAAGCCGGAGAAGCTCACCTCAACCAACTCGACATAGGCGCGCGAGATTGGCGCCAGTCGACTGAAGGCGCTGTCGGTCCGGGTGAAAAGCGGCACGTCCATCTGCGCTGCAGCGCAGTCGCACCGTACCGGAGGAGAGAACCGTGCGCTGTTCCTCGTAGCTGTCGGGCTGCGAGTAGCCGAGCGCCGCGCCGTCCGGCCTTGCGCGGCGTCTACGCCCGCGCAAGCGTTCGCTGGAGATGGCCATGCGGATCCGGTCCCAGCAATCCCTCGAGCTCAGCGCCAATCCGCGCGGCGAGTCCCGCCTCGGCGAGATCGCAGCCAAATATTTGTGAGATGGCGAGCACAGCCCTGGCGAGATCGGAGAAATCGCCGGCGCTTTCCGCGCGCGCGATGACGAGGCCGGCGAAGGGATCGTCAGGCGCCCAGCGCGCGCCGTAGCGCTTCGCGCCCGCTGCGACATAGGCGATCCAACCGGAGACGGCGCATTCGAGATAGGGCGCCGGGAGCCCGCGCGCGAGCCGCGATCTCAGCGGTTGAAGCAGCCGTTGCGCGATCTTCTGCGATCCGTCCGTGCCAATCTGATGGCAGCGGTGGTGGATAGCGCTATTGCGGATGCGCGCGAGCGAGGTCGCGAGATATTCGTCGCTCGCAATGCCCTCGACCGCAGGCAGCGTCGGGAGCGTCTCGCGCGTCAGCATGCGTTCAACCAAATCCGAGAGAACGCCGTCCATCGCCGCCTGCCAACTGAACTCGTGTCCAACCAACGCGCCCCAATGCGACAGCGTCGACTGGGCGGCGTTGAGCACGCGCATCTTGATCTGCTCGTAAGGCTCCGCGTCGGCGACGAACTGAACGCCGGCCAGATCGAGCGGCGGCCGCGCGCCAGCGAAGCGGTCCTCGATCACCCATTGCCGGAACGGCTCGCCGAACGCCGCCGCTTCGTCGCTAAGGCCCAGCCTCGCCGCCAGCGCCTCGACATCGCTCGCCTGCGCGGCGGGCACGATCCGATCAACCATCGTGCCGGGAAACGCGACATTCGTCGCGACCCAATCAAGCAGCGCCGGCCGCGTCGCCTCGATCAGGGCCATCAACCCGGCTCGGAGCCGACGCCCGTTGGCGGGAATGTTGTCACAGCTCATAAGGGTGACGGGACGCCGCCGTAACGCGCGCGCCTCCAGCGCGCGCGCCAACAGTCCAAGCGCGGTGCGCGGCGGCCAGGCGCCTGCGAGGTCGGCGGCGACGTCGGCGTTATCGGCGTCGAGCGCCCCGCTCGCCGGCGTGAGGCCGTAGCCCTTCTCGGTGATTGTCAGCGTGACGAGTTGCACCGAAGGCCCCGCGAGCGCCGCGACCGCAGCCTCGGCCGCCGCCGCGCTGTCCGTCTCGATCACGTCGCGCAGGCAGCCGATGACGCGCGTCCGCACGCGCGCGCCTTCGCGCAGGTTGCGTGTATAGAGATAATCCTGCGCCGCCAGTTGAGGCGCTGCGCGCGGCGGCCGCATGTTGATCCCGACGACGCCCCACGGGCCCAAGCGCGCCTCCAGCATGTCGTCGACAAAATCGAGCTGGTGGCAGCGATGGAACGCGCCGACGCCGATATGAACATGCCCGACGGCCAAGTGCGCGCGCGCATAAGCTGGGCGGCGCACCGAGGCGGGCAGGCGATCGAGCGTCGCAGCAGAGAGCCGCATCATCCGAACGCGCCAATCACAAACTGCTCCTGGTCGATCAGCGCCCCGGTCATCGGCTCGGACTCTTGCGACAGCAGATAGAGCGCAAGCCGCCCGACCTCTTGCGCGCTGATGAGCCGTCCGAACGGCTGTCTGGCCGCGACGTCGGCCAGCCAGCCCGCGCCGAGTCCGAGCGTGTTCGCCTGCATCTCGCGCTCGGCCGGCGTATCGATCCAACCGGCGCAGATGCCATTGACGCGGATGCGGTCGAAGCGATGCGCATGCGCGGCGTTCCTGGTCAGCCCCGCGAGCGCGGCCTTGGTTGACGCATACACGGCGAGCGGCGGCGCGCCGCCGTGCGCGTGCATGGAGAGAATGTTGACGACAGAACCGCCCGCCCTACGCTCGCGCAGATGACGCACCAGCGCCTGCATGAGAAAGAACGGCGCGCGGGCGTTGACGGCGAACAAACGGTCCCACAGCGCCATGTCGGCGTCGGCGAGCGAGCCGCGATCGGTCAAAGCGGCGGCGTTGGCGAGCGCGTCCACTCGGTTGAACCGCGCCAGCGCCGCCTCGAACACGCGCGCCGGCGCCTGCGGCTCTACGAGATCGGCCACGACAGAATGACATTCCGTGCCCAGCGAAGTGATTTCGGCGGCGGCGCGTTCGCCCTTGGCGGCGTCGCGGCCGACAATCGTGAGACCGCGCGCGCCGGCCTTTGCGGCGCCTTCGGCGATGGCGCGGCCGACGCCCTGCGCGCCGCCGGTGACGATGACGACCTGTCCTCGCAAGCAAACCTCCCAGGCGCCCCGCGTTGGCGGCAGTACGCGCGAACCGCCGGTCTGTATTTTGTCGAGGTTCGGGTGAAAATTCCCGAAAGTCAAATTCTGGGACGAGCGCCGCCTTCACGAGGAGTTCGGTCGCCGCCCTGTTTCGCGGGGGGGCGCAGAGAAACCGATCGCCACGGGCTCCGGCGCAGATTTTCATACCATTTGACAAATGGAGCCGTTTTGCGAAGATTGCGGAAACGATAGAAACATTCCCGACGCGCGTTGCGCCGGGGCGGGAGAGCGCCGGGCATGAGAAAGATCAAAGGGCCGGGCCTGTTCCTGGCGCAGTTCGCACAGGACACGGCGCCGCACAATTCCCTTGCCTCGATCGCCAAATGGGCGAGCGATTACGGCTACAAGGCAATCCAGATCCCGACCTGGGACCGCCGGTTTTTCGATCTCGACAAAGCCTACGACAGCCAGACCTATTGCGACGAGATAAAGGGTCAGCTCAAGGATATCGGGATCGAGATCAGCGAGCTTTCCACGCATTTCCAGGGTCAGATGGTGTCGGTGCATCCGGCCTATGATGCGCTGTTCGACGGCCAGTGTCCGGCGCACGTGCGCGGCAACCCGGAGAAGCGCAGGCTTTGGGCGGCCGATCAGGTGCGCAAGGCCGCGCTCGTCTCGCGCCGCTTCGGCCTGAGCGAGCTTGTGAGCTTCACCGGTTCGTTGGCGTGGCCGTATTTCTATCCATATCCGCAGCGCCCCGCCGGCCTCGTCGAGGAATGTTTCGCCGAGCAGGGCCGGCGCTGGAAGCCGATCCTCAATGTCTATGAAGACAACGGCGTCGATCTCTGTTTCGAGATCCATCCGAGCGAGGACGTGTTCGACGGCGACAGTTTCGACATGTTTCTCGATGCGGTCGGCGGCCACATGCGCTGCAACATAAACTACGACGCGAGCCATTTCATCAAACAGCAACTCGACTATCTCGGCTTCATCGACGCCTATCGCGACCGCATCAAGATGTTTCACGTCAAGGACGCCGAGTTCAACCCGACGGCGAAGCAGGGCGTCTACGGCGGCTTCAAGGGCTGGCTGGAGCGCGCCGGCCGCGACCGCTCGCTCGGCCACGGTCAGGTCAATTTCAAGGCGATCTTCTCCAAGCTCGCGGCCTATGATTTCGCCGGGTGGGCGGTCTACGAATGGGAGTGCTGCCTGGAGCATCCGGAATCCGCGGCGCGCAACGGCGCCAAGTTCATCTCCGATCACATCATCGAAGTGACCGACCGCGTGTTCGACGATTTCGCCGCCACCGGCGCGGACCGCGCGACCAACTTGCAGTTGCTGGGCATCAGGGCCTGATGGTTCACGCAAGCGCTTCCCAGAGCCTCGGCCCCCGCCTGCGCGTCGGCATGGTTGGCGGCGGCCGCGACGCCTTCATCGGCGCAGTGCATCGCATGGCGATGCGGCTCGACGACGTGTTCGATTTCACCGCCGGCGCGCTGTCATCCGATGCCGACAACGCCCGCGCCTCCGCCGCCGATCTCCGCATCGCGCCGGAGCGCGCCTACGGCGATTATCAGGAGATGGCGCGCGCGGAGGCCAAGCGTCCGGACGGGATCGAGGCGGTCGTCATCGTCACGCCCAATCATCTGCATTACCCCGTCGCCAAGGCGTTCTTGCAGGCGGGGATCGACGTGATCTGCGACAAGCCGCTTTCGGCGACCCTATTAGAGGCGCGCGAGCTCGTCGCACTGGCGGACGCGAGGAAGCTCATTTTCGCCGTGACGCTCAACAACACCGGCTATCCCATGGTGCGGCAGGCGCGCGAGATGATCGCGGCCGGCGAACTCGGGTCGCTCCGCGTCGTCCACGCCGCCTATTTCCAGGATTGGTTGACCAATCCGATTGACACGCAAGGCCACAAACAGGCGGAATGGCGCACCGATCCCGCCCGCGCCGGATCTTCCGCGTGTCTGGCCGACATCGGCGTGCATGCGCATAATCTAGCGCTGTTCGTCACCGGACTGGAGCTCGACGCCGTCTCCGCCGATCTCACAACCTTTGTTCCCGGGCGGCGGCTCGACGACAACGCGCACGTGCTGTTGCGCTTCGCCAATGGCGCGCGCGGCGCGTTGCTCGCCAGTCAGGTCGCGGTCGGCAATCTCAATAACCTCAGCATCAAAGTTTATGGGACGAAAGCCGGGCTCGAATGGTGCGGCGAGGAGCCGGAGCTGCTGCGCTTCACGCCCTATGGCGAGCCGATGCGGCTGTTGCGTCGCGGCGGCCCCGCCAATTCTGCAGCGGCCGTTGAGGCCTCGCGCATGCCGGCCGGTCATCCCGAAGGTTACATCGAGGGCTTCGCCAATCTCTATCTCGGCGCCGCCGATCTGGTGAGCGCGCGCCGCCAGGGCCGCGCGGCCAAACCCTTCGCCGCGCTGACGCCGACGGTGCGCGACGGCGCGCTCGGCCTCGCCTTCATTGAGGCGGCGGTGGCGTCGAGCCGCAACGGCGGCGCCTGGACTTCAGCAAAACTATAACAATCAGGGAGGAAGACATGAAGCATAGACATGAACTCGCCGTAGCGTCCGTGGCCGCGCTCATCGTGGCGGCGGGCTCGGCGCAGGCCGCCGGCAAATACGTCGTCGGCGTCTCCAACACGCTGATCGGCAACGGCTGGCGCGAGGAGATGATCTGCTCGATCAAGGCCGAGGCTGAGGCGTCGGGCATGGTGTCGAAAGTGATTGTCGCCAACCGCAACGGCGGCCCAGCCGAGCAAATTACCGATATCCGCAATCTCATCTCCGCCGGCGCCAACGTCATCATCATTAACCCCAGCGATCGCGAGGCGCTGAACGCGGTCATCAAACAGGCGGCCGACAAGGGCGTCGTCGTCGTCGCCGTCGATCAGGCGGTTTCCGCGCCGGAAGCCTACGTGCTGACCAACGATCAGGTCGAGTACGCCAAGCTCGGCGCCAAATGGTTGTTCGACAAGCTCGGCGGCAAGGGGACCGTCGTCGAGGAGCGCGGCATCGACGGCGTGCCGGCGGACGCGGACCGCCATCAAGGCTTCAGCGAAGTCGCCAAGGGCTATCCCGACATCAAGGTGACCAGCGTGTTCACCGGTTGGGCGCTCAACAAGACCGCGCAGGCGACCAAGGATCTGCTCGCCTCCGGCAAGGAGATCGATGGCGTATGGACCTCGGGCATCGATTCCGCCGTCGTCGACGCCTTCAAGTCGGCGGGCAAGAAATATGCGCCCGTCGTCGGCGCCGACAACAATGGTTTCTTCGGTCAGTTGGTCGAGTACCACGGTGAGGGTCTCACGGGCGCCGGCGTCTCCAACCCGCCGGCCGTCGGCGCCGCCGGGCTCGGCCTCGCGCTCGATGTGCTACAGAAGAAGGACGTGCCGCACGTGGTCAAGGTCACGCCGACCGTGTGGGACAGCGAGAAGGACCTCGACAAGATGAAGGCTGCCTATAATCCCAAGCTCGATCCCTATTATTCGGTCGCGATCAGCGTGCCGCCGTATACGCACTTTACCATGGAGCAATTGCTGGCTTGCAAAGGGCCGTGAGCGCGTATTGATAGGTGGGTCGCGTCGGCCCATGTTTGATTGGGGGCAACATGGCGGACGCTCCGCCGTTACTTGGCGTTCGCGGCGTCGCAAAGAACTTCGGCGCCGTCGTGGCGTTGCGCTCAGTCGATCTCGAAGTGCGTCAGGGCGAAGTGCATGCGTTGATGGGCGCCAACGGCGCCGGCAAATCGACGTTGGTGAAGATCATCACCGGCGTCTATTCGGCCGACGCCGGCGAAATGAGCATCGCCGGCAGGGCGGCGCGGTTTCGTTCTCCCGCCGACGCGCGCCGCGCCGGCGTCGTCTCGGTCTATCAGGACCCGGCGATTGTGCCCGACCTCACGATTGCGCAGAACATGCGGCTCGCGCGTGCGCCGCTTGACAAGGTCAGGTCCGCGATGCGTGAGCTTGGGCTGGAGCGCATCGATCTCTCCATGCCGGCGCGGCGCGTGGATTTCGCGATCCTGCGGCTGATTGATCTCGCGCGCGCGCTCGCCTCAGAGCCGCGCATCCTCCTGCTTGATGAGATCACTGCCGCGCTGCCGGCGGATCTGTCTGAGCGGGTGTTCTCGGTCATCCGTGATTGGCGCGGCCGCGGCGTCGGCGTGCTGTTCATCTCGCATCGCATGGCGGAAGTGACGGCTTTGTGCGACCGCGCCACGGTGCTGCGCGACGGCGTCAACGTCGGCGTGCTGCCGACGCAAGACGCCGGGGACAGGATTGTCGATCTGATGCTTGGTCCCGAGGTCGCCAAGGCGGCGGCGCAACCCGTCGAGCGGCGCGTGGCGGCGCGCGGCGCGGCGCCGCCTGCGCTTGAAGTCGAGAACCTCAGCTATGGTCACGCGCTGAAGGGCGTGTCATTCAAGGTCGAACGTGGCGAGGTGCTTGGCGTCGCGGCGCTGGAAGGGCAGGGGCAGGATGAGTTGTTTGATTGTATCGCTGGGGTGCGCCGCGCAGACTCGGGCGTGGTCAAGGCGAACGGCGTCGCGCTCAAGCTCAGGCATCCCGCCGACGCGATCCGGGCTGGTCTGGTGCTGGTGCCGGCGAACCGCCTGACCTCGCTGCTGCCGCAACGCTCAATCCGCGAGAACGTCGCGCTCGCCTCCTTTCGCGGCCTCAGCAGCTGGGGCCCGATCCGCATGGGCGCGGAGCGCAACCAAGTTGGCGCGGCGGTGGCGAAGCTGCAGATCGACACCCGCGCCGCCTCGCAGGTCAGTCGCCTCAGCGGCGGCAACATGCAGAAGGTCGTCATCGCGCGCTGGATCGCCGCGGGTTTCAAGACGCTGCTTTGTTTTGATCCAACGCGGGGCATCGACATCGGCACCAAGCAGCAGATCTATGCGTTGTTGCGCGAGGTGGCGGGTGAGGGCGCCTCGGTGCTGTTGTTCACCTCGGAGCTGCCGGAGATCCGTCTTGCCTGCGACCGCGCCTTGGTGCTGTTCGGCGGCAAGCTCACTGGCGAAATGCCCGCCTCCGAAGCGACGGAGGCGGCGCTGCTGCGCGCCGCGCATGGCCTCAAGGGCGCCGCGTCGTGAGCCGAGTTTTGCGCGCGCTGGCCATGCCGGCGCTGCTGGCCTTCGCGCTGGCGCTGACCAAATTCGCGCATCCCGATTTCGGCGCCTTCGACATCCAGTCGTTGGCGCTCGGCGCGCTGCCCTTGGCGCTCGCGGCGTGCGCGCAGGCCATCGTCGTCATCGCCGGCGGCATTGATCTTTCCATCGGCTCGCAGATCGCCATCGCCAATGTGCTGTCGGCGAGTCTCATGCATCATGCGAGTTTTGCTCAATCCCTGCTTATCTCATTGCTGGTGCTTGCCGTCGGCGCGGCGCAAGGTCTGGCGAATGGCGTCGTGGTCGCGCTGTCGCGCATTCCCGACGTGGTGGCGACGCTGACGACCGGCTTCATCTATGGCGGCGTCGCGCTGCTGATCCTGGAGCGCCCGGGCGGCGGCGCGCCGGCCGCTTATTTGAACATCGCCGCGGGGTCGGATTTCGGGCCTTGGCTGCCGAACGCGCTCGTGGTGATGATCGTCGGCGTCGCCGGCGTTTGGCTTCCAATCAGATTGTCGCGCATCGGCCTCATCATCTACGCCGCCGGCTCGGACCCGGTCGCGGCCTTTCGCAGCGGCGTCAATATTCGCGACGCGCGTGCGTTCGCCTATGTCTTCAGCGGCGCCGCTTGCGCCGTCGCCGGCATGTCGTTAACGATGACGACCGGCATCGGCGCTCCGCTCTCCGGCGCCTATTACACGCTGTCGAGCGTCGCAGCGATCGTGATCGGCGGCGTCAGCCTGACCGGCGGGCGCGGCGGCGTGGTTGGTCCCGTCATCGCGGCGATCCTGCTGACGCTGGCGCCGATGGTTCTCGTGTTTCTCGGCATCGATCCGAATTTCGGCCAGGTGATCCAGGGCTCGCTGATTGTGCTGGTGGTGATGGCGGCGGCTTTCGTCGACTACTGGCGCGAGCGTAAATGAGCGCCGCGCTCGAATTCCTGCGCGCGCGCACGCTGCTCGCGCTCATCCTGCTGCTGCTGATCTTCGTCGGCGTGGTGGAGATCGCGCGCCCGGGCACGGTGACGCCGCTGTGGGTCTCCAACATGGTGATGTTCGCGGCGCCGCTCGCGATCCTGGGCGGCGGCCAGACGCTCGTCATGCTGACCGGCGGCATCGATCTCTCCGCCTCAGCCGTGGCGACCGGCGCCGCCTATCTGCTCGCCACCAACTCCTCGCAAGGGACGGCTTATGCGCTGAGCGTCGCGTTGGCTTTGGGCGCAATCGTCGGCGTCGTCAACGGGGTCGGAGTCGCGCTGCTGCGCGTGCAGCCGCTGGTGATGACGCTCGGCGCCGGGTTGATGACCGGCGGCGCAATGATCGTCTACAGCCAGCAGAACCTTGCGAGCACGCCGCGCGTGCCCGACGTTATTCAGGCGCTCGGCGCCGGCAAGCTCGCTGGGCTCGTTCCCGTCGACCTGCTGCTGTGGTTGATCGTCGGCTGGCTGATCCTGTTCGCGCTGCATCGGACCGGCTTCGGCCGGCTGGTCTACGCCGTCGGCGACAACCGGGAGGCCTGCCATCTCGCCGGCGTCAGGGTGTGGCGCGTGCTGTTCGTTGATTATCTGATCTGCTCGCTGCTGGCGGCGATCGCCGGCCTCGTGCTGGTCGGGGGAACCAACGCCGCCGATCTCAGCCTCGCGGAAGGATATCTGCTGCCCTCCGTCGCCTGCGTGGTGATAGGGGGCACCTCGATCTTCGGCGGCCGCGGCGGCTATGGCGGCACCATTGTCGGCGCGCTGATCCTCACGGTGCTGACGAGCCTGCTGACGTTGCTCGACGTCTCGGAGCCGGAAAAGCAGATTCTCTACGGCGCGATCATTCTCGGTCTGGCGGCGGCCTATGCGCGCTTGACGGAGTAGGCGCCCGGCGTCGTACAATAGAGCCTGAAGGAGACGGCGAATGACGCGGAAACGAATCATTTTCACCGGAGGCGCGGGAAAGGCGGGACGCCACGCCGTGCCGCACCTGAAGGCCAAAGGTTATGAGATCCTCAACGTCGATCTGAAGCCGCTCGCCTGCGAGGGCGTCAACACGCTGATCGCCGACCTCACCGACTCCGGCCAGGCGTTCAACGCGCTGTCGCAGCATTTCGGCTTCGAGGGCTACGATCGCGGCCGGCCGCCTTCCGCGCCCGACGCGGTCGTGCATTTCGCCGCCATCCCGCGCGTGCTGATAGAGCCCGACAACGTCACCTTCGCCAAGAACGTTGTCAGCACCTACAACGTGATCGAGGCGGCGATGAAGCTTGGCTGCCGCAAAGTGGTGATCGCATCGAGCGAGACGACCTACGGCGTCTGCTTCGCCGAAGGCGACAAGGATTTCGCTAAGTTCCCGCTCGAGGAAGACTATGACGTCGATCCCCAGGATTCCTACGGCCTGTCGAAGGTCTGCAACGAGAAGACCGCGCGCGCTTTCGCCATGCGTTATCGAAGCGACATCTATGCCTTGCGCATCGGCAACGTGATCGAGCCGCACGAATACGGGCCGTTCAAACAATACGCCGCCAATCCCGCTTCGCGCAAGCGCAACGCCTGGAGCTACATCGACGCGCGCGATCTCGGCGAAATCGTGCATCTTTGTCTGGAGAAGGACGGTCTCGGCTTCCAGGTGTTCAACGCCACCAACGATACGGCGACGCTTGACGAACCGACGCCGGATTTCCTCAAGCGCAATTTCCCGAATACGCCGATCACGCGGGCGATGGGCGAGCGCGAGGCGCCGCTCTCCAACCGAAAGATCCACTCGGTGCTGGGCTTTAGGCAAGCGCACGATTGGCGGAACTACGCCTGATGAGCGCGCCGAGGCTGCAAGACAAGGTCGCGCTGATCACGGGCGCGGCGGGCGGCATTGGCCGCGCATGCGCCGCGCTGTTCGAGGCGGAAGGTGCGCGGCTCGTCCTCACCGATCTCGACATCTCCGGTCTCGCCGCCTTCGCCGAACGCGGCGTGCTGACACTGGCTCAGGATGTGACGGACGAGGGCCGCTGGCGCGAAGTCGTCGACGCCGCGCTCTCACGCTTCGGCCGGCTCGATGTGCTGGTCAACAATGCGGGCGTCGCCATCGTCGGCAACATCGAGACCGCGACGCTCGACGACTGGCGCCGATGCCAGGCAATCAACAGCGAGAGCGTGTTTCTCGGCTGTCGCGAGGCGGTGCGCGTGATGAAGGGGCGCGGCGGCTCGATCGTCAACATATCCTCGGTCGCCGGCATCATCGGCGACGCCCAATCGGTCGCTTATTGCGCGAGCAAAGGCGCGGTGCGGCTGACAACCAAATCGGTGGCGCTCTATTGCGCGCGCAAAGGCTATGGCGTCCGCTGCAATTCCGTACACCCCTCGTTCACTCGCACGGCGATGGTTGAGGGTTTCATCTCGACCGCGCGCGACCCCGAGCGCCTTCGTGACGGACTCGCCGCCGCCGCGCCGCTTGGCCGCATGGGCGAACCGCAAGAGGTCGCCGCCGCCATCCTCTATCTCGCCAGCGACGAATCCGCGTTTACAACCGGCGCCGAGATCGTCGTCGACGGAGGGCTCACCGCGCAATGAGAATCGTCGATCTCAAGACCTTCGTCGTCGGCAATCCGCCGCCGACGCGCGGCGGCCGCTATTTCCTGTTGCTGAAGCTCGTCACCGACGCCGGAATCGAGGGCGTCGGCGAATGCTACGCCGCCAGCTTCGGGCCGAGCGTATTTGAGCCCTTCGCCCGCGACATATTCGAGAAGCATGTGCTCGGCGCCGATCCGTTCCGCATCGAGGCCTTGTGGCGCAACGTCTACGGGCGCGGCTATACTCAGCGGCCGGATGTTTCGTTGATGGGCATGCTCAGCGGCTTCGAGATGGCGATGTGGGACATCGTCGGCAAGGCGGCAGGCAAGCCTGTCTATGAGCTGCTCGGCGGCAAGGTGCATGAGAAGCTGCGCAGCTACACTTATCTGTATCCCGACGCCGCCGACGCCTATGCCGACAGCCCCGTCTATTCCGATCCCGACGTGGCGGCGGCGCGCGCGCTCGACTATGTCGCGATGGGCTTCAGCGCGGTGAAGTTCGACCCCGCCGGGCCTTACTCGACCTTCGATCCGCGCCAGCCGAGCCTGCAGCGGCTGGAGCTTAGCGAGCTGTTCTGCAAGCGCATCCGCGAGGCGGTGGGGACACGCTGCGATCTCTTGTTTGGCACGCACGGGCAATTCACCGTCTCTGGCGCGCGCCGTCTGGCGCAGAAGCTGGAGCCGTATGCGCCGCTTTGGTTCGAGGAGCCAACGCCGCCGGAAATGCCTGAGGAGATGGCGAAGGTCGCGGCCTCTACAACCATTCCCATTTCAACCGGCGAACGGCTGACGACCAAATACGAATTCGCGCGCGTGCTCGCCTGCGGAGCGGCGTCGATCCTGCAGATGAACCTCGGCCGCGTCGGCGGCTTGCTCGAGGCCAAGAAGATCGCCGGCATGGCGGAAGCGCACTATGCCCAGATTGCGCCGCATCTCTACTGCGGGCCGGTCGTCGGCGCCGCCAACATCCAGATATCGGCGTGCTCGCCCAACTTCCTCATCCTGGAGAGCATCGAGCGCTGGGAGGGATTCCAGGCGAAACTGTTGAAGACGCCGATCCGCTGGCAGGACGGCTACGTGATCCCGCCGGAGGAGCCGGGCCTCGGCGTCGAGCTCGACGAGGATTTCGCGACGGCGCATCCCTATAACGGCGACGCCCTTCATCTGGCGCCGAGTTATGAGCCGATGGCCTGAACTCCAACCGGCTTGTCGGTCGTCGCTTGCGAAAACGCGCTAATTTATGACTTGCGCACGACCGCTTCGTTCCACCCTTCGAGGTTGGGCACGAACGACCGCTTTCCTTTGGTGGCGGAAATGGACGCCCAGCCTCCGCCGTCATCAGCAAATGTATTCAGCGTGAAACCGGACGCTTCAACCAGCGCACAGAAGGCCTTTGTATTCGGCATAAACCAATTGCAAGAGTCGCCCGTTTCATTCCCTTTTGTGAAATAAAGCATTGGCAGGTCGTGAATAATCTTCGCCTTTTCCAGAATTTCCTTCCGCCGGTTTTCAGAAATCGTTTTGTCAAAAACTATCCGATCTATAATTGGAGAATCGACATATAGCCGGTGCTTGCACACATCGTAGATGCGGTCTAATGCAAGCAGTGGGTGGCGTAAATGATAGATCAAGCCCAGGAACAGCACCACATCGAACGTGCCATGCTCGATTGGAGATAGATCATAGACGTTTGCCCGGACATATTTACAATTACCAATCTCAAGCAATTCCCGTGTCTTGTTATACCCCGTCAAGTCGGGATCGTCCGGTCCGAGCGAAACGAGCTCACGCGCGCCTCGTCTCATGCACTCGAAACCGAAGAAGCCATTCCAAGGCGCAATATCGAGAATACGCAGCCCGTCCAGACGCATTGGCATGTGCATTTTCGCCATATGCGCGATAACGTCCTTCGGACCTTGCGTGCCGTATCCTGGAAACAGCTCCCACTTTTGGAATGTCGTAATACCTTGAAAGAAGGCGTCAATATTGAAGCCGTCAGGCGGCGTCGTTATCATCGCGGTACCCGTTCGGCCGAATTGCTCTCGAAGAACATGGTACAAATCTGCGCAGGGGATTGCAATCGGCCGCTCTAGTCTGAATTTCTCAAAGCGCAGGGTGCATCGGGGCTGCAAATCAGCGATAAGTTGTTTTGCGAGAACGACTTAGACTGACGCCGCGAGGGTCCCCGATGCCGACGGAGCGTGGCGCGAAACCGAGCGAGTTTGCCCGCGTTGACGGGCGGTCCGTGGTGGCCGAATTCGACGGCGGGGCGGTGACCTCGGACGCCGGCGGCCTACTGTTGGGAGCGGCCGACAAGGCGATCGGCTTGGTTCGCCGACTGGCGGGCTGCTTTCACGACCGGCGCGGCGGCCGCTTCATCGAGCACACGGTGGCGACGCGGGTCGGCCAGCGCGTGTTCGGCATCCCTCAACGACCATGACGAGTTGCGCTACGATCCCGTGATGTCGGTTCTGGCCGGCAAGCTCGAAGCTTC